>Ga0335075_10000012_pt1 | contig 446396 bp, 419 predicted proteins | sample Lox_Sample_24_FD_206723 | JGI IMG/M metagenome (GOLD analysis project Ga0335075, IMG submission 206723) | Soil microbial communities from Loxahatchee National Wildlife Refuge, Florida, United States - Lox_Sample_2.4 | ecosystem: Environmental > Terrestrial > Soil > Wetlands | place: USA...
GCTAGAGTTACGGCGGCCATAGCGAAAGGGAAACACCCGGTCCCATCCCGAACCCGGAAGTTAAGCCTTTCAGCGCCGATGGTACTGCAACCGAGAGGCTGTGGGAGAGTAGGACGCCGCCGGACAACTTTTCACAATCAGGGCCGACCCTTCGGGGTCGGCCCTGATTACCTTTCCGGGGTCGGCGCCAGTTCTCGTCCACAGCCCCATGTCCTGCGCCCGATTCCACAGCTCTCGTGTCAGGACGCCGGGGACGTCGGCGAGGACCGGGAGCGTGGGCGTCGGAGGTGATGTGCGATGCCCGCGCAGACGAAACTGGAAGAGTCGGTCAACGAGATCAGGCTGGTCGGCCGGATCTCCCAGGACCCCGAGCACCGCGAGCTGCCGAGTGGTGACTCGCTCTGGACCTTCCGCCTGGTGGTGGGGCGGACGGGTGACCGCGCGACGTCTCGTCAGAGCGTCGACGTGCTCGACTGCGCGGTGTGGGGCGGGCGTGTCCTGCGGTCGGTGCCGGGATGGAGTGCCGGCGACGTGGTCGAGCTGACCGGGGCGGTCCGGCGTCGCTTCTTCCGAGGTGGGGGAGGCGCGGCGTCGAGGGTCGAGATCGAGGTGAGCAGCGGCCGACTCATCCGTCGTTCAGCGAACGGATGAGCACTCCCACGCTCGCCTTCGGCTGGAACGAGGTGGCCTTCTCCGGCAGGAGACGGCCGCCCGCGACGATCCGCAGGACCTGGTCGACGTCCGGGGCGGGGAGCAGGACGGCCAGATCGGCGTCCGCGCTCGCGAGTCCGAGAGTCTCCTCCGCGGAGTGGTGGTGGCTGATCGCCCGAGGACCCCGGGGCAGGGCAGGCACGATGACGTCGTGGAGGACCTCGACCGCCGTACGGTCGCCGTCGACGGTGTCGAAGGTGATGGTGGCCCAGCGGTCTCCGTCTGTCACGACCATGGTGTCGCGGCGCAGCGCGGCGACCGCCCGATCGGGTCGTGCGGAGGCGAAGCGCGCGCCCACGAGCAGGGCGGCGCGCTCCAGGTCGTCCAGGCTCACTCCTGCAAGGACGCGATGGATCGCGCCCAGGAAGAGCGGGGTGTCGTCGTGATCGACCAGCATGGCCAGCCCTCGGTCCTCAGCCCCGCCGGGTCGACGCTGCTGCAGCCGGAGGTACGCCGCGTAGCGGTGGTGTCCGTCGGCGATCAGGGTGCGGGTACCGGCGAGGGCGGCCTGGACGATCGCGAGCCGGGCAGGATCCTGCAGTGCCCAGATCCGGTGCCGTTGCTCGGCGCGGTCGGTGAAGACGTGGTCGGGGCGGCCGGCGCGGAGCTCGTCGAGCACGGCTCGTGCGTCGGGCGCGGAGCGATGGACGAGCAGGATCGGCGCGGGGTTGAGCCCCATCTCGGCCATCCTGTCGGCCAGCTCGTCGGCCTGGGCGGGGTGGATGCCTTCATGGGGCAGCACCACGGCGTCCTCGATCCGGGCGGCCCGGTGCGAGATGTCCAGGAGACCGACCAGTCCCCGGATGGTCATGCCGCCGGCCGTGTACTCGTGCAGGTAGAGCGCCGGCTGGTCGTCGTGGTGCATCTGCCCGTCCGCCTGCCACTGCGCGAGGCGGGCGGCGACGTCGGTGTACGGGCGGGCGAACGCGCGGCCCGAGGCGGGGTTGGCGATCCGGGACGGCGCGAGCCTCAGCGCGCGGAAGGGCTCCAGTCGCAGGGGTCCCGCCACGTAGGGAGGCGTGACCACCGTGCTGGATTCCATCGTCGCATCGTAGGCTGCGGCGACAACACCGCCGCGAAGGAGGCTGCATGCTCGGGTCGTCGGACGTCCCGCTCTCGGAGCGCTACGACCTGGGAATGCTCGATCTCGACGGCGTCGTCTACGTGGGCGGTGACGCGGTCCCGGGCGCCCCCGCGCATCTGGAGCGAGCACGTCACGCCGGGATGCGGTTGGCCTTCATCACCAACAACGCCGCACGTCCGCCGGAGCGGGTCGCTGCGCACCTGGTCGAGCTGGGCGTCGAGGCGACCACCGGCGACGTGGTGACCTCGGCCCAGGCGGCGGCTCGTCTGCTGGCGGAGCGATTCGGCGCGGATGCCCGCGTGGTCGCGCTCGGGTCGGACGGGCTGATCTCCGCGCTGCGCGACGCGGGCCTGGTTCCGGTCGGCGTGGACGACGAGGCGGTGGCCGTGGCGACCGGGTACGGCCCCGACGTCCTGTGGCGCGACATCATGCGGGTGGCGGTCCGGGTACGGGACGGTCTGCCCTGGGTGGCGTCGAACGGCGACTACACGATCCCGACCGCGTACGGCGTCGCTCCCGGGCACGGCGTGCTGGTCGAGACTCTGAGGCGGTTCACGGGCGTCACGCCGACCACGGCGGGGAAGCCGGAGCGTCCGCTCCTGGACGAGACCGTGCGCCGGGTGGGTGGCCGGCGGCCGCTGATGGTCGGCGACCGGCTCGACACCGACATCGAGGGCGCCCGGCGCGCGGGGGTGGACTCGCTGCTGGTGCTCACCGGCGTGACCGGGCTGGCCGAGCTGGTGGCCGCCCGGCCCGAGGAGCGTCCGACGTACGTGTCGCCGGACCTCGGCGGGCTGACGGAGGCGTGCGGAGCGCCGGAGCCGGTCGACGGCGGGCTTCGCCTCGGTAGCCGGGTGGCGCGGGTCGAGGGCGGGCGGTTGTCCCTCACCGGCCACGGGTCCGCGGCGGACTGGTGGCGGCTTGTCGCGGTCGCGGGCTGGACGCACCTCGACGAGACCGGGGCGCCGGTCGACACCGCGGGTCTGGTCCCGCCCACGGCGTCGGACGAGCCCGCTGCCGGGTAGCCTCGGTCGTATGAACGAGGACGTCGACCCCGGTCCCGAGACCACCGATCCGGTGCGCACCGGAGTGTCGCGGGTCGACGCCGTCATCGAGGCGGTCGAGCACCTCGAGGAGCGTCCGATCGAGGAGCACGTCGGAGTGTTCGAAACGGCGCACGAGGAGCTGCGACGCGCCCTCGAGGCCCAGCCCGACGACGACTCCGTCGAGCCCTCCTGAGGGCGGGGACGTGCCACCGCGTCGTCTCCGACTCGACGCCGAGCTGGTCCGCCGGGGACTGGCTCGGTCGCGCGAGCACGCCAGCGAGCTGATCGCGGCCAAGCGGGTCAAGGTGCAGGGCGCGATCGCGACCAAGCCCGCGACCGGTGTCACCACGGACGTCGCGATCGTCGTCGCCGACGACCCGGACCGGCCCGACTACGTCTCCCGGGGCGGGCACAAGCTGGCGGGCGCGCTGACGGCCTTCGCCCCGCTCGGTCTGTCGGTCGAGGGCCGGCGGTGTCTGGACGCCGGTGCGTCGACCGGTGGCTTCACCGACGTCCTGCTCCGCCACGGAGCCGCCCAGGTGGTGGCGGTCGACGTCGGGTACGGCCAGCTCGCCTGGCGGCTCCAGCAGGACGAGCGGGTCGAGGTGTTCGACCGGATGAACGTCCGGGAGCTCACGCCCGAGCAGGTCGGCGGCCAGGTCGACGTGGTGGTGGGGGACCTGTCCTTCATCTCCCTGCAGCTCGTGCTCGACGCGCTGGTGGGTGTCACCGCCACCGACGGCGACCTCGTGCTGATGGTCAAGCCCCAGTTCGAGGTGGGCAAGGAACGGGTCGGCAAGGGAGGGGTCGTCCGTGACTCGGCGCTGCGCGCCGAGGCCGTGACCAGCGTCGCCGACGGCGCTGCCCGCCGGGGCTGGGGTGCGCGTGCCGTGACCGTGAGTCCGTTGCCCGGTCCGTCGGGGAACGTCGAGTTCTTCCTGTGGCTGCGCCACGGTCCCGCGTCGGTGACCGAGGAGGACATCCACAGCACGGTGCGTGCTGCGGCGTCCCTGGGGGTGGCGGGTGAGAGGGTGGATCCATGACCGGCCACAGACGCGTGCTGATGCTGACCCACACGGGTCGCGACGAGGCTCGTGACGTCGCGCTGGCCTTCTGCAAGGCACTCACCGGGCACGGCATCGTCGTCCGGCTGATCGAGTCCGAGGCGCGTGACCTGGGGCTGGACCCGTCCGCGTACGAGCCGACGATCGAGCTCACCGAGGCCGAGGCCGAAGCCAGCGAGGGCTGTGAGCTCACGCTCGTGATCGGGGGCGACGGCACGATCCTGCGGGCGGCGGAGGTGACGCACGGATCCGGGACGCCGGTGCTCGGCGTCAACCTGGGACACGTGGGCTTCCTCGCGGAGGCGGAGTACGACGACGTCGAGTCCACCATCGACGCGATCGTCCACCGCCGCTACACCGCCGAGGACCGGATGACCCTCGACGTGCAGGTCTTCCACGACGGCGAGCGGGTCTTCCGGACCTTCGCCGTCAACGAGGCCAGCGTCGAGAAGGCGGCCCGTGAGCGGATGCTGGAGGTGGTCGTCGAGGTCGATGGGCGCCCGCTGTCGCGCTGGGGCTGCGACGGCGTCGTGTGCGCGACGCCGACCGGCTCCACGGCGTACAACTTCAGTGCCGGGGGGCCGATCGTCTGGCCCGAGGTGTCGGCGCTGCTGATGGTGCCGATCAGCGCGCACGCGCTCTTCGCCCGGCCGATGGTCGTGGCGCCCACCTCGGTGCTGGCCGTCGAGCTCCTCGCGCGCACCGACGGGGCCGGGGTGCTCTGGTGCGACGGCCGGCGCGCCGTCGACCTGCCCCCGGGTGCCCGGATCGAGGTGCGCCGGGGCGAGGTCCCCATCCGGCTGGTGCGCCTGCACGAGGCGCCGTTCACGGACCGTCTGGTCGCCAAGTTCGGGCTGCCGGTCGAGGGCTGGCGCGGATCCGCCGAGCGCCGGCGGCGCGCCGAGGCACGGGAGGCGCGGGATGCTTGAGGAGATCCGCATCGGCTCGCTGGGCGTGATCGAGGCGTCCACGCTGGAGCTCGGTCCGGGCCTGACCGTGATCACCGGTGAGACCGGCGCAGGCAAGACGATGATCGTGACGGCGCTCGGGCTGCTGCTCGGCGGCCGGTCCGACTCCGGGGCCGTGCGCTCGGGTGCCCGGACCGCACGGGTCGAGGGCGTCGTGCACGCGGCGCCGCTGCCGGCGTTCACCGCCGCGGTCGAGGATGCCGGCGGCGAGGTCGAGGACGACCGCGTCGTGCTGGCCCGCAACGTGTCGGCCGAGGGACGCTCGCGCGCGTTCGTGGGCGGCGCGACAGTGCCGGTCTCGACGCTCGCCGGGATCGCCGAACCGCTGGTGGCCGTGCACGGCCAGTCCGATCAGCACCGCCTGCTCCAGGCGCGGGCCCAGCGTGAGGCGCTGGACCGCTTCGGCGGAGAGGCCCTGGCCGCCCTTGCGACCGCCTACGCCGATCTGCACGAGCGGCTCGACGCGACCGAGCGCGAGCTGGAGGACGTCGTCGCCTCCGCGCGTGACCGCGCCCGGGAGGCCGACCTGCTGCGGTTCGGCCTGGGGGAGATCGAGGCCGTCGAGCCCGAGCCGGGCGAGGACGCATCGCTCGCCCTCGAGGAGGCCCGGCTGGGCTTCGCCGACACGCTCCGAACCGCCGCCGAGCAGGCCCGGGAGGCGCTGTCCAGCGAGCAGGGAGCGCCCGACGCACTCGCGACGACCTCGGCCGCCCGCGGACTGCTCGACGGTGTGCGCGAGCACGATCCCGAGGCGGGAGATCTCGCGGACCGGCTCGCCGAGGTCACCTACCTGCTCTCCGACGTCGCGGCCGACGTCGCGTCGTACGCCGCGCGGGTCGACACCGACCCGGCGCGCCTGGCCACCGTCTCGGAGCGCCGGGCGGCGCTGACCGCGCTGACCCGCAAGTACGGCGACACCATCGACGAGGTGCTCGCCTGGGCGGCCCAGTCCGCCCAGCGGCTCTTCGAGCTCGACGGCACCGACGACCGGATCCTCGAGCTCCAGGCCCAGCAGCAACAGCTCCGCGACGAGCTCGCCGCGGCGGCGGCCGCACTGTCGGCCGCGCGCACCGAGGCGGCCGGACGGCTCGCGGACGCGGTCACCGCCGAGCTCGCCCTGCTGGCCATGCCGCACGCGCGACTGACCATCGAGGTCCGCCAGCACGAGGTGCCCGCCCCGGACGGCATCACCCGGGGAGCGCCCTTGCAGGTCGAGAAGCGCTGGCTGCGCTTCACCGCGTCCGGTGTCGACGAGGTCGAGCTGCTGCTCGCGGCGAACACCGGGTCGGACCCGCGCCCGTTGCACAAGGGCGCGTCCGGGGGTGAGCTGTCCCGGGTGATGCTGGCGCTCGAGGTCGCGCTCGCCGGGACCAGCCCGGTGCCGACCTTCGTCTTCGACGAGGTCGACGCGGGGGTCGGCGGTGCGGCCGCGGTCGAGATCGGGCGCCGGCTGGCGCAGCTCGCCCGGACCGCCCAGGTGCTCGTCGTCACCCACCTGCCGCAGGTCGCGGCGTACGCCGACCGGCACGTCGTCGTGGAGAAGTCGAGCGACGGCTCGATCACCAGCTCCGGGCTCACGGTCCTCGACGACGCCCAGCGGGTCAGTGAGCTGTCCCGGATGATGGCGGGCCTGGCCGACTCCGACACCGCGCTGGCGCACGCCCGCGAGCTGCTCGAGGTCGCGGGGCCGGCGCGCGCGCTGAGCTGACCCGGCGGGGCTGCCCCGGGGCGGACGTGACCTGTCCCACGCCGACGCGCCCGACGGCGGCGGGTGCCCGGAGGCGCCCGGACGGTTTGTGACACTGGTCGGGCCATGAGACTCACCTCCCGACACGTTGCCCCGACCGACCTCCCCGGGGTGGTCGGGACGGTCCGGGTCGGCCGCCGCGCCGACACCCTCGCCCCCCGGCTGCGACCCGGCGACATCGCCGTCATCGACCACGTCGACCTCGACCGGGTCAGCGCCCAGGCGCTGGTCGACGCCGGTGCGTCGCTGGTCGTCAACGCGCAGCCGATGATCTCGGGCCGGTTCCCGAACCTCGGCCCGGAGGTGCTCGCGCGCGCCGGCGTTCCGCTGGTCGACGGCATCGGCGCCGACGCGTTCGCCGCGCTCTCCGAGGGCCGCCAGGCTCGGGTGCACGAGGGGCGGGTCCTGGTCGAGGAGGTCGAGCTGGCGTCCGGTCGCGAGGTCGACCTCGCGACCGTCGAGAGCGAGATGGCAGCGGCGCGCACCGGGCTGGTCACCCAGCTGGAGTCGCTGACCCGGACCAGCTCGGAGTTCCTGCGCCGCGAGCAGGACCTGCTGCTGCACGGTCAGGGGCTGCCGAAGCCGGTCACGCGGTTCGCGGACCGATCGGCGGTCGTGGTCGTCGGCGGTCCGGAGCACGAGGCCGAGCTGGCCGCGATCCGGCCGTACCTGAAGGAGCAGGAGCCCGTCGTGGTGGCGGTGGGGAGGGTCGCCGACGAGCTGCGCTCCCGCGGCTACCGCACCGACATCGTCGTCCTGGACGCCGACGACGAGACCGACCGCCCGAGCGCCGTGGTGCTCAAGGCCGCCCGGGACGTCGTCGTCCGCTGCGGCCCCGGCCGGCCCTCCGGCGTGGAGGGCCTGGAGCGGATGGGCGTGCGCCCGCTGGTCTTCGAGACCTCCGCGACCGCCGAGGACGCCGCCCTGCTCCTCGCTGATGCCGGGGACGCGAAGGTCGTGATCGGCGTGGGCCTGCACGCCACGCTCGAGGAGTTCCTCGACCGCCAGCGCGGCGGTCTCGCGAGCACCTACCTCACCCGGCTGCGTCTCGGGTCGCGGCTCGTCGACGCGGCCGCCGTACCCCGGCTGTACTCCGGACGGGTCCGCCCCCACCACCTGCTCCTCGTGATGCTGGCCGGCTTCGTCGCCCTGGCCGCGTCCATCTCCGTCACCCCCGTCGGACAGGACTGGCTCGACCAGCTCGCCGACCTCTGGCCCCTCTTCTAGGACTTCTCCCTGTGATCACCTACCGCCACCACATCGCCTCGCTCGTCGCCGTCTTCCTCGCCCTCGCGATCGGGGTCGCCCTGGGCGGCGGCCCGCTCAGCGAGCTCGGCCGCAGGCACGCCGACGCGCAGACGCCCGCCTCCGAGCAGCAGCTCGCCGCGGCGACTCGCGCCGCGGCGTTCGGCGACGACTTCGCGGCCAAGAGCGCGGCGAGCCTGTACGGCGCACGCCTGCGAGGACACCCGACCGCGCTGCTGACGATGCCCGGCGTCGACGAGGACGACGTGGAGGCCCTGACCGCGCAGGTCGCCGCAGCCGGCGGAGCCGTGGCGGGGAGGTACGACGTCCGCGAGTCGCTGATCGATCCCAGCGAGCGCAGCCTGGTCGACTCGCTGGGCAGCCAGCTGATGACGCAGCTGCCCCAGGGCTCGGTCGACCTCGAGGCGCCGACGTACGTACGGGCCGGGCAGCTGCTCGGCGTCGCCGCGGCCACCACCGCCGAGGCCGGCGCTCCGGCCGACGCCGACGCGAGTGCGGTGCGTCAGAGCCTCGCCGCGGGCGAGCTGCTCACCACCGTGGACGACAAGGCCGGCAAGGCACCCCTGGTGCTCGTGCTGCTCGGGGAGGACGCCGACCCCGACATCGTCTCGGGGCTGCTGACCGGACTCGTCAAGACCTCCGCCGGCGTGGTGGTCGCGGGCGACGGGGACACCGGGCGACCGGGCGGGAGCCTGGCCCTGCTGCGCTCCGAGGCCGTCGGCGAGGAGCTGGCGAGCGTGGACGGGGCCGACACAGACCTCGGCCGGGCGACCGTCGTCCTGGCCCTGATCCGCCAGCTGGCGGGCACCGGAGGCGCCTTCGGGGCGTGGGGTGCAGAAGGTGCCGTCCCTCTCGGATAGGATGGAGTTCCGTGAAGCCCGGCGCCCCCACCAAGCACATCTTCGTCACCGGAGGCGTTGCCTCCTCTCTCGGAAAGGGACTCACGGCCTCGAGCCTGGGTCGCCTGCTGCGCTCGCGCGGCCTGCAGGTGACCATGCAGAAGCTCGACCCGTACCTGAACGTCGACCCTGGGACGATGAACCCGTTCCAGCACGGCGAGGTCTTCGTGACCAACGACGGGGCCGAGACCGACCTCGACATCGGTCACTACGAGCGGTTCCTCGACACCGACCTCAACCAGATCGCCAACGTCACCACGGGGCAGGTCTACTCCAGCGTGATCGCCAAGGAGCGCCGCGGCGACTACCTCGGTGACACCGTGCAGGTCATCCCGCACATCACCAACGAGATCAAGGACCGGGTCCGCGCGATGGCCGGCGACGGCGACGACCGCGTGGACGTCGTGATCACCGAGGTCGGCGGCACGGTCGGCGACATCGAGTCGCTGCCGTTCCTGGAGGCCGCCCGCCAGGTCCGCCACGACGTGGGCCGCGACAACTGCTTCTTCATCCACGTGTCGCTGGTGCCCTACATCGGCCCCTCGGGCGAGCTGAAGACCAAGCCCACCCAGCACTCCGTCGCCGCGCTGCGCCAGGTCGGCATCCAGCCCGACGCGATCGTGTGCCGCGCCGACCGGGACCTCCCGGAGAGCATCAAGGGCAAGATCGCGCTGATGTGCGACGTCGACACCGAGGCCGTCATAACCTGCGCCGACGCGCCGTCGATCTACGACATCCCGAAGGTGCTGCACCGCGAGGGTCTGGACGCCTACGTCGTACGCCGCCTCGACCTGCCGTTCCGCGACGTCGACTGGACCCTCTGGGACGACCTGCTGCGGCGCGTGCACCACCCCAAGGAGGAGGTCACGGTCGCGCTGGTCGGCAAGTACATCGACCTGCCCGACGCCTACCTCTCCGTCGGCGAGGCGCTGCGTGCCGGCGGCTTCGCGAACGAGGCGAAGGTCCACATCCGGTGGATCCCGTCCGACGACTGCGCGACCCACGAGGGGGCGCACCGCAACCTGCACGACGTCGACGCGGTCTGCGTGCCCGGTGGGTTCGGCATCCGCGGCCTCGAGGGCAAGCTCGGCGCCCTGACGTACGCGCGGCACAACAAGATCCCGACCCTGGGCCTGTGCCTGGGCCTGCAGTCGATGGTGATCGAGTACGCCCGCACCGAGCTCGGCCTGAGCGCGGCCGGCTCCACCGAGTTCGACCCGGAGACCCCGGAGCCGGTCATCGCGACGATGGCCGAGCAGGTCGCCATCGTCGACGGGGCCGGAGATCTCGGCGGCACCATGCGGCTGGGCCTCTACCCGGCCGTCCTCAAGGAGGGCTCGATCGTGCGGGCGACGTACGGCGCCGCGCGGATCGAGGAGCGCCACCGGCACCGCTACGAGGTGAACAACGCCTACCGCGAGCGCCTGGAGAAGGCCGGTTTGGTCTTCTCGGGCACCTCGCCGGACAACAACCTGGTCGAGTTCGTCGAGCTGCCGCGCGACGTGCACCCGTACTACGTCTCGACCCAGGCGCACCCGGAGCTGCGCTCGCGGCCGACCCGCCCGCACCCGCTCTTCGCGGGCCTGGTCAAGGCGGCGATCGAGCGGCAGCGCGAGCTGCGGTTCCCGATCGACGAGAGCGGCCTGCGGCGCGAGCCGGACCCGGAGGACTGAGGTCAGGCCGACCGGGCTCGCAGCATCCGGGCGAGCCGGTCGGCACCCATGAGCAGCATCGAGCGGACCGGGGCCGGCACGTCGTCGGCCCCGGCCGCCGTGCGGGCACGTTCCAGGACGGCCTCGTCGCCCACCGGCGGGTAGGTCATCCGCACCAGGGACATGGTCGCGAGCAGGCCGCCCGGCGGCAGCTCGGCGATCTGGTCGAACCAGCGGTGCGCCCAGGGCAGCAGCAGCTCGGTCTGTCCGGGCCGCCAGAACCGGCTCGCGACCTCGCGGATCGGGCCGCCGGCCGGGACGCTGCGCTCGTCCAGCAGCGCCGTCCAGGCCTCGGCCTTGCCGGCGTCGGCGGGCTGGGAGGCCCGGACCGCGAGGGCACGGAAGCGCGCCTCGGGGTCGGGGTCGCGCTCCAGCAGCGCCGCGACCGGCTCGTCGACCGTCTCGCCCAGCTCCGCGCGCCGGGCCAGCAGCCGCCAGGCCAGATCGGTGTCGTCCGCGGCGGCCGCGTCCAGTAGGTCCCGGTACGCCGTCCCCGCGGCGCTGCCGGCCAGCGTGCGCAGGGCCGAGACCCGCAGCCCCGGCCGCTCGGCGATCCGGGCCGCCACGTCGGCGAGCCGCGCCTGCAGGTCGGGCTGCTCGGCGGCCGGGAGCCAGCGCTCGACCAGGGCGGAGGTGCGGTCGAGGAACGGCTCGACGACCGAGGGCGAGTCCTCGTGCTCGAGGACGTCGAGGAGGCAGCTGGCGACCTCGCGGGCGGGTGCCTCGCCCTGGACGAGCAGGTCCCAGGCGGCGGCGACGGCGACGGCCCGCGACAGAGCATCCGGCAGCGCCCCCGCCGAGGCGAGGAGCGTGCGGGTCGCGCCCGGGTCGAGCCGGGTCGCCGCGTAGGTCAGGTCACCGTCGTTCAGCAGGAGCAGGTCGGCGTCCGGCACCTCGACCGCCACCCGGTCGCCGGTCAGCTCCACGGGGACCGAGGCGAACCGCTCCAGCCGGTCGCCGGCCCGGCGGAAGCAGCCGATGTCGACGCGGTGGGGACGGGGACGGTCGCCGTCGGGCGCGGTGCCGGTCAGCGCCCCGTCGGCCAGGGTCAGCGTGTCCGCGCCGGAGCGGTCCAGCCAGTCGACGGTCCAGCCGTCCAGGTCGCGCCCGGAGGCCTCGGCGACGGCGGAGACGAGGTCGGCGAGGCGGGTGTTGCCCCAGGCGTGCCGGTCGAAGTAGGCCTGCAGGCCCCGCGTGAAGGCGGGCTCGCCGACGTACTCGACGAGCTGGCGGAGCACCGCCTGGCCCTTGTAGTAGGTGATGCCGTCGAAGTTCGCCATCGCGTGGGCGACGTCGGGGACCTCGCTGCGGATGGGGTGCGTCGCCGGGGTCATGTCCTCGTCGTAGGCGACCAGCTTCTCCGAGATGAGGAACGTCGCCCAGGCGTCGGTGAACTCCGTGGCGTTCGCCATCGCCCAGGTGGAGGCGAACGACGCGAACGCCTCGTTGAGCCACAGGTCGTCCCACCAGCGCATCGTGACCAGGTCCCCGAACCACATGTGGGCCATCTCGTGCAGCACGAACGCCGCGACCCAGTAGCGGTCGTCGGGGGTCGGCTCCGAGCGCGGGAGGATGCCGTCGCCGTACGTGACGCAGCCCCAGTTCTCCATCGCGCCGCCGAGGTTGGGTACGAAGACCTGGTCGTAGCGGGTCTGGGGAAAGGGCGATCCGAAGCGGTCGCCGAAGAACGCGAGTCCCTGCGCGGTGAACGTGAACAGGTCCCTGGCGTCGCGCTCCAGGACCGGGCGGATCGACTGGCGGCAGTACAGGCCGAGGTCGTAGCCGCCGTGCTGCTCGCGGATCTCGTGGAACGGCCCGGCGTTCACGACCACGACGTACGTCGACAGCGGTGGCGTGTCCGGGAAGCGCCAGGTGCGGGCGCCGGAACCCGCGTCGACGATCGAGTCCGGGGCGCCGCAGCTGGTGACCGTCCAGGACTCCGGCGCGTGGACGGTGAACGCGTGCGGCGCCTTCAGGTCGGGCTGGTCGAAGCAGGCCCACAGCCGGCGTGCCTCGTCGGGCTCGAAGGACGTCCACACGTAGACCAGACCGTCGGTGTCGACGGTGCGCAGGATGCCCTGGCCGCTGGCGGTGTCGGGCTGGTCCATGGCGACCACCAGCACGTTCCGCGCGGCCAGGTCGGGGAGCGGGATCCGCCCGTCGACGACCGTGCCCGGGTCGAGCGGGACGCCGTTCAGGGTCGCGCTGCGCACGTCGCCGACGGCGTCGACGAACGTGGTGGCGCCGGGGGAGTGGCACTCGAAGGCGATGGTCGCGACCGAGGAGCACACCTCCCCGTCGAGCAGGCCCCGCAGGTCCACCTCGAGGTCGTAGCGGTCGACGGTCAGGAGCGCGGCCCGCTCCTCGGCCTCTGCGCGGGTCAGACTGAGCTCGGTCACGAGCGTCACGGTAGCGTCCGGACATGGCTGAGGAGCGCCCCGAACTCCGCGACGTACCCATGAGCTGGCCGGTGGAGGAGAGCACCGACCTGCACCGCGACGGCTGGGTGATGGCCCTGCGCGCCGACACGGTACGGCGTACTCCGGACGAGGAGCCGTTCACCCGCCTGGTCCTCGAGCACCCCGGCGCGGCGATCATCCTGGCCGTCGACGACGAGGAGCGCGTGTTCTGCCTGTGGCAGTACCGCCACCCGGCCGGCCGCCGGTTCGTCGAGCTGCCCGCCGGGCTCCTGGACGGGCACCCGGACGAGGAGCCGCTGGAGGTGGCCCGCCGGGAGCTGCGCGAGGAGGCGCTGCTGGAGGCCGACGAATGGGTGCACCTGACGTCGGTGTGGCCCTCGCCCGGGATCCTGCAGGAGGTCCAGCACCTCTACCTGGCCCGGGGGCTGCGCGCCGTCGACCGCGGCGACTTCGTGCTGCGGCACGAGGAGGCGGACATGGACACCGGCTGGGTCCCGTTCGACGATCTGGTGGAGGCGATCCTGGCGGGTCGTGTGGCCGACGCCCCGCTGGTGAGCGCAGTATTGGTCGCGCAGGCGCGCGGTCTCGCTGGCGTCGGCCGTTCGACCAACAGAGGAGACGCGCGATGAAGATCGGCATCCCGAAGGAAGTCAAGAACCACGAGTACCGGGTGGCGATCACGCCCATCGGGGTGCACGAGCTGGTGGCGCACGGCCACGAGGTCCACGTCCAGGCCGGTGCCGGGGTCGGGTCCTCCATCAGCGACGAGGAGTACGTCGCGGCCGGCGCGCGGATCGTCGGCGACGCGGACGAGACCTGGGGCGCGGCCGAGATGGTGCTGAAGGTGAAGGAGCCCGTGGCCGAGGAGTACCACCGGCTGCGCGAGGGCCTGGTGCTCTTCACCTACCTGCACCTGGCGGCCGACAAGCCGCTGACCGAGGAGCTGCTGGCCCGCAAGGTCACCGGCATCGCCTACGAGACCGTCCAGCTGCCGTCGGGCGGGCTGCCGCTGCTCTACCCGATGTCCGAGGTCGCGGGCTGCCTGGCGCCGCAGGTCGGCGCCTACTCGATGCTCAAGGCCCAGGGCGGTCGCGGCGTCCTGATGGGTGGCGTCGGTGGGGTCGCGAACGCCAAGGTCGTCATCATCGGGGCCGGTGTCTCCGGGCAGAACGCCGCGAACATCGCGCTCGGGATGGGCGCCGACGTGACGCTGCTCGACACCGACCTCGACAAGCTGCGGATGTCGTTCTGGCGCTACAACAACCAGGTCCACGGCCTCGCCTCGTCGAGGCTGGCCATCGAGCAGCACGTCACGCAGGCCGACATGGTGATCGGCGCGGTGCTGATCCCGGGTGCGGCGGCGCCCAAGCTCGTCTCCAACGAGCTGGTCGCGGCGATGAAGCCGGGCTCGGTGCTGGTCGACATCGCAGTCGACCAGGGTGGCTGCTTCGAGGACACGCACGCGACGACGCACGCGGACCCGACGTACCAGGTGCACGGCTCGACCTTCTACTGCGTGGCCAACATGCCGGGTGCGGTGCCCAACACCTCGACGTACGCCCTGACCAACGCGACGCTGCCGTACGCCGTCGCGCTGGCCGACAAGGGGTGGGCCGCCGCGTGCGCCGACGACCCCGCGCTCGCGCTGGGGCTGAACACGCACGCCGGGCAGCTGACCAACGACCCGGTCGGCGACGCAGTCGGCATCCACGCCGCCGACCTGGACTCCGTCGTGGCGGGGGCTCTTGCCTGAGCTGGTGCGCGCCGTGCGCACCTATCTCGACCACCTCACGGTCGAACGTGGGCTGGCCGCCAACACGCTGACGTCGTACCGACGCGACCTGCGGCGCTACCAGGAGTACCTGGCGGAGGTCGGCATCGAGGAGCTCGCGGCGATCTCCGAGGCGACCGTGGCGTCGTTCCTGGTCCGGCTGCGGGAGGGCGACGCCGACCACCCGCCGCTGAGCTCGACCTCGGCCGCGCGGACGGTCGTGGCGGTGCGCGGGTTCCACAAGTTCGCGGTCGCCGACGGGCTGGCTGAGCTCGACCCCGCCGGGGCGGTGAAGCCGCCGACCCCGGCGAAGCGGCTGCCGAAGGCGCTGCCGCTGTCGGACGTGGAGGCGATCCTGGAGGCCGCGGGCTCGCCGGGCACCACGCTGGCGTTGCGGGACCGGGCCTTGCTGGAGGTGCTGTACGGCACGGGTGCCCGGATCTCGGAGGCCGTGGGGCTGGACGTCGACGACCTGGACGTCGGCGCGACCGAGGAGGTCGGCACCGTGCTGCTGCGGGGCAAGGGCAGCAAGGAGCGGATCGTGCCCGTCGGGTCGTACGCCCGTGAGGCGGTCGACGCCTATCTGGTGCGAGGTCGTCCGGAGCTGGCCGCGACGGGGTCGACCAACGGGGGAGCGCTCTTCCTCAACGCGCGCGGCGGTCGCCTCTCGCGGCAGTCGGCGTGGGCGGTGCTGCAGCGCGCCGCCGACCGGGCGGGGGTGACCCGCGACGTCTCCCCGCACACGCTGCGGCACTCCTTCGCCACGCACCTGCTCGACGGCGGCGCCGACGTACGCGTCGTCCAGGAGCTGCTCGGGCACGCGTCGGTCACCACCACGCAGGTCTACACGCTGGTCACCGTGGACAGCCTGCGGGAGGTCTTCGCGTCCGCCCACCCGCGCGCGCGGGATTGAACGCCCTCTGCGCGAGTGAGGCACGAGCTCGGGCAGAGCGCAGGCGTCAGGTCGAGTAGCCGCGCGAGCGACGGAGGAGCTCGCGACCGGCGTATCGAGACCGGGATGAGGGGTCTCGATACGCCCTCCCCGGCTTCGTTCCTCAGCCGTGGAGGGCTACTCGACCAACGAGGGTTGGGCTGTTCGGCCAGCGGCGGTCGGGTCGGGGGAGGATGAGCGGGTGACCGACGTCCTCGACGAGATCTACGCGGCGACCGCCGACCGCGGCCTGGAGCTCTACCCGCACCAGGAGGAGGCGATCCTCGCGCTGCTGTCGGGGGACAACGTGGTGCTCGCGACGCCGACCGGGTCGGGGAAGTCACTGGTGGCCGAGGCGGCGCACCGGGCGGCGCTGGCCGATGACCGGGTGTCGTTCTACACGGCGCCGATCAAGGCGCTGGTGAGCGAGAAGTTCTTCGCGCTCTGCGAGGTCTTCGGGGCCGCCGACGTCGGGATGCTCACCGGCGACGCGGCCGTGAACCCCGACGCCCCGATCATCTGCTGCACCGCCGAGATCCTCGCCAACATCGCGCTGCGCGAAGGGGCGGACGCCGACGTGGGGCTGGTCATCATGGACGAGTTCCACTTCTACGGCGAGCCCGACCGCGGCTGGGCCTGGCAGGTGCCGCTGCTGGAGCTGCCGCAGGCCCAGTTCCTGCTGATGTCGGCGACCCTCGGCGACGTGACCGAGCTGGCCGCCGACCTGACCCGGCGCAACGGCCGCGACACGTCGGTGGTCGACCAGGCCGAGCGTCCGGTGCCGCTGTCGTTCTCGTGGTCGCTGGACCCGATGCCCGAGCGGCTCGAGGAGCTGGTCACGACCGGCCAGGCGCCGGTGTACGTCGTCCACTTCACGCAGGCGGCAGCCGTCGAGCACGCCACCGGTCTGGCCACGGTGAAGTGGATCCCGAAGCCCGAGCTCGGCGACCGACTCGACGAGGTGCGCTTCGGGGCCGGCTTCGGCAAGACGCTGAACAAGCTGCTGCGCAAGGGGATCGGGGTGCACCACGCGGGGATGCTGCCCCGCTACCGGCGGCTGGTGGAGCAGCTCGCCCAGCAGGGGCTGCTGTCGGTCATCTGCGGCACCGACACCCTCGGCGTCGGCATCAACGTGCCGATCCGCACCGTGCTGTTCACCGGGCTGGCGAAGTTCGACGGCAACCGGCAGCGGGTGCTGCGCTCGCGGGAGTTCCTGCAGATCGCGGGTCGGGCCGGCCGGGCGGGCTTCGACACCGCCGGTTACGTCGTCGTCCAGGCGCCCGAGCACGTCATCGAGAACGAGAAGGCCAAGGCCAAGGCCGACGCCAAGAACGCCGCGATGAGCGCGGAGAAGCAGGCCAAGCGGAAGAGCAAGGCCCAGCTGAAGAAGGCCCCCGAGGGCACGGTGGTGTGGACCGAGCAGACCTTCGACAAGCTGGTCGACGGCTCTCCGGAGCCGCTGGTCTCCCGGATGCGGGTCGACAACTCGATGCTGCTCAACGTGCTGGTGCGCGAGGAGGACGCGTTCCCCGTCCTGCGCCGGCTGCTCACCGACAACCACGAGGAGCGGCGCAACCAGCTCCGGCTGTCGCGGCGGGCGCTGCGCCTGACCCGCTCCCTGGTCCACTCCGGGGTGCTGACTCGACTCGAGGAGCCCGACGAGTTCGGTCGCCGCTACGTGGTCACCGAGGACTTGCCCGTCGACTTCGCGCTCAACCAGCCGCTGGCGCACTTCGCGCTCGCGGCGCTCGACGTACTCGATCGCGAGGCGGAGGACCACACGCTCGACATCGTCTCGGTGATCGAGGCGGTTCTGGAGGCGCCCCGCCAGATCCTGTTCGCCCAGCAGCATGCCGCCCGGGGCGAGGCGGTGAACGAGATGAAGGCCGACGGGATCGAGTACGAGGAGCGGATGCGGCTGCTCGAGGAGATCACCTGGCCGCAGCCGCTGGCCGAGCTGCTGGGCGCGACGTACGAGATCTACCGCGAGCGGCACCCGTGGCTGCCGGAGGACGCGCTCGGGCCGAAGTCCGTGGTCCGCGAGATGTACGAGCAGGGGATGTCGTTCACCGACTTCGTGTCGCGCTACCAGCTGGCGCGTTCGGAGGGGCTGGTCCTGCGCTACCTGACCGACGCCTATCGCACGCTGCGCCAGACCGTGCCGGAGTCGCACCGCACGCCCGAGCTCGAGGAGCTGCAGGAGTGGCTGGGAGAGACCATCCGCCAGACCGACTCGTCGCTGCTCGACGAGTGGGAGGCGCTGACCGACCCCGAGGCCGCGCTGGCTCGGCGTTCGGGCGAGCTGGCGCACCACGAACCGCCGCCCCCGCCGCGGCCGCTGTCGAAGCAGGAGCGGGCGTTCACGGTCATGGTGCGCAACGCCATGTGGCGCCGCGTGGAGCTGGTCGCCCGGGACAACCTCGACGGGTTGATGGCGCTGGAGCGGGCGGCCGCCGACCGCACGGAGCCGGCTCGCGAGGTGGTGATGACGCGCTCGGCGTGGGACGGCGCGATCGAGGAGTACTACGCCGAGCACGACCGGGTGCTGACCGACGCCGACGCCCGGAGCCCGGGGCTGCTGGCGATCGAGCCGGACACGGGTACGCCGGCCGGGGTCGACGACGCGGACGGGCCGCTCGCCGTACGCCTGTGGCGTCTGCGGCAGACGCTGCACGACCCGGAGGGGCACCACGACTGGGTGATCGACGCGATCGCCGACCTGGACGCCACCGACGCGGCGGGTGAGCTGGTGCTGGCGACGACGGCGTTCCACCGGTTGTAGGGGTCTCGAGTAGCGAGGGGGTCAGCGGCGGGCGGCGTACCGGTCCTTGAGGCGGAGGAACGGCTGTTCGACGAGGACGAAGCTGACCGCCGGGATGGCGAAGCTCAGGACCAGCTTGACCGCGGTCGAGGCGGGTCCGGGCAGGGGCGTGGCGGCGACCAGCGCGACGATGGGCAGGTTCCACAGGTAGATGCCGTACGAGCGCCGGCCGATCCAGACCAGGACCGGGGTGGCCGCGAGCTGGGACAGCGGCTTGTCGGGGTCCTGCAGCAGGCCCGCGATCAGGACCGCGGAGGCCAGCGCGATCAGGGTCGATGCGCCGTCGCGGTAGAGCGGAGCGCCGATCTCGCCGGGCAGCAGCGTGAACGCCACGAAGGCGAGCGCGGCGACGGCCGCGTGCCAGGACCGGACCCGGAGCAGCCCGTCGCGCAGGACGAGCGCCAGCAGGCAGCCGATCAGCAGCTGCTCGGCGCGGGTGTCGGGCGCGTAGGCGATCCGGGCCAGGCTCCAGTCGGTGGCGTGCGCGCTCGCGAACCGGTAGGCGATCGCGACCGCGGTGACCGTCGCGACGGCCAGCAGCGGGCGTCGGCGCCGGGCCAGGTAGACCAGGGCGATCGGCCAGACCAGGTAGAAGTACTCCTCGACCGAGAGCGACCAGGTGTGCACCATCCAGCCCAGGTCGACCCCGGCCGCCGCGAGCGGGGAGGACGTGTAGGTCAGCGCCGCGGCCGTGCCCACCAGCGACGCCTCGCGGTCGGTCACCGGGAGGAGCCAGAACCCGACCCCGGCGATCGCACACATCACCACGAGCGCGGGCCCCAGGCGCAGGGCGCGACGCAGGTAGAACCGGCCCAGCCCGACGCGGCCGGTGCGCTCGATCTCGCGCAGCAGGATGCCGGTGATCAGGAACCCGCTCATCACGAAGAACAGGTCGACGCCGATGTAGGCGCCGGGCAGCAGGTCGGAGCGGGCGTGGAAGGCGACGATGGCCAGGACGGCGACCGCGCGCACGCCGTCCAGGCAGGGCGCGTAGCCCTCCGCCGGACGGTCCGGAGCGCGACGGTCCGACGCGACGGCTGCTCCCGAGGGGGTCATGGCCCTCACGCTCGCCTGCCGCTGCGGCTCGCGGGTGTCCGCCGCCGTCAGCTACCCAAAGGTGGGGATCGGGGCGGTCGGTAGGGTCGACGCATGAGCCAGGTGGAGACGACGCACAACCCGGAGAAGTCGCGCTACGAGGCGCACCTGGACGGGGAGCTGGCCGGCTTCGCCGAGTACACGCTGCGCGGTGACCACCTGATCGTCTTCACCCACACCGAGGTCGACGACCAGTTCGAGGGCAAGGGCGTCGGCTCCGCGATCGCGCGCTTCGCGCTGGACGACGTACGCCGCGACGGCACCCGGTCGGTGCTCCCGCGCTGCCCCTTCATCCGCGGCTGGATCGAGAAGCACCCGGAGTACGCCGACCTCGTCCGGGCGTGATCGGTTCTCCACAGATTGCTGCACAGGTACGCCGTTGCCTGTGCACCTGACCGGGGGAAAGTGCACAGGCGGGCCGTCCGACCGGTGTACTCAGGGTCCCGGGCCGGTACCCGGGTTGTGGGCCGTCGGACCCCGGTCCTAGGCTCGCGCGGAAGCCGCCCCGTGTCGCCGTGTCGACAAAACTCCCGGGCGCCGGCGAGGCAGACTGAAGCGACCACGGCGGTGGTCCGACGAGCGAGGGAGCGGGTCGCATGGGAGACAGGCAGATGTTCTCCGGAGCGCCCGGCAGCGAAGCCGCCCCGATGCCGCCCCTGGTCCGTCCGCCCGCACCACCCACCCGCGACACCCGAGAAGAGCCCACCTTGACCGACCCCCTGCCGTTCGCTCGCCCCGAACCGGCCGACGTCACGCTCGGCCCGACCGGGCGACCGATGCCCGTGCTCCCCGAGCCGAAGCCGCTCACCGAGCACGGCAACGCGCGGGTGGTGTCGATGTGCAACCAGAAGGGCGGCGTCGGCAAGACCACGACGACGATCAACCTGGGTGCCTCGCTGGCCGAGCTGGGCCGCAAGGTGCTGCTGGTCGACTTCGACCCACAGGGCTCGCTCTCGGTCGGGCTGGGGCTCAACCCGCACGAGATGGACCTCTCGATCTACAACCTGCTCATGGACCGCGACGTCGACGTCCACGACGTCATCGTGCCGACGGGCGTGCCGGGCATGGACCTGCTGCCGTCGAACATCGACCTCTCCGCCGCCGAGGTGCAGCTGGTCCACGAGGTCGCCCGCGAGCAGACCCTGCAGCGGGTGCTCGCCCCGGCGGTCGCCGAGTACGACATCATCCTCATCGACTGCCAGCCCTCGCTCGGCCTGCTGACCGTCAACGCGCTCACCGCGTCCGACGGCGTCATCGTGCCGCTGGAGTGCGAGTACTTCGCGCTGCGCGGCGTCGCGCTGCTGAAGACCACGATCGACAAGGTGCGCGAGCGGCTCAACCCGCGCCTGGAGATCGACGGCGTGCTCGGCACGATGTTCGACGGCCGCACCCTGCACAGCCGCGAGGTCATGGACCGGCTCGTCCAGGCCTGGGGCGACAAGGTCTTCCACACCGTGATCCGGCGCACCGTGAAGTTCTCCGACTCGACCGTCGCCGGCGAGCCGATCACGTCGTACGCCTCCACCTCGGCCGGCGCCGAGTCGTACCGCCAGCTCGCGAAGGAGGTGCTCGCGCGGTGCCACGACGCGTGAGCCTCCCGACTGCGGACGACCTGTTCCGGCCCACCGCCGAGGCCGAGCAGTCCGCGTCGGTGCGCGCCGTACCCGACCCGCCCGAGCCGGTCGAGGACCCCGCGCCGGCCCGCGGAGGTCGCAAGCGGCCCAGTGGCCGGGTCCGCCACGACGAGAAGATGACGGTCTACATCACCTCCGACGAGCTGCTGGAGATCGAGCACGCCCGGCTCGCCCTGCGCCGCGGACAGGGCCTCGCGGTCGACCGGGGACGGCTGGTGCGCGAGGCGCTCGCCCTGGTGCTCGCCGACTACGAGGAGAACGGCGACGACAGCGCGCTGGTCCGGCGGCTGACCGAGGGATGAGCGGTCCCGTCGTCGAGCAAGCGGCGGAGCAGACGCCGGGCTTCGAGCTGCACCTGGACAACTTCGAGGGTCCGTTCGACCTACTGCTGAACCTGATCGCCAAGCACAAGCTCGACGTCACCGAGGTGGCCCTGTCGAAGGTCACCGACGAGTTCATCGCGCACGTGAAGGCCGGCGGTGCCGTCTGGGACCTGGAGCAGACGACGTCGTTCCTGCTGGTCGCGTCGACGCTGCTCGACCTCAAGGCCGCGCGACTGCTGCCGCAGGGCGACGTCGAGGACGAGGAGGACCTCGCGCTGCTCGAGGCGCGCGACCTGCTCTTCGCGCGGCTGCTGCAGTACAAGGCGTTCAAGCAGGTCGCCTCGGTCCTGGAGACCCGGCTGGCGGGGGAGTCGCGGCGCCACCCGCGTGCCGTCGGGCTGGAGGAGCGGTTCGCGGGGCTGCTGCCGGAGGTGCTGATCGGCATCGGGCTGGAGCAGTTCGCCGCCCTCGCCGCCAAGGCCATGGAGCCCAAGCCGGTCCTCGAGCTCACCCTCCACCATATCCACGCCGCGAAGGTCAGCGTCCGCGAGCAGGCCGGCATCGTCGTCGACCGGCTGCGCCGCGCCGGCACCATGACCTTCCGGGCGCTGTGCGGCGACTCGCCCGACACGCTCACCACCGTCGCCCGCTTCCTCTCGCTGCTGGAGCTGTTCCGCGAGGGCGCGGTCTCCTTCGACCAGGTCACCCCGCTCGGGGAGCTGACCGTGCGGTGGACCGGCGCCGACGACGTCGAGGCGGAGGATCTCGTGACGGACGAGTTCGAGGGCGCCCCGCCCGACCCGGAGGCCGCCGTACCCGACGCACCAGGAGAAGAGGCACCGTGAACGACCCCACCGAGAACGACGAGCAGCTCGCGGTACCGGTGACCGAGCTGCGCCCGTCGCTGGAGGCGGTGCTGATGGTCGCCGACCAGCCCCTCGACGTGGCCAGCCTGGCGACTGCGGTCGGCTACCCCGTGGACGCCGTCACCGAGGCGCTGCTCGCGCTGGCGGGGGAGTACGACGAGCAGGGGCGTGGCTTCGAGCTGCGCAACGTCGCCGGGGGCTGGCGCTACTACACCCGCGAGGAGTACGCCGCCGTCGTGGAGGGCTTCGTCCTCGAGGGCCAGCAGGCGCGGCTCACGCAGGCCGCGCTCGAGACGCTCGCGGTGGTGGCCTACAAGCAGCCGATCTCGCGCGCCCGGGTCTCCGCGGTCCGCGGCGTCAACGTCGACGGCGTGATGCGGACGCTGCTGACCCGCGGGCTGGTCGAGGAGGCCGGTCAGGACGCCGAGACCGGCGCCAACCTCTACCGCACCACGCGCTACTTCCTGGAGCGGATCGGCGTGACCTCGCTCGACGACCTGCCGGAGCTGGCGCCGTACCTCCCCGACATGGACGACCTCGAGGAGGAGCTGGCGGAGGCGGTCGCACCCGCCGCGGCGCCCCCCGAGCCGGACTCCGAGCCGGACTCCGAGCCGGACTCCGGGCCCGCGCACCATCCCTCACCCCACAGCGGCCAGGGCACCGAGCCCGACGGCGGAACGGAAATCTCATGAGCAGCGGCAGCGGCAGCGTCGAGACCGACGACGACGGCCTGATCCGCCTGCAGAAGCTGCTGGCGATGTCCAACGTCGCCTCCCGCCGCAAGTGCGAGGAGCTGATGCTCGACGGCCAGGTCGAGGTCGACGGCGAGATCGTCACCCGGCTCGGCACCAAGGTCGACCCGCGCACCGCGGTGATCCGGGTCTCGGGCAAGCGGCTCCCGCCCGTCTCGGAGAAGGTCTACCTGGTGCTCAACAAGCCCCGCGGCGTGGTCTCGACGATGTCGGACCCCGAGGGGCGGCGCACCCTGCAGGACCTGGTCGACGACCGGCCGGAGCGGCTCTTCCACGTCGGGCGGCTCGACACCGACACCTCCGGGCTGATCATCCTCACCAACGACGGGGACTTCGCGCAGCGGCTGGCGCATCCGTCGTACGAGGTGGACAAGACATACGTCGCGGAGGTCGAGGGCGAGGTCTATCGGCGAACCATCAAGCAGCTCCTCGAGGGCGTCACGCTCGACGACGGCCCGGTGACCGTCACGCAGGCGCGGATCGTGGAGGCGGGTGCGGCGAAGTCGATCGTGGAGCTGGTCATCCACGAGGGACGCAACCGGATCGTCCGCCGGCTGCTCGACCACCTCGGGCACCCGGTCCGTCGGCTCACCCGCACCCGGATCGGCCCGGTGGCGCTGAAGGGCCTGAAGTCCGGCGAGCTGCGCGAGCTGACCCTCGACGAGCTGGGCGAGCTGTTGGACAGTGCGAAGCTGTAGCGTGGCGACGTGGCCGTGCCCACACCGCTCGCGCCGTACGTCGCCTCCGTGGCGGCGTACGACGTCGATCTGGGCGAGCCGGGGATCCACCGGGGACTGCCGTCCACGTCGCTGACCTTCGTGCTGCCGGTCGACGCGCCGCTGGAGGTGTCGTGGGCCGGGCGGCCGGCCAGCCGGACCCGCGGCTGGTCGAGCGTGTCGGGGCTGCATGCAGCGCCGGCCGAGATCCGTCACGACGGCACCCAGCGGGGCGTTCAGCTGGCCCTGACGCCCGCAGGTGCGCGGGCGCTGTTCGGGGTCCCCGCGAGCGCGCTCGCGGGCGAGCTGCTCGAGCTCGGCGAGCTGAGCGACCTCACCCCGGGGTTGCGGAACCTGCCGGAGCGGTTGGCGGGGGAGTCCGACCCGACCCGCTGGACCGACCTGGTGGAGCGCGAGCTGCTGCGGGCGCTGGTCCACCACGGCGACCCGTCCGTGCCGGCGGCCGTGGGCCGGGCGCTGGCCCGGCTGACCCGCGGCGCGGGGGTGCAGGAGGTGGCCGCCGAGGTCGGCTACAGCCGCCGTCACCTGACCACGCTGGTGCGCGCGGAGTGCGGGCTCGCGCCCAAGGAGCTGCAGCGCGTGGCTCGCTTCGAGCGGTCCCGCGTGCTGCTGGGACGTCGTCCGCTGGCCGAGGTCGCGTCCCGGTGCGGGTACGCCGACCAGGCCCACCTCACCCGCGAGTGGGGCGTCCTGGCCGGGTGCCCGCCCACGACCTGGCTGCGCGAGGAGTTCCCGTTCCTTCAAGACCTGTCGGTGGCCGGCGCGGAAGGCTGAGCCCATGACCTCAGCAGCAGATGTCCGTCTCTGGCACACCATGTCCGTCCGCGACGCCGACGCGATGATCGCCTGGCTCACCGCGGTCGGGTTCATCGAGCACGCGACGTACCGCGACGACTCGGACCCGTCCGTCGTCGTGCACGCCGAGTGGCTGTGGCCCGACGGCGGCGGGATCATGTTCGGCTCCCAGCGGCCCGACGCCGCGGTCGACAACGTCGGCGGGTCCGCGGCGTACCTCGTCACGGGCGACCCGGACGCCGTCTTCGACCGCGCCGTGGCCGCGGGCGCGACCGTCCAGCGTCCGATGGTCGACCAGGACTACGGCGGCCGCGGCGGAAGTGTCGCCGACCCGGAAGGCAACCACTGGTCGTTCGGCAGCTACCAGCCCGGGTAGTCTCCCCACCGTCCTCCGGCACCGTGCGGGAGGCGGACCAGGAGGAACTGACGTGGCGGTGCGGGCCATCCGGGGAGCGACCCAGCTCGAGGAGGACGTGCGCGAGCACATGCTCGATCGGGTCGCGGAGATGGTCACCGACGTGATGACCTCCAACGGCCTCGAGATCGACGACTTCATCTCGGTGGTCTTCACGGCGACCTCGGACCTGCACTCGGAGTTCCCGGCGTACGCCGCCCGCCAGCTCGGCTTCGGCGAGGTGCCGCTGATCTGCGCCCGCGAGCTGGAGATCGCCGGCTCGATGCCGCGCGTGGTGCGGATGATGGCGCACGTCGAGACCGACCTGCCGCGCGCGGACATCACCCACGTCTACCTGCACGGCGCCGCGGCGCTGCGCTCCGACCTGACCCGGACCCGGTCGGTCCCCGACGAGTCCGGTGCCTGAGCTCCGGGGACCCGTCGAGATCGTCGGGACCGGTCTTCTCGGCACCTCGATCGGGCTCGCCTGCCGGCGGGCCGGGATCGAGGTGCTGCTCACCGACACCTCCGCCGAGCACGTCCGGATCGCGTCCGGCCTGGGCGCGGGCCGACCGCGTCAGGAGGACGACCGGCCGGAGGTGGTCGTGGTCGCCGTACCCCCGGACCACCTGGGCGAGGTCATCGCGGAGGCGCTGCGGGCCACGGACGCCGTGGTGACCGACGTCGGGTCGGTCAAGTCCGGTCCCGTGACCTTCGTGGAGGGTCAGCCGCGCGTGCGCCGGTACGTCGGCAGCCACCCGATGGCCGGCAGCGAGCGGTCGGGACCGCTGGCCGCCTCGGCGTCGCTCTTCGACGGCCGCCCGTGGGCGATCACGCCGCACTCGTTCTCCGACCCGGACGCCGTCGAGCTCGTGGAGGAGCTGGTCCGGGTGTGCGGCGCCGTACCCGTCTGGCTGACGCCGGACGAGCACGACCGCGCCGTGGCTCGCACGTCCCACGTGCCGCACCTGCTCTCCAGCCTCGTGGCCGCCCGGCTGGCCGACGGTCCCGAGAACCACCTTGCGCTCTCCGGCCAGGGCGTCCGCGACGTCACCCGGGTGGCGGCCGGCGACCCGCGCCTGTACGGGCAGATCGTCAGCGCCAACTCCGACGCCGTCCTGGACCTGCTGGGCGAGGTCCGCGCGGAGCTCGACCGGGTCATCGACGCGGTCGAGCGTGGCGATCGCGGCGCGCTGCAGTCGATCCTGGAGCAGGGCGTCGCGGGCACGCAGGCCATCCCCGGCAAGCACGGTGGACCCGTCCGGCCGATGCGCTCGGTCTGGGTGTCGGTCCCCGACCATCCGGGCGAGCTGGCCCGGCTGCTGGCCGACTCCGTGGCCAGCGAGGTCAACATCGAGGACATCCGGATCGACCACGACCCGGGCCGCCCGGTCGGCCTGGTCGAGCTGGTCGTCGAGGAGCGGCGCGCCGAGCACCTGCTCTCGTCCCTCGAGTCCCGCGGGTGGGCGACGCACCGGTAGGCTGCGGGCCCGTGAGCACCCCCTCCGGACGTCCACAGACCGGTCTCGTCGTCGCGATCGACGGTCCGTCGGGATCGGGCAAGTCCAGTACCTCGCGCGGCGTCGCCGCCCGGCTCGGACTGCGCTACCTCGACACCGGCGCGATGTTCCGCGCCGTCACCTGGTGGATGCTCCGCTCGGGCGTCGACGTCCACGACCCCGCGGCCGTCGCGGCCCGGGTCCCGGAGCTCGCGATCAAGTCCGGCACCGACCCCCTCGCGCCGACGATCGAGGTCGCCGGCGAGGACGTCGCGGTCGCCATCCGCTCCGACGAGGTCAACAACGCGGTGTCGCCGGTCAGCGCCGTACCGGAGGTCCGGGCCTGGCTGCTCGACCTCCAACGCGCCGTGATCGCCGAGGAGGCCGCGCTCGGCGGGATCGTGGTCGAGGGTCGCGACATCGGCTCCGTCGTCGTGCCCGACGCCCAGGTCAAGGTCTACCTCTCCGCCGACCCGGCGGCGCGGGCCGCGCGGCGTGCGGCGGAGGAGGGCGGGTCGGACGTCGCCGCCACCGAGCAGTCGCTGCTCGCCCGCGACGCCATCGACTCCGGGCGGGCGACGGCTCCGCTGGTGATGGCCGACGGCGCCGCGCACCTCGACACCACGCACCACACCCTGGACGAGGTGATCGGCCAGGTCGTCGACCTCGTGAACGCGGTCGCGTGAGCGCACACGAGTCGCTGCCCCGCAGCTCCGACACCCGGTTCCCGTGGCGGTTCATGCTGCACGGGCTGCGCCCGATCTCGTCCTGGCTGCTCCGGCGTCGCTACGTCGTCCGCGTGCACGGCACCGATCTGGTGCCCGCCGAGGGTCCGGTGCTGTTCGCGGCCAACCACGTCGGGGTGATCGACGGTCCGCTCCTGGCGATCTTCGCGCCGCGGCCGGTGCACGTGTTCACCAAGGTGGAGATGTTCCGCGGGGCGCTCGGGCGCTTCCTCACCTTCTCCGGCCAGATCCCGCTCGACCGGTTCAACACCGATCCGCGCGCGGTGCGCCAGATGCTCCGGGTGCTGCGCGACGGCGCGGCCGGCGGGATCTTCCCCGAGGGGAGCCGGGGCAATGGCGAGCTGGACCGGTTCCACCGGGGAGCGGCGTACTTCGCGCTCGCGGCGGGGGTACCCGTCGTGCCCGTGGTGATGTTCGGCACCCGCGAGCCAGGCGGCAGGAGTGGCTCATTGCCCCGCAAGGGTGCGACCATCGACATCGTCTTCGGCGCGCCGTACACCGTCCCCGCGGTGGAGTGGCCGCGCACGAAGGAACAAGTCGAGCACACCTCGATGTTGCTGAGGGAGCACCTCCTGGTGCACCTCGACCATGCCAAGGCACTGACCGGCCGTGAGCTGCCCGGCGATCTGCCGCCCGGCGATCACGACCCCGACCCCGCGACCGGGGTCACCGACCAAGGAGCACCATGACCGCCGGACCCGACCTGCCCATCGACGACTCGTCCGCCGACGAGCCGCTGGGGCCGGTGCCGGTCCTCGCCGTGGTGGGGCGTCCCAACGTCGGGAAGTCGACGCTGGTCAACCGGATCATCGGCCGCCGCGAGGCCGTCGTGGAGGACGTCCCCGGCGTGACCCGCGACCGGGTGTCGTACGACGCCAACTGGAACGGCCGGGCCTTCACCGTCGTGGACACCGGCGGCTGGGACCCCGACGCGCGCGGCCTGGCGCACATGATCTCGACCCAGGCCGAGCTCGCCGTCTCGCTGGCCGACGCCGTGCTCTTCGTGGTCGACGCGACCGTCGGCATCACCGACGGCGACGCGGCCGTGGTGAAGATCCTCCGGCAGTCGGGCAAGCCCGTCGTGCTGGCGGCCAACAAGGTCGACGACCAGCGCACCGAGGCCGAGGCCTACGGCCTGTGGAATCTCGGCCTCGGCGAGCCGTTCCCCGTCTCCGCGCTGCACGGGCGCGGCTCGGGCGACATGCTGGACGCCGTACTCGCGGCGCTGCCGGAGACGCCGCCCGAGAAGATCGGCGAGGAGGTCGGCGGTCCGCGCCGGATCGCGATCGTCGGGCGGCCCAACGTCGGCAAGTCCTCGCTGCTGAACAAGCTGGCGGGGGAGGAGCGCGTCGTCGTCGACAACGCCGCCGGCACCACCGTCGACCCGGTCGACGAGCTGATCGAGCTGGGCGGCAAGACCTGGCGCTTCATCGACACCGCCGGCATCCGGAAGCGGGTCAAGACCGCGTCCGGTCACGAGTACTACGCCTCGCTGCGCACCTCGACCGCCATCGACCGTGCCGAGGTCGCGGTCCTGGTCGTCGACGGCGGCGAGTCGCTGTCCGAGCAGGACATGCGGATCGTCCAGACTGTCCGCGACGCCGGTCGCGCCCTGGTGATCGCGTTCAACAAGTGGGACCTGGTCGACGAGGAGCGCCGCTACTACCTGGAGCGCGAGATCGAGCGCGACCTCGTCCAGGTGCAGTGGGCGCCGCGCATCAACATCACCGCGCGCACCGGCTGGCACGTCGACCGGCTGGTCCCGGCGCTCGAGAAGGCGCTGACCGGCTGGGAGACCCGGGTCGGCACCGGCGCGCTCAACAACTTCCTCGGCCGGCTGGTCGCCGAGCACCCGCACCCGGTGCGCAGCGGCAAGCAGCCGAAGGTGCTCTTCGGCACCCAGGCGACGACGGCCCCGCCGACGTTCATCCTGTTCACGAGCGGCAAGCTGGACGCGTCGTACGAGCGGTTCATCGAGCGCCGGCTGCGCGAGGAGTTCGGCTTCGTCGGGACGCCGATCATCCTGCAGCAGCGGCCGCGCGAGAAGCGCAAGCGCTGAGTCTCCTCGTCGTTTGATTGCGGTCAGGATCTGACCGGAGGGCTTCCTAGCCTGGTCCCATGACCACCGACCAGATCCTGACCTCCGAGCGCGCCGACCTCCTGGACGCGCTGCACAAGCACCGCGAGCTGTTCCGCTTCACCGTCCGCGGGCTCAGCGACGAGCAGGCCGCCTCCCGGCCGACCGCCAGCGAGCTCTGCCTCGGCGGACTCATCAAGCACGTCACGGCCACCGAGCGGCAGTGGTGCGACTTCATCACCGACGGCCCGGCCGAGCAGCCCGACGTCGACTGGGCCAACATCGACTGGAGCAACCCGCCGGCCGAGGTGATCGAGTACCAGAACGGCTTCCGCATGCTCGACGGGGAGACGCTCGCGGGCCTGCTGGCGTCGTACGACGAGGCGGCGACGGACACCGACACGCTCCTCGCCCACGTCGACCTCGACGCCCGCCAGCCGCTCCCGGAGGCGCCCTGGAACCCGCCCGGTGTCACCTGGTCGGCCCGCCGCGTGTTCGTGCACCTCGTCGCCGAGATCGCCCAGCACGCCGGCCACGCCGACATCCTGCGCGAGACGATCGACGGCCAGAAGTCGATGGGCTGACGCCGAACCGCCCGACCGGCGGGCCGATTCCAGCCTTCGGCTGAGCCTGCGGTAGTGTTCACGCGGTTTCCGGTGCACGTTGCCGGGGCCGTTCGGGCTGTAGCGCAGCTTGGTAGCGCACTTGACTGGGGGTCAAGGGGTCGCAGGTTCAAATCCTGTCAGCCCGACCGAAGAGCAGGAGCCGAAATGGGCTCCTGACCTGCAGTTTCAGGCCCGGTGATCTACGGATCTCCGGGCCTGAAAGGTGTCAGGGATTTGATCGGGCGGGGACGGTCCAGCCTTGTCATCGGCCGTCTCGATCCACGTCGACTCCGTCAGGCGCAGGACTGCGTGGCCAGCCAATCGGAGAACGCCCGCGGGGCCATCGCCTCCATCTCGTCGAGGATGGCGGCCCGCAACATCACGAGCGCCAGTCTGTGCCGGTGCGAACCGGCGGACTTGAGCGCGACGCTGCTCTGCTTCCAAGCGCTGGCGAGATCCTTCCAGGATTGGCCGTAGACCAGCTGAGCCGCGATCGCAGGTGAGAGGTCGCAGCTCTCGGCCCGGAGCACGAGGCTCCGTCCCGGCGAGACGCGACCGCGTTGCGACGTATGGCCGGCTCGGCCTTCCGGCGCGGGGTTGTCTCCCCACGCGTCATCGTCCTGCCAGCCGTGCACCCACCACGCTCTCCACATCGCCCGGCCCCCTTCTCCGGAGAACTGATAGCCACGAGCCTCCCCGGCTCCCACGCGCGGGGACAGGGGAGAAGGGCCCAACTCCGCGGACAGGCGGCACGCACTGCGGCGACCACTCGCACGGTCCGGCGGGAGACGTGCGCAACTGGTTGCAGGGCGGGAGGGTTTCGAACGGATGGAACTGGCGCGCGAAGGCCCCGCAGTCCGGCCTCGATTGGCGACCTAAGCCAATTCATCCGGAGAGGTGGGGCACCGGCCGTGCCGGGCGACCCGGGCGCCGGCGTCCCAGCCCGGAGCACGCCCGCCCGCAGGCAGCCGTACGCCGTCGAGACCGACGCCGCTGACGGTCAGCAGCCAGGAGATCAGGGAGTTCGAGTTCCACATCTCGCCGACCCGCGACTCGTCCCGCCCCCAGGTCAGCGGCGGGACGTCCGGCACCAGGCTCAGCAGTCGCCGCGCCAGCCGGACGTCGCCGCTGAGCGGCTGGGGGCTCGCCACCGCCTCGTCGACATCCGGGATCACCCCGTGGGGCCAGCAGCGGACCTCGTAGCGGAAGAGCACCGACCGGCCCAGCCAGCGCGCGCCCACGGGCCCCTCGAGCACCGTGCCGTGCCCGGAGATCCCGCGTTGCCAGACGGGACCCATCTCGATCACGTGCGGTACGCCGTCCATGGTGACGACCAGCGCGGAGTGGTAGAGCTCGCTTACCGGACGGCCCTCGAGCCGGGCGACGACGGCCTCGAAGACCCGTCCGTTCCAACGGACCGACCGACCGCCGGCACCGAGCGGCAGCCAGAGGAGCTCGACGCCCCCGGCGGCCGGGACAGCGGGGCCGGTCACGGCTCGTGCGCCGCCTCGACGAGTCCGGCGAAGTCCGGACGGGCCAGCACGACCAGGACGACCAGGACGGGCACCGACCACGCCCAGAAGCCCCACCCGAAGAGCATGAGCAGGACGTGGAACAGGATCGCCCCCGCCCATCCCCAGCGCGCGGCACGACCGCCGGTGAGCAGCAGCACGCCGAGCAGGATCTCGCCGGCCGCGGCCAGCAGGCCCCACGCCGCCGGGTGGGCCATCACGATGTCGGCCCAGCCCGACCGCACGATCCCGAAGAGCCCGTGGTCGGCGAAGGGCGCGTAGACCTGCGGGTCCGCCGCGACCAGGCCGAGGTGGACGCCCCCGGTGACTAGGAAGAGTCCGCCGACGATCCGGCGACCGAGGCTCGCCGTCGCGCTCATGCTCCAGCCTCCGACCAGGGCGGCCGACGTGGGCCGGCTCAGGCGCCCGGGAGCAGGCGACGGCCGGTGACCTCGCCCGGCTCGACCCGGACGTACGCGATGCGCAGGCCCGGGGGCCACACCCGGAGCTCCGCGAGCCGGTCGGGTGCGTCCTCGGCGTCGACCAGCTCGATCGGCCCCCGCACCACCACGCTCCAGCCCGATCTCGTCCCGGGATCGAGGTCGTCCACCTCGACGGCCACCCACTGCTCGGACGTGTCCCGGATGATCTCCGCGGTGGGCGTGGTACGGAACCACAGCGCCCCGTCGGAGATCGTGTAGTTCACCGGGACGACGAGCACTCCCCGCGGCCCGGTCCACGCCACCCGGGCGATCTCGGCGGACTCCAGCAGGGACCAGCACTCGAAGGCCGGCAGGTCGGCGAGAGGGGGATAGCTTCCGGAACCGGTGCTCATGGCAGCAGCGTCAGCCCAGGGCCGGAGCGCTGGTAGAGGCGAAAGTCCCACCGGGCTCCCGCGGGTACCGCGGGGTCTCCGTCCCACGCCAGCCCACTGACCCTGGAGCTCAGCCCGGTGCCCGACGGGCCGGATGTCGGACATGGATCTCGAGGCGCAGCCGAGCGAGGCTGAGCGCTTGGTCGACGTCCGCTCGGTGGAGGGCGTGTGTCACGACTCGGTAGGAGTCGGTCAGGAAACCCATGACGGTCGGGGTGGCGATGTCGGGGAACCCCATCAGGAGTTGACGGAAGGCTGCCTCCATGCCGGTGGCGTCGTCCGCGGGATGAGTCGCCCGAGCATGCGAGCCGGGGCACGGCGAGATGTCTTGGGAGTGGTGCAGGATCGCGGCGACGCGGCCGTCTTCCAGGACGGGCAGATTGATCGGCATCCACATGCGCGGAAGGAAGCTGCCCGGTCGAGAAGGATGAGGTAGGTCGTAGCGCTGCACGCCCAGCCAGGACGCGGTCGCGGTCCGCAGGACCTGCTCCATCGACGAGGCCACCGTGGCGACGCCGCGCGCGGACGGGGCCTCCGGGTTGTCGGGGAAGGCCTCGAACGCGAACGCGCCGATGAGGCGATCCCGCCGCTGCTGGGTCACGTGCTCGAAGGCAGCGTTGACGGCGCGGAATCGCAGGTCCGAACCGAGCAACGCGAACGGCGACCGGCGCGCCTGGAACCAGAGCGCTGACGAGATGCCGGCGACAAGTCGGTCCGAGACCACGAGGGCCTCCTCGATGGGACATGGGTGCGCGAACTCCGCCCGTCCCCGACTCGCGCTCTCCCACCTTCCACCGTGACCGGGCAGAAGGGAAGGGCAGCGACCGGTACTGCTGACCGTCGGCGCGGTCCAGGACGCCGACCGGGGCATCGGGCGGGGCCGGGAGTCCTCCCGAACGTGGGCCGTTCGCCTCTGCGCGGAGGCCTGAGCTCCGGCGCACGCTCGAAACGGCGCCGCACCGGGTGGTGGCCCCGGCGGCGGCCGGACGGATGACAGGACATCTCCATGCGGACCTCACGTCGTATCGCAGCGGCAGGCTCGATCGTCGCGCTCAGCCTCACCGGTCTCGTCGCGTGCGGGGGTGACGACAGCGGATCGGGCGCAAGCGCCGAACCGAGCGGGTCCGCGTCCGCGCCCGCGGTCTCCGCCGATGACTTCACCTCGGACTTCTCGGCCATGGAGGCCCTCCAACCGGTGGCCGAGCAGGGAGACGGGATGGTCGCGGTGCTGCTGCCCGACACGACCACCTCCGCTCGATACGTCACCTTCGACGCGCCGTACCTGAAGCAGGCGTTCGAGTCGGCCGGGCTGGACTCCTCCCAGTTCAAGATCGACAACGCCCAGGGGAGCGCGGCCACGATGCAGACACAGGCGGAGGCGGCCATGACCTCGGGGGCGTCGGTCCTCCTGGTCGATCCCCTCGACTCCGGCTCCGGTGCGGCGATCGAATCGGCGGCACGCGACCGTGGCGTCAAGGTCGTCGACTACGACCGGTTGACCCAGGGCGGGAGCCCGGACCGGGTCTACGTCAGCTTCGACAACGTCAAGGTCGGCCAGCTCATCGGCCAGGGTCTGGTCGATGCCGTGGACGCCTGGAACGTCAAGGACCCGAACGTGCTGGTCATGAGCGGGGACCCGACGGACAACAACGCCAAGCTGTTCGCCGAGGGCTACAACAGCGTTCTCGACCCGCTGTTCAAGGCCGGCGACTACACCAAGGTCGGCGCGCCGGCGGGGACGTGGGATCCGGACGTCGCGCAGACGACCTTCGCGCAGCAGTACACCGCGCACCCCCAGATGAACGCGGTCGTCACTCCCAACGACGACAACGCCAACGCGGTGATCTCCTATCTGCAGAGCAAGAAGGTCCCCGCCCGAACCTTCCCGACGACCGGGCAGGACGCCTCGCTGTCGGGTCTGCAGAACATCTTGAAGGGCTACCAGGCCGGCACGGTGTACAAGCCGATCTACCTGGAGGCGCAGGCGGCGGCGGCGATCGCGCTGTACCTGCGCGCCGGTCTCGATGTTCCCGACGGGTTGGTCAACGGGACGACCGCCGATGACCAGACCGGCGACGACGTGGCCTCCAGCCTGCTGACCCCGGTGTGGGTCACGGCCGAGAACATGGCCGACACCGTCGTCGCGGACGGTGCGGTCGACGTCGACGAACTCTGCATCGCCGCCTTGGAGCAGGCCTGCACGGAGGCAGGCATCGACTAGGGCGTCGACACCCGAGACGGAGGGGTCGAGATGACCGCATCAGTGAATCCGCCCGAGGCGGGACCGCAGGCCACGGCGCCGTTGCTGCGACTCGAGCACATCGACAAGTCCTTCGGACCGGTCCAGGCACTCACCGACGTCTCCATGGACGTGCCGCGCGGTCTGGTCACCGCGCTGACCGGCGACAACGGGGCCGGCAAGTCGGTGCTGATCAAGTGCATCGCAGGGATTCACCGGCCCGATCGCGGGCGCCTCCTCTGGGAGGGCCGGGAGGTCGTGCTCCACAGTCCGAAGGATGCCGCTGCCCTGGGGATCGAGACGGTCTATCAGGACCTCGCCCTGTGCGACAACCTCGACATCGTCCAGAACATGTTCCTCGGTCGGGAGCGTCGCCGGCACCGGCTCCTCGATGAGGAGAGCATGGAGCTGGCGGCTCGTGACACCCTGGCGAGCCTGGCGGTGACTACGGTGCAGTCGATCCGTCAGCCCGTCGCGTCCCTCTCGGGCGGACAGCGCCAGTCGGTGGCGATCGCGAAGTCCGTGCTGTGGAACTCCAAGCTCGTGATCATGGACGAGCCGACCGCGGCGCTGGGCGTCGCGCAGACGGCCGTGGTCCTCCAGCTCATCCGGCGCTTGGCCGAACGAGGCGTCGCGGTCATCGTCATCTCGCACAACATGAACGACGTCTTCGAGGTCGCAGACAGGATCGCGGTGCTCCGCCTGGGCCGGCTGGTGGGCCTCAGCCCCGTCGAAGAGCTTGACCGAAGGACGGTCGTGGACCTGATGACCAGCGGGGAGTCCGACCGTCTCACTCCCGGCTCGATCCGCCACCCCGGGTCGCCGCCGTGAGCGGCCGCGACCCCGACGCAGCCGCTGCGGTGTCGCGACCAGCGCGAGCGCCCGCCGCAGTCGAGCCTGTCGTCGCGGAGTCCTTCGCGGACTACTGGCGTGCAGTATGGGCCAAGATTCGCTCGGGGGAGAGCGGCGCCTTACCCGTGGTGGGTGGGCTGCTCCTGATCAGCGTCATCTTCCAGACGCTGAACCCGAACTTCCTGACTGCCGGGAACATCGTGAACCTCCTCATCCAGGGGTCGGTTTTCATGCTTCTCGCGATGGGGCAGATCTTCGTGCTCCTCCTGGGCGAGATCGACCTGTCGATCGGCTACGTGGGAGGCATCGGCGGTGTCATCACGGCCGAGCTGGTGGCCGAGGCCCGAGGCTGGCCATGGTGGCTCGCGATCCTCACCGGGCTGGCTACCTGCTTCCTCATCGGACTCGGTCAAGGCACCATCATCACGCGCCTGCGGCTGCCCTCGTTCGTGGTGACCCTGGGCGGCCAGCTCGGCTGGTTCGGGGTGATGCTCATGATCCTGGGCGACGGGGGCGTCGTCCCCATCAACAACGAGCAGATCAACAACATCGCGAGCGGAACCCTCAGCGCGACCGCCAGCTGGATCGTGATGGTCGTCGGCGTCGCACTGTTCGCCGTCTGGATGTGGCTCCGGGACGAGAGGCGTCGCAGGAGTGGCCTGGTCGCACCTCCCCGGAGCGTCTCGGTGCTCAAGATCGGCGTGGCGCTGGCTGCCGGGACAGCGGTCGTCCTGGTCTGCAACGTCGACCGGGGAGTCGTGATCCCCATTCGAGGGCTGCCCTGGGTGGTGCTGGTCGTCCTCGCGGTGCTGATCCTCTGGACGGCACTCCTGAGCCGCACCAGTTTCGGCCGCTACGTGTACGCGATCGGTGGCGGCGCGGAGGCCGCACGACGGGCCGGTGTGAATCTGACGCGAATCCGTACGCTCGCGTTCGGACTCGCCTCGCTGACGGCCGGCATCGGCGGGATCGTCTACGCCTCTCGCCTGCGGTCGGTCTCGACGTCGTACGACGGCGGGACCCTGGTCCTCTACGCGGTCGCCGCGGCGGTCATCGGAGGCACGAGCCTCTTCGGCGGACGGGGTCGGCCGCTAAGCGCCATCCTCGGCGGCCTGGTCATCGCGGCCATCGACAATGGCATGGGCCTCCAGGGTTACAGTGCTCCCGCGAAGTACACGGTGACGGCCGTGGTCCTCGTGCTCGCCGTCACGATCGACTCGCTGGCTCGTCGCGGGGGGCAACGGACGTGACGCCGGCCCGCCGGGCACCCCGCCGGGCCGCCCAGACCGCGCACCCGATCATCACGACACCGGCGGCGAGCAGGACGAAGGCCGCGAGCGCGGAGCCCGAGTACCACTCGACCACAGCGGCGGGAAGCACCTGAAGCGCCCCGATGGCCGCGACCACGAGCAGGGGCAGCTCGCGTAGACGAACCGCCAGGGCGACCAGCAGGGCGATGGTGAGGAACGCGATTGCGAACCCCCAGCGGGCGGGCAGCGTACCCAGCACGCCGATCACCATCGCGGCCGCCGCCATGGTCATCACCACCCGGCGCGGAACCAGCGAGCCGCGCCATCCCAGCACTAGCCACACGCCCGCGACGCCCCAGATGCCGAGCCCGGGAAGCGCGTCCGACGAAGTCCGGTCGGCGATGGCCCCGGCTGCCGTGGACATCAGGGCGACCGCCACCGTCACCTGTTGGAGCAGGCCGCGGCGCCACGCCCACAGCAGCGCCGCGTAGCAGGCCGTGCCGCCGCTGACGATCAGCACGGCGCGGGACGGAGCGAGCGCGATGGTGTCGATCGAGATTGCGAGGAACCCGGAGACGGCGGCGGTGGAGGCGAGACAGAGGACCGAGGCAAGGCGTGAGCCGGCAGGGCCGAGGCCGGACACGAGGACGGCAGCTCCGAGGAGTCCGGCCGCGATGGCGCCGACGGTCGCCAGGCGAATGCCCGTGCTTAGGTCGCCCCAGTAGCTGGCGCCGATCAGCAGGGCCGCGACCACGACCAGCGCACCACCGAGGTAGCCGACCGCCTCGAGTGCGACCGATGTCGACCGGGCGGCACCGTGGTCCGCCGGATGGTGCTCGGAGAGCATCCGTCCCGCCTGGTCGGGTGAGATCACCCCGGCCGAGAGCCAGCCGTCGATCAAGCGGGCGAGGTCCGGTTCCGGGACCTCGCCTCTGTGGTGGTGACGCGTGGCGAAAGTCATCGGGACCTCCACCTCAGCCCGCCCGCCTCCTGCCGCCGACGACGAGAAGGAGTGTGTGCGGCCGGCCGCGCGAAGACTCCGAGTGCGTCGATCGCGCCGTGCTCGGCGCGGACGGCCGAGTGGATCATCTCGTGCACGCGTCCGGCCTCCCCTCTGCCGATATGCACCAGCATCGTCGGTCGCCGGGGTAAGCGGCAGAGGAGAAGGACCCGCCTTCCGCGGACAGGCGTCCCACCTGGCGGGCGCCGGGGCGGTCGGGGTCAGCGGATGGGACCTCGTCGCCTCCACCTGGGAAGTCGACGACGGCGACGCCATCGGGTCGGGGTCCGTCGACGGCCCGAGGGGGCACTCCTTGTCGGTGGCGGTGTCCACCTGACCTGGAGGCCGCCGTCCGGCGTCGAGCCGACCGAGATGCGATCCCCTGGAGGCCCGGGGGCCTCCCCTCGCGCCAGACACTCGGGCGAGCACTCAGGATCCGAGAGGAGCAGGCTCAGTCCGGCGGCTCGGTCCTCCAGCCGCATGACGGCCTGCCGGCCTCCATGCACGTCAGCATGCTGGAGCAGCGCGCGTGCGATCCGGGCCATGGCGGCGGCGGTCGGCGGGGGAATGTCGTCGAAGGATCCACGGAAGTCGAAGCGAATCCGCGACGAGACGGGGTGTCGGCCGTCGGCGATGTCCATGTCGGTCTCCGGGCTGTCGGTGGGAAAGGCGGTCGTTGGATGGGGTGGGCATGGGGCCGGCGCGACTCCTGGTCATCCGCTTCGGGTGGTGGCACGGCCGTACTGCCAGTTCGCCAGTGGCACGAAGACCGCCAGGATGGCGACCGACCAGACGAGCGTGTACGTCGCGGCGTGAGCGAGCGCCCAGGACGGCTGGTCCTGCGCGGGAGCGAGAGGGTTGAGGTTGCCGAAGAGCTCGCGGGCCGCCTGGGTGGCGGTGGACACCGGGTTCCACTCGGCGAAGGTCCGCAGGGGAGCCGGAAGGGTCTGGAGCGGGACGAAGGTGTTGGCGATAAACGTCAGCGGGAAGATCACGATGAAGGCCGCGTTGTTGACGACTTCGGGGCTCGGGACGAGCATTCCGATCCATGCCATGATCCAGGAGATGGCATAGGCGAAGACGAGCAGCAGCAGGTAGCCCCGGAGCGCTGATCCCGGCGACGTGTGGATCCTCCAGCCGACCACGAGTCCGGTGAGGCTCATGACACCCAGGACGAGCACGTTGTTCAGCACGTCCGACAGCGTGCGACCGGCCAGGACGGCGCCCGGTGCCATCGGCAGGGAACGGAACCGGTCGATGATCCCGGTCCGGATGTCGGTCGCCAGCGCCGCACCGGTGATGGTGGCGCCGAAGACGACGGTCTGCGCGAAGATGCCCGCGATGAGGAACTCCCGGTATGCGCCGCCGCCCGCACTCCCGCCGATCGCGCCGGCGAACACGTAGGCGAACAGCAGCACGAACATGATCGGGGAGAGCGTGGTGAACACGAGCAGGTCGGGGACCCGCTTGACCTTGATCAGGTTGCGCTGGGCCACGACGAGGCAGTCCGAGAGGACGGTGCGGGCGCTCATCGCTCGGCTCGGTCCGGGGTCGGGGTGCGATCAGGGCGCTCGGGGCCGACGCTCGAGCGAGCCGCCTCCGGCGGTGCCGATCGACCCGTCAACGCGAGGAAGACGTCGTCGAGCGTGGGCCGTCGTACGCCGGCGTCGGTGAGCGCGATCTGCTCGGAGTCGAGCCGGCGTACGGCGTCGACCAACACCTGGCGACGACCGACAGCGAGCTGCAGACGTCGCCGGCGATCGTCGAGGGCCGGTTCGCCGATTCCCATCGGCCGCAGGACCTCGGCAGCGCGGGGGAGGTCGGACGCCTCGTGGAGCACGATCTCCAGACGATCGCCGCCGATCTGATCCTTCAGCTCGTCGGCGGTGCCCGCGGCGATCGTGCTGCCCCGGTCGATGACGACGATCTCGTCCGCGAGGAGATCCGCCTCCTCGAGATTCTGCGTCGTGAGCAGGAGCGAGCAGCCATGACCGACGAGGTCGCGGATGATCTCCCACATGTCCGCGCGACTGCGCGGGTCCAAGCCCGTCGTCGGCTCGTCGAGAAAGAGCACGGGGGGATGGGCCATGAGTGCAGCGGCCAGGTCGAGTCTCCGCCTCATCCCGCCCGAGTAGGTTCGCGTGACTCGGTCGCCGCCTTCGTCGAGCCGGAAACGAGCGAGAAGCTCCCGGGCTCGTTCTCGGCTTCGACCGCGGCCCAGGTGGTAGAGACGGCCGACCATGTCCAGGTTCTCGAACCCCGTCAGGTACTCGTCGACGGCGGCGTACTGGCCCGACACGCCGATGACCTGCCGGACGGCCTGGGGGCGAGAAGCCACGTCGAATCCGGCCACGCTCGCGTGTCCGGCATCAGCCCGCAGCAGCGTGGTCAGGATCCGCAGGGCGGTCGTCTTGCCTGCGCCGTTGGGTCCGAGAACCGCCGACACGGAGCCCTGGCGGACGTGAAGGTCGAGCCCGTCCAGGGCGGTCACGCCCGGGTAGCGCTTCACCAGCCCCTCGGCCACCACCGCATCCGTCATGCTCCTCACGGGAGCACGATCTCGGGGCGGGGCGGTAGGGACCAGCGGCCCCAGGTGTGGGTCCAACGTTCACCATCTCGACGTGTCGGGAGACCTTCGGCAGCCTCGGCGACGCGACATGTCGCGACCGGGACAGACGACCAGGGACGGGACGTTCTCCACTACCGCTCGGGCCACATTGATCGCAGGCTCGAGCGGTGGCCTTCATTCGTCCGCGTCACCGGGGAGCGTGGTCGCTCCGGCGCGACACGACCCTGCCGGATGCGGCACGGTCGGAACGCCGGTCCCCGGCCGCTCCCGCGCCGGAACCCGGGTCCGCCTCCGGCGCCGGCGACCGAGCGGGAGCACGAGTCCTCTGGAGGTGGTTGCGGGGGGCCGGGGTCGTGGTCATCGCGGTCGCGGCGGTCGAGTACGGCGTGATCCCGTTCGTCGTCCGAACCCGGAGCGAGATCTCGGTGCTGGACCAGGTCGCCTGGCCGCTGCTGGTGGTGGCTGTTCTCGCGGAGATCGCTTCGCTCGCGGCGTACACCCGGCTCACCCAGACCCTCCTCGATCCATCCGACCGCCTCCGGTTCGCCATCCAATGGCGGATCGACGTGACGGGCTACGGACTCAGTCACGCTGTACCGGGCGGTGGCGCTACCGCCGCCGGGCTCCGCGTCGGACTCATGGTGGACCGCGACATCGCCGCGTCGACCGCACTCGCGCTCACGGTTGTCCAGCTGGCCCTGTCGGTGATCGGCCTGATGATGGTGTGGCTTCTCGGACTGCTGATGGTCGTGCCGCACACCGGGTTCACGGCCACGACCGTGGCCTTGCTCCTCACGACCAGCGTCGTCCTGGCGGCGCTGGAAGCGGCGCCGCACCAGGCGGGTGTCCCGCCCGCGCTGCGCCGGCTGGGCTCGACCACCGTCCATGCGCTCGTGCCTCGGCGCTGGCGTGAGGCGGTGCACGATGCTCTCGTCAGCGGGGCGAGGTGGCTGCGGGAGCCGCGAGTGACCCGCCGCGGGGTGGCCTGGGGAGGGGCCAACTGGCTGCTCGACGCCGTGTGCCTGTGGCTGTGCCTGCGCGCTTTCGGCGCCGCCGTTCCCGTCGAGCTGGTCCTGGCCACGTACGGCTTGGTGAACATGGTGGCGATGCTTCCCCTCACCCCGGGCGGGATCGGGATCGTCGAGGGGCTGCTCATTCCGGCGATGGCCGCAGCCGGTGCCCCTGCGGGCGCAGCACTGGCGGGCGTGCTCACCTGGCGGCTCCTGCAGTTCTGGCTCCCGATCCCCGCCGGCGCGTTGTGCTGGACGACGCTGGTTGCCCACCGGCATCGGGGCGGGAGTGTGTCCGGTGGCCCCGTTCACGAGGACGTCGGAGACGACCGGTAGTCGGGGTCGACGGCGCCAGACACGGCGACCGCGCGCGGCGTGTCGACGATCCGGAGCAGGTGGCCGGTGCCCTCGAGGGTCCGTCAGCCGTCCGACGGTGCCCGACGGTGCGACCAGTCCCGCCCGTCCGGCGGTGCGGAGGACATACGGCGCAGTCGCGCAGACCGAGCCGGGCTCGAACGGCGGATGGTCGTCGTCACGATGACGGCCACCAGGGATCCCAGGAGGCCGAGGAAGAGGTCCCCGATCGTGTCGGCGTAGACCGTCGTCCACTCCGTGGTTCGGGCGAGGAAGGCGACGTACTCGAACAGTTCCCAGGCGAGCGACGCCGTGAGACCGGCTGCGAGGGCGGCGTTGGCGACCGCCACGGACGACGCGCGCGGCGGCACGGTGAGGACGACGTACGCGACGCTCACCGCCACCGAGTTGAGGAGGTGGACCCCGTCATCGAAGTGGGGCAGCGAGTCATAGAGGTCGAGCTTGTTTCCGATGACGTCCACGAGGCAGGTGAGCGTGATGAGCAGGTCGGGCAGCCAGGGGAAGGCCGACGCGCGCCTGGTCAGGGTCCAGAGAATCGGCAGGCCGAGTGCCCAGAGTGGGAACACGATGGCTCGCGCGACGGGTGCCTTCCCGTCGAGATGGGCCCACTCCGGCTCGATCAGTACCTGAATCATGGCCATGACCAGGAGGACCTTGAGGGTGATGTCGGCCGCGGCGGTGATCGACCTGGACGCCTCAGGGAGAGTCGGGCGCCGTAGCACGGACGGCGCCTGACCCGGTGCCTGGATCGCCACGCGCTCACGCCTCCCCTCGGTTGCGTCTGCCTACCTCCAGCGTCGTCGCCGCGACATTCAGGCACGAGAGCCGTTCGTCCCGACCGAGCGAGCGGTCCGGCCGCGCCCGACGGCCGTTCGGTTCCCGACGGGCCAGTGAACTTGGGCGCGGGTCTCGCGCCCGCGACCTCGCTCGCCGGACCACGCGAGCAACCAGTGCCGCATCCGGAGGATCTCCGCACCCTGCTCGTCGCGGATCGACCGGGCCAGCGCCGTGACTTCCGGGTGTTCTGCGAGACCGCGCATGAGTAACCGCTGCGACATCATGATCGCCGCCATGTGATGGGGAATCATGTCTTGCAGGAACGCCAGGTCCAACCGATCGCCAGCGAGGCCGGACAGGTCCCGCATCATCGGCTGGTAGTCGGCTCCGCCGGGCTCGTCGGGGTACCAACTCGCCAGCCAACGCTCCATCCGGCCGATCTGCTCGGACTGGGAGGTAACGATGGACGTACCCAGATCCCGCATCTCTGCTCGAGACGATCGTCGTAGCTGTCGAGCGGCCTCGACGGCCTCCTGATGGTGCGCGATCATCTCGACGAGATATGCCTTCTCGTCCGCTCCTGCGATCGGGAGGTGGCGCGGCATGGAGGTCCCGCGGCCGGATCGGCTCATCCCGGGAAGGTCTTCTCCGGCGGTGGCCAGCACCACGGCGACGATGCCGACCGTGAGCAGGACTCCGAGAGCCAGGGCACCGGCCACAGCTCGCTTCATTGCAACCTCCCGCTCTCGGATCCGTTCATCCTGTGACCGGGGATCCGTGGTGGCCCAGAGTCGAAGGGCCCGCCCGTGAGAGACCGTCGGCCGTCCTCGTGTGGTCAACGGAGCCGGACGCGTTCCCCGAGTCGCGGCGGGACGGCCGTCCACCCGAGCTCGTCGCGGATACGGCTGGCCAGGGCGTCGGAGGATCGAGGTTCGCCGTGGACGACGTAGACCGTGCGGGGCGCTCGGGGAGCGCGCTGCAGCCACGCGATGAGGTCGTCGGCGTCGGCGTGGACCGTCATCGTCTCGAGTGCCACCACGTCGGCGTGGACGGGGACGTAGCGACCGTGGATCTTGACCTGCCGCGCTCCCTCGGCCAGGAGTCGGCCTCGGGTGCCGACCGCCTGGTAGCCGGTCAGCACCACCGAGTTGCGCGGGCTCGGCAGCTGGTGAGCCAGGTGGTGAACCACGCGGCCCCCCGTCGCCATGCCGGAGGCCGAGATGACGATGCAGGGGTACGAGGGGTTGTTCAGCTGTTGCGAGTCGCCCGCGTCGTGGACCGGTCGCAGATCGAGGGTTCGGAAGGCCGCCGTGAGCTGGTCGATGCCCTGGCGGGTGCCCGGTCGGCGTTCGGCGAGCGCGTGGCGGTAGACCTCCAGGGTCGCGAGCGCCATCGGGCTGTCCACGTAGACAGGGAGGCGTGGGATCTCGCCGGAGCTCGTGAGCTCGGCGAGGGACAGCACCACCAGCTCGGTGCGGTCGACGGCGAAGGCCGGGATCAGGACCGTGCCGCCACGCTCGGCGGTGCGGCGCACCACTTCGGCCAGCGCGTGGGCCCCGGACGGTGGATGGGCGCGGTCGCCGTACGTGGACTCGATCACGATGGTGTCGGCGGGACCCGGGGGAGCGGCGTCGGTCAGCAGCGGGTGACCCGGGCGTCCGAGATCGCCGCTGAAGGTGACGGCCGTGTCACCGAGGTCGATGGTGGCGATCGCTGAGCCGAGGATGTGGCCCGCGGGTTCGAGCTCCAGGTCGAGTCCCTGCGCGACCGCGGCGACCTTGCCGTAGTCGGTGGACTCGAACTGTGCGAGCGCGCGCTCGACGTCCTCGCCGTCGTACAAGGGAAGGGCGGGTCGGTGCTTCGACCAGCCGCCCTCGTTGGCCTGGCGCGCGTCCTCCTCCTGCAGATGAGCGCTGTCACGCAGCACGATCGCGGCCAGCGACGCCGTTTCAGGGGTGCAGTGGATCGGCCCGGTGAAACCGTCGCGCACGAGCCGTGGGACATATCCGCAGTGGTCGAGATGGGCGTGGGTGAGGACGATCGCGTCGATCGTGCTCGGCTCGAAGTCCGACGCCGACCAGTTCCGGCGCCGTAGCTGGGCGAGACCCTGGTACAGACCTGCTTCGACCAGTACGCGAGCCCGCGGGGTCTCGATGAGGAACTTGCTGCCCGTGACGGAGCCCGCGCCGCCGTGGAAGGTGAGGGCACTCGTGGTGGGTGGGGACATGGTCCGCTCCGATCGGGCATGACGCGGGTCCGAGGATTCCCAGAAGACCGGACCGGACGCGCGCGCACCAGGGGCCAAGGGTCCTGGGCTCCTAGGCCTTGGACTCTGCGGGTCGAGGGCTGACCGGTCCGCGATGGTCGGCTCGCGACCGGGACCCGTCGAGGGGCCCGTGTCTCGGTCATCGGGGTCCTTCGCCTCTGGCCCCGCCCGGTGTTAGCGCGCAGCGTAGGTCCGAGAACGGGGGTGTCGCCATGGTCGACACGTGCGGCCTGATCGTGGTCGCCGTCGGTCCGGACGGGTCACCGGCCGCGGTCAGTTTCGGGATCGACGAGGCCGTCCGGTGCGGACGGGGGCTCCATCTCGTCCATGCCGTGGATGCGGCCGCTGACGAGCAGACGTCGCGCCGCCGCGACGAGGACGCCGCATGGCTCCTGAGCGCGGTCGGACGACTCGCCCGGCAGCAGGTCGCCGATATCGTGCCGGTCAGCGCCGAGGCAGTCGTAGCCAGCCCTGCCGAGGCGGTCAGGCGGGCATCTGCGGGTGCGTCGCTGGTGGTCCTGGGCAGGCGAGCACGGGGGCTGCGGGGTCATCACCAGCTCCGATCCGTCACCGAGCGCATTCCGGTGCACGTGACCGGACCGGTGGTCAGCGTTCCCGACACTTGGCCGCAGGTGCGCACTGAGCGACTCGTCGTAGTCGGTGTCGATCCGGCCGATGTGTCGCTGGAAGCGCTGTCGGAGGGATTTCGAGCCGCCTGCTCCCGGGACGCCCGGTTGGTACTGATCGTCGGAACCTGGCCGCCGTCAGCTACTGACCGTCCGCAGCCGGCCGGCCGTGTCGACGAGGTGGCTCGCGCGATGCGCGCGTGGTACGACGACGTTCCGGTCGAGGTGATCAAGAGTCCTGGTTCGGCGGTGGGGGCGCTGGTCGCGGCCTCGTACGACGCGAACTTGGTCGTCATGGCCAGACGTAGTGCCTGGCGACCCACGGGCATGCGCGTCGATCCCGACGTCCGGCCGGTGCTGCGCGATGCCGTCTGCCCAGTCCTTCTCAGCCCGGACGAGACGGACTGGATGGCGTGATCTACCCCGGTCCCAGGACCGGCGGTCTTCGCTCCGAGCGCCAGACGTCCCTCGGCGGAGCACGAGAGAGCCGGGACGATGGTCCCGGTCAAGCGGCGACTGGAGCCCCTGCCACCGCAAGCCGTGCGAGTGCACGCTGGATGGCGGACGAGCCGCGCTCCCGCGGCCGGTCGGGAGGTGGGCGTTGTCCGGAGTGGCGCTGAGGGCAGGTGCGCTCGATCCGTGGTTCGTCCGGTGGCCCGGCCGATCGCTCCTGATGGCCGCCGCGATCTTCGTCGTGGTCACCGCCGTCCGGTTCGGGCGCGGCGACGATCTCACGTCGGGCATCACGATGCTGTACGTCCTGCCGGTGTGTCTGGCAGCTCAAACGGGCGGACGCACTGTCGGGGTGCTGGCGGGCGGACTGTCCGCGGGCGTGGTCGTGCTGTGGCTCGTCCTGCACCAGGTCGACGTCCACCCACTCGGGTACGCCGCCCGAGTGCTGCCGCTGATCCTGGTCGGATTCCTCTTGGGCGACGCGATGGATCGCATTCGACGTTCACACCTCGATCAGTTGGAGCACGAGGCGGCCGCACTCCGCCACCACCAGGCAGTGGAGGTCAACGACCTCCTGGTGCAGGGCATCGCCGTGGCGAAATGGTCGGTCGAGGCCGGGCGCATCGACGAGGGACTGCGCATCCTCGACGAGACCATCGCGACGGGCCAGAGACTCGTGTCAGAGCTCATCGTCGACGCAGGTCTACAGCCCTCCGGCACGGGGCGGGAGGAAGTGCCGTGACCTGCAACGATCCCCCCACCGTCGGGGTCGAGGAGGAGCATCTGACGCTGGACCCGCAGACGGGTCGTGTCCTGGATGCGGGACCGACCGTGGTCGCTTCCGTCGCGTCTCCCGGCCTGGTCACCACCGAGATCATGCGCTACATGGTCGAGGCGAGGACTCCGGTCTGCGTCACCCTGGAGCAGGTGCGTACCAGCATCGACGACGCCCGCCGCCGTCTTGCCCGGGCCGCCGCCGACCAGCATGCGCTCAGCGTTCCGGTCGGCGTCCCGCCTTCGGGATACCCCCGCGAGGCGGCGGTGACCGAGGAGCCACGGTACGTCGACATGCTGCATCGGTTCCCGGACCTGGTGCGCACCAGTGGAACGTGCGCCTGTCACGTCCACATCGGCGTGCCGGATCGTCGGCTGGGTCTCCAGGTGCTGCTCCGGCTGCGGCCCTGGCTTCCATCCCTGGTCGCCCTGACGGCCGCGTCACCGATCTGGAACGGGGACGACTCGGGATGGGCGAGTCGCCGGTTCCCTCTGGTGGCGCGGTGGCGGACGGTGCGCGCACCGCCGTACGTCACCTCCGTCCAGGAGTACGACGACCGCGTGCACGCGGCCGTGACGGCCGGTGAGGCGTTCGACGAGCGCAGCGTCTACTTCCTCGCCCGGCTCTCGCCGCGGTACCCGACCGTCGAGGTGCGGGTGGCGGACGTGTGTGCCTCAGTTGCGGATGCGGTGGCCTACGTCGGTCTGGTGCGTGCGCTGGTGGCGCTGGAGATTGACGCATCCATGCAGGGAGAGCCGATCGTGCCCGTTCGGGATCCCGATCTGATGCGAGCCTGCTGGTCAGCGGCGCGCCGTGGCCTCTCGGGTGACCTCCCTGACCCCCGGACGGGGCGGAGCCGGTCCGCACGGGACGTGGTCGACGGGTTGCTCGACCTCGCGCGCCCGACGTTGTGCTCCTGGGGTGACGAGGCAGTCGTGCTGCCGACGCTCACGCGACTGCTCGATGCGGGGGGAGGGGCCGAGACGCATCGTCGCGTTCTGCGATCGACGGGATCGATCGCGGCGTACGCCCGGGCACTCGCCGCGCCGGTCTGAGGTCCTGGTTGGCGGCGGGTGCGAGACTGGACGGGACCTCCTGCCCCACCGATCGGCCACGCCTGTGCTCGTCCGCATCCGCGCCTTCCTCGGTGCCGTCCTGCGGTCGCGGATGCTGCTGGCGCTCGGCGTGCTGGTGAGCCTGGTCGTCCCGGTGGTGACCCTGCCGCGGCTCCCGGCCGTCAGCCCCTGGCCCGTCCTCTTGGGAATCGTTCCATGGGTGGTCGGGAAGTACCTGCTCTGCCCGCTGAGGTGGCGGGCACTGACGCCGGCGGGTCTCACCCGTCGGTGGCACCTGAGGGCCTATGCGGAGTCGGAGCTCCTCGGTCTGCTCACGCCCGGTCACGTCGGTGCGGACCTGTGGCGTATCACCAGGCTCACCCGGGCTGGGCTTGGCCGGGGTGACGCCGTCCTCAGCGTGGGCACGGACCGGCTGGTCGGTGCGCTCGGCTTGGGCGTCTTCGCCGTCGTGGCGGGTACGTCGCTGCCGCTGTCCACCGTGGTGGCCGCGATCGGGGTGTCGGTGGTCGTGGTGGTGATCGTGGTCGTCCTCCGCAGGCTGCGGCCGGGACTGCTGCCGATCGGGCCGCTGCCGCCGCCGCGGGCGTTGGCGCAGGGCCTCGCACTCTCTGCCGGCTACCAGCTGACCATCGCGGGGCTCCTGCTCGGATCGTTGGCCTCGACGGGACACTCGCTGCCGCTGTGGGCGATCGTGGGGGCGTTCGGTGCGAGCCAGCTCGCTGGGGCGATCCCGGGCCCGCACGGCGCGAGTCCCCGCGACGGCGCGTTGGTGCTCGGCCTCGTGGCTGCGGGCGTACCGGTGGCTGCCGCCGTCGCGGCGGTGGCGGTGCAGGCCGCGGTCGCCTGGCTTCCGGCCTTGGCGCTCGGCGGCTCCAGCCTGCTCCTGCGGCGCCGGGCCGCGCTGGCCGCTGCCTGACCCGCGGGCGCGGGGCAGGGTCGAACGTCGTGGTGTTCTGTGGACCTTCGACTCCGGCGCGCACCGTCGTCGTCCGGTCAGGCTGGTGAGAGCCTCGCCCGGGTCTGCGGTGGACCTCGTGGCCGGGCCGGGGAGGACGGATGCTCCACGAGATGCCGCGTCGGCATCGGCGTGTTCGATGGGTGGCGATCCAGACGGCGATCGTGACGGCGGGGGTGTTCATCTACTTCCAGATCCGGGGGCTCACCAGCAGTGATCCCGTCGCCGCCCACGCCCATGCCTGGGACGTGGTGGGGCTGGAACGGTGGCTCGGTGTGGATGTCGAGGCGACCGCGCAAGGACCGCTTTTGGTCCGTCCGTGGTTGGCCACCGCGGCCAACTGGATCTACATCTGGGGACACTGGCCGGTCATCATCGCCACGATGGTGTGGCTCGCCTGGCGACACCGGCGGGAGTTCCTCCGACTGCGCGACGCGATGCTCGTCTCCGGTGCGGTCGGGCTGGTCGTGTTCGTCACCTTTCCCGTCGCCCCGCCGCGCCTGGTCCACAGCGGACTCGTGGACACGATCACCCTGCAGTCCCGGTCCTATCGGGTCCTGCAGCCGCCCAACTTCACCAACCAGTACGCCGCGCTCCCGAGCCTGCACGCCGGATGGGACCTGCTGGTCGGCATCGCGATCGCGACCGCGACGAGCTGGACCGCCCTCCGGCTCCTCGCGGGCCTGCTACCCGTGCTGATGGCCTACGCCGTGGTTGCGACTGCCAACCACTACGTCCTGGACGTGGTGGCGGGGATGCTGCTCGCCCTGGCCGGGTACGCCATCGCACTCTGGCGCGAGCGCCGTATCGATCGGGCCGGGTCCTCACCGTGACCCTCCTGGCGGTCGCGCACCGGGCCGGGAACTCGCTGGCCGGTCTCCACGCGGCGAACGAGCTCGGCGTCGACATCGTCGAGTGCGATGTCCACGCCCTGCGAGGGCGGCTCGAAGTGCGCCATCTGAAGACGGCGGGACCGCTGCCGTTCCTGTGGGACCGCTGGGAGCTCACACCGGCGTGGGTGCCCCGCCTGGGCCTGGAGGAGGTGCTCCGATCCGGGCGCCGCGGTGCCCTGTTCATGCTCGACCTGAAGAGCCGCCGGGTCGGCGTAGGACATGCGGTCGCCGAGCTGCTGCACGCTCGGGTGCCGGTCGGGCCGGTGCTGGTGTGCGGGCGGTTCTGGCCGAGCGTCGACCACGTCGCGGCGCAGCTGCCGTACGTCCGCCCCATCCTCTCGGCGCGCAGCCGAGGCGAGCTGGTTGCGCTGGAGCACCGGGTCGATGGTGACGGACCGACGCCCTACGGCGTTTCCCTCCACGTGTCCCTGCTCGCCCGTCCCGAGGTGGCGGCGATACGTCGCGCGGTGGAGGTGCTGATGACCTGGCCCGTCAACGACGACGACACGTTGGAGCAGGTGGTGGGTCTCGGCGCGACCGGGATCATCAGCGATGAGCCGGAGGTGCTGCAGAGGGTGCTGGCCGGCAGGGACCGGGGTTGAGCCCCGGCCCATCCGAGCGCCGTGATCAGGGCCCCGTCGCGGTCAAGGTGGCGCGAGTCCGATCCCCGACCAGATGGCTGAGCTCCGCAAGTCGATGAGCGTAGGACCACACGCCGCCCGCCTGCGCGACCAGCTGCACCAGGCAACCGTCGACCCTGGTCGAGGCCGTGCTCACGACGCAGGACGCGGTCTCGCGGGCGAGGTCCGTCGCATCGAGGGGATCGTGGACGCATCGCAGCAGACCAGCCATTGGCCCGTGGGTCGCCGCCCTCGCCAGGTCCCGGTTGACCTCGCGAACCGAGGTCTCCTCACCGACCCGGGCGACCAGCACGAGCACGACGCCACCGTCCACCGCGAGCCGGACCTCCGAGCAGTCCACCCGGGCCTCGAGTGCCGGCAGCATCTCCAGCAGCTCGCTGCGCGCCGTGCCGGGCGGCCCGGCTCGGCGCGGCTTCGGTCGGACAACGGGGCCCGAAGGTCCCACCTCGATGACGAACGCGTGCCGGATACCGAGCCGGCCGGCCAGTACGAGGGTGAGGATCGCGGCGGCGTGGCCGCTGCAGGACCCGGCGGACACCAGACGGTGGCGCCGGGGATCGAAGGTGCGCTCGTTGACTCCCGTCGCCACGGTCGCGTCGAGCCGTCGTCCTCGTCCGGCGACCACCACGTGATGTGCGCCCGCCACCAGGTGTCCCGCGGCACCCTCACGGCTCGTGAAGCGGCCGGTGCACTCCACAGCGACATCGACCTGTCCGTCGGCCCAGGGGAGGTCGATGGGGTCGGCCAGGGCCGAGACCCGGATCTGGCGTGGGTCCACGGCGGCCCGTGCCGGGCCGGCGATGTCGTTCACCGCCACCACCTCGAGCCCGGGTTGCTCCGCGGCCACCGAGAGCAGGGCCTGGCCGACCCGCCCCAGACCGTTGATGGCGACGCGAACCGTCATGCCGCACCTCGCGGGTCGTCGCCCGGTGCCGCCGCGACGCCGGAGCCGAGCTCCATCGATGGTTGATAGGCGCCGCGGCGTGCGGCAGCGGTGAGCGCTGCGCGACGGATGAGAGCCGCTTGCGCGGCGTCACGATTGTTCCGGTCACCACTCCAGGCACGCAGCACCGGGGCCTGGAGAGCCCGACCGAAGGAGAACGTGAGCTGCCACGGCTGGGGTTCCCGGCGATTGAGCCGGTCGAGCCGGGCGGTCGCCTGCTGGGGCGTCTGACCACCCGAGAGGAAGGCGATGCCGGGCACCGACGCCGGCACACAGTCACGCAGGACCTCCAGCGTCCGCGCGGCGATCGTGTCGTCCTCGACCTGGTCGGGGGACTGGGTCCCGGGCAGCACCATGTTCGGCTTCAGGACGGTGGCGGGAAGGACGACGTCGTGCCTGAGGAGCTGCTCGTACGTCGCCCGGAGAACCGTGCGTGTCACCGACGCGCAGCGGTCGATCGAGTGCGGTCCGTCCATGAGGACCTCGGGCTCGACGACCGGCACGAGACCCGTCTCCTGGGCCAAGGCGGCGTACCGCGCCAGGCCTTGGGCATGGGCGTCGACGCAGGCGGGCGAGGGCATCGAGGGACCGATGCGCAGGACCGCCCGCCACTTCGCGAAGCGGGCGCCCAGGTCCGCGTACTCCTGCAGCCGCTCGCGCAGCCCGTCGAGACCTTCGGTGATCACCTCGTCGCCGAAGTTGGCCAAGAGGCGGGTGCCACGGTCGACCTTGATCCCCGGGAGCAGGCCAGCGCTGTCGAGGGCCTCCGGCACGGGCGTACCGTCGCTCAGCCGGTGCCGGATCGACTCGTCGAACAGGATCACCCCGCTGATGTAGTTGGCCAGGCCGGGTGTGGTGAAGAGAATCTCCCGGTACTCACGCCGCAGTGCCTCGGTGGAGTCCACTCCTACGGAAGCCAGACGGCGCGACATGGTCGGGAGGCTCTCGTCGGCAGCGAGCAGGCCGTGTCCCGGCGCGACCAGGGCTGCGGCGGTGGCGATCAGGTGGGTCAAGGTCCGCGACGGCATCGGATCCTCCCGTGGTCTCGTTGGTCCGTTGCGTCCACCTCACCGCTGCCGTCCTCGACGGGGTACGGCCGGACGTCACGCAGATGCCGGGACCATCGGCGGCCGGCAGGTCCGGTTGCACGTCCGGCGGGCTGGTCGATACGGGTCCGGAACAGGGTCAGGGCGGCGGAGCACACCGTCGGGGGTGTCGGCACGACGGGCCGAAAGCCCCGGCGACGAGGGGCCGATCGGACGGTCCGATGTCGCGGGCGCTGTGCTTCCGTAGTGAGGTCCGCCGGTAGCGCCTGAAGGGCGGAAGCCGGGGGCGCCGCGGGAACGAGAGGGGAGGGACCGACCATGGACGAGGTCGCGAACCCGGGTGAACCGACTGCCGTGGGCCACGTCGTGGCTGCCGTGGGGCGCTGGCCGGACGACCAGGTCGTGGTCGAGCGCGCAGCGGCGGAAGCAGGTTCCCGCGGAGTCCAGCTCACCCTCCTCCACGTCGACGAGGGGCTCGAGGGTCCGGCGGCGGGTCATGCCGGCGCGCACGTCGACGAGTCGTCGCAGGCGCTGGTCGACGCCTCGACGTGGGCTCGACGCGCGGTGCCCGACGTCCACTGCCGGACGGCGGTGCTGGCCGGACCGATCGCGATGGGCATCATCGGCATGTCCCGCACAGCGAGACTGGTCGTCCTCGGCAGCGAGGGTGCGTCGCCCCTGGTCAAGCTCGCGCGGGGTGCGGTCACCTCGGACGTCGCCGCGCGCTCCCACTGTCCGGTCGAGGTGGTTCCCCGAAACACCGACGAGGACCTCCCGGTGCGCCCACCGACGCGCGTCGTCGCGCTGGTCCGGGAGCACGCGGAGCTCGAAGACCTCGTCCCCACCGCCTTGGCAGAGGCGGCACGCTGCGAACTCCCGCTGGCGATCCTGCACTCGGCGGGAGACACGGCGCCGGCCGAGCGCGAGAACCTGCGTGAACAGCTGCGTAGCGACATCGCCCGGTGGCGACGGCGGTTCCCGACGGTGCCGACGGATGTCGTGGTGGTGCCGGGCCACGCCCCCGTCGCCATCAGCGGGCTGCTGGGACGCGGCGACATCGTGGCGCTGGTACGCCGCCAGTCCGCGACGTTCTGGGGGCGCCCCGACCGTGACACCCGGGCGCTTCTCGACGAGCACGTGTGCCGGGTGCTCGTGCTTCCGATGCGCGAGCACGACCGGACGACCGCGTGAACAGAAGGACTCGGAGGCTCGACCGGGCCACCGGCTGACCCACGTGTCCGCTGGGCCACCTCGTCAGGAGGTTCCGAGTGCCCTCTCGGCTGCGAGGACGGAGCGCGTCCCCCGAAGGACGCTGTCCGGATTCAGACTGATCGAGTCGATGCCGAGCTCGACCAGGAAGCGGGCCAGCTCGGGATAGTCCGAGGGCGCCTGCCCGCAGATACCCGAGTGGATCCCGGCCCGGCGGCATCCGGCGACGGCCTGCTCGATCATGCGCAGCACCCCAGGGTCGCGTTCGTCGAAGTCGAAGGCGACCAGGTCGCTGTCGCGGTCGACCCCGAGGACGAGCTGGGTGAGGTCGTTGGACCCGATGGACAGGCCGTCGAATCGAGCGGCGAAGTCGTCCACGAGGACGACGTTGTTCGGGATCTCGCACATCGCGTAGATCTTCAGGCCGTGCTGTCCGCGCGCGAGTCCGAGCGTGGCCATCCTCTCCAGGACCCGGTCGGCCTCCTCGAGGCGTCGTACGAACGGCAGCATCAGGATGACGTTGTCGAGACCCATCTCCTCGCGCACCCGGCGCATCGCTCGGCACTCGAGCGCGAAGCCCTCCTCGTAGGCGGGATGGGCGTACCGGGCGGCTCCTCGGAACCCGATCATCGGGTTGCTCTCGGTCGGCTCGAAGTCGGTCCCGCCGAGCAGCCCGGCGTACTCGTTGGTCTTGAAGTCGGACAGCCGCACGACCACCGGCGATGGGTAGAACGCGGCCGCGATGGTGCCCACTCCCTCCGACAGCCGCTCGACCACGTACGACGCTCCGTCGGGGTAGCCGGCCACGAGGGCCTCGATCCGCGAGCGGGCGGCAGCGTCGCTGACGCGCTCGGGGTGTAGCGCGGCCATCGGGTGGACCTGGACCGACTCGGTCATGACGAACTCCAAGCGGGCAAGACCGACGCCGTCGTTCGGCAGGAGGGCGGTCCGGAAGGCGAGACCCGGATTGCCGAGATTCACCATGATCCGGGTGCGTGGCCGCGGGAGATCGGTGACGTCGATGTCCTCCACGTCGACACTCGCCGGGCCTCGGTACACACGTCCCGTGTCGCCCTCGGCACACGACACGGTGACGAGGTCACCGGTGCGGAGGACCGTCGTCGCCGATCCGGTTCCGACCACGGCCGGCAGCCCGAGCTCGCGAGCCACGATCGCGGCGTGACAGGCTCGACCACCGTGGTCGGTGACGATCGCCGCCGCCGTCTTCAGGACCGGCTCCCAGTCCGGTGTGGTGGTGCCGGAGACCAACACCTCCCCGGACCGGAAGTCCTGGAGATCTGCGCCGTCCCGGACGACCCGCGCCCGCCCCGTCGCGACCTGCTCTCCCACTGCGCGACCGTCCACGAGCAGTTCTCCGTGCGAGCGCAGGACCCAGCGCCTCATCGACGACCGCGGCCGGGAGACGGCCGTCTCCGGGCGGGCCTGCACGATGTAGAGGTCTCCGTCGACCCCGTCCTTCGCCCACTCGATGTCCATGGCGTGGCCGAAGTGGTCCTCGATCGCCAGCGCGGTGGCCGTGAGCTCCAGCACCTCGCGGTCGGTCAGGCAGAACCTGCGGCGGTCGGCATCGGGGGTCGGGCGCTCCACCACACCGTGACCGCCGGGCGCCGTGACCGTGCGCGCCGCCTTGGCACCGAGGCGTCGCCGCAGCACGACCTGGTGGCCGCTCGTGAACGTGGGCTTGTGGACGTAGAACTCGTCGGGCTCGACGGTGCCCTGGACGACGCTCTCCCCGAGCCCGAAGGCGGCGGTGAGGAAGACGACGTCGCGGAACCCCGACTCCGTGTCGAGGGTGAAGACGACGCCCGAGCTCGCAAGGTCGGAGCGCACCATCTTCATGACGCCGACCGAGAGAGCGACCTGGAGCTGGTCGTAGCCGTGACGGTGGCGGTAGTGGACCCCGCGGTCGGTGAACACGCTGGCGAGGCACCGTCGGACCGCGTCGAGCAGCTCGGTCTCACCGGTCACGTCGAGATAGCTCTCGTGCTGGCCGGCGAAGCTCGCCTCAGGGAGGTCCTCGGCGGTGGCGCTGCTGCGAACGACCACCCGGAGATCCGGGCCGTAGCGTTCGAGGAGCCCCCGGTAGGCGGCGACCACCTCGTCGCGCAGATCGCGGGGCAGCCCTGCGTCGTACACGACCTGCCGGGCCCGCGCGGCACGCTCCGAGAGGTCCGAGAGGTTCTCCGGGTCGAGGCCGTCGAACGCCGCCGCGAGCGCAGGCCACGCGTCGGCCTGGTCGAGCACGTGCCGATAGCCGTCAGCCACGATCGCGAATCCGCCGGGCACGCGCACTCCGGCCCCCGCCAACCGGCGGTACATTTCGCCCAGCGAGGCATTCTTCCCGCCGACCAGGGCCACGTCGTCGCGGCCGATCCGGCCGAAGTCGCGGACATAGCGCGTGACGGTGCTGGACGTGGTCGGTTCTCCGTCGAGTAGGGACATGTCGTCCTCCGTTCCTCGCCCCGATCCTGCGTCCGCGGTGCGGTGTACGTGCAGGGCCACCCGGCACCCCGCACCAGTGACGTTCGCCCCTACCTGGCGGTCGGCCGGGGCACGGACGATCGGCAGGTGCCGTCGTGCGCCGTCGTCGGTACGAATCCAGACGAGGAGTGCCCATGGTCGAGTCCATCTCCTCGGGAGCACTTGCGCTGACCGGCCAGACGGCGATCGTGACCGGTGCCGGGATGGGGATCGGTCGGTCGATCGCCCGGTGCCTGGCTGCCGCCGGCGCGGCCGTCGCGGTCGCAGACCGGAACGGCGGTGCGGCATGGGACTGCGCGGAGGAGCTCGTGGACCGGGGGTGGGAGGCCCGAGCGCTTGTGGTCGACGTCGCCGACGAGATCGAGGTCCTGGCGCTGGTGGACGCGGTCGTGGCCTGGAGGGGCGGGATCGACCTGCTGGTGAACAACGCCGGCGACTCCTCGGCAGTGCCGGTGCTCGACATGACCGAGGAGGACTTCCAGCGGGTACTCGAGGTCGACCTCACGGGCGTGTTCCTGTGCAGCCGGTCCGTGGCGCGGCACATGGTCGAGAGGGGGCGCGGCGGTCGGATCGTCAACGTCACGTCGACCGGTGCGCTCCACCCCACGGCGGTCGGGATGGCACACCACGACGCCGCCAAGCACGGGTCCTGGGGATTCACCCGCAGCCTCGCGCTGGAGCTCGCACCCCACGGCATCATTGTCGACGCGATCGCTCCCGGAGCGGTCGCCACCCCTGGAAGGTCGCACCGGGGCTGGTCAGGCGGGCTGCACGATCACGTCCCAATGCGGAGACTGGCCGCTCCCGGGGAGATCGCGGCCGTCACCCACTTCATCGCGAGCGATCTGGCGTCGTACCTGACGGGCAGCCAGGTCGTCGTCGACGGGGGCGCGCTGCTCATGTGACGCCGGCGGGTTCATCCGGCGCGCTGTCCACCGGAACGACGACGACGGTGCAGGTGGCACGCTGCACGACCCGCTCGGCACACGAGTGCAGGCCGCGTGCCGCCGGCCCCCGGCGTCGACGGTGACCGACGACGACGGCGGTCGCCTCTCCTGAGGCGGCGACGAGGCGGGCGGCCGCGGGCTGGGCATCCGACCGGAACATCACCCGGGTGTGACCGGGGTTGCTCAGCAGGGGACTGAGGTCGACCACGGTCCTGGTCGCGTCCGGGTCGTCGGTGCACCGCAGCACGGTCAGTGGTTCCTCGGTGCCGGCGAGCCGGACGGCTTGGCGGAGCACCTGCTCGTCGACCGGTCCGCGAACGCCGGCGACCACGCCCCGGCGTTCGCCTGTTCGGTCTGGGCGGACCACGACCAGCGGGCACGAGGCTCGGCGGACCAGGGCCGCCACCAGCGACGCCCGGTGGGAGCCGGGGCGACCGACGACGAGCAACCCTGCCGTCCGCGAGGCGATCAGCAGCTCCCAAAGGGCATCTCCGCGGATGGTCATCGGCTGGGTCGCCAACCCGGGATGGTGCGCGTGCACCCATCGTTCGGCGCCGGCGAGGATGGCTGTCGACTTAACCGGGACGGCTTCCGCGCCGACCCCTGACAGGTGGAGAAGGGTCAGCGGGGCACCCGTGCCGGCCGCTCGATCCGCGGCCCACGCGAGCGCGACTCGAGACGTGAGGGAGTCGTCGACGCCGACGATGACGGGGGTGCTGGACATCGGTCACCTCCGTGGAATCCGTCGGTTCCAGCCTCAGCCCTCGCCCGCCGCAGGCCCAGAGGCGAAGGTCCGAGGCGGGGGTCGCTGAAAGCCCCGGGTCGAAGGGGTCCTTCGGGCGTAGGAGCCCGTTGGTGATGAGCGCACGCTGGAGGCATGGATGTGCTGGTCCAGGGTCCGCGGTGCGTGGACACGGCGGAGCAACCGGCTCGTGGGGGAGCGGACCGGTCGTCTGGCGTGCGTCGACGCTCCCTGGACGGACGCGTGACGCACGGTGCCTCATCAGAGCGCCGGGGGCGACCCCGCGGAGGTCGACGGGGGACCGTCCCGTGAGCCGTGCCGCGACCAGCCGGGACGTCGAGGCGGAGAACATCCGCACCGCGGATCCCGAGGAGGCACTCGACCGCCTGTTGCGTGACCTGAGGAGCAGCCGACGGGGGTTGACCGATCGCGAAGCGGCGCGCCGCCTCGTCAGCTCCGGTCCGAACGAGTTGGTTCGACTACGTGGCAGGTCCTGGGTGCACGACCTCGCCGCGCAGCTCGTGCATCCGCTGGCACTGCTGCTCTGGGTGGCGGCCCTCCTGGCTGCCCTGGGGAGCTCCCTGCCCCTCGCCATCGCGATCGTGGTGGTCATCTGGATCAATGCACTGTTCGCCTTCGTCCAGGAGCGACACGCTGAGCAGGCCGTCGAGGCGCTCTCCGGCTATCTCCCGCAGCAGGCCCGGGTCGTGCGTGACGGCGTGACGCGCGATGTCGACGCCCGCACCCTCGTCCCGGGAGACGTCGTGGTGATCGGTGAGGGCGACCGGGTGTCGGCCGACGCTCGCCTGCTCGACGGCTCCGTCGAGATGGACATCGCGGCCCTGACGGGTGAGTCGCTCCCGGTGGTCCGCCACGTCGTACCCGGTCACGCGCGAGTTCCTCTGCTGCAGGCTCCCGACCTCCTGTTCAGCGGCACCAGCTGCACCGGCGGCGAGGCGACGGCCGTCGTGTACGCCACCGGGATGAACACCGAGCTCGGCCGGATCGCCTCGCTCTCCCAGCGGACCGAACGGGAGGAGAGCCCCCTGGAGGGCCAGGTCCGACGCGTCGCCCGGTTGATCGCCTTCGTCGCCGTGGGAACGGGCGTGGCGTTCGTGCCGCTCGGCATGTTCGTCGCCGGCCTCTCGCTGACCGACACGGTGACCTTCACCATCGGACTCATCGTCGCCAACGTTCCCGAGGGCCTGCTGCCGACGATCACGCTCGCCCTTGCGGTGGGGGTGCGCGTCCTCGCCAGGCAGGGAGCGCTGGTCAAGCGCATCTCGGCGGCAGAGACGCTGGGGTCGACGACGGTCATCTGCACGGACAAGACCGGGACGTTGACCCTGAACCGGATGCGCGCGGCCCGGGTGTGGACCGAGCCTGCGGTTCTGGTGGGAGACGGTCTGCCCGGGCGCCTCGGTCCGCCCCACGGTCCCGTAGCCCGTCTCGCGTCGGTGGTGACGTCCTGCAACAACGCCGAGATCGCCACGGACGGCACCGAACGCGGGGATCCGACGGAGCTCGCTCTGCTGCACCTGGCGCGCGATCTCGGGGCCGAGCATCCGACGACGGGCAGCAGTCGTGTCGCACAGTTCCACTTCGATCCGGTGCTGCGACGGATGTCGACCATCGACTCCACCACCGCAGGTCTCCGCGTCAGCGTCAAGGGTGCACCCGAGGCGGTGGTGCCTCGATGCACGGCGGTGGCGGTCGAGGGTGGTGATCGTCCCTTCGGCGACGACGAGCCTGCCCGAGAGTTGGCGATCGTTCGAGACTGGGCGAGCGACGGGCTGCGAGTCCTCGCCATCGCGTCGCGGAACCTGGGTGAGGCCGAGGACACCGAGATCGCACGCGACGACGCCGAGCGGGACCTCACCCTTCTCGGTTTCGTGGCCCTGATCGACCCACCACGGGCGGAGGTCCCGGCCGCGGTCGCACGGTGCCACGACGCGGGCGTGCGTCTTCTGGTGGTGACCGGGGACCACGGGCTCACCGCGCGTCACATCGCGGAGCAGGTGGGCATCGGACAGGCGGGCCTGCGGGTGGTCGAGGGCGCCGAGGTCGAGCAGATGCCGGAACGGGATCTGGAGATTCTGCTGGCCGGAGGCGAGGAGATCGTCTTCTCCCGCAGTTCGCCGGAGACGAAGATGAGGATCGCCGACGTGCTGCAGGCACAGGGCAACGTCGTCGCGATGACCGGAGACGGCGTGAACGACGCGCCCGCCCTGCGGCGCGCCGACATCGGCGTCGCGATGGGGCGGTCCGGCACGGATGTGGCGCGCGAGGCGGCCACGATGGTGCTCACCGACGACAACTTCGCCACCATCGTCGAGGCGATCGAGTCCGGGCGGCGCGTCTACGACAACGTGCGCAAGTTCATCGTCTATATCTTCGCGCACGCGACGCCCGAGGTGGTGCCCTTCCTCGTCTATGCCCTGTCCGGGGGACAGGTCCCGCTCCCGTTGACCGTCATGCAGATCCTGGCGATCGACCTGGGCACGGAGACGCTGCCGGCGCTGGCCCTCGGCCGGGAGGTGGCCGAGCCGGGGGTGATGGAGCGCCCTCCTCGCCGGCGGAGCGAGTCCGTGATCGACGCTCGGATGCTGGGGCGTGCCTGGGGTCTGCTCGGCGGGGTCTCCGCCGTCCTGGTGCTCGGCCTCTTCCTCGCGACCCTGCTCGACGGGGGCTGGACTCCGGGGGACGACGTCGGTACCGGCTCTCTCCACGACGTCTGGCAGCAGGCCACGACCATGACCTTCCTGGGCATCGTCGCGTGCCAGATCGGTACGGCGATGGCCGCTCGGACCGAACGCGCCTCGCTCTTCCAGGTCGGGGTCACCTCCAACCGACTGCTGCTGTACGGGATCGCCTTCGAGATCGCGTTCGCCGCAGCCGTCGTCGTCGTACCGGTGCTGCAGGAGGTGTTCGGGACGGCGGTGCCGGAGATCTGGCTGCTGGTCGCGCTGCTGCCGGTGCCGTTCGTGGTCTGGGGAACCGACGAGGCCGCGCGGTGGCTCGGCCGACGTCGGGCCGGCTAAGGGACCACAGCGACAGGGCAGGCGGCCCGCTGCAGGACCGGGGTCACCGTCGACCCGAGAACGAGGTCGGCGGGCGACGGATGATGGGCGCCCAGGACGATGAGCGCCATTCCGCGACCGGCCTGCAGGATGCAGCCGACCGGGTCGCCCCGGACGACCGCGGTCCGTACGGCGACGCTCGGAAAGGAGCTGCGGACGCTGGAGATCGTCGCGGCCAGCCGGCGCCGGGCGCCGACGTCGTCGTCAGCGGCCCTCGAGACGCTGGGAAGCGGTACGACGTGGAGCACGGTGAGGGGCGAGCCTCGCTGAGCCGCCTGATCGGCCGCGAACGCCACCGCCTCACGCGAGAGTGGAGAGTCACCGACGGCGACCAGGACGCCTCGGGCGGCCGCCCGGCGGGTGTGGCGATGCACGACCACCACCGCGCAGGAGGGATGACGGGCGACCTGCCCACCCGTCGCCCCGGTCACGCGGTCCCACAGGGTCGGGTGCGCTCGCGCCCCCACGACGAGCAGCCGGGCCCGCGTAGCCGTCTCGTGGAGGATACGAACGGCTCGGCCGGTGCGGAGGACCGTGTGCACCGTCATCTCGGGCGCTCGATGGCCCACCCGCTCGCGGGCATCGTCGAGCAGCCGCGCGCCGGCCAGCGAGCGCGCCGCCGAGTCGCCGGACCGGGACGGAGTCAGGGCATGCACGAGACTGATCGCCCGGTGCTCGCGTGCGGCTTGGTCGACGGCCCAGTCGAGGGCGTCACGCCAGTGCTCGGTCTGGTCGAGGCCCACGACGATGGTGCCCGCCGGGATCGCGTCGGCGGCGACCAGACGCGTCGGCTCGGTCATGGCGTGCTCGCCCGGCGTCGGTGGAGGAATGCCACACACGACCCGAGGGTCGCCAGGTCGGGGTAGTCGGTCTCGTCGATGCGTACCCGCGCCGTGGCGGCGAGTGTCTCGGCGAACGCGAGGAAGTCGAGCGAGTCGAGCTCGAGCCGCTCGCGCAGCGGGTCGGCGTCCGCGAGGTCGTCCAGGTCCTCGGGCACGAGGCCGGGCACGGCGCGACGCAGGGCGTCGACGGTGAGCTGCCGGTCCTCGGACGTCGAGGGTGGTGCGTTCATCACAGGTCCTCCGGTCGTTGCAGGTGGTGGTCGATGGCGGCGAGGAAGCGGCTTCCGACGAATCCGTCGGTGGCGCGGTGGTCCGCCGCGAGGGTCATGGTCGTGACGGGTCTGACGCCGATCAGGCCGTCGACGGCCCAGGGGCGTTCGACGATGCGTCCGAAGCCGACCAGGGCTACCTGCGGGGGATAGATCACTCCGTGCACGGACTCCGCTCCGAGATCGCCGAGGTTGGTGACGGTGATCGTCGGATCCCGGAGCTCGGCGTCCCGCAGGCGGCCCCGGCGGGCACGTTCGACGACATCGCGCAGGGCGCTCATCAGCTGGTCGGTGGTGAGCGTCGCGGCATCGTGGATCGCCGGCGCGACCAGTCCACCGCCCCGCAGGGACACCGCGATACCCAGGTGGACGGTCGACTGCTGATCGAGGCGGCCCTCGCTCCAGAACCCGTTGAGTCCGGGAACCTCCGCGGCGGCGAGCGCTGTGGCTCTGAGCAGGTACGCCGCAGGAACCAGTCGTCGATCCACCGGCAGGTCGCGGTTGCGTCGGGTCATCGCGTCGTGGACCGCGTGCAGGTCGACCGTCCAGGTCAGGTGGTAGTGCGGGATCTCGCGGGCGGACCGCGTCATCACGGACGCGATCGTGGCGCGCATCCGCGCGTGCCGCTCGGTCGCTGCCTTCGACGGGCCCGGAGCCTCGCTCGGAGCCTGCGACCTCCGGACGCCGGCGGCTGATCGGACGTCCGCCGCGCGGACGACGCCGTCGGCTGGCGCGGTGATGCCGACCAGGTCGACCCCGAGCTCCGCGGCGAGTCGACGGGCGTACGGCGTGATCCGTGTCCCGCCGGCAGGCGCGGCTCGAGTCGGTTCCGGCTGCGCGGCCGGCCGGCCGGCCTGGACGACGTCGTCGCGGGTGACGCGGCCGCCGGGTCCGCTCCCGGTGATCGTGGCGAGATCGACCCCGAGCTCGTGGGCGAGGTGGCGAACGGGAGGCGCCGGACGGGGGTGCTCTTCCGGGGGAAGCGGATCGACCGTCCGAGGCTTCGGGGAACCTGCGGGAGAAGGCGCGGGCGGAGCCGTGTCGTCGGGTTCGGTGAGGGTGGCCATCGGTGCGCCGACGGCGACGCAGGTCCCGGGTTCGACCAGCAGGGTGTCGACGACGCCGTCTCGGAAGGACTCCACCTCGACGGCCGCCTTGGAAGTGTCGACGACGGCCATGATGTCTCCGCGTCGCACCGTGTCACCGGGGGAGACGCACCACTCCAGCAGCGTGCCCTCGTCCATGTCGGCCCCCAGGGACGGCATGGTGAACTCAGCCATCGGTCTTCCCCATCGTGCGGAGGGCGGCGTTCGCCACGGCCTCCGGGCTGGGCAGGGCGGCGAGCTCCAGGTGGCGTGCGTAGGGGATCGGGGTCTCGGTGGTGCAGACCCTTTCCACGGGCGCGTCGAGGTCGAAGAACGCGTTCTCGGTGATGCGAGCGCTGACCTCTGCCGAGAGGCTTCCGCTGCGCCAGCCCTCGTCGATCACCACGGCACGGTGGGTGCGGCGCACCGAGTCCAGCACGGTGTCCTGGTCGAGGGGGCGCAAGGTGCGCAGGTCGACGACCTCGGCGTCGACCCCGTCCTCCGCGAGCCGGTCGGCGGCCGCGAGAGTGGTCGACAGCGTGCCGCCGTACGTAACGAGGGTGACGTCGGTGCCCGGCCGGCGCACCGCCGCGTGGTCGATGTCGACGGCTCCGGCGCCCGCCGGCAGCGTCCCCGAAGTCCCGTAGAGCGATGAGTGCTCGAAGAGCAGCACCGGGTCCGGATCCTCCAGCGCCGACCACAGCATGCCGCGTGCGTCCTCGAGCGTGGCCGGTGCAAGCACACGGAGCCCCGGGATGTGGGCGTACCACCCTTCGAGGCTGTGCGAGTGCTGGGCGGCCAGCTGTCGGCCGGCGCCCGTGGTCATCCGGATGACGATCGGGACGGCGAACTGTCCGCCCGACATGTGCAGCAGGGCCGCCGCGGTGTTCACGATCGGGTCGAGGGCGAGCAGGCTGAAGTTGACGGTCATGATCTCGACGACGGGCCGCATCCCGCCCAGCGCGGCCCCGATGCCGGCCCCGACGAAGGCGAGCTCCGAGAGCGGGGTGTCCCGCACGCGCTCGGGTCCGAACTCCTCCAGCAGCCCGAGGCTGACGGCGAAGCACCCGCCGTACCGTCCGACGTCCTCACCCATCAGGAACACCCGTTCGTCTTTCCGCAGGGCCTCGCGGAGCGCCTCGCGGAGGGCCTCGCGGTACGTCGTCTCGATCGGCTTGCTCATGACCGTCGCTCCGACACCACGAAGTGGGTCAGGTCGTCGACCGGCTCCAGCGGCGCCTCCTCGGCCGCCGCCACGGCCGCGGCGATCGCCTCGTCGATCTCGCGACCGAGCGCGTCGAGGTCCTCCTGTCGGAGCTGACCGGCAGCCTGAAGCGTCTCGGTCAGCAGCCGGATCGGATCGCGCTCCTTCCACTGCGCGACCTCCGCCTTGTCCCGGTAACGTTCCGGGTCGTACATCGAGTGCGCGCGGTAGCGGTAGGTGCGCAGCTCCAGGAAGTGCGGACCGCCGCCGCCGCGGATGGACTCCACCGCTCGGTGCGCGGCCTCCTCGACGGCGAGGACGTCCATGCCGTCGACCGGCCACGCGGCCACGCCGTACGACGACGCGCGCAGCGCCAGATCGGTCTGGGCGTGCTCCGTGGCCAGGGCCGTGCCCATCGCATAGCCGTTGTTCTCACAGCACAGCAGCACCGGCAGGTGCCACAGCGCGGCCAGGTTGAGCGACTCGTGGAATGCGCCCTCGGCGACCGCGCCCTCGCCGAGGAAGCACACGGTCACCCGGCGACGACCCTGAAGCCGGTCCGCGAGGGCCAGGCCGACGGCCAGCGCGATGCCTCCGCCCACGATGGCGTTGCCTCCCATGAAGCGGGTCCCGGCATCGAAGAGGTGCATCGACCCGCCGCGCCCACGCGAGCATCCGGTCACGCGACCGAACATCTCGGCGAACAGCGACTCCAGTGGCACGCCCCGGGCCAGCGCGTGCCCGTGCTCACGGTAGGTCGAGACGACCGCGTCCTCGGCCTCGATGGTCGGGAGGACCCCGGCGGCCACCGCCTCCTCACCGACGTACAGGTGCAGGAAGCCACGGATCCGGCCGGCGCTGTACAGCTCGGCGCAGGTCTCCTCGAACCGGCGGATCAGCATCATGGTGCGCAGCAGGTCCATCCGGTGGCGCACGGCCGCGGACGGCCGGGTCATGACGACACCTCCAGCGTCGAGGTGTCGCCCTCGGGGAGGCCGAGCGTCCGGGCTCGCAGCAGCCGGCGCATCACCTTCCCGCTGCTCGTGTGGGGCAGGTGCTGGTCGAACCCGAGGTCCCGGGGAGCCAGCCCTCCCAGCCGGCGCCGGGCGAACGCGAGGAGCTCGACACGCAGGTCCTGCGACGGCTCGAAGCCCTCGTTGAGGGTCACGAAAGCCTGCACGATCTCTCCCGCGACGGGGTCGGGCACGCCGATCACGCCCGCCTCGGCCACGGCCGGGTGCTCCAGGAGGGCGGACTCGACCTCGAACGGACCGACCAGGTGCCCGGCGCTCTTGATGACGTCGTCGGCCCGACCGACGAACCAGTAGTAGCCCTCGTCGTCGATCCGGGCCAGGTCCCCGCTGAGGTACCACCCGCCCCCGAAGCAGGCGTCGTACCGGTCCGGGTCGTCGAGGTAGGCACGGAACATCGAGGGCCAGCCCGGCCGCAGGGCCAGCTCGCCGACCTCGCCCGGGCGGGCGAGGGTCGCCTCGCCGGCGTCGATGCGAGCCCGGCCGCTCGGTCCACGTTCCAGGACGGTCGCGACGACGCCCGGCACCGGCCGTCCCATGGACCCGGCCCGGACCTCGCCGCCGGGACGGTTGCAGATCATGATGGCGCCCGTCTCCGTCTGCCACCAGTTGTCGTGGACCGGCATCCCATAGGCGCGCCGGCCCCAGTCCACGACCTCGGGGTTGAGTGCCTCGCCCACGCTCGCGATGTGCCGCAGGGCGCTGAGATCGTGCGCCTTGGCCAGGTCCGCGCCCGCCCGCATGAGCATCCGCAGCGCGGTCGGCGCGGTGTACCAGACCTGGACGCGCTGCTGCTCGAGTACGCGGTACCACCCGCGGGGGTCGAACTCGCCCGCATAGCTCACCAGGGTGGCGCCGCGGGTGAGGGGCGCGATGATCCCGTACGACGTCCCGGTCACCCACCCAGGGTCGGCCGTGCACCAGAAGACGTCGCCTGCCCGCAGGTCGAGGGCGTACGCCGCGGTCGCGTGGTGGGCGACCACCGCCTCGTGGACGTGGACGGCGCCCTTCGGCCGGCCGGTGGTGCCGCTGGTGAAATGGAGCAGCGCCATGTCGTCGGGGCCGGTCGGCTCCGGGGGGTGCTCGGGAGACGCGGCCGCGACGGCGACGTCCCAGGCGGACGTCGCCGGGGCGGTGACGTCGCCTGCGTCGTGGCCCACGAGCAGGACGTGGCGCAGGGCCGGCAGCTGGTCGCGGATCGGTGCGACGCGACGCTGGTAGAGGGCAGGAGTGGTGACGAGAACGCGAGCCGAGCCCAGACGGAGCCGGTCGCGTACCGGCTCGGGACCGAACGAGGAGAACAGCGGGCTCAGGACGGCGGCACGCTTCCAGGTGCCGAGTGCCGTCACGTAGAGCTCCGGGCACCGACCGAGCAGCGTCATGACGCGCTCGCCTCGTGCGACACCGAGCGCGGCCAGCGCACCGGCGAACCGGTTGCTCGCGCGACGCAGGTCGTCGTACGTCATCTCGGTGACCGCGCCGTCCTCACCGACCCGGCGGATCGCGACCGCATGGCCGCGACCCGCGACCACATGACGATCGACCGCCACGGAGGCGATGTTCAGCCCGCCACCGGGTAGTCCGTCGAGCTCGGCCCGCGCGCGTGTCCACGCCGCGGCGGCACGGACCGCCCCGTCGTCGGGAGGGCGCAGGTCGGCCATCTCGTCACGTCCGGTGGCGTCAGGAGCGGCTGACCGGGATGGTGGCGGCGGGCGTGGGAGCGGCCGGTTGCGGAGCGGGCACCCGGACCTCCAGGATCCCGTCCCGGTAGGTCGCCTTCACGTCCTGTTCGGTCGTGCCCTCCGGGAGCCGGATCCGGCGCACCAGGGCCCCGTAGTGGAACTCGGAGTGGAATCCGTCGGGACGCTCCTCCTCGGTGCGCTCGCGGCGCTCGGCTCGCATGGTCATGACACCTTCGGCCAGGGTGATCTCCACGTCTCGTTCAGGATCGATGCCGGGGAGTTCCGCCCGGATCACGCAGGATCCGTCCTCGATGAACTCCTCGACGCGCATGAGGTGCGCACCGTTTCCCATCATGCGATCGAGAAGGTGATCGCCGGTGACGTTGCGGACCAGGTCGCGGAACAGCCCGTCGACCAGGTCCTGTCCCCACAGGGACTCCTGCGGCCACGTCGCGGCGGGCTCGCGGTGGATGAGGCTCATGGTGCTTCCAATCGGTCGTCTCGGACAGGTGGACTGCCATGCTCCGCGGCGGTGACCGTCCGCGCCCAGGGTCTTTCGGCCCCGAAAGGCGGCGGCCCGGCCTCCGCTTCTGGCCCTCCCGTCCCTCGGAGAAGATGACCGGAGAACGTCGGCCCAGGCGCTGCGCGGAGCGTGGAGGAGATCGTGATCGCCGATGCGTGCGGTCGCCCGGAAGCGCCGCGAGATCCGGGACCGCCGGGTGCCTAAGGTCCCTGCGAGGCGGGGTCCATGGGCCGGTCCGCAACCCCAACCCTGGTGCTTTGTTGGAGGGAAACAGCGCCGAGCAGAGGGACATGACATGTATGCAACGGTCGGCGACCGGTTGGTCGTCCACAGTTCCACGGTCGGTGGTCCCGACCGGGACGGAGAGATCCTCGAGGTGCGGCACACCGATGGCACCCCGCCCTACGTCGTGCGGTGGGAGGACACCGGCCGCGAGTCGTTGGTCTTCCCGGGGCCGGACGCCACCGTGCAGCACTTCGAGCACGAGCCAGGACGGCAGACCTGAGACTGCCACGAATCTCGTACCCGGCCGCGGTCGCCACCTGCGGCCCGGCCGGACGCCTGCCCGAGATCCCACTGGGCCGGACACTCGGCCCCTGACTCTCAGGTCGTGCGGCCCTGTGCCGGGGCGGGGCGGCGCGGTGTGCTGGGGTCTACCCAGGCCTACCGTTCATTACTGGAGGCGAACCATGCTGGTCGAGATCGTGGTCGCGATCGTCGTCGTGATCGTCGTGGTGGTCCTGCTCGCGATGTCCATCCGGGTGGTGAAGCAGTACGAGCGAGGGGTGCTGCTCCGCTTCGGGCGCCTCCAGGGTGTTCGTGAGCCGGGACTCCGGTTCATCATCCCGGCGGTGGACGTGCTGCGGCGGGTCTCGCTGCGCACGGTCACGATGCCGATCCAGTCGCAAGGCATCATCACGCGGGACAACGTCAGCATCGACGTCGCCGGGGTCGCCTACTACCACGTGACCGATGCGCAGCGGTCGGTGCTGGCGATCGAGAGCGTGGCAACCGCGGTCAACCAGATCGCTCAGACAACGCTGCGCAACGTCGTGGGGCAGCACACGCTGGACCAGGCGCTGGCCGAGACCGACTCCATCAACGCGAACATCCGCGAGATCCTCGACCGAACCACCACGGAGTGGGGCGTCATGGTCACGTTGGTCGAGCTGAAGGACATCCAGCTGCCGGAGAGCATGAAGCGCGCGATGGCCCGCGAGGCCGAGGCGGAGCGGGAGAAGCGGGCCAAGATCATCGCCGCGGAGGGCGAGGCCGCAGCCGCCGCCGCGCTCGGGGATGCCTCGGACACGATGATGGCTCATCCGATCGCGCTGCAGCTGCGCAACCTGCACAGCCTCGTCGAGATCGGCGTGGACAAGAACACCACCGTCGTGTTTCCCGCCCCGCTCATGAGCACCATCGGCGACCTCGGCGCCTTCCTGCAGCGCGAGGCCCTCGCGGCGCGTGCCAAGGCGCCCACCGCGGAAGCGAGGGGCGACGGCTCACCGGCGCCCGGGCGGCCCGATGTCGGCGGGACCGCCGGACGACGAACGGCATGACGTTCCGGGCGCCAGCCCGAGGTCGTGGTCAGGGGCGCGCTCCCATCAGGAGCACCAGGTCCGCGAGCCGGCATGTGTAGCCCCATTCGTTGTCGTGCCAACCGAAGACCTTGACCAGCCGTCCCGCGGCCTGGGTGAGCTCCGGATCGAAGACACACGAGGCCGGGTCGCCGATCACGTCGGCGGAGACCATCGGCTCGGACTCGCAGCGGAGTCGGCCCGCCAGCGAGCCGGACGCTGCTGCTTCGGCGAAAGCGGCGTTCACCGAGGTCGTCGTGACCTCCCTCGCCAGCACGGCGGCCAGGTCCACGAGCGACCCGTCGAGCACAGGGACGCGCAGGGCGACGCCGTCCAGACGGCCCGCGAGCGCGGGTAGCACCGCGCCGACGGCCCGCGCTGCCCCGGTGGTGGTCGGCACGATGTTGACCGCGGCCGCGCGCGCCCGGCGCGCGTCGCGGTGCGGGGCGTCGAGGAGGTTCTGGTCGCCGGTGTAGGCGTGGACCGTCGTCATGAATCCGTGCTCGAGACCGAAGGCGTCGTCCAGCACCTTCACCATGGGTGCGACGCAGTTCGTCGTGCAGGACGCGTTCGAGACGACCCGGTGACGTGCCGGGTCGTACGTCTCGTCGTTGACGCCCATGACGATCGTGGCGTCGACGTCCTTTCCCGGGGCCGACAGCACCACTGACCGAGCCCCGGCGTCGAGATGCGGCGCGAGCTCCCCCCTCGTCCGGAACCGACCCGTCGCGTCCACGACCACCTCGACATCGTGCTTGGCCCACGGGAGCAGCCGCGGCTCGCGCTCGGTGCTGATCGCGATCTTCCGACCGTCGACCATGAGCAGGTCACCCTCGCACTGGATATCGCCGCCGAACCGACCGAAGGTGCTATCCCGGGTCAGCAGCCGTGCCACCTGATGCGGATCCGCGACGTCGTTGACGGCGACGACCTCCAGCGCCTCGTCCTGCTCGCAGCGGCGCACCAGCGCCCGTCCGATCCGGCCCATGCCGTTGATGCCCACCCTGACCGTCATGACGGTCCTCCTCTCGTGTTCGGCGCGGCGCAGGTCGTCCGCCCCTCCACTGTCGGAGCGGCAAGCCCCGGAAGGCAGGGCACAAGGTCATCGAAGTGCGGCGCCAGGTGGCCCTGCCACGTGAGAGTCCCGGATCGTCCCTCGGCCTGCTTCGCGTACGACGACGAGTGCTGCCGTGCGGCCCCTCGAGATCGGGACGTTGGCCCCTGCCGGACTCGCGGCCGAGGGCCGACGGTGGGGACGGAAGGGAGATCACGATGAACGACGAGACGAACAACCGCCTGCGGGTGGAGGAAATGCTCTCGCTCACGGGGCGTACGGCCGTGGTCACCGGAGCCGCGATGGGGATCGGCAGATCGATCGCCCACCATCTGGCTGCGGCCGGTGCCGCGGTCGTCCTCGCGGACGTCGACGGCGATGCGGTGGAGCTGGCCGCGAAGGCACTCGGGCGCAACGACCACGAGGTGCTGCCGGTGCAGGCGGACGTGTCCGCCGAAGCCGACGTCGATCGGATGCTCGAGGCGACCCTGGACTGGCGGGGTGGCATCGACATCCTGGTCAACAACGCCGGGATCTTCCCGACGGTGCCGGTCCTCGAGATGACCCTGGCGGACTTCAACCACGTGATCGCCGTGAACCTGAACGGCGTCTTCTTGACCTGCCGGATCTTCGGCCGTCAGCTCGTCGCCCAGGGCCGCGGCGGTCGAATCATCAACGTCACGTCGATCGACGCACTCCATCCGTCCTCCGTGGGTCTTGCGCACTACGACGCGAGCAAGCACGGGGTCTGGGGCTTCACCAAGAACCTCGCGCTGGAGCTGGCGCCCCATGACATCTGGGTGAATGCCATCGCACCCGGCGGCGTGTCGACCCCGGGCACCAGCCACCTGCAGTCTTCCGCTGGGGCCGACACCTCGGACCTCGTAGCGCGGTTCTCCGCTCGCATCCCCATGAGGCGGATGGCTGATCCGGACGAGATCGGCAGCGTGGCTCTCTTCCTCGCCAGCGACATGGCGTCGTACATGACCGGCAGTCAGGTCGTCGTCGACGGCGGAGTCCTGCTGACCTGAGTGTCACGAACTGCGTCGGGAGGTCTGATGACTGGCGACGAGCCCTATGCCGACCTGCGGCAGACCCACTCGGGCGTGGTCATGCTCCTCGGCGACCTGGCCTACAAGGTCAAACGTCCGGTGCGGTTGGGCTTCCTGGACTTCTCGACGCTGGAGGCTCGACGTGCGGTGTGTGCGCGCGAGGTCGAACTGAACCGCCGGTTCTCCCCGGACGTCTACCTCGGTGTCGGCGCGCTTCGCCGGCCGGACGGCGTCGAGGAGCCGGCGGTCGTCATGCGACGAATGCCGGACGCTCGGAGACTGGCGCACCTCGTCCGGTCCGACCCCGAGAACCCGCGACTCCTCGAGATGGTCGATGACGTGGCGCGGCGGATCGCCGCCCTGCACGGCGCGGCACCGCGGTCGGCGCGGATCGACGACGAGGGCACGCGGGATGCGATCGCGAGCCGTTGGGACGCGAGCTTCGCGCAGCTGCACGACGACGGCGCGCAGCTGATCGGCCGGCCGCTCCTCGCCGAGATCGAGGAACGCGTCCACAGGTTCCTCGCTGGTCGGGCCGACCTGTTCGCGCGTCGCGTGGCCGACGGACTGGTCGTGGACGGACACGGCGACCTGACCGCGGACGACATCTTCTGTCTCGACGACGGCGCTCGGTTCCTCGACTGCCTGGAGTTCGACGACCGCTTGCGCTACGTGGACGTCCTCGACGACCTGGCCTTCCTCGCGATGGAGCTGGAATGGCTGGGCGCGCCCGTGCTGTCGCGGCACCTGATCGAGCGGTACCTCGAGCTGACCGGTGACCCCGGCCCGGTGGCCCTCCGCCACCACCTCATCGCCTACCGCGCCTTCGTCAGGGCCAAGGTGAGCTGCCTCCAGGGGGCGGCTGTGCGGGCCACGGCGTCGGTCCAGGCGGCCGGCTACGCGGATCTCGCGGTGCGGCACCTCCGGGCAGGCGAGGTGCGCATCGTGCTCGTCGGAGGCCCCCCGGGAACGGGGAAGACCACCCTGGCGGGTGATGTCGCCGACCGGCTCGGCTTCGTCGTCATCAGCAGTGACCGGGTGCGCAAGGAGCTCGCGGGCGTCGCGGCCGAGACACCGGCATCGGCCGACCTGTGGTCGGGTATCTACGACGCCGAGCACACGGCCGCCACCTACCAGGAGATGCTGCGACGAGCCGAGATGTTGGTGGCCCGCGGCGAGTCGGTCGTCCTCGACGCCTCGTGGACCGACGCCGGCCAACGCCGTGCGGCCCGCAACTCCGCGCGATCGACACGCTCGCGACTGGTCGCCCTGTTCTGCCAGTGCGACTCCGAGCTCGCCGCACAGCGGGTCGCCGCACGCGCCGCCGTCGGCGGCAGCATCTCGGATGCGGACGAACGCGTCGCCGCGGCACTACGCGCCAAGGCGGACCCCTGGCCGCACAGCATCGTGATCGATACGTCGTCGACGCGCGAGACGTGCGCCGAGATCGCCCTCTGGGCCGTCCAGGAGTCCGGACGCCACACTGACTCTGCAGACGGGAACGGCGGTCGAATAGCCATCGCGTTCGACCTTCCGGGGAGTCGCGGCCCCGCCGGTTCCAGGCACCCCACAGCCCCGGACGACGAGGCGCCCGGGGCCGGGATCCTCGGTGTCGGGGACCACCAGAGGACCGAGTCGAGTCGGCCCCTTCGGGACCGGAGCCATCCGGATCTCTGAGGTCGTGCCCCACCGAGAGCACCATCGTCCCCCGCGGACGCTCGGTGGCCCAGAGCCGAAGGTCCCACGGCCCGGGCCGGTCGGCCCTGACGTGCGTGAGCACGCCGACCTCGCGCTGCGATCACCGACTCTCCGTGGGGGAGACCGGTCGGTCCGGGGCTACAGGTCCCGCTGCGAACCGGGCCGATCGGCCCTGGGATCACGGCACGCCAGGCGACACCATGGGCGACCAGTCGGGGAGCAGGCGAACTCCCGGTACGTCGTCGAAAGGGGCCGAGCCGTGATCCGGGTCTATCTGGTGGCGACCAGCGCGCTGGTCCTGACGCTCGCGCTGGCGACCGTCGTCCTCGTCTACGTCGCAGTTCACCAGAGCGGTCCTGGCAGCCGCCGGAACACCCGGACCGTGCGACGGCCCGTCTCGCGGAGAAGGCTCGTCCCTCGGAATCGGAGAAGCGCACCGGAGGCGCACTGACCCAGTTGCTCGTCGGAGGCGAAGGTGCTGACCCGGCTCGCGGCAATCACGAAGGCACTGCTGGCTTCGCCAACGCCGCCACGGGGGTGCTGCACTGCCTGGCCGAGAGCGAGGACGGATCGGTGTGACTCAATCCGCGGAGAGCGCCTGCAGGACGTCGACCCGGCTGGCCCGCCGGGCCGGGCCGATCGCGGCGAGGACGCCGACCCCCAGGGCGACTCCGAGGTAGATCAGCAGCTGCTGGGCCGGGATCGTCACACTGGTGATGCCCTCGTCGACGAACGCACGGGAGAGTGCGACCCCCGCCGCCGTACCGAAGATGAGGCCGCAGACGGCGCCGAGCAGGGACATGAGCACCGACTCGTGACGGATGAGGCTGCGCACCTGGCCCTGGGTCCCGCCCACGGCCCGGAGCAGCCCGAGCTCGCGAGTGCGCTCGACCACCGACAGGGCGAGCGTGTTGACGATGCCGAGAACGGCGATGACGACCGCGAGGAGCAGCAGTGCGGTGACGATCCCGAGCAGCTGGTCGATCGACTCCCGCGCCTGGGCGGTCTGTTCGGCGGGCGTGTTCACGTTCACGTTCGGGTATTCGACGAGGGCCTCCTCGATCGCTGTCTGGATCTTCTCGGGAGTGACACCGGGAGCGGCGGTCAGGAGGATCGAGGTGTCCAACCTCGCGGTCACGTTGGCCTCGAAGTCCGCCATGGCCAGGACGTACGCCGTGTTGATGAGGCTGCCCTTGTCGAAGGTGCCGGCGACCTCGAAGGTGCGGGCACCCGTCTCGGGAAACGTCAGGGTGATGACGTCGCCGACGGCGATCCCCTGGTCGTCGGCCTCGTCGGAGCCGACCAGGATGCGACCGGGGGCGAGGTCTCTGGCATTGCCTTCGGCCAGGCCCAGGTCGAGCACGCGGTCGAGCGCGGCCGAGTCGACGCCGTCCACGAACTCCTCCTGCTTGTCGACCTGGGCGACGGACCGCCGCACCTCGACGACGTCGGCGACCTCGGGTCGGGTGCGCACCAGATCGGCTATCGCGGGGCTGATCCCCAGACCCGCCCCGGCCGGGGCGAGGATCAGGTCCGACCTGTTGCCCCCGCTGACCGCCTCGGTGACCGAGTCCTTCAACGAAGCGGCCGTCACCGACACGGCGGCGACGACTGCCAGTCCGATCGTGAGGGCAAGAGCCGTGGCCGCGGCTCTCCTGGAGCTGCGAACCAGATAGCCTCCCGCGAGCCGCCACCCGCCGCCCGTCCGTCCGTGAGAGGCGAGCCGTCCCACGGCCCGGGCCAGGAGTGGGCCGACGAACACCAGGCCCAGGAAGGCCGTTCCCGTGGCGAGGAGGCTCCACCGCGGCTCGTCGGCGACGATCGCGCATGCGGCCATGCCGGCGGCACCGGCCGCCAGGACCAGGGCACCGGCGAGGTGACGTGCGCGCGCCGAAGCCTGTCTGACGGGCGCCGCGACCCGCAGTGCCTCCATGGGAGCGACCCGGGCTGCGGACCAGGCAGGCAGCAGCGCGGCGACGACGGTGACGCCCAGGCCGACGCCCAGCCCTGCCAGGACCGTGCGGGTCTCGACGGCGGGCGTGGTCGTCGGGATCTCCACCCCGATCAGCGTCAGGAGCTGGCGGATGCCGACGGCGAGCCCCACCCCGCCCGCGATGCCCAGCGCGCCGGCGAGCGCGCCGATGGCGGAGGCCTCGATGAGCACTCCGGCCAGGACCTGCCGGCGGGTCGCGCCCACCGCGCGCAGGAGCGCGACCTGACGACGCCGTTGCGCGACCAGGACGTTGAACGTGTTCCAGATGACGAAGGACCCGACGAGCACGGCGACGCCGGCGAAGACGAGGAGGACGGTCGTGAAGATGCCGAGTGCGTCCTCGACGGCAGCGGTCCCGTCGCTGGCGACCTGCTCGCCGGTGACGACCTCGACGCCGGCCGGTACGGCGGCGTCAACCCGGTCCCGCAGCTCATCGACGCTCACGCCAGGCTCGGCGAGAACATCCACCTCGTCGACCAGCCCGACCCGGTCGAGCACCCGCTGCGACGTGGCGAGGTCGAAACCGGCCAGGGTCGCGCCGAGGATGCTGTCGTTCTCCCCGAAGCCGACCACACCGACGAGCGTGAACGACCGTCGTCCGCTCTCGAAGATGACCTCGACGTCATCGCCGAGGCGGAATCCCGCCGAATCCACGGTCCGGGCGTCGATCACCATCTCCTCGGGACCTTCGGGCGGGCGGCCGTCCCGGATCCGCGCGGCTCCGCTCATCTCCCGCGTGGCGTGGATGGTCGTGGCGAAGGTGGGCGCCCCGCCCGGCTGGATCGGCTCGCCAGCGGGGTCGAGGATGAGGGCATAGCCGCTCACTGCGCCTTCGGCGGCACGGACGCCGGGGACGGCCGCTACGGTGTCGACGACCTGGTCATCCAGGGGACGCGGCTGCCCACCGGTCGTGGTGACGTCGGCGTCGTAGGCGCTCGCGGCGTGCACGACGACGTCGGTGCCCGAGGTGAGTCCGCCGTACAGCTCGTCGAACGCCTTCACCATCGTGTCCGAGAGCACGAACGTGCCGCACACGAAGGCCACGCCCAGGGTGGCGGCCGTGACCGTCAGGAGCAGGCGGAGCTTGGCCGCCAGCAGGTTGCGCCACGAGACGCGGAGCATCTCAGGTCTCCAGCCGACCCATGACCTCGAGGACCCGCTCCCGGGTCGGTTCGTTGACCTCCTCGACGATCGTGCCGTCCACGAGGAAGACCACCCGGTCGGCGTACGCCGCGGCCCCGGGGTCGTGCGTGACCATCACGACGGTCTGGCCCAGGTCGTCGACCACCGCCCGCAGGAAGGTGAGCAGCTCGGCGCCCGACCGAGTGTCGAGGGCGCCGGTCGGCTCGTCGGCGAACAGCACCTCGGGGCGGTTCACCAGTGCCCGCGCGACCGCAACCCGCTGCTGCTGGCCACCCGAGAGCTCGGACGGCCGGTGTCGCAGCCGAGGTCGCAGCGCCAGCTTGTCGATGACGGAGTCGAGCCAGGGCCGATCGGGCGTCCGGGAGGCCAGGTCCGCCGGAAGCGTGATGTTCTCGACCGCGGTCAGCGTCGGCAGGAGATTGAAGGACTGGAAGACGAACCCGAGGCGGTCGCGACGCAGGAGGGTGCGCTCCCGGTCCGACAGATCCGCAAGATCGGTGTCTCCGATCCTCACGCTCCCCGAGGTGAGCACGTCCAGGCCGGCCAGGCAGTGCAGCAGCGTCGACTTGCCGGAGCCCGATGGGCCCATGATCGCCGTGAACTCGCCGGCGGGCAGGTCGAGGCTCAGGTCCGCGAGCGCCACCACGGCGGTGTCCCCTTCGCCGTACACCCGGCGTGCGTGGATGGCCCGAGCGGCGTAGCGGGTCGCAGGCAGGGCGACTCCGACAGAGCTCTCGGGTGGTGGCACGGGCATGGACATGTTCTCCAGGGTCAGGTCGGGCGCCGACGGGACGGAAGGGCCGAAGGTCCTCGGGGGAGCGGTCGCTTGGCGGGCGCGAGGCTCCGGAGCTCGTCCCACCGACGCAGCGCCACCAGTACGACGACGCCGGTCGCGGGCACCCACCACCGGTTGTCGTCTCCCACGACGAGTCCGTCCGCAGCCAACGCCGCGAGGCAGCCGGTCAGGACGAGTACCTCGAGCAGCGGAACGAGCGGCCCGGGGCCGGGCGCCGGGGCGGCGGCGTGCCGCTCGACGCGACCCAGCAGGAGAACGACGACCGCGGTCGAGATCGCCAGAGCGGTGAGCCACGCCGGGCGCAAGAGCCACCAGGATCCGCTCGCGGGATCGACGCGTAGCCCGAGCCCGTCGAGGTGCCGGCAGACGCCGGCCAGGACGGCGAGCACCGTGAGGTGCCACAGGTAGATCGTCATCGCGTGACGGTCGACGACGACCACCGCGCGCCAGACCGCGGGGTGGGAGGCGAGGCGGGCACAGGCGGGCGCCAGCAGGGCCAGGATCGCGGCCTGGGCGACACCCAGGAGCAGCACGGTGACCCGCGTCGGGTAGGTGTTGTTGAGCCCGTGGCCGGAGACGCCCACCAGGGAGACGCCGTACGGGCCGGGCCAGACGAGCAGGACGTTGACGGCCAGGGCGCACGCCGCGACCAGGATCAGCACGGAGCGGCGCGGGGCAGCCCGGTCGAGCCAGGCGTAGCCGAGTTGGTGCAGGGCGCCCCACACGAGCAGGACGTTGACGGCGCCGACCAGGAGCCGGTCGCCCGTCGCGATCGTGAGCGCGTCCACCACGCCGGCTGCCGCGACGCACGTCAGGAAGCTCTGCCAGCGCCACCGCTCCCAGGCTCGAAGGGTGAGAGGGACGAGTGCCACCACGGGTGCGTAGACGGCGAGGAACCAGGTCGCCAGCAGCGCGGTGTCGGATCCGACATGGAGCCAGTCCCTGCCGAGTCCGACCGATCCGGCGCCGATGCCGGCGACCGCCCAGAAGGCGAGCAGGGGGAGCAGCGGAGCCAGCAACCGGTTGACCCGGGACCTCAGCCAACCCCCGTAGCCGATGCCCCGAGCTGACGAGTGCCGCCACGACAGCGCGTTCACGTACCCGCCGACCAGGAAGATCAGGGGCATGACCTGGAAGACCCAGGTCACAGGGTGGGTCCACTCGGCACGCCCGAGGAGGCCGGCTCGATGCAGGACGCCGGCGTCGTCCACGTAGAGACCCTGCTTGAGCCAGTGCCCCAGAACGACCATCACGATCGCGACGGCTCGCACGAGATCGACGACCCGATCGCGCGGCGCTGTCATCGGGTCACCCGGGACGTCGGAGTGCGGGATTCATACCCCCAGGTTCGGCCTGGTGAGGTGGCACCGCCCACGGGCGTCCGCCCTGTGCTCGCGGGGCCGGCCTGCCCTGGCGGACGGGGACGTCTGCCCCTACCCGTCGAGCCTTCGCAGGGGGAGCGTCGAGCCCGGAGGTGGACATCGTGGAAGGGGCGGACCGTAGGTCGATTCTCATCCCGGTGGTAGCGGGACGCGCGTACGACGGCGCTGTCCGCTACGCCGCGGCGCAAGCGCGCCTGCACCGGTGCGGGGTCCACATCGTCACGGTGCTGCCGCCCGTGAACCTCGATCCTCCGGCCATGCCGGATCTCGCCTCGACGCACGCGCGGGCACGTGGTGCGGCCGACGAGATTCTGATCCTGGTCGCCCACCAGGTTCGGAGCCACCTGACCGGTCTCGGTCTGCCCGTCTGGACCGAGCTCCTGCACGGGCCGGTCATCGCGGATCTGGCGGCCCTGACCACCGGGGCCCGACTGGTCGTGCTCGAACGACGTCAGGACGCTCCGGCCACGGACGTGGTGACCATGTCGACCACTGACGGGATCGTGGCACGCGCTCGGTCGCCGGTCGTGTCCGTGCCCTCCGGGTGGGTCCCAGGGTCGGCCGGAAGCCCGGTGGTGGTGGGCGTCGAGGACCCGGCGGACCGCCAGGTCTCGGAGCACGTCGTACGCCTGGGCCTGCAGTCGGCACGACTGACCGGGACGCCGGTCGAGCTGGTGCACGGCTGGTGGTTCAGCGACGCGTACGACGACCTCGTGTTCGGAGCAGCGGGCGTGGCACGCCAGTCCGCCGGCCGCGAGATGCGGCTGCTGTCGGCGCTCGGCCCCCTGCTGCGCGAGTTCGACGACGTCTGTGTGAAGGCCGTGGTCGAGCACGCCCGACCCGCCGACCTCCTCGTCCGGTCGTCGGCGACCGCGTCGTGCCTGGTCCTCGGTCGCCACCACTCCAGCTATCCGGTGGGATCGCACCCCGGCCCCGTATGCCGAGCAGTGCTGCGCCGGGCGACCTGCCCGGTCCTCGTGGCCCCTGCTCGTGGAGGGTGCCTGCGGGAAGAGGTCGTGACACCCGCAGTGGTGAATGAGGCACGGGATCTCGGGAGAACGCGGACCGGGACGAGGGTCGACGGTCCGTGAGCGGTGCTCGGCGAGGTGGCCCGGGCGTGGCCGCGCCGGACGGGGGACCCGATCCGTCCGAGGCGGCGCGCCGACTCGCTGAGCACGGACCGAACCTCCCGCCCCTCAGCCGGCTCGGGCTCGCCCCGGCCCTGCGCGCACCCCGAGCAGGGGTGCCGTGGCGGGGTCGTGTGGTCGAGGGAGCGGTGGTCGTCGCGACCGTTCTGCTCGCCGCGGCCGCCTTCGGACCCGTCAGCGGGGTCGTCCGGACCACGCCGCTCTCGTGGGAGGCGGCCGTGGTCACCTCATTGCTCGCGGTGGTGCCGGCGGCCGTCGTCTCCGGGGTCGCTGCGCTTGGTCGACGTCGATCGGTTGCCCGGACCAGTGACCTTGGCGGGGCGAACGATGACCTTGGCCTCTGACGACGGCCGGGCGGTCCCCCGAAGGTGGAACCAAGTGATTGGCCTGATCTGGGGGTGCCGTGATGTCCGCACATTCCTATCCCGTCCGGGTGGACGCGACGTTGGACGAGTCCCGGCTGAGCCGGTGGCTATGGCTGGTGAAATGGGTGCTGGTGATCCCGCACGCCTTCGTGCTGGTCGCCCTCTGGCTGGTCTTCGCCATCCTCAGCGTGGTCGCCCTTGTCGCCATCGTGGCGACCGGCCGCTACCCCCGCAGCATCTTCGACTTCAACGTGGGGGTCTTGCGCTGGACCTGGCGGGTCGCCTTCTACGCTGCCGGAGGGTTCGCGACGGATCGATACCCGCCCTTCAGCCTGCACGACCGCTCCGACTATCCGGCCCACCTCGACATCGTCTACCCGGAAGCGCTCTCGCGCGGGCTCGCCCTCGTCAAGTGGTGGCTGCTCGCCATCCCGCACTATCTCGTCCTGGGGTTCCTGGTGGGAGGAGGAGCGATCGTCGTCGGCAGCACCGCGGACGACTGGGCAGGATGGAGCGGCGGCCTGGTCTCCCTCCTCGCCGTGATCGCCGCGGTCGTCCTTCTCGTGACCGGCCGCTATCCCCAACCGGTGTTCGACCTGGTGTTGGGACTGGACCGCTGGGTCTTGCGGGTGGCGGCGTACGCCGCCCTGATGACCGACGAGTATCCGCCGTTCCGGCTCGACCAGGGCGGAGAGGATCCGGGGACTATCGCCCTCCGCAGCGTCGCGGCATCCGGTGCGCCCGCCACCCATCAACCGGGTCCGGTCCCGGACGACACCACGGCCCCACCTACTCACCCCGGTCGGGAGCGTCGGAATCCCGGCAGGATCGCCGTGCTCGTCGCAGCAATGCTCGTCGGCATACTCGGGCTCCTGGCGTTGGTCGCCGGTGCGGGACTCGCCGTCGTGGATCGGGCCGCTCGCGATGGGGACGACTACCTGATGACCGGCTCGGTGACGGTGCGGTCCGCGGGCTACGCGGTGCAGACCGAGCACCTCGGAATCGACGGCGAGGGCCTGGCTACCGACCTGCCGCACCGGTTCCTCGGGACCGTGCGGGTGACGTCGATCGACCTGGGGGGCAACCCGACCTTCGTCGGCGTCGGCGACAGCGACGACGTGGACGACTACCTCGGCTCCGTGGCGCGTTCCACGATCACGGAGCCGGGAGACGATGGCGAGGGACCGCAGTACGAGGAGTCCGCGGGCGGTGCCCCGGCAACGCCGCCGGGACAACAGTCGTTCTGGGCCGCGAAGATCGAGGGGGACGGTCGGCAGACCCTGGACTGGAAGCCAGGCGAGGGAGACTGGACCCTGGTGGTGATGACCGCGGACGGGTCGAGCCCCGTGGTCGCCCAGGTCGCCGTCGGAGCCACGGTTCCGGGGCTCGACGAGACGGCCACCGCGCTCGCCCTCGGCGGGCTGGTCCTGCTCGGCATCGGAGGCCTGACCGCGTCGGTTGCCCTGGCGCGCCCTCGCGGACCGCGAGAGGAGATCGTGCCGTGACCCACGACAGTCCGCACGACTCAGGAGAGCCACGTCGACCGGACGCGGCTGTGCCCCTTCCGGTCGTCCTCGCCGTCGACGGTGGCCCCGCAAGCCGTGGCGCGATCGACTACGCCGCCCGCGAGGCGGAGCGCCGGACCGGCGCGATCCGCATCGTGCACGTCCTGCCCGATCTGGTGCCGCTCTACCTACAGGGTCACTCCTTGACGGACCACCTGGTCGCGCATGGCCGCCGGATCGTCCGCCATGCCGCCCGGAGAGTGGCAACCGATGCCCCCGGCATCGAGGTCGAGACGCGGCTCCGGCACGGATCACTGGTGGCGGCACTCGTCCAGGAGTCGACCGCAGCGGGGCTCCTCGTCCTCGGCCGAGAGTCGCGCACCGGACTTCAACGCGTGCTGAACGGATCGGTCCCCGCGGCGGTCGCGGCACGCGCGCATTGCATCGTGGTGGCGGTTCCCTCCGCCTGGGATCCCGGCGCCATATCCGGTCCGGTCGTGGTCGGCATCCGGGATCCGGGACGCTCCAGCGAGCTGCTCGGCTGCGCCTTCATCGAAGCGGCGCGGCGACACGTCCCCGTACACCTCCTGCACGCCTGGAAGCTTCCCTCCGAGTACGACGACCGCATCGAGATCCGCACCCACGCCGCCGAGTGGGAACGGCTCTCCCGCACGGCGATGGCCGACGTCGCGGCTCCGCTTCGTGCCGCACACCCTGATATCGAGGCCGAGATCCACGTCGTCCACGACCACCCCGTCGCTGCCCTCCGTCGAGCCAGCTCCGCCACGTCGCTGCTGATCGTCGGGCGCCCCAGGCATCGGCTTCTCGGCGCCCACCTCGGGAGCACGGCGCGAGGGATTCTGCACTCGGCCCTCGGCCCAGTGGAGGTGATCCCCGACTCGTACGTCGACCGCGACGTGTTCGGTGACGCGGAGGATCACACCGACCCGGCCTGAGCACGAATGTCGGGACCAAGGTCCTCCGGACCGGTGACCCGCGACCGACGCCAGCCGGCAGCCAGGACGCCTACTCTTGACTATGGCCGAGCAGGTGGTTCCGCGGGACGAGGCGATCGAGGTGTTCATCCTCGACGACCACGAGGTCGTGCGACTCGGGCTCCGTGAGCTCCTCGAGGCAGAGGACGACATCGTCGTGGTGGCCGAGGCGGCTACCGCCCAGGAGGCCGTCAACGAGATTCCCAGGCTGAGTCCGGACGTCGCCATCATCGACAACCGCCTGACCGACGGCTCCGGCATCGACGTCTGCCGCGAGGTCCGGTCCCAGGACCCCGGCGTCGCCGTACTCATCCTGACCTCCTTCGACGACGACGAGGCGATCTTCGCGGCCATCCTGGCCGGGGCCTCCGGCTACCTCCTCAAACAGGTCAAGGGCTCCGACCTGGTCGCGGCGGTGCGCAGGATCGCGGCCGGTCAGTCCCTGCTCGACCCCGCCGTCACCACGCGCGTGCTCGACCGCCTGCGGAAGGGACCCGAGGAACTGGGACCGATCGGCACCCTCACCGCGCAGGAGCTGCGCATCCTGGAGTTGATCGGCGACGGCCTGACCAACCGCCAGATCGCCTCCCAGATGTACCTGGCAGAGAAGACGGTCAAGAACTACGTCTCCGCCATGCTGGCCAAGCTCGGTGTGCAGACCCGGACCCAGGCGGCCGTCTACGCGACGAAGCATCCCTACAGCGGCGACCCCAAGAATCGGTATTGATACCGCCTTTTGGTGGTGGTTCCCAGGGTTCCGGAGTAGAAGGGAAGTGGTGCCAACTTCCGGAACCCCCAGGAGCAATGTGCCGAATGCGCCCCGCTGAGCTTGCAGATCATGAAATGACGACGGATGCGTCGCCAGGGCTGGAAGATGCGGGACTGGACGCGCTCCTTCGGGAGGTCTTGGCGCGGATCAGGGATGTCCAGGAGGACCGGACGCGGTGGCAGCTGCTGCTCGATGCCGTGATCAGCATGGCCGGCGACTTGACGATCGACTCGCTGCTGGCGCGGATCGTCGAGATCGCCGCCGACCTCGCCGGTGCCGAGTACGCCGCCCTCGGGGTGCTGGGGACGGGACAGGACCGGCGCCTGGAGACCTTCATCACGCACGGGATCGGTCCTGACCAGGCTCGGAGGATCGGCGACCTTCCCACCGGACACGGCCTGCTCGGTCTGATCATCGACCGGCCCGAGCCGCTACGGCTGCGCGACATCGCGGCCCATCCGGAGTCGTACGGGTTCCCGGAGCACCACCCCCCGATGCAGTCCTTCCTGGGCGTGCCGATCCGGATCCGCGAGAAGGTGTTCGGCAACCTCTACTTGACCCAGAAGGTCGGGGGAAGCGAGTTCACCGAGCACGACGAGGAGATCGTCGTGGCCCTCGCGGCCGCGGCCGGGGTCGCGATCGAGAACGCCCGTCTCCACCAGGAAGGAGTGAGGCGGGAGGGATGGCTCGCGGCCACCGCTCAGATCTCGGCCTCGCTCGCGGCCCCGGACGAGGCCGTGAACCCACTCCAGCTCATCGTCGACGAGTCGCGAGTCGTCGCCGGCGCCGACCTGTCGGTGGTTCTCACGAGCGACAGGGGCGGACCGCTGCGGGTTCGGGCGGCGTCGGGGCTGGACGCCGATGGCAGCGAGATCCTGCTCGGCCGTGGGGTGTCGATGGCTCGGCAGGTCATGGTCAGCGGGGTCCCGGTCATCATCGAGGACGTCGGGACGGACGAGTTCGGCGTCCGCGCCGACGAGTCGTCCCGCTCACCGGTTCTCGGTCCGGCGGTGGTCGTGCCCCTGCGCCCGTCGGAGGGGGTGAATGGTGTGCTGGCACTGGCGTGGCTGCGCTCGAGCGCATCGCGGTATGTCGACCTGGACGCGGCTCTCCCGGCGACGTTCGCGGAGCAGGCCTCCCTGGCACTGCAGCTCGCCCGGGCACGCGACGACCGTCAGCGCCTGGCACTCTACGAGGATCGGGATCGCATCGCTCGTGACCTGCACGATCTCGTCATCCAGCGACTCTTCGCCGTTGGGCTGCGCCTCCAAGGGTTGGGTCCGATGACCGACCGTCCGGAGGAGGTGATCGCGCGGGTGGACCAGGCGGTCGACGACCTCGACGAGACGATCCGCGACATCCGCCGGACGATCTTCGCGCTCGGTGTCGCCGAGGGGAGCAGGGATGTGCAGTCGGAGGTTACTCGGGTCGTGGACCGTGCTGCGGAGATGCTGAAGTTCCGCCCTGAGGTCGTCTTCGACGGTCCGGTCCGGACCCTGATCGACGCCGACCTGACCGGCGACCTGCTGGCAGTCCTGCATGAGGCGCTCTCCAACGTCTCCAAGCACGCTCGGGCGACGTCGGTGTCCGTCGTGCTCTCGGCCGCCGAGGATGTGACCCTGACGATCGCCGACGACGGGCGGGGCTTTCGCGACGACGTGGTGGAGAGCGGTCTGCAGAACATGCGGCGGCGCGCGGCGGCGCGCGGCGGCGTCTGCCGGCTCGACACGGCGCCCGATGCGGGCACCAGACTGACCTGGTCGGTTCCGCTCCCGGATCACCCGGAGGACTCGGCACGGTAGAAGCATTGCCGTAGACGTGGTCGGCGCCCGGGATCCACGCTCAGCCGACGGTCAGCACTGCTGAGCCGCTGATGCGACCACCGGCGAGGTCGCGGAGCGCTTCGTCGGCGTGATCGAAGGGGTACGACGTCACGTGCGCGCGAAGCCCGAGCCGTGCGGCGAGAACGAGCAGCTCCTCGCCGTCCCGACGGGTGTTCGCTGCGACCGAGCGCAGGTCGCGTTCCATGAAGAGGTGGTCGCGGTAGGTCAGGGGAGGAACGTCGGACATGTGGATCCCGGCGAGGACCACGGTGCCTCCACGGTCGACCGCGGAGAGGGCGACCGGCACCAACTCACCGGCGGGAGCGAACACGATGGCTGCGTCCAGAGGCACTGGGGCGACGGCGTCGCCTGTCCCCACCCAGGTCGCGCCGAGGGTCCGCGCCAGCGCGCGGTCGTTCTCGTCGCGCGTCATCACGTGGAGCTCAGCGCCCTCGGCTAGCGCCAGTTGGCCCGTCAGGTGTGCGCTGGATCCGAATCCGTAGATCCCCAGGCGACCGCCCGGAGGGAGGTTGGCGCGTCGCAGTGCCCGATAGCCGATGATGCCGGCGCAGAGCAGCGGTGCTGCCTGCTCGGCGGAGAGAGCAGCAGGAAGCGGGTAGGCGTAGGCGGCGGGGACGGCGGCGTACTGGGCGAACCCGCCGTCCGCGTCCCACCCGGTGAACGACGCCCGCGTGCAGAGGTTCTCGGCCCCCGAGCGGCACCAGCGACACTCGCCGCAGGTCGAGCGCAGCCAGGCGATGCCTACTCGGTCGCCGACGGCGAACCGGGTCGTCGCGGATCCGTGCTCGACCACCGTGCCCACGACCTGGTGGCCCGGCACGACCCCGGACCCGCGTGGTGGAAGGTCGCCCTCGACCAGGTGGAGGTCGGTTCGACACACGCCGCATGCCTCGACCTGGACGAGCAACCCGTCGACCAAGACAGCGGGGACGTCGCGCTCCACCAGCCGCAATGGCCGCCCCGCGGCCGGGCCCGGGCGCTCGACCGCCCAGGCGCGCATCGTGGTCATGACTCCGTTCCCCGCGGGTCTCGCTGCCCGAGTCGCCGTTCGGTCACTGAGGAGGGCATCATGACCATCAGTCCAGGCGGACGGTCGCGGTGCCGTCCGGATCGTTCGCGTCGAGGTCGGCGAGGGTGGCGTCGAACAGGTCATGCACCAGGCCGTTCAGGGCGCGGCAGACCGCGAGCTCGTCGCCGATCTCCGGCACCTCGGCGTCTCCGGGACGGCGCCGCGCCGTACCCGCGTGTCGCAGCTCGGTGCCGACGTCCGTGCGGAGGATGGTCTCGGCTCGGGTACGACCGTCGTCCTCGAAGATGTCGATCTGCAGGTGCCAACTCCTCGTGTGCATGTCGCGCTCCTTCGATGTCGTGGCGTCCACTGAGCGATCGTGCGCCGTTGAGCAAGCACGACAGAACGGGCTCGGGACCCTCGACGACAGGGACCTTCGGCAGCACGGGCCTGCGCCGAGCGGCCCTGGTCACGGACGCGCCGGCGGTGAACCGTGAAGCGATGAGCGAGCAGAGGCGAAGCTATCCGGACCCGTCACCGCTCTACGGCTTCGGCGTACTCGGAGCCTGGGTGTATTTCTGGCAGGAGGCGGACGGCTTCTGGTGGCACGTGCTCGCCATTCTCGAAGGCCTGGTCTGGCCCGCGTTCCTGGTCTACCGCGGACTCGGTGCTCTCTGACCCGAGGACGTCGGGTCACGGCGCCAGCCGCGGGCGCTGCGATGTTCCGGGTCGGGTCACTGGACTGCCGGACCGCGGGACCTTCGGCCCCTCCCGCGGGGACTGGGTGGCTCTACGGTCGAGGACGTGACCAGTACAGACGTCATCGAGATCGAGGGCCTCGTCAAGACGTTCGGGCGCGTTCGCGCCCTCGACGGCCTGGACCTGCAGGTGCACGCAGGCGAGGCGCACGGCTTCCTCGGACCGAACGGCGCCGGGAAGTCGACCACGATCCGGGTGCTGCTGGGCCTGCTGCGACCCGACGCCGGCAACTCCCGCGTCCTGGGCGGGGACCCGTGGCGGGACGCGACCGTCCTGCACCGACGGCTCGCGTACGTGCCTGGAGACGTGGCGCTGTGGCCCCGACTGACGGGGGGAGAGGTCATCGACCTCCTTGGCCGGCTGCGCGGTGGGCTGGACGTCGGTCGGCGTCGAGAGTTGGTTGACCGGTTCGCCCTCGACGAGTCGCGCCGGTGCCGGACGTACTCCAAGGGGAACCGGCAGAAGGTGGCGCTCGTGGCGGCGCTCGCTGCGGACGTCGAGCTCCTGCTGCTCGACGAGCCCACGTCCGGACTTGACCCGCTGATGGAAGCGCAGTTTCGCGCGTGCATGCAGGAGTTCCGCTCGCGCGGGGGAACCGTGCTCCTCTCCAGCCACGTGCTCGCCGAGGTCGAGCACCTGTGCGATCGCGTCACCATCATCCGCGATGGCCGCACCGTCGAGTCCGGCAGCATCGTCGACCTCCAGCATCTCGCTCGGACGTCGGTGAGCGTGCTCCTCGACCATCCGGCCGTGTCATTCCTGGATCTGCCGGAGGTCCACAACCTCGTGATCACGGGTGGACACCTGCGGTTCGACGTGGACACCGGACGGCTGGGGCCCGTGATCGGGCAGCTGGTGCCGCTCGGGATCCGCTCGCTCGAGTGCCGGCCACCGACGCTGGAGGAACTGTTCTTGCGGCACTACGCCCGTGGACCGGAGGGTGCGCCGTGACGGGCGCCGGCATGCTGTTCTGGGTTCAGCTGCGGCGCGACCTGGGCCAGATCCTGCTGTGGAGCCTCGGCATCGCCGTCCTCTACTGGAGCCAGGCGGTGAGCGTGGAGTCCCTCTACGGGACCCCCCAGGAGTTCGAGGAGGCCGCGGCGTCGATGGAGGGCAACGCCGCCTTCGTGGCGATGACCGGACCGGCGCGGGCGCTCGACACGGTCGGCGGTCAGGTGACCTGGCAGTCCGCAGCCCTCGGTTCGGTCCTGGTCGCCCTGATGGTGATGGTCCTGACCGGACGGAACACCCGTGGCGCGGAGGAGAGCGGTCGCGACGAACTGGTCCGCGCCTCCCCGGTGGGTCGCTACTCGGTCGTCACGGCCTCCGTGCTGGAGGCGATGACGGCGTCGGTGGTCGTCGGGACGGCCGTGGCGGCTTCCCTCATCGCCTATCCCTTGGCAGTGGCGGACTCACTCGCCCTGGGCCTGGGCCTCGCGTTGGTCGGTTGGTGCTTCACCGCCGTGACTCTGGTGGCTGCGCAGCTGACCGCGGGTGTGCGAGCCACGTACGGCCTCGTGGGGGCCTTGCTGGCGGCGGCGTACCTGCTGCGGGCGGTCGGGGACACCACCGGGTCCTGGGTGTCCTGGGCGTCTCCCATCGGCTGGTACCAGGCGATGCACGCGTTCTCCGGTGTCAGGTGGTGGCCGCTGGTCGCTCCGGCCGCGGCGACGGCAGGCGGCCTCGTCGGGGCCTACGTGCTCCTGCGCCACCGTGACCACGGGGCGGGACTGCTGGCCGACCGGCCTGGGCCCTCGCGTGCCGGCCGGTGTCTGAGCGGTGGTGGCGGCCTGGCCTGGCGCCTGCACCGGGGAAGCGTGGCCGGGTGGGCGGGATCTCTCTTCGCTGCCGGACTTGCCTACGGATCGATCGGTGACGACGTGGAGGACCTCCTCGGGGACTCCGAGATGGGCCGCACCCTTCTCGCAGGAGAAGGGGTGGACCTGGTGGCTGCGTTCCAGGCCACGTCGTTGCTCATGCTGGCCCTGATCGCCAGCGGCTTCACCGTCTCCGCCGCGCTCCGGATGAAGTCGGAGGAGATCGGGCATCGCGTCGACCCACTGGTGGCGGCGAGTCTCTCCCGCGGTCGGTGGTGGGCCGGGCACGCCCTCGTGAACCTCGCGGGCAGCGCCGTGGTCCTGGGTGCCGCGGGGATCGGTTTCGGTCTCGGGTACGGCACGACGACCGGTCACTGGGGTCGGCTCGCGGTTCTCGTCCCGGCTCAGCTGGCCTACCTGGCGCCGGCCATGGTGCTGGCTGCATGGTCGTGGGTGCTCTACGGGCTCGGGACCCGCTGGGCGGTCCTTGCCTGGACCGGGCCCGCCGTGGCTGTGGGCGTCGGCTACTTCGGCGACCTCCTCGACCTCCCCACCTGGCTGCAGGCCCTATCGCCCTATGAGCATCTCGCCCAGGTCCCGAGCGAGAGCTTCGCCTGGCTGCCTCTCCTCGGCACTTCGGTGCTCGCACTGCTGCTGGCTGTCGGGGGTCTGTGGGCCTTCAACGCACGTGACCTCGACTGATCCGGTGTCCGATCGCGCACCGGGACGGCCCTCCCCACCGGGGGCCAGGTGGCCCGGGTGTTGGGACGTCCGCCTCTACCTCCGGAGCCGGCTCCCAGCAGATGGTCGTCCCAGGAGGTGGGTGACGTGCCGAACCCAGACCATCGCAAGATCCTGCTCCCCGTGGCGACCGGCCACTCGTTCGAGGGAGCCACGCGGTACGCCGCAGACCAAGCCACGCTGCTGGGGTGCGGCATCCATGTCGTGACCGTGCTGCACCCGCTCCACCGGAGCGAGCCCGGCGTCGAAGAGCTCGTCCTCGTCGAAGGAGAGCTCCGCAAGGCGGGCACGGAGATCCTGACGCAGGTCTGTCATGACCTTCGGGGGCTGCTGGCCGGCCAGGACCTCCCTGTCTCGACCGAGCTCCGGCACGGCCCGCTGACCTCCGAGCTGGTCGAGCTCAGTGCTGACGCCCGCTTGGTCGTGATGCAGCGCAGGCATCACGGACGGCTGGCTCGGATCGTCACCATGTCCACGACCAACGGCCTCGCGGCACGATCACTCGCGCCCGTCGTCTCGGTACCTGCGACCTGGGACCTGGTCGAACCGCAGCGAGGCCCGGTGCTCGTCGGCATCGAGGACCCGCACGACCCGGGCGTCGGAGAAGAGGCGGTACGCCTGGGACTGGAGATGGCGCGACGTACCGGTACCTCCGTGGAGCTCGTCCACGGCTGGTCGTTCACCGAGGCCTACGACGATCTGGTGTTCGCGAACGGCGGAGCGGGCGCAGAGTCCCGCGATCGACGGACCCGCCTGATGAAGACCTTCGCCGGCCTCCTGGCGGAGTACGACGACGTGGACGTGGAAGCCGTGGTGGAGCACGCCCGGGCGGCGCAGCTGCTCGTGAGCTCGGCAGGGAAGGCGTCGTGCCTCGTCGTCGGACGACATCACCCGTCGTACCCCGGGGGATCGCACGTCGGCCCGATCACGCGTGCCGTGCTCCGGGAGGCGCCGTGCCCCGTGTTGGTCGCGCCCGTCCGGCCGACCTGAGGTGCCGCCGGCGTGTCAGGTCGGTCCCAGGGGATGCGCGGGACCGCGGCGAGGCGCAGACTGGATCAGGGCCGGGGGACCGGCGGGCCGGGATGGGCCGCTGCCCATCCCGGCCCTGCACGGGGTGGCGCCGCCCGGGACGTACTCGTGGTGAGGGCCGCGCAGTCGAAAGGACGGTGGCGATGACGGACATCGACCGATCCGCGGCCGGGACCGACGATGTAGTCGTCGGGGTCGACGGATCCGCAGCCAGCGTCACGGCACTGAGGTACGCCGCTGCCGCAGCGGCTCGCTTCGGCGGCCGTCTGCGGGTCCTGCACGTGCTGCCTGAGTACGTCGAATTCGGGTATCCGATCGCCGTCGCGGAGGTCACCGGGCCCGGCGATGCCGTCCTCCGAACGGTGCTGGAGGAGGCGGGGCCGATCGACGAGAGCATCACGGTGACCACCGCGATGCGCCGTGGCCCGATCGGCGCCGCGCTCGTCTCGTACGCGCGGGCCGCTCGGCTCTTGGTGGTGGGTGCCGACCGGCGGAACGTGGCGGCGCGCATCCTGACGGGCAACGTCTCCACCAATGTCGCGGCCAGCTCGGCAGCACCGGTGGTCGTGGTCCCCGAGAGCTGGCGAGGCACCGACCGACACGGGGTCGTGCTCGCCGGGGTGAAGGGACGAGCCCATGCCGACGCGGTCATCGCTGCTGCGTTCGACGTCGCGCAGGAGCAGGAGGCACGACTCGTGATCCTCCATGCGTGGAAGCTGCCGTCCGGGTACGACGACGTCATCGTCGGCCGCGTCGCCGACGAAGCGTGGGACGAACGCGCGCGGAGTGAGCTCGGGGCGCTCGTGGCCGCTGGCTCCGCCACCCGACCCGGGATCGAGGTCACCCTCCACGTGGTGCACGACCAAGCCGCCCACGCGCTCGTCGAAGCGTCCTCGAAGGCCGATGAGGTCATCCTCGTGCGCCGCGCCCACGGCATCCCGGCCGCGACCCACCTCGGCGCCACCGCGCGTGCCGTCCTGCGCGAGTCTGTTGCACCCGTCCGCATCGTCCCACCGGGCGCCGGCAGCGCGCTCCCGACCTCGTGACCGATCACCGATGCGTCGGCCCGGGGTGAACCAGGGGGCCTGGACGGAGGTCGAAGGTCCCCGCTCGGTGATGCCTTGTGGCTCTGCACCCACCACGTTCGACAGTCCAGAGTGAGGAATACCGCGGCGACCGGTGGATTCCCGACGACGGAGGTGGGCGACATGACTCAGTCCGCGCAGAGTGTCACGCCGACCTTGATCGAGCTGGCGCCACAGGTCACCGCGGTCGTCCGGGCTCGCGTGTCCCGTGACGGCCTAACGTCATACGTAGAGCGGGCACTCGCCACCATGGCTGACGACCTGGGCGGCTACGGACGGAAGATCGTCGGGCTGCCGTTCGGCCGGTACGTCCCCACCGGCGACGGGTTCGACGTCGAGGTCGGCTTCCCGATCGACGCACCCCTGAGTCTCACCGCCCGGTACGCCCGGGGGCGGCTGCCGGGGGGACTCGCGGCCGCGTTCCTGGTCGTCGGCGGCTACGACGAGATGGCTGAGGCCCGCAGCGCAGTTCGCCGGTGGTTGGCGACCCGGCACCTCGAGGAGAACGGGCGCTCGTGGGAGTGCTACCTGCACTTGGGTCGTGGAGCATCGTCGTCGCACTCCGTCGTCTACGTCCCGTGCCGCCCGCAGGAACACTCGGCGCCCGCCGCGGGACCTACCTCCCACGAGCAGGTCGTCGTCGAGCCTGAGCCGCGGGGGTCACATGGCCCCGGCAGGTCGGGCCTTTGGTTGCTGCCGCTCGAACGCGATGACGTGTGGACTGAAGCCGATGACCATGGACCGCTAGCGAGAGGAGACGAGTCCCATGACCACCATCCCTCACCGAGGAGCACCGGGACCAACGGCGGCTGACGCCGTCCCGGAGCGCATCCTGACACGCGCGGCAGTACGCGCCCTCGCCGTCCTGCGGATCGCCTTCGGCCTGACCTTCCTCTGGGCGTTCTTCGACAAGCTGCTGGCACTCGGTTACCACACGGGCTACGACCAGCAGGGGAACCTTGACCGCTTCGGCGACGCCGCATGGATCAACGGCGGCAGCCCGACGGAGGGGTTCCTCCGCTACGGCTCCGACGGACCCTTCGAGGACTTCTACCACTCGATCGCCGGCGACGCCTGGGCCGACTGGCTGTTCATGCTGGGACTGCTGGGGATCGGACTCGCCCTGACCCTGGGAGTCGGGATGCGCATCGCCGGCGTGGCCGGCGCGGTCCTCTACGTCCTCATGTGGTCGGTCTTCCTGCCTCCCTACAACAATCCGGTCCTGGATGAGCACCTCCTCGGCGCCATCAGCATGGTCGTCCTCATGCTGACCTACTCCGGTGACACCTGGGGCTTCGGCCGCTGGTGGTCCGGCACCACGTGGGTACGACAATGGCCGGCCCTGCGGTAGGGGGTGCCGCCACGGAGCCATCGACCGGTCGGCTCGGCCTACGCGAAGAATCCACGCGATCGGCTGGTGTCGTCGCCGCCATCGGCGAGTGGCCGCGAGACGCCGTCATCGTCCGCCACGCCGTCCAGGAGTCGATGTGCCGCAGTGTCTCGACGACGTTGCTGCACGTCGACGACCCTGAGCACAGCAATGCCCGTCGGGCGGCCCAGGACGACCACGCGTTCGACCACTCGCCCCTGCGGAAGGCCTACAACCTGGCGCTCTCGCTCCATCCGGAGACCAGGGTGCTGACCACGATGGAGCAGGGGCCGGTGGTGACGACGCTCGTCCGTGCCTCGCGGTCGGCGGATCTCGTCCTGCTGGGCAGTGAGGACTCGGCCCCGACGAAGATGGTGAGAGGGGCCGTCACCGCCAACGTGGCGGCACGAGCCTGGAGCGCGGTCGAGGTGGTCCCGGTCCCCGGACCGAAGGTCGAGCGGTCGCGGCCGAGAACCCGGGTTCTCGTGGTGATCACGGACGTGGCGCAACTTCCCGAGCTGGCCGAGATCGCCATCTCCGCGGCCGCTTGCTGCGATGCCCGACTCGTGTTCTGGGAGACGTGCAGTGACAGGTCCGGTGTGCCCGCGCCGATGGGGGAGGCCGGGGAGGAGAGCCTCACCCGACAGCTGGAGTCGGCACTCGGACCGTGGCTCAGCAACCACCCAGATCTGCGATGCGATGTCGTCGTCATCCCCGGCCCCACCGCCCACGAGGTCCTGAGCAGTCTTCAACCGAGCGACCTGGTCGTCACCACGCGCGGGAAGGGGCCGGCCTTCTGGGGGCGCCCCCACGGCCTGACCCGTGCACTCGTCGAACGAGCCTGCTGCCCCGTGATCGTGGTGCCCTCCCGACCGCTCTGGGAGTTCCGCCAGACCCGGAACGCCGACGGCGCTCGAGCAGGCCGGCACCGCGTCGCGTCGGGCGGTCGAGTCGGATGACGGCGTGTGACGGGCACGGCCCGAACGACCGGCCGTCCCACCTGACAGGAGGGGAGAGCGCCGCCCACTCGGCCGTCCGTCCCGTGACCGTCGCCGTCGACGACAGCCCGTTCGGCGCCGGAGCGCTCCACTTCGCGGCGTCGCGGGCGACGAGATGCGCAGCACCAGTCCGTCTCGTGTACGTCACCCCGCAGGCAGCCACCCCGCCGGGCGCCCGACTCCATCGCGAGTCGCTGCTGGCGGCCCTGGCCGAAGTGTCGGCCTCGGCACAGTTGCTCGTCGTCGGCCAGGGATCGGGAGGCGGGGCACGACGCGTGCTCGACGACTCTCTCATCGCGGCGTTGCCGGCAAGAGCCCGCTGCACCGTGGCGATCGTGCCTAATCGCTGGGGTGTCCCTGCGGACCCGGGACCGGTCGTCGTGGGCGTCAGCGACCTGGGTCGCTGCGCGGACGCTCTGAGCCGAGCCTTCGACGAGGCGGACCATCTTCGGGTGCCGATCCGCCTGCTGCACACCCGAGACCCGGAGCACGATCCGGCGGCGCGAACTCGTCTACGGGCCGGGGACTGGGTGAGGACGACGTACTCGGCCTTGACACGCATGGTCGCGCCGTTGCGGGCCTGCCATCCGCACGTCAGCGTCGAGCTGGCCGTCGTCGACGCCGGATCGGCCGAGGCACTGGTGGCGGCGAGTCGCCTCGCGTCGGTGCTGATCATCGGACCGTCGAGTGGCGACCTGGGCGCCACGGCGCGGGCCGTCCTGGCGGGCTCTCGGTGTCCGGTCGAGTTCATCCCGTCGCGCGTCCGGGTCGGTCTGCCCGCCCGTCATGCCCTCCCTCCGGACGTCACGGCACGCCGACCCATCGGGCACATGGGACCGAGGTGCGACGTGGGCCGGGTGCATAGCGCTGGTACGTCCTGCCGATGACGTCACGGCGACGCCAACGGAGGCGTCGGGAAGGAATCGGCGACGTCAGATCTCGAAGACGATCCGGGCCGGCGTTCGCCCGGCCAGGACGTCGCCGATGGCGTCGTTGACCTCGTCCAGTTTGCGGGTCTCCGCGATCACCCGGGTACGACCGCGTGCATGGAGCTCGAACACCTCGGCGAGGTCCTGCCTGGTTCCCACGATCGAGCCGATCACCGAGATCCCCTTCAAGACGGTGGGAAAGATCGGGAGAGCCATCGGTCCGTCGGACTCCGGGGGGAGACCGACGCAGACCAGCCGGCCACCGCGGCGGAGCGCCGCGAAGGCGGTCTCGAAGACGTGGGGCACGACGGCCAGGACGATGGCAACGTCTGCGCCGCCGAGCGCTTCGACGGCCTGCAACGGGTCGACCTTCCCGGCGTTGATGACGTGGTCCGCTCCGAGATCGCTCGCCATCTCGAGCTTCGAGTCCTCGACGTCCACGGCGATTACCGTGCCCCCGACGATCTTGGCGTACTGCACGGCCAGGTGGCCCAAGCCGCCGATGCCGAAGACGGCCACTCGCTCGGTCGGGCGGATCCCGGCCACCTTGACCGCCTTGTACGTCGTCAGGCCCGCGCACGTCAGCGGTGCGGCGTCCACGGGACTGACGCCGGCCGGAACCGGGACGGCGTACGTCGCGTCGGCCACGGCGTACTCCGCGAAGCCTCCGTCGATGGAGTAGCCCGTGTTCTGTTGCTCGCCGCAGAGTGTCTCCCAGCCGCGCACGCAGTACTCGCAGTGGCCACAGGCGCGGCCGAGCCACGGCAGGGCGACGCGATCGCCGACGAGGCGATGGTTGACCCCGGCTCCGACGGCCTCGACCACGCCGACACCCTCATGGCCCGGAACGAAGGGTGGGGTGGGCTTGACGGGCCAGTCACCGTGGGCCGCATGGATGTCGGTGTGGCACAGTCCGCTCGCCTCGATGCGCACCAGCAACTGTCCTGTCCCCGGTTCGGGGACAGGACGATCCTGGATCTGCAGCGGCTCGGCGAAGCTGGTGACGACGGCTGCCTTCATGACTGCGCTCCCTCGTTCGGTTGAACCTCCAATCTGCCGACAAGGAGGTGGTGTCGGCAGGGTCGCGAGTCGTTCGCCGAGCGGGACTTTCGGCCCCGAGGCGACGGGGGCGGACTGATCCTCAGGTCGCGGTCCGAGGGCATCCGGTACGCCGATGGGGGTCTTTCGCCTCTAATCACCCCGACCCTCGGCGAGCTTCGATGTGGTCAGGAACACCGGACGCTTGCAGGAGCAAGGCGTCGTCCGGGCGCCCGGGAGACGTCTCGGGACGTCTCTTCCGACGCAGGGTGCACCGACCGTCCCCGTCACGCACCGGGACGCCGCGGTCGAGTGTGGCGCGGAGGAAGGGACGACTGTGGCCCCCACGGAACCACCGCGGGGGCCACTGGTCGTTCTGGCCGCGCTCTAGAGAGTCCGACGCTGGTGGGGTTGTCGCCAGTCGTGTTGGCGCGATGTCGGTGACCGACGCAGAGACGGGTGCACGTAACCCGGGGTTGGCTGGCGAACCACTGCCCGGTTGGACGGTGACGCCCCGACCCCTGGGTAGGGATCGGGACGCAGCCGTCACCAGTGGCGAGTGACCATCACCCGTGGCGAGTGTCGGCAGGCGCCTAGTACCCGCTTGCCCGCATCGCGCGCAGACTCGAGCGTCATGCGCTAGGTGGTCGATGTCATTGCGTCAATGTCCCGTCCACCCCCTCTCCCTCGGGCCGACGACTTCACCAGTCCATCCGGCGCCAGGGGCGCGGCGGACTACCGCGCCTGAGCTCGACCTGCCAGCACGTCATCGACGGCGTCGTTGACCACGATGGGTGACGCCGCCCCCGAGCGCCTCGACAATGCCGACGCCCTCGTGGCCGGGAACGAACGGCGGGGTCGGTTTGACCGGCCAGTCTCCGTGCGCGGCGTGGATGTCGGTATGGCAGAGGTGGCTGGCCTCAATGTGCACCAACACCTGGCCCGTCCAGCACCTCGCTGACAAGCGCCCTCCTGTTCCCGTGGGCCAACGAGACCGCGGGACTCTTGGCAGGCCCGAGCCACTCACCGGCAGACTGCCCGCAATGGGTGACGCGGCGGCGGCCTGATCCTGCAACGGTGCAGTGAGACAGATGCCTCAGCCAGGCGGTGCCCATGACAAGTCTGACGTTCGCGGTCCATGTTGTCGGCCAGCGAGTGACGTCGTACTCGACGTGCTGCGCGCCGAGGCGGGCGGACGCCAGGGCCGCCTACGTGCCTCTCGCTGCATGGACCCGCCGAAGAGGCGATGACCGACCCGGCGCCACAAGAGCGGCTGGAAGATGCGCTCACTCTCGATCGGACGGGCGCCTCGCCGCGCGGCCGATGCTGCGGATTGACCTACGAGGCGGCGCCCCGCCCTGCAGGACTGGGCCGGTCGCCTCAGCGTCGGCGCAGGGGGCGCGCCGAGGTCACCTAGGGCGAGGCGACGTCCGAAGGAGCCGAACGCATCGTGAAGGTGAGCAACCGTGACCATGGGCGATTCACAGGAGACACAGTCCGGCGCAGCACCCAGGACGAACTGGTTGCCACTGGTCGCCTTGGCTATCGCCCAGTTCGTCATGGTGCTGGACCAGTCGGCGATGAATGTCTCGATCAGTGCACTGGTCGCCGACTTCGACACGACCGTGACCACGATCCAGGCGGTGATCACGCTGTACTGCCTGGTGATGGCGATGTTCATGCTCACCGGCGGCAAGATCGGCGACATCATCGGCCGGCGAAGGACGTTCGTCATCGGCCTGGTCGTCTACGCCTGCGGATCGGCGATGACCGCGCTGGCGCCGTCCGTGGCGCTCCTGACCCTGGGCTGGTCGATCCTGGAAGGGCTCGGCGCCGCGCTCGTCCTGCCGGCGATGGTGGCGCTCATCGCGGGCAACTTCGAAGGCGCCTCGCGCAAGGTGGCGTACGCCGTGATCGGCGGGGTCGCCGGGGCAGGCATCGCCGTCGGACCGATCTTGGGCGGTTGGGCGACGACGGAGTACTCGTGGCGGATCATCTTCGCCGGCGAGGTGGCGTTGGTGGCCGTGATCCTGGTCATGACCCCGAAGGTCGTCGACGCCGTGTCGACCGGCCCGGCACCGAGGCTCGACATCGGAGGCACCCTGCTCTCGGCCTCGGGACTGGGCCTCATCGTGCTCGGAGTCCTCCAGTCGAGCACCTGGGGCTGGGTCAGGCCCAAGGACAACTCCCCGGTCGACCCGTTCGGGTTCTCGCCGACCGTCTTCGTCATCGGAACCGGGGCGCTCCTGCTGTGGGCGTTCACGAGGTGGCAGAACCGCCGCGAGAGCAGTCGACGCGACCCGTTGGTGCACCTGGCACTGCTGAAGATCGCTCCGCTGCGCTCCGGCCTGTTCGGCCTGTTCAGCCAGAACCTGATCCTGATGGGCGTCTTCTTCACGATTCCGCTGTACCTGCAGCTGGTGATCGGACTCGATGCCCTGGAGACCGGCCTCAAGATGCTCCCCGTCTCCATCACCATGTTCCTCGCCTCGGCCGCCGGGTCACGGCTGTCGAGCCGCTACCCGATCCGCTCGATCGTCCGGGCCGGACTGGCGACCAGCTTGATCGCAGCCGTCATGCTCCTGGCCACCATCGAGCCGGAGCTGGACAACTCGAGCTTCGCCTGGTCGATGGCGGTCCTCGGCGTGGGGATGGGGTTGATCGCCTCGCAACTCGGCAACGTCGTGCAGTCCTCGGTCGACGCCTCGGGCCGTGGCGAAGCCGGGGGACTGCAGTTCACCGGCCAGCAGCTGGGCTCATCGTTGGGTGTCGCCCTGCTCGGGGCGATCGTGCTGTCGAGCCTCACCACCCAGTTCGTCAACAACATCTCCGCCGACGAGCGGGTCAGCAGTGCAGTCTCCGAACAGGTCGGTGTGGCTGTCGGGTCCGGCATCGATTTCGTCTCCGCCGACCAGATCGGCGCCGCTGCACAGGAGGCAGGCCTGGACGAGCCGACCACCGAGGCGCTCGTCGACGATTACGAGTCCGCACAGCTCCTGGCGCTCAAGTCCGGACTTCTTGCCGCGGCATTCCTCGCCCTGTTCTCCTTGGCCTCCACCAGGGACCTGCCCCGCGAGGTGCATCAGTAGAAGCAGGCCCGGAGATTGTGCGGCGGGATGCAGCAACGCCCTACCTGGGCGTCGGGCGTGGGGGAGTGCACACCTATCGGGCTGTTCGCTTCCCATCCCCGATGCTCGGCGGTGGACAAGGACGGTAGGCCGGTTCGTTGGAAGTGCTGGGACAGCAGGAGCTGCTTGTGGCGGGTCGACCTACTGCTCCAGGATCGCCATGAGTCCCGTGGTGAAAGGTGAGGGGTCGAGGTCGCCTCGAACGGCGAGCTGCTGGCTGTAGCCCACACAGACCGCGACGAAGGCCTCGGCGATCCGCGCGGCATCATCGTCCGTGCGCTCGTCCAGCAGGCTGGCTACGGCGGATCGTAGGCCGGCTAGCTGCCGCTCGACGATGGCCGCGAGCGGGGGCGTGAGTGCGGCCTCGGCGTATACCTGGGCGACCAGCCGAGCGTGGTCGTGCTTGCGGGCTCTGGTTCGGATGCGTTCCAGCATGGCCTGGACGGACTCGAACGTCAGCTCGGTCGGGAACACGTCGCCGGACGACTCCTCGCAGATGGCGGTAACGATCTCGTCCTTGCTCGAGAAGTAGCGGTAGATCGCCCCGGTCGAGAGCCCTGACGCGGTCACCAAATCGGACATGGACGTTCGAGCGAACCCGTGGCTGGCGAAGCGGGCGCGCGCGGCGTCCACGATCTGCTGCCGTCGCGCGTCGAGGTGCTCCTGGGTGACCTTCGGCATAAAATAGAACGACCCTTCGTTTTAAATGTACCGTCGTGACTCTACCCGTCACGGATCGTCAGGAGCTCCTCATGCGCTATCAGACCTTCGGAACGCGTACCGGCCTCCGGGTCTCCGAGTACGTCCTCGGCACCGCCAACTTCGGCTTCGCAGGCTCCAGTGCCCGACTGGAGGGATCACGCCAAATCTTCGAGGCGTACGTCGCGGCCGGTGGCACCACATTCGACGTCTCGAACATCTACCAGGGCGGCGAGGCCGAGACCGTCCTCGGCGGACTGCTCGGCCCGCAGCGCGATGACTTCGTAGTGATCACCAAGTACAGCGGGACCCGGGACGCCGACCCTCGGCCGGGCACGACCGGCAACAGCCGCAAGACCATGATCTGGTCCCTGGAGCAGAGCCTGCGCCGGCTCGGCACCGACTACGTCGACGTGTTCATGCCGCACTTCCCCGACGGCACCACCCCCGTCGCCGAGATCCTGGCCGGCTTCGACGACCTGATCCGTGCCGGCAAGATCCTGCACGGCGGCCTGTCGAACTTTCCGGCCTGGCGCGTGGCCAGCGCCGCCACCCGGGCCGACCTGCGCGGCCTCGCACCTGTGGTCGGCATCCAGACCGAGTACAGCCTGGTCGAGCGGTCCGCCGAGCGGGAACTGCTGCCCATGGCCCAGGCGCACGGGCTGGGAGTGCTGCTTTACTCGCCACTCGCCGGTGGCCTGCTGACCGGCAAGTACCGCCACGGCGAGCAGGGCCGACTCAGCGCACGGAGAACGGACGTCGAGGGCGACGCCCGACGAACCGCGGTGCTCGACGCCGTCTTGGCTGTCGCCGAGGACCTCGGTACCAGCCCAGTTCAGGTGTCCCTGGCCTGGCTGCGCCGCCGCGCCACCCTGGCGTCCACTCCGATGATTCCGATCGTCGGCCCCCGGACCCCGGAGCATCTCGAGGCCTACCTCCGGTCCCTCGACCTGGACCTGGGCGAGGAGCAGTACCAGCGCCTCGATGAGGTCAGTGCGGTCCGCCTCGGCGCCCCGCACGAAGACGTGGCCGCCGCTCTCGACCACGGCTTCGACGGCGACCGCAGCCTCCTCGACACCCACGCCCACGCCATCTAAGACACCAGGAGAATCATGCCGGTCGCCCGCATCGCCTCGATCAACCTCGAGTGCTCCGACCCCGCCGCCCTGGCCGGCTTCTGGGCCTCCCTCCTGGGCGGCGAGGTCGTCGTCGAGACACCCGACTTCTGTGCCATCAGAGTCGACTCGCTCTTCCTCGGCGCCGTCCGCGTCGAGGGCTACCAGCCGCCCACCTGGCCGTCCGCCGAACGCTCGCAGCAGCTCCACCTCGACCTCTCCGTCGCGAGCCTCGACGACGCTGAGAAGGATGCGTTGCGTCTCGGCGCGTCCAAGGAGGTCGAGCAGCCGAGCCCGGACCAATCCCGGGTTCTCCGCGATCCAGCCGGCCACCCGTTCTGCCTGCGGGTATAGCCCAACCCGGCGAACTGGGCCATCGACTGTAGAAGAGTCGAACTTGGACCCGCGCCAACAAGCGGCCGGTTCCCAGCGCAGAATTTGAGGCACCATGTCGGCGCCGAGGGAGGGGCAGCGGCGGGTTGGCCGGTAGGTATCTGATCGAATACCTTGGTGGCATGGATGCCGCGACGATTCTCCAGCAGGCCCGTCGAGCGGCGGGCTTGTCGCAGGCCGCCCTCGCGGCGGCCGCCGGGACGTCGCGTCCGACGTTGTCGGCTTACGAGCATGGGCGCAAGTCGCCGACGCTACAGACGGCGGCACGGATCGTGGCGGCGGCGGGCTTCGAGCTGACCGTGACACCGCGGATCGAGTTTCGTGAGGTGGCAGTGGACCGCGGACGTCCGATCCTCGTGCCGACGGTCTTGCCGAGGTTGCCGGTGGAGCGTGCGCTCGCGGTGGTGGAGTTGCCGCTGCACCTGAACTGGTCCGATCGCGGTCGGCGTTTCGACCTGCGCAATCGTCGGCAGCGGGCGCGGGTGTACGAGATCGTCCTGCGCGAGGGTGGGTCGGACGACGTTGCGTCGTACATCGACGGGGTGTTGCTGGTAGACCTGTGGGATGAGCTCGTGCTGCCGCGGGCGATTCGCTCAGCCTGGCAGGGCGTGGTCACCGGGGCGTCCGGGTCGCGGGTGGCCTGATGGAGCGCTCGGGAGGGCTGTCGGCGCTGCAGGTCGCGGTGGCAGCGATCTTCTTCGGGCTCGAGGAGGCAGCCGGCTTCCTCGTGGCGGGCGGTGCTGCGCTCGTGGCGTCGGACCTGATCGCGCGCCCGACCGAGGACATCGACTTGTTCGCAGCGGCGCCGACGACATCGGTCTCGGCTGCTTCGCGGGCACTGCAAGCCGCGCTGGGGGAGCAGGGCCACGAGGTGCTCGTCGTCCAGGAGGCGCCGACGTTCTGTCGGCTGGTCGTCTCCCGGGAGGGGGAGGAGACGTTGGTGGACCTGGCCGTGGACTCGCCACCCCACGAACGACCGACAATGACGGTGCTCGGACCCACCATGGCGCCCCTCGAACTGGCGGGGCGCAAGCTGCTGGCGCTCTTCGGTCGCGCCGAGGCGCGCGACTTCGCCGACGTCTACGTCCTGGCCGACCGCTTCGGCAGGCAGGCACTCATCGAGGAGGCGCAGACCCTGGATGCCGGGTTCGACCTGGAGGTGCTCGCCCAGATGATCGGCACGCTCGGCAGGTTCGACGACGACGAGATCCCGCTCGACCAACACCGGCGGCCGCTCGCCAGGACGTTCTTCGCCGAGTGGTCCGACGAGCTCCGCCAGCGACAGGCGTAGCTTCAGAATGCGTCCATTTAGTGTCCACAAACGATCGTGATCTCTCCGATCCAGTCGGATACACTCGCAGAGCGGGTGAACGTCAGACCCGCTCTAAATAAGGAAGATCCGTTCTTCACCGTGCTTTTCGGTAGTCGCTGATAACCCCCCAAGTTCCTCCAAGGGGTCGCAGGTTCAAATCCTGTCAGCCCGACCGAGAAGCAGCAGTTCAGAGGCCGGTCTCCGTTCACGGAGACCGGCCTTGATCGCTCAAGTCACCTGGGCGGTCACCCTGGTGAGTGCGGCAGCGCCGGCGGGGGTGTCGTCATCGACGTACCCGCGTGGCCGTGACCACGAGGTAGCGCGTGTAGTGGAAGCGTCCGTTGGGGTAGACGACCCGGTCGGTGCAGCTGATCAGCACCAGCCGGTGCTTGCCGGTCGTGGCGAAGTGGCGCTGGGGCAGGCGGCGCTCGCGGTCGTAGGTCTGGGTGTCGACGACCTTGAAGCGGTAGCGCGCTCCGCCTCTGGTGACGGAGAGGATCTGCCCGACGCGAGCGCGGTTCAGGCGATGGAGTGCGCCAGGGTTGTCGTGCCAGTCCGAGACGTGCCCACCGATGACAGCCGTGCCGATCTTGTCGCCCGGCGCGGCTGATCTCCGCAACCAGCCGACCTCACCCACGTCGCTGGGGAGGGTCATCCTGCCGTGCCGGATGCCTTCCTCGCGGACCTGCGCGTCCAGGCCGATCGCGGGCATCGTGACGTTGACCGTGGCGCGGCGCTCTCGCTCGAGCGATCCGAGCACCCCCGAGAACCCGCCGCTGATGATCGGTGCGAGGTAGGGCTGCTTGGCGACCACGACGGTCTCGCTGGCCTGGCCGCAGGGATGGGTCGCCGCGTGGTTGGCGGCGTTGGCGCGCAGCGTGACGCGCCACGTGTACACGCCCGGTGCATGGACCTCGACCGAGGGGGTCCGGCTCCAGCCGTTGCGGACCCGCATCGTCACGCGACGCGCCTGCGAGGCGCGGTCGCAGGTCGCGGCTGCTCTGGAGCGGAACGGCCCATAGAGCCGTGCGACGGCGGTGGTGCCGCCGGGACCTCGGAGCCCGCGGACGCGGATCCGGTCATGGAACGCCCGGCCCGGCGTCACGCGGCGGTCCGAGACGATGCTGCGCAGGCGCGGCGTACCGAGGGGCGCGGCGGTGTCGGCCAGGTCATAGGAGTTGGTGGCCCGTACCTGCGCCACCTGGTTCTCGGCGACGGTGACCGAGGCGGGGGTGATCGCGGTCGAGGTGAGGTCCACGGCGCCGTTGGCGCCGTCGGTGGTCTCGGTGACGTTGCAGACGGAGCCGGCGCGTAGCCCGGCCAGAGTGAGCACGTGGTCGCCCGGAGGGCTGCCGGCGGGCAGGGTCAGGGTGGTTGCGATGCCCGGTGCGGGCGCAGGGTCGCAGGCGACCGAGAGCGTGACGACGCCCTGGCGCCCGGCGCCCGGCCCGGCGATGGTCTTCGTCAGCTGGATCTCACCAGCCGGGTACGGCGTGATGTAGGCGCCGGCACGGATCGGGAGGCTCGCGTTCTGGGCGAGGACGAGCTTCTGCGCCGCCGTACGGGTCGGGTCGCTTCGTGGGTCGAACAGGTAGACCGTTCCGTGCGGGACCGTCGCGATGGCGGTGACCCGGAACCCGAGAACAGGGAGGGGCGAGCTCACATGTCGTGCCCAGAGCCGGGTCCCGGGTGGAATCGGGTCGGTGACCGTCACGGGCTGCGTTCCTGCCGGGTCGAAGAAGACATCGGTCCCCGGAGTGAGGTCGATGCGACCGGTGACGTTGCCGCCGACGGTGAACGGCCCCACGAGCTCTCCGGTGGCGGGCGCTTCGAGGGTGTCCGGTGTCACGGTGAGGGTCGGAGCGTCCGGCTCGGGGATGCCGCTGTTCGCCAAGGCATCCGCGACCACCGCGGTCGTGGCGTTGCGGACCACCGCATTCGTGGCTGTCGCCAGGACGAAGCCGTCGCTGAAGTACCAGATCGCCGTCTGCACCGCTGCGACCTGCTGGGTCGTCGTGAGCCCACTGATCGGGTTGCTGGTGTCGAACGGGAAGTAGTTGGTCAGGATGTAGTTGATGTAGGCGATGTTCGGGACGTTCGCCTCATCCCACGCGCCGCTGCGATACCCCACCCCATTGCTGGTCTCGGTGCTGAAGTCGATGCAGTAGGCCTGGCCGGACGTCCCGGTGGCGGTGTCGACGATGGTGATCAGCTGCGGGGACACCGTCTCGACCGACGCACCGGTTGCCGGATAGGGGCCGGGCGGGTTGCCGACGGGGCCGAGCGCACCGGAGACCGTCGAGACGTTCGTCCCGCCGCTGATCACCACATCGGTCAGGATGTCTCCCGGCCCGCCGGGTCCGGGTCCCGGGATGTAGATCGCCCCCGCAGGGCCGATCAGCGATGCCAGCAGCACCATCGCGAGCACGATGCCACCGCTGACGCGACTGGCACGCCGGCCCGAGTCACCCTTGCGCATACCGCCTCCCCGAGTACACGGATGCCTTCACGGTCGGACGCGGGCGATGAGACGACTTCCCCCGAAGCAGGTGATGTTTGGCTCGCTGTGGGTCGTTGGACAATCGCGCCGATATCGCTGCTTCAGTTCTGGTGGCGTTCTCTCTGCATGTCCTGGGCTCGCCTGCTGGCGGCAGACATCGGCCACTCCGGCGAAGTGCCCAAGACGCGGGAATCGCGGCGCGATGCCGGGCTGACGGACGACGAGATAACGGCAGCCGGGTTCGCTCGAAGCGCGTTCTTGAACCTGAGACGCACGCTCCACTCGTCACTGTCGCTAGCGATGAGAGACAGATAGTGCGTCCTCCTCGTCTCGGGGCCTTTCGGGAGGAAGACTCGGTCCACGGTGGCCTGAGCGCCAGCAGGTCATTGACCGTCTGATTCTTCGCGGCTACACGGTGGTGACGGCAGGAGCCCCGTGGCGTTGTGGCCACGGGGCTCCCGTGCGGGCTGGTAGCGAGCTAGCCCTCGCAGGCTGCGCAGTCGGGGCCGTTCTCGATGGCGCAGACGTCTGCGGGACTCCAGTCGTCCCAGGTGAGGTTGTCGATGTCGGCGGTGATGGTGGACTCGTGCACTGTCGTTTCTCCTTGCCGTGATGTGGACGTGACGATCCGCTACTTCTGCTTGCTTGCCTGGATGCCGGCGCGCGAGCGGAGGTAGTAGAGGCTCTTGATGTTCGGATCGAGCAGAGCCTTCTTGTGGATCTTGCTGATGTACTGCGGGGAAGCATCTGCGGGGAAGAACAGGTTCAACGACTGCGACTGGTCGATGAAGACCTGTCGGTCCGCCGCTCGGTCGAGCAGGATCTCCTGGTCGATCTCGTAGCCGGTCTTGAAGACGTCCTTCTCGTGGTCGTCGAGCCAGGCGACATGCTGCACCGAGCCGCCGTGGTCGACGATGTCGTCGATGTGGGCCTGGTCGTAGACGCCGCGCTCCTTCATGAGCTCGACGAGATTCTGGTTGGCGCGGGGCATCTCGCCGGCCGAGGTGGTCTGGTTCCACACGTTCGCGACGTACGGCTCGATGCCCTGGCTCGTACCGCCGACGATTACGGCCGTGCTCATCGTGGGAGCGATCGCCATCAGGTGGGAGTTGCGGCGTCCGACGCACCACTCCGGAGTCCCGGCCTGCTCCGCCATCCAGCGGGAGGCTGCGTCGGCGCGGGTGGAGATGTGCTCGAAGATGTCCTTGTTGAGCGCGGCGGCCTTGTCGGACTCGAACGGCACCCGCTGCTTCTGCAGGTAATCGTGGTAGCCCATGACGCCGAGCCCGAGGCTGCGGGCCTTCTCGGTGTAGCGGACGGTGCGTTCGAGACCGCGGATCGAGCGGGCCTTCCGGAGGAACGCCTCGGCGACCGAGTCGAGGAAGACCGTGGCGACGTAGGGGACGTCCTGGTCCTTCCAGTCGTCGTAGGTCGACAGGTTCAGCGAGGACAGCACGCAGGTGTAGGAGTGCTCCTCGTCGCTGAACAGCGTGATCTCGGAGCACAGGTTGGATGCCTTGTTCCGCAGGCCGTTGGCCCGGTACGACTCGGTCTGGGCCTCGTTGACCGTGTCCACCTTCCAGATGTAGCCCTTGCCCAGGACGACGCGGATCTTCAGCACTCGTTGGTAGCGCTCGAGGGCGTCCTTGTCGCCCGCGAGCATCCGGTCGATGAAGGCCTGGGTGAAGATCCAGCCGACGTTCTTGTTGGCAGGTTCGCGGTAGATCAGGTCGGCGAGCTCGAAGAAGTCCGGGTGATCCACCGGGAGGTAACCGGCCCACGAGCCGCGGCGGGTGGCGCCCTGGCTGATCTGGTTGGTCATCTCGACGAAGTTGCCGAAGACCGGGACGACGCCGTTGGCCTTGCCGTTGTCGGAGAACCGCGAGCCCCGCGGGCGGATGTCGCCGAGGTAGGCGGAGGTGCCGAAGCCGTTCTGGGACAGGATCGCGGCTTCCTTCAGCGTCTCGTAGAAGCCCCAGACCGAGTCCTCGACGTAGGACCCTTCGCAGGAGACCGGGAGACCGCGATCGGTGCCGAGGTTGGCCAGGACCGGGGTGGACGGCGACAGCCAGCCGTTCCAGATGGCGTCGAAGAAGTGGGCGGACCATCCGACCCCGTCCTCGCGGGGGTACATCTCGTCGGCCAGCACTCCAGCGGTGGAGGCGATGGTCGCGTAGCGCTCGCGGACGCTCTGCTCGGCGACGGTGTACTTCGCCTTGAACATCGCGTAGCCGGCGGTGGTCATGAAGCCCGGGACGGTGCCCTCGGCCTGGAGGGTCTTGCGCTCGGCGGAGAGTGCCTCCCAGTTGCTGTTCGTCATCAGAACTCGAACTCCGTCTCGCCGATGGTGCGGTTGTACTCGTTGCCGGTGACCTGGAAGAAGTCGTGGAACTGGGTGCCGTTGATGCCGCTGTAGAACCACTCGGCGATCGGGTTGTCACCGACCTCGAAGAGGGGCTCGATCCCCATGTTGTCGAGCGTCATGTCGACCCGGGACTTCACGAACGTCTCGAGGTCGCCCTGCGCGATGCCCGGGATCGGCCCGTCGGCGAACAGCAACTCCACGATGCGTTCCTCGTGGGTATAGACGTACTCGGCCACCGCCCGGACCCGCGCGAACAGGTCGTCGCGCTCGGCCTCGTACTTGTCCGCGGGAACGGTCGCCCGGTACTCCTCCAAGGAGGTGTTGAACAACCACGCGCCGCCGGTCGCGTGCAGGTTCTCGTCGCGTGCGGAGAAGTTGATCCCGCTGATGACGTTCTGCAGCAGGTTCTTCCCCCCGGACTGGAAGTGCTTGAGGAAGGCGAAGCTGGAGTAGAGGACGCAGTTCTCCATGAGCGTGAACACGCTCAGCGCGTACAGCAGGTCGTCCTCGGCGATGGCGTCCCACACGAACTGGATGCGCTCGGCCAGCACGGGGTCGTTCTTGTAGGAGTCGTAGAACTCCTCGGTGTCGATCATCAGCGCCTGGTTGAGCTTGGCGTAGAACGGCGCGTGCATGTTGAGCTCGGCGAACGAGAACGCGTTGGTCATCATCTGGATCTCGGGGCGGGGGAAGGCATGGAAGAGGCGGTCGCCCCAGACCTCGCCGCCGAGGATCAGCTCGTAGATCGTGAACAGCTTCAAGGTGGTCTTCACCGCCGACTGCTCGGCGGTGGTCATGTTGACGAGGAAGTCCTGCTTGTCGTTCTCGACCGGGATCTCCTCGGCGGTCCAGAAGATGCTGCGCTGCTTCTTCGCCAGGTCCTCGGCCATCGGGTAGTCGAAGACGTAGGCGGACTTCTCTGTTCGGATCGGCAGACCCGTGGTGTCGATCATGGCGTCAGTCCTTCGTCTGCGGGCCGACCCGGCCCGTCCGTTCGGAGGTGTCGATCTGGGAAGCGGACGCTTCCGCGGACGAGGAACGGTGAGGACGCTGACGCTGCCTGGACCTGTGTGCGGTCGGCAGAGCACCTGATCCCCTGACCTTCCCTCGAGGTCGCGGAACCCACCCGTCAAGGTGAGCACTGGCAGGTCTTCGGACTCGTGGGCGGTGGAGCGCTGCTCCGGTCCTACTGTCCGTCGCTTCCCAGGACCTTGATCGGTGGTCCCAGTGCTTCCTGTCGATCCAGGAGACGGAGGTCGTTCCCACTTACCGCTGCGGGGCAGTCCCGGAATCTCACCGGGTTCCCTCTTGCGACGACGACCCTGGATGAGCCGCCGAACCAGTTGCAGGTACCACTATATACGGGAATGACGTGGATGTAACTACCCAGATGTAGTGCTCGATCAGGGGGCGGCGCAGCGCGGCACAGCCCGGTAGAGGTGCCGTCGTCGGGATCGGGCACCATGCGCACCGTGTCTGCTGCTCGTCGCCTGGTCCCCGTTCTGACAGTCGCCCTGCTCTTGAGTGGCTGCTCCACCGCGGACGGTGACGGCGGTCGAGGGGAATTCGACGCCACCGTCCTGGATGTCGTGGCGGCCGACACGCTCGTGCTGGACGTCGATGGCGAAGAGAGAACCGTACGGCTCGGTGGGGTCGTCGTCCCCACCGGAGACGAGTGTCTTGCTCAGGACGCACAGGAGGCGACCGAGGCCCGCGCCGGAGGCCAACGTATGACGTTCGCCGTCGTGGGCCGCGACGACAGCCACGGGGACGTCGTCGCCGTCGACTGGATGTACGAGAAGGACCTCGCGACCGACCTCGTCGCCGAGGGCCTCGCGGTTCCCGACGCCGAAGATTCGGACATCCCGCCCGAGATGCTCGCGGCGCGGAACGACGCGATGGAGCGTGGGCGGGGACTGTTCGAGGACTCTGAGGACTGCACGTTCGCGGCCATGTACGCCAAGGCTGCGGAAGAACTGGCAGAGGCAACCGATCACGGCGAACCCACCACGTCCGAGGGAGCCGGGTATCTTCTCGCCGCTCTCGTCGCGGCCGTCCAGACCGCGAGGGCGACCGAGAGGTTCGCTCAGCAGGCGCACCAGGACCTCCGGCTGCTGGCGTACTCCTCGCAGACGCTGTCCGCGATGATGAGTCGCCTCGCGACGAGCACCAGATCGGCCGTCACCGAGTCACGCCGAATGCGCGAGCTGAAGGGCAAGATGCGCCGCAAGGAGCGGGCGGAGCGCGTCCGACTGCGAGAGGAGGCTGCGGAGTTCTGGAGTGGGTACCACTCGTCGCGCTCCGGCCCTTCGTCCAGCTCGTCGTCCGGCTCGAGTGGCTCGGGGGGCGGGTACAACGGACCGCGATGCTACGAACCGGGCGGCAAGGTCTGGCATCCGTGCTGATGCGCGCCAACGCTCAGTTGTGACGTTTCGGACCTCCGTGACGTCGCAGCGCCTGGGTCCGAGCCCGGATGGGCGGGCGTCCCGTTCACAGATTTCGCCAAGGTGCCGCAGGCGAAGGCCGATAACACCAGCGTTCGGATGCCCTCTTTAACTCCGTCGCTCGTTCCCGACCACCAGGAGTCACCTTGATGTCTCGCGCCCTCGTCATCGTGCGCGTCCACGTGCTGGCCGTCCTCGGCCTCACGCTGGTCGTCACCGGTCTGCAGTTCGCCGCCGCTCCCGCGCCGGCGCTCGCCGCCGACGAGGGGACGCACCTGGTCATCAACGAGGTCTCGGGCGGCAACGGCACGGGCGTCGCTGCCACCGACGAGTACGTCGAGCTCTACAACCCCACGTCGGAGCGGATCGAGTTCACCGGCCGGATCTTGTACAAGTCGGCCACGGGCACCCAGTTCAGCGGGCAGGGGCCGATCACGACCTTCGTGGTCGAGCCGCACGGCTACTGGCTCGCCGCCGGTCAGAACTACAGCGGCACCGCGCCGCGCGACTCCTCCTACAGCTTCGACATCTCGGCCTCCACGACGGCCGGCGGCCACGTCCTCCTCACCGGCACGACCGGGACGGTGACCGATCCGTACCTCGACCCGCTGAAGGTCGACCTGGTCGCGTGGGGCACCGGCAACAAGCCCGAGACGGCGGCCGCGCCGTACCACCCGGCGGCCGGTGGATCGCTGCGCCGCACCAACGGCATCGACACCGACAACAACAGCCTCGACTTCGTGGTGGGCACCCGCTCGCCCCGCGGGTCCAGCACCAACGGCGCGATCACCCTGACCGAGCCGGGCGCGAAGTCGTTCCCGGTCGACACCGCCATCGCGCCCTTCACGCTGACCGCCGCGGGCGGCCTGGCGCCGTACACCTACGCGGTCAGCTCCGGCTCGCTCCCGGACGGCCTCACGCTCGGGGCGTCGAGCGGCCAGATCAGCGGTACGCCGACCGTCGCGCGGGCCGCCGAGGACGTCACCGTCCGCGCCACCGACGGCAACGGCGACCCGGTCTACTCGACCTTCTCGGTCGAGGTCACCGGCGGGGCCAGCCCGCTCACGCTCGTCGACGTGTCGGCGCTCGGCTTCACCGTCGGGTCGCCGATCACCCCGTTTGCCCTGACGGCGAGCGGCGGCGTGGCGCCGTACACCTTCTCGGTCACCGGCGGGCAACTGCCGGGAGGCGTGTCGCTCAGCCCGAGCGGTCTGATCAGCGGCACGCCGTCCGCCGCGCGTGCCGCCGCCGACGTCACCGTGACAGTGATCGACTCCGCGGCCGACAGCGACTCGACGACGTTCTCGGTCCAGGCCGCCCGCGGCACCCTGACCACGGCGATCCCCACCATCGACGACACCACGCCGGCGGTCGGCGACGTGCTGACCGCCTCGGCCGGTGCCTGGGGCCCGGCGCCGGTGCAGCTGGCCTACCAGTGGCTGGCCGACGGCACCGTGATCGACGGTGCGACCGACGCGACCCTCACCGTCACCCCTGACCTGGTCGATGCGGTCCTCGCGGTCCGGGTCACCGGCAGCCGGGCGGAGTACCAGACCACGTCGGTCGACTCGGCGGACACGGCCGCCGTCGTCGCGAGCCCGGTCGCCTTCACGACGGCGCCGTCCATCGGTGGCACCCTCGCCGTCGGGCAGACCCTGACCGCCGACCCCGGCACCACGGTGCCGGTCGCCGAGGAGCTCTCCTACCAGTGGCGCCGTGACGGCGCACCGATCGACGGCGCGACCGCCGCGACGTACGTCCTCGTCGCCGACGACCTCGACGCCGACATCTCGGTCACCGTGACTGCCTCCAACGCGGAGTACGCCGACGGGAGCGAGATCTCGCCCGCTCGCGGCCCCGTGGTCGCCGGGACCTTCCTCACCGGCCCCACGGCCGCCATCGTCGGCACGCCGGCCGTGGGCGCCACGCTGACTGCCACGACCGGGACGACCAGTCCCGCGGCGACGTCGTTCGGCTATGCGTGGGCGGCCGATGGCGACGCGGTCGGCACCAACGCCGCCTCGCTGGCCGTGACCCCGGGCATGGTGGGCAAGTCGATCACCGTCACGGTGACCGCGCAGCGTGACGGGCATGTCGACGCGACCGACGAGTCCGACCCGACCGCCGAGGTCGCGCGCGGCACGTTCTCCACCGGCCCGGCCGCGTCGATCACCGGCACCGCCCGGGTCGGTGAGACGCTGACCGCCGTGACCGGGAATACCAGTCCCGCGGCGACCTCGTACGGCTACGCCTGGCGAGCCGACGGTGACGCGGTCGGCGGCGACACCTCCACCCTGGACGTCACTTCGGCGATGGTCGGCAAGACCATCACCGTGACCGTCACCGCCGAGCGTGACGGCTACGTCGACGCCAGCGACGAGTCCGACCCCACGGCTGAGGTCGCGCGCGGCACGTTCAGCACCGGGCCGGTCGCGTCGATCACCGGTACCGCCCGGGTCGGTGAGACCCTGACCGCTGCGACCGGGACGACCAGTCCTGCGGCGACGTCGTTCAGCTACGCCTGGGCCGCTGACGGAGACGCCGTCGGCACCGACGCCGCCACCCTCGCCGTCACTCCGGCGATGGTCGGCAAGGCGATCACCGTGACCGTGACCGCGCAGCGTGACGGGTACGTCGACGCGATCGACGAGTCGGACCCGACTGCCGAGGTCGCGCGCGGCACGTTCTCCACCGGCCCGACCGCGTCGATCACCGGCACCGCCCGCGTCGGCGAGACCCTGACGGCCGCTACCGGGACGACCGTTCCGGCAGCGAACTCCTTCGGCTACGCGTGGGAGGCCGACGGCGAGGCCGTCGGCGGCGACACCTCCACGCTGGCCGTCACGCCGGCGATGGTCGGCAAGACGGTGACGGTCACCGTGACCGCCGTGCGTGACGGGTACGTCGACGCGACCGACGAGTCCGACCCGACCGCTGAGGTCGCGCGCGGCACGTTCTCCACCGGCCCGGTCGCGTCGATCACGGGTACCGCCCGGGTGGGCGAGACGCTGACGGCGGCTACTGGGACGACCAGTCCCGCGGCGACGTCGTTCGGCTACGCGTGGGAGGCCGATGGCGACGCGGTCGGCACCAACGCCGCCACGCTGGCTGTCACGCCGGCGATGGTGGGCAAGTCGGTGACCGTGACCGTGACAGCGCAGCGTGACGGGTACGTCGACGCCTCCGACGAGTCGGACGCCACTGCCGAGGTCGCGCGCGGCACGTTCGGCACGGGTCCGACCGCGTCGATCACCGGAACCCCGGTCGTGGGCGCCACGCTGACTGCGAGCACGGGCATCACCAGCCCCGCGGCCACGTCGTTCGGCTACGCGTGGGAGGCCGACGGAGCGACCGTCGGCACCAACGCCGGCATGTTGGCCGTCACGCCGGCGATGGTGGGCAAGACGATCACCGTGACCGTGACCGCGCAGCGTGACGGGTACGTCGACGCCGCCGACGAGTCGGACGCCACTGCCGAGGTCGCGCGCGCGGCGTTCGTCACCGGTCCCACCGCGGGCATCACCGGCACCCCGGTCGTGGGCGCCACGCTGACCGCGACCACGGGGACCACCAGCCCCACGGCCACGTCGTACGACTTCGCCTGGAAGGCGGGCGAGGACCCCGTCGGCACCAACGCCGACACCCTCGTCGTGACCCCCGGCATGGTCGGCAGGACCGTGACCGTGACCGTGACCGCCGTGCGTGACGGGTACGTCGACGCCGCCGACGAGTCGGCCCCGACCGCCGAGGTCGACCGCGCGACGTTCTCCACCGGCCCGGCCGCGTCGATCACCGGCACCGCGCGGGTCGGCGAGACCCTCACGGCCACCACCGGAGCCACCGACCCGGTGGCGACGTCCTTCGGCTACGCCTGGCGGGCCGACGGCGACCCGGTCGGCACCGACACCGACACTCTCGTCGTGACCCCCGGCATGGTCGGGAAGACCATCACCGTCACCGTGACCGCCGAGCTCGACGGCTACGTCGACGCCTCCGACGAGTCCGATCCCACCGACGAGGTCGCCCGCGCCGTGTTCGTCACCGGACCCACCCCAGGCATCACCGGGACCCCGGTCGTGGGCGCCACGCTGACCGCGACCACAGGGACGACCAGCCCGGCGGCGACGTCGTTCGGCTACGCCTGGCAGGCCGGCGGCGACCCGGTCGGCGACGGCACCGACAGCCTCACCGTGACCCCGGCGATGGTCGGCAGGACGGTCACCGTCACCGTGACCGCCCGGCGAGACGGATACGTCGACGTCACCGACGAGTCGGACCCCACCGCACCGGTCGAGCGCGCCACCTTCGCGACCGAGCCGGTCGCGAGCATCGTCGGCACCGCCCGCGTCGGTCAGGTCCTGACCGCGTCGGCGGGCACGCCCGACCCGGCGCCGGACTCGCTCAGCTACCGCTGGTACGCCGGCGACGCCGTCATCGCCGGCGCCGTCGGGCAGCGACTGACCCTCACCGCGGCTCAGGTCGGCCGGCGGGTGAGCGTCGAGGTGACCGCGTCCAGGGCTGGCTTCGTCGATGCGGTCGCGCGGTCGGGGGCCACGGTCGCCGTGGCCTCGTACGCGGCACCCCGGCTGAGCCTGCGCGTGAGCGTTCCGCGGTCGGCGGGGAAGGTCCCGGACGGCACGCCCACCGTCCTGTCCGGGACGCGGTTCACCGTCGTCTGGAGCGCCAGCGGTCACGGCGACGATCTCGACCTGCGCGGCACCGGTGTGATGGGTGAGCTTCTCCGGAAGCGGTTCGGGAAGTCGCCCGTCCCGGCGCGCGGACGGATCGCGGTCCGGCTCACCCGCTTCGGGCTGCACCGCTTCCGGCTGCACGCCACCGGCGCCTCCGGCACCACCCGGACGACTGCGGCGGTCACGGTCGTCCGCCCGCCGGCCCGGCTGAAGGTCCAGGCGCCGAGGAACGCCGAGCCGGGCGCTCGGATCCGCGTCAGGGTCCAAGGGTTGGGGCGCGGCGAGCAGTTCATGATCCGCCTGACCGGCTCGCCCACGATCACCGGACGAGCCACGCGCGACGGGGTCGTCGTCCGCCGGCTCGTCGTGCCCGCACGAGCGTCCCGTCGGGACCGTCTTCGGATCGTCGCCTTCGGCCGGACCGACAGCAGGAAGGGGAGCGCGGTCGTCGTGGTCCGGTGACCTCACTCTCGCCACGGGGTTCGCCCGGCCGCGGATCACCCGACTCGGGGGAGCCGCCGCCGGGCGACCGCCGCGACGGTGATCGGGTGTAGCCGCGTACGTCGTGCGCGGACGCCAACCCGCGACGAGTGGAGGCACGCGTGTCGGACCGGCCGAACATCGACCGGGTCGCTGCCGAGGGTGTGCGGTCCACCGACTACTACGGCGAGCAGAGCTGTACGGCGGGGCGCGCGGCGTTCATCACGGGCCAGAACCCCTACCGCACCGGTCTGACCAGGGTCGGATTCCCGGGCGCCGACATCGGCCTGCGCGCCGAGGACCCGACGATCGCGACCGCCCGCACGGACCTCGGCGATGCGACCGGTCAGTTCGGTGGGGGAGCCGGCGTCCCGGGTTCATGGACCGCTCACCTGTGAGAGGGGTGACTGGAACGGCCAGCCACCCTAGGGTCGGTTCATGACGGGCGACGACCCCCGGCCCCACCGTCGATCTCGGAACACCTCGCGTCGATCTCGGATCGCCGCCTGGGCGGGACTCGCCGTCCTGGCGGCGTTCCTCGCGATCGTGCCGCTGCCGGTGGCGCTCACGCCCGCGGCCAACGCGGTCGCGGAGGTCGAGGTGTCGCAGAGCATCCCGGGCAACACCCTCATCGGCCGCGAGACGCCGGTGGAGGTCACCTTCACCAACCCGGGCGACACGACGGCGTACAACCTGGCCTTCACGGTGACGCTGCCGCTCGGTGTCTCGGTCTCCTCCTCGGACCAGCCGCCGACCCGGACGATCGTCGAGACGGACGCGTCGGGCAACCCCGTGCGGACGGTCGTGGTGTGGGAGAACCTGGTCGACATCGTGCCGGGCGGGACGTACCGCTTCCACTACTCCCTGCAGTACGACGTCGGCTCGGGCACCGACCAGTGGGAGGTCGGTGACCAGGCCTCCGTCCCGGTGAACGCGTACGTGAACGATCTCGCCTCCGAGCGGCCGGTCATCGAGCCCAGCACCGGGGGCGATCCCGTCACCGCCGAGGCGGCCGACTTCACCGACACCGGCAGCGCGGCCGGAGCGACCACGCTCGTTCCGGTCCTCCTCACCAAGTCCGAGCCCTCGCCCGAGGCCGAGCTGCTGCGTGGCGTACACGACCACCAGACCGTCTACACGCTCACGTTGGAGACCGGGGAGGCCGGCGGCGTCGGCCTCGGGGCGGTCGAGGACTGGCTGCCCGCCGGCATCGAGTTCCTCGGCTGCGGTACGGCCGACAACTCGAGCGCGGAGGAGTATCCCGGCTCGGGGCCGCTCAACCCCGGCAACGCGCCGGCCGCGCCCGAATGCATCGCGCCGGACGTCGTCGAGACCGTCGACAGCGGCCTGCCCGCCGGTCTCGCTCCGGGCGTGTACACCCACGTCGTCTGGAACATCGGCGCCGGCCTGCCGGCGTCGCAGACCTCCGTGCTGCAGTACGTCGCCGGCATCCCGCAGCGCGAGAACACGATGGACTGGGCCGGCCCCACCCCGCCCGCCGGCTCGGGTCTCCAGGCGTCCAACCTCGACAACAACACCGGTCCGCTGACGACGCAGGTCGGCGACGGGACGACCTGGACCAACCAGGCCCAGGTCAACACCTCCTTCGGCGGCACGGACACGGTCGTGACCGCGAGGGAGACGGTCCAGGCCGTCGACCTCGCCGTGTACAAGACCGTCGACACCCCGACGATCGAGCAGGGCGCGGTCTCGACCTGGACCCTGCACCTGCGCAGCTCGGAGTACGTCACCGACGGAGGCATCTCGGGCGTCACCGTCGTCGACACGACGCCCGACGGCACCTGCCCCATCGGCAGCGTGCACCCGAGGTGCGCCTCGACGACGGCGCCGCCACCGAGCCCGGCGTACTCCGGCACGTCCTTCGACGGGGGCAGCGGCGAGACCACGTTGACGTGGGACCTCGCCGAGACGTTCGGGCCGAACGTGGTCGACGAGATCACGTTCAGCACCGTCGCCCTGCAGAACTACGTCTCCTCCGGCGCACCGGTCTCCGCCAACGACTCGTGGACCAACACGGCGACCCTCGCCGCCGATGTGGAGACGTACGACGAGCTCGGCCCCGACGACCCCGACGGGCGCGAGGAGAACGCGATCACCGACGACACGAGCCGCGAGCAGTCCGGCAGCTCGGTCGTCTTCGCCAAGGACGTCGGACTGCCCGGCCCCGGCGGGGAGTGCGGCGACGGGGTCGGCGTCACCTGGAACCCGGACGTGGTCGACGCGGTCGGACCCGGTGACCGGGTCTGCTGGCGGCTCACCGCACGCGCGCCCGACTACCTCGACTCCAGCGACGACAACCTGGTGGACTTCCTGCCGCCCGGCTTCCGCTACGAGGCGCCCTCGATCCCGGGACCCGACAGCGAGATCGACCCCGACATCGTCCTCGGCGCCACGCCGTCCGGGTCGCCGGCCACCGGCGTGCGCCTGGACTGGACGTTGACGCCGAACTCGACCGTCGAGCCGGCGCAGACCGTCCAGGCCGTCGTCTCGACCGTCCTCGACGGCGGCGTGACGCCCGATCTCGGTGCGAGCGGCGACAGGTTCACGAACACCGCCCGCTTCTCGTTCCGCAACAGCAACGGCGAGGTGTTCGTCGTCCCGGACGATGCGAGCGTGACGTTCGCCGAGGCGCACCTCGGCCTGACCAAGGCGATCAGCGGCCACAACGCCGACACCTTCGACCCCGCGATCGACCCGCTGCGCGACGTCGTCGCCGGGGACACGATCACCTACCGGATCGCGGTCACCAACGACGGCACTCGCGACGCGGTCGACGCCGTCATCTGGGACCTGCTGCCCCGCGGGGTCGGACCGGACGTGGACGACGCGGTGTGCGCCGACATCACCGCCATCGACCCGGCCGGCGCCTGCTCCGCCGGCGACGATCGAATCACCTGGACCGGCGTCGACATCCCGGCGGGGGAGACCGTCCTGCTCAGCTACACGTGGGAGCCGCCGGGGACGATCCCGGTGGGCTCCCAGTGGACCAACCACGCCGGCGTGGTGGAGTACCGCTCGGAGACCAACTCGGGCACGACCTTCACCTACGTCCCGCGCGACAACATCGACCCGACCCGCGAGCCCGACGCGAACACCGACCGGGCCGACGACACCGCGAACGTCTACAGCCCGGGCATCACGCTCGCGAAGCGACGCACCACCGCCATCGAGGAGCCCGGGAACGCGCTCGCGAACCAGGCGACCATCGGCGAGGTCATCCACTACGAGATCGAGAGCCGCCAGTCCGGTGGCACCTCCGCGGAGAGTTACGAGCTGACCGACGACCTCGCCGACCGCGGTCAGCTGCTGGTCCCGCTGTCGGCCACCGCCTCCTCGGGCCTGGTGGACGCCGGGGGAGGGTGCGACGAGACGACCGGCCAGAACGCGACGATCGACTACCCGACGACCAACCAGGTGCGCGCCCGGCTGGACGGTCCGATCACCCCGGCGGTGGGAGAGACCGCCTGCTTCGTGCTCCGGTTCGACGCGGTCGTACGTGACGTCCCCGCTGGCGGCGACAGCCTGAACCGGCGCCCCAACAACGTGACCAACCGAGCCGATCTCGTCTACCACATCAACGGCGGCACCGACGACCGTCGCGCGACGGCGACGATCTCGACCCAGGTGGTCGAGCCGAACATCACGATCAGCAAGTCGGCCGACGCCACCGCGACCGTCCTGCCGGGCGACGACATCGCCTACTCGCTGGTCGTCACCAACGCCTCGGCCGATGCCGTCACGACCGCGCACGACGTCGTGGTCGTCGACGACTTCTCGGGCGTGCCGGTCGCCTCGGTCGTCGCCAACCCCGACGGGGGTGACACGAGCGTGACCGACCGGATCAGCTGGACGATCGACGAGCTCGCTCCCGGCGCGTCGGTGACGCTGCGCTACACCGTGCGGCTCCAGGAGAACCTGGTCGCCAACTCGACCTTCACCAACGACGCGTCCGTGACGACCACCTCCCTCGACGGTGCCGACCCCGACGAGCGCACCAGCACCTCGCCGTGTGCGACCACCGGCCCACCCCAGTGCCCCGGGTACGCCGACGAGGACGCCGTCACCCTGCGCGTCGCCGGCCCGCTGCTCACCAAGGACCGCGCGACGCGCCTGCACCCCGTCGGCGGCGAGGCGCAGTACACCGTGCAGGCGGTGTTCCCCTCCGGCCTCGACTTCGGCAGCGACGTCACCGTCACCGACGACCTCTCCAACGGCACGACGTCCTACGTCGAGACCGTCAACTGGGACTGCACGGGTTGCAGCGTCGGGGAGCAGAGCGCCTTCACCGCGCCGCCGCCCGGCACGGCCGGCGACCCCACGTGGGAGCTCGGGGCACTCCCGTCGACCACCACCACCCGGACCTACACGATCACCTACACCGTGCGGATCCTGGACCTGCCTGCGACGGGTGCGGGCGACACGCTGACCAACACCGCGACCCTCACCTACGACACCGGCAGCCTGACCGACACGGCTGCCATCGACATCGCCGAGCCCGTCGTGACGATCGAGAAGCGCGTGGCGACCGACACCGACCCGGGCCTGGCGACCACGACGTCCGGCGACCCCAAGCGCGGCGCCATCGGCGACACCGTCACCTACCAGCTCACCGTGCGCAACACCGGCGACTGGGTCGCCTACGACGTCGCGGTCCAGGACCTCGTGGACACCCGGTCCGCCCCGTCCACGTGCACGGACGACGCCCGCCTCGAGGTCGACGATGTCAGCGACGGCCCGTCGTACGACGTCACCGACGCGGTCGTCGGGGACGGCGACAACTGCCTCGGCTTCACGGTGCCGTCGATCCTGCCCGGTGGCGCGGTCCTCATCACCTACACCCTCGCCGTCCCCGACGACTTCCCGGTCGCCGAGCTCGTGACGGGACCGGAGATCGTCAACGAGGCGTCGGTGCAGGAGTACTTCACGATCCCCGGCCCCGACCGCGACGACCCCGACTACGTCCGCACCTACCCCGACACGATCCCGACGGTCCTCGCCCACGTCGACCTCGACGGCGGCGAGCTCGGTGACACGGTGTGGCTCGACCTCGACGCCGACGGGGTGCAGGACCCGGGCGAGCCGGGGATCCCCGGGGTCGACGTCACCGCCACCTGGTTCGGCCCCGACGGCGTCCCGGGCGGTGGCGACGACGTCGCCTACGACCGGACGACCGACGCGAACGGGATCTGGTTGACCGACGACGCGACCGCACCCCCACCGACGCTGCTCCCCGCGGGCGAGTACCGCGTCGACGTCGACACCTCGACCCTGCCGCCGGGCCTGACGAACACCGGCGACCCCGACGGGGGCAACGACGACACCTCCCGCGTGTCGCTGGCGGAGAACGCGTCGAACCTCGACCAGGACTTCGGGTACGCCGGCACCGGCTCGCTCGGCGACCGGGTCTGGTTCGACCTGGACGGCGACGGCAACCAGGACGCCGGCGAGATCGGCATCGCCGGTGTCACGGTCGCGCTGGTGTGGGCCGGCTTCGACGGTGACCTCGCGACCATCGCCGACAACGTCGACTACGGCACCGAGGTCACCGCTGCCGACGGCACCTACACCTTCACCGACCTCCCGGCCGGGCCGTTCCGGGCGACGGTGACCGCGGGCCTGCCCAGTGGTCTGGAGCCGACGTACGACCTCACCCCGCCGGCCGACGGCGTCGCGCAGCGGACGCTGACGGCGGGGGAGGACGCCACCGATGTCGACTTCGGCTACACCGGCACCGGCAGCGTCGGCGACGACGTGTGGTTCGACACCGACGGCGACGGTGTCCGGGACGCGAGCGAGAAGGGCATCTCCCAGGTCGAGGTCGAGGTCACCTGGTCGGGGTTCGGCGACGACACCTTCGGCGACGGCAACGAGGTCACCGTGACCCGGACGACGGATGCCGCCGGCGGCTACCTCGTCGACGGACTCCCGGCCGGCCGGGTCCGGGTCACCGTCGACGACGCGACGCTGCCCGGCGACGTCGTACCGACCTTCGACCTCGACGGCATCGGCACGCCCCACGTCGCGGAGCGCCAGCTCGCGGCCGGCGAGGACGCCCGCGACGTCGACTTCGGCTACCGCGGCGCCCAGAGCATCGGCGACCTCGTCTGGCACGACGTCGACGGTGACGGCAACGGACCGGACACTCCGGGACCGGACGCCGACCCGAGCGAGCCCGGCATCGAGGGCCAGGCGATCCTCGTCGTGTGGGCCGGCCGGGACGGCGACTTCGCCACGTCCGCCGACAACGTCGTGATCGCGGCGGCCGTGACGACCGACGACACCGGGCGGTGGACGGTCGACGGCGTACCGACCGGCAACGTCCGCGCGACGCTGGAGGGTGCGCCGTACACGACGATGCGGGTCAGCTACGACCGCGAGGGTGCCCGGGACGGGGTCGGCACCGCGCTCGTCACCAGCGGGGACGACGACGTGGACTACGACTTCGGTCTCGCGGGCGAGGGCTCCCTGGGCGACACCGTCTGGCTCGACGTCGACGAGAACGGCCAGGTCGACGCCGGTGAGCCGCGCATCCCGAACGTCGAGGTGAGCATCTTCTGGGCGGGCTTCGACGGCAGCTTCGGGACCGCCGACGACCTGGACCTCGGCACCGTGGTGACCGACGCCCAGGGGGAGTACCTCGTCGACGGTCTGGCTCCGGGGCGGTACCGCGTCGACGTCGTCGCGGCGTCCCTGCCGTCTGGGGTCCGGCCGGTCTACGACCTCGACGGAGGCGACGACAACACCGCCCGGCGCGACCTCACCCAGGCCGAGAACGCTCGGGACGTCGACTTCGGGTACGCCGGCACCGGGACGATCGGCGACTACGTGTGGTGGGACCTCGACGGTGACGCCGTCCAGGACCCCACCGAGCCCGGACTGCCCGACGTCGGGGTGACGCTGGACTGGGCAGGCTTCGACGGGACGTTCGGCAACGCCGACGACCGCCGGCTGACGACGAGGACCGACGCCGAGGGCGGCTACCTGTTCCCGGGTCTGCCGGCGGGTGCCTACCGCGACACGATCACCCGGGCCGACCTGCCCCGGGGCTTGCGTGCGACCGCCGACCCCGACGGCGGCGCGGACTCGACGTCCGAGCTGACCCTGGCGGGCGGTGCCAGCGACCTCGACCAGGACTTCGGCTACGTCGGCGACGCCGCGATCGGCGACCTGGTCTGGCGCGACATGAACGACGACGGCACCCGCCAGGCCGACGAGCCCGCGATCTCCGGCGCTCGGGTGAGCGTCCGCTACCTCGGGCCGGACGGCGTCGAGGGCGGCGGGGACGACGTCGTCATCACCCAGCGCACCGGCAGCCCGCCGCGGACCGAGCGCCGCGCCGCTGCTCGCGGTGGCGCGCCGGCGGCGGGCGAGCCGTCGTACCTGGTCGGCGGCCTGGCGCCCGGGTCGTACGTCGTGACCCTGGACGGGACGAGCATCACGGCGCCCGACGCACCGTCCTCCGACCTCGACGGCGGCGACCCCACGATCACGCGGCTGACGCTCACCGCCTCGCCGCGGCTGGACGCGGACTTCGCGGTATTCCGGAACGACGACCCGGAGTTCGACGGCGGCGACTCGGACCTCACGACCGGGTGTGGCGACAGCATCACCGTCGACCCGTTCGCGTCCGTCGACGACGCCAACGGCGACCGGTTGCAGATCGTCCCCGGGTCGATCGAGGTGCCCGACGATGTCGTCGTCGAGCGCACCGACGACGGCAGGCTGCGGATCACCGCCGAGACCGACGACGACTTCACCGTGCGCTACCGGGTCGCGGACGGCCGCGGTGGCGAGGTGCAGGTCGAGCTGCCCGTCTCGGTGAGCACGTCGTGCGACGACGACGGAGGCATCCCGCTGCCCGCGACCGGAGCCGAGATCCCGCCCTGGCTGCTGTGGCTCGGCCTCGGTCTCGTCCTCGTCGGTTCGGCACTGACCCTCACGGCGGTACGCCGACGGAGCTGAACGGGCACGAAGAGGGCCTGGATCGGGATGACCCGGGGGCGACGCCTGTCGGGGCGTGCCGATGCCGTGGTGGTGCTTCTCGTCCGGGCAGAGGAACGCGCCGCCGTAGTACCCACTGCCCATCGACTGGCGGCCGAAGAGCCCTCCGAACTCGTCGTTCATCCCGACCGCGAAGTTCGCCCAGACGTCGTGCACTGCCTCGCGAGAGTCAGCCGCCAGTGCTCCAAGAAGTAGTCCGGCCACGTCGACACCCGGCACTAGCCCGCCAGACCTCGACTCAGTCGTGGAGCCCGCCTACGGTGGCGGCATGGGCGATGAGGTTCGGGTCCTCTCTCGTGCGGTCGACCAGGCGGGCGACGTACTCGACCACGTGCACGTCGACTGGACCGGCATGCGTACGCCGTGCGGTGACTGGACGCTGGCCGAGCTGGTGGACCATCTGGTCGCGGCGCCCGTCCGGTTCCTCACGAACCTGCAGGGCGGCCAGGCGGACTGGTCCTCGGACCCGCATGTCGCAGAGGGCTGGGGGCCGACCTTTCGGATCGCGGGCGACGACCTCATGCACGCCTGGCACCAGCTCGAGGGCGAGGCGCCGGTGCCTGCGGAGTTCCAGGTCGCCGAGCTCGCGCTGCACACCTGGGACGTCGCGTCGACGATCGGCTACCCGCTCGACCGGCTGGACCCCGAGATCGCGGAGCGCGCGCTGGCGTTCCTGCGCGCGAACCTCACCGACGACAACCGCGCGCCGGCGTTCGGCCCGGAGGTCGAGGCACCTTCCGATGCCGGCTCCTACGAGCGTCTCGCGGCCTTCGCCGGCCGCCAGGTCTGACCATCTCGATCCCGAGCGGGCGCCCTCGACCGCCGGGGCCGTTCATCAGGTGGGCGTCCCGAGGTCGCCACGCAGCGATGGCTGTCGGTCGCGACAACCGGACGACACGTCAGTAGAGCGCAGCGTCCTCGTCGGTGCGCCCTTCGTCGGTCGAGAGAGGGAGGTACGGCTGGTGCACCGCCTGCGCGATGGCCTCGCGCGAACGCAGCTCGTCCGGGAGCGGCCAGCTGTCGGGTTTCCACAGTCGACCGCGCAGGAACGCCCTCGAGCAGTGGTAGAACACCCGCTCGACAGCGACCTCGACGAAGACGCTGGGGGAGCGTCCCTTGACCACGAACTCGCCGCCGTACGCCGGCTCCGTGACCAGCCGCGCGGCTCCGGCGACCCGCAGGGTGTCGCCGCGGCCGGGGATCACGTGGATCAGCGCGACCCGCGGGTTCTCCAGGATGTTCCGGAAGCTGTCGACACGCCGGTTGCCTGGTCGGTCCGGTACGACGATGGTCCGGTCGTCGAGCACTCGCACGAACCCGGGAGGGTCACCTCGGGGTGAGACGTCGGAGTCTCCCTCCAGGTTCGAGGTCGCGATGAAGCACAGCGGCGAGGCGGCGAGCCACTCGCGGTCGACCTCGTCGAGCCGGTTGCGCTCCTTGGTCGCGACCTGCGGGTGCGGGTCGCCGACGAGCGTGCGCAGTTCGTCGAGCGAGGTGATCGTGGCCATGGCGCGAACCTACCGCCCGGTATGCGGTGCCGCCTGTGCACTACATCCCAATTTATGATCAGGGTTGCGGCCCGGGTCACGGCCCAGCCCTCCCGCGAGGAGAGCCCGTCGGGGCCGCCAGCAGGTGAGCGGTGCTTGCCCTGCAAAAGAAGCCGCGAACCACGTGGCGCTCCGGCGCATCGGACCTGTCATGAGGACATTCCCAGTGACCAGATCCATCCCTCGCAGCGCCCGATCCGGTGGACCGACGGCTCTCGCGGTGGCCGGCGTCGTCGTCGCCGCGGGACTCGTCGTGACGGCGGTCCCTGCGGCGGCGGCCGTCGAGACGTGCGAGGGGCAGGTCGCCACGATCGTCGCCACCGAGCACGACCAGGAGATCAGAGGTACCGAGGGGCCGGACGTCATCAGCACCGCGGGCTTCTATCAGGTCCGCGTCGACGCGCGGGGCGGCGATGACCTGGTCTGCACGCGGGCCGGCACCAGTGCCGAGGCGCACGGGGGTGCGGGGGAGGACACCTTGGCCGACTCCCGGGGTCCGCTGAACCCGAACCTGTCCGGCGACTCCACCTACCTCTCAGGCGGTGCAGGAGACGATCGGATCGTCGGCATCCCGGGCATCCCCGGCTACGTCGGTGTCGACGCGACGATCGTCGACTTCGGCGATGCCACCGCTGCGGTCACCATTCGCCTCGACACCGGCACCGCGACCGGCAGCGGCGTGGGGCGCGATGAGCTGGTGAGCACCACGGCCGCCAGCGGCAGCACCTACGCGGACACGTTCATCGGGTCGCCCGGCGACGACTACTACGACACCGGCAACGACCCTGACGACGCGACGATCCTGCTGGACGACGTGAGAACCGGAGCCGGCGACGACGTCGTCGAAGGTATCCGGGGATCGGTGCGCCTTGGCGCGGGTGACGACGAGGCCGATCTGGACTTCTCCCGGATCTGGGGCGAGGCAGGCGACGACGTCCTCAACATCAGCATCAAGGGCTTCGCCCGAGGCGGCGGCGAGAACGACACCGTCCGGGGCAACTCCGACTACGAGGAGAACTACCGGCCGAAGCGCACCTGGGTGCGCATGTACGGCGGGCCGGGGGCCGATCTCATGGTCCTGCCCGGCGTCGTCGCCGAGGGCGACCCCTCGTGCCCGAAGGTCTGCGGACGGGGCTCGGTCAACGGCGGCTCCGGTATCGACAGGCTCCGCCTGACGACGTCACAGTCGGTCGTCGACCTGGCGGCCGGCACCGGCAGGAGCCGCAGCGGCCGGGGGCAGTTGCGGTCCCTGGAGCGCGTGATCGGCAGCAACTACGCCGACATCGTGCGCGGCAGCGAGCGCGACGACGTGCTCGGCGGCGGCGGAGGTCGCGACGTCCTGATCGGTCGCGGTGGCGACGACATCCTGATCGGGGGCAAGAGCAGCCGTGACCGCGCCGACGGCGGCGCCGGCCGGGATCGGTGCCGGCAGGTCGAGATCCGCAGGTCGTGCTGACTCGCCGTACCTGGGCCGTCATGAGACCAGGCAGGCATCACGGACTGACATCTCGTTCGGCGCTGAAGGTGGCACCAGCCTGTGCCGGAGACCGTCGCTGCTGGCGGACGCGAGATCAGCCGGTCTGTCCCGTGCCCGACGACCGACCCTGGCTCACATCCACTTCACGCCGTCACGCTCGTACTCGCGGACCCGGTGCTCGATCATGCGCGCGAGCGTCGCCGTAGGGACAGCAGCGTCGTAGGGGAGTTTCACCGAGCCCTTTCCGGTGTGGAAGTCACCGAGCTCGCCATCGAAGTGCTCCCGCGTGCTGGGGGTGAACGCGACATTGGCGTGCGCCTTGTGGCCGGACACCATCAGCATGATCACGCCGTCAGGGTGCACGTAGGCCAGCGAGCTCCACTTGATCTGCTCGAGCAGCTCAGGCGCGGTCGACGTGACGAGCTCCCTCAGAGCTGCCAGCCGCTCCCGCGCCGCGGGATCCTCGAACTGGTCGACGTACTCGTCGCCGGTCGTCGCCTTGGCTGCCACTGGCCCCTCCGTTGATCTCGATGTGTTCCAGGTCGAACGCGCCCGACGAGCGAAGGTCCTCGCTGCGCGACCACGACACTAGGCCCATCTGGTGACGCCGAGGTCGCGGCCCGATCAGGACTCCTTCATCTGAGGGGGACGCCGCGTTGCAGTGGCGACCGGAAGGAGGAGGAAGGCTCGTTGACCGAGGTCCCTGACCGGTGAACCGACAGCGCGCATCGGCGAACCGCGAGCATCTGGTTCGGCATCACCTGGGACGCGTGGCGTCGGCCGGTTCGACGTCGGAGCTCGATGCTCCTGCCCGACGGCCCTGCGTCCGGGTGACGGGCTTCTTGCGAGATCGGGTCGGGAGCAGGTCGGCCGCGGCCAGTGTCCCCAGGGTCAGGATCGTGGTGATGACGACGGCGGCTGCGATCAGCGCGATGATGTGGGTGGCGTTCGACATGATGGCTCCTCGGTGTCGGTGGATGGATGCAGGGCGGCGTGGACGTCGTCCGGGTCGGACGGTCGCCGCGAGATCGATGCGTGGCGGTCAGATGTCGAGCTCGCAGTAGACGCACCGGCGGGCACTGGGCCGTTCGGTGAGGCGGGCGAGCGAGATCGGTCCAGAGCACGTGAGGCAGGCGCCGTACGTGCCGGCGGCCAGTCGTGATCGTGCCTGCGCTGCCTCGCGCATGATCTGTCGGAGACGCGCTCGCTGGGCGACGGGACGGAGGTCGAGGTCCCTCGGGTCGGGCAGTGCGCGGAGCCTCCGTCCGGCGGTGCGGATGATGGCGTCGAGGCGCCTGGGTGTGTCGACGGGGTGGGCGACGGTGTCGTCGAAGCGTGACCCGGCGCGGGTCGTCGTCGGCGGGAACAGCTCGAGCCCGACAAGGTCGCCCCGGTCGTCGCCGGGTGCGCTCCGGGCCGTCTCGTTAGCGAGTTCGGACGTCATGTCTTTCCTCCTCGGGAAGGTGGGTGGAGAGGAGCGAGCTAGCCGAGGCTGCACGTGGCGCACTGGGGCGCCCAGGGCCGCGCCAGGGCGGTCGCGGGGTCGGCTCGCCTCCCGCAGCGGATGCAGGACCCGTAGGTCCCGGCTGCCAGCTGGGCCTGGGCGCGGCGGATCGCGTCGAGGATCCGTCGGACGCTGTCGCGGTGGGCGACGGCGACCGGTGTGGTGGCGTTCGGGAGGTTGTTCAGCTGGCTCTCGCGTGCGGTGGCGGCGGCTTCGAGATCGGCCGCGGCACGTTCGAGCACGTGGCTCGGGAAGGGGCCGCTCCTGGCGGCCAGGGTCTCGGTCCGGGGGTGTACCCGCATGAGGATGTCCTGTCTCCGGGTAGGCCGAAGCGGCGGGCTCGTCCGGGACGAGGCCGCCGGCCCACGAGGGGGTGAAGGCGAAGGCAGGTCAGGCGGGCGGGGCTCTGTCGACGCTGCGTCGCAGCACGTCGAGCCCGCGGATTCCGCGGGCGATCTCGCTCAGCTCGATGGCGAGGAGGGCAGCACCGGTCGGCACGTGCGACGGCTCGGCCGTCGTGCGTCGTACCTCCAGGTCGGGTGCCATGGCCGGACCATAGGCGACCGCGCAGGCTTTCTCAAACCTCCCGGTGGCCGGCCCGGAGGCGCGCTCTGCCTAGGCTGGCCGCGTGAACGCCGCCCGGTACCGCTCGGACCTCACACGGATCCTCGATGCCGCCTCCGCGGAGGTCGCGGAACGACTTCGCCGCTTCGCGGACGTGGCGACCGACGGCATCGTCATCGACGTGTTCGTCGACCAGGACGGGGAGGGGCCGTTCGACGTCTGGGCGCGCTTCGACGGATCCGACGGGTTCGTGCTCGACCGCCGCTTCGACGACGAACGGCGTCTCTTCGGCGTGGAGTGGGGTGAGGAGGGATGGGATCCGGACGTGCCCGCCCGACCGCGTGAGTGGTCGCGCGATGACCTCGAGACGGAGCTCGTCGAGCTCGTGGCGATCTGGCTGTCGGGCGTGATCCCCTCCCATCCCATGTTGTGCTGGGAACTCGGCGACCCTGGCGGCACGCGCGGCCCGCGGCGACTGGCGCCGGGCGCGGCCTGACCACGTGAGCGGGTGGACGTCCGGCCCGGCGAGGGCCGTCGTTCACCCGGTTCGGGTGGGTCCACCACGCCTGACGAGGCCGTAGTTTCCGGCCATGGACTCGTTCTGGGACTTCTTCTGGTTCAGCCTCTCCTTCTTCCTCCTGATGGCCTATCTGGTCGTGCTCTTCCAGATCATCGGCGACCTGTTCCGTGACCGGGAGACCAGCGGGATCGTCAAGGCGGTGTGGGTGTTCTTCCTGATCGTGCTGCCGCTGCTGACGTCGCTGATCTACCTGATCGCCCGCGGACGCGGGATGGCCGAGCGCAGCATGAACGCGGCCCGTACGGCTCAGGCCGAGACCGACAGCTACATCCGCACGGTGGCTGCCGGGTCCCGGTCGCCCGCGGAGGAGATCGCGCGAGCCAAGGAGCTCTACGACGGCGGTGTCATCGACCAGCGCGAGTACGAAGGCCTGAAGGCCAAGGCGCTCGCGTGATCGGTACGACGATCCCGGTCTGCCCGGGATCGTCGCGTGATCCGCTGCGCACGCTCAGCGCGCGAACGCCAGGGCGAAGCCCCCGTCCTGTGGCGTCACCTGGATGACGACGTCGCCGCTCGTGGCGGTGACGATGGGCCGGCCGATGCCGTCCTGCTCGCGTGCCGCGCCGTACGCCGCCAGCGCCGACTCGTAGCCCGCGAGGATCTCGTCCTCGGTGGCCTGGCTGGCGTAGGACGCGGTCTCCTGAGCGCCGCCGATCGTCTCGGCGGTGATGCACAGGGTGGCGTCGACCGGAGGCGAGGGGAACCCCTCCGGGAGGAGTGCCAGCTCGCTGAGGTCGGCCGGTCCGAGCGCCTGCGGGAAGGCATCGCGGCAGGCGTCGGGCACACCGGGTGCCCCGTCTCCGGCAGCGGCGTCCTCCGCCACGGTGCCACCCGAGCCGTCCTCGGTCTCCCCGGCATCACCGCCGCAACCGGCCAGGGCGGCCACCACGAGGGGTGCCGCCACCGCTGCGCGGAGGTAGTGGGACCTGCGTGTCGTCTTCATCGCTTCACCTTCACCTTCTTGCTCACTGCGACCGCGTCGACGTAGCCGGCGCGGCGTACGGTGACCCGCACGCTCAACCGATGTCTCCGGTCGGCTCTCTTGATCCTGTAGGCGGCCTGGGTGGCCTTCTTGATGGGCTTGCCGTCGCGCAGCCACTGGAACCGCACCGCCGTGGGCGCCGGAGTCCACGAGCCCGCCGTGGCTCGCACCCGCTTGCCGGGGCGAACCGCCCCCTTCGACTTCAGGGTCGGCGCCGAGGTCAGCGCGAAGGCGGAGGCCGGCGGGTCCGGATACGTCGGCCGGACCGATTGCAGGGCGGCTCCGGTCCACTGGGGGGCGCGGCCGCCGGGGATGGCGAGTGCGGGGTCCGTCTCGCAGGCGAGCGGGTCCTCCATCACCCACACGCCGTCGGGCTCGGTCCACGCGAGGGAGGTGCTGTCGGGTGCGAACGTCGGGCTCGAGAAGCTCTCGGCTCCGGTGAACCTGCACGTCCAGGTCGGCCAGCCGGGCATGGGACCGCTGAGGATGTTCCCGCTGACGGTCCACGCCATGAGGTGCTGCTCGGCCCCCACTCCGCGGACGGTCGCCAGCGTCGAGCCGTCGCGGGAGACGGCCGGCTCGAAGAGGTCGTGCGGGTCGGTCACGTTGGGCTGGGCGTCGTAGAACCACATCCTCGTGCTGGTCGCCAGATCGAAGACGTTGAGGTCGTCGGTGTCGCCGCCGAGGATCAATCGCGACCCGGTGACCCAGGACGGGTCCGGGTAGAAGGCGAAGCCGTACTGCTGGGGCGGCGTGAGCCTGGTGGAGGCGCTGACGGCCGTCGTCCATCTCGTTCGGCACACCCCCCGAGGGCATGAGTAGTGCTGGTACGTGTAGGCGATCTTCGAGGCGTCCGGAGACACGACGGCGTGCACGACCTGGCCGCCGATGGTCTGGCCGGCCGAGTCCCACAGATCCGGCGGATCGAAGCTGTTCAGGATCGTGCCCCACTGGTCCATCCGGACCACCACCGTGCCGCGGGCGGCGACCACCGTGCCGTCGTCGGCACCGCTCGGCGAGCGCCACGGGCTGGCCGCGGTCCCGTTGCGGGTCAGGCGGCGTTCGCCGGTGCCGTCGGGGCGCGCGACGTAGACGTCGTGGCCCTTGAGGTAGACGATCGTGCCCGCGTTCGACGGAGCCGCCGCGGCGCCCGTCGCGGCCACGACGGGCGGGCCGAGGACGCCGGCCACGAGCGCGAGCACGGCCGAGACGAGGAGGCGGGGGGATCGGGAGACTCGCATGCGCCGACCCTCATCGGCCCGACGACCTGGGTTCCAGAGACGGGCGTCCCGACTTCCCGGGACGAGCATCCGAGCGGGCGGCCGCCTCGGACGCCGACTGCCTGCGTGGCCGGGTGAGAGGCGGCGTCACCCGCTACGGGTGAACGCTTCGCCGGGCGCTGGAGGCGAGCCTCGACAGATGCGGTCAGAGGGGGAGTCGTGAACGCCCGGGAGGACGTGGACGAGAGCACGGCGGTGGACTGGCGTGAGCTCGTGGCGGTGGTGCTGCTGGCGGTCACGGCGATCGTGACGGCGTGGACGGGGTTCCAGGCGAGCAAGTGGGGCGGAGCCATGTCGATCTCGTTCTCGCAGGCCTCGACCGCCAGGATCGAGGCGACGCGTCTCGAAGGTGTCGCGAACCGCAAGCTGACCGTCCAAACCTCCCTGTTCACGCAGTGGCTGCAGGCCTACCAGGACGGCGACCAGGAGCTCACCGAGTTCCTCTCCGCTCGCTTCCCGGAGCCGCTAGCCTCGGCCTTCCCCGACTGGTTGGCGTCGAGGCCGCTGACGAACCCGGACGCCGCGGCGACGCCCTTCGACCTGCCCGAGTACGTCATCCCCGAGCTGACCGAGGCACGCGCGGCGGACGCGCGCGCCGACGACAAGTACGACGAGGCGCTCCGCGACAACCAGCGGGGCGACAACTACACGATCCTGACCGTCGCGTTCGCGACCGTGCTCTTCTTCGGTGCGCTCTCGGGCCGGATGCGCAGTCCCCGCGCGCAGTGGGCGTTCCTGGTCCTCGGGTGGCTCGGCTTCCTCACCTCGGTCGTCCTCCTGGTCCTGTTCCCGAAGCAGTTGTGAGGCGCGACCCGAGCAACGCGTGCCATCCGGGCGTCCTGGCGAGGTTGGGGCAGGTCAGGCCTCGGGCCAATCGAGGCTCAACAGCTTGGTCTCGGTGAACTCCTCGAGCCCCTGACGCGCACCCTCGCGTCCGAGCCCGCTCTGCTTGACGCCGCCGAACGGTGCCGAGGGATCGGAGACGCTGCCCCGGTTGACGCCGACCATGCCCGCTTCGAGCGCCTCGCCGATCCGCAGTGCCCGACGGAGGTCGCCGGCGTACACGTAGGCGGCGAGGCCGTACTCGCTGGCGTTGGCCAGGGCGACGACGTCGTCGGTGTCGGTCCAGGTGACGATCGGGGCGACCGGCCCGAAGATCTCGTCGGAGACGACGGCGGCGTCGGGTGCGACACGGTCGAGTACGACGGGGGCGACGAAGTGGCCGCGGAGGCCGTCGGGGACCGTGGCGCGATGGGCGAGGCGGGCGCCGTCGTCGAGGGCGCGCTGGACGGTGCGTTCGAGGCGCTCGGCCTGGGCGGCGGTGATCATGGGGCCGATGTCGACGCCACCGGTCGTGCCGGCGGGACCCACCCGGAAGCGCGTGACCGCGGCGCCCAGCGCGGCGGTGAACGCCGGCGCCACGGCCTCGTGGACGAGGAAGCGGTTGGCGGCCGTGCAGGCCTGGCCGCCGTTGCGGAACTTCGCGACCAGGGCGCCGGCGACCGCCGCCTCGATGTCGGCGTCCTCGGTCACCACGAACGGCGCGTTGCCGCCGAGCTCCATCGACGAGACCACGACCCGGTCGGCGGCCTGGCGCAGCAGCACCTGGCCGACCCGGGTCGATCCGGTGAACGAGATCTTGCGCACCCGCGGGTCGTCGAGCCAGGTCGAGACCACCGTCCCGGGATCCGTGGTCGGCACCAGGTTGACCACGCCGTCGGGGACGCCCGCCTCGCGCAGGAGCGCCCCGAGCGCCAGTGCGGTCAGGGGAGTCTCGGCCGCCGGCTTGACCACGACCGTGCAGCCGGCGGCGAGGGCGGGTGCGACCTTGCGGGTGATCATCGCCGCCGGGAAGTTCCACGGCGTGACGAGCGCGGCGACGCCGACCGGCTGCTGGGTGACGATCGCGCGGCTCCCGCCCGCGGGCGCCTCGCCCCAGCTGCCACCCGGACGGACCGCCTCCTCGGCGTACCACCGGAAGAACTCGGCGGCGTACCCCACCTCGGCGCGGGCGTCGGCCTCGGGCTTGCCGTTCTCGGCCATCAGGAGCAGCGCGAGTCGGTCCGCGTCGCGCAGCACGAGCTCGTAGGCCCGGCGCAGCACCTCGGAGCGCACCCGCGGGGCAGCGGCGCGCCAGTCCGGGCCGGCGCCGTACGCCGCGGCGACGGCTGCTCGAGCCTCGTCGACCCCGCCGTCGCCGACGTGGGCGAGGACCTCGGTGGTGGCCGGGTCCTCGACCTCGAACGTGTGGGTCGCGCCGCCGACGAGATCGAGGTCGGCCAGGGGAGGGGGAGCAGTGACGGTCATGGGAGTCCTTCGGGCATGGGTGCGGCCGCGCCCGGGCGTGGCCGGTGCGCGGTGGGGGAGGTCGGGGCTACGGCTGGGCCGGGACGTCGAGCCCGGCGAGCAGGGCGCGCCGGCTGGCGCGTACGTGCTCGCGCATCACGCGCTCGGCGCTGTCGCCGTCCTTGGCGACGATGAGGTCGAGGACGACGTGGTGCTCGCGCTCGGACTGGAGCGCGCGCCCGGGCTGCCCGAGGGACGTGACGACGAGACGGGAGTAGGCGAGCTGGTTCATCAGCGTGCGGTAGTGCGCCTCGAGCTTGGAGTTGTCGGCACCCGTGATCAGCAGGCCGTGGAACTCCTCGACGAGCTCGGCGTAGCGGGCGCGGTCGTCGGCGTGGACGGCCAGGTCGGCCTGCCGGACGTTCTCCTCCAGCAGCTCGACCTCGGGCACCCGGCCGCGTTGCGCGAGAAGACGAGCGGCCGCGCCCTCCAGCAGCTCCTTCATCTCGAACAGCTCGGTGATGTCCCGGCGGGACGGCGCCGCGACGAAGGTGCCGACCCGCGGCCTGATCTCGACCAGGCCCTCGGTCTGGAGCTGCTTGAGAGCCTCGCGCACGGGCGTACGGCTGACGCCGAACTCCTCGGCCAGGGCGATCTCGGAGAGCAACGCACCGGACGCGGCCTCGCCGGTGATGATCCGTCGCCGCATCTCCGCGATGACGCGTGCCTGCCGGCTGCCGGTGGCGATGCTCTCCATGTGGTCCCTGCGCTTCTCGCTCGTCGGTCAACCGAGGGGAGTGAGGCCCTCGGAGTCGTAGAACCTACCGGCGCTGTAGACGACCGGGGGGAGGTCGGTGACGTCGGCGTCGACGACGCGGCAGATGAACACCGTGTGCGTGCTGGCCTGGAGACGCTCGCGGATCTCCACCTCGAGGTGGGCACTGCTGCCGGCGAGGACGGGGCTGCCGAAGCGGCCGCGGCTCCACGCGACGTCGGCGAACTTGTCCGGTGCCTTCGAGGCGAAGGTGCCCAGGACGTCCATCTGCTCGGTCGACGCGATGTTGATGGCCAGGTGCGTGGCGCGGAACAGGCAGTCGTGCGTGGACGACGTGCGCTGGACGCACACCATCACGGTGGGCGGGTCGAGCGAGATGTTGGCGAACGCGTTGACCGCGAGGCCGCGCGGCGTGTCCTCGTCCATCGTCGTCACGATCGTGACGCCGGTGACGAAGCGGCGGTTGACCTGCTTGAGCAGGTCGACGTCGGGAGCGGTCCGGTCGACGCCGGCGGAGACGGTCATGGGGTCCTCCTCGGGAGTGGGATGGGATGTCACTGGTCTTGGCCGACGGTGATGATGCCCAGGGCGGTCAGCAGGCCGCGGGGGTCCCAGGTCACGTGCTCCTCGTGGACGAGGCCGTCGGTGCCGAAGGTGGCGAACGTCGCGCCCGACACCTGCACGGCGCTCCGGGTGGCAGGTACGCCGAGGAACGGGTGGGTGTGGGTGCCGGTGCTGTGCCAGCGCACCGCGACCTGGTCGCCCTCGACGACGATGTCGTCGATGACGGTGCGCAGGTCCGGGAACGAGGCCCGGGTGGTGACGATCGTGGCTTTGAACGCCTCGCGGTCCAGGCCGTCGTCGTCCTGGGAGGTACGCCGCCGGTAGTCGGGCGCGAGCAGCGCGTCGAGCGCGTCGACCTCGCCGCCGTCCCAGGCGGCTGCCCAGGACTCGGTCACCAGGCGGCGTCGTTCGTCGGTGGTCTGCGGATCGGTCATGCGAGCTCCTCCTCGTCGGGCTGGGCGGGCGCAGCGTGGGCGGCAGGGACGGCAGGCGGGGTGAGGGCGGCGGCCCGGCGGTCCTGGAGCAGCTCGCGCCAGAACGACACCGCCAGCCCGGCGATGATGAGCAGGAAGGGCGCCGAGGTGACGATCACCGTGTTCTGGAGGGCGGTCAGGCCGCCGGCGAGCATCAGCACGATCGCGGTGACTCCGGTGAGCACGCCCCACAGGACCAGGATCGAGCGGCGCGGGTTGAGCGAGCCGCCGGAGGTCATCATGGCCAGGACGTAGGTGTTGGCGTCGGCACCCGAGACGAAGAACATGACGACCAGGATGATGGCCACGAACGACGTCACGTTCGCGAGCGGGAAGGCGTCCAGGGTCGCGAAGAAGGCGTTGTTGATGTCGGCCGCGGTCTGGTCGGCGATGGTTCCGCCCTGGAACATGTCGACGTGGATCGCGGTGCCGCCGAAGACGGTGAACCAGGTGAAGAAGACGAGGGTGGGGACGGCGAGGACCCCCATGATGAAGCCGCGGATCGTGCGGCCCTTCGAGATGCGGGCCAGGAAGACGCCGACGAAGGCGCCCCAGGCGACCCACCAGGCCATCATGAAGTAGGTCCACCATTGCATCCACTGCAGGTCACCGAAGGCGGTGCCCTGGAGGCTCATGCGGAAGAAGTCGCTCGCCCACGTGCCGAGGGACTCAATGTAGAGGTTGGCGATGAACACCGTGGGGCCGACCACCAGCATGAAGACGAACAGGGCGGCGGCCAGGCCGGCGCTGCCCTGGCTGAGGTACTTGATGCCCTTGCTCACGCCGGTCACGGCCGAGAGCGTGAACACGGCGGTGACCGCCGCGATGATGAGCACCTGGCTGACGGAGTTCACGGGGATCCCGAAGAGGGAGCCCAGGCCGTTGTTGACCTGGAGCGCGCCGAGGCCGAGCGACGTGGTCGTGCCGAACAGCGTCGCGAACACCGCCAGCACGTCGATCGCCTTGCCGATCGGGCCGTTGACCCGGTCGCCGAGCAGTGGACGGAACAGCTGGCTGACGAGCGTGGGCCGTCCCTTGCGATGGGTCGAGTAGGCGATCGCCAGTCCGAAGACGGCGAAGATCGCCCACGCGTGCAGGCCCCAGTCGAAGTAGCTGTACTGCAGCGCTCGTACGGCGGCGTCGGGCGTGCCCGGTTCGGCCAGCCCGTGGGGCGGCGACGCGAAGTGCGAGATCGGCTCGGCGACGCCGTAGGACACCAGGCCGATGCCCATGACCGCGCAGAGGATCATCGCGAACCAGGACACGGTCGAGAACTCGGGACGGTCGTCGTCCGCTCCGAGGCGGATCTCGCCGTACGGGCTGAACGCCAGGAAGACGAGGAAGATGAGGATCGCCATCGTCACGACGAGGTAGCTCCACCCGAAGCTGGCGGTCAGCCAGTTCAGGGAGTCGGTCGTCACCTCGTTGAGGTTGTCGGTGAACAGGACGCCCCACGCCACGAACAGCGTGCAGACGGTCACCGACGCGACGAACACGCTGCCCAGGCGCCCCGGCGCGTCGCCGTCGTCGCGGTGCTGACTGGGCTGGGGACCGGCCGGCGTGCCGGTCACCGCGGCTTCGAGTGCGTCGAGGTCGAGCTTCTCGCTGAACTTCTGGGACATGCGGCCTCCCTGGCCCCTGAGCCGCCTGGCTGGCGGTCTTGCATACATCAGGACGATACGTACGCCGTGCAGCTGTGTCAACGGTCACCATCGATCCCGCAGCAGAGGCCGCGCGCCTAGTCCAGACATGCGGGCCGGCACGCGTCCCAGGAGGCCGAAAGACAGCCTAAGACGTGCGGTTATGCGGTATCTACCGCCGTGGTGACGTCGATCGCGGCCCACGCCGCGAGCCGGGAGGTCGCGGTCGGCTGTTGACAGCGAATCGCCTCCGACGTACGTTCTGTTGCATACAACAGCGCTAGGAGATGTCATGACGCTCGACCTCGAGGCCCGACCCGCCGCAGCGGACCCGACCGGCGGCGCCGCGCATCCGTGGCTGCGGAGGATCTGCCTGTTCCGGGAGGAGACGCTGTTGGAGAACGGCAGCGCCCCCGCCGTCCCGGCCGTCCGCGCCAGCGTCGCCGCCGTGATCCGCAACCCGTGGGTCGGCACGTCGGCGGTCCGCGACCTGGCGCCGGAGGTGGCCGCGATGGCCCCGGTGCTCGCTCGCGAGCTGACCGACCGGCTCCTGGCCGCGCTCGGCGGCGTCGACGCGGTGGAGGCGTTCGGGAAGGCCGCGATCGTCGGCACCGGCGGCGAGGTCGAGCACGCGGGCGCGCTCATCCACACGCCGTACTTCGGCAACCTCATGCGCGACTTCCTGGCCGGCGAGTCGATCATCTGCTTCGCCGACACCCGGGCCGACGCGGGGGAGGCGCTGGTCGTCCCGATGTGGCACAAGACGCACGCCGCGACCCGCAGCCACTACCAGACCGTCAGCGCGCGCGTCGCCGATGCACCGCGCGCCGACGAGATCGTCGTCGTCGCCGCCGCCTCGACCGGCCCCCGCCCGCACGCGCGCATCGGCGACCGCAGCACCGACCCGGCCGTGTCGGCCACGACCCACTGACTTGTTGAGAACCTCCGGAAGGAACCCCATGAACGTCCGCAAGATCGTCACCGTCGTCGACGAGATCCGTACCGAGGGCGGTCGCCCGGTCGAGCCGGCCGCGCGCGTCGCGGTCGTGGCGGCCGTCATCGAGAACCCGTGGTCGGGGGAGGGGTTCGTCGAGGACCTCGCGCCCGGCATCGCCGCGCACGCGTCCGACCTGGGCGCCCTCCTGGCGCCACGCGTGATCGCGGCCCTCGGCGAGCCGGTCGAGGCGTACGGCAAGGCTGCGATCGTCGGACTCGACGGCGAGATCGAGCACGGTTCCGGCCTGATCCACACCCTGCAGTTCGGCGATCACTTCCGCTCGGCCGCGTCCGCGACCACCCTCCTGCCCGCCGTCGAGAAGCGCGGACCGGCCGGGGTCGTCTTCGACATCCCGCTCAAGCACGTCACGGACGCCACCATCCGGTCGCACCACCAGTCCTTCGAGGTGCGCGTCCCCGACGCTCCCCATCCCGGCGAGATCGTCGTGGCACTCGCGGCCGCCGCGCAGGGACGTCCCCAGCAGCGGCTGGCCGCCCTGTCCACGGAGCAGTGAGCACAGCGTGGCGAGGGTGAGGAGGAGCGGACGATGACGCGACCGGTGGCCGTGCTCCTCCACGGCGTCGGCCTGGACCACTCGGTCTGGGACGAGGTGCGCACCCGGCTGGCGGAGCGGTACGACGTCCGCACTCCCGACCTGCCCGGGCACGGCGACGGTCCCCGCGTGCCTGCCGACGTCGACCTCGCCGGCCTGGCCGCGCTCGTCGCCGACCAGGTCCCGCCGGCGTCCCACCTCGTCGGCTTCTCTCTCGGCGCGCTCGTCGCGCAGCACCTCGCCGTCCACCGGCCCGACCTCGTGTCGTCCCTGACCAGTGTCAGCTCCGTGTGCCGCCGGACGACGGACGAGCGCGCCGCCGTCCTCGAGCGGCTCGACCGCGCGACGACCGACCCGGCCGCGAGCAACGAGGCCTCGCTGCGCCGCTGGTTCGACGGGTCCGACGTCGGCGCCGACGCGGTCGAGCGAACCCGCAGGGTGCTGGCCGCGAACGACCCCGGTCAGTTCCTCGCCTGCTACCGCGTGTTCGCCACCGGCGACGCCGTGGTCGGCCCCGACCTCGGCCGGATCCAGGTCCCGAGCCTGGCCGTGACCGGAGGCGAGGACCCCGGCTCCACGCCCGAGATGACCGAGCGCCTCGCGGCCGCCGTACCCGAGTGCCGCGCCGTCGTGGTGCCCGGCGTCCGCCACATGCTTCCCCTCGAGGCTCCGTCCGTCCTGGCGGACCTCGTCGACCAGCTCATCCGAGGAGCCGTCCATGTCTGAGACCACCGCATCCACCGTCGAGCGTCGACGGCACCACATCGGGGGCGAGCAGGTGGAGCCCCACTCGGGCGCGTGGTTCGACAGCCACAACCCCGCGACCCGCGGCACCCTGTACGCCGCGGCGCGCGGCGACGCGACCGACGTCGACCGCGCCGTGACCTCGGCCCGGCGCGCCTTCGAGGACCCCCGCTGGCGCGATCTCAGCCAGACCCGACGTGGCCGCCTGCTCCGCCGGCTCGCCGACCTGGTCGCGGAGAACGCCGAGGAGCTGGCCCACACCGAGAGCCTCGACAACGGCAAGCTGTTGCGCGAGATGCGCGGGCAGCTGGCGACACTGCCGGAGTACTACCACTACTACGCCGGCCTCGCCGACAAGATCCAGGGCGACGTCATCCCCACGTCGGACCGCTCCGTCCTCAACTACACGATGCGCGAGCCGCTCGGCGTCGTCGGCGCGATCACGCCGTGGAACTCCCCGCTCACCCTGACCACGAGCAAGCTCGCTCCCGCGCTGTGCTCGGGCAACACCATGGTCATCAAGCCGTCGGAGTACACCTCGGCGTCCGTGCTCCGCCTCGCCGAGCTCGTCGAGGAGGCCGGCTTCCCGCCCGGGGTCGTCAACGTCGTGACGGGCTTCGGGGCAGAGGCCGGCCAGGCGCTCGTCGACCACCCCGACATCGCCAAGATCTCCTTCACCGGCAGCACCGGCACCGGCTCGCGGATCGCGTCGTCGGTCGCCGCCCGCTTCCTCGGCTCCACCCTCGAGCTCGGCGGCAAGTCGCCGAACATCGTCTTCGAGGACGCCGACGTCGCGAACGCCGCGATGGGGGTGGTCGCCGGGGTCTTCGCCGCCGCCGGCCAGACCTGCATCGCGGGCAGCCGGGTCTTCGCCCACCGCAGCGTCTACGACGAGCTCCTCGAACGAGTCGCCGAGCGCGCCGCGACCATCCGCATCGGCGACCCTCTCCGCGACGACACCGAGCTCGGCCCGCTCGCCTTCGCCGACCAGCGCGACAAGGTCGCGGGATACGTCGACATCGGCCGCAGCGAGGGCGCCCGCGTCCTCACCGGCGGCACGCCCACCGACGGCGGGGGACTGGGCGGCTACTTCTACGAGCCGACCGTCCTGGTCGACGTCGACAACGACATGCGGGTCGTCCAGGAGGAGATCTTCGGCCCGGTCGCCGCCGTGATGCCCTTCGACACCGAGGACGAGGTCGTCGGCCTCGCCAACGACACCGAGTACGGCCTGGCGGCCGGCGTCTGGACCAACGACCTCGGCCGCGCGCACCGGATGGCCGGCCGGCTCCAGGCCGGCACCATCTGGGTCAACACCTACCGGGCGATGTCCCCGATGTCCCCACGCCAGGGCTACAAGAACAGCGGCGTCGGCGTCGAGCACGGCCAGGAGACGATCAAGGAGTACACCCAGCTCAAGAGCGTCTGGATCAACACGAGCCCGGAGCCCCTCGGCGACCCGTTCGTGATGAGGAGCTGAGCGTGCCGTTCGTCGACGTCACCCTGACCGAGGGCCGCGACCCCGACCAGGTACGCGCCCTGATCCACGCCGTGCACCAGGCCGTCGTCACCGCGGCGGCCGCCCGCCCCGAGCACGTCCGTGTGGTCGTGCGCGAGGTACCTCGCACCCACTACGCCAGCGGCGACGTCACCGTCGCCGAGATGAACCTGTCCGCACCATCCCCGGAGGAGCCGTCGTGAAGTTCTCGCTGTTCGTGCACATGGAGCGCTGGGACGAGGAGGTGTCGCACCGAGAGCTCTTCGAGAACCTGACCGAGCTGACGCTCATGGCCGAAGCAGGCGGGTTCAGCACCGTCTGGGTCGGCGAGCACCACTCGATGGAGTACACCATCTCACCCAGCCCGATGCCGATCCTGGCCTACGTGGCGGCACGCACGGAGACCATCCGGCTCGGCGCCGGGACCATCATCGCGCCGTTCTGGAACCCGATCCGCGCGGCGGGCGAGTGCGCCCTGCTCGACGTCATCAGCAACGGCCGGATGGAGGTGGGCCTCGCTCGGGGGGCCTACCAGTTCGAGTTCGACCGGATGGCCGGCGGTCTCCCGGCCACCGACGGGGGCAAGCACCTGCGCGAGCTCGTCCCCGCCGTACGGGCGCTCTGGCAGGGCGACTACGCCCACGACGGCGAGATCTGGCAGTTCCCGACCTCCACCTCGGTGCCCAAGCCGATCCAGCAGCCCACTCCGCCGATGTGGATCGCGGCCCGCGACCCCGACTCCCACGACTTCGCCGTCCGCTCGGGATGCAACGTCATGGTCACGCCGCTCATGAAGGGTGACGAGGAGGTGCAGGCGCTGGTCGACAAGTTCGAGACGGCCGTCGGCAACCACCCGGAGGTCGAGCGCCCGCGGCTGATGGTCCTGCGGCACACCCACGTCCACGACGAGAACGACCCCGAGGGCTGGCGTCCCGCCGCCGCGGCGATCGCTCGGTTCTACCGCACCTTCGACGCCTGGTTCGGCAACAAGACGACCCCCGTCGACGGCTTCCTCGAGCCCAGCCCCGAGGAGAAGTTCGCCGAGCGCCCCGAGTTCGAGCTCGACTCCCTGCACCGCACCGCCATGATCGGCACGCCCGAGGAGGTCGTCGAGCGACTGAAGCACTACGAGTCGCTCGGCGTCGACGAGTACAGCTTCTGGATCGACAACAGCATGTCCCACGCCGAGAAGAAGGCCTCCCTCGCGCGGTTCATCGCGGACGTTGTCCCGTCGTTCCGCTGACCGAACGTACTCGGCGCGACGGCTACCGGTACGACGCGGCGTACGCCCCGCTGCGGGCGTCGAAGAAGGCGTACTGGACCCCTCTGATCTCCCGGGAGGTGAGCTCGAGCGGCTCGCCGTCGCGCTCGACGGTCGCGAGGCGCCCGCCCAGCGCCTCGGTCGGCAGCAGGGCGCGCAGCCTGCCCTCGGCCCGCTCGTCGACCGTGACGGTGAAGGTGACGCTGTCGGACGACCAGCGCAGGCGGTCGACGGTGGAGGCGGAGCGGCCGTCGGTCCAGTCCAGCAGCTGCTGCGCGGAGATGATCGGTACGTCGAGGTCGCGGGCGACCTCCATCACCTCCGCCCCGAAGTCCGTGCTGAAGTCGTGGTGGGTGCCGAACGCCGCGACGTACCCCTCGGGGCCGCGTGCCCGCTCGACCAGCCCGCGCAGTGCGTCCGGGTCGCCGGCGAAGACCTCGTCGACGAGGTGGGTCTCCTGCTGGTAGACGTCGATGAGTCCGCCGTCCAGGTCGCTGAACCGCAGCGGTAGGCCGGAGCCGGTCATGAACCCGGCCCGCGACGCCACCCAGTCGACGGGCCAGTAGTAGTAGTTCATGTCGATCCGGATGCCCCAGTCCCGCTCGACCTCCGGCTGGGTCACCAGCTCGGTCCACGCGATGCAGTGCAGCCGGTGCCCGGTCTGGGCGGGCAGGTCGGGATACCTCACCCGGAACGCGCGCAGGCCCCGGAGGTAGGCCAGGCGCAGCGAGGTCTCCGTCCAGTCCTGGCAGCCGGTCGTGACATGGGCGCCGAGGTCGAACCCGGCGTCGTGGAGGTCCGTGGCGTCCTCGGACCTCAGGCCGCTCCCAGGATCCAGCCATGCCGTCGCCCGCGCGCACTCCCAGCGGTCGACGTCGCAGCCGGGCGGGTCCGAGGCCTGCATCGCGGCGAACAGGTCTGCCGTCCCGTCCTCGGTCCCGTGGTCGTCCGCGGCCATCACCAGGACGGCGTCCTCGTCGTCCGGGAAGTACCAGAACCGCGGCAGCGGCGTGGCCGTCGCGGTCATCTCCTGGAGCAGCCGCGACAGCAGGCGCATCTGCTCGTCGGCCTGCGGGACCTGCACCTGCTCGAGGTCCACCCAGTCGTCGGCGGGGTCGTCGGCGGAGTCGCCGAAGAACAGGTCGTTGGGCCGCACCGGCGGTGTGCCGTCGCGCTCCTGGCCGGCCCACCGCGGATTGCCCTGGCGGGTGAGGACGACGGACTCGGCCAGGTCGAAGGTGAACGCGGCGACGCTGCCACCGGCCGGTCCGACCTCCCGCAGGGTGACCGCGGGGAACGAGCGGCCGTCGCCCTGGACGGTCGCGACGACGTCGGTCCCGTCGGTGGCCTCGACGCCTCCCGCGTCGGCGTGGAGACGCAGCGGCGCGGCGGGCAGACCTCGTCCCGCCTCGCTGCCGGTGTCGACCCGGAGCTCGCCCTCCGCGACGGCACCGGGCACCCGGCGGAGCCCCGCCAGTCCGGCCAGCTCGTCGCCCGCGTCGTTGAGCACGAGCCGGCCTCCCGCGTCGAGCCATCGACCCAGCTGCAGGCGGGCCGTGGGCCGCGGCGTACCGGAGACCACGGCCACCGCATGGTCGGCGAGCGTCGCGGTCGCCAGGTCGCGCAGCGCGATGGTCTCGAACGCCGGCATGCCCTCGGCCCGGAGGATCTCGGCGAGGAAGTCGTCATACGGGTTGCGGTCGTCGGTGACCAGGAGCACCGGCCCCCCGGGACCACGGGAGAGCCTCGGGGTGGGCGACACCACGAAGGTCCAGGTGTACGGCGCGTCCATCTGGCGGATCTCGATCCGCGCCTGGTAGCGCCCCGGTGCGAGCCCCGCCGCGGGATCGAGGGACGCCGAGCTCCGGTCGTCCTCCCACCGGACCCGCGCGGGAACCAGAGCCCCGGTCCGGTCGCGCAGAGTGAACTCCAGCGCCGCGGGATCGACGTCCACCCCGCCGTCGAAGGCCACGTCGACGGTCACCCCGGCGGGTACGTCGGTGGCCCCCGCGGCGGGGAACCACTCGATCGGGTCGGGCCGTGGATCGGTCCCCGCGACTTTCCACACGGCCACCCCCGCGGTGACCACCGCGGCAGCCACCACCGCGACAAGCAGGGCGCTCCTGCCCATCTGACGAGCCTAGGCGAGCACGCCGGGTACGTCGCCGGCCTGCTCGCCCTGCACCCCACAATGGAGGAGGCGCGGGTCCGGTGCCCGCCGTCTCCGGGATTCGAGTGCCGGTGGCGACCTCAGCCGGTACGGTCCGTCGGTGACTCGTTTCTGGCAGCGGCTGTGCGTCACCGTCTCGTCGTTCGCGGCAACCACGACGCTGGTCGCAGTTGCCGCTCCGGTCGCGGCCGATCCGGTGGCGGTCGCTGGGCCGGCGGTCTGGGTGTCCGCCAGGGCGGAGTTCGACACGACCGTGGAGCGGACTGTCAGGTTCACCCTCGATGCTACGACCGGTCCCGAGACGCCCGAGGCCGAGATCGCGTCGTACGACGTGCGGGTCGCTCGAACCCCGATGAGCTCCTCGCGGCGGGCTGCATGGCGCTATCCCGCCCGACTGCAGATACACGAGGTCCGAGCGGGCGGGGGCGACGGAGAACGCAGGCAGCTACGGCTCGGTGTCGCCCGTGGGCGCGTGCTGTGCGTCTCCGCACGTGCGACCGACACGCTCGGCAACGTCGGAGCGTGGTCCAACGACTCGTGCGTCACTCGATTCCTCCACGAACGTCGGCTCATCCATCACGGTGACGTGCGGCGGGTGAGGGACGACCGGTACTGGGGTGGTGCGGGTGCGCGGATCGGAGGGGGCGGCTCGCTCGTCCTTCGGTCGGTGCCGCAGGGCAGTCGGGTCGTCGTCCTCTGGGCCGAAGAACGCGACTGGGCGACGAGTGGGACCGGTACGGTGACCGGCGTCGGCGATCGTGGCCCACGTCGCCTGTGCAGTGGCCCCTTCGGCGGTTGGTCGGAGAAGAATCCCGACTACCGCCGCCGCGACAGGTGCAGTAAGCGGCAGGGCCGGCACGGACCGGTCCGCGTCCACGCCCGGTGGGACCCGCCGACCGCACCGGTGCAAGGGCTCGCGATCGTTCCCGCCTGGGTGCGCTGACGCCGTTCGGGTGAGCGCCGCCACCAGCGGTGACGACGAGACTCCTCGCCCTGTGGGGGCCGTCACCACCGGGCCGTCCTCCCCGCGGGGTCCCCGACCGCAGCTCCCACCCGATGAGAGAATGAGGGGATGGAGGGCCGCATCGACAGCTACGTCTTGTGGCTGCGCGCCCTCCTGGTCGCCGGTGTCGCCTTCTTCATCGGCATCGCCGGCCACGTGACGGCCGAGGGCCTGCTCCCCGGACCGGTGGCCCTGCTCTTCTTCTTCGTCTTCGCGGTGCTGCTCAGCGCACCCTTGTTGAACAGGCCGGCGTCCCGGCTGCGGCTCGTGGTGATGACCGTCGGCGGGCAGGCGCTGCTGCACCTCGCGCTCTCGGTCTCGGGTGGCCACGTGGGTGAGCGGAGCGGGGGAGCAGTGGTCGCGCCTCGGACGACGACCCTCTCCGATCTGCCGGTCGTCAACGGTCAGCGGCACGGCTCGCTGCTGGACGCGTACGCCGCCGGCGCCGGGACGTCGTCCGCGCCCGCCCCGGCCCTGCCCGTCGGGCACGTCCTGAACGATCTGACCGCGCACGCGCCGATGATGCTCGCGCACCTGGTCGTCGCCGCCGTCGTCGGACTGTGGCTGGCCCGCGGCGAGCGGTGCCTGTGGACCGTCCTGGCCCTGACCGGGCGACGGCTGGTCCTCGTCCTCACGACCGTCCTCGCCCCGCCCGTCCTGACCCGGTCGCGGCGTGTCCCGGCCGCCGAGGCCGACCTCCCGCTGCTGCGCTCGCGCTGGCTGTCCCAGCCGCTCTCCCGCCGCGGGCCACCGGTCCCCGCCTGACCGACCGCGCACGCCTCCTCGACGAGATCAGGGGCGCACGGTCGTCGCACCGTCTCTCCGGAGTCCCGCTCCGGCTCCTGAACCTGCCCGCAGCACCTGCGCTCCTCGTCCTGCCGTCCGTGGCGAGACCCGTCGACGCGCGCTGACCGGGCTCCCTGTCGAACGAAGAGGAACCCATGCACCACCGCACCTTCGCGGCCGCCCTCGGCGCTGCCGCGCTCACCCTGTCCCTCGCCGCGTGCGGCGACGACTCCGCGTCCGGCACCGGCGGCAACGCCGTGGTGTCCGGCGACTCCTCCGCCGCCACCGCGCAGGCCGACTTCTTCACGGTCACCGACCCCTGGGTCAGGGCGGCCGACGAGGGCATGACCGCGGTCTTCGGCACCCTGGTGAACGACAGCCCCCAGGACGTCACCGTCGTCTCCGCGACCAGCGACATCACCGCGGAGATGGAGCTGCACGAGACCGTCCAGAACGACGACGGCGGCATGGGCATGCAGGCCAAGGACGGCGGATTCGTCGTACCGGCCGGCGGCACCCACGAGCTCACCCCGGGGGGCGACCACCTGATGGTCATGGACCTCAACCGGGCGCTGAAGCCGGGGGAGACGGTCCGGATCACGCTGACCTTCGCCGACGACTCCACCAAGGAGCTCGACGCCACCGTCAAGACGTTCACCGGTGCCGAGGAGGAGTACCAGGGCGGCGCGACGGACACGAGCGAGTCCGACGGGAGCGAGTGATGACGTCGGCGCCCCGGTGGGGGCGTCGACAGCTCCTGCAGACCGGTGCCGTCGCCCTCGGGGGCGCCGGCGCCGGCTGGTCCGCCTCGGCGCTCGGTCGCGCCCAGGCCGCCCCGGTCGCCCCTGGACCTCCCACGGTCGAGGCGGCAGTGACGGGCAACCAGCTGGTGGGCTTCCACGGTGCCCACCAGGCAGGAGTCGCGACCCCTCCCCAGGCGCATCTCAGCCTGCTCGGACTCGACCTGCTGGACCGCGACGACCGGGACGCGTTGCGTCGGCTCCTGGTCCTGCTCAGCGACGACGCGAGCCGGCTGACCGCGGGTCGGGCCGCGCTGGCGGACACCGAGCCCGAGCTGTCAGCCGCGCCGGCCCGCCTGACGGTGACCTTCGGGCTCGGCCCGGCACTCACCGGCGGTCTTCCTCGCGGTGCTCGGGTGGCGCCGCTGCCGGACTTCTCGACCGACCGGCTCGACGACGCCTGGGGCCAGACCGACCTGGCGATCCAGCTGTGCGCCGACGACCCGCTCACCCTGGCGCACACGCGCCGGATGCTGGTCAAGGACGTGCGCGGACTCGCCGAGCTGCGCTGGATCCAGGACGGCTACCGGCGCGCCCGGGGTACTGAGCCCGACGGCACCACGATGCGCAACGTCATGGGGCAGGTCGACGGGACGGTCAACCCCGTCGAGGCCGACCCCGACTTCGCCGACCTCGTCTGGTCGGGGGAGGAGGGGTTCGTCGGCGGCACCTTCATGGTCGTACGACGCATCCGCGCGCGCATGGAGTCCTGGGACCGGGTCGACCGCGCCGGGCGCGAGGCCAGCGTCGGCCGACGGCTCGACAACGGTGCGCCGATCACGGGCGTCCGCGAGCACGACGAGCCCGACTTCGAGGCCACGGACCGGTTCGGACTGCCCGTCATCGACCCGGCCAGCCACGTCGCCCGAGCCCGCAGCGCCGACCCGGTCGAGCGGTTCCACCGCCGGGCCTACAACTACACCGTCCCCGATGCGACCCAGGCGTCCGGTGAGGACTCAGGCCTGGTCTTCATCGCCTTCGCGGCCGACCTGGAGCGTCAGTTCGTCCCCGTCCAGCGGCGACTCGCCGATCTCGACCGGCTCAACGAGTGGGTCACGACCATCGGCTCCGCCGTCTACGCGATCCCGCCGGGAACCGCCGACGGCGAGCACGTCGCCCAGTCCCTGCTCGCCTGACGAGCAACCCCGAACCAGGAGAACCCCATGTCCAAGAAGAAGACCCCCCGCCTGCCCGCCGTCACCCCGGAGGGCAAGCAGTCTCAGCGCACCCGCCGGGAGGAGATGGCCCAGCTGCTCGTCGACCGCAAGCGCGACGAGCGGCGCCGTGCGATCCGGATCCAGGCCGGGATCGGCGCTCTCGTCGTCGCCCTCGTCGTCGGGATCACCGTCGGCGTGCTTTCGACCGGTGGCGAGGACGAGCCGGCCGCCGTACCCGCCGGCCTGACGGAGTCGGGCGCGGTCCGCTTCGGCCCGGACGACGCCGCGGTCACGGTGCGTGCCGTCGAGGACTTCCAGTGCCCCGCCTGCCGGCAGTTCGAATCCGCGTTGGGCGCCACTCTCGCCGAGTACCGCGCCAGCGACGACGTCGCCGTCGAGTACGTCCCGATCGCGTTCCTCGACCGGGCGTCGACCACGGAGTACGCGAGCCGGGCACTGAACGCCTCGATGTGCGTCCTGGCCGACGCCGGCGCGGATGCCTGGATGGCGATGCACGAGTCCCTCTACGCCCAGCAGCCCTCCGAGGGCGGTGCCGGCCTCGACGACCGGACGCTGGCCTCGATGGCGGTCGACGCGGGGGCGGACATCGACGCCGTCGGGCCGTGCATCACGGAGCGGCGCTACGACGACTGGGTCCAGGAGCACACCGACGAGGTCATGTCGTCCGGCGTCGGGAGCACCCCGACGGTGTTCGTCAACGACGAGCCGACCCAGCCCGGTGATCTCGTCGCCGCGGTGGACGCGGCCCGGTCGTGACCGCCACCGAGCAGGAGGTCCCGCTCCGTCCGTTCGGGCGCGGTCTGGTCGTGCTGGCAGGCCTCGGGCTGCTGGCCGCGTTCGCCCTGACCGTCGACAAGTTCCGGATCCTCGAGGATCCGTCGTACACGCCGATGTGCAACGTCAACCCGGTGCTGTCCTGCGGCTCGATCATGCGGACCGACCAGGCCTCGGCCTTCGGCTTCCCGAACCCGCTCCTGGGACTCGTGGGCTTCAGCGTCGTCCTGACCGTCGGTGTCCTGCTGGCCGGCGGCGTCCGGGTCCCGACCTGGGTGCTGACCGGTCTCGCGACCGGCGCCGGCCTCGGGCTGGCGTTCGTGCACTGGCTGGCCTTCCAGAGCCTCTACCGGATCAACGCGCTCTGCCCGTGGTGCCTCGTGGTGTGGTCGGTGACGATCCCCATCGCGGTCTGGTCCGTCCTGGTTGCGCTGCGCGCCGCCCTGCCGGAGGGCACCGCCCGACGGGTGGTCGAGGCCGTGTGGTCCGTCCGCTACCTGGTCGTGCTGGGCTGGTACCTGGTGGTCGTCGTGCTGGCGCTGGTCCGGTTCTGGGACTACTGGAGGACCCTCCTGTGATCCGCGGGATCGATCGGGCACGCGGTGGCGCCGTCGTCGGTGTCCTGGTCGTGCTGGTGCTGGCCTGGCACCCGATGCCGGCGTACGCGCACGCGTCCCTGGTCTCGTCGTCGCCGAGCGAGGGTGAGCGGCTCGCCATCGCGCCCACGACCGTCTCGTTCGAGTTCAGCGAGGAGATGAGCGCTCCGGCGTACGTCGTGGTCACGCCGCCCGACGACGAGGACCTCCTGGTCGGCGAGCCCGAGGTCGACGGCAACGTCGTACGCCAGCAGGTCCGAACGGGAGGGTCGGAAGGCACCTGGACGACCGCCGTCCGGGCCGTCTCCCAGGACGGTCACCCGGTGACGTCCCAGATCACGTTCAGCGTGGGTGCGGACGGTGACGGGCCCGCCACAACGGCGGAACCGGCCCGAGCCGATGGCCCGGCCACCGGCCGCGACGCGGGCGGGTGGTCGCGAACCCGGACCGACGTCGCGGTCGGGGCGGGTCTCTTCCTGCTTGCTGGACTCCTCCTCGTGCTGGCCCGGCGGTCACCCCGATGACGCGGCGTCGGTACGCCGTCGCGGCAGTCGTCCTGGTCGGACTCGCCGGCCTGGTGCTCCTGCTCCAGCTCGCCGGCGGGGCGCCGCAGCCGGTGCCCGCCGGGCTGCCCGATCCCGGAGCACTCACCGGCTGGGGCCTGCCCGTCTTGGGCTATGCGGGTCGCGTCCTCGGGGTGCTGGTCGTGGCGGGGCTCCTGGTGCCCCTCCTGACCAGCGAACGGATGAGCGAGGAGATCGGCGGTCGGGGCGTAGCGGCCGTCAGGACCGTGCGTCCCCTGGCGCTGGCCTGGCTGCTGACGGTCCTCGGCGAGCTGGTCCTGACGTTCTCGGACCAGTTCGCCCAGCCGCTCACCCAGATCCGATGGTCCGAGCTGACCGGGTTCGCCCGTCAGACGGACCAGGGGCGCTCGCTCCTCGTCCAGGCACTCCTCGTGCTCGCCGTGGCCCTCCTGTCGCGGTGGCTCCTCACCGCCCGCGAGACCGCGGCGCTGCTCGCGCTCGGGATCACGGCCCAGCTCCCGCCCGTCCTCACCGGGCACTCGGCGGCCGCGGGCAGCCACGACACGGCCATCATCAGCCTGCTGCTGCACGTCGCGGCGGCCTCGGTGTGGGTCGGTGGCGTGATCGCCCTCGTCTGGCACCTGTTTCGGGGCTCGGGACCGACGCCCGGCCACGCCCGGGCGACCCGACGCTTCTCGGGAGTGGCCGCCTGGTGCCTGGGCGTCGTGGTCGTCTCCGGTGCACTCAACGCGCTGGTCCGGCTGGGCTCCCCGTCGCCGTTGCTCACGACCGGGTACGGGCGCGGCGTCCTGGCCAAGCTGGTGGTCGTCGTCGCACTCGGCCTCGTCGCCGTCCGCCTGCGTCGGGCACTGGCGGAGCGTCCGCCGACGGGCCGCGTCCTGACCGCCCTGGTGACGACCGAGCTCACGCTGATGAGCCTCGCGATCGCGCTCGGCGTCGGTCTGGGGCGCACCCCACCGCCCGCCGGCGAGCCCTACACGAGTGTCGCCGAGAACCTGCTCGGAGGCCCCGTGCCGCCGGCACCGACCCTGGGCCGGCTGCTGACCTCGTTCCAACTCTCGGGCGTCGCGCTGCTCGTCGTCGGGCTCGGTTCGGCCGCCTACCTCGTCGGCATCCTGGCGCTGCGGCGGCGCGGCCAGAGCTGGCCGGTGCTCCGGTCCGTCTCCTGGTTCGTCGGGCTGCTGCTGGTCGGGTACGCGACCGCGGGTGGCCTCGGGACGTACTCCCACGTGATGTTCAGCGCCCACATGGCGGCCCACATGGTCCTGTCGATGATCGCGCCGATCTTCCTCGTGCTCGGTGCGCCGATCACCCTCGCCCTGCGAGCCCTTCCCGGGGCCGACGTCCCCGGCGGTCACGGGCCGCGCCAGTGGCTCGCGGCCGCCCTGCGCTCGAGACCCGCCCGGCTCGTCGCGCACCCCGTCTCGGCAGCCGTGGTGTCCGTCGCGAGCCTGTACGTCGTCTACTTCTCCGGGCTCTTCGACGCGCTGATGGGCAGCCACCTCGGCCACGCGGCGATGGAGCTGCACTTCCTGGTCGCGGGGTGCCTGTTCTTCGAGGTGCTGGTCGGCGACGCGCCGGTTCCCCGTCGGCTCTCGCACCTGGCGCGGTTGGGGCTGCTGCTCGTGGTGATGCCGTTCCACGCGTTCTTCGCGATCTCCGTGATGAGCTCGAGCACCGTGCTCGGCGGCGAGTACTACGCGCTCCTGGACCGCGGCTTCGCCACCGACCTGCTCGGCGACCAGTACCTGGGCGGGTCGATGACGTGGGCGCTCGGCGAGCTGCCCATGGTGCTCGTCCTCGTGGTGCTCCTCGCCCAGTGGGTGCGCAGCGACCGGCGGGCCGCCGCGCGGCTGGACCGCGACGCGGCGCGCGGGGACGACGACCAGCTCGACGCCTACAACGCCATGCTCGCCGGTCTCGCTCACGCCGACCGGACACCGCGTTCACCCGCGACGGGTGAGGGCGTTCCCCGTCGCCGTCACTAGCGTCCCGGCATCGCCTGGCACGGGCGCGCGTGCCAGGCCCGACGTCGGCGGCCGGAGCCGGCGCGCAGAGAGACGAGGCATCGATGGCCGGCTTCCCGGTTCTTCCCCGACAGGACGTGTTGCCGTTCCCGCCGACGCCCTCGGCGTCGACGGCCGGCCGCACCATGCAGGAGTCGACGTACGAGCGCCGGGTCGACGAGCCGCGGCTCTCGCCCGATGCGCCGAACATCCTCGTGGTGCTGATCGACGACGCCGGTCCGGGACTGCCGAGCACCTTCGGCGGCGACGTACGCACCGACACGTTGACGCGCCTGCGCGAGGAGGGCATCGGCTACAACCGCTTCCACACGACGGCCATGTGCTCGCCGACGCGGGCGTCCCTGCTCACCGGTCGCAACCACCACCGCATCGGCAACGGCCAGATCGCCGAGCTCGCGAACGACTGGGACGGCTACTCGGGACACATCCCGTCGAGCACTGCCCTGGTCGCGGAGGTGCTGACCGACTACGGCTACTCGACGGCGGCCTTCGGCAAGTGGCACAACACCCCGGCGGAGGAGACCACGCCGGCGGGTCCGTTCCACAACTGGCCGACGGGCAAGGGGTTCGAGTACTTCTACGGGTTCCTGGCCGGAGAGGCATCGCAGTACGAGCCGAACCTCGTCCGCAACACCACCAGCGTCCTGCCACCCCGACGGCCGGAGGAGGGCTACCACCTGAGCGAGGACCTCGCCGACGACGCGATCGGGTGGCTGCGCCGGCACCGGTCGTTCGAACCGGACAAGCCGTTCTTCATGTACTGGGCCAGCGGCTGCCTGCACGGCCCGCACCACATCATGAAGGACTGGGCCGACAAGTACGCCGGCGCGTTCGACGACGGGTGGGACGCCTACCGCGAGCGCGTCTTCGCGCGGGCCAAGGAGTCCGGCTGGATCCCCGAGGACGCCGCCCTGACCCCGCGGGATCCGCGCCTCCCCGCCTGGGACGACCTTCCCGAGGACGAGCGCCCGTTCCAGCGGCGCCTGATGGAGGTCGCCGCCGGGTTCGCCGAGCACGTCGACGTCCAGGTCGGGCGCCTCGTCGACGAGGTCGAGCGGCTCGGCTACGCCGACAACACCCTCGTGTTCTACATCTGGGGCGACAACGGATCCTCGGGGGAGGGGCAGAACGGCACGATCAGCGAGCTGCTCGCCCAGAACGGCATCCCGACGACCGTGGACATGCACATCCGGGCGCTGGAGGAGCTCGGCGGCCTCGACGTGCTCGGCTCGCCGAAGACGGACAACCAGTACCACGCCGGGTGGGCCTGGGCCGGGAGCACGCCGTACCGGGGCATGAAGCTCCTCGCCTCGCACCTGGGCGGGACGCGGAACCCGATGGTCGTCCGCTGGCCGCGGCACATCGCTCCCGACCCCGAGCCACGCAGCCAGTTCCACCACTGCAACGACCTCGCGCCGACCATCTACGAGGTCATCGGGATCACTCCGCCGCGGGTGGTCCGGGGCGTCGAGCAGCAACCGCTGGACGGGGTGAGCCTCGCCTACACCTTCGACGACGCCCACGCTGAGGGTCGGCTGCGGACCCAGTACTTCGAGATCATGGGCAGCCGGTCGATCTACCACGACGGGTGGATGGCGTCGGCTTTCGGGCCGCGGGCCCCGTGGGTGCCGGGCATCCCGGAGGGCATCCTGGAGTGGTCGCCCGACCAGGACGTGTGGGAGCTCTACCACCTGGACGAGGACTGGACCCAGGCGCGCGACCTCGCCGACGACCATCCGGAGAAGCTCGCCCAGCTGAAGGAGGTCTTCGCGATCGAGGCGGCCCGCAACAGCGTCTACCCCGTCGGCGGGGGCCTCTGGGTGCCCGTCTACCACCCCGAGCTCCGCATCTCGACGCCGTACCGCGAATGGACGTTCACCGGCGACATCACCCGCATGCCGGAGTTCTGCGCGCCGGGCCTCGGCAACCGGGCCAACACGGTCGTCATCGACGCCGACCTCCCCGAGGACGCCAGCGGGGTGCTGTACGCGCTGGGCGGGTCCGGCGGGGGACTGACCTGCTACCTGGACCAGGGACACCTCTGCTACGAGTACAACTGCTTCATCCTGATGCGCACCAAGATCCGGTCCGCGCGACCGCTGGCGCCCGGTCGCGCGCGGATCGAGATCACGACGACGTACGCCGAGGCGCGCCCGGGCGGTCCGCTGGACATCACGCTCAGCGTGGGTGACGAGCAGGTCGCGTCGGGACAGGTCCCGGTCAGCGCACCGCTGCTGTTCACCGCGAACGACTGCCTCGACATCGGCACCTGCCTGGGCAGCCCGGTCTCGCTGGACTACTACGATCGCGCGCCGTTCCCGTTCAACGGCTCCATCGACACCGTCAGCGTCCGCTACCTGAGCTGACGCGGGCAACGCGCTCCCTCCCGGCGCGCCGACGGGAGCGGGGGTCCATCGCACCCTTTCACCCGCTTCGGGTGGTTCGCGACGGTCGGCAGGTGGCTGGACTCGTGGTGCTCTTCCCGGGGCGCGGGAGATCCGAGGATCACCGAGAGGCACACGTGAGCACGCACACCACGGCACGGCGCAGGATCGCGACGCAGACGGTCCTGGTGCTCGTCGGCGCGAGCCTGACGGTCGCCACGCTGGTCGGGTCGACGACGGCGCCGGCCGCCGCCGTCACCACCGACTGCACGACCTCGCCGACCCGGTGCACGGCGACGTTCAGCTACACCGGAGCCGTGGAGAACTTCGTCGTGCCGGTCGGGGTGACCACGATCCGCGCGGTCGTGCTCGGTGCCCAGGGCGGCAAGAGCAAGGGCGTCGACTCGGGGGTCGACCCGAGCCTCGGAGGCCTGGGTGGACGTACGACGGCCGACGTGCCGGTCACCCCGGGACAGACGCTGCGGATCGTGGTGGGCCAGCAGGGCAGCGGCGGGCAGGCCGCCGACAAGACGACGGTGGGGACGTTCGGCGGTGGCGGCGTACCCGGTCAGACGACGACGCCGGTGTCCGGCTCGGGAGGGTCGGGCGGCGGAGGCTCCTTCGTGTTCGGTCCGGGGACGGGCAACCTGCTCATCGCCGCCGGCGGTGGCGGCGGCGCGGGCTCCGGAACCGCAGGTGGCGTGGGCGGCGGCGCGACGACCGCGGCCACGGCCGGTGCCAACGGCACCCGCAACGCACGGGGTGGTGGTGCCGCGACCCTCACCGCGGTCGGCGCCGGCGGAGGGGCAGGCACGAACGGGAACGCCGGCGCCGCCGGCACCGGCCCGGCCACGGCGCCCGCCGCGCTGGGCAGGGGTGGCAACGGCGGCGCCGCCGAGTGGTCCGGCGCCGGTGGTGGGGGCTACCGCGGTGGTGGCGGCGGCGGAACCGACGGAGGAACCACCTTCCCGAAGTACGAGGGAGCCGGTGGTGGTGGCCGCGGGTACCTGATCGCCACCGGCACACTCGCGAGCTCGGCCTCCGGCACCCGTGCCGGTCACGGACAGGTGACCCTCTCGTGGGAGCAGCAGGCCACGGTCACCCTCGTCAAACGGGTCAACGGACGGCTCGTGCCGGACGACCAGTTCACCGTCACCCTCACGGACTCCTCCGGTACGACGACCGGGAGCGTCACGACCACCGGTTCTCAGACGACCGCGTCGACGGCCGCCCTGCCGGTCGTGCGGGGGAGGACCTACCTCATCACCGACCGGCTCACCGACGCGTCACCCTCCAGGCCCTCGGACTACACCGGCACCCTCGCCTGCCTCACCGACTCCGGGTTCATCGCCTCGCCGCCGCGACCACCCATCGGGGTCTGGGAGCTCACGATCGGCACCGCGAACAGCTACGTGTGCACGGTCGAGAACACCGCCGACGCGGCGAACCCCGAGCTGTCCCTGGTCAAGTCCGTGTCGCCCTCCGGCGCGGCCGACTTCACCGTCGGGAACACGCTCACCTACTCCTTCGTCGTGACGAACACCGGCAACGTCGCGATCGACGGCGTGGGCGTCGAGGAGCTGGCGTTCTCCGGCGCAGGCGCTCTGCCGACGCCGGCCTGCGGTCGGACCACGCTGCCACCGGGCGAGGAGACGACCTGCACCAGCGCCTACACCCTCCTCCCGGCCGACGTGAGCGCGGGGCGAATCACCAACGTCGCGGAGGCCACGGGCACCGCACCTGGTGGAGGGGCCGTGACCTCGGAATCCGACGACGCCGAGGTGCCGGACGATCCGCAACCTGCGCTCGCTCTCGTCAAGGAGGCATCACCCCAGTACGCCCTCGCGACCGGAAGTGAGATCGACTTCACGTACACCGTCACGAACTCCGGCAACGTGGCGATCACCGACGTGGGCGTCGTCGAGGAGACCTTCAGCGGCTCCGGGACGCTGGGTGCGGCGGCGTGCGCGCCCACCACGCTGCTCCCCGGCGAGGAGGCCACCTGCACGGCGACGTACACGACCACCCAGGCCGACATGGACGCCGGAGACCCGGTCGCCAACGTCGCCCACGCCACGGGCACGGCCCCCGGCGGCGGCGTCGTGGACTCGGCGTCGGACGACGCCGTCGTCCTCATCGTCGGCACGCCGGAGGTGTCCCTGGACAAGGAGGTCACCCCGGCCGTCGTCCAGGCGGCAGGTGACTCGGTGAGCTACGAGTACACGGTGACCAACAGTGGCAACGTCACGGTCAGCGCCCCGTCGATCCTCGAGGACTCGTTCTCGGGAAGCGGAACGCTCCCGACGCCCAGCTGCGCTCCCACGACGCTCGCCCCCTCCGACACGGCGACCTGTACGGCGGCGTACACCGTCGACCTGGCCGACATCGACTCCGGCGCGATCACCAACGTGGCGCACGCCCGGGCCACCGACCCGGACGGGAGCGCGGTCGAGTCGACGACCGACAGCGCGATCGTCGCGGTTGTGCCCCGCCATGACCTGGTGCTCGGCAAGAGTGCCGCCCCGACGTCGGTCGGCGACGCGGGTGACGCGGTCACCTACACCTATGCCGTGACCAACAACGGCACCGCGACCATCGCGAACCTCGCCATCGACGAGGTCGACTTCACGGGCACCGGCACCCTCCCCGACGCGTCGTGCGACGAGACGACGCTCGCCCCGACGGACTCGACCACGTGCACCAGCACGTACGTCGTCGGCGTCGAGGACTTCGGCCTCGCCACCATCGACAACACGGCGCGGGCCGTGGGGAACGGACCCGGCGGCAGCATCGTGACGTCGGACGAGTCGGCGGCGAGCGTCGCCGTGCTCCCGCCCCCGGCGACGCTCGTGCTCGACAAGTCGGCGAGTCCCACGACGGTCGACGCCGCGGGCGAGGTCGTCACCTACTCGTTCCGGGTGCGGAACGTAGGCACAGGCACGGCCACGGGCCTCACGATCGTCGAGCGGTCGTTCAACGGGGTCGGCCGACCGCCCGTCCCGACGTGCCCGGCGGGGGCCTCGGTCGCACCGGGCGCCGCGCTGACCTGTACGGCGACCTACCGGGTCGACGCCGGGGACCTCGGGAGGTCCATCTCGAACACGGCGGTCGTGACGGCCACCGGACCCGGCGGAGCGGCGGTGGTGTCGGCACCGGACAGCGCGACGGTGAGCGCCAACCGACCCGCACCCGACCCGCCTCGGCTCAGGACGCGGACCTCCGATCGCCGGGTCGAGCCCGGCGAGTCGTTCCGGGTCCGCGTGCGCGTCTCCCGCCTCGACGCCGGCGCGCGGACCACGGCCGTCGCGCGGCTCTACGGGCCGTTCACGTCGATGGCCGACGCCGGCTGCCGCGCCGGGACGCTGGCCCGTCAGGTGAGCTGGCGGGTGCGCAACGGCGCCAGCAGGTCGCCCGCGGTGCGCGTCCCGGCCCCCGGCGTCTACGTCTGGCGGGTCTCGACCAGGGCCACCGCGTCGCAGGCGTCTGCCGGTCAGCGCTGCGGGCTGAGGGTGAACGCGACCACCGTCGCGCGCGCGGCGTACTCGGCTCCGGTCGTGAACGGCGGGTACTCCGGGTTCCTCCCGCAGGACCCGACCGGCCGGTGGGCTCGAACGGTCGTCCCGTTCATCACCGCGCCGGGGATCGGCCTGCGGGCACCGGTCGTCTCGACGGTGGTGAGGGGAGGCCGGATGGTCCTACCGTCCTCGGTCGCCACCGTCGCCCGGCTGGGCAGGTCGGCCGACTTCGGCGAGAGGATCGGAACGGTCGTCGTCGGCGGACACGTCTCGGACCGGCACGACAACCCGGGGGCGTTGTGGAATCTCCAGCGCGCTGAACGCGGCCAGATCGTCAGCGTCAAGGTCGGCAAGCGCCTGCACAGGTACCGCATCACCGACACCGCGAGCTACCCCCGCACCGGCAGGCTCCCGCAGCGCTACTTCGCCACGACGGGCCGACCCCGCCTGGTGCTGATCAGCTGCACCGATCGGGTCGTCCACCCGAACGGCCGGTTCCACTACACGCGCTACCAGGTCGTCGTCGCCCGGGCACTGCGATAACGGCGCACCCCACGCACCTCAGTGGCTGTGGGTCGGCACGGTCCGGCCCTCACTGGCCTGGACGACCACGAAGCCCTGACCGCTGAAGGCCAGCTGGAACGCCTCGCCGGAGCCGCGGCCGATGAGGGCGCCGGCGCCCGCGGTGCGCCGGACCGCCGTGGTGAGGGAGGAGGACCAGGCCACCGCCGCCTGGATGTCGGCGTACGTCGGGGCGTCGACGTTAAGGACGACGGGAGCGCCGTGCGTGGTGATCGCGACGGTCCCGGTCCCGGTGAAGGTCGTGTTGAAGACGCCGCCGGCCATCATCGACGCGCCCTCGACCCGCTTGATGTCCCAGGCGAGCGAGGTGTCGAAGGCCAGGACGTTGCTGCCGTTGACCGTGAGGGCGTCGTTGTCGAGGTTGACCAGGTGGATCTCCATCGCGTCGTCGGCGAAGAAGACGTCCCCGCGGCCGGTGACCTTCATCAGGGGCATGCCCTCGCCGGTGAAGGCCTTCTTCAGGAACTTCCCCATGCCGCCGGAGCCCTGGTAGGCGAAGTCGACCTGACCCTGGTACGCGATCATCGCGCCCTGTCGCGCCATCACCTCCCCGTCGAGTGCGACCCGCAGCATCCGGGAGTTCTGCAACGTGAACCGGTCCCCGCTCGTCGACTCGAGGTTGGTGCCGAACAGCTCGCTGCGCATGGGTCTCCTCCGGGGCTTCGTGCGGTCGCTCGAAGGCTACGCGGGGGGTGAGCCGAGCGGCTCACCCTGCTGACGAAGCAGACCCGCGATCTCGTCGTACCCGCGCTGCTCGGCGTGCCTCACCGGGGTGACGCCGTCGTGGTCGGCGATGCGCCGATCGGCGCCGGCGGCGAGGAGGATCCGGACGATCTCCTGGTGGTCCGGTCCGCCGTCGCCGAGGATGATCGCTTCGAGCAGCGCCGTCCAGCCGAGGTCGTTGACGTGGTCGATATCGACGTCGGTCTTCACGACCCGGCGGACGTACGCGACGTGGCCGCGCTCGCTGGCGGGGATGGGGGAGAGGCCGCCGAACCGGTTGCGGATGGTCAGGTCCGGGCGCGCGGGGAGCAGGGCCTCGAGCATCGCGACGCTGCCGGTGACGCCGGTGACCAGCCACGGGGTGTCGTGACGGTCGTCGAGGGCATCGGGGTCCGCGCCCATCGCGACCAGCACCTCGGCGGCCGGGACGTGGTCGTACGTCGCGGCCAGCAGCAGCGCCGTCCGGTCGTGCTCGTCGCGGGCCTCGAGGTCGGCACCCGCACGGATCGCGGCGGCGACCGCGTCGGCGTCGCCGTCGGAGGCCGCCCGCAACAGGGCGGCGTCGGGGTCCGCGGGCCGGTCGGTGGTCGTCATGTGGGTCAGGATCCTCTCCAGTCGTTCATACCCGCGCTGGCGGGCCATCTCCAGCGGGGTCAGGCCCGTCGAGGGCGACCGGTCCCGCAACCGGACGCCGCCGGCGGCGAGCACCCGGACGGTGGTGGCGTACGACGCCGTGTCCTCGCCGAGCCACACCGCCTCGTGGATCGCCTGGTAGCCGATCCGGTTGACGTGGTCGCGGTCGATGCCCGTCCGAAGGAGCTCGCCCACGACGGTCCCGTGACCCCGCTCGGCGGCTCGGATCAGGCCGGTGCCGTTCCAGCTGTCCTTGTCGTCGATCCTGGCGCCGGCTCGCAGGGTGAGCCGCAGCAGATCCAGGTAGCCCTCGCTCGTGGCGATGAGGTACGCTGACTGCTCGGTCTCGTCCTTGGCGTTGACGTCGGCTCCGTGCCGGACGAGCCGCCGCGCGCGGTCGACGTCGTTCGCCCACGCGGCGTCCCGCAGCCGCCGGTCGAGCGTCGCCTGGTCGACCGGCGGCCGGGTCCTCGTCGGCCGCGGCGGCGCGCTCGACGGGGAGGGGGCCGCTTCGGTCGCCGCGGGCGGCTCCGTGCTGTGTTCGGGGGGCTGGTCGACGGGCTGGTCGCTCCCGCCCGTGCACGCCGACAGGACGAGCACGAGCGGGAGCGCCGCGAGAGTCAGGCGTCTCATCGGGTCGGGTCGGTGACGACCTCGTAGGGACCGGTCGCGACCGCCTCGTCGAACTTGCTGTCGACGTACAGGATCCGGCCGCGCAGGACCTTGGCGGTGGTGAGGACGCGATCGGGCGAGGTCGCCTCCTGACGGACGAGCACGGCCCGGCGGCCGTCGTGGCTCAGGCGCAGCGTCGCCACCATCCGGCTGAAGTTGCGCACCACCGTGAGCCGCTGGCCCTGGCGGACCAGGCCGTCCGCGTTCACCAGGTCGGCGTCCCCGGTGTCGACCGCACTGGCCGCACCGGTGCGCGTCGAGAAGCGCCAGAGGCGACCGGTGTTGCCCTGCGCGACGACGAAGGAGCGCCGGTCGGCGGTGAGCACGATGCCGCCGAGGTTGAAGCCCTCCTCGCGCTCGATGGTCCCGGTCGCGTCCGCCCACAGCGTCGCCCGCCAGCCGGCCCGGCCCGGGGCGACCCGGAACACCTGGGCGTCGTTGGAGTTCGTGAAGTACGCCGCGCCGTCCGGCCCGATCGCGACGTCGTTGAGGAAGACGTCGGTGCCGGGAGCCCGCAGCGCGGCGAGCAGGGTGCCGTCCGCGCGGTAGACCCACAGGTCGGGGCGGTCGTTCCCGATGCCGTTGGGGCCGCCCGCGACGTAGACGCGGCCCGCGCGGTCGACGGTGATGCCGCGCGCGGTGAAGCGTCCGTCGGTGCCGTCGCCCGCGAGCCACTCGGTGGTGGCGGCCGAGCCGACCCGTCCGCGGTGGATCTCGCCGCCGGTGACCTCGCTGACATAGAACACCCCGCGGCGCTCGTCGGCGCCGATGCCCTCGAACTTCGACCCGGCCGGGTTCGTGGCGCTGACCGGGTCGCCGGTGAGCTGGTACGCGTGCGGACGGCCGTGCCCATGCCCGTGGCCGTGGGCGGCCCCGGCGCCGAGCGTCGAGCCGAGGACGGCCGCGGTGAGCAGGGTGCTGGTGATCGGTGCGATGCGGTTCATGGGAGCCATCCTTCGTGCGCGGAGGGTCTCCGCACGTCGGGCGTTCGGCCACGTCTGGATAGCCGATCGGCTGATGCCGTCGAACCGCCGTGTCCCTACGCTGGACCGACCATGACCACACTCGCGACGCAGCCCGACGGGGAGCGCGCCGGCGTCCACGGGATCCTCGCCCCCGCGGCTCGTCTCGACCGGTGGCTGCTCGCCGTCCTCGTCGTACTGCTCGTCACTTGCGCGGCTCGGTACGTCGACCGCCACGGCATCCACGCGACGGGCGTCGCCGTCCTCACCGGAGCCCTGGTGCTCGGACTCGCCTTCGCGACCCGGGGGCTCCTGACCGGCCGGTCCTGGTGGCCCACGGTCTGGGTGACGGTGATGGTCGTGCTGTGGGCGTCGCTCACCCTGGTCGCCCCGTCGTTCGCGTGGTGCGCCGTACCCGTCGCCTTCGCCGTGCTGCGGGTGCTCCCGTTCGGGTGGGCGGTGGCGACGGTGACCGCGATGACCGCCGTGGTGACCGCGGCGTGGCTCCGGATCTCCGACGGGGTCGACCCGGCTCAGGTGGCCGGTCCGATCGCGGTCGCGCTGGTGACGGTGCTCGCCTACCGCGCGCTCGACCTGGAGTCGCGGGCGCGCCAGGACCTCCTCGACCGGCTGGTCGAGGCGCAGGCCGACCTGGCCGAGGAGCAGCGACGCACGGGCGCCCTCGCCGAGCGGACGCGGCTGTCGCGCGAGATCCACGACTCCGTCGGGCAGGGGCTCTCGAGCATCAACCTGCTCCTCCAGGCCGCCGAGCAGGGGTGGGAGACCCAGCCGGACGCGGCCCGCGCGCACGTCCGCACCGCGGCGGCGACCGCCCGCGACGGCCTCGACGAGGTACGCCGCGTGGTGCGCGACCTGGCGCCCGCCGACCTGGCGTCCGACAACTCGGGATCCGCGCTCCCCGTCGCCCTGCGCCGGGTGGCCGAGCAGGCGGCGCCGGGCATCCGGGTCGAGGTGCGCGTCGACGGCGACACCGTCGCGGTGCCGGAGGTGGTCGCCGCCGCCCTGGTCCGGACCGCGCGCGGGGCGCTGGCCAACGTGGTCGAGCACGCGGGCGCGCGACGGGTGGTGATGACGCTGACCTACCAGGACGACGAGGTGGTGCTGGACGTGCGTGACGACGGGTGCGGGTTCGAGCCCGGCGAGGTCCGGCCGCGAGGCGCGCGGGGTCGCGGCCTCGCGGGTATCCGCGACCGCGCGGAGGCGCTCGGTGGGCGCGCCGACGTCGAGAGCGCGCCGGGGGAGGGCACCACGGTCTCGGTGCGCTTCCCGCTCGGGACCGAGGCGGGCACGTCGTGATCCGGATCGTGCTGGTCGACGACCATCCCGTCGTGCGCGCCGGGCTCCGCGCCCTGGTCGAGGGCCAGGACGACCTGGTCGTCGTCGGCGAGGCCGACGGGCTGGAGCAGGCCCTGGAGGTGGTGGCCGGAGATCCGCCGGACGTCGTGCTGATGGACCTCAGCCTCGGAGCGGGACGCCCCGGAGGAGCCGAGGCGACGGCTGCACTCCGGGCCCTCGACGTACCGCCCGAGGTGCTGGTGCTGACGACCTACGACACCGAGTCCGACATCCTGCGGGCGCTCGAGGCGGGAGCACGCGGCTACCTGCTCAAGGACGCGCCGCCCGACGACCTCTTCGGCGGCATCCGGGCGACCGCCCGCGGCGAGACCGTGCTCGCGCCGTCGGTGGCCGCGACGCTGGTGCGCCGTACGACGCCGGGCGCGAGCACCGTCACCGACCGTGAGGTCGAGGTCCTCGAGCTGCTCTCGCGCGGGCTCGGCAACAAGGAGATGGCGCGTGAGCTGTTCGTCTCCGAGGCGACGGTGAAGTCCCACCTGTCGCACATCTACACCAAGCTCGGTGTCGACACCCGGGCGGGCGCGGTCGCCGTCGCGATCGAGCGGCGCATCATCCGCCCCTGAGGCACGGCTTCCGGGACGACCTACGATGTCGCGTAGTGGGAGTCGCGCCATCGAGGAGGACGCATCGTGAAGCCGCTGGGCGAGCTGGAGGCCGTGGTCATGGAGCGTCTCTGGGCCGCTGACGGCCCGCTGTCGGTCCGCGAGGTTCAGGCCGTCCTGGCGCCCGACCGTCCGCTCGCCTACACCACGGTGATGACGGTCCTCGACCACCTGCACCGCAAGGGCTACGTCACCCGGGAGAAGCAGGGCAAGGCGTACCGGTACTCGTCGGCGACCTCCCGCGACGAGCACGCCGCCGATCTCCTCGGACAGGCGCTGGCGAGCAGCGGCGACCGGGGCGCGGCGCTGATGCACTTCGTGGGCAGGATGGCGCCGGAGGAGGTGGCCGAGCTGCGTGCCGCCCTCACCGGCCGCGACGACGCATGATCGCCCCGCTGGTCCTGGCCGGGTACGCCGTCCTGGCGGCCACCCTCGGCGCCCGGGTCCTGACCGCCGCCCCGTGGGTACGCCGCTCGCCGCGCGCCGGCGTCCTGGCCTGGCAGGCACTCACGGCGTCGGTGCTGCTCGCGTCCCTGCTGTCGGCGGTGGCGCTCGCCCTGCCGTTCCTGCCGCTGCGGTTCCCGCTAGCCGACCTGCTCGGCTCGCACCCGCCGGCCGTCGTCGCGCACTACGAGACGCCGCTGGGGGTGTGGCCCGGCATCGCGGCACTGGCCGCCGCCGCGGGCGCGACCACGGTGCTCGTCGCCACCCTGGTCGGCAGCCTGCGCCGTGTCCGCCGTACCCGTGCCGAGCAGCGCGATCTCCTTCGTCTGGTCGGCCGTCCCCATCCCGAGGGCTTCACGGTCGTCGACCACGACGAGCCGGCCGTGTACTGCCTGCCCGGCCGCGAGCGCACCGTCGTGGTCACCTCCGGGGCGCTCGCCCTGCTCACGGCCCGCGAGCGCCGGCTGGTCCTCGGGCACGAGCTGCGCCACCTGCGCGGCCGGCACCATCTCGCGCTGGCCTGGTCCGACGCGCTCGCCCGCTCGTTCGGACGGGTGCGGCTGTTCGCGCACGCGCACCGCGAGGTGGTGACGCTGGTCGAGATGACGGCCGACGACGCGGCCCACGGCCGCACCGACCGCCGGACCCTGGCGACCGCGCTGGTGGCGCTCGGCACCGGGTCGCGCCCGGAGGTCGCGCTCGGCGCCGGCGACACCGCCGCCGCCGAGCGGGTACGCCGGCTGACCGGTCCGGCCGGCGGACCGCGGTGGGGGCACACCGGGCTGGTGGCGCTGGTGGGCGCGGTCGCCCTCTCGGTGCCGGTCAGCGTCGCGCTCGCGCCGGCGATCGAGGCCGCCGCCCGCGACTGCTGCAGCCGGGTGTTCGTGGCCCGCCACTGAGCGAGTCTCCGACGTGGCGGGTCACGCCACGGTCGGCCACACGTTGCGACGGCAGCCGTCGAGGCCGTAGGTCTGCTGCTGCATGACGGGGGCCGGGGCACCGGGTTCGGGGCACTCGACATGGGCCTGGCCCAGGGCGTGCCCCACCTCGTGGTTGACGACGTAGCGGCGATAGTCGGCCACCGCGCCGGCGTAGTCCGGGATGCCCTCGGCCCACCGCACGGCGTTGAGCACCACCAGGTCGCCGTTGCGGCACGACACACGTCCTCGCGTCTCGAGAGGGGCGCACAGCCCGTCGGTGGTGGCCGGGGTGGTGAGCAGGACCCGGAGGTCGCGCTCGGCGTCCGCCCCGACGCGGGCGAACGTCGTCCCGAGCCGTCCCGTCCAGCCGCGGTCGTCCGCGAGGGTCGCCTCGACGACCCGGGCCGCCTCGGCGGGCCGGAAGGGCAGGCCGTGTTCGACCTCGACGGTGAAGCGCACCGCGGCGCCGGGGTCCGCGCCGGGCGGGGCCGGCGCGACGGCGAACGTCCCGGGTCCGCGGGTCGCGACCGGTCGGCGCGGCGGAGGAAGCCGGTCGAGGACCGCGCCGCCCAGGATCCGCTGAGCGCCCGGCGGGCCGGGCGTCGGCGGGTCTCCGACGTCCGCAGGTCCGGGGGAGGGCTGGTGGGCACCGACGCCCAGGACCGTCACGGCCGCTGCCAGCGCGGCAGCGGCGAGGACCGCCGACCCGCGCCGCGTCGTACGGCGGCGCCGGCCGGGGCCGGCCCGGTGTCTACCGGCGGCCACCGGTCACACCAGGGTCGACCAGTAGGACCAGAAGCGCTCGCCGATCAGCGCGAGCACGACGAGGAGGACGACCAGGACGACCGACGCGTGCCAGTCGCGCAGCACCCGCGTGACCGGACCGGCCGCGGCGCGAGTACCGAAGGCGCCGTGCTCCAGGTTGCGGAGGGTGACGTAGAGGAACAGGGGGACGACGACCGCCCAGACGACCATGCAGTACGGGCACAGCGCGCCGATCCGGTACAGGCTCTGGAAGACCAGCCAGCCGATCAGCACCAGGGCCAGGCTGACGCCCGCCTGCAGCCCGAGCCAGTACCAGCGGGCGTAGCGGGCGCCGGCCAGCAGTCCGGCGCCCGTGGCCAGGACGACCGGGAACGCGGCGACGCCGAGGAGCGGGTTCGGGAACCCGAAGATGGAGGCCTGGGCCGACTCCATCACCGAGCCGCAGCTGAGCACCGGGTTCAGGCTGCACGTCGGCACGTACGCCGCGTCCTGCGCGAGGCGGATCCGCTCGACGAGCAGGACGGCGGACGCGAGCAGGCCCACCGCGCCGCCGACGACGAGGCCCCAGGCCAGTGGACGCTCGGTGGTCATCGCACGGTCACCTCCCCAGCGCTTCGTCGAGGGCGGTGTCGAAGTCGCCCACCGTCTGCGGGTGGAACGGCCGACCGTCGAGGAAGAAGGTCGGGGTGCCGGACACGCCCAGGTCGATCCCGTCCTCGAGGTCGCGCTGTACTCGGGCGGCCACCTCCGCGGACCCGTAGTCCGCGTCGTACTGCGCCAGGTCGAGACCGAGGTCGTCGGCGAACGAGCGGAACAGGTCGTCGAGCGGCTCGCGACCCTCGCCCCACTCGGCCTGGGTCTCGTACATCCGCGCGTACATCGCCTCCAGCTGTCCCTGCCGCGCCGCCGACTCCACCGCGCGGGCGGCGCGCTCGGAGTTGTGATGGCCGGGCATCGGGAAGTAGCGGATCACGAACGTCACGCGGCCGGCGTACTTCTCGCGCAGGTCCTCGACGACGGGGTACGCCGCGCGGCAGCCCTCGCACTCGAAGTCGAGGAACTCCACGAGGGTGACGCCGCTGTCGCCCTCCTCGCCGAGGATGCGGCTGTCGTCCCGGACCAGGCTCGACGCCTCGGGGGTGTCGACCACGACCGGACCCTCGTCGTCGCGCAGTTGGCTGGTCAGGAGCACCGATCCCAGCGCCACCACGATCACGACCAGCACCGCCAACGCGGCCTTCGTCTGCGTCCGCACCCTCGCTCCTTCGCCACTGATGTACTACGACGAATAGTAGCAACGGGCCGTGCCTCGCTGGACCAGTCGTCCCGTCGGCACCTAGTATCGGTGCATGACGATGAAGACGCTCCGTGCCGATGAGTCGCCGGAGCCGGTCCATGCTGACGACCTCGAGGTGTCCTCGGCGCTCTTCCGGGCGCTCGGCGAGCCCGCACGACTGCAGATCCTCGTGCACCTCCACCTCGGCCCGCACCGGGTGACCGACCTGGTGGCACACCTCGGTCTGGCGCAGTCGACGGTGTCGCAGCATCTCGCCTGCCTGCGCGACTGCGGGCTGGTGGAGTCGCGTCCGCAGGGGCGGGCATCGTTCCACTCGCTGGTGCCCGGCGTCCCCATCGACGCGCTGCTCGTCGCCGCGGGTGCCGTCACCGCGGTGGCCGACCGGACCGAGGGGCACTGATGGGCGCGGGTCACGGCCACGGGCACCCCGGCGCCGGCGGGCGCCACCGGTGGCGGCTGCTCCTCGCCTTCGTCCTGGTGGGCTCGTTCTTCGTCATCGAGCTGGTCGCCGGTCTGCTCGCGGGTTCGCTGGCCCTGCTCTCCGACGCGGGGCACATGGCCGCCGACGTGGTGGCGCTCGGCGCCGCCCTGGTGGCGACGAAGGTGGCGACGCGGCCCGACCGCTCGGGTCGGCGTACCTATGGCTCCTACCGGGCGGAGGTGTTCGCCTCCGGGTTCACGGTGCTGCTGATGCTCGGGGTCGCGGTCTACGTCGTGGTCGAGGCGATCGGGCGGATCGGGGAGTCCGTCGAGGTGCACGTCGGGCCGATGCTCGTCGTGGGTGCGCTCGGACTGCTGGTCAACGTGCTCTGCCTGGTGTTGCTCCGGGCCGGCGCCCGCGAGTCGATCAACGTCAAGGGCGCCTACCTCGAGGTCGTCGCCGATGCGGCCGGCAGCGTGGGGGTGATCGTGGCCGGCGTGCTCGTCGCGGTCACCGGCGCGGGTGCGTGGGACACCGTCGTCGCGGTCGCGATCGGCGCCTTCGTCGCGGTCCGGGCGGTGCTGCTGGGCCGCGAGGTCCTCGCCGTACTGGGCCAGCACGTCCCGCAGGACGTCGACCTCGACGCCGTCGTCCGCGACCTGGAGGCCGTGCCGGGCGTCGCGGAGGTCCACGACCTGCACGCCTGGACGCTGACCTCGGGCATGAACGTCGCCACCGCCCACCTCGTGCTGCGCGTCGGAGCCGACTCGCAGGTCGTGCTCAACCAGGCCCAGGCCACGCTGCGGGGGCGGCACGGCATGGACCACGCCACGCTCCAGGTCGAGGCCAACCCCGCCCGCGAGTGCCACGAGGCGACCTGGTGACGCCGCGTCGACCCGTCCGGGTTCCGCCGGTCGCGGTGTGCGTGGCCGCCGGGGTGGCCCAGCGCGCTTTCGGCCGCGGCGGTCGGCCGCACCCGATCGCGGCCTCCGCTCTGGCTGCAGCGTCGGCCGGCGTCCTCGTCGCTCCAGTGGTCGCCTTCCGCCGGCACGGCACCACCGTCGACCCGCGTGCCGGCGCTCGGCCCGCCGCGCTCGTCACCGGTGGCGTCAACGCGATCACGCGCAACCCCATGTACGTCGGGATGGCCGGGCTGCTGACCGCGCAGGCCGTGGCGCGCGGCCGGGTCGCTGCCCTTCTGCCCGTCGTCGCGTTCGTCGGCTGGATCGACCGCGTCCAGATCGAGGCCGAGGAGCGCGAGCTCGCCGCGACCTTCGGGCCGTCGTACGACTCCTATCGCCGAAGCGTGCCGCGCTGGCTCGGTCGTCGGTGAAGGCGGCAGTGGGAATGGCCGAACGCTCTAGACGCCGGGGATGGGATGGAACGGGCCGGCCGCCGCCACTGCCTTCTCGCCGATGCGGACGGCAGTGAAGGCCTCGACCATCGCCATGCCCACGGCCCACATGCTGGCGTCCTCGTCGTCGGCCTGCACGAACAGCGACATCAGGTCGTCGGGAAGGTCGACGTCGTCGGGGTCTTCCGCGTCGTACATGTCGACGGTGGCGACGAGCGCTCCGTCGCGGGCGCAGGTGAACGCATTGTCGTCGTTCACGTTCCAGAAGATGCTGGCAGCCGGTCCCAATCGGGACAACCGTCCCAGCACGGGCTCGAGCGAGCCCTGGAAGCCGTTGAGCTCGAGGGCGACGACTCCGCCGGGTACGTCGTGCACGGCGACCGTCGCGGTGTACTTGTCGTACCCGTAGGCGTCGTCCCGGCCCAGGCTGATCGACGTGTCCGCGCCGAAGGCGGCGAGGACCTCCTGACCCGTCGCTCCCGCGACTGCGGTGACACACGCGGCATCCGAAAGCGCGTCGTCGATCCACTGGTAGGCGGTGGGATCAGGCATCTGGTGGGGACTCCTCGTCGGCGGTGCCGGTGGGCGGGCGAGGGCCAGAAGATACCGGCTCCATGTCCAGACCGCCGTGGAGGCTGCGCCGCAACTGCTTCGAAGAGTGCCGACCCGACGTCGGGGTCGTCGTACTCCGCTCGCGTCACCATCACCTCCCAGACCACCGCTCCCAGTCCGGAACGCTCGCGACCGGGCATCGGGCCGTGTGTCATTTCCGTGACATTGGCGGTGTGGCCGCAGGATCTCCGGTCCCGCCGGGTAGTTTCGAGCGGGTGCCACAGCCGATCTCCCCCCTGCTCTCGCGCCCGCGCTCCCCGCGTGCGGCGACCTTCCGAAGCCGTCTCGTGCTCGTCGTCGCGGCGGCCGTCGCCGCCGTCGTCCTGGTTCCCGTCGCCCCGCCCGCCGAGGCCGCGCGCAAGGGTGGGTGGCGTCCGACGCCGGGAGTGAAGTTCAACGTCCCGCGGGTCGGGGGAGAGCGCCAGTTCCGGCTGGAGCGGCAGGTGATCGCGGCGGTCCGGCGGGCCAAGCCGGGCTCGACGATCAAGATGGTGATGTTCTCCTTCGACCGGATGCCGGTCGCGGACGCCCTGATCTATGCCAAGCGCAAGCGCAAGGTGCACGTGCAGGTGATCGTCAACGGGCACGAGTTCCCGGCGGCGCAGCGGAAGCTCCGCAAGGCCCTCGGCAGCAAGCGGAGCAAGAGGAGCTTCTTCTACCAGTGCAAGGCCAGCTGTCGGGGTCAGGGCGACGTCCAGCACAGCAAGTTCGTGCTGTTCTCGCACACTGGCACGGCCAAGAACGTCGTCATGCTCGGCTCGCTGAACATGAAGCTCAACGGCGCGCTCAACCAGTGGAACGACCTGCTGACCCTGAACAACAAGCGCCGGATGCACGCGACGCTCGACAAGATCTTCCGCGAGATGAAGCGCGACCGGCTCGCGAAGCGCCCCTACGTCGTCAAGGTGATGGGCAAGTACAAGCTGATCGTCCTGCCGTTCCCGCGGGACAAGGCGGCGACCAAGCGCACCCGGTGGACCCCGTCGCGCGACCCGATCTCGCGGCTGCTCGGCCGGGTGAAGTGCACCGGTGCGAGGACGAACACCGGGCGCACGATCATCCGGGTCAACATGCATGCCTGGGACAAGGACCGGGGGGTGATGATCGCCAACCGGCTGCGCAACCTCTACGCGAAGGGCTGCGACGTCAAGATCATGGTGGGGTACGCCGGCGGCCGGGTCCGCGACGTCTTCGCCAAACCCACCAAGCGCGGCCTGATGCCCACGCGCAGCACCGGCTTCGACACCGACGACGACGGCGAGATCGACCTCTACAGCCACACCAAGATCCTGCTGATCAACGGCAACTACGACGGCCGGCGCGGCCGGAAGGTGGTCGTGACGGGGTCCAGCAACTTCCAGAACGGCGGCCAGTACGGCGACGAGCTGATCCTGCGGGTCTTCGACAACAAGCTCTACCGCAAGTACGCCGACAACTGGGGCATGGTGTGGCGCTCGCACACGCACGGCTTCTCGTGGGGCGGCTCCGGGATGACGTCGCGCAGTGCGATCGCCGGCCGGTGGATGATGCCGCGCCTGTACGCCGACGACCTGGGCATCGACAGCGAGGAGTGGCGCGACGAGTGACCGGGGCCGGTCTCGTCGGGAGACGCTTCGCGCGGTTCAGGCCTCGGGCAGCGAGTACCCGAACCGCGTGAAGTCCTCCTCGTAGAGGTCGGCGACGAGCTCGGCGACGGCGGGGGAGATCTCCACCGAGGAGCTCGGCGGCCCCGATCGCTTCTTGCTGTGCGAGGAGTGCGGGATGGCGGTGTCGAGGCCGAGGCCGTACCGCTCGTTCAGGTCGGCCACGACGGCGCCCAGCCCCTCCTCCAACCGATAGATCCGGGCACCCGGGAGCTCGAACTCCCACTGCGGCCGCAGGTGGTTGTCGTACACGAAGGGGTTGGCGCGATACGCGCCGAAGGCCTGGAAGGCCCAGCGCTCGACCGAGGTCGCATCCGTCCGGGGGTCGCCGATGTTCCGCATGACGTACTCGGACCGGAACCGGTCGAGAGGGTGGCGGGTGACCAGGAACGCCACGTCGAGGCGCTCGACGGCCACGAGCTCCTGCAGGATCGTGGCGTGGTAGTGCTGCGGTGAGCAGCGCAGCACCGGGAACAGCGTGGGGTCGCTGCGGCGCGTCGCCCGGAAGTGCGTCTCCCAGCCGGCCCGGCGGAAGAGCCGCTCGATGCTGGTGCCACCGGTCTTGGGGACGTGGGCGAACAGGACGGCGCGTCCCTCACGAAGGAAGATCGGCACAGGGTCACTCTCTGGGTCGGCGGCGGAGTCGTCGGGCGAGCTCGTCGATCAGCTGGCGGGCGGTGTAGGAGTCGAGTCCCGCCGGCGGCTGTGCGGGTCCGTGCGTCAGGGCCGAGCGGAACAGGGCATCGGCGATCCGCCCCGCCGAGTCGACGCTGACCTGGTGGGGCGGGGCGACGTCCTCGGGGTGGTGGGCGGGGTCGGAGTAGAGGTCGCGAAGATCTCCGACGACGCTCGCCGCGGAGTCCTCGACGGCGGCGATCCAGTCCCGGGTGTACTCGTCGGCTCGCTCGGCCGCCCACCGGGGGGTGCGGATGGGATGTGGGCTCAGGCCCCTGAGCTCGCGCAGGGCGTGCTTGCCGCTGGAGCCGGCGGTGAACATCCAGGTCGCGTGGTCGCCGCCGGCCCGGGTGTAGGCCAGGTTGAAGGCGCGCAGCATCTCCGCCTCCGGGTACGGCGTCGAGGCGTTCGTGAGCTCCTCCTGCTCGACCAACGTGCGGTCGGGTACGCCGAGCAGGCGTTCGAAGGCGCGGAGGTGGAAGGACCGGTCGCCGGGCCGGGGTACGACGAAGATGAGGCGGTCCTCGCCGAAGACCGAGCCCCACTCCTCGACGACCCGGCGCAGGCTGAACCGGTGGAGGTCGGGCATGCGGCGCTTCCGCCTGACCTGCACGACCCCGTCCGCGGAGACGGCACCGAACTGCCGGTTCAGCCACGTGTCCAGGGACTCGGTGCCGCGGCGACGCAGGGTCTCCTGCCACTGGGACGACAGCAGCGGTGCGAGTGGGCGCAGCGTCAGGACGACGTAGGTGTCCGCGCCGAGTCGCTCGGCGAGCAGCTCGATCCGTTCGGGCCGGGCCTGGGAGAGCGTCTCGCTCGACCAGAGCGTCGCGCGGGCCTCGGAGGTCCGGAATGCCTCGGCCAACTGTTGCCACCGCTCCTCGCGGCGGTCGGGCCAGAAGGGCGGGAGCGTGCCCGCCGCCGCGAGGGCGGTGCGCATCTCGTGTCGTCCCCGGCCCATCATCCGGACCCCGTGGTCCGCCAGCCGTGGGCGGGCCTCGTGCAACGCCGCCTGCAGTGCGGTGGTGCCGGTCTTGGGCATGCCGATATGGACGATCCTCGATCCGTCGGGCAGAGCGGTCGGGGTGCTGGAGGGCATCGGTCTCTCGTGGGACGTCTCGCGGGCTGTACACGAGCGCTCACGTGCCGGCGGGCCGGGGAACGCTCGGCGGTCGATTCTGGCGGCGACGCGTGACGGTCGGCCCGTCGAGAACTTTGCAGTTGCATGACAATCCCGGTCGGCCGACGGCGCGCGGGGTGGCCTCGTGCGGGGGTCGGCTATCGTCGATCGGGATGACGAGGCTCCTGGTCCTGGAGGACGACGACGGTCTCCGTTCGTCCCTTCGTCTGGTGCTGGAGGACGAGGGCTACGACGTCGTCGAGGCCGCGAAGGCCGAGACCGCGCTGACCCTGATCGAGGCGCCCGGTGTCGATCTGATGCTGGTCGACCTCATGCTCGGCGGGATGGACGGGTTCTCGTTCATCCAGCGGGCCCGCCCGCGGACCGAGGCCCCGATCGTCGTCATCAGCGCCAGGGACGGCGTCGCCGACATCGTCGCCGCCCTGGAGGCGGGCGCGGACGACTACGTCACCAAGCCCTTCCTGGTGGAGGAGGTCAAGGCGCGGCTCAAGGCCCTGCTGAGGAGGCCGTCCCTGGGCGGGACCGACGGACGAGGCACGGAGGACGCGTTCGTCCTCGACAGCGTGGACGGGCCGCTGGTCTTCGATCGTGGTGCCGCCGTCCTGACGCGCGGGGACTCGGAGATCCACCTGACGCACACCGAGTACCGGCTGTTGAGCGTGCTCGCCGAGAACGCCGGCCGGGTCCTCAGTCGGAGCTCGCTGCTCGAGCACGTGTGGGAAGGGGGCTTCTTCGGGGACGAGCGCATCGTCGACGTGCACGTACGGCGGCTCCGCAAGAAGCTCGAGTCCGAACCGAGCAGGCCGGCGACCCTCGTCACGGTCCGTGGACTCGGCTATCGCCTCGTCGTGCGGTGAGACGCCTCGAACGAGCCCGCGGGCTGCGGTCCACGGTCACCCTGGCGTTCGCCCTCGGCGCGCTCGTCCTCTCCGTCGCGCTGGCGCTGGGCACGTACTTCGCCGCCCGTCACCAGCTCGTCGAGTACCGCGAGCGGACGGCCACGCGCCAGGCGTTCGCCGACGCCGCGCTGGTCCGCGACAGCCTGCTGACCTCGGGTGCGCGCGTCAGCGACGTCCTCGGGTCGATCTCGCCACCGGCGGGTGCCTCCATCTACGTACGCCGCCACGGCACCTGGTACTCGTCGTCGCTGGACAGCGGCGGACCGGAGACGACGGCCGAGGTGCAGGACATCGTGTCCGACGGGGGAGTGGGCGTCGCGTGGACCGAGGCGACGAGCCCCCACGCCGTGGTGGTCGGGATCCCGCTGCCGGCCGTCGACGCGGAGTACTACGAGGTCGCAGCGGCGGAGGAGCTCGAGCGGACCCTGTGGGCGCTGAGGCTCGCGCTGGGCATCGGCGCCGCGCTCACGACGGTGGGCGGGGCGCTGCTCGGACGTGCCGCGAGTCGCCGGGTGCTGGCACCGCTCCACGAGGTGACCACCGCGGCGGTCCGCGTCTCGGACGGCGACGTGACCACGCGGCTGCGCGACACCGACGACCCGGATCTCGCGGCCCTCGTCGGGGCGTTCAACAACATGGTCGACGCCGTGCAGGACCGGATCGAGCGGGATGCCCGGTTCGCGGCCGACGTCAGTCACGAGCTCCGGACGCCGGTGACGACGTTGACGACGAGCCTCAGCCTGCTCCAGCACGCACCGGACCTCTCGCCCCGGTCCGCGAGCGCCGTCCAGCTGATGGCCGACGAGCTGACCCGGTTCCGCCGCGCGCTGGAGGACCTCCTCGCGCTCGGGAGGCTGAACGCGGGTGCCCACGACGCCCCGCCGTCCGCGATCGACGCCCGCGACCTCGTGGGCCAGGCGCTGCGCGCCACGGGCCGGTCGGTCGACCTGCTGTCCGATGAGCCGCCGGCGCCGGGCGCGGTGGTCCTCGTCGATCGCCCGCAGGTGCTGCGCGCCCTCGCGAACCTCTTCCAGAACGCCGACCTCCACGGCGGCGGCCTGACCGGCGTCCGGGTGGTCGAGACGGCGGCGTACGTCGAGGTACAGGTGGAGGACCGCGGCCCCGGTGTGCCGACGGCGGAGCGACGACGGATCTTCGAGCGCTTCGCCCGGGCCGGAGGACAGAAGGCGGGAACCGGGAGCGGACTCGGCCTCAGCATCGTCGAGGAGACGATGCGCAACCACCACGGGGACGTCTGGTGCACCGACCGCCCGGGCGGCGGCGCGGTCTTCGTGCTGCGGCTGCCGGCCGTCAGGGGCGTGCCCTCCGACAGCACCGGGGAGGAGCCCCGATGACCGGGACCCCGCGGAGGCGGCGCCGCGCGGCCGGCGTCCTGGGAGTGATCGCCGCCGTGCTCCTGTCCTCGTGCGGATTGCCGGGGGAGGGGAACGTGCGCCGCGTGGACGACGACGTCGTCCCGTACCGGCTCCTGGAGCCGGCGTCGTCGCAACCAGGAGTGGGTGACCGCCGCGGGCGACCACGGCGGCAGCCGCTGATCTTCTGGCTGCTCCCGGACAGCCGCCTCGTGCCGGCCGTCGTCCCGGCCACGTGCGAGGAGCGGCCGTCCGCCGTGGTCACGCGTCTCCTGCGCGAGCTGGCCGCCGGCCCGCGGGACGACGCGCGCGCCGCGGGTCGCTCGACCGCCCTGCCGCCGGAGTCGACGCTCGTGCTGCGCCGGGTCCGGGACGGCGTCGCCGAGGTCGAGGTCGACCCGGAGACGGCGATCAGCGCGGACCGACTCCCTGCGGCCGTGGGCCAGGTCGTCCTGACGGCGATCTCGACCAGCGGCGTCCGGGCCGTGCTCTTCGTCAACGGCGGCACACCCGTCCGGGTGCCGTTGCCGGGCGGCGCTCTGGTCGACCGACCGGTCACCGCCGCCGACTACAAGGAGCTCCTGCCGGCCTGGTTCCAGCACTTCCGGGAGCCGGGCTGCTCCGAGCGGTGACGGGGTCCCCGTACGTCGGATATCGGCAGGATCCGGCTGCGTGCACCGACGGGACGAAGGTCACTGTCGGTGCCGTACGGCACGGTGTCACCGTCAGCGCGTCGTACGACGGTAGACATGTCTCGTGCGGGAAGAAGGAGGACCAGGAGTGAGCAACGTCCGGCCACTGCCGACAGCCGAGCCGCGGACGCCGGTCGGCAAGGCGCACCCGCCGTTGGACCTCGACGAGCTGCTCGCGCAGGGGGTCATGCAGGGCGACGCGGCCAACCTCCTCCCGCGGCTCCGGCCCGACTCGGTGGACCTCTTCTTCACGTCGCCGCCGTACGCCGACCAGCGCGCCTACTCGCGCATCAACCCCGACCGCTACGTCGACTGGTTCCTCCCGCACGCTCGCGCGATGCTCGAGGCGTCCACCGAGACCGGCTCGATGGTCATCAACATCAAGAACCGGGTCGCGGCATCCGGCAGCCTCCGGGGCCAGCGCCACCCCTACGTCTACGAGCTCGTCCTGGCCCTCCAGCACCTGGGCTGGCGCTGGATCGAGACCTACATCTGGGCCAAGCCGAACGCCATGCCCGGCAGGTTCGGCACGCGCACGAAGGATGCGTTCGAGTACGTCTACCACTTCGCGAAGGGCACCCCGCACTTCGACCTCGACGCCGTGCGCGTCCCCTACAAGGCCGACCAGGCCGAGATCGACCGGCGCAAGAAGGACTCGCTCGGCCGACGCTCGACCGAGGCAGGGTTCGGCCGCGACCGCACCAAGACGTACCTGAAGGGCGGCGCCGACCCCGGCAACGTCGTCTCCGTCCCGCAGACCTACAACCAGCACAAGGGCGTCGCGCACACCGCCGCCATGCCCGAAGGTCTGGCGGAGTTCTTCATCCGCTGCATGAGCCCCGAGAACGGCCTCGTCATCGACCCGTTCGCCGGCTCGGGCACCACGGTGACGGTCGGGCGACGTCTCGGGCGCCGCGCCGCCGGCTTCGAGCTCCACGACGAGTACGCCCGGGAGGCCCGGCGCCGCATCGCCGCGGACGTCGCCGACGACCTGCCGGGCGAGGCCGTCGTCCTCGGCTAGGGTCCCGCGCATGCCCACACCGGACCAGACCGTCGCCGCCGTCACGGACAGGACGACGTGGGACGCGCGGGTGGCCGCCATCCGTCTCGTGCCTCAGCACCACGGCACGGGGGAGCACCAGGAGGTCTACGCCAGCATCGCGCGCGAGCTCTACCTCCCGCACCTGGCGCCGGACTTCGCGTACTACTTCGAGCCGGACTTCTACACCCACGACCACTTCCAGCGGGTGTACGACGTGGCCGAGAGGGCGACCGGCAGATTCACCCAGGTCGACGAGGACCACCTCACGTCCGTCATCGCGGACCACCCGCAGACGCTCCTCGTGTTCAGGTCGATCACCGGCCTGCTGAAGAACGAGCTCGCGCACGCCACCAAGATCGTCGCCGAGCGCGACGGCGCCGGCGGGGCCGTCTCGAGCGCCAAGGTCGACTCGATGGAGAAGTCCGGCTCGACGACCTCCCAGCAGCAGGCCCGCCTGATCGCCCGGACGCTGGGCGCGCTGATGGACGGCACCCTGTTCGGGGCACCGCCCGTGCCCGAGGTGAAGCTGAAGCAGCAGAAGCCCGACTCCGCAGGAGGCTGGGCGTCCGCCGCCGGGTTCGCGTCCCAGGGCGTGCCGTACGCCACGTTCCTGCACCAGCGCCACTACGGCGGGTCGTTCCGGCAGGTCCTGGACGCGACGAGCAGCGAGCGTGGCAACCTCATCGAGGACGCCGTCGAGGAGCTGGCGGTGCGCGAGGGCATTCCCCACATCCGCACCGGCTCGCACAACCAGTACGAGCCGCGTGACCGGTTCGGCATCGTCGTGACCCCGGCTCCCGACTTCGTCTTCTTCGACGACACCGGCACGGTGCGCGCGATGATGGAGTGCAAGGGGGCCAACGACGGCGGCACCGCCCGCGACAAGGCGCTGCGCTTCAAGACGCTCCGCGACGAGGCCCAGCGTCTGGGCGGCATTCCGCTGATCGCCGTGCTCGGCGGCATCGGCTGGGCGCGCGTCAACGACACCCTCGGACCGGTCGTGCGCGACACCGAGGGCCGGGTCTTCACCCTGGGCAACCTCGAGGAGATGCTCGACGTGGCGCCGTTCCCCCAGCTCCGGGGCCTGGCGACCCCCTGACCGCCCGCGGGGGCGCACCACCTCCGTCCTACGATGCGGCGGTGACGGTGGACAGCTCGCTCTTCGGTGACGACGACCCGACCGAAGTTCCGGCGGCCGCTCCGACGGAGCAGCCCGGCGTGCCCGACTGGCAGGTGAGACAGCTGCGCGAGGCGCTCGACCGTCAGGGGCTGGAGTCCATGGAGGATCGTCAGCGCCTCGTCGAGGAGGTCACCGGCCGCCCCGTCGCGTCCTTGCGTGCTCTCACCTCGGCCGAGGCCCGTGCGCTGGTCGAGGCGCTGGCGGCTCGCCGGCCCGCCCCACGCAGCACGGGCTCGAGCTGGGACGACCGCGACGAGGACACCTGGATCGACCGGCTCTGAGCACGCCGTAGGGGCGCGCTCGAGCGCTCACCCCTGCAGGACGTGACCCCCGTCGACGGCGAGCTCCGACCCGGTGCAGTACGACGACCCGGGTCCGGTCAGGAACGACACCGCGCTCGCGACCTCCTCGGGCTCGGCCCGGCGCGCCATCGGCTGGCGGGCGAAGACGGCGTCCGAGAGCCCGTCGGTCATCGGCGTCCGCACCGGTCCGGGATGCACGGAGTTCACCCGGACTCCGGTGCCGGCCAGGTCCTGGGCGGCGGCCTTGACCATGCCGCGCACGCCCCACTTGCTCACGACGTACGCGACCTGGTTCGGCTTGGGGATCAGTCCGGCGACCGACGAGACCGCCACGGCCGATCCGGCACCGTGCTCCCGCATCAGCGGGAGCACGTGCCGGAAGGCGAGGAAGGTGCCCACCAGGTTGACGTCCTGGACGACGCGGAAGTCCTCCAGGGTGCAGTCCTCGATCCCGCCGAAGCGGACGATGCCGGCCGACGTGACCAGGGCGGTGACCGGGGCACCGTCGGCGCGGAGGTCGGCGACGAGCGAGGTCCAGTCGTCCTCGTCGGTCACGTCGAGGTGCCTCGAGCCGACCCCGGCGGCCGTCGTACCCGGGTCCGGGTCACGGAGGTCCAGGCTGAGCACCTCGAACCCGTCCTCCGCGAGCCGGCGGGCGCAGGCGGCCCCGATGCCGCTTGCCCCGCCGGTCACGAGGGCCAGGCCGAGCCCGGCCTCCGTCACTTCATCAACCCGGGGAGCCAGAGCACGTAGTCCGGGAAGAAGACCAGCGTCAGCGCGAAGGCGATGGTGATCGGGTAGAACCACGAGATCCCCTGGATCACCTCGCCGAGCGTCATCTTCACTCCGGCGTCCCGGGCGATGCGGTGGACGATGTACATCAGGATGCCGACCGGAGGCGTGAGCACGGCGAGCTCGCCCATCAGCACGGCGAAGACGCCGAAGACGATCGGGTCGACGCCGAGCGACATGCCGATCGGCAGCAGCACCGGCACGGTCACCAGCATCATCGGCACCGGGTCCATGAACGTGCCCAGCAGCAGGTAGATGACCAGCACCATCAGCATGAAGCCGACGGGGCCGGTGTCGGCGCCCTCGAGGAAGTCGGTGAAGGCGCTCGGCACTCCGCTGACCGCCATGAAGCGGGCGAAGATGTTGCCGCCGATGATGATCAGGAAGATGCTGCCGGACGCGATCACCGTGGTGCGCAGCGCCGGACCGATGGAGCTGACGAGGGTCGCGGGTCCCTTCACGAACACCACCATGATCGCGGCGGCGAAGGCACCGAAGGCGCCCGCCTCGGTCGGCGTGAAGATCCCCAGGTAGAGACCGCCCAGCACGACGCCGACCAGCACCACGACCGGCCACAGGCCCGCGGCGGCCCGCGCCCGCTGCCCGATCGGGAGCCGGTCGCCGTCGGTGCGGGGAGCCAGGCGCGGGACCATGAGCACGAGCGCGACCATCATGACGGCGTACGCCACGTGCAGCAGGACGCCGGGGAGCATGCCGGCCATCAGCTGCTGGCCGACCGGCACCTCCGCCATCCCGGCGTACACGACGAGCAGGATGCTGGGCGGGATGAGCTGGCCACCGGTGCCGGCCATCAGCACGGCGCCGGCCGCGAAGCGTCGGTCGTAGCCCGCCTTGACCATCTCGGGGATGCCGGTGCGGCCGAGCGAGTAGACGATGCCGGTCGTGGAGCCGCTGGCGGCACCCATCGCCGCGCCCGCGAAGTTCGTGCTGATCGCGAGACCGGCCGGAGCGCGGCCGACGATGGCGCGGACCGCGGTGAAGATGTCCGCGCCGATGCCGCTCTTCTCCAGCAGGATGCCCATGAGCACGAACATCGGGATGACGCTCAGCGTCCAGCTGCTCGTGCTCGACCAGGCGACGTCGTGCAGGCTGTTGATCGCGCCCGCCGTCTCGCCCGTCATCGCCCACAGGCCCAGGAGCCCCACGACGGCCAGCGCGATGCCGACCGCCACGCGCAGGAACATCAGCCACAGCAGCAGGATCATGGCGGCGCCGGCGATGTTCATCGGGGTCGCGCCGCTGAAGAGGACGAAGACGCAGTAGGCCATGACCAGGGGACTGGTCAGGACGAAGATCGACGCGAGACGTCGGGATCCGCGGCGGGGCCGGCGGGGCTCCTCGGTCGCGTCGGTGGTGGGCTCGGCCACGAGGGTCATCACATGCTCCTCAGGTCGGTCTGGGGATCGGGGGTGTGCTCGCGGTGCGCGCGCTCGTGCTCGAGGTCGGCGGCCGAGACCTCCGTGGGCCCGCCGCGGACCAGGTCGACGGCGGTCAGCACGCAGGCGATCGTGAAGCCGGCGAAGCCGAGGGGGACCAGGAACCGGAACGGCCAGATCGGCAGGTGCCCGATGGGGGCGTACTCGCCGGCCTCCATCTGCTCGAGCGCCTCCTGCCAGCCGTACCAGGCGAACAGGGCGCCGACGACCGCGACCGCGAGGACGACGACCACGTCGACGACCTGGCGCAGGCGACCGGGCACGGTGTCCATCAGGAAGTCGACCTGGATGCGGCCGTCGTACCGCTGGGCGAGGGCGATGCCCGTGAAGGCGATGGCGGTCATGAACCACGACGCGACCATGTCGTTGGCGCCCTTGACGCCCGAGCTGGCGATGTAGCGCAGGGCCACGTCGACGAGGACGACCCCGAGGAGGGCGAGCACCGCCAACCCGCCGAGGACGGCGTAGAGGGTCCACAGGGCGTCCGCCACGCGGCGTACGCCGCTGCGCGGTTCGTCGGCGGCCTCGCTGCGCGTGGGTGCCGGTGACTCCGGCGGGCTGACGGTGCTCACAGCTTGCTCTCCTGTCGGGTCAGGACGGGTCGATGTCGAAGACCTCGGACATCACCGTGTCCAGCCACGGGTCGAGGTCGATCTCGGGTGCCTGGGTCGGGTCGTCGAGGCTCGCGACGAAGTCGTCCAGGGTGGTGTAGTCCGTCGCGAACCCGAGGTCCTCGACGATGCCGAGCCACTTCTCGTGGGCGGCCTCGTAGTCGTCGAGCAGAGCCTCCGGGTCCTCGACGCCCTCCGGGGCGTTCGCGGCCATGTCGTCGAGCACCGTGTCGTGGAAGCCGGAGATCTTCTCCTGCACGGCCGCGTCGGGCTTGTCGAAGGTCACGCCGTGCTCGCCCGCCTGCGTCGCGAACTCCCAGTAGACCTGGATCTGGGCCTCGACGAAGGACTTCAGCCAGGCGCGGACGCCGGCGTACATCTCGTCCTGGCTGGCCTCGTCGAGGTCGTCCCAGGCGGAGTTGCTGATGGTGACGCCGTCCTGGTTCCAGCCGTTGAACTGCAGCGGCACGTAGTGGCCGCCGAGTTCCCACAGGCCGGAGAGGACGTAGTGGGCGGGGTAGGTCATGACGCAGTCGACGATGCCGCGCTGGTAGCCCTCGTAGATCTCCTCGGGCAGCAGCGTGACCGGGTTGGCGCCGAGATTCTCGACCTCGTCCGCCCATGCCTCGCCGGCGATGCGGATCTTGCGCCCCTTGAAGTCGTCGACCGACGTGATGGGCTTCTTGCACAGCAGGTCGTACTGCTGGACGAGCGCCATCGGGGCGATGTAGCGGATGCCGAGCTTCTCCAGGTCCCCGTCGAGCGCGCCGGTGTCCTTCGCGAACTCCAGGTGCGCCCCGATCTTCTGCAGCAGGCCGGCCGGGAAGGCGCCCGTGTTGAGGAAGGAGGCCGAGCTGAGCCAGTCGACGGTCGGGAAGTCGGCGGGGGTGGCCGGCGGCTGCACCCGGCCCATGTCCAGGAGCCCGTCGTTCATCGCCGCGGCGAGCTCGTCGGTCGCAGCGACGCTGTTGGACCAGAACATCTCGAACTTGACGTCCCCGTCGGTCGCCTCGGTCACGGCGTCGGCGTAGGCCTGGCTCGCGTCGGCGAAGGCGTTGCCGGGCGCGTAGATGTCCTGGAACTTCAGCGTGGTGGTGCCGCCGTCGCTCGCGGTCCCGCCGCCGCCAGCGCAGGCGGTGACGAGAGCCATCGAGGCCAGGGTGGCGCCGAGGACGCTCGCGCGCCGCCGGCGTCGGGTGCTCGGGAGAATGGTCGTCGTGTCGCGCCTCATCGTGGTGCCTCTCTGCGTGAACCCATCCCTCGTGATGGCGGTCACTGGTAACCATATGCATGATTGCCCTAGTTTCGGTAGGGGCTGTCCGCAAGACGCGGACGAACGAGCTGAGGAGCGTGACGACATGGGTCAGCAGGCGGAGATCGAGCGGCGGGTGGCGCGCCTCTATGCGGAGTACGCGCGCGCCGTGGACGACGGGGACCTGGTCGCCCTGCGGGCGATGGTCGCCGACGACGTGGTGATCACCCGGGGAGGCGAGACGTTCCCGGGGGTCGAGGAGTTCATGGCGGTCTACCAGGGCGTGGTCGACGCGGGTGTCCCGTGCCAGCACGCCGTCACCGGCCTGCTGGTCGACGCCACTCCCGGCGGCGGGCTCCGGGTGCGGGCCTACTTCCGCGCCCTCTTCTTCGACGCGACCGGGACCCGCCTCGTCGTCGGTCGGTACGACGACGACCTCGTGGAGGTCGACGGCCACCTGCGGTTCGCGCACAAGCGGAACCTCGTCGAGAGGGTCGTCGCGCTCCCGGCATCCAGCATCTAGGCGCATCATTGTCAGGAACTGCGGATCGGTGCTAGCGTCCCCGCACCTCGACCGCAGGCCGAGGACGTCGCTCTCGAGGAGGCCCGGTGACCATCGCGCAGCACACCGACGCGCAGACCATCGACCGAGGGACCGGGGCACGCGGGGTGGTCGTGACCGGCGCCGCCCGCGGGCTCGGGCTCGGGATCGCGGAGTGCCTCGCCGCTGCGGGACACGCGGTCGTCGGGGTGGACCTGCTCCCGGAGGTCGAGGCGGCGATGGACGGGCTCGGGTCCGGCCACCGCGCCGTCGTCGGCGACGTGACCGACGGGGTCGTCATCGGGGCGGCGTGCGAGCGTGCCGCTCAGCTCGGCGACGGGCTGGGTGCCGTCGTCTTCAACGCCGGTGTGACCGCGCCCGGCGACACCGTCGACTACCCGGTCGCCGACTGGGACCGGGTCGTGGGCGTCAACCTCCGCGGCGTGTTCCTCGGCGCGCAGGCCGCCCGGCCCCATCTCGTTCCCGGCGGCAGCATGGTCATGATCTCGTCGATCGCCGCGGCCCAGGGCTTCGCGGCGCGGGCGTCGTACTGCGCCTCGAAGGCCGGGGTCGAGGGGCTCGTCCGCTCGTTGGCCATGGAGTGGGGACCGGCCGGCATCCGGGTCAACGCGGTCGCCCCCGGCACCATCGAGACCGAGATGCAGCGGCGGATGGTCGAGGCGGGCCGGCTATCGACCGATGCGGCGCTCGAGCGCGTGCCGCTCGGCCGGATCGGCCGCGCGCACGACATCGGCAACGCGGTCCGCTTCCTCGTCTCGCCGCTGGCCGACTACGTCACCGGCGTGGTCCTGCCGGTGGACGGGGGCTGGGCCGGAGGCGGCATGCCCGCCACCGCCTGACGAAGTCCGCTGCTCAGGCGGCCGGGCCCTCGACGGCGTCGGTCGCCGGGTCGATGAAGAAGTTGTCGCGGAACAGGCCCGTGGGGTCGTAGCGACGCTTCAGGTCGCGCAGCCGGGCGAGGTGGGCCGGCGGGAAGGCGCGCTCGAGCCAGAGCGGGCCGGTGCCGGTCTCGAAGCTGAGGTAGCTGCCGGACAGGTGGGGCACGAGCCGCTCCCAGGCGGAGTCGAACGACGGGCCGGTGCCGAAGCCGGAGAGCGAGAACGCCGCGCTGCGGCCGGCGTACGCCGTGGCGCCGCTCGGTACGTCGGCGACGGCGCCGCCGACCGCCCGGATCGAGAAGAAGTACGACGTCCCTGCGTCGAGCAGCTCTGCGACCTCGGCCGCGAGCGCGGGGGAGAGGTGGTCGGCCAGCCCGGAGTGGGTGTGCGGCTCGCCGCGGCCCTGCTGCGGCTCGTCGCTGCTGAACAGGCCGATCACCTGGTCGTAGGTCGTGAGCACGACCTGCTGCTGCACCAGCGGCGCGATCTCCGCGATCGGCTGCAGGCGCGCGACGACGGTGTCGGGGTCGTCGGCGTCGACGACCAGCATCGCCTGGGCGATCCGCTGCCCGCCCCGCCGCGCGCCGAGGATCACCTGGCCGGTGACGCTGCGGTCGGCGGACTCGATCTCCCGGCCCCACCGCTCGAGGAAGGTCGCGGTGTCGCTGGCGTCGAAGGCGAGCTGGGCGAAGGCGATCGTGCCGACGCGCGAGGCGGTGAGCTCGAAGGAGGTGGCGATGCCGAAGTTGGCCCCGGCGCCGCGGATGCCCCAGAACAGGTCCGGCTCCTCGTCGGCGCTGGTGCGTACGGCCCGCCCGTCGGCCAGCACCATCTCGACCGCGGTCAGGTGGTCGATGGTCAGGCCGTGGCTGCGCGCGAACCAGCCGATCCCGCCGGCCGTCGCGAGCCCGCCGACGCCCACACCGCCGTAGTCGCCGCTGCTGACCGCGAGCCCGTACGGCGCCAGCGTGCGCGCCACGTCCGCCCACCGGGCGCCCGGGCCGAGCCGGACGCGGCCGGTCTCCGGGTCGAGCACCTCGACGCCGTCGAGGGCGCTGACGTCGATGACGAGACCGCCGCGGTTGAGGGACCGGCCGGAGATGCCGTGTCCGGCGCTGAGGATGCCGAGCGGAAGCTCGCGGTGCTCGCGCGCCACGGCGACCGCGGCCCGCACCTCGGCGACGCTCCGCGGCCGGAGGACGAGGCCGGGGGCACCGCCGCGCAGGTAGCTCGACGTGTAGCGCGCGTACGCCGGGTCGCCCGGCTCGACCGCGCGCTCGGCGAGCTCGGGCGGCAGGTCGTCGTACCCGATGCCGGGGAGGCGTTTCGCCAGCGCCGAGGTGCCGCGGACCCGGCCGCGCTCCCGCACCCCGGAGCCCTCGCGCGCCTCGGCGACCCGGTCGCGCACCTCGCCGGTCATCGCGGCGAAGCGACGCAGCCCGCCCTCGTCGTCGCCCATCACGATGAAGGTGCTGACGCCGTCCTCGACGGCCAGGCGCACCAGGTCGTCGGCGGTGGTGTCGGGCGTGACGTTGAGGAGCCGGACGACCTCCGCGGGGTCGCGGCCGGCGCCGCGGGCCGCCTCGTCGATGACCTGCATGCCGCGCTGGAGGTCGCCGGGCTGCAGGTAGGGCAGCGAGGGCAGCCAGCCGTCGGCCGCGCGGCCGATCAGGCGCTGCATGCGGGGCTTGAGCGCCCCGAGCCAGATCGGGACGTCGTGCGCGGGCGCCGGGCCGCGCTTGGCGCCGCGGACCCGGTGGTGGGCGCCGTCGACGGCGAGGACCGACCGGTCGGCGGTGTCCCAGATCCCGCGGATGATCGTGATCGCCTCGGCCAGGGCGTCGACCGACTCGCCGGGGTTGAGGCGGGTGCCGCCGTACGCCTCGATCGCGTCCCAGAAGCCTCCGGCACCCAGCCCCAGCGCGACGCGGCCGCCGGAGAGTAGGTCGAGGCTGGCGACCGACTTCGCGAGCACGGCGGGCGGACGCAGGGGCAGGTTGAGCACGTTGCCGGCGAGGTGGATGCGCTCGGTGCGGGCGGCGGCGTACGAGATCAGCGTCCAGGTGTCGAGGAACGAGCCCTGGTAGGGATGGTCCTGGAACGTCGCGAGGTCGTAGCCGAGCTCTTCGCTGAGGACCGCGAGCTCGACCGGCCGTCCGGGCGAGGCGGCCGCGGGGGTGATGAAGGATCCGAAGCGGAGGGGGTGGCCGTAGTCGGGCATGCCTCCAGCATCCGTCGTACGACGGGGTCGGTCCAACTGCACGTAACCGGGTTACTCTGGGTAAGTGACCACGAGGAGCAGCACACGCGCCGGGCAGGACCTGATCGACGACGCCACCTGCCGCGAGGCCACCGCGGGCCTGGAGTTCGTCGGCCGCCGCTGGACCGGCGCGATCATGCTCGCGCTCGGCCGCGGCGCCACCCGGTTCGGCGAGATCGAGGCCGCCGTCGACGGGCTGTCCGCGCGCCTGCTCACCGCTCGGCTGCGGGAGCTGGAGGCCCACGACGTCGTCGAGCGCGAGGTGATCCCGACGACCCCGGTCTCGGTGAGGTACCGGCTCACCGAGACCGGGGTCGCGACCTGCTGACCGCGATGCAGCCGCTGGTGGCCTACCACCTGCGCTGGGGCGACTGACGACCCCGGCGCAGGTGACAGGCGTCGGTCTCAGGGGCGGGTGCCGCGGATGAGGTACTGCATGAGCACCTCGTGGTTGGGGGCGACGCCGTACTCGACGTCGAGCTCGTGCAGGCGGGTCAGCTCGACCGCCTCGACGTCGACGAACCCGGCGGCGCGGATGCGCTCGACGAACGGCTCGATGGAGGTCGACTCCGCGAGCGGGATGGCCTGCCGCACGTCCTCGCCGTACGACGTCCGGAACTGGTCGCTGGCCCCGTCGTACAGGCCCCGGGCGAACCAGGTGGCGTCGACGACGGCGAGGGTGCCGCCGGGGCGCAGCAGCTCGAACCAGTTCGCCAGCGCGGTGTCGGGCTCGCGCAGCGTCCAGGTCACGTAGCGGTTGACGAGGGCGTCGAAGGACGCGGGCGGGAAGTCGGGGGCCACCGCGTCGCCACGCAGGAAGGTGGGGGCGTTCGTCATGGCGTCGGCGTGCAGCTGTGCCCGCTCCAGCATCCCGTCGGCCAGGTCGACCCCCGTGACGCGGTGACCCAGGCCGGCGAGGGTGCACGCGACGTACCCCGACCCGGTGCCCACGTCGAGGACGTCGAGGGGGCCGCCGCCGAGCGCGTCGGTGAAGACCTCCCGCCAGGCCGCGAGGTCGAGCTCCTTGCGCTCCGGACGCTGCTGGTACTCGTCGTACGGCGCCGAGCGCTCGGTCCAGTAGTCGTTCATGGCCGACTGGACGTCGGGGGAGGTCTGGGTCATCAGTGGATCCTCTCGAAGGTGCGGTGCGTGGCGAGGCGCCGGGGACGGAAGGCGAGCTGGAAGCCGTCGTCGAGGTCGAGGCGGCGGACCGCCACCTCGTAGACCGGCTCGAGGTGCTCGGCGGTGAGGACGTGGTCGGGGGTGCCGCTGGCCACCACCGAGCCGTGGTGCAGCAGCAGCACCCGGTCGCAGTAGGACGCGGCCAGGTTGAGGTCGTGCAGGATGACGATCACGGTGTGCCCGCCGTCGACGGCGAGCTGGCGGGCCAGGTCCAGGACCTCGTGCTGGTAGCGCACGTCGAGGTGGTTGGTCGGCTCGTCGAGCAACAGGTGGCTGGTCTCCTGGGCCAGCGCCCGGGCGATGAGCACCCGCTGGCGCTCGCCGCCCGAGAGGCCGTCGAACGGTTTGTCGGCCAGGTGCAGCGCCCCCACCTGGGCCAGGGCCGCGGCGGCGACGCGCTCGTCGTCGGCCCCGCGCCGGGCGAACCCGGAGCGGTGCGGCGTACGGCCCAGCAGCACCATGTCGGACACCAGCAGGGGCAGGTCTCCCGAGGTCTCCTGGACGACGACCGCCACCCGGCGGGCGACCTCGCGGGCCGAGAGCCCGCCGAGCTGCTCGCCGTCGATGAGCACGGCGCCCGTCCGGGGGCGCAGCGATGCGTACAGGGTGCGCAGCAGCGTGGTCTTGCCCGACCCGTTCGGTCCGACGAGGCCCAGCACCTGACCGTGCGGCGCGTCGAGGTCGACCGCGTCGAGGACCTCGCGCTGGCCGTAGGAGAACCTGATCCCGCTGGCGGAGATCATCGCTGGAAGTGCTCCACGATGTTCTCCAGGCCGTCGATCGCCAGCGGCGAGGGCGGCTCGGAGAAGTTGAACAGCTGGGTCAGGATCGCGTCGTCCTGCACCGCCGTCAGCGCCTCGGCGCCGTTCATCTCGGTGATGGCCGCCTCGACGTCCGCGGGGTCGCCGTCGGAGTGCAGCAGGATCAGGACGTCGGGGTCGCGCCCGACGAGCTCCTCCAGGGTCACCTCGAAGACGCGCTCGCTGGTGTCGTCGAAGACGTTGGTGAAGCCGGCGGCCTCCAGCTGCGGCTGCGCCATCGACGTGGTGCCGTACGCGTACGGCGTACCGCCGCCCACCGTGGGGTAGAGGACCGCGGCGGTGCGCTGCTCGTCCGGGTCGACCCGGTCCAGGACCTCGGCCAGGCGGGTCTCCAGCCGGCCGACGGCCGCCTCGGCCTCCTCGGCCTTGTCGAAGATCGAGCCGTAGGTGCGCATCTGCTCGTAGATGTCGTCGAACGACGGGTCCGCCGGCGGCTCGGGACACAGGCCCGGCTCCTCCATCAGCGGGATGCCGGCGGCGCCGAGGGTCTCGCGGTTGAGATTGTCCGCCTCGCCGAAGACGATGTCGGGCTGCTCGGCGAGCACGACCTCCTTCGAGATCTGCAGGTGGCCGGAGGAGTCGATCTCGTCCGAGAGCGTCGGGATCGACTCCAGCTCCGCCCAGGTCTCGTCGTCGTAGTAGTCGCGGGCGTAGGCGCCGGCGCGCGCCGTCACCACGTCGCCGAGGACGCCGAGCTCGTGCAGGTACGGGACAGCGGCCGACTTCAGCAGCACGCCCTTCTCGGGCGCCTGGTCGAAGACGACGTCGGTGCCGCAGTTCTCGACGGTGACGGGGAAGGCGCCCCCGGTGGACCCGGCGGTGCTCTCCTCGCCGGACTCGGAGTCGGAGCCGCAGGCGGAGAGCGAGGCGATCAGGACGACGCCGGAGACGAGGGCGATGGGGCGGGAGACGGACACGTGGTTCCTTCGTGGAGGGGTGATGGGCACTTCAGGCGGCACGGGCTTCTCAGGCAGGTGAGTGCAGCCTGCGGATCAGGTAGAGCAGGAACGGGGCTCCGACCATGGCGGTGACGATGCCGATGGGCAGCTCGCGCGGCTGGAGGAGCATCCGGGAGAGCAGGTCGGCCCAGAGCAGGAAGATCGCGCCGAGCAGGGCGGCGGTGGGGATCGACCACGCGTGCGCCGCCCCCACGAGGCGCCGTGCCAGGTGGGGGACGACCAGCCCGACGAACCCGATCGAGCCGGAGGCGGCGACGACGAAGCCGATGCACAGCGAGACCAGGATCAGCAGCTGCGTCCGGAAGCGGGTCGGCGAGACGCCCAGCACCAGCGCGGTGTCGTCGCCGATCGCCAATGCGTCCAGCTTGCGCCCCCACAGGGCCAGCACGATCGCCGTACCGAGGACGACGAGGGTGAGCGCCAGGAGGGGCGCTCCCCACTGGGCCAGCGCCAGCGAGCCGAGCAGCCAGAACATCACCGAGCGGGCGCCCTCGGCGGATCCCGACGCGAAGATCAGGAAGCTGGTGAGTGCCGAGAGCGCGTAGCCGACGGCGACCCCGGCGAGCAGCAGTCGGACCGAGGTGATGCGCCCGGCCGCCCGGGCGACGACGAAGACCAGCAGCGAGGCCGCCAGAGCGCCGAGGAAAGCGCTGACCGACAGGGCGTGCTCGCCGACGCCGAGCGTCACGCCGAAGAGGATCGTGGCCGCGGCTCCGCTGGACGCCCCGGAGTTGATGCCGAGCAGGTAGGGGTCCGCGAGCATGTTGCGCACCATCGCCTGCAGCGCCGCGCCGCACACGGCGAGACCGGCGCCGACGGCGATCGCCATGACGACCCGGGGGAAGCGGACGTCCCAGACGATGACCTCCGAGGTCGCGTTGACGCCGTCGGGGACCGTGGACAGCAGCCTGGCCCGCAGCACCTCGAGCACCTCGGTCGGCGCGATCACGATCGGGCCGATCCCGATGCCGAGGACGGCGGAGACCAGCAGGGCGACGACCAGTGCCGTCACGACCACGGTGTTGCGTCGCCGCCGACGTCCCCGCCCGAGGGGGTCCGACCCGACCTCTGGTGGGACGGACAGCGTGATGGCGTGCGGCACCCGGGCTCCTTGTTGCGACCGATATGCAATAGCGAGGTAAGCGTAGCGGCGTCGGGTGACGACGCGGCGACCGGGTGCCGACGACTGCGTGTCGGGCCACGATCACCGGGCGGTACGCTCCTGGCAGCCAGTCGTGCTCCTGATGCCAGGAGTCAGGGAATCCGGTGTGACTCCGGAACTGACGCGCAGCGGTGAGGGGACGGGTGGGACACGCCGGCAACGGCAGCCACTGGGGCACACGCCCTGGGAAGGCGTCCTCTCCCGGGTGATCCGAGTCCGAAGACCTGCTGGCCCTGACGACACCCGTCGTCGGGTCATGGTGGGTCTCGCGAACGGACCCCGACTCCGAGCAAGGTGAACGCCCCGGTGGACCGGTACCGACCAGATCGCTGTCCTGGTGCGCTGCGCCCCTGGCCCGCCGACGACGGCTTGCTGGTGCGCCTGCGTCTGCCCGGCGGCCGGGTGGGGGCCACGGCGCTCGACGCCCTCGGGCGCTTCGCCGAGCGGTACGGCGACGGCCACGTGCACGTGACGTCGCGCAGCAACCTCCAGGTGCGGGGACTTCCGGGAGCCTCCGACCTCCCCGCGGACGTCCTGGCCGAGCTGGAGGCCACCGGGCTGCTGCCCAGCCGGACCCACGACCTGGCCCGCAACGTGATGGCCTCGCCGCGGACCGGACTCGCCTCCGCGCCCGCCGACCTGCGGCCGGTGCTGCGTGCCCTGGACGCCGCGATCTGCGGCGACCCCGTGCTGGGCGGGCTCCCCGGTCGGTTCCTGTTCGTCCTCGACGACGGCACCGGCGACCTGCTCGGCGCGACCTGCGACCTCGGGCTCGTCGCGCTCGACGACGCGCACGGCCAGCTGCGGGTCGGGGACGGGTGGGGGGACGTCGTACCGGTGTCGAGTGCGCACGAGGAGCTGGTCGTCCTGGCCCGCGCCTTCCTCCGCGCGCGCGGAGGCGGACCGTCGGCCGCCTGGCACGTGCGCGAGCTCCCGTCCCCGTTGGTGCCCGCCCGGTCCCCGGACCCGCGGGTGCCGTCTCCGGCGCCACCGCTGCCGTACGGCGCCGTCCCCGGCGGCCGGCACGTGCCCGTGCCGAGCGACGGGCTCGACCGGTCCGCCGTCGAGCGGCTCTGCGCCGCCGCCCCCGAGCTCGTCGTCACGCCGTGGCGTGGCGTCCTGATCCCCGAGGAGAACCGATGAACACGCCGGACACCGGCCCGCGCCGCCCCCGCCGGCACTACCCGTACGTCGACCGCGGGCCCGCGATCTACCACGACTCGTTCGCGACGATCCGCCGGGAGGCGGACCTGTCCGGGGTGCCGGCGAGCGCCGAGCAGCTCGCCGTACGGATGATCCACGGCAGTGGGCAGGTCGACCTGGCCGAGGACCTGGTCGTCGACCCGCGCCTGGTCCCGGCGGCCCGCGCCGCGCTGGAGGCCGGCGCGCCGATGCTCTGCGACGCCACCATGGTGGTCCGGGGCGTGACCCGGAGCCGGCTGCCCGCCGACAACGACGTCGTCTGCCTGCTCGAGGACCCGCGCGTGCCCGGCCTGGCGGAGGAGTGGGGGACCACGCGCACGGCGGCCGCGGTCTCCCTGTGGGAGCCGCGGCTGGAGGGCGCGGTGGTCGCCATCGGCAACGCCCCGACCGCGCTGTTCCACCTGCTCGAGATGCTGATCGACGGTGCTCCCCGGCCCGCCGCGATCGTCGGCTGCCCGGTCGGCTTCATCGGTGCGGCCGAGTCGAAGCAGGCCCTGGCCGACCTGGCGCGCGACCACGGCATCGACATCCCGTTCGTCACCGTCCGTGGCCGGCGCGGCGGGTCCGCCATGACGTCGTCGGCTCTCAACGCGATCGCCCAGGAGGTCGAATGAGCAGCGGACCGGGTCGGTTCTTCGGCGTCGGGGTCGGCCCCGGCGATCCCGAGCTGATCACGCTCAAGGCCGCCCGGCTGATCGGCGCGGCCGGCGTGGTCGCGTACCACGCTGCCGCCGGCAAGCAGTCCAACGCCCGCCGGATCGCCGCCGGCCTGCTGCCGCCCGGTGTCGTCGAGGAGGAGCTGACCTACCCCGTCACGACCGGCAGCACCGACCACCCCGGCGGCTACACCGGCGCGCTCGCCGAGTTCTACGAGGAGGCGGCCGCCCGGCTCGCCGCCCACCTCGACGCCGGCCGGGACGTCGTGCTGCTGGCCGAGGGCGACCCGCTGTTCTACGGCTCGTACATGTACATGCACGACCGGCTCTCGGCGTCGTACTCCACCGAGATCGTGGCGGGCGTCCCCGCGTTCCTCGCGGCCGCGGCGACGACCGCCAGCCCGCTGGTGCGCCAGACCGACGTGCTGACCGTGCTGCCTGGGACGCTGCCCGAGCCGGAGCTGGCCCGGCGGCTGGCCGACACCGACGGTGCCGTGATCATGAAGCTCGGACGGACCTTCCCCGCCGTACGACGGGCGCTCGCCGCTGCTGGCCGCCTGGAGCACGCGCTGTACGTCGAGCGCGCGTCGATGCCGGAGGAGCACTGGCGGCACGTGGCCGAGGTGGACGAGCGCGACGTGCCGTACTTCTCGCTCATCGTGGTGCCGGGGGACAGCCTGAACGGCGCGCGGTCCCGGGACGCCGGGGGCGCGGAGCCCGCCGCCCCTCCGGCGGACGCGAGCCCCGCCGAGCTGCTGGTCGTCGGGCTCGGACCGGGCCCGGACGGTTGGTTGACCCCGGAGGTCGCGTCCGCCCTCGCGGAGGTCGACCACGTGGTCGGCTACGCGCCGTACGTCGCCCGGGTCCCGCAGCGCGAGGGGCTGACCCGGCACGCCTCGGGCAACACCGTGGAGGTCGACCGGGCGCGCGCCGCGCTCGACCTCGCGCGCGGCGGGGAACGGGTCGCCGTGGTCTCCGGCGGGGACGCGGGGGTCTTCGGGATGGCGGCCGCGGTGTTCGAGGCCGCCGAGGACCCGGCGTACGCCGACGTGCGGGTGCGGGTGCTGCCCGGCGTCAGTGCCGTGCAGGCCGTGGCCGCCCGCGCCGGGGCGCCGATCGGCGCCGACTTCGCGGTGCTCAGCCTCTCCGACCGGCTCAAGCCCTGGGCCGTGGTCGAGCGGCGGCTGCGCGCCGTGGCCGAAGCGGACCTGGTGCTGGCCGTCTACAACCCCGCGTCGCGCTCGCGCACCGAGCAGATCGCGACCACGCGCGCCGTACTGCTCGAGCACCGCGACCCCGCCACTGTGGTCGTCGTCGGCCGCGACGTGGGCCGAGCCGAGGAGTCGCTGACGGTCACCACGCTGGGCGAGCTCGACCCCGGGAGCATTGACATGAAGTGCCTGCTGATCGTGGGCGCGTCCTCGACCCGGGTGTCACCGGCCGGGGTCTGGACGCCGAGGTACGTGCGGTGACCGTGCACTTCGTGGGCGCCGGTCCGGGAGCGGCCGACCTGCTGACCGTGCGCGCCACCCGGCTGCTCGCCGCGGCCCGGGTCGTGCTCTACCCGGGCACCTACCTCGATCCCGAGGTGCTGGCGCACTGCGGGCCGGACGCGCGGCTGGTCGACACCCAGGACCTCGACCTGGACCGGATCACCGAGCATCTGGTCGACGCGGTCCGCGCCGGTCTGCCTGTCGTCCGGCTGACCTCTGGCGACCCGTCGCTGTACTCCGCGCTGCACGAGCAGACCCGGCGCCTCGACGCGGCCGGCGTTCCCTGGGAGGTCACCCCCGGCGTCCCGGCGTACGCCGCCGCGGCGGCCCTGGTCGGCCGGGAGCTGACCGTCCCGCGGGTCGCGCAGTCGGTGGTGCTCACGCGCACCCGCGCCCGGTCGACGCCGATGGGCGAGGGCGAGCGGCTGGCGGACTTCGCCGCCACCGGCGCCACCCTGGTGCTCCACCTCGCGATCACCCGGACTCGCGAGCTGATGGCGGAGCTGTCCCCGGTCCTCGGAGACGACTGCCCGGTGGTCGTCGTACACCGCGCTAGCCAGCCGGGGGAGCAGGTCCTGCGCGGCACCGTCGGAGGGATCGCCGACGAGGTCGAGGCGATCGGCCTGCGGCAGGCCGCGGTGATCCTCGTCGGGCCGGCGCTCGCCGGGGACGGCGGGGAGTCGTACCTCTACAGCGCGGACCGCGAGCGGCGGAGCTGACCGTGGACCTGTACGACGCGCTCGCCCTCCGGCGGGACACCCGGGCCGAGTTCACCGGCGTACCGCCGTCCGACGAGGCGCTGCAGCGGATGCTCGCCGCGGCGCACCGGGCGCCCAGCGTCGGGATGTCCCAGCCGTGGGTGTTCGTGACGGTGCGCGACCTCGCGACGCGTCGGGTCTTCCGCGAGCACGTCCACACGGAGCCGGAGGTCTTCGCCTCCTCGCTCGACGGGGAGCGGGCCGCGACCTTCTCCGGCATCAAGGTCGAGGGGATCGTCGAGTCCGGCCTCGGCATCGTGGTCGGCTACGACTCGACGACCGCGGGTGCGCAGGTGCTCGGGCGGCATGCCATCGCCGATGCCGGTCTGTACTCGGTCTGCCTGGCGATCCAGAACCTCTGGCTGGTCGCGACGGCCGAGGGCGTCGGAGTGGGGTGGGTGAGCTTCTACCGCGAGGCGTTCCTCGCCGACCTGGTCGGCTTCCCCGCGCACGTCCGGCCGGTGGCCTGGCTGTGCGTCGGCGAGGTCGCCGAGCTGCCGACCGTGCCCGATCTCGAGCGGTTCGGCTGGCGCGGACGGCGGCCGCTGGTCGTGCGCGAGGAGTCGTACGACGGAGTCGCGCGAACCGTCTCCGTCGACTGAGCGCCGCTGCTAGCCTCCGTCCACCTGCCGCCCGGGTGAGAAGGAAGCCTCCGTGACCCGTTCCGTTCCACTGGACCTCGCCGCGTCGCCGCGCGACAACCTCTACGCCTTCGGGAAGACGTGGGGGACGTTCGGCGAGGACCCCCTGGTCTCGACGTTCCACGGCGCGATGTACGCCTCCGTCGGGACCTCGCGGCTGCAGCCGCTGTTCGGGTACGCCGGCACCGGCATCACCAAGGTCCGCTTCGTCGGCGACGGTCCCGCCGAGCGCCTCCAGATGCGCGGCAAGGAGACGGGGTTCTTCTACGACCTGCGCACCGGCGACGTCATCGAGACCTGGGACAACCCGTTCACCGCGGAGACCGTGGAGGTCTTCCCCTTCCTCAACGACAAGATCGGCGGCGAACTCACCCTCGAGATGCCGAGGCTGTACGTCGGCGACGCCGAGGAGCACGGCGTCGCGATGAACGAGAACGTCGACGCCACCGAGGACGGCTCGCTGCCGTTCATCCTGCCGTGGGCGGTCTACGGCGACGAGGTGCTGCTCGAGTGGGACTACGCGCACGAGTACCCCAACCCGGTCACCCCGACCGGCTGGCCGAAGGCCTCGACCGGCGCGACGATCAACCCCTCGGAGCACTTCGTCATCTACACCTCGAAGCGCGAGCTCGAGGACCGCGACCTCGCCTCCGCCCACTTCCGCGCCGGCTTCTCCCGCGTCTCGCCGTTCTGGCCGTGGATGCGGATGGGCGGCTCGGGACTCGAGGGCGGCGTGATGACCGGCCGGCTGCACAGCCGCAAGACGATCCGCGGCCTCGACGACGTACCTCCGAAGATCCGGGCGTACACCGAGAAGCACCACCCGCAGTACTTCGAGCCCCCGGCCGACTGGGACGTCTCCGGCCCCATCCTGTCCTCCTGGGAGGCCTTCGCCCGCGCCACCCCGCCCGAGGCCTGACCCACCCCGTCACCCCGCCGAGTCGGCAGAACTTGCGCGCCGAGTCGGCAGAACTTGCGCGCCGAGTCGGCAGAACTTGCGCGCCGAGTCGGCAGAAGCCGCTGCCGACCCGGCACGATGTCGCGCGTGGGAGAGAAGCCGACGGATGAGTGGATCTACGTCGTCACCGACGTCGAGCTCGACGGACCGTGGCCCGGGGTGAACTCGATGCGATCGTTCGCCTCGGTCGCGGTCTCGCGCGACGGGACCGAGCACGGACGCTTCGAGGCGGTGCTGGAGCCGCTGCCCGGGACGGCGCCCGACGAAAAGACCCTGGCATGGTTCGGGACGCAGCCCGGTGCCTGGGAGGCGGCCACCACAGACCCGGAGCCGGTCGTCGACGTGATGGTGAGGTACGTCGATTGGCTGCGGACTCTGCCCTGGCCGCGGACGTTCGCCGCCTTCCCGATGTCACTGGACGGGTTGTGGATCGACTACTACCTGCGCCGGTTCACCCGGTACGGCGTCCGGCAGGGTCACCACGAGCAGGACACGGTGTTCGCCGGCGGCGGCCTGTGCATCAAGAGCTATGCCGCAGCCATCAGCGGGATGCCGGTCGCGGACGTGCAGCCCGACACATTGCCGAGCGCGTGGTTCGGCGAGATCGCGCACTCGCACCGGGCGATCGACGACACCCTGGGGTACGCGAACCTCCTCGTCGAACTCCTGGGCCGCTCCGGTGCGTAGCGACGGCTGGTCCCGGACGCGACATCGAGACCGTTCGGTGACTACTCGCCGGAATCGTCCTCCTCGTTGGTGTCCTCGATGTAGCCGCTCACGGGATCGACCATCGCGAGGAAGTCGCGGATGGAGTCGACGTGTGCGGCGCGAGGCAACCTCTGGCCGTCGGAGCGGCCGCCCGAGAACCCGTAGCCGACCGCAGGACCACTACAACCACTACACCCGCCTGGGAGGCGGGTGTAGTGGTAGGTGCCCGGCTGCGAAGCGTCATAGGTGATGGCGAAGTCGAAGCCGTCCACGGTCACGTGGAGGTTGTCCGCAGATGGGGCGTCGGCGTCTCGGTCCATGGGCGCATTCAAGCAAGAGGCGCGTTTCTGGTCCTGGCGGGTCGAGAGCAGGGATGCGCGGTCGCCTTTCCTCAGGTTGTGTGCGGCCGGCCGCGCCGGCGCGCGTCTTCGGGCACACGACCCATCGGCCGTCGCGCTCTGCGCGGCTGAGTGTTCGGTGCGCGCGAGGGCGCGGCGAGCGGGTCAGTCGACCTTCGCGGCGCGGTGCCGGCGGACGTTGCCGTAGGTCGCGCCGATCGCGCCCGCCCCGAAGAGCAGTGCAGCGGTCCGGATCTCCAGCCCGAGCCCGGTGATCCGTCCCGCGACGAAGACGACAGCGATCCCGAGCGCGAGTGCGACGTAGGCACCGAGCAGCGTGCGAGCCAGTTCCACGGTGACCCTTCGTCGGCGGGATGTGGGCTCAGGGTAGGTTGCGCCACCCTAGGTTCGCCGGGACTTCGAGTGATTGGGCGACCAGGTCCGGCACGTGAGAGGTGAGCCGAGCAACGAAACCGCGCGTTGTGGCGTCCCACGAGCAAGGCCGCGCGTGAAGTCGTACCTTCCCGTCTCGGTCGCCGTGCTCGTCGTCTGTTGTGTGGTCAACGCCTGTGGACCATCCAGCGGTCATGGGCGCTCGAGCGGGCGGACGTCAGGGACGACGAGCGCTCCCGCGGAGCCGACGCCGAGGACCGACATCAGCGCCAAAGCGACCAGCGCTCCCGAAACGGGTCTCACAGGGAGGGCCGCCTCGGAGAGTGCTTGGTGAAGGCGACAACTTGTGCCGACTCGAGGCGCAACTTCTGCCGACTCGGCGATGTGCCGGCGGGTAGCGGAGTGCCAGCCCTCACAGGTCGAGGTGCCCCGACCCGATTCGGGTGAGGTGGCGGGGTCCGGGATGACCGAGCATCGCGCTCGTGGACGGCTTCGACGTGGTGGTCCGGGTGGCGCGGCTGGCGCTGGAGTCGAGCGCGGAGGGTGTCGGGCTGCTGGAGGACTACGTACGGCGCGCGGGTGCGTCGTACGGGCTGGAGGTCGGGCTGGTGGTCCTGCCGGAGCAGATCCTGGTCCAGGAGCTGGGGACCGACCAGCCGCGTACGGCGCTCGTCCGCGCCGCTCCGGGCATCTTCCGGCTCGACCAGGTGGCCGACCTCAAGCGAAGCCTGGTCGACATCGAGGCCGGTGCGCCTCCCGACGAGGCGTGCCGGCGGCTCGACGCGATCGCCGGACGCACGGCTCCGTGGCCGTGGTGGGCTCGGGTCGTCGGCGTCGCGCTCTTCGCGGCCGGCTTCGCCCCCAGCGTCGTGGCGTCCTGGGGCGAGGTGGCGGCGGCGGCGATGCTCGGACTGCTCATGGGCGTGCTGGTCGTCGCGGCCGGTGGCACGCGGCTGGAGGGGATCGTCCCGTTCCTCGGCGCGTTCGTCGTCACGGTCCTCGGCCTGACGCTGCTCTCCGACCTCGCGTCCACGACCGGGGTGACGCTGATGGTGCTGCCGGCGCTCTTCATCACCGTCCCGGGCGACACGCTCTCGGCGGCAGCGGGGGAGCTCCTCAGCGGGCGGTTCACGGCCGGCGCGATCCGTCTCGCTCTCGGCCTCTTCGTCCTCGGCCTGATCGTGATCGGGATCGTGGCGGGGGCGAACCTGACCGGCGACGTCGACGCACTCTCCGAAACCCTGCCGGCGCCGGACCTCCCCCTGCTGGTGGTCCTCGCCGGGTGGGTCGTCTTCTCCGCCGGACTGGTCCTCGCCTTCAACGCGCCGCCCACGGTGTTCTGGTGGTTGGTCCCGAGCGTGATCGCCACGTTCCTGCTCCAGCAGGGCGTGACCCGGGTCGCCGGCGCCGTGCTCGGCACGCTCGTGGCGGGAGCCGTCCTCGGGGCCTTCGCGAACCTCCTCGACGCGCACCCCCATCGCCCGCCGCGGCTGGTCCTCGTGCTCGGGGGCTTCTTCGTCCTGACCGTCGGCGGGCTGGGCGTTCGCGGCGTCACCGCCGTGTTGGGAGAGGACCCGGTCGACGGCCTCACGGATCTGGTCGACTTCGGCCTCCAGGTCCCGACCGTCGCTCTCGCGATCGCGCTCGGCGTGCTGCTCAGCGACCGGTGGCGTCCGCGCTTCCGTCCGTGACGTCGACGCGCCGGGTGTGCTCGAGGATCGCCTCGGCGAGCGGTACGACGACCGGGGAGCCGAGTGCGTGCCCCATCCCGGGGATGGTCACCAGGTCGGCGCCCGGGATGGCGTCGGCGATCCGCGCGGCCGACGGCGGCGGGTTGATCGGGTCGGCCGGCGCCTCGACCACGAGGGTGGGTACGGCGACCGACGCCAGCTCCGCTCCCCGGTCCAGGCCGCTCTGGTCCGCGCGGGCGTGCGCCGCGGGGTTGTCGTGCCGCCCGGTGTGGTCGACGACGTGCTCCTCGAGCCGGTGGAACTCGTCGGCGTCGAAGGGCACCTCGTCGCCGTTGAGCAGGCGCCAGTGCTCGACGCGGAAGGCGATCTCCTCCTCGCGGCTGCGCGGGTCGGCGAGTCGCTCCCACAGGGCGAGCAGGCGGGGGTCGATGTCTCCGAACGGTGCCGGGGCGCCGTCGGGGCCGGCGCCCTCGAGCACGGCGGTCGCGAGGATCGTGGCCGAGAGCAGTCGGTCCGGATGGTCGAGGAGGAGGAGCTGCGCGAGGGTGCCGCCCATCGACATGCCGACGACGTGGGCGCGGTCGATGCCGAGCCCGTCGAGGACGGCGACGGCGTCGCGCGCCAGGTCGGCGACGGCGTACGGCTGCTGGTCGAAGGCCCACGTCGACCGGCCGGTGTCCCGATGGTCGTAGCGGACCACGCGATGGTGCTCACCGAGCCGGGCCACGAGCTCGTCGGGCCACGCGACGCCGGAGGAGTTGGCGCCCATCACCAGCAGCAGTGGCGACCCCTCACGGCGGCCGGACTGCTCGACCCACAGGCGGACATCGCCGGACACGTCCACGTAGCACTCCACGCGGGCATTCTGCGGGTGCGGACGACGAGGTGCGAACGACGTTCGGGCGCTGGGCTGCTCAGCGGGTCCAGGACCACTGGGTGACGGTGCGGGCCGGCGTCCAGCCCGTGAACGTGCCGACCGGCGCGGTGGTCTCGACGGCGATCCGGGTCAGCTCGCCGCCGCGGGTGCGGTGGGCATCGGCCAGGAGGCCCTCGGTCTCGAGGGTCACGCCGTGCACCACCAGCCGGCCGCCGGGGGACAGGGCCTTCAGGCAGGCGTCGAGGACGCCGGGCCGGGTGGCCCCGCCACCGATGAAGACGGCGTCCGGAGGAGCCAGGCCGGCCAGGGCGTCGGGAGCGCGACCCTCGACGACCGTGAGGTCGGGTACGCCGAGTCGCCGGGCGTTGCGGGCGATCCGGGCCGCGCGATCGGGGTGCGACTCGACCGAGGTGGTGCGGCAGGTGGGGTGCGCGCGCATCCACTCGACGCCGATCGAGCCCGCACCGGCACCGACGTCCCACAGGTGCTGGCCTGGGGAGGGCGCGAGCCGCGCGAGGGCGGAGGCGCGCAGGTCGCGCCGGGTCAGCTGACCGTCGTGCTCGAAGGCGTCGTCGGGCAGCCCCGCCACCCACGAGGAGCGCCAGCCGGCGACGTCGGACGGGATCTCGACGGCGAGCACGTGCAGGGCGGGCACCTCGTTGAGCGGGTCGACGACCCAGTCGAGCGCCGTACGGCGGATCCGGGACTCCTGCCCGGAGCCGAGGTCGGCCAGCAGGGTGAGTACGGCGGCGCCGCACCCGGCGTCGGTGAGCAGCCGGCCCACGACGGCCGGCGTGCCCGGGCCGGAGGTGAGCAGCAGCAGTCGCCGGCCGGGCGCGACCTCCCGCAGCAGGCGCTCCTCGTGACGCCCGACGAGCGTGACGACCGCGGACTCCTCGGCCGGCCAGCCCAGCCGCGCCCGGGCGAGCGCGACGGAGGACACCGCGGGCAGCACCCGTACGGCGTCCGCCCCGAGCTCCCGCACCAGCGTGCTGCCGATGCCGGAGACCATCGGGTCGCCGGACGCCAGCGCGACGGTACGACGGCCGCGCAGCCGATCGAGCAGCGCGGGCAGTCCGTCGGCGAGCGGCGAGGGCCAGGTCAACCGCTCCTGCCCATCCGCCTCGGGGGCCGCCGCGAGATGTCGGCGACCGCCGAGCAGCACCTCGGCATCCTGCACCAGCGCGAGGGCAGCATCGTCGAGGAGGCCGTCGGCGCCGACTCCGACGACGGTCATCCACACGCCGGGAGGGGGGTCTGTCGGGACGGGCACGGGACGGGAGGCTATCGTCCTGGCCTACGTGAGGTGCCCCTGCGGCCCAACCATCGCCCGGCGGTGGGGAAGGACAACGGGGAGAATCTGGGAAGCCGGTGAGATTCCGGCACAGGCCCGCTGCGGTGAACCGAGCACTCCGCCAGGAGTGACCCGGCCAAGTCCGAAGACCGGCCTCGCGTCGCCACATCCAACGGCCTTGCGAGCGGGAGCCTCACGTGCCAACGACCTACCCCTTCTCTGCCGTCGTCGCCTCCGGTGACGACCACCTCGGTCTCGCGCTGGTGCTGACGGCGATCAGCCCCCAGATCGGCGGCGTCCTCGTGCGCGGCGAGAAGGGCACCGCCAAGTCGACCACCGTGCGCGGTCTCGCCGAGGTCCTCCCGTGGATCGAGGTGTACGACGGCGATCGGTACTCGATCGATCCCCGCGACCCCTCCGCGACCTCGCCCGACGGCACTGTCGCAACGACGGCGACGACCGTCAGCCGTCCCGTCCGGCTCGTCGAGCTGCCGGTCGGTGCGACCGAGGACCGGCTGCTCGGCTCGCTGCACCTGGAGAAGGCGCTGACCGCGGGCGCGGTCGAGTTCGAGCCCGGTCTGCTCGCCCGCGCGCACCGCGGCGTCCTGTACGTCGACGAGGTCAACCTGCTGCACGACCACCTGGTCGACCTGCTGCTCGACGCGGCGGCCACCGGCGGCGTGACCGTCGAGCGCGACGGCATCTCGCTCAGCCACGCCGCGCGCTTCGTGCTGATCGGCACCATGAACCCCGAGGAGGGCGAGCTGCGCCCGCAGCTGCTCGACCGGTTCGGCCTGACGGTCGAGGTGGCCGCGCCCCGCGACCCCGCCCTGCGCGTGGAGGTCGTACGGCGCAGGCTCGCGTTCGACCGCGATCCCGAGTCCTTCGCCGCCGGGTACGCCGGCGAGCAGGCCGACCTGTCGCGGCGGATCGCCGCGGCCCGGGACCGGATCGACGACGTCGAGGTGAGCGACGCGGCCCTGCTCAAGGTGGCCGAGGTCTGCGCGGCCTTCGAGGTCGACGGCCTGCGTGCCGACATCGTCACCACCCGGACCGCGGTCGCCCACGCCGCCTGGGTCGGTCGCGACCGGATCACCCGCGCCGACATCCGCGTCGCCGCGCTGCTCGCCCTGCCGCACCGGCGCCGGCGCAACCCGTTCGACGCCCCCGGGCTCGACGAGGACCTGCTCGACCGGATCCTCGGCGACGAGGAGCTCCCGGACCCGCCGGAGCCGACCGACCCGCCGCAGGACCCCACCGAGCCGTCCGATGGCACGTCCGACGGGCAGCCTGAGCCAGGCTCACCGAACGACGCTCCCGAGTCGACGGAACCCGCCCAGGGACCGACCTCGGACGAGGCACCCCAGGCCGCCGACGACTCCGACACCGAGACACCGGCGCCGCCGCCCGGTGCCCCCGGCGCGCCCAGCGCCGAGCCGGCCCGCGCGGGCGCGGCGTACCGACCGCGGCTCTTCGCCGTGGACGGGCTGGGGGAGGGCGCTCCTGGACGTCGCAGCCGGGCGCTCGGGACGACCGGCCGCCGGATCGGCAGCGGCACCGGCCGGGGCGCCCTGCACCTCGTCGAGACGCTGCGGGCCGCCGCCGAGCGGCACGCCGCCCGGGGCACCGGCCTCCGGGGCGATCGGCTCCGGCTGGACCCGGCCGACCTGCGCACCGCTGTCCGCGAGGGCCGCGAGGCCAACCTGCTGCTGTTCTGCGTCGACGCCTCCGGGTCGATGGCCGCTCGGCGGCGGATGGGCCAGGTCAAGACCGCGGTCCTCTCCCTGCTGACCGATGCGTACCGCCGCCGGGACCGGGTGGCGATGATCGCCTTCCGCGGTGCCGGCGCCAAGGTGGTCCTGCCCCCGACCGGCTCGGTCGAGGTCGCGGCGACCCGCTTGGACGACCTCGCGACCGGCGGGCGCACCCCGCTGGCCGAGGGCCTGGAGTCCGCCCACGACCTGGTGCGGCGCGAGCGGCTGCGCGACCCGCGGATCCGCCCACTGCTGATCGTGGTCACCGACGGGCGGGCCACCGCCGGCCCCGACGCCGTGGCCCGCTCCCAGCGCGTGGCCGGACGCCTCGGATCGCTCGGCGTACCGGGGGTGGTCGTCGACTGCGAGCAGGGGCCGCTGCGGCTCGGCCTCGCCGCGACCCTCGCCGCGCACCTGCGTGCCGAGCACGTGCCGATGGCGCAGGTCAGCGCCGACGGACTGGTCGACGTCGTCACGGGACACGTCGCGTGAGCTCGCTGCTCGCCCCGCTGTGTCCCGGCACCGTGACCCTCGTCAGCGGCGGTCCCGGCGACCCCGGCCTGATGACGGTGGCCGGCCGCGCCGCCGTCGAGCAGGCCGACGTCCTGCTCGTCGACCACCTCGCACCCGCGGGTGCACTGGCCTGGGCGCGGATCGACGCCGAGGTCGTCGACGTCGCCAAGCTGCCCCGCGGCGCCAGCACCTCCCAGGAGCGGATCAACGCGCTGCTGGTCGAGCACGCCCGGGCCGGACGGCGCGTCGTCCGGCTCAAGGGCGGGGACGGCTTCGTGTTCGGCCGCGGCATGGAGGAGGTCCTGGCCTGCGCCGAGGCCGGCGTACCGACCCGGGTGCTGCCCGGGGTGAGCTCGGCCGTCGCGGTCCCGGCCCTGGCGGGCATCCCGGTCACCCACCGAGGGGTCGTCCACGGCTTCAGCGTCATCTCCGGGCACGTCCCACCCGGCCACCCCACCTGCACGCTCGACTACGCCGCTCTCGCGCGCGCCGGCACCAGCCTCGTCGTCCTCATGGGCGTCGCCAACCTGCGCGCCGTCACCGACGAGCTGATCCGGCACGGACTGTCCGCGGACACTCCGGCCGCCGTCATCGCGCGCGGCGGACATCCCGACCAGGAGGTCCGCGTCGCCGACCTGGCGGGCATCGCCTCCGCCGCGGTCGGGATCGCCCCGCCCGCGGTCACGGTCATCGGCGAGGTCGCCCGGTACGCCGTCCCCACCCTGCTCCAGGAGGTCCACTGATGCCCCAGGGCCAGCCGCTCGCCGTACCCGAGGACGGGCTCACCACCCGCCAGCGCCGCAACCGTCCGCTGCTGATGGTCCACACCGGCGACGGCAAAGGGAAGTCCACCGCCGCCTTCGGCCTCGCCCTGCGGAGCTGGAACCAGGGCTGGAGCATCGGGGTGTTCCAGTTCGTGAAGTCGGCCAAGTGGCGCATCGGCGAGCAGACCGTCCTCGAGCGCCTCGGCGAGCTGCACGAGCAGACCGGCGAGGGCGGTCCCGTCGAGTGGCACAAGATGGGCTCGGGCTGGTCCTGGTCGAAGAAGCAGGGCGACGAGGAGGACCACGCCCGTGCGGCCGCCGAGGGGTGGAAGGAGATCAAGCGCCGGCTGGCCGCGGAGACCCACGACCTCTACGTCCTCGACGAGTTCACCTACCCGATCGCGTGGGGCTGGGTGGACGCCGACGACGTGGCCGAGACGCTGAGCAACCGGCCCGGTCGCCAGCACGTCGTGGTGACCGGGCGCCGCGCCGCGCCGGCGCTCCTGGACGTCGCCGACCTGGTCACGGACATGACCAAGGTGAAGCACCCGATGGACACCGGTCAGAAGGGCCAGCGGGGGATCGAGTGGTAGGCCGCCCGTGGTGAGGCTGCCGCGGCTCGTCGTGGCCGCGCCGTCGACCGGCCAGGGCAAGACCACGATCGCCACGGGCCTGATGGCGGCCCTGCGCGACCGCGGACTCGCGGTCTCCGGCCACAAGGTCGGTCCCGACTACATCGATCCGGGCTACCACGCCGTCGCCACCGGCCGGTCCGGCCGCAACCTGGACCCCCACCTCGTCGGGGAGGAGCGCGTCGCGCCGCTCCTGCTGCACGGTGCGCGGGGCGCGGACGTCGCCGTCGTCGAGGGCGTCATGGGCCTGTACGACGGCCGCCTCGGCACCGACGGCTTCGCCTCGACCGCCCACGTCGCCCGGCTGACCCGCACCCCGGTCGTCCTCGTGGTCGACGTCGCCCGCAGCTCGCGCTCGATCGGCGCGGTGGTCGCCGGGATGGCCGGCTACGACCCCACGATCGAGGTCGTCGGCGTGGTGCTGAACCGCGCCGGATCGGCCCGCAACATCGCGGAGATCGAGCGCGCCGTGCGGATCCCGGTGCTCGGGGTGGTGCCCGCGGACGACGGCCTCAGCACGCCGTCGCGCCATCTCGGCCTGGTGCCCGCGGGTGAGCGGGACGGTGCCGCGGGACTCGTCGCCCGGCTCGGCGAGCACGTCGCCCGCCACGTCGACCTGGCGGCCGTCCTCGAGGTCGCGGCGACCGCCCCGGACCTCCAGGCGGAGCCGTGGGACCCCGGCAGTGAGGTCCTGCCGGTGGTGCGCCCCGGCGACGAGGCGCCGGTGGTCGCGCTCGCGGCGGGACCGGCCTTCACCTTCGGCTACGCCGAGACCGCCGAGCTGCTGGCCGCGGCCGGTTGTCGGGTCGTCCCGTTCGACCCGATGCGCGATCCCGAGCTCCCGGCCGGCACGCGAGCCCTCTACCTCGGCGGCGGGTTCCCCGAGGTGTACGCCGCCCGGCTGGCCGCCAACCGGCCCCTGATGCGGCAGGTCCGGGAGGCCGTCGGTGCCGGGCTGCCGACGGTCGCGGAGTGTGCCGGTCTGCTCTACCTCCTGGAGTCGCTCGACGGTGTCGCCATGACCGGCGTGGTGGACGCGTCCGCGGCGATGCACCCCCGGCTGACGCTGCGCTACCCGGTCGCGCGGTCGGTCGGCGACAGCCTGCTGACCCGGACCGGCGAGCGGGTCCGCGCGCACGAGTTCCACCGGACCGCGCTCACCCGGCCGCCGCGGGGCTGGGATCCGGCGTGGGAGGTCGAGGGGGAGCAGGTCGGCGTCGCGTCGGCGACCCTGCACGCGTCGTACCTCCATCTGCACTGGACCGGGCACCCGCAGCTCGCCCAGCGGTTTGCCGCCGCGGCGGCCGCGGCTGAGCCCGTCGACACGCCCCCTCCCGCCGTCCCGACCGCGCCGCGCGTGCGGGTCCTGGACGAGCCGGCGCCCCAGCCGCTGCTGCACCACGGCGACCGGGAGCTGGGCGCCGGACTGGTGGACTTCGCCGTCAACGTCCACCCGGAGCCCCGGCCGGACTGGCTGGAGGAGGCGCTCGTCGAGGGCGTGCGGACCGCCATCGGCTATCCCGATCCCACCCCCGCACGGGAGGCGCTGGCCCGACGGCACGGTCGCCGTCCGGAGGAGGTCCTCGTGACCGCGGGCGCCGCCGAGGCCTTCGAGCTGGTCGCCCGGCTCAAGCAGTGGCGCCGACCCGTCGTCGTGCACCCCCAGTTCACCGAGCCGCACGCCGCGCTCGAGCGCGCCGGGCACGAGGTGACGGTGGTGGAGTGCCGGGCCGCCGACGGCTACCGCCTCGACCCGTCGCTCGTCCCCGAGGACGCCGACCTCGTCGTGGTGGGCAACCCCACCAACCCGACGGGCGTGCTGCACCCGGCGGAGGACCTGCTGCGACTCCGTCGGCCCAAGCGGGTCGTGGTGGTCGACGAGGCGTTCATGGACACCGTGGCCGGGGAGCCGGAGTCGCTGGCCGGCGACCGTCGGCGTGGTCTGCTGGTCGTGCGGAGCCTCACCAAGCACTGGTCGATCCCCGGCATCCGCGCCGGCTACCTGCTCGGCAACGACCGCAGCATCGCCGGCCTCGCGGCCAAGCAGGTGCCGTGGTCGGTGTCGACCCCGACGGTGCACGCGGTGCTGGCCTGCACGACGCCCGAGGCCGCCGCCGAGTCGGTCGCCCGCGCCGCCCGGATCGCCCGATGGCGGCAGGCGATGGTCGCGGGGTTGGCGGACCGCGGGACCGAGGTGCTCGCGTCGCGTACGTCGTTCGTGCTGGCCCGGCTCGGGTCCGGCACCCGCGAGGCGCTGCGCGCGGAGGGCGTCGCCGTACGCCGGGCCGACACGTTCCCGGGCCTCGACGGCGACTGGGTCCGGATCGCGGTTCGCCCGCCCGAGACGGCGGCCCTGCTGTTCGAGGCGCTCGACCGGATCGGCGCCGGATGAGGTTCTCCCGCGGGCTCGGACTCGCGCTCGGATACTGGGCCGACCGGCGCTGGGGCGACCCCGTCCGCCGTCACCCGGTCGCCGGGTTCGGGATGCTCGCCACCCGCGTCGAGCGCGCGGCGTACGCCGACTCGCGCGCGCGCGGCACGGCGTACTGCGCGGCGCTGGTGGGCGGCTGCGCGGGCCTCGGCGTGGCCGCGGAGCGGGTCACCCGGGCGCACCCGGTGGCCCACACCGCCGCGACCGCCGTCGCGACCTGGGCGGTGCTCGGCGGTCGCAGCCTGGAGCGCGAGGCCCTGGCCGTCCACGACCTGCTGGAGCGGGACGACCTCCCGGGCGCCCGGCAGCGGTTGACCCACCTGGTCGGCCGCGACACCTCGGAACTCTCGGCCGACGAGGTCGCGCGCGCCGTGGTCGAGTCGGTCGCGGAGAACACCTCGGACGCCGTCACGACGCCGCTGTGGTGGGGAGCGGTCGCCGGGATCCCCGGCCTGGTGGGACACCGCGCGGCCAACACGCTCGACGCGATGGTCGGTCACCGCATCCCCCGCTACCTCCGCTTCGGCTGGGCCTCCGCCCGGCTGGACGACGTGCTCGGGCTGCCCGGTGCGCGGTACGGCGGGCTCGCGGTCCTGCTCGCGTCCCCGTCGACCGCCGGGCAGGCGTGGCGGACCTGGCGACGCGACGCCCGCCGCCACCCCAGCCCGAACGCCGGCGTGGTCGAGGCCGCCTTCGCCGGAGCCCTCGGCGTACGACTCGGCGGCACCAACCGCTACGGCACCCGCGTCGAGGAGCGCGCCGTCCTCGGCGACGGCGTCCCGGTGCGACCCCACCACGTCCCCGCCGCGACGGCCCTCGCCCGGCGGGTGGGCGTGGTGGCGGTAGCCGGCGCGATCGTCGCCGTCGTACGACGAGACACCCGCCCGCAGCGGGCGCGGAGGGCATAGGATCCGAGCGCGAGCACCATGGAAGCCGGTGGGAATCCGGCACAGTCGCGCTGCTGTGACACCGCCTCGGGCGGTGAAGTCAGACCCAGGTGCTCGTCAGATCCCCATCGACCAGGGCGCATCACCCTGAGGAGGACCCTCCATGTCGCAGTCTGCTGCGGCGCCGTACGCCGGCGCACCCGACCTGCCCACCGTCGACCTTCCGACCGTCGACCTGCGTGAGCTCGCCCCCTGGGCGCTCTTCGCCGGTCTGCTAGGCCTGCTGGTCATCTTCTTCGTCAGCGCCGACCAGGGCGCTGTCTCGATCCCCGCCGGAACCGCGATCCACGAGTGGGTCCACGACGGGCGTCACCTGCTCGGCTACCCCTGCCACTAGGGCCCCAGCCGAGCCGCTTCCCACACCCCCGGGCGACCCGGGGGCACCGTGACGACCCTTCGAACCCGAGGACCACATCCATGACCGCTCGTACCTTCCTGGTGCGGGGCCTGCTCGCAGGCCTCGTCGCCGGACTCCTGACCTTCTTCGTCGCGTACGCCGTCGGCGAGCCGCCGGTGGACGCCGCCATCGCCCTGGAGGAGGCCGGCTCCGCGGAGCCGGCACCTCCCGCCACGGCTCCCGACCACGAGCACGACCACGCCCATCAGGAAGCCGGCGGGCACTCCCACGGCGACGAGGAGGGCGGCATCTCCCGCACCACCCAGAAGACCTGGGGTCTCGCCACCGCCACCGTCGCCGTCGGCGTCGCCCTCGGCGGGATCGTCGCCCTGGCGGCGGCAGGCGTCGCCGGCCGCCTCGGCCGGCTGTCCGTCGTCGGCTCCACGGCGCTGGTGACCGCGCTCGGCTTCCTGGCCTTCTCGCTGGTGCCGTTCCTGAAGTACCCCGCCGCCCCGCCTGCCGTCGGCAGCGGCGACACCATCGGCGAGCGGACCGGCTACTACTTCGCCTTCGTCCTCGTCTCGGTGATCGCGGTCGTCCTCACGGTCGCGGCAGCCCGCGTGCTCACCGCACGCATCGGTGGCTACTGGGCCACCGTCGCCGCTGGGGCCGGGTACGTCGTCGTGGTCGCCGTCGCAGCTGCGCTGCTGCCCGCGGTCAACGAGCTGGGCGACTTCCCGGCCGACGTGCTGTGGGAGTTCCGCGTGGGCTCGCTGCTGACGCTGGCGACGATGTGGGTGAGCCTCGGGGTCGTGCTCACCGCGCTGCTCCGCCCGCTCGCGCTACCGAGCCCGCAGGTCGCTGCGGCGGTACCGGTCGCGCAGCCGGCCTGACGGGTCAGGCGCGGGCCTGCACCCAGGCCCGCGCCGCCGTCGCGTCGCTGACGACCTCCACCCCCGGCTCGGGGGCGGGTCGGTCGACGACCACGACCGGCAGTCCCAGCTCGGCGGCGGCCGTCAGCTTCGGCCAGGTGTAGGTCCCGCCCGAGTTCTTGGTCACGAGTACGTCGGCCCGGTGGCCGGCCATCAGCGCCAGGTCGCCCTCGTGCGTGTACGGACCCCGGCTGGTGACCAGCTCCCAGGCGGGCGGGAGCACCAGGTCCGGGGCGTCGACCACGCGCGCCAGCACTGCCCGGTCGCCGAGTGCCGGGACGAAGCGGGCCAGCTCCTGGCGACCGACGGTGAGGAACGGTCGTCGGCCCAGCGCGGCGGCCAGGCGTGCGGCCTCGTCGTGGTCGGCCGCCCGGTGCCAGTCGGGGTCGAGCGGCCACCCGGGCCGCTCGAGCCGCAGCAACGGCATGTTCTCGGCAGCACAGGCGCGGACCGCGTTCGCGGACATGCCTCGCGCGAACGGATGGGTGGCGTCGACGACCACGTCGTACTCCGCGAGCGCGGAGCGGAGGCCGGGGACGCCGCCGAAGCCGCCGATCCGGACCGGGCCGACCGGCAGCCGGGGACGCGCGACCCGGCCCGCCAACGACGAGACGACGTCGACGCCATCGGCGACGAGGAGAGCGGCGAGCTCACGCGCCTCCGCGGTCCCACCGAGCAGCAGCACCCTCATCCGGGACGCACCTGCGTGTGCAGCAAGGGCAGATCGTCGGGAACGCCGCCGCGCGCGAGCGCCAGCAGCGCGGGCACGTCGAGGTGCTCCTCGACCAGGTCGGCCAGCAGGTCCAGGCGCCGCTCGCGGGCAGCGCTGAAGGAGACCCCCGACGGGGTCAGGCCCAGGGTGCGCGCGAGGAAGGCCGCCCGGAACGCGTCGGACTCCAGGCTGCCGTGCCAGAGCGTGCCGTACACCTGTCCGTCGTACGCGCCGCCCAGGAACTCCTCGGCGCCGGACGGCCGGGTGACGCGGCCGTGGTGGATCTCGTACCCGGCCACGGGGACGTCCCAGACCAACGCCTCGGGCAGTCGGAGCACCTTCTCCGGCTGGAAGCGGGTGTGCACCGGCAGCAGGCCGAGCCCCTCGACTCCGGCACCGACCGCCCCCTCCACGCCGTCGGGGTCCTCGATGCGTTCGCCGAGCATCTGGAACCCGCCGCACAGGCCGAGCACCGGCTTCCCGGCGGCGACGTGGGCGGTGAGCGCGCGATCGAGTCCGCGCCCGCGCAGCCAGGCGAGGTCCGCGATCGTCGCGCGGGTGCCGGGCAGCACCACCAGGTCGGCGTCGGCCAGGTCGCGCGGGTCGCTGACGAAGACGACGTCCAGATCGGGTTCGAGCCCCAGCGCGTCGACATCGGTGAAGTTGCTGACCCGGGGGAGCCGGACCACGGCGACCCGCGCGCGGGCGTCGCCGCGACCGCGGCGCCCCTCGAGGTCGAGGGCGTCCTCGGAGTCCAGCCACAGGTCGGGATGCCAGGGGAGTACGCCGTGCACCGCACGCCCCGTGCGCGCGGTCAGCTCGTCGAGGCCCGGTCGGAGCAGGCCCAGGTCGCCGCGGAACTTGTTGACCACGAACCCCGCGACCAGACGCTGGTCGTCGGGCTCGAGGAGCGCGAGGGTCCCGAACATCGCGGCGAACAGGCCGCCCCGGTCGATGTCGCCGACGACCACGACGGGGAGGTCGGCATGCCGGGCGAGCCCCAGGTTCACGTAGTCGCTGGAGCGCAGGTTGATCTCCGCCGGGCTCCCCGCGCCCTCGGCGACGACCACGTCGAAGCGGCTCGCCAGGTCGTCGTACGCCGCGTGCGCGGCCGCGGCCAGGTGCCGACGACCGTCGACGAAGTCGCTGGCCGAGACCTCGCCCGCCGGCCGCCCCATCACCACGACGTGGCTGCGCCGGTCCGAGCCGGGCTTGAGCAGCACCGGGTTCATCGCGGGCTCCGGCTCGACCCGGGCGGCGCGGGCCTGGATCCACTGCGCCCGGCCGATCTCGGCGGTGCTGCCGTCCGCGCCGTGGCAGACCATCGAGTTGTTCGACATGTTCTGCGCCTTGTACGGCGCCACCGAGACGCCACGGCGCGCGAACGCGCGGCACAGGCCGGTCGTGACGATCGACTTCCCGGCGTCGGAGGTGGTCCCCGCGACGAGCAACCCGCTCACGAGACGTCGTCCGGGGCACGCAGCAGGAAGGCGTCCATTACCCAGCCCGCCTCGGCCCGCGCGGCCGCCCGCGCGTCGACCAGGTCGGGCAGTACGTCGGCGAGCGCACCCGCGACCAGGCGCTCCCCGGCAGCGCCGAGGTTGGCGCCCCACCAGATCTGCCAGTCCTCGAGCCCGGCCGTCGCGCCGATGGCGGTGAGTGAGTCCTCGGAGCCGAGCATCACCAGCACGTTGCGCTGCCCCGCGGCCAGCGCGTCGGGGAGCCGGCGGGCCGGCGTCAGATGGACCGGCCGGCCGACCTCGTGCAGGACGACCCGGTGCCGGGCGGCGAGGAGCTGCGGCGCGCTGATCCCGGGCACGACGTCCCAGTCGAGCGGCATCCGCTCGGCGAGCCCCTCGACGACGCGGAGCGTGGAGTCGTAGAGCGAGGGGTCGCCCCACACCAGGAACGCGGCCGTGCCGCGCCGGGCGCCCAGCGCGTCGGCGTACGCCGACGTCCGGGCCTGGTGCCAGGTGCGGACCGCTCCGAGGTAGTCGGCGGGGTCGTCCCGGTCACGGGGCGGGTCGGGCACCTCGACCAGCTCGAGGTCGTGCTCGGCGCAGATCCGGCGGCGCACCCCGAGCAGCTCGTCGTCGGGACCCTTGCGCGCCGCCAGCACGAAGTCGGCCCCGGCGAGGGCCTCCGAGGCCTCGCGGGTGAGGTGGTGCGGCCCCATCCCGACGCCGACGACCCGCACCCGCCTCACTGCGGCTCGTCCTCCTCCAGGTCGCCCTCGACCTCGAGGTAGACCTTCTGCAGCGCGGCCAGGGTCTCCGCGTCGGGGTCGGCCCACAGGCCTCGCTCGGCCGCCTCGTGCAGGCGCTCGACGATGCTCCGCAGCGCCCACGGGTTGGAGGTCCGCAGGAAGTCCTGGTTGGTCGGGTCGAGGACGTAGGAGCCGGCGAGCTGCTCGTACATCCAGTCGTGCACCACGCCGGCGGTGGCGTCGAAGCCGAAGAGGTAGTCGACGGTCGCGGCGAGCTCGAAGGCGCCCTTGTAGCCGTGCCGCTGCATGGCCGCGATCCACCGCGGGTTGACGACCCGGGCGCGGAAGACCCGGTTGGTCTCCTCCTGCAGGGTGCGGGTCCGGACCCGGTCCGGGCTGGTCGAGTCGCCGACGTACGCCTTCGGATCGGCGCCGGTCAGCGCCCGCACGGTGGCCACCATCCCGCCGTGGTACTGGAAGTAGTCGTCGGAGTCGGCGATGTCGTGCTCGGTGCTGTCGACGTTCTTCGCCGCCACCTTGATCCGCCGGTACGCCGTCCGCATGTCGTCCGCGGCGGGAGCGCCGTCGAGGCCGCGGCCGTAGGCGAACCCGCCCCACGCGGTGTAGACCTCGGCGAGGTCCTGGTCGTCGCGCCAGGTGCCGGACTCGACCACCTGCAGGATGCCGGCGCCGTACGAGCCCGGCTTGGAGCCGAAGATCCGGGTGGTGGCCCGGCGCTCGTCACCGTGCTCGGCGAGGTCGGCGCGGGCGTGCGACCGCACGTAGTTGAGCTCGTCGGGCTCGTCCAGACCGGCGACCAGCTGGACGGCGTCGTCGAGCATGGCGACCACGTGCGGGAACGCGTCGCGGAAGAACCCGCTGATCCGCACCGTCACGTCGATCCGGGGTCGGCCCAGCTCGGCGAGGTCGACCACCTCCAGGTCGCGAACCCGGCGCGACATCTCGTCCCAGACGGGCCGGACGCCGAGCAGGGCGAGAACCTCCGCGATGTCGTCGCCGGACGTGCGCATCGCGCTCGTGCCCCACACCGACAGGCCGACCGACGTCGGGTGCTCGCCGGTCTCGTCCAGGTAGCGCTGGACCAGCGACTCGGCCATCGCCTGCCCGGTCTGCCAGGCCAGCCGGGAGGGCACCGCACGCGGGTCGACGGTGTAGAAGTTGCGACCCGTCGGCAGCACGTTCACCAGGCCGCGCAGCGGCGAGCCCGAGGGTCCGGCCGGGACGTACCCGCCCTCGAGCGCGTGCAGCAGCCGGTCCAGCTCGTCGGTGGTGTCGGCGAGCCGGGGAACCACCTCGGTGGCGGCGAACCGGAGCACCTGCCGCACCGTCGGGTCGTCGTGCAGACCGTCGATCGCGGTCGGGTCCCAGCCCGCCTCCTCGAGCGCCAGGACCAGCGCCCGGGCCTCTGCCTCGACGGTGTCCACGGTCGCGGTCGGGGCGTCGTCGCTCAGGCCCAGCGCGGCGCGCAGGCCGGGTACGGCGTGCCCGACCCCGCCCCACACCTGCGCCGCGCGCAGGATCGCGAGCACCAGGTTGACCCGGGCCTCGCCGGTGGGCGCCTGGCCGAGGACGTGCAGCCCGTCGCGGATCTGCACGTCCTTGATCTCGCACAGCCAGCCGTCGACGTGCAGCAGGAAGTCGTCGAAGTCGTCGTCCTCGGGCCGCTCGTCCAGGCCGAGGTCGCGGTGCAGTTGGGCGGCCTGCATCAGCTGCCAGATCTCGCCCCGGATCGCCGGCAGCTTCGCCGGGTCCATCGCCGCGATGTTGCCGTACTCGTCGAGCAGCTGCTCCAGCCGCGCGATATCGCCGTAGCTCTCCGCCCGCGCCATCGGCGGCACCAGGTGGTCGACGATCGTGGCGTGGGCGCGGCGCTTGGCCTGCGCGCCCTCGCCCGGGTCGTTGACCAGGAACGGGTAGAGCAGCGGGAGGTTGCCGAGGACCGCGTCGGTGCCGCACTCGGCGGAGAGGGCGGCGTTCTTGCCGGGCAGCCACTCGAGGGAGCCGTGCTTGCCCAGGTGCACGACGGCGTGGGCGCCGAAGCCGCCGTCCGGGACGGCCGCCTCCAGCCAGCGGTACGCCGCCAGGTAGTGGTGGGTGGGGGCCAGATCGGGGTCGTGGTAGATCGCCACCGGATTCTCCCCGAAGCCCCGGGGCGGCTGGATCAGCAGCACCACGTTGCCCGCGACCAGCGTCGCCAGCACGATCTCGCCGGCCTCGTTGACGAACAGCTCACCGGGTGCGGCCCCCCACGCCTCGGTCATCTGCTCGCGCAGCGCGGCGGGCACGTCGGCGGTCCAGCGGGCGTACTGCTCGCCGGTGATGCGGACATGGGCGTCGGTGAGCTGACCGGCGGTCAGCCACTCCTGATCCTGCCCGCCGGCGGCGATCAGCGCGTGGATCAGCGCGTCGCCGGCGGCGGTGTCGTCGTCCAGGTCCAGCCCGGGCACCGCGCCGGGCGCGCCGAGGTCGTACCCGGCGTCGCGGAGCCGGCGCAGCAGCCGGACGGCCGAGACCGGGGTGTCGAGCCCGACGGCGTTGCCGATCCGCGAGTGCTTGGTGGGGTACGCCGAGAGCACCAGCGCGACCTTCTTCTCGGCGTTCGGCACGTGCCGGAGCCGGGCGTGGTTGACCGCCAGGCCCGCCACCCGGGCGCAGCGCTCGGGATCGGCGACGTAGCGGGGGAGACCGTCGGGGTCGATCTCCTTGAAGGAGAACGGCACCGTGATGACGCGGCCGTCGAACTCCGGGATCGCGATCTGGTTGGCGGAGTCGAGCGGGGTGACGCCGTCGTCGTTGGCCTCCCACTCGGCGCGGCTGCTGGTCAGGCACAGCCCCTGCAGGACCGGTACGTCGAGGGCGGCGATCCGCTCGACGTCCCAGGCCTCGTCGTCCCCGCCGGCGCTGGCCGACGCCGGCACGCTGCCGCCGGCGGCGAGCACCGTGACGACGAGCGCGTCGAAGGTCCCCAGGGCCTCGAACAGGTCGTCCGGGGCGCTGCGCAGCGAACTGGCGAAGACCGGGACGCCGACCGCCTGCCCCGTCGCGTCGACGGCGTCGGCGAGGGCGTGCACGAACGCGGTGTTCCCGCTGCTCTCGTGCGCCCGGTAGTAGAGGAGGCCGACGCGCGGCAGGTCCGTCGGCCCGGCGGGCCGCTCGGCGTACCCCCAGGCGGGGACCGCGGCCGGCGGCTCGAAGCCCTCGCCGGTCAGCAGCACGGTGTCGGAGAGGAACGCGTGCAGCTGGGTCAGGTTCGCCGGGCCGCCCTCGGCGAGGTAGCGGTGCGCCTCGGCGGCCACTCCGATCGGCACCGTGGAGAGCTCCATCAGCTCGGCGCTGGGCTGCTGCTCACCCCCGAGTACGACGACCGGCGTGCCGGCGCGCCGTACCTCCGCGAGGCCGGGCCACAGGTCGTGCGGGGAGCCGAGGAGCCGCACCAGCACCAGGTCCGCCCCGTCGGATGCGGCGACCAGGTCGGCATCGGACGTCCGGGCCGGGTTGGCCACGGTGTAGCCGGCGCCGCTCGCGCGTGCGGAGAGCAGGTCGGTGTCGGACGTGGACAGCAGGCAGATGCGCGTGGACGCGGCCATGGCCGGGTTCCTCCTCCGGGGTTCTCGCCCCGTCAAATGGTCGGATTCCACCCGCGCGAGTGTCTGGCTGGCGACCCGGAGGTCGCGTCACAGTGGCGGAACCGCCCCGGAGTCTCACCGGGTTCCTGCGCAGCGGGCGTGAGCCGCAGCCTACGGGAGGGTCGGCACGGCGACGTGCTCGGGCGCCGGCTGGGGCGCGGCGGCGAGCGCGGCGCGCAGGCGCCGCTGGGCGCCGAGGACGAGGAGGACCTCGAGGCACATCGCGGTGACGGTGACGGCGAACGCCGCGGTGTGGCCGTGCGCGTCGGCGAGCCGGCCGGCGGTGCTCGACCCGAGGGCGTACCCGAGGCCGGTGGCACTGGCGAGCACGGTCATGGCCGTCGCGACCCGGGCCGGGACGACGACGCGCTCGGCGAGGGTGAAGACCGCGATCATCAGGGGTGCGACCGCGCAGCCGAGCAGGGCGACCGTGACGACGAGTGCGGGGAGCCCGTCGACGACGAGCAGCGGCAGCGACAGGACGAGGAGGGCGGCGGAGGCGCCGAGCATCCGTCGCTCCGGCCCGATCCGCTCCGGGAGGAACGCGGTGGCGACCCCGGCGACGGCGCTGCCGACCCCGAGCGTCGCGTGCACCAGGCCGGCGACGCCGGGCATGCCGGCCTGGGTCGCCAGCACGGTGGTCCCCGTCTGGGTCGCGCCGAACAGGGTCCCGATCAGCAGCTGGGCAGCGACCAGGACGAGCAGCACCGGGGTCACGAGCCGGCCGGTCGGCAGCGCGATTCCGTCGCGCCGGGTCGAGCGGGCGGTGCGGTGCAGCGCGAACGCCGTACCGAACCCCGCGAGCATCGCGGCCGCCAGGAGCAGCGCGCCACCCGGCGACACCAGGACGACGCCGGCGCCGACCAGGGCAGGGCCGAGGGCGAAGGACGCCTCGTCGGCCGCGCCCTCGTAGGAGAACGCGACGTCGACCAGGCGGCGTTGGTGCTCGCCCGTCCGCGCTGTGATCGGTCGCCAGCGCACGCGCGCGAGGGGGCCAACCTGCGGCATGGCGAGACCGGCGAGAGCGGCCGCCCCGACGACGGCGACGTCGGCGGCGTCCGCGTGGACCAGGGCGACGAGGAGCGTCAGGGCAGCGGCGCCTGCCAGGGACTGCACGAGGACGACGTGGCGCTGACCGATCCGGTCGGCGAGCGCACCGGCGAACGGTGCGCCGACGGCGTTGGCGACGGCGAGCGCGCCGGCCGAGAGTCCGCCGAGCCCGTAGCTGCCGGTGGCGTCGGAGACGAGGAGCAGGGCACCCAGCTGGCTCATGGCCAGGGGCAGCCGGGCGAGGAAGGCGACGACGACGTACGTCGGGCCGGCGAGCTCGAAGAGCCGTCGGTAGGAGGCGAGGGGTGACACGGGGGTGGTGCCTTTCGGGTGCGTCGGAACGACGCGCCGAACCCACCTCCAAGACGCGTGAAACCCTGAGCTCAGGCCATCCTACGGCGCGTGACCGCTCCTCGGCGATTCAGGCGCTCGGGTACGAGTCGCCCTGCAACAGCCGGGCCAGGTGCGTGGCGTTGGCGGCCAGGGTCCGCGTCGTGGTGGCGGTCTTCTCCGGGGTCTCGTCCAGGTCCGCGTAGTCCACGGCCTGCATCGCCTCGCCCACCCAGTACGTCGACCCCGCCGCGGGGATGGTGAAGCCCGTGTCGTTGAGCGCCTGCAGGCACTCCGCGATGACGTGGTGCGCGCCGTCCTCGTTGCCGACGACCGCGACCCCGGCGACCGTGCCGAAGGTGAGCATCCGCCCCTCGTCGTCGGTCTCGCCGAGTTCCGCGTCCAGGCGCTCGAGCACCATCTTGCACACCGAGGCCGGCTGGCCCAGCCAGATCGGGGTGGCCAGGACGACGATGTCGGCAGCCAGGATCTAAGCCCGGAGCTGCGGCCAGGCATCGCCGTCGCCCTCGTCGGTGGTGACGCCGAAGCGGACGTCGTGGTCGACCACGCGGACCAGCTCGCCGCCGACACCGAACGACCCGAGGGCGTCCAGCACCTGCTCGCCCAGGAGCACCGAACTCGACGGGGCGGGGGAGGGTTTGAGGGTGCAGGCGAGGACGACGGCGCTCAGCGCGCCCACCCCGCCTCAGCCCTTCTTCTTCTTGGCGGTGGCCTGGCCGCCCTTGCGGCCGGCCTCCTTCTTCTGCGCGGTCGTGCCGCCCTGGGAGCTGTCGCCGCCCTTGCCGCTCTGCTGCCCGCCGTGCTTCGACGCGTCCTCGGTGTTGGCGATCTTCGCGGCGCGCTCCTTGGACATGCCCTTGTCCTTGAGGGCCTCGTACTGCTTCTCGTTCTTGACGTTCGCGGACTTGCTCGGCATGGCGATCTCCTCTCGTCGGCTGCCCCGGTACCCGACGACGCCGAACCCACCGGCCCGGGTGCCGACCTGTCCCGGGCGCCTCCTAGGGTTCTTGTTGCGAACTAGTCGCAACAACCGACGCCGGCGCGTCATCGAACGGAGCAGCCCCCGCCATGAGCAGCAGCACCCGGCCCGCCACGGCCGACCCGCGCAGCCGTACGACGCTCGCCCGCGAGCTCGTCGCCTCCTGGGAGCGCCAGCAGGAGGTCTACATCGCGCACCGGGAGACCCGCTTCGAGCTGATGCTCGACGTGATCGACCACGTGGCGCGTGACCAGCGACCGTTGCGGGTCCTGGACCTGGCCTGCGGACCCGGATCGGCCACCAAGCGGGTGCTGAAGCGCCACCCGCAGGCCGACGTGGTGGCGATCGACCTCGACCCGCTCCTCGTCGAGCTCGGCCGTCTCGACCAGGCAGACGCCGTACGCCCCCCGACCTGGCTGACCGGAGACCTGCGCGACCCGGCCTGGACCCGGCTTCTCCCGCGCGACACGTTCGACGCGGTGATCTCGACGACCGCGCTGCACTGGCTGACGGGAGGTCAGCTCAGCGACCTGTACGGCCAGGTGCACCGCCTGCTCACCCCCGGCGGGGTCTTCCTCAACGGCGACTACCTCCCTGCGCAGCGCCCCTGGGACACCATCGCCGACGTCGTCCGCGCGGTCGGGCGGGTGCGCGAGGAGCGTGCCGTCGCCGAGGGTGCGCAGGACTGGGAGACCTGGTGGGACCGGGTCCGGGCGGTGCCGGAGTTCGCGACCGAGGTCGCCGCCCACGACGCGACCTTCGGGGAGCGCGCCGAGAACCAGGCGCCGAGCCGCGAGTTCCACCTCGAGGCGCTCCGCGAGGCCGGCTTCGCCGACGTGGACCTGATCTGGCACGACCTGACCGAGGGGCTGGTCTGCGGCATCGCCTGACGCGGCGGCCTACGTCCAGCGTGATTGACTGGACCTGCACAGCAAGGCCCGCAGGTCGCCGGGGCGGACGGAGGCGGGGATGACGGTCGAGGAGAGTCCGGTACGCCGGCGCCCGGGCAACCGCCGCCAGCTGATCCTGGACGCGGCCGGACCGATCTTCAGCGAGCGCGGCTACCACGGCGCCTCGATGGAGGAGATGGCCGCGAAGGTCGGCATCACCGCGACGGCTCTCTACCGGCACTTCCCGAACAAGTACGCGTTGTTCGCCGAGTGCACCAACCTGATGGTGGACCGGCTGCGTGACGTCCTGGACGACCTGCCCGGCTCGGCCACGCTCTCGGACCTGCTGCGCGCGCTGGCCCAGGTGACGTTCGAGCACCGGGCCTCGGGCGGGGTCTACCGCTGGGAGGCCCGGTTCCTGGAGGCCGGTGAGCGACGCGACCTGCGGGCCAAGTTCGCCTCCGTGGTCGACTCGACGGCCGTCGCCCTCGAGCGCGACCTGGGCGGCAGCGACGTACGGCTGCGCGCGGCGGCGGCGCTCGGCGCGATCGGGTCGATCACCCTGCACCACACGCCGATCGCCCGCCAGCGTGCGGTGACCACCCTGGTGGAGTCCGCGCTCGGCGTGGCCGCGGTGGACCCGGGCGCCGCCGCGCCCACCGCCTCCGGCGTACGCCTGCCGGCCCAGGCGGAGCCCGTCGGCCGGCGGGCACAGATCCTGTGGGCGGCCATCCCGCTCTTCGCCCGGCACGGCTACCACCACGTGAGCATGGAGCAGATCGCCGGCGCCGTCGGTCTCGGTCCGTCCGGGATCTACCGGCACTACCCGGCGAAGGCCGACATCCTGGCCGCGGCCTGCCTGCGGACGGCGGCCACGCTGGAGCAGGCCGTGACCCAGGCCCTGAACGAGGTGCACGACCCGGCCGACGAGCTGTCGGCACTCGCGGCGGCGTACGTCGCCTACCGTTTCGAGAACACCGCGCTGATCAGCGTCGCCGAGGCGGAGATCGTCGGCCTGCCGCCCGCGCTGCGCGCACCGGTCATCGAGGCCCAGCACACCCACATGTCCCGCTGGGAGGAGCGCCTCGCCGCCGCTCGCCCCCAGCTCGACGCCCGCCAGGTCCGCACCCTCGTCCACGCCGGCTTCGGCGCGGTCGTCGAGGCCGGCCGCCTCCTGCGCTGGCAGGACACCGACACCAACCGCGACGCCGTCACCGCCCTCCTCCTCGGCGCCCTCGGCACCCCCACGCCGGTTGAGGTGCGACGGACGAAGTCCTGAGCCTCGAAACCCCGCAAGCCGTACGGCGGCCTCGCTCGGCGCCGCTTCTCGGCAAGACGGGTTTCGAGGCTCGGCGCTGGCGCGCCTCGCACCTCAGCCAGCGTCGCTGGTTGAGGTGTGAAGGACGAAGTCCTGAGCCTCGAAGCCCGGTGAGTCGTACGGCGGCCTCGCTCGGCGCCGCTTCTCGGCAAGACGGGTTTCGAGGCTCGGCGCTGGCGCGCCTCGCACCTCAGCCAGCGTCGCTGGTTGAGGTGTGAAGGACGAAGTCCTGAGCCTCGAAACCCGGTGAGTCGTACGGCGGCCTCGAGACCGGCGTACGGCACCTCGACCAGCGTCAGGGCCGGTTCGTGTCGGGGACCGTGATCGGCGTCGTCTTGCCGTCCTGGCCCTTGTTGAGGAACGCCATGGCCAGGGCGCGGATGAACTGGTCGAACATGTAGTAGGTCACCGGCATGATCCGCACCGTCCCCTCGCGGAACCCGACGTACGCCGGCCAGGCCGTGCGGATGAGGGCCTTGGCGGCGTAGTCGCGTCGGAGGTTGAGCCAGTCGCCGACCTGGTCGCCCAGCTGGTAGCGCACGAACTCGTTGAGGAAGCCGCGGGTGACCCCGAGGTCGACCTGGGCGGTGAGACCGAGCAGCACCTCGGCGAGCTCGCGTCCCTCGAGGGTGGGGTTGAGGATCGGGGTCAGGATCTGGGCGGACTGGGCGTGCGCGTCGTTCCAGGTGGCGGGGATGTACTCGTCGTGCACTCCGAGCAGGTGCAGGGCGACCTGCCACGAATGCAGGAACGCCTCCTGGTCGGCGGCGGAGCCGGCAGCGCCCCACTCCTTCAGCTTCTTGTGGGCGAACGTGCCCGTGGAGTGGAACGTGACCAGGATGTCGTGGTTGCTGATCGGGATGCGCTCGTCGGCGACCGCGCGCCAGTGCGGGGACTGGGGGAGGAGGTGGCGTACGGCGGCATGCACCGTGCGGGTCTTGTTGGCCGTGACCAGGAACTGTCCGCGCGGCTCGTAGCCGCCGAGCTCGGCCATGTCGTAGCCGAAGGTGAACGTCTTGGCCGCCCGGTCCTGCATGTCGGCGCCGCCCTTGGACCAGTAGACGGACTTCGCCTCACGCGGGATGACGGTGCTCATGATCCCGCCGCCGATGCCGTAGATCACGAAGAAGTACGTGTCCTTGCGGCGGTTGTAGTCGGCCGCCCGGCGGAGCTTGCCGACGTCCGCCCAGTCCGGGAGCCGCGTGGTCCGCTGGAGGTAGGCGCGCAGCTCCGGCGGCAGCCCGGCAGGTACGGCGTCGTCGTTGTTCACCCAGGAGCCGTACGCCGCGTTCACCGCGGGGACCTGTCCCGCGTCGATGACGCCCGCCATGATCCGGTCGATCTCGTCGTCCCACACCCACTGGGGGTCGATCCCCGTGCCGGTGCCCGCGATGGACCCCGAGGGAGCCCACGACCAGGCGGCGGACGGGGCCAGCGCCCCGGTGAGCCCGAGGGCGGCTCCGAGGGACAACACGTTGCGCCTGCTGACTGTGCTCATCTGACTGCCCGCTTTCCGAGAGACCGGACGCCTCGGTGGCGGCGCGGACCGCGTTCCTGCGGCGGTCCTGGCTCCCTCGCGACATCCTCGTGTGATGTGATTCACCATTAACTTACGGAGCCTCGCGCGTGCTGGCAAGAGCATCCGCGGAGCGTGTTCGCGACGACGTCGAGGGACCTGATGTTTCGTCCAGCGGGACTGCGGCCGGACGGCGGCGGGTCCGCTCCCTAGCGTGCGAGGCCCGACGAGTTGCAGGAGGCCACGATGAGGACCGGCGTTCCGACGGAACCGGGTGGGCTTCCCCCGGCCTCCACCCTGCGCGGCCGGCGGGCACTGGTCACGGGCTCCACCCGCGGCATCGGGGCGGCGTTGGCCGAGCGGCTCGCCGCTGAGGGCGCCGACGTCGTCCTGACCGGCCGCACGCGCAGCGACGACGACTCGCGGCTCCCGGGCTCGCTGGAGTCCGTCGCGCGGCGGCTGTCGTCGTACGGCGGCCGGGTCGCGACGGTGGCGGCGGACCTGACCGACGCGGACGCGCGCCAGGAGCTGGTGCCGGAGGCCGAGCGCCTGCTCGGTGGTCCGATCGACATCCTGGTGAACAACGCGGCGGCGGCGATCTACCAGCCGCTGGCCGACTTCCCCCTGCATCGGCGCCGGCTGGTCTTCGAGGCGAACGTGCACGCGCCGCTGGACCTCGCCCAGGCGGTGCTCCCCGGCATGGTCGAGCGGCGCGAGGGCTGGATCGTCAACCTGTCGAGCGCGACGGCCAAGATCCGTACCGGTCCGCCGTTCGCACTCGTGCCACCCGGCACCGCGATGGCGGTCTACGGGAGCTCGAAGGCTGCGCTGAACCGGCTCACGAACGGTCTCGGCACCGAGCTGTACGGCACCGGCGTACGGGTGAACACCGTCGAGCCACGCTTCGGCGTCCTCACCGAGGGGGCCGACGTCCTGGTCGGCGACCAGGTCGACACCTCGATCATGGAGTCGATCGAGGAGATGGTCGAGGGCGCGCTCATCCTGTGCCGCTGCCCGGCCGACGTCACCGGCAACGTCACCGTCAGCCTCGACCTCCTCGAGCAGTGGCAGGTCCCGGTCCGCGCGCTCGACGGCCGTCCCGCATCCACCTCCACCGAGGAGCTCGCATGACCCTGGCGACCACGCCCGTCATCCTCGATGCCGCGCGCACCCCGTTCGGCAGACGGGAGGGCTGGCTCGCGCCCGTCCATGCCGCCGAGCTGCTCGGACGCGCGCAGACCGGCGTCATCGAGCGCCTCGGCATCGACGCAGACTCGGTCGACCAGGTCATCGGCGGCTGCGTGACGCCCGTGGGGGAGCAGTACGGGCACGTCACCCGGACCGCCTGGCTGCACGCGGGGCTGCCCGCCGGGACCGGGGCGACGACCATCGACGCCCAGTGCGGGACGGCGGCCCAGGCGACGCTGCTGCTCGCGGGTCAGATCGCCATGGGCGCTGTCGACCTCGGGGTCGCCTGCGGGGTGGAGCTGATGTCCCGGGTGCCGCTCACCCCGAAGTCCGGCACCGGGCTCGGTACGCCGCGGCCCGCGGACTGGGCGCTGGACACGCCCGACCAGTACACCGCCGCCGACCGGATCGCGCTCCGTCGCGGCTTCAGCCGGTCCGACCTCGATGCCTTCGGGCTGCGCTCCCAGCAGCGCGCCCGGGCGGCCTGGGACGCGGGGCGTTTCGACGACCAGATCCTGCCGGTCGAGGTCACGCGCGCCGACGGTACGACGGACGTCGTACGCCGCGACCAGGGGCTGCGCGAGACCAGCCTCGAGGCGCTCGCCGGGCTCCGCCCGGTGAAGGACGGCGGGCTGCACACGGCCGGGACCTCCTCCCAGATCAGCGACGGTGCCAGCGCTGCCGTGCTCGCCTCCGCGGCGGCCGCACAGGCATGGGGGCTGACACCGCGGGCGCGGATCCTCGCCCAGTGCGTGATCGGGGGCGACCTGGAGCTGATGCTCGACGGGCCGGTGCGGGGTGGGCAGATCCTGCTCGACCGGTTGGGCATGAAGATCGGCGATCTGGACGTCGTGGAGGTCAACGAGGCGTTCGCCTCGGTGCCGATGTCGTTCGCCCGCGTCCACGGCGTCGACGAGGACCGCCTCAACCCGCAGGGCGGCGCGATCGCGCTCGGGCATCCCGCCGGGGCCACCGGCATCCGGCTCGTCGCGACGGCGCTCGGTGAGCTCGTCCGCCGTGACGGGACCTTGGCCATGGTGGCCATCTGCGCGTCGGCATCCACCACCTGTCTCGTTCTGGAGCGCCTGTGAGCCTCGCGACCACGCAGGACCAGCGCGACCTGGCGGACGCCGTGCGCGGCTTCGCGAGCCGGGCCGCCGACATCGCGGCGACGCGCGACTCCCTCGCCGAGCTCACGGCGGGGCGGCGTACCGACTCGTGGGAGCGGTTGGTCGCCCAGGAGCTGCATGCGGTCCATCTGCCCGAGCCGCACGGCGGGGGCGCGGGCCTCACCGAGCTGGCGGTCGTCACCGAGGAGCTCGCCCACGCCCTGTTCCCCGGTCCGTTCCTGTCGACGGTGATCGCGAGCGCGACGGTGGCTGTCGCCCCTCCCGCCGGCGCGCGCGAGCAGGCATTGCGGGAGTTCGCCGACGGCGCCACGGGAGCGGTCGTCGGGGGACACGCGCTGGTGGCCGTCGCCGACGGCGCGGGCTGGCGGGTCTCCGGGATCAGTCATCCGGTCTCGGGACTGCCGGGCGCCGAGGTCGTGCTGGTGGCGGCTCGGACGGCCGACGGTCGGGAGGTGTGGTTCCGGCTGCACGAGGCGCCATCCGTCGAGATCGTGGTCCGGACGGGCACCGACGTGACCCGCTCGCTCGGAGTGCTCCGGCTCCAGGACCACGTGGTCGGAGCCGACGACCTCCTCCCGGTGCCGCCGCCCGTGGAGCGTGAGCTCGTCGCGCAGACGCTGTACGCCGCCGAGGCGAGTGGGGTCTGTCGCTGGCTGGTGGGCACCGCGGTCGAGCACGCCCGCGGCCGGCACCAGTTCGGCCGGCCGATCGGGTCGTTCCAGGCCGTCCAGCACAAGCTCGCGATGATGCTGGTGCGCTCCGAGTGCGCCACGGCCGCCGCGTGGGACGCCGCACGTGCGGCCGGCGGCGCGCGCGAGCAGCAGGCGCTCGCGGCTCACCAGGCCGCTCTCGTGGCTGCGCCGGCGGCGGTCGACGTCGCGGTGGAGTGCGTGAGCCTGCTCGGGGCGATCGGGTTCACCTGGGAGCACGACGCCCACCTGTACTGGCGGCGTGCCGTCGAGGACGCCGCGCTGGTCGGGCCGGAGTCCCGCTGGGCGAAGCGACTCGGCGAACTGTCGAACGATCACCGGCGCGACTTCGCGCTCGTGGCCGACGACGCCCTCCCGGACCTGCGCGCCGAGGTCGGGGTCGTCCTGGACCGGGCGTTGCAGGAGCCCGACGACGACGGCGTCCTGACCGGCTGGGGACCGGTGCGTGGTGGTCGCCGCCGCGCCGTCCTCGCCGCGGCCGGGCTCGTGGCGCCGCACTACCCGGCGCCGTACGGGCGTGGTGCGGGGGCCGAGCAGCAGGCCGTGATCGCGCAGGAGTTCGAGCGGCGGGGCCTGCCGCAGCCCACGACGGTGATCGGCGAGTGGGTGCTGCCCACCCTCCTCGAGCACGGCGACGACGCCCAGCGCGAGCGCTTCGTCCCGGCGACGCTGCGCGGCGAGATCGTGTGGTGCCAGCTGTTCAGCGAGCCCGGCGCGGGCTCCGACCTCGCAGGACTGTCGACCCGGGCGCGCCGGGTCGACGGAGGCTGGGTCCTCTCCGGGCAGAAGGTGTGGAACTCCTACGCGCACGAGGCCGACTGGGGCGTCTGCCTCGCGCGGACCGACGTCGATACGGCGCGGCACGCCGGCATCTCGTACTTCCTCGTCGACATGCGCTCGGCAGGGGTCGACGTACGCCCGATCCGGCAGGCGACGGGCCGGTCGGAGTTCAACGAGGTCTTCCTCGACGAGGTCTTCGTGCCTGACGACTGCCTGGTGGGCGGCCCCGGTCAGGGCTGGACGCTGGCCACGACGACCCTGGCCAACGAGCGGCTCAACATGGGCGCGGTCCTCGGGCACGGGTCCTCGGACCAGGTACGCCGCGCCGTCGCGGACGGAACGTGCGCCGCCGACCCCGACGAGGCGCTCCGGGTCCTCGGCACCTGCGTCTCGCGCGAGATGACGCTCGCCGCGCTCGCCCTCCGCGGCACCGTCGCCCGCCTCGCCGGCGCGGACCAGCGAGCCACGGCCAGCGTGCAGAAGGTGTTCAACGCCCTCGCCCAACGCGACGGGTCCCGCGCGCTGATCGGGCTGCTCGGACCGCTCGGCGCCGTCGACGACGCGTCGACGCCGTACGCCGTCGACCACCTGGGCGTGCCCGCCGTACTCTTCGGCGGCGGCACCATCGAGATCCAGCTCAACGTCATCGCCCGCCGCGTCCTCGGCCTCCCCGGCGAGCCTCGAAACCCCGCCACCCGAGAATCAGCGCCAGGCACCACGGCCGCCGAACGTAACGCTGGTTGAGGTGCGAAGGACGAAGTCCTGGGCCTCGAAACCCGGTGACCCGAGAACCAGCGCCGGGTACGACGGACACCCCCCGACGCCGGTTGAGGTGCGAAGGACGAAGTCCTGAGCCCCGAAACCCGGTGACCCGAGAACCAGCGCCAAGTACGACGGCCACCCCCGACGCCGGTTGAGGTGCGACGGACGAAGTCCTGAGCCCCGAAACCCGGTGACCCGAGAAGCAGCGCCGGGCACGACGGCCGCCCACCGACGCTGGTTGAGGTGCGACGGACGAAGTCCTGAGCCTCGAAACCCAGTGAGCCAAGAAGCAGCGGCGAGCGGGCACTCCCGGCGGCTGTGGACGACGACCCCGGACTGTCGGTGCCCGCATCTACCATCTTTGTATGGCCACTCGGGAACTCCACGACTGCGACAACGCATCCGCGTTGCTCGCCTACGTGGGCGCCGAGCGCCAGGCCGAAGCCCGGGCGAGCGCGCGTCAATTGGCGGCCGCCGTCGCGTGGGCCGGCATGCACTCGACCAACTCGTTGGATGACGCCGCGACCCTGATCCCGGGCGCCGAGGAGTCGCTGACGATCGCCGGCGAAGGCGCCCCGCTGGTCGCGGAGTTCAGCGTGTTGGAGTTCGCCGCGGCGCTTGGGCTCTCCACCGATGCGGGTCGGATGTACCTCGGTGAGGCGGTCGAGCTGGCCCACCGCCTCCCGCGCCTCTACGCCCGGGTCCAGTCGTTGGAGCTGCCGGTGTGGAAGGCCCGGCGGATCGCCAAGACCACCCTCGACCTCCCGATGTCTGGTGCCTCCTACGTCGACGCCCACCTCGCGGCGGTGGCGCACAAGGTGTCGATCGCGCAGCTCGACCGGACGGTGGAGGAGGCCCGGGTCCGGTTCGACCCTGACGAAGCCGTCGCCCGCCAGATCGCGGCCCAGGAGGGACGGCACTTCGACATCGAGACCCGCCAGGTCTCCTTCGACGGCTGCGTCGACGTCCACGGCACCCTCGACCTCGCCGACGCCCTCGACCTCGAGGACGCCGTCGCTCGGCGTGCGCGCGATCTCGGCGCGCTCGGACTGGACGCGCCGCTCGACGTCCGCCGATCGATCGCCGTCGGCGACCTCGCCCGACGCCAGCTCTCGCTCGACCTGAACGCCGACGAGTACGCCGACAGACCTGCGACGAAGCCGCGCCAGGTCCTGCTGCACGTCCACCTTTCCGAAGCCGCCCTCGCCGGGTCAGGAAGCGATCTGGATCTCGCCCGGGTAGAGGAGACCCGCTCGTTCGTCTCCGCCGAGCAGGTCAAGACCTGGTGTGCGAACCCCGACACGCAGGTGATCGTGAAGCCGGTCATCGACCTCGCCGATCACGTGCATGTCGACGCCTACGAGACACCCGACCGGCTCCGCGAACGGCAGGCCTTGCTCCAACACACGTGCGTGTTCCCCTGGTGCCAACGCCGGGCTCGCCGTGCGGACTGCGACCACATCGACCCCGCCGCCCGCGGCGGAACCACCTGCGACTGCAACATCGCCCCACTGTGCCGGCGACATCACCGGGCGAAGACCCACACGCGATGGCGCTACGACAAGGTCGACGACACGAGTTTCGTCTGGCGAAGTCCGAACGGACTCATCTTCGGACGCGACCACCACGGCACCATCCCGCTCGACACCCTGCAGCCCTGACCAGCACCCGCCCGTCAGGGCTACAGGCACGCCCTGCCCCACGCTGGTTGAGGTGCGAGCGCAGCGAGCCTCGAAACCCGGTGAGCCGACCGGCGGCGTCGACTGCAGGCTGCCTCTTGGCTCACCGGGTTTCGAGGCTCAGGACTTCGTCCTTCACACCTCAACCAGCGCGCCGTCACGGGCGCCTGCCTCGCGACACCACCCATCCCATCGACACCCGTCAGTGCTCCAGGCACGCTTTCCCGGACGCTGGTTGAGGTGCGAGCGGAGCGAGCCTCGAAATCGGGTGAGTCGACCGGCGGCTTCGACCACGGGGCTGCTTCTCGGCTCGCCGGGTTTCGAGGCTCAGGACTTCGTCCTTCGCACCTCAACCAGCGTGGGGCGGCCCGGACTTCGTCCTTCGCACCTCAACCAGCGAGGGCGGCCCAGACTTCGTCCTTCGCACCTCAACCAGCGAGGGCGGCCTGGACTTCGTCCTTCGCACCTCAACCAGCGGGGCGGCCCGGACTTCGTGCTTCGCGCCTCGACCAGCTAGGCGCTCCCGCCCTGCGGTCAACGTCGTTGACAGCCATCGGGGGAGACCCGAGATTGGCGGAATGAGGGTCGAGGTCGTGGCGGACGGGATGGGGTTCACCGAGGGGCCGGTCGCGCTGTCGGACGGTCGGGTGGCGCTGGTCTCGATCAGCCACGGGTGCGTGTACGTCGTCGCTCCCGATGGCAGCCGGGAGCGGATCGTCACGGGTGGTGGGCCGAACGGGCTTGCGGTCGGGGCCGAGGGCGAGCTGTACGTCGCCCAGAACGGCGGCATCTGGGGCGGTTCCGGCCCGGCTCCGGCGGGCGTCCAGGTCATCCGCGACGGCCGGGTGGAGTACGTCGTGGACGACCTCGGCGCGCCGAACGACCTCGTGCTCGGCCCCGACGGGCGGCTCTGGGTGACCGACCCGGTCGCTGAGTTCAGCGGGCAGCGACCCCAGGACGCTCGGCCGGGCCGGGTGTATTCCGTCGACGTCGCCAGCGGTTCCGCGCTGCTGGAGCTCGACGAGGGGCCGGTCTTCGTCAACGGTCTGGCGTTCTCCGAGGACGGCTCGGAGCTGCTGGTCACCGTCACGCTCGCCATGCAGCTGGTGGCGTACTCCGTCACGGCCTCCGGCCTCGGGGAGGCCCGGACGGTCCACACTTTCGGCAGCGGGGCCAACCCCGACGGGATGGTCCGCTCCGGTCAGCACTTCTGGGTGGCGCTCCTGGCCGCCGACCGCCTCGACCTGGTCGATCTCGACGGAGACGTGCGCGACAGCGTCGCTCTGCCCGCCGGCTCGCTGCCGACCAACGTGTGCCTCGACCACGACGGAACCGGGCTCTACGTGACCGCGGGCTTCGCCCAGGCCCTCCTGCACGTCACTCCGTGACCGGCCTCAGTAGCCGGTGCCGATCTTGACCTGCTCCCGCTCCGACGGATGCGCGCCACCCTTCTGGTCGAGCGTCGAGCAGGCATCCTCGATGTCCTGCGTCAGGCGCTCGACCTGCTCGCGGCTCATCGTCTCCTTCACCAGCGCTCGCATGATCTTCACCCGCTCCGCGTTCGGCGGGAGGGTGTACGCTGGCACCATCCAGCCCCGCTCGGCGGACAGCTGCCAGGCGATGTCGGACTCGTCGTACGACGCGTTGCGGTCCGCGAGCCGGAAGGCCACCAGCGGCAGCTGCTCCGCGTCGGTGCCGATGACCTCGAAGCGGCCGCTGTCGCGCAGGTTGGCCGCCAGCGCCCGGGCGTTCTGCTGCATCTGCCCGATCACGTAGCCGTAGCCGTCGCGCCCCAGCCGGACGAAGTTGTAGTACTGCGCGAGCACCATCGCGGCCCCGGTGGAGAAGTTCAGGGTGAAGGTCGCGTCGGTCTTGCCGAGGTAGTTCTCGTAGAAGACCAGGTCCTGCGCGAGGTCGGACTCCGACCGGAAGACCAGCCACCCGATGCCGGGATACACGAGACCGTACTTGTGGCCGGAGACGTTGATCGAGCGGACCTGCTCCAGCCGGAAGTCCCACCGGGACTCGGGATAGAGGAACGGCCACACGAACCCGCCGCTGGCGCCGTCCACGTGGATCGGGATGTCGAGCTCGCGCCGTGCCTTGACGTCGAGCAGGAGGTCGTTGATGCCGACGATGTCGTCCATGTGCCCCGTGAACGTGGTCCCGAGTACGGCGGCGACGCCGATCGTGTTCTCGTCGAGGTGCGGCGCCACGTCGTCAGGGCCGATCGTGTACTTGTCCTCGGCCAGCGGGACGATCCGCGGCTCGACGTCGAAGTAGCGGCAGAACTTCTCCCACACCACGTGGACGTCGCCGCCGAAGACGAGGTTGGGGCGGTCCGCCGGGAGGTTGGCCGCCTCACGGCGCTCCTTCCACTTCCACTTCAGCGACAGGGCGCCGAGCATGATCGCCTCGGACGAGCCCTGGGTCCGGCAGCCCGTCGTCGGGCCGGGTGCGTTGAACAGGTCGGCCAGCATCCGCACGCATCGCTGCTCGATCTCGGCGGAGATGGGGTACTCCGCGTGGTCGATGAAGTTGCGGTGCAGGTTCTCGGCGATGATCCGCTGCGCCTCCGGCTCCATCCAGGTGGTCACGAAGGTGGCCAGGTTGCGCTGCGGATCGCCCTCGAGGTTCAGGTCCTCGGCCAGCAGGCGGAGGGCGTCGGAGGCGGGCATCCCGCCCGGGGGGAAGGAGGTCGCGGGCGCCCTCTCGGTCAGGAACCGGTTGCCGAAGAGCTCCTCGGCCGTGGGTGTTCTCGGTGTGGTCACGTCTGCTGTACCGCCGTTCGTGTCGGAGTGGGTGTGTCGAAGGCTTGGACGACCCCGGCCACCGCGAAGCAGGCGGCGCCGGCGAAGGTGCCCCAGTTCACGAGTCCGGCGTCGACCACCTGGTCGGTCGCGGGACGGGTGAAGGCCGCGAGTCCGGCCAGGAAGAATAGGACCGAGCCGAGCTGGTTGACGGCGACGACCCACCAGCCGGCCTCGTGGGGGCGGACCACGACGTGACCGTCGCCGACGTCGAGCATGGCGAGGTGGCCGGACGCCAGGAAGCAGACGCAGCCGAGGATGTCCGGCAGCCAGATCCAGCCGTCGGACTGCCGCGGTGTGAGCCCCTGCGCGAAGGCCGCCACGAGGCTGACGGCGAACAGCAGGGTGCCGGTGAACAGAACGATCGCGCTGAGCCGGGCGTGCCGTCCCCCGGTCGCCTCGGCGAGCAGGATCGAGGTGTAGCCACCGAGGGAGAAGAAGAAGCCGCCGACCAGGTAGGTCACGTTGATCGTCGTCAGCGGGACCAGGTCGAGCTGGGCGAAGAGGGCGCCGAGCGCGAACAGGCTTCCGCCGAGGGTGAAGGAGACCGCGGCGACGAGGTTCACCTCACCCGCGTTCCGACCCATGGCGGACCTCCGTCTCCCTCCGCGCCGCCATGCTCGACGGCCCGGGGTCGCGGCGCCCTCCTCCGCAACGGGTGAATCCGGCAGGACCGACATGCTCAGAGCCAGCGCCGCACGCGGCTCGCGTAGGCGTCGTACGGCGCGCCGAACCGTTCGTGCAGGTACCGCTCCTCCGGACCGATCGCGCCCCAGCGGACGAGGAGCACTGCGGCGGGCGCGAGCACGAGCCCCCAGAGCGTGGGCATGAGCAGGGCCAGGCCGACGTACAGCGCGAGCAGCCCGACGTACAGCGGGTTGCGGGACCGGCGGTACGGCCCCTCCTCGATGATCGAGGACGTCGCCTGCCCGGGGAGCAGCCCGGTCCGGTGGCGGTGGAACAGCCACAGCGACCAGCCGTTCCACCCGACGAACGCCAGGACCAGAGCCCAGCCGAGCGGGAACCGCCACCGGCCGGGCGAGACGGGGTCGCCCCACCGCCGCGTGGCCAGCCAGCCGAGGAGCAGGGGAGCGCCGACCGCGACCGGCGGCCAGAGCCGGAACGCGGCGACCCGTCCGCCGTCAGGGCGCGGGCGGGCCACGGTCGACTCCGTCGCGGGACGTCCGGGTGGTCCAGTCGTAGCGCACGATCGTGCGCAGCAGGAGGTCGTGCACCGCCGCGTGCTCACGGCTCACGACCGCCCACAGCAGCCCGACCGGGAAGCACACGCAGAGCGCGGCGCGCAGCACCGCCCGCGGAAGCGAGAGCAGCTCCCCGCGAAGTGTCGTGACGCGCAGGCCCATGACGTGCTGACCGTAGGAGCGCCCGTTGACCCACCAGGCGATCGCCAGGAAGCCGATGGCGACGACCAGGTACGCCGAGAGCAGGAGCGCGCCGGAGGGCCGGGGGAACGAGAAGTGCTTCGTGTGCAGGACGAATCGCACCGCGCTCCACCCCAGGTACGCCGCCCCGAGCCCGCCGAGCACCGTGAGGAGGTCGAGCCCCGCAGCGATCGAGCGGCTGACGACGCCGGCCGGGTGCCCCTGGTGCTCGCGCGCCTCGGCGGGGATGAGCGACGCGTGGTCCCCGGGGTGGTCGGTCATGTCGCCGCGCTGCCGGCGGGTCCGTCGTCGGGCCGGAGCGCACGGTGGCGTCGGAGCCGGTCGATCAGCCGCTCGACCGCCCGATCGGCGTCGATGCCCTGCATCCGCACGCTGCGCACCGTCTCGGAGGCGAGGGAACCGCTCGACTCCCGGATGATCTCGGGCAGATCGATGGCGGCGATCACCTCGTTGGCCAGCCCGGCCAGGTCGACCCGGCCGATGACGGCGTCGAGGTCGATGCCTCGGGCGACGGCGTCGAGGTCGACCTGCTCCGTGACGACCTGGGTCAGGTCGATCCGGTCGAGGATCGCCGCGACGTCGATGCGGGACGCCACGGCGTCGAGGTCGAGCCGCGCCGCGACGGCGTCGAGGTCGACGTCGGCCACCAGGGCGTCGAGGTCGAGCATCCGTCGGACGAGCTCGGTGACGGTGACGTGCTTCGCCAGGTAGTCGACCAGCGCCGGGACCGCCGCCGCGACGAGCAGGTCGCGCCGACGCAGGAGGGCTGCCCGGTCGGTCCGCCCCCGCCGCGCCAGGGCCTCGACCCAGCGGGCCGGGTGGTGGTGTGCCGGCAGCAGGGGCGGGTCGAGGAGGAGTCGGACACCGGGCCGGCCGACCCGTACGCCGACCTGGCCCGCGCGCCACAGCCCGTCGAGCAGCACCGACGCCGCACCGACGACGACGTCCGGAACGGGTGGCACCAGCGGGTCACCGGCCCGCCGGGCGACGAGGTCGCCGGGCATGGTCCGGTCACGTCACACGTTCGGGGGCCACGACCCTGGCCGGCGTCCTCAGCGCGAGGCCGACCAGGGTGAGGACGATCCCCAGGACCACCGCCATCGCGGCGACGCCGAAGGCGACGACCGAGGTGAACAGCGAGGCCTGGAGGAAGGCGGAGTCCATCGCCACGGCCCGGTTCGGGTCGTCCTGCTCCAGCTCCGCGTAGGTCAGCCCGCCCGTGATGTCGAGCGTGTGCTGGTCGATGATGTCGGCCTGGCAGAACGCCGAGATCGGCCCGTTCACGTCGTCGCCGGCCGCGCAGCTGGCGTCGTCGGAGACGGTGATGTTCTGGTCGGCCAGCGTCCCGGAGATGACGAACCAGGTGACGACCCCGGCGATCGCCATGACCACGCCGACGACGATGGCGGTGAAGGCTGCGACCGTGCGCATGTCTCGTGCTCCCTCCTCGGGGTTACGACGGCATCCTGGGGTGGGACCGCCGGATGCGGTTCCCCCGCTCCGGGTGAGTCCGGTCGACCGTTCGCCTCAGTGCAGGGCGAGCTTCAGCAGCGCCACCAGCACGCCGACGCCGGCGCCGACCGCGGCGCTGGCGATCCGGCCACCGAGGTCGAGGCCACCCCGGGCGCCGGCGACGTAGCTGTAGAGCGCCAGCAGCCCGATCGTCGCGATCAGCGCGATCCACGCGGAGGTGCTGAGGGTCGCGCCGAAGAGCCGGGTGACGAGCAGGACGCCGAGCGGCCCGATCGACACCAGTGCGACCGGCGCGGTCTCGACGAGCGCGTGCCGCAGCGCGGCGCTGGGATGGTGACCGTGGGTCAGCGCGGAGCCGATGGTGACGGCGTGCAGGTGGGCGATCCAGTAGACGAGCACCGTCGCGGCGATGCCCAGGGCCAGGTGCGCGGTGGAGTCGGCGTGTCCGACGCCGTACGCGATGACCGCCGCACAGACGACGGTGCCGGTGATCGCACCCTCGCCGCCGAAGATCAGGCGGAACGGGCCGGTGCGGTGGCGGACTCGGCCCTCGGTCACGACAGCGGGACCCGGTCTTCCGCAGCCACGGGCTCCGCTCGGCGCCGCAGGACGACCTTGACGACCTCCTCGACCACGACCAGCGACGCGGCGATCCCGACGCAGATGCTCCACTGCTCGAAGTCGAGGGCGACGGTGTCGAAGATGCGCTGCAGGAGGTCGAGGGAGGTGACGAGGATGATCGCGGCCAGCGCGACGCCGTACCGGCGCAGCTGCATGACGCCCGGGAGCGCGTCGCGGTCGAAGACCGTGCGGAGCTGGTCGCGGCACAGCAGGGCTGCTGCCACGTGGAACAGCGAGAGGGTGGTGAGCAGCATCGTCGCGCCGAGGATCGCGTCGCCCTGGTCGTCCCCGATCTGGTACGCCGCGAGCGAGCCGACGGTCATCACCGCGCCCTGGACGCACAGCCGCACCCAGTTGCCGCGCGAGAGCACCGGCGCTCCGACGGGCCGCGGGGCTCGCTCCATCAGGCCACGGGCCGGACGGTCGAAGCCGAGCGCGATGGCGAGCGGGATGTCGACCACCATGTTCAGCCACAGGATCTGCAGCGGGTTCAGTGGTGCGCCGTTGGCGATCCCGATGACTCCGGCCCCGATGAAGATCGCGATGTAGGCGACCAGGGTCGACATCTGGAAGCGCAGGTACTTCAGCAGGTTGTCGTAGAGGGTCCGGCCGTACGAGACGGCGCCGACGATCGTCGCGAAGTTGTCGTCGGTGAGCACCATGACCGCGGCCTCCTTCGAGACCTCGGTGCCGGTGATGCCCATCGCGACGCCGATGTCGGCCGTCTTCAGCGCCGGGGCGTCGTTCACCCCGTCGCCGGTCATCGCGACGACGTTGCCGGTCTCCTTCAGCACCCGGACCAGCCGGACCTTGTCCTCGGGGGCCACCCGGGCGACCACCCCGATCTCGCCGACCTGCCGGCGCAGCTCGTCGTCGCTCATGGCGGCGAACTCGGCCCCGGTCACCGCGCGTCCCTCGATGCCGAGCTCGGACGCGATGGCCGCGGCGGTCGTGGCGTGGTCGCCGGTGATCATCCGGACCCGGATCCCGGCCTCGCGGCACTCGGCGATGGCGGCCTTGGCCTCGGCCCGTGGTGGGTCGACGATGCCCACCATCGCCAGGAGCGTCAGCTCCTGGACCAGCCCGATGTGGTCGCCACCGGGGAGGACCTGACCGGGCTCGAGGTCGCGCTGGGCGACCACCATGACCCGCTCACCGGCCTCCGCGATCCGGTCGTTGGCCTCCAGGGCGAGCGACCGGTTGGCGTCGGTGATCGGCACGATCGTGCCGTCGGGCCGGCGGATCGTGGTGGCCCGCGCGATCAGGACGTCGGGGGCGCCCTTGACGTAGCAGCGTACCACGGGCCGACCGTCGCCCGCGGTCACCTCGTGGAACGTGGCCATGAACTTGTAGTCGGAGTCGAATGGGACCTCGGCGACCCGGGGGAGCGCCGCCCGGGTCTCGGTGATGTTCAGCCCGCCCTTCGCGCCGAGCACGATGAGCGCCCCCTCGGTCGGGTCGCCGATCAGGGACTCGCCGTCGAGCACGGCGTCGGCGCAGAGCACCATCGGGAGCAGGTACGGATCGAGGTCGTACCGCTCGCCGCCGACGTGGCTGATCTCGCCCGCGGTGCTGTAGCCCTCGCCCGACACCGTGTAGCGGTGGTGCCCCGGGATGACCATCTCCCGGGCGGTCATCTTGTTGAGCGTCAGGGTCCCGGTCTTGTCCGAGCAGATCGCGGAGGTCGAGCCGAGCGTCTCGACGGCGGGCAGCCGCTTCACGATCGCGTTGCGCCGGGCGATCTCGCGGGTCCCCATCGACAGCAGCGCCGTCACGACCGCGGGCAGGCCGGTCGGGATGGCGGCGACGGCCAGGGCGACGCCCGTGATGAACAGGGTGTCGAAGCTCTCGCCGCGGGCGAGCCCGAGGAGGACCACCACGACCAGGGCGACCGCGGCGATCGACGCGATCACCTTCGAGAGCGAGTCGAGCTGCTTCTGCAGCGGCGTCTTGCTGGTCTCGGTGCTGGCGAGCATCTCGGCGATGTGGCCGATCTCGGTGCCCATCCCCGTCGCGGTGACGACCAGCTCGCCCCGGCCCCGGGTCACCGACGTGTTCATGTACGCCATGCAGACCCGGTCGCCGAGGGGTACGTCGGTGCCGGGCACCGGGTCGGTCGACTTGCCGACCGGGAGGCTCTCGCCGGTCAGCGCCGCCTCCTCGATCTCGAGCGTCGCGGCCACCAGGACCCGCCCGTCGGCCGGGACGCGGTTCCCCGCCTCGACGAGCACGATGTCGCCCGGAACCAGGTCACTGGCGTCGATCTCGACCGCCGCGCCGCCACGGCGTACCCGAGCGATCGTCTTCATCATCTGGGCCAGCGCCTTGACGCTCTCCTCGGCCTTGGCCTCCTGGCGCAGCCCGATGACGGCGTTGAACACGGTGAGGCCGGCCAGGACGACCGTCGTCCCGGCCTCGCCGGTGACCAGCTGGTTGACCAGCGCGGCCGCGAGCAGGACGAGCTGCATGAAGTCCTCGTACTGACGCAGGAAGGCGCGCCACCCCGGCTCCTGCTTCCCCTCGGCCAGGTGGTTCGGGCCGTAGGTCGAGAGCCGGCGGGCGGCCTCCTCGGCCGAGAGGCCGACCGCCGGGTCGACGCCGAGCCCACGCGCGACGTCGGCCGCGTCCGCCGCGACCGGGTCGACCGGTCGCTCGACGAGGTCACCCTGGACGTCCTTGGTCGTCATCGATCCCCTCCGGGTGGGCGAAGTCGCGCGTCGGTCCCGTCGATCGTCCGGAGCCGCCGGGTGGTCGCGCCTCACCCCCGTCGGGGTAGGGCGATTCACCCGGTCCGAGTGAGGCAGCCGGGGCCGGTACGGCGCGACTGTGTCGGCGTCGGGACGTCGAGCGAGAGGCGCCGCCATGGGTCGAACGACCTCCGCCGGGACGGGGTCGGTGCTGGTGCAGCGCGGACGGTACGACTCGCCCTTCTTCCGGTCGAAGTTCCGCGTGCCCAGTCCACCCCGGCACTTCGTGCACCGTCCCCGCCTCGTGCGCCTGCTCGACGACCTGTCGGCGTACCCGGTCGTCGCCCTCGTGGCCCCGGCGGGCGCCGGAAAGACCGCGCTCGCGGCGGACTGGATCCGGAGCACCGGCCGGCGGGCGGCCTGGCTGGCCATCGACGAGGGGGACCGCGATCCCCGCAAGCTCATGACAGCGCTCGCCGCAGCGGTGGACGAGCTCGCGCCCGGCTGCGCGGAGGCCATGATGGCCGTCCTGCGCCGCCCGCACGGGTCGACGGAGGCGGTGCTCGCGCTGGTCGACGTCCTGGAGCAGGCCGCCGCCTCGCCGGCCGTCCTCGTGATCGACGACGTGCATCTCGTCGACGAGGATCCGGAGGCCGCGGCGGGCCTGGCGTCGTTCGTCGAGCACAAGCCGGCCTGGCTGGACCTGCTCCTGGTGGGTCGACGACAGCTCGCGCTCCCGGTCCACCGGCTGCGGGCGGGAGGCGCGCTGGCCGACCTCTCCTTCGAGGCGCTGCGGTTCTCCGAGGACGAGGCCCTGACGATGCTCACCGGGCTGTGCCCCGACGCGGAGCCCGAGGAGCTGCCCGACGCCGCGCACTGGGCGGGTGGCTGGGCGGCCGCCCTCCAGCTCGCCGCTCTCGCCGTACGGTCCCGGCGGATCAGCGGGCTGCCGCACCCGCGCAGCGGCGAGGAGATCCCGGACGGGTCGGGTCGCCTGGTCGACGAGTACCTCTGGCACGAGGTGCTGCGCGCCGAGCGCCCCGAGATGATCGACCTGCTGCTGGCAATCTCGGTCGTGGACCGGGTGAACTTCTCGCTCGCCGAGGCACTGGTCGACCGTCCGCGAGCCGGTGACCTGCTCTCCGAGGCCGAGGCACGCGGGCTCTTCGTCACGGCCCTCGAGTCCGGTGGCTGGTTCGAGGTGCACGGCCTGGTCCGCGACCTGCTGGCCGCGGAGCTCGAGCGTCGGTCGCCCGGGCGGCTGCGGAGCTACCACGCGCGCGCGGCCCTGTGGTTCGAGACGGTCGACGACAGCACGAGGGCACTGGAGCACTGGCTCGCAGCCGACCTCCCGCGCGAGGCCCTGCGACTCCTGGCCGACCTCGCCGTCGATCTCGTCGACGGCGGCAGGGAGTCGGCGCTCCGGCGGACGATCGCCCGCATCACGCCGACCTTCCCGCACGCTGACCTCGGCACGCTGGTCGAGTACGCCTGGTGCCAGCTGCTCGTGGACCGGGAGTCGTTCGCGGTCGCTCTTGCGGCCGCGGAGTCGGCGGCCGCACCCGAGGACGACCCCGACAGCCGGGGGCGGCTGATGATCCTCCAGGCGGCCGCCGCGCTCGTCTCGGGAAGCTGGCGCGACTGCGAGTCCCTGGCGCGCCACGCCCTCGACGCGATGGGCGAGCGGGCCTGGCTCGACGCCCTGGGCCGGTTCGGCTGGACCCTGGTCGCCCACGGCATCGCCCTGGACGAACGCTGGTCGGACGGTGGACCGGAGGTGAGACGCGTCTGGCTCGGCGTCACCAAGGACGCCCCGCGCGCCACCGCCTTCGAAGGCACCCGGGCCGTGGGGCTCGCGCTCGCCGGTCAGCCGCTCGACGCGGTCCGGACCGCCGCCGGTGTGCGTCGTACGGCGGAGGACGGCGACCTGAGCTCGCTCCGGACCGAGCTGACCCTGGCCGAGGCCCTGGCCGGCCGCGAGATCGGGGACGGCGACCAGGCGCGACAGCTGCTCGAGACGCTGGCGGCACAGCCGTCGTACCCCCAGTCGTTCGTCCAGGTCCTGGCCCAGCTCGAGCTCGTCGAGATGCATCTGTCGGACGGGAACATCGGCGAGGCCGCGGCCTCGTTCGCGCGCGCGACCCGGTCGTGCGAGCGTGAGCCGACGGGTGACCGGGCGGCCACCTGCCTGGCACGCCGCGGCGTCCTGCTCGAGCTGGCCCGCCGGGACCTGGAGGCGGCGGCCCGCTGGGCGCAGCGCGTCGACGACGCCTTCTGGGGACCGGTGAGCGATGGTCGCGTGCACCTGGCCGCGCACCGACGCGGCGAGGCGGTCGAGGCGCTGGCCCTGGCGGCGCCCCGGTCGGTGAGGCACCAGGTGGTCTGGCACCTGCTGCATGCGCGGGCGCTGCGGTCCGATGATCGGGGGGCGGCCGAGAAGGAGGTCGCCACGGCCCTCGAGCTGGCCTCGGACCACGGCATGCTGGAGACGGTCGGCACCGAGGGCCGGGATCTCCTGGACCTGCTCGAGCTGGCCGCGTGGCGGGTGCCCGAGGGGTGGATGCACCGCCTGCGCCACGTGGTCGTCGGTGGCGGCGATCCCACCCCGGCGCCCGGCGCTCTCGTCGACGCCCTGACCGCACGTGAGCGAGACGTGCTCCGGCTGCTGCCCACCCGCCTCACGGTGCGCGAGATCGCCTCCGAGCTCTTCGTATCCCGCAACACGGTCAAGTTCCACCTGCGGGTGATCTACCAGAAGCTCGGCGTGACCTCGCGCGGCGAGGCGGTCGACCGGGCACGCTCCCTGGGGTTGCTGCGCGCGCCGTGAGACCGGTACGCCGCCGGGCTCAGGGGTAGCGCGCGAAGACCTTCCGCATCTGGCGATCGAACTCCTCCTCCGACAGCACGCCCCGGTCCAGGAGCCGGAGCAGCTGACGCACCTCGTCGCTCCTGCGCAGTCCGGGCAGGGCGGCCGAGGCGCTGCTCCTCGTATCGAGGGCGGGGGGACTCCGGAGCACCCCCAAGTGCTGACGTCGTGACTGCGCCGTCCGCCTCATCCCAGCTCCTCGTCCGGGAGCACCGTGCCCCGGCGGGCGCGTTCGGCCTGCTCGAGGCGATGGCGGGGGATCCGCTCCCCGCCGACGATCCGCCCGCCTCCGGCACGCGCGGCGTCGGCGAGCTCCTGTGCCCAACGGTCCTCGACGACCAGGATCAGCGCCGAGGCACCCGGGCGGAGCGAGCGACAGGCCAGGACGATGTCGTCCTCGCTGAGCAGCCCGCCGACCTCACCCTCGACCCCGCGCAGGTCGGACAGGGCCGCGACGGACTCGGGCTCGGTGACCGAGTACCTGCCGTGGGAGTCGGTCACCACGCCCACCAGGTCGAGGATCCGGACCCGCGACGACTCCACCAGCGTCCGCAGTGCCTGGCCGACCGCCGTGCTCGACGACAGACGGGGGAGGCCGATGACGACGTACTCGACGAGATCGGGGTCCGGGCCGTGGACCATGGGTTCAACCTCTCCCGAGGAGGTCAGGCCAGCAGTCGGGCCTTGGCCTGCTGGAACTCCGCGTCCGACAGGTCCCCCCGACGCTGCAGCTCGGCCAGCCGCTCGATCTCCTCGGCCGTGCTCGGCCCCGCGGTGTTCTGGGCGTACCGGGCGTACTGGTCCTGCCGGCGTGAGTAGTCGCGGAACCCCCGGTCGCCCATGTCCTTGCCGCGCACGATCAGGTAGACGAAGACGCCCAAGAAGGGCAGGACGATGACGAACAGGGTCCACAGCGCCTTGGCCCAGCCCGACAGGTCGTCGCTGCGGAACACGTCGATGAAGACCGACACGAGCAGCGAGATCCAGATGAAGAAGAGAAAGAACCAGACCATGGAGAGGAACACGTCTCCCGGGCTGTACTCCCACACGGTGATCATGACGAACCTCCTGGGTAGGACGAGTCGACGGCTCGGTAGCCGCCGCTCCTGCGAGTCACTGGTAGTCCTTCAGCTGGACGCACAGCGCCCAGATCACGAGGGTGTTGAAGGCGATGATGATCACGCCCCACACCGGGTAGAGCGGGAGGAAGGAGAAGTTCGTCAGGATCGAGATGCCCGCGACGATCAGGCCGGTGACCTGGCCCCAGGTCTTGCGGAGCATGATCCCCACCGCGACGGCGACGCCGAGCACGCCGATGACGATGTGGATCCAGCCCCAGGTCGTGGTGTCGAAGCGGTAGAGGAACTCGACGCCCTGGTCGTACATCTGGTCGTGGTTGACCGCCGACGCGCCCTGGACGAGGTCCAGGGCCGACGCGATCAGCAGCAGCACCCCGGCGAAGGTGGCCGAGACGTCCGCGACGATCGCCCGGGCCAGCCGGTCGGGGTTCTCATCAGCACGTTGCATGCATCGCCTCCGGGGACGTCCTCCGCGAACTGAGCACAGCGTGGTGACAACGCGGGTGGCCCCACCCCACCCGCGCCAGGGTGGCGCTTGCTCACCCCGATCCGGAGCAGGCTCGGCACGACGACCCAGCCGGGGTCGAGTCCAGGAGGTGTCGCACATGACGACGACCGGTCACGCCGGGGGCGACCCCTTCGCCGTCGACTCCGACGAGGGATGGGCCTGGGGACTCAGCGCCTTCGCCGGCGTCATGCTCGCGGCGATCGCGTCCATGCAGATCCTCGAGGGCATCTCGGCGCTCGCCAAGGACGACGTGTACGCCGACGCGGGCAACTACACCTTCGCGGCCAACCTCACCACCTGGGGATGGATCCACCTGCTGCTCGGCATCGTCGGGGTGATCATCGGCATCGGCATCGTGGCCCGGCAGGGCTGGGGGCAGATCGGCGGCATCGTCATCGCCGTCCTCGCCGCGGTGGCGAACTTCCTGTTCGTCCCCTACTACCCGGGATGGGCGCTGACCCTGCTGGCCTTCAACCTGCTGCTCATCTGGGCGCTCACGAGCCAGTTCCGCAACCGGCCGGCTCGTCACCGGTAGCCCGCACACGGTGGCAGGGGCCATGGACCTGATCCGGGTGATCGCCGACGGGACCGGCCGGTCACCGGCGGAGGTGCGCCTGATGGCGGTCGGGGCGGGTGCCGCGGCGGTCGTGGCCGCGCTGGTGGCGCTCGGGCACGGCGTCGTACGCCTCGTCGACTTCCTGGCCGACGCCTAGGCCGCTCGGATGAGTACGGGGGAGACGGTCGTCTTCCTGGCCGTGATCGGCGCGCGTTTCCTGGTACCGCTGCTCATCCCGCGCGTCCCACTGCCGGCCATCGTGGCCTGCCTGGTCCTAGACGCTGCCGACCAGTCGATCTTCCAGGCCTTCGGCTACGACCCGCCCGGCTACCAGGGCTACGACAAGGCCATGGACGTCTACTACCTGGCGCTCGCCTACCTCTCGACGCTGCGCAACTGGTCGAGCGTGGCGGCGTACCGGGTCGGGCGGTTCCTGTACTTCTACCGTCTCGTCGGGGTGGTCGCCTTCGAGCTGACCCACACCCGGGCGCTGCTGCTGGTCTTCCCGAACACCTTCGAGTACTTCTTCATGGCCTACGAGGCCATCCGCTCCCGCTGGACGCCGTCGCGGTGGGGTCTGCGCTGGTGGATCGGCGTCGCCGCCGTCATCTGGATCTTCGTCAAGCTCCCGCAGGAGTGGTGGATCCACGTCGCGCAGCTCGACTTCACCGAGTTCCTCGAGGAGAACTCCTGGGCCGGCCCGACCATCGTCGTCCTGGCGCTGGTCGCGGCCGGGGCGTTCTGGATCTGGGGCCGGCCCCGCCTGCTGCCGGCCGACCATCCCTGGCGACTCACCGCGGACCCCCTGCCCGCGGCGTGGCGCTCCGGGGCCGACCAGGCCCGGGGGTACGCCGAGCGCGGCGCCGTACGGCGGGCGGCGACCCTCGAGCAGGTGGTCCTCCTCGGCCTGCTCTCGGTCGTCTTCGCGCAGACCCTGCCGGGCGTCGAGGCGTCGAACATCCAGCTCTTCGTCGGCATCGCAGTGGTGGTCGTGGTCAACGCGGCGTTCGCGGTGGCGGTCGCGAGGCGGTCCCGGAGCGTGGAGGCGACCGCCCTGGCCTTCCTCGCCCGCACCGCCGCCAACGTCGTGCTGGTGGTGCTCGCCGCCTGGTTGCTGCCGCACGCCGGCGGCGACATCAGCGCCGCTCCCGCCCTGTTCTTCCTGACCCTGATCAGCCTGGTGACGACCCTGCACGGCCGGTGGTTCCCGATCCAGGCGAGCCGCGCCGCAGCGCTGGACGCCCGGTGACGGCCGGCTCCCTGCTCGCCCGGTGGCAGCGGCTCTCGGTCCGGGGCAAGGTCGTCACCGCGAGCCTCGTGGCGCTGCCGTTCGCGGTGGCCGCGGTGAACTACGTGATCAACGGCGACGGCCTCTCGATCGTCGACCCGGAGGATCCCACGACGGCGTACCTGTGGGTGTTCGTGCTGATCGCCCTGGACGCGGTGATGCCGATCTTCCCCGGCGAGACGACGCTGAACGCAGCCGCCACCCTGGCCGCGCAGGGGAAGCTGGAGCTGCTGCCCATCATCGTGATGGGCGCGCTCGGCGCGATCGTCGGGGACTCGTGCCTGTTCTGGCTGGCGCGCACCTACCGGCACCGGATCTCCGGCCAGGTCGAGCGGGCCCGGGCCAACGACCGGGTACGCCGCGCCTTCGAGCTGCTGGACTCCAGTGCCGGCGTACTGATCATCGGCGGCCGGTACCTGCCCGGCATGCGATTCGTCGTCAACGCGACGATGGGACTCTCGGACATCCCGTACCGGCGCTACGTCGTCTGGTCCGTGATCAGCGGGACCCTGTGGAGCATCTACACGTGCATCCTGGCCTACGAGATCGGCCTCGCCCTCGGCGCCTACCCGCTGGCGTCGTTCGTGATCTCGGGGCTCGTCACGACCGTCGCCATCGCGGTCATCTTCTTCACCGTGCGCCACAACCGCCAGAAGACGCCTCCGCCGAGCCGGCAGTGACTGCCGACTCGGCGGAGGCGATGGGTTCAGCTGATCAGCTGGTCAGGGGAGAGGCAGCGGCAGGCCTCCCAGGAGCAGGTCGAGGACGGAGTTCAGGCCGGTCTGCACCTGCTCCAGGACCGGGTTGAGCTGCTCGAGGGGCGTGGTGGCGAGCGCGTCCTGGAGGCTGTCCACGATCAGGTCGATCAGCCCGGCCGGGTCCGTCGGGACGTCGCCGCCGGACAGCGAGCCGAGCACCTCCTGCAGCGCGGCGGTGATGTCCTCCGCCGGCAGGCCGCTGTCGGTCAGCGCGTCGACCACCGGGTCGAGTACGGCGAACAGCGTGTCGGGCGAGACGTCGCCACTGGTCAGGGCACCGGTCACCTGCTCGGCGACCGCCTGCAGCTGGGCCGGGTCGAGACCCGCGCCGGCGAGCGTCCCGAGCAGCTGCTGGAACGGCTGCGGGAGCGGCTGCGGTGCGGGGGTGCCGGTCGTCGCGTGGCAGCGCGACGCCGCCTGCTGGGCGGCCGCGTTGCGCGCCTGCCAGCCACGGTGCCGCTTGGCCGCCTTGCGGTAGACCACGCGGGCCTTCTTGACCTTCTTCTTGTTGGAGGCCGTGTGCTTCTTGGCGTAGGCCCGCTTGGCCTTCTTGACCTTCTTCGCGGCCTTCTTCTTCGCCTTGGCCGCGTGGGCGGTGCGGACCTGGGTCTTGCCGTAGTTCTGGTCCTGCTGGGCGCAACCCGGCGGGGCGGCGCTGGCGGGAGTGGAGGGGATCGCGGCGGCGACGCCGAGGGTGAGCAGGAGGCTGGTGAGGAGCGTCAGCACCCGCTTCGAGACGTGGGGCATGTCCGGGTTCTCCTTACGAGTGTTCAACGAGAGCCACCCCGTCGGTCCGTGGTCTCGAAGACGGAACGGCTCCCAGCGTTGACCCTCCTAACGCACCTCGCCCGCCTCGGGTTACGGGCCAGCCTTCGGGAGGTGTGAGCATGGTGGGGTTCGAGGACGGTGCGACCGAGCGGAGAGCATGATGGGCATGCGTGACGGGGCCGCCGAGCCCCTCGACATCGTGGAGGCCCGGATCTGGGCGCTGCTCGCTCCCTACCGCGACGAGCTCGAGGAGGCGACCATCTACGGCATGCCCTCGCTGCGGTGGCCGGGCTCCGGCGCTCACGACTACTTCGCGGCCGTCCAGCGCAGCGCCCGCAAGGTCAGCCTGTACGCGATCGCCGTGGACACCTGGCCGGAGGCACTCGACGGCGCCTCGGAGCGGTTCACCGGGCGGCGTACCGGGAAGGCGACGTTCTCGTTCCCGTCGCTCGACGACGAGCTCGCCGCCGAGCTCGAGGCGTTCCTGGCCCGGCTCTACGTGCCCTACCGGGCACACCACGCGGGCCCGGGGGACTGAACCCGCACACCCACCGTCCCGCAGCCGCGTGACGGGTCGGCCATGACCGGAACCTCCGAACTCACCTGTCCCGGATGAGGCGCGGTGACCGGCCACCCGGCCAGCATCGGTGAGGTCCGAGGACGGGCGCGACCGAGCGGAGAACGAGATGGGACTGCGTGACAGGGGCGAGCGGCGCCGGGAGGAGCGGGAGAACTTCGGTCGCGACGGCGCGGCGTCCCGCTTCCAGCTCCGCCAGAAGCTGCTCTCGGTGGGCGACGACTACTGGATCGAGGACGAGGCCGGCACCCGGGTGTTCCGGGTCAACGGCAAGGCCCTCCGGCTCCGGGACACGCTGGACGTGGAGGATCCGTCCGGAACCGTCCTGTGCCGGATCCAGACCCGGGTCCTGCACGTCCGCGACTCGATGGCGATCGAGGACCCCGACGGGGATCGGCTCGCCCTGGTGCACCAGGCGCTCATCTCGCCGTTGCGCGAGCGCTGGAAGGTCGACCGCCCCACGGGGCCGGACTGGGAGGTGCAGGGCAGCATCGCCGACCACGAGTACGAGATCGAGGCCGACGGCCGCAAGATCGGCGAGGTCTCGAAGAAGTGGTTCCGGGCGCGTGACACGTACGGCGTCCAGGTCGCGCCGGGCGAGGACGTCCTGCTCCTGCTCGCCGTGACCGTCGCGGTGGACGCGATGGCACACCCCCACAAGTGACCCGACCGACCACCACCAAGGAGAACGACCATGACCGACCAACAGATGTACTCCCAGTCCGCGATCGCGCGGCAGCCCGACCCCGGCACCTCCGGCTGGGTCGGCTGGATCGCCTTCGCGGCCGTCCTGATGATCCTGCTCGGCGGCCTGCACATCTTCCAGGGCATCGTGGCGCTGGTGAAGGACGAGTTCTTCCTCGTCGGCCCGGGCGGGCTCGCGCTCAACGTCGACTTCACCGCCTGGGGATGGACGCACCTGGTCGCCGGCACGGTGGTCCTGCTGGCCGGGTTCGGCGTGCTCGCCGGCCAGATGTGGGCCCGCATCGTCGGCGTGGTGATGGGGGTGCTCAGCGTGATCGTCAACGTCGCGTTCCTGGCGGCGTACCCGTTCTGGTCGCTGACCATGATCGCCCTCGCGGTCGTGCTGATCATGGCGCTGACGGTGCACGGCTCGGACATCAAGGCGGGGCGCTGAGGGCGTTCACCCGAGTCGGGGGAGGCGCACGGACGACGTCCTTCCCAGGCTGACGCACGAACGAGCCGTGCACCTGTCCCGGGGAGGGAGGTGGTGAGCGTGGGACACCACCCGGTCTCGTCCAGCCGGACCCTCACCACCGCGGGCCTGCGCCCCGCCGGCGTCGTACCGCCCCAAAGGCCACGGCCTGTTCGACATGATCGGCCACGTGCGGGCGTCGCCCCGCGCGTCGTGGACGCCCGATCACCGCGACCTCCTGAGTACGCCGGCGCCATCGGTCCCGAGCCGTGGCGACCGCCGTCGGGGGCCGACCGGTCAGGTCGGGTCGGGTGAGCCGCTGCAGCAGGTTGATGTCCCCCCGCCCTCCTGCTGTGGCGGCCATCGGAGGTTGCCCTACCGGTTGCCCGCGGCACGCTGCTCGGCGACCCGCCGCACCTTCGAGGTGAGCAGGGTGACGGCGGTGGCGACGAAGACGACGTCGAAGACCATCTGGATGAGGACGATCAAACGCGCGCCCTGCCCGGCCGCGTGCACGTCGCCGTACCCGATCGTGAGCATCGTGGACGCCGAGAAGTAGAGGGCGTCGATCCGGGTCCTCAGCCCGTCCACCTGGCCCGGCTGGTGGATCTCCATGGCGTAGAACGCGTAGGCGAACGAGACCAGGACGATCACGATGGCCGCGACCAGACCGTCGATGCGGCGGTCCCCGTCCAGAGCGGCCAGCCTGAGCTGGGCACGCAGACCTGCCGCGAGTCCGGCCAGGAGGAGCACACCGATCAGGCCGCGGATCGCGATCTGCCGCGGGGGATCGGAGCTGACCGGCGCCAGGAAGTAGAGGACCAGGATGAAGCCGAGGATGCCGAACAGCCGCAGCCAGCGTGCCAACCCCATGCAGACCTCCCGCGGCAAGGACGCCACCTGTGCGGAGCCGGACGTCCGGCCGTGGCCATGGTGGCTGCATGCCTCACGGAGCGGGTTCACCCGGGACGGGTGAGCGCCGCCCTCCCGCTCCCCGTCACGCTTCCCTCACGCCGTCGAGCGGCGGCCGGTTCCCCGACAGGCGGTGCGGATGGCTTCCGAGCCCGGTGGACGTACCGAACGGGTGCGCGCCGCCTACCAGCGGGCGCGGGACCTGGGATTCCGCATCCTCGACACCGTTCCACCGATCCGCAAGGGGCTCGAGGAGCTGCTGCGGGTCGAGTTCGTCGACCGGTCGATGGTGATCGCCGCCCAGGGCCTACTCGCCCTGGTGCCGTTGATCATCGTCCTCGCGGCGTTCCTGCCGCACGAGCTGACCGCGCTGGGCGCGGACCGGATCGAGGCGGTCACCGGGGTGGGCGAGGCGAGCGCCGACCTGGTCAAGGAGCAGGCGGCAGGTGTGTCGACGACGCTGGACGTCTCGGAGGTGCGCACCCAGACCGGGGCGCTCGGACTCGCACTCACCGTGCTGTCCGCCTCGAGCTTCGCGCGTGCGGTCCAGCGGATGTACGAGCGGGTCTGGGCGCAGCCGCACATCGGCGGGCTGCGGGGGCGGCGGCTCTGCCTCGGCTGGCTGCTCGGCTGGCTGATCGGGCTGCAGGGCCTGTCGATCGTCGCGTGGGTCGACGACCAGGTCGACCAGGTGACCCTCGAACCGCTCTGGCTGATCGCGAAGACCGCCATCGCCGCCGCCGTCTGGTGGTGGTCGATGCACGTGCTGCTGAGCGGGCGGGTCGGGTGGCGACCGCTGCTGTTCCCGGCCCTGCTGACCGGGGTGGCGGTCGTGGCGTACTCGGCCGGTTCGACGCTGGTCATGCCCCGCTATGCGACGGCCAGCGGGGAGCAGTTCGGCACCATCGGGCTGGTCCTGGCCGTCGCGACGTGGCTGGTCGGCTTCGGCGGCGTGATGGTCGTCGCGGCGGTCGTGGGACGGGTGCTGACCGAGGACGAGCTCACCCGGCGACTGATCCGGCGTGGACGCGAGCTCCTAGACGGTCGGGGCGGCGTCCTTCCCGCGGGCGGACCTGAGAGCGAACGCCGCGACCACGGCCAGCAGGCCGATCGCGAACAGCCATAGGCAGGCGACCAGGACGAACACCCCGAGGGACAGCTCCGGGTAGACGAGCAGGAAGCCGCCGGCGGCGACGCTGAGCAGCCCGGTCGCGATGTCCCAGCCGCGCCGGCCCGGGACGGGCGAGACGAAGGCGGCGATGATGTCGATGACTCCGGAGACCAGCCACCAGGCGCCCAGCAGGATGCCGATGGCCACCAGGGTCTGGAGCGGGTCGCGCAGGCAGAGCAGTCCGACGATGAGGGCGAGCGCGCCCGCCAGCCCCATCAGCGCACGGACGCCGCCGTCGAGCGAGGTCGAGCCGATGGCCGCGACGATGCGCAGGACGCCCGAGATCAGGAACTGGATGCCGACCAGGACCGCGACGACCTTCAACGTCTCGTCCGGCCAGACCGCGAGGACCACGCCGATGCCGAGCGTCAGGACTCCGTAGGCCAGCACCAGTCCCCAGTGCTCGGCGAGCCCGCTCAGGCCGGGCGGCACCGCGCCGTACCGGGGCGATCCGTGTCCGTCGTTGGGGCCCGGCAGTGGAGAGGGAGGGGCGGTGTCTGAGACGGGCTGGGACATGGTGGCCATGCTGGCGGGCCGGGGGAGTCGCCTGCTTCGCCCGAAAAGGGTGGCCCGGTACGGCGCCCGGCGGGCTGAGGCTGACGCTCCGTCGGCGCCGCTCGGAGCGCCGGTGACCCGCGAACCTTCGGGAGGCGCGATGTCGACCCACCCACTGCCCGGACCGCACCGCGACCCGGGATCCATCCGCGTCGTCCTGGAGGGGATCGTCGCCGTCGTCGCGCTCGCGGCCCTGGTGGCCGCCGTCCTCGGCGGGCTGGCCTGGGGACTGACCCAGGCGATCCGGTTCCTCCTGTGACCCGGGCCGCGCCCGGCGCCTGCCTCAGATGAGGTGCAGGCTCCGGGCGACGGCGAGCGCCTCGCTGCGTCGGCCGGCCGCCAGCTTGGCGTACAGGCTGGAGACGTGGGTCTTGACGGTGTTCTCCGAGACGAACAGGTTGGCGGCGATGTCGGCGTACGTCGCGCCGCGGGCGAGCTCGTGGAGGACGTCGCGCTCCCGGGGGCTCAGCGCCGGCAGCACCCGGGCGCCCGAGATCCGGTCCCGCTCGCGCGGCGTGGGGGTGTTGACGGCGTAGATCGAGATGACGTCCGGCTGCCCGTCCGCGGCGCTCGCGAGCTCGTGGAGCCAGCCGTTGCCCGACTGCTCGGCGGAGCGGGCCAGGAGGGTGGCGATGGGCGTGCCGTGCCGGGTCCATCCGAGGAACGGCACCGCGTTGCGCCGGACGGCCGTCGCCGTCGCCGCCTCCTGCAGTCGACGATGGGCGGCCTCGTCCTCGCCGAGGACGTCCAGGGTCTGCGCCTCGCACACCATCGCGATCTCGCGGCTGGCCGGCTGGGCGTAGGCCATGTCCCCGACCGCGGCCCCGAAGAGCGAGGCGGCCCGGCGTACGTCGCCGGCGAGGTCGGCCCGGAGCCCGCCGACGAGGCTGGCCTCGCCGAGTGCCCGCAGCTGGAGCAGCTCGCCCTCGAGGACCTTGAGGAGGTCGCCGTCGGCGGCCACTGCCGCGATGAACGAGCGTTCGACCAGGGTGACCGTCCGCAGGTGGTCGGGGAGCTGTTCGAGGCCCGTCGGCAGATCCAGGGGGGTCTCCAGGATGCGCTCGGCCTGCGTGGCGGACCCCGCCTGGAGGGCCAGGCGCGCGTCGCGCATCCGGGTCCAGAAGAGCGTGCACAGGTCGGCGGCGTGCACCGGCGTCGGTCTCGTGGGCGGCTCGATCGGACCGTCGCCCCAGGGCAGGTCGACGAGGCCGGAGAAGAGCATGACGAGACTCGCCCGGGAGAACGCGAACTGCGGGCGCCACGGCAGCGCCGCGCCGAGCAGCCCCATCGCCTCGGCGGCCAGCTCCCGGCCGGACCGCTCCCGCCCGGCCATGTACTCGGTCATCGCGAGGTGGCTCAGGGCCGCGATCGCCAGCGCCGGCAGGTTCCGGGTCTTGCTCAACCCGACGGCCGTCGTCAGGTTGACCTGCGCGTGCACGAGGTCCCCGGTCCAGTTCTGGGTGATGCCCAGCTCGGTGAGCAGCTGGGGCATGACCTCGTCGTCCGCCCCGTCGCGGTGCGACTCCAGGACGACCCGCTGGGCGTGACCGACGGCAGCCGAGAGGGACTCGAGGCCGAGGCGAGCGCGCATCAGACGGATGCAGGCCACCTGTGGTGAGTGAGCGTCGGCCGAGGCGGCCGGCGCCGCGGCCTTCAGGGCACGGTCCATCCAGTGCCGGGCAGACTCCACGTCGTTGGTCACCCAGCGCTCCACGGCGACCGGGAACCAGGTCTCCGGGTGCTCGGCGACGACGTCGGGGTGGGCACGCACGAACGCGGCGACCGCGGCACCCTGGCCGCGCATCACCATGCTGACGCCCTCCCGGGCCAGCAGGTCGGCGGCCCGGCCCGGCTCGTTGATGGCGACGAGACGGTCGAACGCGTGCGCGGTCTCGCCCCGTTCGACGTCGAGCGCCACCGCGCGAGCGACCGTGGCCCGGGCCTGGGCGACGTCGACGCCGCCCGCGACCAGGCGCCGGCGGATGACCTCGGCCAGCAGCGGGTGGATCTGGTAGCACGGGTCGTCGTTCGGGTCCGCGTCCGAGTAGGCCCGCTGCCTCCCGGCATGACTGTCCGGCCAGACGCGGGTGACCAGGAGTCCGGTGGTCTCGAGGTCGTTGAGGACCTCGCCGGCGTGGGGGTCGTGGGACAGGTGCCGCGCCGTCGAGGCCGAGACCTGCTTCTCCTGTCCGATGCACAGCAGCAGGTGGCGCTCCCGTGGCCGGAGCGCGGAGAAGACCTCGCTGGCCACCCGGTCGGCCACGCGGGCGTCGACGCCGGCGTACCGGCGCGCCGCCGCCGCGGGGTCGGGAGCCGAGGCGACGGCCCGCGCCATCAGCACTGCTGCCGCGCACCAGCCCTGGGCGTGCGTCGTGATGGTCGCGACGACGTCGGGGTCGTGGGAGCGGGCGTGGGCGGCGACCATCGCGGCCGACTCCGCCTCGTCCATGCGCAGGACGTCGCCGCGCAGAACGGTGAGATGACCGAGCAGCTCGGGCAGCAGCCGGCTCAGGGGGAGGTCCCACCGGCTGAGGAGCAGGACCCGCAGGGACTCCGGGTCGTGGCTGAGCCGCTGGTCGAGCAGGTGGAGTGCCGAGGGCGGCAACAGGTGCGCGTCGTCGATCACGAGCAGCCGGGGTGAGCCCGCCTGCGGGTCGATGTCGCCGTCCTGCAGCGAGCCGCTGTCGTCGTCACCGGCCAGAAGATCCGCGATCCGGCGGGCGTCCCAGGACGCGTCACCGGTGACCCAGCGTGCCTCCTCGAGAGCTCCGGGCTCCGCGGATGCATGCTGGAGCCAGCCGCCGACCCCGAGCGTCTTGCCGGCGCCCGCGGGGGCGACCACCAGGGTGACGGGCCCCTGCGTGGCCCGGTCCAGCTGCGACCAGAACGCCGGCCGGGGGACATAGGTCCGCGGCAGTCGGGGTCCCCGGCGGGACGCCGGGACGGAGCCCCGTGGGGCGGGCGGATGCGGGTTGGAGGACGGGGTGGGGGTCGTGGGGGAGAGGTGCATGGGGAGCCCTTCGCCTTGGCCGCGCAGCTCCCAGGTGCCCGATGCGCCCCCCAGTGCGTCGGAACCCGCCAACCGCCGGGTCAACACAGATGTCATGCGATGCTCGTGCCACTCGCGCTGCTCGTCGCAGTCGCGAGCAGCCGGGGCCCCATCCCCAGCATCTCGAGCCTAGGGCTGTTCGGACTGGAAGTCACCCCTCCGGATGAGGTAGGACCCGAGTAGAGACTCAGCGTCCGGCGGCCCGGTCGGCCGCCATGATCTGGTTGCAGAGCGCCCAGATCACGAAGACGTTGAAGGCCAGCACCACGATCGTCCAGAACGGGTAGTACGGCATGAAGGCGAAGTTGGTGATGGCCGCGAGCGTGGCGATCGCGATGCCGGCGAGCATCGCCCACCTCTGGCCGCCGAGGATGCCGATGCCGGTGAGGAGCGCGATGATGCCGACGACCAGGTGGATCCAGCCCCACGCGGTGACGTCGAACTCGTAGGTGTACTCGGCACCGCTGACGAAGACGGTGTCCTCCGCCAGGGCCGCGATCCCCTGCAGGATCTGGAAGATCGCGACGGTGGCCAGCATGACGCCGGCGAAGGCGGTGGTTCCGACGGCAACCAGGCCCTTGGTCGACTTCTCGTAGGCCCGGCCGCTGGCGTGCGTGGTCATGGGGATCCTCTCGTGGTCGGCGGGACGCCCGGATGCGTCGTACCGCTCTCTCGGTCACTCGTGCGCGAAGACTCCCCGCAGCGCGGACTCCTGCTCGTCGCTGAGGTTGGTGAAGATGAGCTCGTCGGGCTGGTGCGCGGCGAAGGCGTCCTTGACCTTGTCGACGACCACGTCGGACGTCATCACGAACAGCGCGGACGTCCCGGGGGTCACCTGGTCGCGGACCTTGGTGATGAACCGGTCGTCGATCCCGACGTCCGCCAGCGACCCGGCGAGCGCCCCGGTCGCGGCGCCGAGCGCCGCACCGAGCAGGGGCACGAAGAAGATGAGCCCGAACAGCAGTCCCCAGAACCCGCCGCCGAGGGCGCCGGCGCCGGTCGTGGACGCGAGCTGCCGCGTCTTCGGCTTCTTCTTGCCCTCCTCCCACGACACGGTCGCGGCGTCGTGCAGCGTGAGGATGCCCTCGCTGGCGAGGCCCTGGAGGGTCTTCGACGCCTCCTCGGCCCCCTGGGGGGTATCGAACTTCCAGACCGTGAGGGTGGCTTGGGCCATGGCGGGCGCTCCTTGTGTCGCGGGGGAATGTGGCCGCGGTGGTCTCGCGGTGCCCCGAGTCCACGTCCTGCCCCCATCCGACGGCTCACCCGTTCCTGGTGAACGGCGGACCCGGGGTGTTCGAGCAGGCGGAGCGCGGTCGACGACGGCGTCGTCAGGACTCTCCGTACGACGTCCCGGGGTCTCGCCCGAAAACGGTGAGGACCCGTCCGGCGTGGCGCCTCTAGCCTCACGAGTCCCAGAGTGGAGGCGACGGTGAGGATGATGATCCGCGTGGACGCCGAGGTGTCCGACGAGCTGGCGAGCGCCTTCCCGCACCTGACCCCACGCCACCACCGGGCGCAGACGACGCTGGTCGGCGAGCTCACGGACCAGGAGGAGCTGCAGGGCGTGCTGAACCTGTTGAGCTCGCTCGGCATCCCGGTCGTCGAGGTGCTCACGATCCCCAACGACTGATCCCCGACGGCCGGGTGGCCGGGGCTCACTCGGGCGGCAGGGTGCGATCGGTCTCGGCGGAGTGCGCGTCGCGGACCACGACGACCGGGCAGGGTGAGTGCCGGACCAGCTGGTCGCTGACCGAGCCGAGCGCGAGGCCGCGGAAGCCGCCGAGACCACGAGCGCCCACGACCAGCAGGTCGGCGTCGGCGGCTGCCTCGAGCAGCTTGTTCACGGCGGGACCCCGGACGGCGGAGCAGGCGATGTCGAGGTCGTCGTAGCCCGCGGAGATCCGCGCACAGTCCGCGCTCAGCGCCTCGACGACGGCCTCCTCGAAGTCCTCGATCGGCGGGACGTAGCCGATGGTCTGGGTGCGAGGACGTGGGGCGCTCTTCATGGTCCACGCGCGGACCACCCGCAGCTTCCCGGACACCGCGCGGGCCTGCGCGAGCGCCCAGCGGAACGCGGCATCGGCCGCTCGTGAGCCGTCGTGACTGACGACGATGACCTGCGCTCGGCTGTCCATGCGGTGATGCTCGGCGCGTCCGGGGGCCGTCGGGTCACCTGCTTCGGGTGACCCCGGCCGGTCGCACGACGCGCAGGGTGACGGTGTCTCAGCTCAAGCCGGCAGCCCTGCGAGGGAGGGCAGTCATGGACACCGATCCCGTTCTGCTGATGGCGACGACCGACGAGGTCTCGCGCGGCGTACTCGGTGGTGAGCTGAGACGTCGGTACGGCGGCGACTACGAGGTCGTCGTGTGCGCGGACTACGCGCACGCCCGCGCGGTTCTCGAGGGGCTGCGCCGGTGGGGGCGGTCCGTCGCCCTGATCATCGGCTACTACGGGCCCGACGACCGCGACGGCCTCGACTTCCTGCGCCGGGCCTACGCGCTGCACCCGTCGGCCAAGCGCGCGGTCGCCGTCACCTGGGGCGACTTCGCCAGCGCGGCGCCGGTCTTCGCCGCCATCGCGCACGGGCACGCGGAGCTGTCCCTGGTGCGACCGGAGCGGTCGCGGGACGAGGAGTTCCACGGCGCGATCACCGACGCCCTCGACGACTGGAACCTCGCCCAGGGGCTCGGCTTCGAGGCGGTACGACTCATCGGCGAGGCCCGCGACGAGCGCACCTTCACCCTGCGCGACTCCTTCGGCCGCAACCACATCCCGGTGGGGTTCTACGCGGTCGGCACCGACGCCGGACAGCGGATGCTGGCCGCGCTCGACCTCGAGGACCCGGCACTCCCCGTCGTCGTCCTGGCCTTCACCAGTCCGCCCACGGTGCTTGTCGCCCCGACCGACCTGGAGATCGCCGAGGCGTTCGGCCTGATGGCCCCGCTGTCGCCCGACCGGGTCGTCGACGTGGTCATCGTGGGAGCGGGGCCGGCGGGCCTGGCCGCGGCGGTGTACGCCTCCTCGGAGGGCCTGTCCACGCTGGTGATCGAGCAGCAGGCCGTGGGCGGGCAGGCGGGCACCAGCTCGCTGATCCGCAACTACCCCGGGTTCTCGCGCGGGGTGAGTGGGGCGCACCTGGCGTACCGCTCGTTCCAGCAGGCGTGGGCCTTCGGCACCGACTACTCGTTCATGCGTCAGGTCGAGGGGCTGGAGTCCGACGGACCGCTGCACGTCGTGACGATGTCGGACGGGAGCGTCGTCCGGGCCCGCAGCGTCGTGGTGGCGACCGGGGTCGACTACCGCAGGCTCGACGTACCCGATCTCGACGGCCTGGTCGGCCGGGGCGTCTACTACGGCGCCGCGGTGTCGGAGGCACCGTCGATGACCGGTCAGGAGGTGTGCGTGGTCGGTGGGGGCAACTCCGCCGGGCAGGCCGCGCTCCACCTCGCGCGCTACGCCCGGCACGTGACGTTGCTGGTCCGCGGGGCGAGCCTCGCCGCCAGCATGTCCGACTACCTGATCGCGCAGATGGAGGCGACGCGGAACCTCTCCATCAGGTACCACGGAGCCGTCGTGGGTGCTCGAGCCGTCGACGGGTGCCTGGAGGCGATCACGGTGGGGGACACCCGGACGCACGAGACCGACGAGATCGACGTCGGTGGACTCTTCGTGCTGATCGGCTCGACGCCGCGGACGGCGTGGCTGCCCGCGAGGGTGCTGCGCGACGAGGCGGGCTTCGTCCGTACCGGGGAGCGGGCGTCGGTCGACGGGACCGGGCGCAGCACGTTGGCCCTCGAGACCAGCCTGCCCGGCGTCTTCGCCATCGGCGACGTCCGGGCGGGATCGGTCAAGCGGGTCGCGACGGCGGTCGGGGACGGGGCGACGGTGATCTCGATGCTGCACGGCTACCTGGCCGCGCACCCCGTGTCGGCGGAGAGGATCGCGAGCGGTGCCGCCGACGACGGATGACCGCCTCGCGGTGTCTCCGGCGCTACGACGCCTGCTGCTCGTCGCGGCCGCCCTGGTCTTCCTCGCCGCGCTGCAGCTCTTCGTGTTCCCCCTGCGCACCGCGGACTGGTTCGCCTGGACGATCGCCCCGCCGATGACCGCGGTCTTCCTCGGGGCGGCGTACTGGTCCAGCGCGGTGCTGGAGATCGCCGGCGCCCGCGCCGCCGGATGGTCGGAGGCGCGGCTGGCCGTCGGGAGCGTCCTGGTGTTCACCACGCTCACCCTCGTCGTCACGCTGGTGCACCTCGACCGGTTCCATCTCGGCGCGGAGCATCCGGGCGGGGCGCGCGCCATCACCTGGGGTTGGCTGGCGATCTACACGGTCGTGCCGGTGGCGCTGACGGCGGTCGGGGTGCGCGAGCTCGCGCGAGCCCGGTCGTGGATGGACCCCGTGCCGGTACGCGAGCTTCCGGAGGGCCTGCGGGCGCTGCTCATCGTGCTCGGCGTGGCGCTGATCGGCGCCGGGGTGACCCTGCTCCTCGTCCCCGGCACTGCCGCCACCCTCTGGTCGTGGCCGCTGACCCCGCTCACCGCCCGGGCCGTCGGTGCCTGGCTCGTCGGCCTCGGCTGGGCAGCGGGGCATGCGGGCCTGGTGGACGACGTGCGCGCCGTCCGGCCGGTCGGCTGGACGGGAGCGACCTTCGTCGTGCTCCAGGGCGTGGCCCTCGCGCGGCACGGCGGCGACCTCGACGGCGGCGCCGCCACGGTGGGGTACGTCGTCGGACTGCTGGCGGTCGGCGTGGCCGCGCTGTGGATCCTGCTGTTGAAGACCGACCGAGTCCCCGCGGCCTGAGCGAACGCGCAGGCTCAGGCGCCCTGGCCGAGCGGCTCGATCTCGCCGCGCTCGACGAGCTCCTGGAGCGCCGTCGTACAACCGGACTGCCAGCGGCCTGCGGAGTCCTGGAACGACACCACGGCCTCGCCGGTGCAGGGACCGTCGTCGGGGTGATCCTCGTGGTGAGAGCACCGCCCCGACGCGGCGGACGTGCCGGGCACGTGCAGGTCCGGGTCATGGGGGTACGACGGGCGCGCGGTCATGACGTTCCGGTGTCCGCCCCCACGGCAGATCATGCGCGCCCGTACCGGGCTCCGGGCCGAGGCCCGGAGCCCGGTACGTCGACCGCCCGCTCAGTCGAGCAGGTGATCCAGCGCTCTGCCCATCACCTCGTTGCGAGCCGCGGGCGTGGCGATGCCCTCGAACCCGAAGCCCATCAGCAGCGAGTCGGGGGTCGTGATCGCCGCCCCGACGGGGAAGCCACTGGCGTCCGTGGCGATCCAGTCGTTGGCGTTGGGAGCACTGCCGGTCGGGGCGCCCGGAGTCGTCCAGCCGTCCAGACCCGTCTCGAAGGACGTGGTCGTGCCGTCCGGGTACGTCACGTCGTCGATGAACGCACCGAGGTTCTGGGTGCCCCAGTCGCTGGCGTAGGTGATCGAGAGCTCCACCTCCGACCCGGCCCATGCGGCGAGGTCGACGCTCCACTCCTGCCAGCCGGCCGAGTTGCCCGACGCGGCGTTCCACACGCCCGTCGTACCGGTCGGCGTGCAGGTCTCCGTCGCCGCGTCGTACGTCTGGTAGTGGTCGAGCTGCGGGTGCAGCTCGCGCCAGCCGGACGCACAGCTGTCGCCGGTCTCCTGGTTGGTGTGACCGTTGGCGTCGGGCAGCGTCGTCCAGTCGTCGCCGCCCGGGGTGCGGGCCTCGACGAACACGTGGTCCCACGCCGCCTCGGTGTCGAACGAGGTCCAGAAGTCGAGCGAGCCGCCGCCGGCCGGGACCGTCACCGTGCGGGTGAGCCGCTTGTACGACACGTCGGCGATCTGGCTGTAGACGAACTGCTCGCCGGAGTGCGGGTCGAACGGTCCGCCCGGCTTGCTCCACCGTGCCGACGGCCAGCTCTCGAACTGCGGGAACTCGTCCTTCGGCAGGATCCCGCTGGTCGCGATGAACGACGACGTGGCGTCCTGGTTGTCGGCCGACTCCGGACCGTTCATCGACCAGGTCAGGTCGGTGAACGGGTTGTCGATGCCGGCGACGTCGTGCACGTTGCCCTCCTCGTCGAGCCCGTCACCCGGGACGGCGAGGTACCCGCCGAACCAGTACTGCAGGACGTCGTTCGTCCCGTCGCCCGAGCCGCGCAGCTGCAGGCAGCGGCGCGGGTCGACGTCGGCCGGGAGCGGGGCGCAGGCGATCGTGCCCTGCGGGTCGTAGAGCTGGGTCCCGAGGTTGCCGGTGTACTGCTCGCCGGCCTGGTTGCCGGTGTACAACACCTTGCCGCCCTCGTTCATGAACGAGCGGAACTCCAGCATCTGGTCGAGTGCGAGGCGGTCGACGTTGCCCGCGCCGCGGCCCGCCGTACGGGTCACGACGTCGTCGCCGGTGTACCAGATCGCGGCGTCATAGTGACTGAGCACGCCGAGGGCATCGGGAGCCACGCGACCCTGTGCGTCGACGTCGTACACGTCGGCCCCTTGGCCGTTCGCGGCCAGGGCGTCGAGGTAGTAGTCGAGGTAGTGCGGGCCGGGCGTCTGCACGGGCGAGGCGCCCGTGTAGTCCTCGGCCGCCACCACGAGCACGCGACTCTTCGACTCGGACACGGCCCGGTAGGTGAACGACGGGCTGCGCTTGCCGCGGGCCTCGAACCACACCTTCACCGAGTCGCCCGGCTTGGTGCCACGGACGGTGCCGCGCACCTGGCGGTAGTGGGTCGAGGTCATCCCGTAGCGCTCGCCGCCCTTCCACTCGCGGGTGGGGGCGGAGTGGGTGCGGCCACCGTTGACCCTCCACTTCGCGGTGACCCTGCCCAGGCTGCGCTTCGCGAGTACGGCGACCGGCTGCGGGTCGCCGTACGACTTGCTGAAGCTCAGCTGGACGGCCGGGAGGCCGGCCTTGTAGGCGTCGTCGCTGTCCAGGTAGAAGGGCTTGGTCTCGATGCCGAGCGTCGACTTCGGGTCGTCGGGGTCCTTCGCCGACGCGGCCACGGAGCGGGCGAAGGGCAGGTTGCGCTCGAACTCCGCCTGCACCAGCGCCTCGTCGTCCGGGAAGACGAAGCCGCAGGTCGGGCAGCCGGGCGACAGCTCGGGGGTCCAGGCGAGGGTGCCGGTGGCCTCCTGCGCGTACCCGTCGATCTCGCCGTTGGTGACGTAGAGGACGTCCGAGGAGAGCCCGGGGTGGAAGTCCTCGATGGCCGGGTTGTCGAGGTTGCCGGAGAGGGCGTAGTAGATCGGGTCGTCCGCGGTCGGGGTGCCGATCTGCCAGCCGTCGTTGTAGAGCAGCCACTGGCCGTTGGAGTGGTAGTTGACCATGAACTCGGCACGGGCCTTCTTGAACAGCCGGATCGACGCCCTGGTCTCGGGCTCGGAGGCGGGCGCCGGGCCGCGGTAGGTGTCGCTCGACGGGATGGGGGAGGAGCCCTCGTTGTCGTAGCCCCAGTGCGAGGGGAAGTTGCGGTTCGGGTCGACGCCGTCACCGACCTGGGTGATGCCGTCGCCGTTGTTGTCGCGCAGGTTCTTCCGCCACAGCCGCTCGTGGTCGAACGTGTACTGGTAGCCGTCGGGGTTGAGCACCGGGACGAACCACAGCTCCGTGCGCCGCAGCAGCTTGCGGACCTTCCGGTCCCCGTCCTTCCAGCGGGTGAGGTAGTCGTCCATCAGCCGCCGCGTCACCTCGGTCGCGATCCACTCGCGTGCGTGCTGCGTCGCGCTGTAGATGACCGCGGGCCGGGAGCCGTCCCGCTTGCGACGGGCGTGGTCGGTGACCTTCAGCGCCAGGATGTCGCGGCCCTGGTACGTCGTCCCGAGCTTGACCAGCTTCGCGACGCCCCGGTAGCGGCGGGCCGCCTTGATGAGCTGGTCCCGGATGCCGCCGCGCTCGTCGTACGAACGCCAGACGTTGTAGCCGTTCACGGCCTGGGCCGCGGCGAACTGGCGGACCGTCTGTCCGCCCTTGACCTTGGTCAGGTCCAGGTCGATGCCCTGAGCACGGAGGTCCTCGGCCTCCTGGCGCGTCAGCACCAGGTCGACCTGGGAGGTCCTGCCGGTGGGGTGGGCCTCGGTGAGGTCGTAGCCCTGCTGGGCCAGGCTGCCCAGCTGGTCGGAGGTCACCTGGCGCGCGGTGTAGGCGTCCAGACGTTGGTCGCGCTCGGCGGCGACCGGGGCGGCTGACGCCGCGGCCGTCGAGGGTGGCGCGAGGCCGGCCCCCAACGCGGCGACGACCGCTGTGGCGAAGAGACAGGACACGAGTCGGCGCATGGGGGGACCTCCCGAGTGAGTGTGACCCAGGACACATTGCCACCAGTGACGCGAGACCGGGAAGAGCACAAATGAGGTAACTGCGGTCCCCGCCGAGTCGGCAGAAGTTCACGTCAGGTCTGACGGCAAGTTCTGCCGACTCGGCGCGCAAGTTCTGCCGACTCGGCGGGCTAGGGGGCGGCGAGCTCGGTCACGATCCGGTCCCGGAGCTCGTCGTGGCGGGCCGAGAGGGCGGCCTCGGGGCCGTAGAACTCGCGGGGGTCGTACAGCCACACCGGACGACCGACGTGGGTGGGTGGCTCCCACTCGTAGCGGGGGAACAGGTGGGCGTGCAGGTAGGCGTCGGTGTTGCCGAGGATCTCGTAGTTCATCCGCCGGAACCCGGGATCGGCGTCCCGGCACGCCGTCTCGACGGCCTGGCCGAGGGTGTCCATGCTGTCGAGGAACTCCAGGCGCGCCCGTTTCGGCAGGTCGGTCAGCCGGTCGATCCGAGGGTCGTCCACCAGGAGCACGCAGTAGCCGGGCAGGTACTGCGTGTCGCCGATGACGGCGTACGACTGCGGCAGCTTGGCGAGCACGGTGGGGTTGGTCCCCGCTCTCGCGGATCCGATGCGGTCCAGCCTCCAGTGCTCCGATTCGCTCACCCGGGCCATGAAACACGCACCCGGCCCACTGGAACCCACAGCACTCGCCGAGAACCGGTGACTCGCGGGGCCGGCGTCCACCATGCTGGTCACATGCTGCTCGGCCTCCTCGTGCTCGCCGCCGTGGCCCTCGCCCTGCCCGTGCTGACCGGCCTGGGAGACCGCCGCCGTGGTCACGGGCCGGCGCACGTGCTGATCGCCGGTCTCTTCTTCCCGGTCACCTGGGCCGTCTGGTACGTCCGCGACGAGCAGCCGTACCAGCGCGCCGGCGCCCACTAGGCCGAGTCGGCAGAAGTTCACGTCAGCCCTGACTGCAAGTTCTGCCGACTCGACGCGCAAGTTCTGCCGACTCGGCGGGGGTGGGGGCTCCGTAGGATCCGGGGGTGCCTCCCCGTTCGCCGCTGCCGTTGAGGAACGGGCTCAGCGCGGCGTGGGTGTGTACGCCGCACCGCGACCCGGCGTCGCCCGCTCCGTGGCGGTCCATGGGGGAGTGGCTGCGCTACCACGTCGATGCCCGCGTCGACGTCGAGTCGCTGCTCGCCTCGGAGCGGTTCGTGTACGCCGACGCGCGGCCCGTCGCCGAGGCCGACCCGTACCGCCCGCACACCTTCGTCTGGTTCCACCGCGACCTGCGGGACGAGCCCGTCGTACCGGGCGAGATCACGGTGGTCCACCGCGACGAGCGGGTGGTCGTGGTCGACAAGCCGGCCTTCCTGTCGACGGTGCCGCGGGGCCGCCACGTCGCGCAGAGCCTCGTAGTGCGGCTGCGCGACGAGCTCGGACTCCCGGAGCTGACGCCGATGCACCGGCTGGACCGGGTGACCTCGGGCCTGGTGCTGTGCGCGCTCGGCCGGGAGTGGCGCGGGGCGTACCAGTCGATGTTCGCGCACGGCACGGTGCGCAAGACGTACCGCGCGCTGGCGCCGTGGCGCGCCGCGCTGGAGACGCCGACCACGGTGCGCAACCACATCGCCGCCGTCCCGCGCACCGGGGGAGCGGAGGTGGTCCCGGGAGCGCCGGTCAACGCCGAGACGCTCGTGGAGCTGGAGGAGCGCCGGGGCGACCTCGCCGTCTACCGGCTGAGCCCGCGCACCGGACGCACCCACCAACTCCGGCTGCACCTGCGCGACCTGGGCGCCCCGATCGTCGACGATCCGCTCTACCCCGTCGACCTCGAGGTGGACATCGACGACTTCACCCGCCCCCTGCAGCTCCTCGCCAGCGAGCTCGAGTACGTCGACCCGGTGGACGGCGTCGTACGCCGGATCATGAGCCCGCGGATCCTGCCGCTCGCGGCACACGCCGGAGGGTGATGAGAGGGGCGAGTGCACGACTTGTGGGTAAAGGCCGCTAGCATTCGCGGCCCCGCACCGGAAAGAAATCGCACACATGGCAACTGACTACGACGCATCCCGCAAGACCGAGGACGAGCAGAAGGAAGAGAGCCTGGAGGCTCGCCGTCTCGCGTCGGGCGACCAGGACAAGACCTCGGGCAAGGTGGACGAGGACGAGGCCGAGGCCGCCGAGAACTTCGAGCTCCCCGGAGCCGACCTCTCCCACGAGACCCTCACCATCGAGGTGACCCCGAAGCAGGCCGACGAGTTCACCTGCACTGGGTGCTTCCTCGTCCAGCACGTCTCGCGCCGGTCCGCCCCCGGCGCCGACCTCTGCAACGACTGCGCCTGATCCTCCGCACGGCTAGGCCGGTACGCACGCCCGGCGACCCGCCGCCCCCGGGCGGGTCCGCCGGGCACCGGCACGGTGCTGGCGCCACTGCGCCGGCGAGACCGGCGCTTCCTGGGCGGTCCGCTCGCCTGCGGGGTCGAAGGACTCGGCGCCGACCAGTCCCGCCCACGCCACCGGCAACGCCGCCAGGGCGGTGCGCACCCGCAGCCAGGCCGACCCGCGAGCGCGCCGGGCTGACAAGGTCGTGTCGACCCCCTCGGGCGTCCACGACAGGCTGCCGTCCTGCAGGCGGTGCCGCACCTGGGCGCAGGCCCGACCGGGAAGCCCGCCGGACTCCGCGCACAGCTCCGCCGCGAGCTCCGGGGTGGGTCGGCCCTGGAGGGCCACCGTGAGCACCTCGCGGAGGCTCTCCGGCGCGAGCGGCGGGATCTCCACGACGGCGTCACTCGCGTCCCGGGTGCCCGGCGGCGTGCTCGTCACCGGGGCGAGCAGGACCCGCCGCTGTGCCCGCGCCCGCTCGCGCAGGGTGGCCGCGAGCTGTCGGGTCAGGGCGCACTGGTCGGACAGCAGCTCCAGCACGACCTGTCGCTCCGGCTCGGCGAGCGACCCTCCCAGGGGAAGCATCAGCGTCCGCGCGGACTCGCGCGCCACCGTCTCGCGCCCTGAGCCCGGCTCGCCGACCAGCCACACCACGCCGCTCTGCGAGTCGGGATCCATCAGCCAGCGCGTCACGGCCGTCACGACCAGACGGACCTCGTCCTCGCGTCCGACGGTCAGCTCCCGCGGCGGCCACTCGGTGCACTCGCTGACGATGCGGAGGTAGAGGGCACGGGTCTGCGGCGCGGGATCCACGCCGTACTCGTCGGCGAGGTGCCGGCGCAGCCGCTCGAACCCCTCGACCGCCCGGCTGGTCTCGCCCAGGGCGAACCAGGCTCGCATCAACGCACGCGTCGTCCGGTCCGACGTCTCGATCGTCTCGGCACGCTGCGCGAGCTCCAGCGACTCGCGCCAGCCTGCGCACGCTCCCGCGGACTCCGCGGCCTCGACCAGCAGTCGCACCCGCAGCCGGCGCAGGTCGGCGCGGGCGGTGTGCAGAGCCCGGCAGTCCGTCCCGGTCACGTCCACGTCACCGTCGTACAGCGCCTCGGCGGCCTCGACGAGGCGGACGACCGTCGCGTCGCGGCCCTGTTCGCGGGCTCGGGTGACGAGCGCCGCCAGGTCCCGGTACGCCTGCACGTCGACCCAGGCACCCTGGAGCACCAGGCCAGATCCGACGCGGGCGATGCTCTCGTGGCCCAGCACCTTGCGGATCTGGCAGGTCGCGGTGCGCAGGCTGGTCCCGCCTCGACCGGCGTCGGCGTACGGCCAGAACTGGTCGAGGAGCTCGTCGACGGGGACCGGGCGGCCGCCGGCCAGCGCCAGCACCCGCAGCAGGTCGAACGTCTTGGCGGTCCGCCACGCGGCGGCGTCCACGTCCCCGCACTCGCCCCGTCGCACCCGGGCCGCGCCCAGCAGCCTGATCTCCACGTCCATGCCGCACCTCCTCGGCCGGCTACCGCGATCGACCGGCCCGATGCCATCTGACTCGGACCCGGACCGCGGCGGGAGCGACTTGCGGACCAACACCCCAAAACAGGGTACGGCGCGCGTTTCACGGACCTGTGACACCGCGGGGCGAACACTGCGGCACCGGCACGAGCGTGCCCGGCACCCGCACCGGTGGTGGGCGGTGTGGAACGGAAGGAGGTCCACCATGAGTTGGAACCGCAGGAGCGCGGCAGGACCGTCGCGCCGGGGACGAGCCTGGCTGGTCACCGGGCTCGCCGTGACGCTCGCCGTCAGCGGCGTGGGCATGGCGACGCCCACCGCGTACGCCGCGACCGATCCCGAGCCCGACTTCATGCTCATCGAGGCGGATCTTGAGCACATCCTCAAGCAGATCCAGATCTCCGAGGCACACGCGGCGGGCGGCCGGTTGCTCTGCGACGAGCCGACCGACACCAGTGGCAAGTGCGTCCCCGACGCGGCCCTGCCGTACGGCCTGCGCACGGTCGACGGGTCGTTCAACAACCTGGCCCACCCCGACTACGGCTCGGCCGACCAGCCGTTCCCGCAGCTGCTCCCGCAGACCTGGCGACCCGGCGAGGCCGCACCGCCGGGGGCACCGCCGAACCCGCCCGGAGCCACCGGCCCGTGCAACAACGCGTCGCCGACCTGCTACGCCCAGTCGTCCGGCTTCGTCTACGACTCCGATCCCCGGACGATCAGCAACCTCATCGTCGACCAGTCCGAGGACAACCCGGCCGCTCTCAACGCCTACGAGGCGGCACTCGAGGCCGGCCAGGCGGCCACCCTCGAGGACGGCCAGGTCTTCGTCCCGAACACCGCCCCCGACGAGGCGCTGTCGGCGCCGTTCAACGCCTGGTTCACCTTCTTCGGCCAGTTCTTCGACCACGGCCTCGACCTGGTCAACAAGGGCGGCAACGGCGCGGTCGTCGTCCCCCTTCGTCCGGACGACCCGTTGATCGCCGGGAACGACGGCGAGCTCGGCACCGCCGACGACCTGCCGCCCGCGCGGCGGTTCCTGATGCTGACCCGGGCCACCCGGCTGCCCGGCCCGGACGGCGAGGTCGGCACGGCCGACGACCAGCACAACAACCAGACCACCCCGTTCATCGACCAGAACCAGACCTACACCTCGCACCCCTCGCACCAGGTCTTCCTGCGCGAGTACGAGCTGGTCGACGGCCGGCCCCACGACACCGGCCGGCTGCTCGACGGCACGCTGCCCGGAGGCGGCACCGGTGGGCTCCCGACCTGGAACGACGTCAAGCGCCAGGCGCGCGACGTCCTCGGCATCGCGCTGGTCGACACCGACGTGCTCGACGTCCCGATGCTCGCCACCGACCTCTACGGCAACTTCGTCCCGGGCGAGAACGGCTTCCCGCAGCTGATGACCGACGACGGCGCGGTCGAGGGCAGCGCGGGCGACGGCGCGGTGTCGACGACCGAGGCGCTGCGGACCCGGCACGCCTTCCTGGACGACATCGCCAACGGCGCTGCCCCGATCCCCAACGCCGACCCCAACGCTCCTCCCGGGTACGACAACGTCGCGCTCGGGGAGCACTTCGTGACCGGCGACGGCCGCGGCAACGAGAACATCGGGCTGACCGCGGTGCACCACGTCTTCCACTCCGAGCACAACCGGATGGCACGCGAGATCGAGGCCATCCTCGACAAGCCCGAGAACGCCGAGCTGAAGAAGGCCTTCCAGGGCGTCGACAACGACTACCGCGAGCTCCTCGGCGAGCCGGTGCCGTCCGAGCCGGAGGCCGACGACTGGTCCTACGAGCAGCGCCTGTTCCAGGCGGCCCGCTTCCCGACCGAGATGCAGTACCAGCACCTGGTCTTCGAGGAGTTCGCCCGCAAGGTGCAGCCCGCGATCGACGCGATCGTGCTCAACGAGAACAGCTACGACGCGACGATCGACCCGGCCATCAAGGCGGAGTTCGCCCACGTCGTCTACCGGTTCGGCCACTCGATGCTCACCGAGGACATCGAGCGCAGCCTGCCGGGGACCGGGGTCGCCCCGGTGAGCCTGCTGTCCGGGTTCCTCAACCCACGCTCGTACGACGACGACGGGACCCTGACTCCCGACCAGGCGGCCGGGGCCATCGTCAACGGCACCACCAACCAGGTCGGGGCGCAGATCGACGAGATGATCATCGGCACCCTGCGCAACAACCTGCTCGGCCTGCCGCTGGACCTCGCCACCATCAACATCGCCCGCGGCCGGGATGCCGGCGTACCGCCGCTCCAGGTGGCACGACGGACCTTCTTCGAGCAGAGCGGGGACCCGATCCTCGAGCCGTACACCAGCTGGGTCGACTTCGGACTGAGCCTGAAGAACGGCGACAACTTCGGGCGCGAGACCTCCTACCCGAACGCGTCGCTGGTCAACTTCGTCGCGGCGTACGGCACCCACCCGTCGGTGCTGGAGGTCGACACGGTCGCCGGCAAGCGCGCGGCCGCGGGCCTGCTGGTGAACGGCGGTGAGGGGGCGCCCGCCGACCGGGAGGCCTTCATGAACAGCACCGGCGGCTGGGCCGTCGACGACGGCACCAACACCGGCCTGGAGAACGTCGACTTCTGGGTCGGCGGCCTCGCGGAGGCGCTGGAGCCGTTCGGCGGGATGCTCGGCTCGACGTTCAACTACGTCTTCGAGAAGCAGATCGAGGACCTGCAGTTCGGCGACCGGTTCTACTACCTGTTCCGCAACCAGGGGAACCAGCTGTTCTCGGCGCTGGAGGGCAACTCGTTCTCCGGGCTGATCCAGCGCAACACCAACGCGTCCCTGCTGCCGGCCGACATCTTCAGCATCCAGGACCCCTACCTCGACCTGGAGAGCCTGCCGGACCCGCTGCCGGCCGGGCTCAGCCAGGCGCCGGACGGCACCTGGCGCTGGGACGGCGACGAGCACATCGAGATCCACGGCAACCGCACCGAGGGCGACCGGATCCGTGCCGGCCAGGGTGACGACGCGCTGTGGGGGTACGGCGGCGACGACCGGATCGAGGGCGGCTCGGGCAACGACTCGCACGTCGGCGGCCGGGGGAACGACATCCTCACCGACACCTTCGGCGACGACAACATGAAGGGCGGGTTCGGCAACGACGCCATCAAGGCCGGGTCGGGCGACGACCTCGTGCTCGCGGGCCACGGGGACGACTTCGTGACCACGGGCAACGACTTCAAGACCGTCTTCGGCAGCACCGGCGACGACGTGATCGTCGGCGGCAACGGCCGGGACACCGTGTTCGCGGGCGAGGGCCACGACTGGATCCAGGGCGGCGCGCACGCCGACCTGCTGCAGGGTGACAACGCCAACCAGTTCCAGAACAACCCGCACGGTGGGCACGACATCGTCGACGGCGGCGCCGGCAACGACGACGTCGAGGGTGAGGGTGGCGACGACATCCTCATCGGCCGCGGTGCCGGGACCGACCGGATGGAGGGCATGCACGGCTACGACTGGGTGACCTACCGCGGCGACGACACCGGGGTCGACGTGGACCTGCGGTTCACGACGCTCCAGCGGCCCGACAACCAGGCGCTGCGGGACCGCTTCGACCTGGTCGAGGGCATCTCGGGCGGTGACGGCGACGACGTCCTGCGGGGCATGGGCCGGGCGGTCGACGACCTGCCCGACTCCGATCTCGACGCGCACAAGATGACCCAGGAGTCGCTGGACCGGATCGACGGACTGGAGGCGATGCTCGACCCGGGGCACGTGCAGAACTACGCCGACCGGTTCATGCCGCAGAGCATCGGGTTCGACACCGACGGGGTCAGCAACCTGCTGATCGGCGGCTCGGGCAGCGACCTGTTCGAGAGCCGCATCGGTGACGACTTCATCGACGGCGACGCCTACCTCGACGTCTACCTCCAGGCCGGTGGGGTGCGGTACGACAACCCGTCCGACGCCCGGCTGCAGACCGGGATCTTCAACGGCACGATCGACCCGGGCAGCATCGACATCGTCCGGGAGATCGCCGTCGATCCCAACCAGGCCGACGTGCTGGACACCGCCGTGTTCGGGGCGGACCGCTCGCAGTACACGATCCGCGATCTCGGTGACGGCTACTGGGAGGTCACGCACAACCTGACCGACGAGGAGCCCGAGGAGGCCGAGGGCCAGGACGTGCTGCGCAACGTGGAGCTGCTGCGGTTCTCCAACGGCTGCTTCGTGCTCGCCACGATGGCGCCCTGCGGCAGCTTCGGCACCGCGGCCATCACGTACGACGGGGACGCCCCGGTCGAGGACCAGCCGGTCACCGGCTCCGTGACCTTCAACCACCTCGCCGTCTCCGACCCGCAGGACATCCGGATCCGGTGGATGGCCACGGACTTCGAGGACGTCAACGGTCAGGCCGACTGGCTGACCAGCGAGGTCCAGCGGGTGGACCGTGCGGAGGACTGCACCACGACGGGCGGCGTACTCACCTGCACGATGCCGTTCACGCCGGGTGACGCCGAGTTCGACACGGCACTCCGGATCGAGGTCACCTTCCTCGACGACGGGGTGCTGCGCTCGATCATCTCGCCGGTCACCACGGCCGGGGTCGTCGGCGTCAACGACGTCCCGACCGCTCCGGTGCTCAGCACGGACAGCCCGGCCGTGGGCCAGCGCGTCAGTGCCTCCGGGCTCGCGGACGACGACGGGCTCGACGAGGCGGGGGAGACGCTCGAGTGGCGCTGGCAGACCTCGGTCGACCAGGACGGCCCGTGGACGACGGTGGCGACGAACCCCTTCACCATCCGGGGCTTCATCCCGACCGCCGCGCACGCCGGTCGCTACCTGCGGGTCGTGGCCGCCTACACCGACGACCACGGTACGGCGGAGGAGGCGGCGTCCGCGCCGGCTCCGAACCCCGTCGCGGGCGACGGCAGCGAGCCGGAGGTCACCCCGCCGGCGGCACCGGCCCTCGCAGCCGTGGCGGTGTCGGGACCGACCGGGGTGACGGTGAGCTGGCAGGCTCCGGAGAGCGACGGTGGCGCACCGATCACGGGCTACCGGGTCACGGTCCGGCGCAACGGCGACGTGGTCGACGTCCGGGAGGCCGGCGCCGACCGGACGAGCCTGCTGATCACGGGGCTGGACCCGGCGGCGACGTACCGGTTCTCGGTCGCGGCGGTCAACGACGCCGGAACCGGCGCCGACTCCGGCATGAGCGAGCCCGTGACGCTGAAGACCGGTCCGGTCAACCATGCGGCGACCGGCGCACCCGTCGTCCGCCTCACGGCCCGAGGCGCGGTACTCGCGGCGACGCGCGGCAGCGTGGCCGACCGGAACGGGATCGGCGCCCTGTCCTGGCGGTGGCAGCGCCGGGTCACCGGCCGCTGGGTCGCGATGCCGGTGAACGGGCCGACGGTCCGCATCACCGACGGGCTGCGCGGCAGCACGGTCCGGGCAGTGGCGACCTTCGCGGACCGTGACGGGTTCCAGGAGACGGCCGCCTCGGCGGCGACCGTGGTGCCGAAGGTCGCTCCGGGGCGCCCCGGGGTGCGCGTCGGCTCGGGCGCGCGGGGTGGACCGGCGACGGTCACCGTGACGTGGACCAAGCCGGCGACGACCGGAGGCGCACCGGTCAGGGGCTACCGGATCGTGGCGGTCACGGCGACGGGTCGCACCGTCGTACGCACCGTCCGGGTCGGCGCCGCTGCGCGGTCGGCGTCCGTCGAGCTGCCGCGGGGCAGCTACCGGATCCGGGTGAACGCCCGCAACCAGGCCGGCCACGGTACGGCGGCCGTCTCGCGCAGCGTGCGCGCCCGCTGACGACACGCTGCCGACAGCACACGACCCGGGCCGTCCGAGGAGGACGGACCCGGGTCGTGTGGTCTGCTGCGTCAGGTCTCAGGGCGCCGGTACGCCGCCCAGGAGAGCGTCGAGCACGTTGGCCAAGGTGACCTGGACGTCCTCCAGGAGGGTGCCCAGCGGACCCGCGGGGGTGCCGGCCAGGGAGTCCTGAAGCGCGTCGATCACGGCGGTGACGAGCCCGGCCGAGTCGCTCGGGACGTCGTCGCCGGTCAGGGTGCCCAGCACCTGCTGCAGGGCCGCCGCAACCTGGTCGGACGCCAGGTCGGCGCCGGTCAGGGCGTTCACCACCGGCTCCAGGACGCCGAGCAGGGTCGCGGGGGACACGCCGCCGCCCGCCAGCGCGGCGGCGATCTGGTCGGCCACGGCCTGCACCTGCGCCGGGTCCAGGCCCGCCGCGGCCAGCTGCCCGAGCAGCTGCTGGATCTGGGCGTCCTGCTGCGGAGTCGTCGGGGTCCCAGCGTTCGACGCGTTGCAGTTCGCGGCGGCCCGCTGGGCGTTGGCGTTGCGGGTCCGGACGACGCGGAGCTTCTTGCCCGCCCGGCGGTCGGCCTTGCGCGCCTTGACGAGCTTCCTCTTGGTGACGGTCGTGTGCCGCTTCGCGTGGACCCGCTTGGCCTTCCTGACCTTCGTGGCCGTGCGCTTCTTCGTCACCTTCGCGCGCTTCACCTGCACCTGGGTCTTGCCGTAGCGCTGGTCGAGGGACGAGCAGCTGGTGGCGGCGTTCGCCGGAGAGGCCGGGGTGACGGCGGCGGCGAGGCCGAGGGAGAGCAGGAGGCTGGCGAGGAACACCAGCACCCGCTTCGGGTGGACGGGCATGTGCGTACTCCTTGTCCATGGGACGCCCCGAGAGGGCGGGAGGGTTCGAACGGACGGAACTGGCGCGGCGGTACCCCCGGTCCGGGGGCGCATTCCGCCCCGATCCCGATTTCACCCCGAGGGGTGGGTGGCCCTCGGAGCTGTCCGCGCCTGCGCGAAGTCCGGACGGGCCAGGACGACGAGCACGGCCAGGACGGGCAGCGACCAGGCCCAGAACCCCCAGCCGAAGAGCATCAGCAGCACGTGGAACCCGATCGCTCCCGTCCACCCCCACCGTGCGGCACGTCCGCCGGTCAGCAGCAGCACGCCGAGCAGGATCTCGCCGGCAGCGAGGAGCAGCCCCCACACGGCCGGGTCGGCCATCACGATGTCGCGCCAGCCGGACCTGACGAACCCGAAGAGCCCGCGGTCGGCGAAGGGGGCATACACCTGGGGGTCCGCCGCGACCAGGCCGAGGTGGACGCCGCCGGTCACCAGGAACAGCCCGCCGACGATCCGGGGGCCCATGGTCGTCGCTCCCATGGCCCCAGTCTCGGGTGGGCGGACCGTCCCCGGCAGGGTCCTGGGACCCGGAACGGCGGGACCCGGGTACCTCGGGACGTCGCCGTCCGTCGTGGGAGGGTGAGCCCATGAACGAGCAGATCGAGCCGCGCAGCATCGTCGTCGCCGTCGACGGGTCCGAGCACGCCGACCGTGCGCTGCACTGGGCCGCCGAGCAGGCGGTCCTGGAGCACCGTCCGCTCGCCGTGGTCGCCGTGGGTGACGACTCCGGCGCGATCGCCGAGGAGGGCGTCGCCACGGCCCGCGGGCTCCACCCCGGTCTGGCGCCGCGGGCACTGGCCCTGCCCGGCGACCCGCGCGAGGTGCTCCTCGACCTGTCGGAGCGGGCCGGCGTCCTCGTCCTCGGCTCCCGGGGGCGCGGCGCCATCAAGAGCATGCTGCTCGGCTCGGTGAGCACGGCCCTCAGTGCCCATGCTGCCTGCCCGGTCGTCGTGTGCCGTCCGTCGAGCGGCGGGTCCTCGGGGGCAGGCGTCGTCGTCGGCGTCGACGCCACGGCGGAGTCCGTGCCGGTCATCGAGTTCGCCTACCGGCAGGCAGCCCTGCGCGGGCAGCCACTCACGGTCCTGCACTGCTTCTGGGACGCGGTCGCCGCCGTCGCCGAGTACCGCCAGGCCCGGGGCGAGGCCGTCGACGCGCCCGAGCTCGAGGAGCTCCGGGCGGTCGTCGCCCAGTCGGTCGCCGGCTTCGCCGCCGACTACCCCGACGTGCAGGTGACGGTCGGCCTGCAGCACGGGCTCGTCGACGAGGCGCTCAGCGGCCGGGACCAGGCCTGGGACCTCATCGTCGTCGGGCGCCACCCGATGACGTCGCTCGGCCGGGTGCTGACCGGGTCGATCGCGACCTCCGTGGTCGAGCGGGCGCGGACCACCGTCGCCGTCGTACCGGAGTCGGCGCCGACCTCGAGCTGACGACGTCGGCTCAGGCGCCCGGGAGGAGCCGGCGCCCGGTGACCTCGCCGGGCTCGACGCGGGCGTAGGCGGTGCGCAGGCCCGGGGGCCAGACGCGAAGCTCCGCGAGGCGGTCCGGCGCCTCCTCGGCGTCGACCAGCCCGACCGGTCCGCGGACCACCACGCTCCACCCCGACCGTGACTGGGGATCGAGACTGTCCACCTCGACCGCGACCCATCCCTCGGTGGTGTCCCGCACGACCTCGGCGCCGGGCGTCGTACGGAACCACAGCGCCCCGTCGGAGATCGTGTAGTTCACCGGTACGACGAGCACGCCCCGCGGGCCGGTCCAGGCCACCCGGGCGATCTCGGCGGTCTCCAGCAGCGACCAGCACTCGAAGGCCGGGAGCTCGGCGAGGTGGGGGTGGCGTCCGGGAACGGTGCTCATGGCAGCAAGCCTCGCCCCGGGCGCGCGCTGCCGGTAGGGGCGAAGGTCCCCCCGGGCGTCCCGTGGGTACCAGGGGGGCGTGTACTTCGACCAGCGACCCTGCGACGTGTGTGGATCCGAGGTCGGGCTGCGGGCCAGGGACGGCTCGGACGTCGTCGAGCCCGGTGGACCGGTCGGTCCCGCTGACGGCGTCGTCGGGGGCGCCGACCCGACTGTGGACGAGCGCGTCTGCACCAACGCCGACTGTCCCACCCACGCCTCCGGTCGCGAGGCTTGAGCGGCACTGCGCCCCTGCCGGTCGGCGAGGGGCGCAGTGCGCGACGGTTCGGGACTACCGGACCCAGTAGATGTCGGCGCGCCGGTTGGCGGCCTCGTTCCGGCCGGCCGGGTTGCGCGAGGCGAGCGCGACCTTCGTCGTCTTCGCCTTCACGCCCAGGTCGCGCAGGTACGCGACCACGGCGGCGGCCCGACGGGCCGACAGCTTCCGGTTGGCCGGGGTGTCGCCCGCGCCGTACGCCTGGGTGTTGCCGTAGACGGCGACCAGCTGGGCGTCCCGCAGCTTCGGCGCCAGGCGACGCAGCGTCTTCCGGCCGTCCGCGGTCAGGTCCGCGGACCGGTAGGCGAAGCGCACCGAGCCGGCCAGGGTCATGTCCTCCGGCTTCGCCGCGGCGGTGGTGAGCTCGACGACCCGGATCCTCTCCGTGCGCACGCGCTCGCCGCGGGCGGTCACCCGGACGGTGCAGCGGCCGGCGTCGGTCAGCGCGACCTTGCCGCCCGACACGGCGCGGCACACGCCCGCCGGACCGGCGCTGACGCGCAGCCTCTCCTCGCCGCGACCGAGTACGTCGAGGACGCGCGCCGACTTCGACCGGTTCGGCAGGGCCGGGTGACCCCACACCGGGAACGAGGTCCTGACCGCGGGCGCGGCGAGGTGCGCGGCGTTCCCGGCGGCCGTGGCGCTGAGCGAGCAGGTGCCGGCCTTGTGCAGCCGGGCGGATCCGTTCTTCCAGGTGCACACGGCGGGCGTGCTGCTCGCGACCTGGACCGGCAGGCCGGCCGACGAGGTGAACCGCACGGGGGCGCTGCCCGCGGAGAGGGCCACACCGCGGGAGCCGCTGACGGCGACCGACTGGGCCACGGCGTCGGGGGTGGCACCGCGGACGGTGAAGGTGCGCTCGACCGCGTGAGCGGGGTTGAAGACCTCGGCGACCCAGTCCCAGTCGGCGTTGCCGCCCTGGGTGGCACGGAGGGTGCACCGGCCCGGGCTGACCGCCGCGACGGTCCAGGAGAGCGGGCCGGCCGCCTGGCCGGACTCGATCCTCCGGGGCTTCGTCCGCGTCGGGTCGCCCCCGTGGCCGTCCACAGTGCACACGCTCGGCGTCAGCGACTCCGTCTGCACGTTCAGGCGCGACGACGCCGTCGCGGTCAGCGCCTGGACCCGGTCACCGAGACGCATGTCGGCGGGCTGCACGAAGGTGATCGTCTGGGTGGCGGGCACCGGCCAGATCTCGAAGGTCCGGTCGACCGGCGGAGCGGCGGCATACGTGACACCGTCGACGACGCCCCCGGGCTGGCTGGCACGCACGGTGCACTCGCCCTCCACCAGGCCGGTCACGGTCAGGTCGGTGACCGAGCAGACCGACGGGGTGCGGGACTCGAACGCGACCGGCAGGCCGCTGTCCGAGGTTGCGACCAGGTTCTGCGAACGGCCGAGGCGGAGGTCGTCCGGGTAGTTGACGACCAGGTTCTGCGGGGTCGGCGCCGGAGGCTCGTAGCTGACCTCGCACAGCGAGGGCCATTCGGGGTCGTTGGCGATGGCGGTCTGGTCCGCGTCAGCCGGGTAGACGCGGTAGGTCAGGTTGTGAGTGCCTCCGAAGGTCTGCAGCTGCTGGGCGTCGACCCGCACGGTGTTCTCGTTGGTCAGGTGCCAGCCCCAGAACTCGCCGTCGACCCAGGTGAAGAGCCAGACCGTCCCGTTGGTCACGAGGTCCGCCCAGTGAGCCCCGTCGGCGTCGTACTCGACGAACTCGCAGGTGAGGGGCTCCGCATGCGCGGGCGCGGTGGTCAGGGTGACCCCGGCGACGGACGCCAGGGTGGTCAGGAGGGTGGCGAGGAGCAGGCGGAGACCGCGGCGCGGTCTCGCGCTGCCGCGGTGGCGAGGAGAGGAGTTCACCCGTCAGGGAACGGCAGGCTGGGCGCCGACCTGAGGGCGGCGCGGCACTTCCCCGGCTCAGCGCCGGGATGGCAGCGGCACCGTGGCGACCTGCAGGAAGTGGTCCGAGGCGATCTGGGAACGCCGCTTGTAGACCTGGTTGCGGTAGCTGCACGAGCCCTTCACCGGCCCGAGCGTCAGGAGGTAGTCGCGCCGCAACGGGGTGCGGTACAGCGGGAACCGGTTGTCCTGCGTCGTCGGGAACCTGCCGCCGGCGATGCGCGTGCTCGCGTATGCGTCGTAGAACCCGGCCTTCATCAGCGCCCAGTGCACGTTGTTGTACGGCAGCGTGTTGGCCGTCGAGTTCAGGTCGCCGCCGAGGATCACCTGGTCGCCGAAGCGCCTCTGCAGGCTCTGCAGTACGGCGATCGTGCGCTTGACCTGGCGGGCCCGGATCTTCCACTCCTTGCGGCTGCCGACCACGCCGACCCGCAGGTGGTTCGAGGTGAGCACGAACGGGGCCTGGTTCCCGGCGACCGACTGCAGCCGCGCCCAGGGGATGAGCGAGTCCTTCCGGTAGGCGGGGTCGATGATCCGCGCCAGGCCGGCGTCGAGCTTGCGGTACTTGCTCGCGTCGTAGAACACCCGCGTGCCCACGAGGCCGGGTCGCCGGCCCTTCGGGGGGCGGTACGCGTCGTCGTCCAGCGCGTCGACCCACCGCGCGCTGCGGTCGGGGTCGACGGCGTTGAGCCGGTCGAGGATCCAGCGCCGCTGCGGCTTCGACCCGAAGCCGACCCGCTCCGACCCGCTGGCCTCCTGGATCCCGAGCGCGTGAGCACCGCTGCGCAGGATCTCGGAGACGGCGTTGTCACCGCGATCGGTCCAGTTGCGCCGTTGGTTCCGGTCGGACGCCCAGCTGCGCACGTTGAACGCCGCGACGGTGAGCCGGTCCTGCGGCGCCGCCGTGCACGGGTGGGTGATCGGGGCCTGGATCCACTTCGCCGGGCTCGCCGTCCGGGAGCCGTCCCGCCGGTAGCCGACGACCTTGACGAACGAGTAGTTGCCCGAGGCGGCCACGGCCCCGAAGGCGTGGCGTACGACGAGGGCGTGTCGCTTGCGGCTCACCCGGTAGGCCTTCACCCGCACGTTCATCTTGCGGCTGGGGCTCACCTTGACGGCGACCTTCTTGAAGCCGCGGACGCGCTTCGAGCGCTCCCAGGTGACCTTGATCCGGCCGTCGGCGGTCGCGGCGAGACTGACCTTCAGGTTGCCCGTGCGGTTCGCCGAGCTGCCGGAGGCGGTGCCGGTGGGGTTGGTGTTGCGGCGTTCGGCCGATTCGGCGGCTGGGGCCGAGGCCGGGAGCAGGGTCACGCCGAGGGCCAGGACGGTGCCGGCGACCAGGGACGTGAGGGGGCGGGGGCGTGCGAGTGCTGCGGGCATGATGCTCCGGATCCGAGAAGGAGGTACGGCGCCGTCGCCGTCCGGCGGGCAAGGATGCCATCGGACGTCGGGCGACCGGTCGGGCGATGGTGACCGGTAGCCGACGCGGCAGGTTCGAAACCCGGTGCCCTAGGGTCGCGCCATGCGCGAGCGCGAGATCACCCGACCGGTGCGGCTCACGCTCCCCGACGGCCGGCTGAACCCCGCGGCGGTCGGGTGGACCCGCACCCCCCTCATCGAGACCGACGGGATCGGACGGGGCCGCCGGGGGAGGGGGCGCAACAAGCGCTGGGAGTACTGGGCGGTGACGACCCCGACCCACATCGCCGCCCTGGTCGTCTCCGACATCGACTACGCCGCCGTCCACGGGATCTGGCTGCTCGACCGCCGGTCCGGCGAGACGATCGCCCACGACGCGATCGGCGTACTCGGCGGCAGCGCCACGCTGCCCGGCACGCTCGGTGCCGGACCCGCGCGCTCGCGGACCCGGAAGGTGCACATCGACATCGACGAGGTCGACGGCGGCACCCGCCTCCGGGCGCGGGGTGCGCGGGTCCGGATCGACGTCGTCGCGCACCGACCCCCGGGGCACGAGTCGCTGGGCGTGGTGGTGCCGTGGACCGACCGGCTCTTCCAGTACACCGTCAAGGACGTCGCGCGCCCGGCCGCTGGCACGATCTGGGTCGACGACGTCGCGGCCGACGTACCGGCCGACGAGTCGTGGGCGACCCTCGACCACGGACGGGGCCGCTGGCCGTACGACGTGCGCTGGAACTGGGGAGCGGGATCGGGTCGGACCGACGACCGGGTCGTCGGCATCCAGGTCGGCGGGAAGTGGACCGACGGCACCGGTTCCGTGGAGAACTCGCTGCTGGTCGACGGCCGCCTCACGAAGATCAGCGAGGAGCTCGTCTGGGACTACGACCAGGAGGACTGGATGTCGCCGTGGCGTGTCACCGGCGAGTCCGTGGACCTGACCCTGACGCCCTTCCACCTCAAGCACTCGGTCACCGACCTCAAGGTCTTCGCCTCGCGGACCCACCAGTGCTTCGGGCACTGGTCCGGACGGGTCCGCGACGACACCGGCGCCTGGATCCGGGTCGCGGACGTCGTCGGCTGGGCGGAGGACGTCCACAACCGCTGGTGACGGCGGGTCCCTCGTTCCGGGGGATGACCGGGACCGGTGGGTGCCCCTAGGGTCGCGCGAGGGCAGGCAGTCACGGCACGCGGGCGTCGCCGACCGGCCCGTGGTCGAGGAGGCCGAGGTGGACCTGCAGAACGTCGCCGTCGTCGCGGGGTTCGCGCTGATCGTCACCGACTACGTGGTGAAGTTCCTGGCCGTCGGCGTGCTGCCGGGCAACCGCAAGCCGTCGTCGGCGATGGCCTGGCTGATCCTGATCCTGGTGATCCCGCTGGCCGGGTTCGTGGTGTTCCTGTTCCTGGGACGCACCTATGTCGGCGCCAAACGGCTCACCCGCCAGCGCGAGGCCGACGAGGCGCTGCGGGCCGCCACCGACCGGCTGGCCCCGTCCCCGGTCGAGGGGCCGGTGTACCTGCCCTCGATGGCGACGCTGGGCCTCAACCTCGGCGCCCTCCCGCTGCAGACCGGCAACCGGGTCGACCTGTATCCCGGGTACGGCGAGGCGATCGAGGCGATGACGGAGGCGGTCGCGGGCGCGACCACCTCGGTCGAGGTGGAGTTCTACATCGCGGCCTGGGACGAGGTGACCGCGCCGTTCTTCGAGGCCCTGGTGGCCGCGGCCGACCGCGGTGTCACCGTGCGGCTGCTCTTCGACCACATGGGCTCGCGCAGCATCCCGGGACACAAGGAGTTCGTCTCCCGGTTGGAGCGGACGGCGATCCGGTTCCACCAGATGCTCCCGGTCCGCCCCCTCCACGGCCAGTTCCAGCGGCCCGACCTGCGCAACCACCGCAAGCTGGTGGTGGTCGACGGCCGGGTGGCGTTCATGGGCTCGCAGAACCTCATCGAGCCCGGCTACAACAAGCCGAAGAACCACAAGGACGATCGGGAGTACATCGAGCTCGTGGCCCGGGTCGACGGGCCGAGCGTGAACGCCCTGCGCGCGGTCTTCGCCAAGGACTGGTACATCGAGTCCGACGAGCGGATGGGGGACGAGATCCGGCCGGACAGCACCACGCACCACGCCGACGGGATCGCGGCCCAGGTGCTGCCCAGCGGGCCGGGCTACGCCACCGAGAACAACCTGCGGATGTTCACGGCCCTCATCTACTCCGCCCAGGAGCGGCTGTCGATCGCGAGCCCGTACTTCGTGCCCGACGAGCCGCTGCTGTACGCCGTCACGACGGCCGCCCGCCGCGGGGTGGCGGTCGAGCTGTTCGTGAGCGAGTGGGGCGACCAGTTCATGGTCTCCCACGCCCAGTGCTCCTACTACCAGGCGCTGCTGGAGGCGGGCGTGCGGATCTTCCTCTACCCGGCGCCCTGGGTCCTGCACTCCAAGCACTTCTCCATCGACGACGACGTCGCGGTGATCGGCTCCAGCAACATGGACATGCGGTCCTTCGCCCTCAACTACGAGGTGTCGATGATGGTCACCGGCGGGGACGTCGTGGCGCGGTTCCGCAAGGTCGAGGACGGCTACCGGGCGATCTCCCGGGAGCTGCTGCTCCCCGAGTGGCAGCAGCGCCCACGTCACCTGCGCTATCTCGACAACACGATGCGGCTGACGGCCGCGCTGCAGTAGCCGGCGTACCCCTGCTCACGGCGCAGCCTCGCCGGGATGCCCGCTGATCAGCGGACGCATCCAGCGCGCGTCCGGATCGGCGTCGACGAGGACGGCCCGGACGAGGAGGCTCATGGGGACGGCGAGCAGCGCGCCGAGGGGTCCCAGCACCCAGGTCCAGAAGACCAGGGACAGGAAGGTGAGCGTGGTCGAGAGCCCGACCGCCTGGCCCACGAAGCGCGGCTGGATGATCGACTGGATCACCACGTTGATGACCGAGTAGAGGACGATCACCCAGAGCATCAGTCCGGGCCCGCCCTCGAGCAGCCCGATCAGCGCGGGCGGGATCACCCCGATGACGAAGCCGATGTTGGGGATGAAGTTGGTGACGAAGGCGAGCACGCCCCATACGAAGGCTCCGGGGATGCCGATGGCCCACAGCACGGCGGTGTCGATGACGGCGACGATCAGGCCGAAGACGGCGGACACGCCGAGGTAGCTCCGGGTGCCGCGAGCGAAGCCGACCAGCGCGTCCACCAGCTGCGGTCGGTGCTCGTGCGCCTGACGCGCGAGGGTGGACGCGTGGGCGCCGTCGAAGGCGAGGAAGAGCAGCAGCGTGACGATGAACAGCAGGTTGGACAGCACCGAAGCCATGCCGGCGAGGAACGACATCGCGACGTCGAGCAGCTCGCCCACGTCGAACGAGCCTGCCAGCGCTTCGATCTGTGGCGCGGAGACACCGAGTCCGTCGAGGGTTCCCGCGACGTCCGCGGCGAGGTCGTCCATGTCCTCCGTGTACGTCGGCAGCAGCGCGGCGAGCCGGGCGACCGAGACCACGAGCGCGAGGGTGAGTCCCAGGATCAGGACGTAGGCCAGGACCAGGACGACGACGGAGGCGGCCCACGACGGCATCCGGCGCTCGAAGGCGGCTCGCAAGGGGTGGAACACGATGGTCAGCGCCAGCGCGAGCATCACCGGGCCGATGATGTCGCTGGCGGAGCGCACGCCGGCGACGACGACCACCACTCCCGCGGCGCTCAGGAGCAGCCTGCCCGTCCGGGTCAGCGTCATGGGGTGCTCCCGAGGAGGGCTGTCCGGTGGCCCAGCGCCTCGAGCATCCCGACCAGGTGCCGGTGCAGCTCGACCCCGCCCACGATGGGCCCGCCGGTCGCGAGCAGGGCGGTGGGAGCCAGCAGGAACGCGGAGTCCTGCCAGCCGCCGAGGCCGCCGTGGCAGCCCACGAGGGGCTCGAACGCCGCCACGTCGTGCGTGTCGACGTCGAACACGCTGTTGACGTAGATGTCCGGCGCCTCGGGCATGGCGGTCGCGGCCAGCAGCCGCGTGGCTGCGTGCCGGTCGAACGGCAGCAGCGGATCCACACCCTCGACGACCCCCGAAGCCAGGTGATGCCGGCCCGCGCGACCGATGGCGACCGGTCCGTCGGGGCCCAGGACGCTGACGAAGCCGACGCCCTCGTGCTCGGCGAGCCCGGGGACCAGGGCCGGCCAGCGGGCGTCGAGCTCGGCCAGGGTGAGCCGGCGCGGTCCGGGCACGTAGACCAGGCCGAGGTTCCCACTCCCGAGCACGACCAGCTCCGCGTCGCCGTCCGTCGAGGCGGGCATGAGGATCTCGTCCACGCGCCGGGATGCGGCGGGCTGGTCGCCGTCGGCCTGGGCGCCGGAGAGGTCCTCCAGCACGGAGTCCAACCGGCCCCAGCCCTCGATGCTCCCCTCCAGACCGGTGGTCTGGGCCCGGGTGAGGGCGCGGCAGACGTCGCTGAGGTCGCTGCCGTAGCGCGCCGCGAAGGGCTCGCCCTGCGACTGGCCGTGGTCGCTCAGGACCACGAGGTGGTAGCGACGCGGGGCCCGCTCGGCCACCCTCTCGAGGAGCGCGAGGACCTGGTCGAGTCCGGCCAGGCAGGCGAGCGACTCCACGCGGGCACTGCCCGCGTGGTGGGCGATCTCGTCGTAGTCGACGTAGTCCACGTAGATGCTCCGCGTGCCCCGCATCAGCTCCTCGCTGACCACCACGGTGTTCAGGTCGCGCAGCAACCCGTTGCTGAAGGCCCTCAGTCCGGCGAACGTCCGCGACCGGTGCACCCGGGGATGTACGCCGAGCCGCTGCTGGCGCTTGGCCTGGAAGCGTTCGCGGACGACCTCCGCGACGGTGCGCGACAGGCTCCGGCACAGCCCGTCCGGCCGCAGCAGGAAGCGCGCGAAGACGACGCGGGTACGCCGGGAGCCGCGGGCCATCTCGATCCGGCTCATCGTCATCGACGCCCTCGGCGCGTCACCGGTGAACAGGTTGGAGACCGAGATCCCGTCGTCGGCGAGGAGACCGGCCCCCGTGCTCGCCCGCGACTCGATGACGGCCGCGTCCGCTGGTCGGTTGGCCACCAGGACGCGGCCCAGCTCGCGGTCGTACCACCGGAAGGCGGGGATGCCGTCCGTCGTGCCGTGCAGGATCGCCTGCTGGCTGGCCGGCGTCGTGCACGGCAGCTGGACGGTCCACTCGTGCACCGCGTGGGTGCCGTCGTCGACCCAGCGGCGCAGGGTCGGCATGCTGCCCGAGCGGAGCACCCACTGCATCACCGGGAACGAGACGCCGTCGAGCTGGACGAACAGCATGCCGTTCACGTCGGGATCGTCGATCCGGCCCGGCTTGAGGTGGAGCAGGCCGGCGCCGAACGACTCGTCCGTGCCGGCGCTGGAGAGCCACACGAGGACGGTGCCGAGGATCGAGGCGATCCAGGCCGCGGCGACCGCCGTCCCGAACGAGTCGAACGACGCCCCGGGCACGATCATCAGGGCGACCTGCATGACGATCGCCTGCCCGAAGACGGTGGCGAGCCCCACGGCGAGCCATCCGATCGCGGCGGCGAGCTCGACGAGGATCGGCCGCACGATCATCCCCACCAGGCCGGTCACCGCCGTGGCGGCCACCAACGGCACCCACGAGGTGTAGTCGAACCCCGGCAGCAGCACCGCCGTCGCCAGCAGGGCCACGAACGCGAGGAACCACGTGACCAGGAGCCTGAGGACGTCGACCCAGCGGAGCCTGCGACTGTTCACGACCCGCGCCGAGGCGTCACGTCGACCCCTCCCTCGCTGTCTCGGCAGTCGTCCGACGGCACGCGAGCGGGCCGTGCCCGACCCGTCCGCGCCCCGAGCCTGGCCAGGGCTTCGTGCGGCGTGCTCACCCGAGTTGGGTGAATCCCGCTCACCGCCGGCTGTCGCCCCGGTGCGTGGTGACGGCGTACAGGATCAGGACGTCGAGCGCGATCATGATCGCCGCCCAGAGCGGGTAGGCGGGCAGGAACGCGAGGTTGACGAGCGCGCTCACCAGGGCGATGACGGCGGCGACGACGCGTGCCCAGGCCGCCCCGGAGAGCAGGGCGCCGCCGGCGACCGCGATGACCACGCCGAGGACGAGGTGGGTCCATCCCCACACGGTGTAGTCGGCGCTCACCACCAGGCCGTCCTGGGCGACGAGGTAGTGGTCCTCCTCGAACAGCGCGACCAGGCCGGCCATCGCGTGGAAGGCCCCCAGCATCAGCATGATCATGCCGGCGAAGGCGAGCAGGCCGTACCAACGGCTCGGATCGATCGCCGCCGCCGGGTCGCTCCGGGCGGTAGTCTCCTCGGTCATGACGGTCTCCTCTGCGCGGTGTCGGGCCACCAGCATCCGGAGTACGCCGACCCGCGGCCTCACCTGTCCGGGGTGACCCGACGCCTCGCGGACCCGAGGAGTCACCCCCTACGGGTGACGTCACGTCACGGTCCCGGGTCCCACGGTGGAACATGGCCAGCATCGATCAGCCTCCCGACCCCGTCGCCTCGTCGTCCGAGGAGGTGCGGCGGCTCCAGGACGAGGTCGCGCGCCTGCGGCAGTCCCTCGCGGAGCAGGAACGCCGGGAGGAGCGCACCCCGGAGCGTCGCGGCTGGTGGCGGCCGGTGGTCGTCGGGCTGCTGGTCCTGACCGCCGCCCTGCTGGCTCCGGTCTCCGTGCTCGCCACCTGGGCGAGCGGGCAGATCCAGGACACCGACCGCTATCTCGCGACGGTCGCCCCGCTCGCCGACGATCCCGACGTGCAGGACGCGGTCGCCGCGCGGCTGGAGGAGGTCGTGTTCTCCTACCTCGACCTCGACGCCCTCACCGACGAGCTCATCACCGCACTCGAGGCGCCCGGGCTGCCGCCCGCCGCGGTGACGACCCTGCGCGCCCTCTCCCGGCCCCTGGCCAGCGGCGTACGTGGCTTCGTCAGCGACCGCATCGAGGACGTCGTGCGCTCCGACGCGTTCAAGGACGCCTGGGTCGAGGCCAACCGTACGGCGCACGCCGAGTTGGTCGCCGCCCTGACCGGCGACACCAGTGGTGCCGTCGAGGTCGACCGGGGCCAGGTCTCGGTCAACCTGGCCGTCCTGATCAACACGGTGAAGAACCAGCTCTCGGAGGCGGGCTTCGGCATCGCCGACCGGATCCCCGAGGTCGAGGCCTCCTTCGCGCTGATCCAGTCCGACGACCTGGCGAAGGTCCAGCGGCTGCTCGGCCTCGTGGACGACCTCGCGCTCTGGCTGCCCTTCGTGGCCCTGGCGCTGATCGCGGCGGCGGTGATGGTGGCCCGGGACCGGGCGCGCGCCCTCCTCGCCGCCGGGCTCGCGGTAGCGGCCTCGATGCTGCTGCTCGGCGGGGCGCTCAACGTGATCCGGCCGTTCTACCTCGACGCCCTGCCCGCGAGCAGCTCGACCGCCGCGGCCGGCGCGGTCTACGACCAGCTGGTGTCGTTCATCAGGTTCGCCCTCCGCGGCGTCCTGGTCGTGGCGCTCACCGTCGCCGTGGTGGCCTGGCTCAGCTCCTCCCACGGAGCGGGCGCGAGCGCGAGACGCGCCCTCGGCGGAGGGTTTGAGGGCCTGCGCCGGCGACGCGAGGGGTCCGGCCTGAACACGGGCCGACTGGGGGTCGCGCTGGCCAGGTACCGCGGCCCCATCCGGGTCGCGATCGTCGGACTGGCCGCCGTCGCCTACCTGGCCCAGGACCACCCGACCGGGGGTACGGCGCTGGCGTTCGTGCTCGTCACCGTGGTCGTGCTGTTCGTCGTCGAGCTGCTGTCGAGCGCGGCGCCGGCCGAGCCCACCGGATCGGAGGAGTCCTCGCCCGACCAGGGTGGAGCCCGCCCGTCGACCGGGTAGTACGCGTTCTCGAACCGGGTCGGCCTGCCTGCGCCGCAGGGCGGCTCGTGTGGGAAACTTGGCCCGGTCGGTGCCCGCCTCGCGCGCGCCCCGCACCCGGTAGGAACGGTCCGCAGCACGGCGAGCACGGTTGGAGTGCAGTTGCACGACGTCCCCCACGAGGGCGGCCCCCGGCCCTCGGTGCCGGGCGCGGGCCCCTTCGACGGAGACGGTGAGCTCGCCGCCGTACGCACCCGGTACGCCCGGCGCGTGACCGGTCACCCCGAGGGCATCCCCGCCCTGAGCCGGATGGCCGACCTCGCCGCCCGGCTCGTCGGCGCGGGCTCGGCCCAGGTGTCGATCGTGTCCGACGTGCTGACCGTGATGGGGGGCTCGGGCGACGCGGCGGCGTCGGTGGGCGAGGTGTCCCCGGCCGAGGACTCGCTCTGCACGGTCACGGTCCACGAGAGCGCCCCGCTGGGTATCTCCGACGCGGTCCGGGACCCGCGGGTCCGGGACCTCCCGCTGGTGGCCTCCGGGGTCATCGGGTCCTACCTCGGGGTCCCGCTGGTGGTCGACGGCCATGCGGTCGGCGCGCTGTGCGTCTTCGACCGCGGTCCGCGTGAATGGACCGGGCGCGACGTCTCCCTGCTGGAGCAGCTCACCGGCCCGGTGCTGGCCGAGCTCGAGCTCGCCGTCCTCGCCGCCCGGCACGACGACGACAAGCTGCTGTGGCAGCTGGCGGTCGACGCGGCCGGGGTGGGCGCCTTCGACTGGGACCTCCAGACGATGGAGCTCCGGTGGGACGAGCGGCTGCTGGAGCTGTTCGGGCTCAGCCGCGACACCTTCGGCGCGACCATCGAGGCCTTCGAGGCGTCGGTCCACCCCGAGGACCGGGGCCGGGTCACGCAGGCCCTGAGCGAGTCGGTCGCCACCTGCGGAGCCTTCGCGGCCGAGTACCGCATCGTGCGCCCGGACGGCGCCCTGCGCTGGATCGTCGCGCGGGGCCAGGCGCTGGCAGGACCCGACGGGAAGGCGGCCCGGCTCCTGGGCGCCGCGTTCGACACCACCGCGGTCCAGGAGGGGGAGGCCCGGGTCGCGCGCGTCCTCGAGACGATGCCGACGGCGTTCTTCCAGCTCGACCGGGACTGGCGGTTCACCTACGCGAACGCCGAGGCCGAGCGGCTGCTCGGGGGCATCGGCATGCCGATCGTCGGCGGCCTGATCTGGGACCTGTTCCCGGCCGCGGTGGGGAGCACCTTCGAGACCCACTACCGGCACGCGATGGCGACCGGCGAGCCGCGGAGCTTCGAGGCCTACTACCCGCCGCCCCTCGACGACTGGTACGACGTGCACGTGTGGCCGAACCCCGACGGGCTCTCGGTCTACTTCCTCGACGTCACCGCGCGCCACGCCGCCCAGGAGTCGGTCGCGCGGGCGGCCCGCCGCTCGGCCCTGCTGGCCGAGGTCAGCCGCGCCCTGAACGACACCCTCGACGCCGAGGAGGCCGTGGCCCGGCTGGCGCAGCTCGTCGCGCCCGTGCTGGGGGACTGGTGCGTGGTCACCCTGGTCGAGGGCTCCGGGCCGGCGACCGGGCCGGGCTGGCGTCATCGGCTTCGCGACATCGGGTGGTGGCACCACGAGCCCGGTCGGCGCGCCGACGTCGAGCGGTACGCCGAGATCCGGATCCCCGCCCTGACGGAGTCCTCCTTCGTCGCACGCGCCCTCGAGCGGAGCGGCCCCGTGCTGATCGCCCACGGCGCCACCGACGCGATCGGGGCCGTGCTGCAGGAGGGCGAGGCACGCGACCTCTTCCGGGGGCTCGCCCCGGAGGCGGCGGTCGTCGTACCCCTGCGCGGCCGGACCGACACGGTGGGCCTGCTCACCGTCTTCCGCGACCCGGGACGCGAGACGTTCAGCACGGAGGACCTGGACACCCTGACCGAGCTCGCCGCCCGCGCCGGCTCCGCCCTCGACAACGCCCGGGCCTTCACCCAGCAGCAGGACCTCGCCGAGGGCCTCCAGCGCAGCATGCTGACGGCCCCGCCGCGGGTCGAGGGCCTGGAGCTCGAGGTCCGCTACGAGCCCGCGGCCGAGGCGGCCCAGGTCGGTGGCGACTGGTACGACGCCTTCCTCCTGCCCGACGGCGGCACCAGCCTGGTGATCGGCGACGTCGTCGGCCACGACACCGCGGCGGCGGCAGCGATGGGCCAGGTCCGCGGGTTGCTCCGCGGCATCGCGGTGACCACCTCCGACGGCCCGGCCGACGTGCTGCGCCGCGTGGACGAGGCGATGGAGACGCTGCAGGTCGACACCACGGCCACCGCGGTCGTCGCGCGTCTGGAACGGACCGAGGGCGAGACCCGGCTGCGCTGGTCGAACGCGGGACACCCGCCTCCGCTGGTCGCCCTCCCCGGACCGGTCGTGGGCTCGGTCGAGGTGACGACGCTGGGGGCGGAGCCGTCAGAGCTGCTGCTGGGCCTCGACCCGACCACCGAGCGGACCGAGTCCGTCGTCGCGCTGCCACCCGGCGCGACGGTGCTGCTCTTCACGGACGGCCTCGTGGAGCGACGGGGGCAGTCGATCGACGCGGGCCTCGACACGATGCGCTCGCTGCTGGCCCGGCTCGTCGGCGAGCGCGTCGGTCTCGCGGAGCTCACCGACCGGCTGCTGCGCGAGCTGCTTCCGGAGTCGCCGGACGACGACGTGGCGCTGGTCGCCGTCCGGCTCGAGGCCTAGGAACTCCTACAGCGACGTGCTTCCGTGGTCGGCGTCGTACGTGTCGCCGGTGACCTTGGACTTCAGCAGGCTGAGCAGGCTCGTCACCCGCCCGCCCGGGGTGTCCCAGTACTCGCCGTTCGTCACGTCGACGCGCAGCAGCACGGCGTTCGGGTCCTCCGGGCCACCGGGCAGCCAGGCCTCCGCGAACGTGGTCCACAGGTCCCGCAGCTTCGCGGTGTCGTCCACCACCTCCGCCCGGCCTTCGAGCGCCACCCAGGAGCTGCTGCTGGAGAAGGTGAGGGCCACGTGGGGTCGGGCGACGATGTCGTGGACGTGCCGGGTGTCGCGAGCGGTGATGAACCAGAGCTCGGCCGAGGGTTCGACCTCCTGGCGGGCCATCGGCACGCTGCGGAGCCCGCCGTCGGGCCCGAACGTGGTCAGCATCGCGATCGGCATGTCGTCCATCAGCGAGACCAGGGTCTGCTTGTCGTTCATGCACTTCTCCTCGTGGTGGTGGTGCGCGGTTCCGTGGGGGAGACGCGGATCCATCTCCCGTCCCGGTAGGTAGCCAGGCCGAGCCGTTCGAACTCCTCGAGCCAGCCCGTCATCGGCCAGCGCCCCCACCGGCGGTGGAAGAGCGCCGCGTTGCGCAGGATGTCGTCGAGGTGCTCGACCGGGGGCCGGGAGACCGGGTGGTGCTGGTGGTAGGCACGTGCCGACCCGTCCCAACCCAGCTCGAGTCCCCTGGCCACCAGCTGGTGGCCGAAGTCGGTGTCCTCGCCGCCGTAGCCGACGTACTCGGGGCAGAAGCCGCCGGCGCGCTCCCAGGCGTCGGCCGACAGGGCGAAGGAGAGCGACCAGAACAGGTCGGGGTCTCCGCCCCACCGACGTTCGCCGGGTGGCGGGGCCGGGCGGGCGGGGTGCGGGTCGTCCATCGCGTCGAGGGCATCGAGCCGGTAGCCGCCCGCCGGTGGTGGCGGCAGGTAGGTCACCGGGCCCTGCCAGACCGCCCGGGGGTGGGCCGCGGCCTGTTCGGCGTACGACGCCACCAGGGTGCGGCCCGCGAGGCAGTCCACGTCCAGGCAGACGACGACCTCCGCACCGGAGTCGAGCGCGGCGCGGACGCCGCGGTTGCGGGCGCGGGCGAGCGGCAGCCCGCACCGCTCGCGCCGGATCCGCACGATCCGCCGGCGCAGTCCCTCGTGCTCCACGGAGCGGGTCGCCGGATCGTCCATGGCCACGACGACGTAGTCGTCCGGGACCCGCGTCCCCGCCGCCAGCGAGTGGTGCTGAGCGGCCAGGTGGGCAGCCCGGCCGTGGACCAGGGTGACGACCGCGACCCGGGGGCTCACGCGCCCACCGCCTGCAGGGCGACCGAGTCGACCACCGACCAGAAGCGCTCGGCGGCGTGGCCGTCGCACCAGCGCGACCAGCGCCGACCGTCGAGCGCCGCGGCATGCTCCAGGCGCTCGGACCAGCCGAGGTCGGGCCAGGTCTCCTCCACCACGACGGGCCAGCCGCCCGTGGCGAGCGACCGGGCGGTGGTCAGCTGCTCGTCGTGCGGCCGGGACTGGGGTACAACGACCGCCGGTCGCCGCAGGGCCGCCACCTCCGCGAGCGCGTTCTGCCCGGCGTGGGTGACGACGACGTCCGCTTGGCCGAGCACCCCGGAGGGGTCGTCGACCCACGTGCCGGTGGACGCGCTGAGCATGGTCCACCTCCAGTCCGGACTCTGTCGGCGGGCCCGCTCGACCCGCTCCTCGTCGGGCCCGTCACCGCCGGTGCCGCTGAGCACCACCACTCGTCCGGGACCGGGACGTCGGGCCCCGGAGGGCCGGACGTCGAAGCGACTCAGCGCGCCGACGGGGTGCAATCGACCGAGCACGTCGGCCGGCACGTCGCGCAGCATCCCGGTCGCCTCCGGCGGCCACAGGCCGACCAGCGCGTCGGCGGCACCGAGGCCGGACCGGTGGGCCGTGTCGCCGCGCGAGCCCGGCAGGACCACGGCGACGACGGGCACCCCGTGCAGCCGGACCAGCAGCGTCATCTCCACCGAGACGTCGACGATCACGCAGGCCGGCCGGGCGGCGGCGATCCACGCGGAGACGGCGGCGGTCCGCCCGAGCAGCCCGGCGTCGCCGACCGGGACCCAGTGCAGACGACCGTTGGCCGTGGGCCGCTGGTGGCAGTCCGCGTCGTCGTCGCGGGGGAGCTGCACCCAGGGACCCGGCCAGGCCGCGGGGCGGGGGAGCGAGGAGAGACCGGTGACGACCCGGCCGTGCGTGGCCGCGAGGGTCGCCATCGCGGTCGCCCGGTGCACGTGACCGCTGCCGTGGTGGTGCACGTAGTAGCCGATCATGCGGCCGCTCCCACGTCGACGAGCGAGGAGTAGAGCCGCTCGTAGTCGTCGACCATCCGGTCGAGCGAGCAGTGCGCCTCGGCGTGGCGACGTACGAGCCCGCGGTCGCAGGCCTGAGCCTCCCGCAGCGCTCGTGCCAGGTCGGCGACGTCCCCGGGGTTGGCGAGCGCGCCCGTCCCGGCCGCGACGATCTCCGGCAGCGCACCCCGGGCGTACGCGGCGACCGGGGTCCCGCACGCCATCGCCTCGGCCGCGACGAGCCCGTACGGCTCGTCCCAGGCCGGCGTCACCAGTGCCACCGACGCCCGGCCGAGCAGCCGCGCGAGTGCGCCGTGGTCGAGGTGTCCGGCGTGGACCGCCGTCGGTCCGAGACGCGGAGCGATCTCCCGCTCGAAGTACGGCTCGTCGGGCGTCGGCCCCACCAGCACCAGGGGTACGCCGGCCGCCGTCGCCGCGTCGATCGCCTCGTGGGGCGCCTTCTCGGGCACCAGGCGTCCCGACCACACGGCCGGGCCGCCTCCCGGACCGGGCTGCCAGCGCTGCACGTCGACCCCGTTCAGGATCGGTGTGCTCGGTACGACGTGCGCCCACGCACGCGCCGTCCGGGAGCTGACGGCGGTGAAGACCGCCGAGTCGGGGGCGAGCGATGCGGCCGACTCCAGCCAGGGGAGAGGCGGCGTGTGCAGGGTGGTGACGAGCGGCGTCGAGAGTGACGGCGCCATGGCGACCGGCAGGTGGTGGAGGCTGTGGTTGTGGACCAGGTCGAAGCGGCCCGGGTCCCGGGCCAGCCCGAGCATCAGCTGGAGGTAGGCGTGGTGCTCGGCCATCCAGCGCGTCGACGGCGCGTTGACGTCGCGCTGGGCCGCGGGACTGGGCTCGAACTCGGCGACCGGCAGCTCCTCGACGTGCAGCGCCGGATCGGAGCCGGGCGCCGCGAACAGCGTCACGTGGTGGCCGCGACGGCCGAGCTCGGCGGCGAGGGCATGGGTGAGCGCCTCGAGACCGCCGGCGAACGGCTCGCGGATCGGGAAGCGGGCGGAAGCGACCAGACAGATGCGCAGGGGGCGGACCATGGTCACCGCGGGTCCCGGGTGGTGCGGACCAGGCTCCGGTAGAGCAGGTCGTGCGCCTGCGCCACCTGCGCGCGCTGGTGGCGGCGCAGGTCGATCGACGCGCCCAGGCGGGGGCGCGTCTCGTAGGCGAGCACGATCGCCGCCGCGAGCGAGTCGGCGTCGTACCTGACCTCGTCGAGCAGGTAGCTCAGCACGGGACCCTGGTCGGCGAAGTAGCCGCAGGTGGGTGCGACCACGGTGGTGCCGAGATCGCGGCACGCCTCGAGCCACCCCGAGTGCGTGCCGAAGCGGTAGGGCAGCACGGAGACGTCGAGCGACCCCAGGTAGTTGAACAGCTCGGTGTCCGAGAAGTAGTCGTGGACGTGCAGCTCCAGGTCGCCGGCGGCCGCCCCGGCACGCAGGTACGACGCGAGCGCGGCGTCGTGCTTCGCCCCGTCGCCGTCCAGGACGTCCCGGTGCCCGTCGACCTGGAGGACCGCGCCCGGGAGCTCTCGGATGGTCTCCACCAGGGTGGGCAGCACGCTCAACGGGTCCATCGAGGCACGCAGGCTCTTGACGTGCAGTCCGACGCGGAAGCCCCAGTGGCGCCGGCGCGCCCGGGCATCCTGGGCGACGGCCATCGTCCGCAGGTCGACCACGTGCGGGTGGGGCAGGACGACGGCCTCGCGGCCCCAACGCTCGCGGATCTCGTCGGCTGCTCCGTCGGTCAGCGTGATCAGCGCGTCGGCAGCGGGGACCAGCACGTCCAGCTGCTCGTCGTGCAACGCGCGCTCCGGGTGGTGCGGGTTGCGCAGGTCATGGACGGTGAACACGAGCGGCCGGTTGCGCCCACGCAGCGCGTCGACGAGCTCCGCGAGCCGTTCGGGGGTGCGGGAGTCGAAGCCGAACTGCAGGTGCATCAGGTCGAAGTCGGCCGAGTCCGCCCACTCGGGTTCGAGCATCACCGGCGGCCACCACCGCTGGGTGGCCGCCCGGTCGGGTGAGACGGGATCGGGATCCGCGAGGCGCCGGGGCCCTCGACCGTGCTCCGGGGCGAGGTGCCGGACGTACACGTGCCCGGACGGCACCGAGGCGACGACGATCTCGGCCGCGAGGCCCGTCGTCGGTGGGGGATCGAGGAGGGTCACGCTGCCGGGGTACCCCCGGCCGGTCGTGGGCAGTGTCACCCGTCGGGGTGGTTGTCCGGCATCCGGTGCTGAGGCGGCCTCAGGTCCGGAGTGCGGGCAGCACCTCCCGGCCGTACGTCTCGATCATGGGCAGGTAGTGCGGACCCATGTTCGCCACGTAGACCTCGTCGTACCCGGCGGCGGCGTACTCGCGTAGCTGCTGCACGTGCTCGTCCACGTCCGGGCCGGCGACGACGCTGTCGGCCGTCGACTCGCGGGTGACCAGGGACGATGCCTGCTCGAAGTGCTGCGGGGACGGCAGCACCTGGGCCAGCTCGCCCGGCAGGCCCGCGTTCGACCAGAGCCGGTGGGCATGGTCGACACCCTCGTCGCGCGTGTCGGCCCAGGCGACCTTGACCCCGCCGGCCGCCGGGCGTCCGCCGGACTTCTCCTTGAAGGCCGAGACCATGTCGGCGTCCGGCTGGGTGGAGATGAAGCCGTCGCCGATGCGTGCCGCGACCTCCAGCGCCTTCGGCCCGAACGCGGAGACGTAGATCGGCGGCGGCTCGACGGGCCGGGTGTAGATGCGTGCGGTGTCGACGGAGTAGTGCCGGCCCCGGGTCGTCACGACCTCGCCGGTCCACAGCTCGCGGATCAGCGCGACCGCCTCCTCGAGCATCTCGAGCCGGACGTCCAGCGAGGGCCACGGCGTGCCGAGGATGTGCTCGTTGAGCGCCTCGCCGGTCCCGACGCCGAGGACGAAGCGTCCGCCCAGCATCCGCGCCGACGTCGCCGCCGCCTGCGCGATCACGGCGGGATGGGTCCGGACGGTCGGGCAAGTGACTGCGGTGGTGACGGGCAGCGAGGTGGCCTGGCTGAGCGCACCGATCACGGTCCAGACGAAGGCGCTCTGTCCCTGCTCGTCGTTCCACGGGTGGAAGTGATCGCTGATCCACAGCGCCTCGAAGCCGGCCCGCTCGGCGGCCACGGCCTGCTCCACGAGCTCTTCGGGGGTGTACTCCTCGCTGGAGAGGAAGTAGCCGACTCGCATGGGAAGACTCCTGTACGTCGTGGGGTGGTCGGGTGCGTGGCGCGGACCAGGTACCCGCGTCGATCGAGACGAAAAGGGAGGGAGGCCCACCATTCGCCAATGTCCAGTGTCTTGATCCAGTTAGGGTGCGGGCATGGAGTGGCAGCGGGACCTCGTCGCCCTCCTGGTCGGGATGGTGGTCGCCGCGCTGACCGCGCCGGTCGGCGTCTCGGGAGCGGTGTTCCTGCTGCCCGTGCAGCTCTCCGTGCTGCAGGTGCCGAACCCGCAGGTGACACCGACCAACCTGCTGTTCAACGTCGTCTCGGGTCCGGGCGCCCTGTGGCGCTACTGGCGCCGGCGCCAGCTCGACCCGGTGCTGGTCCGGGCGCTGCTGCTGGGTTGCGTGCCGGGCGTGGTGATCGGCGCCGTGCTCCGGGTGCACGTGGTCAGCGACCCCGCGGTCTTCCGGCTGGTCGCGGCGGGCGTGCTGCTGCCGACCGGGCTGTTCATCCTCCGCCCCCGACATACCCCGCGGGACGGGCGGACCGCCATCACGGCGCCCCGGACGATCTCGGCGCTGGCCCTGGCGGTCGGCGTCGTCGGCGGGCTGTACGGCATCGGTGGCGGCTCGATCCTGGGACCGATCCTCGTCGGCAGCGGGCTGGCGGTCACCGTCGTCGCCCCGGCGGCACTGGCCTCGACGATGGTGACCTCGGTGGTCGGTGTCGTGGCCTTCGCGCTCCTCGCCCTCGGATCGCACGACCAGATCGCGCCCGACTGGTCCATCGGCCTCGCCTCCGGCCTGGGCGGGCTCGTCGGCGGGTACGTCGGGGCCTCGCTGCAGCCGTACCTCCCCGAGCCGCTGCTCCGCCGGCTCCTGGGACTCGCCGCGGTGACGGTGGCGCTCGGCTACCTCGCCCAGGCGCTCTCCGGCTGACCACCACCCCTCGGGGTGGGTCGCCCGCTCGGGCACTGCGGGTAACGGCGAGGGGAGTACCCGAGGACTTGGAGGCACGACATGTTGGCTGCGACCTGGCAGGGCCCACGCGACATCCGGGTGGAGGAGGTGCCGGACCCGACGATCGTCGACCCGACCGACGCCGTCATCCGAGTGACCATGACGGGGTTGTGCGGGTCCGACCTCCACCTCTACGAACCGCTCGCCCCGTTCATGACCCCCGGCGACGTCGTCGGCCACGAGCCGATGGGGATCGTCGAGGAGGTCGGCCCGGAGGTGCGGAACCTCAGCGTCGGCGACCGGGTGGTCGTCCCGTTCAACATCAGCTGCGGCTCCTGCTGGACCTGCGAGCGCAAGCTCTACAGCCAGTGCGAGACCACCCAGAACCGCGAGCACGGCACGGGCGCGAGCCTGCTCGGCTACAGCAAGCTGTACGGCGCCGTACCGGGCGGGCAGGCGGAGTACCTCCGGGTGCAGTTCGCCGACTTCCTGCCCGTGAAGGTTCCCGAGGGTCCGCCGGACGACCGGTTCGTGTTCCTGTCCGACGTGATCCCGACGGCCTGGCAGGCGGTGCGGTACGCCGACGTGCCGACCGACGGCACCCTCCTGGTGATGGGCGCCGGTCCGATCGGCGACATGGCGGCGCGGATCGCCCTGCGCGACGGCGTCCGCGTGATCTCCGTCGACCGGGTCCCCGAGCGACTGGCGCGGGTGCGCGCCCTCGGCGCGGAGACCATCGACCTGGACGCCGTCGACGACCTGGGGGAGGAGGTGCGCTCGCGCACCTCCGGCCGGGGAGCCGACGCCGTCGTGGACGCCGTCGGCATGGAGGCGCACGGGAACCCGGTGGCCGAGAAGCTGATCAAGGCGGTCGGCCTGCTCCCCGACGCGATCGCCCGGCCGCTGATGAAGAACGTCGGCTTCGACCGGCTCGCCGCCCTGCACGGCTCGATCGACGCCGTACGCCGCGGCGGGACCGTCTCGCTCTCGGGCGTGTACGGCGGCGCCGCGGACCCGATGCCCCTCATGCAGATGTTCGACAAGCAGCTGCAGCTGCGGATGGGCCAGGCCAACGTGCGGGCCTGGACCGACGACATCTTCCCGCTCCTGCTGGACGACAGCGACCCGCTCGGGACCGAGTCCTTCGCCACGCACCGGCTCCCGCTGTCGCAGGCACCCGAGGCCTACGCGTCGTTCCGGGCCAAGGAGGACGGCATGGTCAAGGTGGTCTTTACGCCGTGATGAGAGGGTGGACTAGAGCGCGTTCCGTTCCGTGCGGAGACCCGTCACCGGCCTGGCAGGATGCGCCGAATGAAGACGCGCTGGTCGACCCATCCTCGTGAGGACCTCGGTCTGCTCGCGGGTCTGACGCTGCTGGTGGGCCTCACGGCCATCTCGGTGATCTGGCAGCTCCAGCTGACCACCGCGATGGTGGCGGCGCCGATCGTCGCGTCCTTCTTCGCCGACGCTCGCCGGACCGCGATCGTGGCGGTCGGCGCCGTGATCTGCTCCGTCCTCGGCGGGTTCTGGCTCGGCCTGCCGATCACCCCGTCGTACTGGTTCCGCGTCGGGATCTGCGTCGCCCTGTCGGTCCTCGCGACGGCCTCCGCCCTGCTGCGGGACCAGCGCGAGGCGCGGCTGCGGCGGATGATCGTGATCGCGGAGACCGCCCAGCGCGCCGTGCTGCGCGCGATGCCGTCCGCGATCGGGTCGGTCGGCCTGGCCGCGCGCTACGTGTCGGCGAGCGAGGAGGCCCTGGTCGGCGGCGACCTGTACGAGGTGGCCGCGACGCCCCACGGCGTCCGGGTGATCGTCGGCGACGTCCGGGGCAAGGGCCTGGAGGCGGTGCAGACGGCTGCCGCCGTGCTCGGCGCGTTCCGGGCCGCCGCGTTCACCGAGCCCGACCCGGCCAGCCTGGCGCGACGCATCGACGAGGCGCTCGTCCAGCACCTGGGCGAGGAGGACTTCGTCACCGCGATCATCGCCCAGTTCCAGGGCGACCAGGTGCTGCTGGCCAACTGCGGCCACCATCCGCCGCTGCTGGTCGCCAGCGCGGCGACCGCTCTGGTCGACACCGGCGAGCCGACCCTGCCGCTGGGCCTCGGGAGCGTCCCGGTGCTCTCCGAGCACACCTGGACGCCCGGCAGCCGGCTGCTGTTCTACACCGACGGCCTCGTCGAGGCCCGCGACAGCACCGGGTCGTTCTTCCCCCTGGACGACTTCGCCGGGGCACTCAGTGACGGCTCGGTTGAGGACGCCCTGGACCGACTGGTCGAGCAGCTGCTCGCCTTCGGTGCCCACGGCACGAGCGACGACGTCGCCCTGGTGCTGGCCCAGCACGGGTAGCGGCGTCCGCCTGACCCACCGGCTCAGTGGCCGGAGGTCGAGCCCGCCTCGAGCCGGATGGTCTCCGCGTCGAGGATCGCCTGCGCGCGCTCGACCGTGCGGGCGGCGTACGTGCCCGAGGCGCGTGCGTCGAGGAGCGCCAGCTGTCCCGCCTCGAGCAGGACGCGGCGGAGCTCTCGGCGCTCGTCGATCGTCGATCGACCCCGGGTGTCGGTGTCGGCGAGCCGCCGCGCGATGTCGAGGTTGAAGTCCCGCACCTGCTCGACGACGGCCGGCGAGAAGGACCCGCCACCCGCACGCCGGAGATCGGGGCTGTCGAGACGCGCGCCCATCACCTCGGCCAGCTCGGCGACGAGGTTCGCGAGCTCCCGCTGGTCGGCCTCCGCGTCCGTGCCGCGGACGCCGAGTCGGCGGATCAGCAGCGGGAGAGTCGATCCCTGGCCCACCAGGGTCACCAGGGCGACCGTGAACGCGATCAGGATCAGCTCCGAGCGGTACGGCACGTCGGAGGGCAGCGACTGCGCCGCCGCCACCGTCACGACGCCGCGCATCCCGGACCACCCCAGCACCGCGCCACCACGCAGGCCGAGCCCCTCCTTGGCGAGGGCCTCGGCGTCGCTGATGCGGGTGCGCAGGCGACGCTGGAAGAAGCGGACCCGCGCGGCGTGCCGCGGTGAGTCCGGATCGTCCGGGAGGCCGTCGAGGCGCTCCATCGTCGCCGAGAGGTACGGCGCGGCCGCGATCGCGCGTCGTTCCCCGTGACGCAGCCACGCGACCAGCGGCAGCATGAAGCCCATCCGGAGCACGACCAGGACGACCGTGACGAGCAGCCCGAGCAGCACGGCCCGTCCCACGCCGACCCCGTCCCCGTCGTTGACGTCGTCGAGGATGACGTGGATCTCGTAGCCCATCAGCAGGAACACGCCGTTCTCCAGCAGCACCTGGATGGTGCGCCAGTTGATCCGCTCGGTGACCCGGTCCTGCGCCGAGAAGTGCTGGGCGGACTGGTGCCCGGTGATCAGGCCGGCGACGACGACGGCCAGGACGCCCGAGGCGTGCAGCTTCTCCGCGGGTGCGAACGCGACGAAGGGGACGGTCAGCGAGATCACCGTCGTCAGGACCGGGTCGTCGAGGCGGGACCGGATGCGGACGCTGACCACGCCGATGACCGCGCCGACGACGACCCCCACGAGGACGGCGAGCGCGAAGTCGCCGATCACGCCCCAGAACGACACCGCGCCCGCGGTCGCGGCGACCGCGGAGCGCAGCATGACCAGCGCTGTCGCGTCGTTGACCAGGCCCTCGCCCTCGAGCACGGTCACCAGCCGGGGCGGCAGTCCCAGCCGCTTGCCGATGGAGGTCGCGGCGACGGCGTCCGGCGGACTGACCACCGCGCCGAGCGCGATCGCGGCGGCGAGGTCGAGGCCCGGCAGCAGCCAGTAGACGACGAGCCCGCTCACGAACGCCGACACCAGCACCAGGACCACCGCGAGCGCCGAGATCGCCTTGAAGTTGCGGCGGAAGTCGGAGGCGGGGACCGTGATGGCGGCCGAGTAGAGGATGGGCGGCAGCACGACCGCGAGGATCAGGTGCGGGTCGACCTCGACCTCGGGCGCCCCCGGCACGTAGCTGGCCACGATCCCGACCAGCACCAGCAGCACCGGCGCGGCCACGCCCAGGCGCGGGGCGAAGTGCGCGACGGCGACGATCACGAGGACGGCCACCGCCCCCAGCACCGCGATCTCCTCCACGCTCGCTCCTCTCGGTCGGTCCCGTGAGGACCATTCTCCCGGTGGGACTCGTCACGTCCGTACGCCGCTCGGCGCGGCGCCCTCTCGCGGTGTTTGCCCGCGACCTCTACGCTCCCCTCGGAGCAGCGGGAATGACCGCGTCGTCGGCATGGTTGCGGCTCTGCCGGAACGGCCCCACAGGGACGTCCGGGACCTATCCGAACCCGCGAAGGAGCCACCCTTGTCCCTCACCTCCGCCACCAGCACGAGCACTCCGTCCGCCCTGCTGGCCGAGCGCCTGGAGGCCCTGCGCGCCGAGCGGGAGCAGGTCCTCGCCGAGAGCCGGCTCGAGGCCGTGGGCGACGTCGCCGACCGGGCGACCAACGTCGAGGCGACCATCCGCGCCCAGGTCCTGGACGAGCGCATCGCGGCCATCGAGCTCGAGATCGAGCAGGCCGCACAGCAGCGGCACACCGACGGCGTGGTGTCCGTCGGCGACCGGGTCACGCTCGACCTCGGCGACGGGCCGGAGAGCTACCTGATCGGCTCGGTCGAGCAGGCCGTCGCCGGGGTCGACACCGTGACGCCGGCCAGCCCGCTCGGTCAGGCCATCGTCGGCGCCGAGGTCGGTGCGACGGTGACCTACTCGCCCCGCCCGGGTGTGAAGCTGACTGCGGTCGTGGTGGCTGCCGAGACGCCCTGAAGCCCGGGCGTCCGCCCGCCGCCGGCTCTACGATGAGCCGGTGCCGCGTCTGCGCCGGGTCCTCGCCGCGCTCGTCGTGCTGCCCGTCCTGGGCCTCGCGGGCTGCGGGGGAGGGGACGGCGACCAGTCGGTCGAGACCGTCGACCTGCCGGCCGGCCTCACGGCGTACGTCGACCAGTCACGGCTGCTGCGTACCTCCCGGAACGCGTTCGTTCGGCTGGTCGACGACTCCGACCACACCGTGACGGTCACCCGCGCCGAGATCGCCTCGCCGCGGTTCGGGACGGTCACCTGGACCGGCGAGAAGTCGTTCCCGAACGAGACCGACCTGCCCTTCGAGGTGCCTCCCGGGCGGTGCGGCGACGGGTCGGACGCGCACGTCCGGCTCACCTACCGTCTCGACGACGGACCGGAGCGGATCTCCGAGGCCACCGCCACCGACCGGTACGGCGCGCTCGGGCTGTTCCTGGACCGCGACTGCGCCCAGCAGGTCCTCGACGAGGCCGCGACCCTCGAGATCGGCGAGCCCCGGGTGGTCGGCACCGGCCGGGCGTCGGTCTTCGAGCTCCCGGTCACGCTGAGCCCGACCGGCGAGCGCGACGACGTGTCCTTCGCCGGGTTCGAGGACACCGTGCTGTTCCGCAACACCGACCGGTCGATCGCCGCCGACACCGGACGGACGTTCCCGCTCGGCCCCGGCGACCAGCCGGTGGAGCTCCGGCTCCGGCTGGTGCCGACCCGCTGCGACCCGCATGCCCTCGCCGAGGACAAGGTCGGCACCCTCATCGGCGTCCGGACCGCGGCTCCGGAGCTCGGCTCGGTGGCCTCCTTCTTCCTGCCGATCGGTGACGAGCGACGCGCCGCGCTCCGCGCGTTCTTCTCGAGCCACTGCGGATGGTGATCGACTGGACCGGCCCGGGACATCGTTGCGGGCACCGAGCAAGGGTGGAACCCTTCCGGGATGTGCGTCGCGACGGCGCGCGTCACCAAGCAGAGGAGACGACGTGAGACGAATCGGGACCTGGGCCGCCGCCATCGTGCTGGGGGCCGGTGTGCTCGCCGGCTGCGGCGGTGACGACGGCAGCGACGGTGGCAGCGACGAGGCGGACGGCGGAGGCGGGTCCTACTGCGACCAACTCCAGGGCTTCCAGGACACGTTGGAGAACGCCCAGGACGCCGCCAGCTTCGAGAAGTTCAAGGACGCGGCCGAGGAGCTCGCCGATGAGGCGCCGGGGGAGGTCGCCGACGCCTGGAACCAGATCGAGGAGGCCTTCGACCAGCTCGAGTCGAAGCTGGAGGACGCCGGGCTCGACCTCGACGACCTCGACAACCCGAGCGCCATGCAGACCGCCGACCCGGAGGCCATGACCGCGCTCCAGGGAGAGCTGGCGAAGATCGGCGAGAGCCTCGACTCCGCCGGCAAGACGATCTCCGACCATGCCAAGTCCGAGTGCGACATCGACCTGGGCGACGCCGACTCGCCCTCGCCGTCGCCCTCGAGCTAGGCGTTGCGCCGCACCGCGGCTTCGGCCACGGTGCGGCGGAACGGGCGCTCGGTCAGTAGACTCCGAGGCTCATCCGGCCCCAGATCCGAAGGACCACCGCTCTCCGTCATGGACGGCTCTCAAAGTAGTTCGCTCCCGTCAGGGGAGCCCCGATGACCACGTCTCTGCTGCTCCTGGCCCTCTCGCTGGTGCTCGTCGGCCTGTGCGGCATCTTCGTCGCCGCCGAGTTCTCCTTCGTCACCGTCGACCGGAACCGGGTCGACCAGGCGGCGGCCGAGGGCGACGCCGGCGCGCAGGGCGTGCAGACGGCGCTGCGCAGCCTCTCGACCCAGCTCTCCGGAGCGCAGGTGGGCATCACGCTCACCAACCTCGGCATCGGCTTCCTCGCCGAGCCCGCCATCGCCGACCTGGTGCGCGGCCCGCTGGAATCCGTCGGCGTGCCCTCCGGCGCGGTCGGTCCGATCGCGCTCGCGATCGGCCTCGTCGTGGGCACGGTGCTGACGATGATCTTCGGCGAGCTGGTCCCGAAGAACTACGCGATCGCGCTGCCCCTGGAGACGGCCCGGGCGACCCAGCGGGCCATGCGCCTGTTCACCGCCGTCAACCGGGTGCCGATCCGCCTCCTCAACGGCTCGGCCAACGCACTCGTCCGCCGCCTCGGCATCGAGCCCCAGGAGGAGCTGCGCTCGGCCCGCAGCTCGACCGAGCTCGCCTCCTTGATCCAGCGCTCCGCCGACGAGGGCACTCTCGACGCCGAGACCGCGGGGCTGATGGAGCGCTCCGTGGAGTTCGGGACCCGCACGGCGGGCGAGATCATGACGCCCCGGGTGCGCAACCGGACCCTCGAGGTCAACGACCGCGCCAGCGCCGTCATCGACGCCGCCCGGCAGACGGGACACTCCCGCTTCCCGGTCCTCGACGCCGACGACGCCGTGGTCGGCACCGTGCACGTCAAGCACGCGGTCGCCCTGCCGCTGCACGAGCGCTCGACGACCAAGATCAAGCACCTCATGGTCAAGCCGATCGTGGTGCCGGACTCCCTGCGCCTCGACCCGCTGCTGGCCCTGCTGCGCGAGGACGGCTTCCAGATGGCCGTCGTCCTCGACGAGTACGGCGGCCACGCGGGCATCGTGACCCTCGAGGACGTGATCGAGGAGATCGTCGGCGACATCTCCGACGAGCACGACCGTTCCGGGTCGCGGATCCGGCGCCGGCGCGACGGCTCGTGGCTGATCTCGGGTCTGCTGCGTCCCGACGAGGTCGAGGACGTCACCGGCGTCGAGCTGCCCGACGACGAGGACTACGACACGGTGGCGGGCCTGGTGCTGAAGGTGCTCGGCCGGATCCCGCAGCGCGGCGACCTGGCCGAGGTGCCCGTGCCGGACCGCTCCGTCCCCGACGAGCCGCGTCAGCAGCTCGCGGTCCTGACCGTCGAGCACATGGACGGTCTGCGCGTGGACCGCCTCTCGCTCCGGCTCCTCGACGGGACGATCTCCACCCAGGTCTCCGCCCAGGTCTCCGGCCGGACCACCGAGGGGGAGCGATGAGCGACTACCTCGGCCTGATCGTCGGTCTGCTGCTGCTCGCGTTCAACGCCTTCTTCGTCGGCGCCGAGTTCGCCCTGATCTCCGCCCGACGCAGCCAGATCGAGCCGCGTGCGCTCGCCGGCTCGCGGATGGCCCGCACGACCCTGCACGCCATGGAGAACGTCTCTTTGATGATGGCGGGCGCCCAGCTCGGGATCACGATCTGCTCGGTGGGTCTCGGTGCCGTCGGCGAGCCCGCCGTCGCCCATCTGCTGGAGCCGGTGTTCGAGGCCCTGAGCGTCCCGCACGGGCTGGTGCACCCGATCTCGTTCGTGATCGCCCTCGTCGTCGTGGTCTTCCTGCATGTGGTGCTCGGCGAGATGGTCCCGAAGAACATCGCGATCGCCGGACCCGACCGGGCCGCCCTGGTCCTCGGCCCGCCGATGCTGGGCGTCGTCACGGTCCTGCGCCCGGTCATCGTCGCCCTCAACGCGATCGCCAACGGCACGCTGCGGCTGCTGAAGGTCGAGCCGAAGGACGAGATCAGCTCCAGCTACACCCGCGAGGAGGTGGCCGCCCTGGTGGAGGAGTCCCGGGGGGAGGGGCTGCTCGAGGCCGACGAGTACGACCGGCTCGCCGGCGCGCTCGGCTTCACCGAGAAGACCGTCGCAGCGGTGCTGATGCCCCGGGCGACGCTCTCGACGGTCCTGCGCGGTTCCTCGCCGGCCGACGTGGAGGCGCTGTGCGCCGCCACGGGGTTCAGCCGGTTCCCGGTCGAGGGTGAGGACGGCGAGCTGCTGGGCTACCTGCACATCAAGGACGTCCTGGAGCCCGACGAGGAGCGTCGTCTGCGCCCGATCGAGGACAAGTGGATCCGGCCCTTCGCGCCGGTCACCCAGGAGGACGCCCTGCACGACGTCCTCGAGCAGCTCCAGCGTCGGGGTGCGCACATGGCGCGCGTCGTCGACGTCGACGGCGTGACCCTCGGCCTGGCGACCCTCGAGGACGTCATCGAGGAGCTGATCGGAGAGATTCGCGACGCGGCCCACCTCGAGGAGCAGGTCTGAGGCCGGGACGATCTAGGGTGTCAGACCAGTGATCCCGACCCGGAACGAAGGCAGTACGTGGCAGACGAGATGACGCGGACCGACCGCGTGTGGACGCTGCCCAACGCGCTGAGCATGCTCCGTCTGGCCGGCGTGCCGGTGTTCCTGTGGCTGGTACTCGGCCCGGAGGCGGACGGCTGGGCGCTGGCCCTGCTCATGGTCTCGGGCTTCACCGACTACGCCGACGGCTGGCTCGCACGCCGCTTCGACCAGGCGACCGTCCTCGGGCAGATCCTGGACCCGGTCGCCGACCGGCTCTACATCCTCGCGGTCGTCGTCGGGCTGGCCCTGCGCGACATCATCCCCTGGTGGATGGCCGTCCTGCTGCCGCTGCGCGACCTGTTGATGTGGGGCCTCGTACCGCTGCTGCGCACTCGCGGCTACAGCGCGCTGCCGGTCCACTTCCTGGGCAAGGCCGCGACGTTCAACCTGCTCTACGCCTTCCCGCTCCTGCTGCTCGGCGACGGCGAGGGCACGGTCGCGACGTTGGCCGAGGTCTTCGGCTGGGCCTTCGCGTTCTGGGGGATCGGCCTGTACTGGTGGGCCGGGATCCTCTACGCCTGGCAGGTGCGCCGGCTGCTGGCCACGACCGAGCGCCGGGTGGCGGTCCGCGATGGCTGAGACCCGCGAGCGCGAGCAGCTGCCGGCACGCGTCACCATGCCGCTGCTGACCCTGATCACCCAGCAGTCCCTCGACGAGGACTACCTGCACGCCGCCGAGCGCCGGGTGGCGCAGGGTGCCGACGGCCCGTCGTCCGGCCGGGGCCGGCGTACGGCGGCGGTGGTCGCCGTCGCCGCCGTGTTCGGCATCCTGGTGACGATCGCGGCGGTCCAGACGAACCGCAACGCCGACACCGTCGACGCCGGCCGAGCCAGCCTCATCCAGCGGATCGGGGAGCAGCGTGAGTCGGTCGCGAGCCTGCAGGAGCGGATCGCCGCACTGCGCGACGAGAACGCCCAGCTCGACGAGGACCTCGCCGACACCGACGCCGCGCTACAGGCCGTGCAGGCCGACAACGAGCGGCTCCAGGTCCGCACCGGCCGGATCGCGGTGACCGGGCCGGGGGTCCGGATCGTCGTCGACGATCCCGAGCAGGGCGAGGAGCGGATCCGCAAGGAGGACCTGTTCCTGCTCATCAACGGCCTGTGGGCCGCGGGCGCGGAGGCGATCTCGCTCAACGGACACCGGCTGGGCGGGCTCACGTCGATCAACAACTCCGACGTCGCGATCAACGTGGAGTCGTCCGCGCTGCTGCCGCCGTACACGATCGAGGCCATCGGCAACGGCGGCACCCTGGGCGCCGACCTGCTCGACACGTCGAGCTTCGCGACCTTCAACTCGCTGCAGGATCGCTACGGCTTTGGCTTCGAGATGGACAATGATGACTCGATCACGATGGGGGCGTCGCGGGCGAAGCGCCTGCGCAACGCCTCCCTGAAGACGATCGAGAAGAACAGAAGCGCCAACGAGGGGACCGCACCGTGATCGCCGCACTCGGGTTGCTCGCGGGCATCGTCCTCGGGCTCGTGTTCGCGCCCGACGTCCCGCAGTCCCTGGAGCAGTACCTGCCGATCGCGGTGGTGGCCGCCCTCGACGCGGTCTTCGGGGGCCTGCGCGCCTACCTCGACGGGATCTTCGACGACAAGGTCTTCGTGGTCTCGTTCGTCAGCAACGTCGTCATCGCCGCCTCCATCGTCTGGCTCGGCGACCAGCTCGGCGTCGGCGGCCAGCTCTCGACCGGCGTCATCGTCGTCCTCGGGATCCGGATCTTCTCCAACGCCGCGGCCATCCGAAGGCACCTGTTCCATGCCTGAACACGCCACGCCCCCGCCCGCCTCCGGCCGCCAGCGGCTGTTCCGGGCACTCTCACGACCCTCACGCGGCCAGGCGGTCGTCGCGGTGCTGCTGGGCGTCCTGGCCTTCGCCGCGATCACCCAGGTCCGCGACACGCAGGTCGACGAGGCCGACCTGGCCGGCTACCGCGAGCAGGACCTGATCGACGTGCTCACCGGCCTCGCCGGCACCACCCAGCGGGCGGAGGCCGAGATCTCGCGCCTGGAGGAGACCCGCGACGACCTGCTCTCCGACTCCGACCGGCGCCAGGCCGCCCTCAGCCAGGCACGCACCGAGGCCGAGACCCTGCGTATCCTCGCCGGACAGGTCCCCGTCACGGGCCCCGGCCTGCGGATCACCGTCGAGGAGAAGACCTCGCGGGTCAGCGCCGAGACCCTGCTCGACATGGTCCAGGAGCTGCGTACCGGGAGCGCCGAGGCGATCCAGGTCAACGGCCGGGTCCGGCTGGTCGCCCAGAGCTCGTTCTCGGAGGGCGACGGCGGGGTGATCATCGACGGCCAGCAGCTCGAGGCGCCGTACGTCTTCGACGTCATCGGCGACCCGCACAGCCTGGAGGGCGCGCTCACCTTCCCGCTCGGCCCGCGCTACCAGGTCGAGACCGTCGACGGCGGCAAGCTCACCTACGCCGACCGCGGCCCGCTCGAGATCACGGCGGTCCGCGACCCCGAGGATCCGGTGTACGCCCAGCCGGGCTCCGGGCAGTAACCTGCCGTCGCAGGACAGCACCGACCGCCTGGTCCGACCCGAGGAGACGCCTTGTACCCCGACGACCTTCAGTACACCTCCGAGCACGAGTGGCTGCGCTCGCCCGGTGAGCAGGAGGGCTCGGTGCGGGTCGGCATCACCCACTTCGCCCAGGACGCCCTGGGCGACATCGTCTACGTCTCGCTCCCCGAGGTCGGCGACACCATCGAGGCCGGCGGCACCTGCGGCGAGCTGGAGTCGACGAAGTCGGTGAGCGACGTCTACGCGCCCGTCTCCGGCGAGGTCGTGGCCCGCAACGAGGCCCTCGACGCGACCCCGGAGCTGGTCAACAACGACCCGTACGCCGCCGGCTGGCTCTTCGAGGTCGTCCCCTCGGACCCGGCCCAGCTCGACGAGCTGATGGACGCCTCGGCGTACGTCGCGTCCCTGGACTCCTGAGCCCGGCGTCCCGCGCACCCGTTCCGGCTTGAGCCACACGGCCGGGCTGATAGGTTCGGACAACCGTCAACCTCAGCCCGGCCTTGAGGGTTCGCCTTGAGGGACCTGGGGTTTCGCGACCGCCCGACTCCGGAGGATGACCGATGCCGTTCTGCACAGCATGTGGCAAGCAGAACCCCGACGACGCGCGCTTCTGCTCCCAGTGCGGTACCCGCCTGGTGACCGCCGAGGCGGCGTCTGCCGACGAGACGACGATCACCGAGGCCGTGGGGGAGTCGACGGCGACGATCCAGATCGGCGTGGGCGACAAGGTCGACACCTCCGACCGTCAGCTCAACCCGGTCGACGCGGCCGCGGTCGACGCCCTGCCCACCGGTCACGCGCTGCTCGTGGTCCAGCGCGGCCCGGGATCGGGCAGCCGGTTCCTGCTCGACTCCGACGTGGTCAACGCCGGTCGGCACCCCGACAGCGAGATCTTCCTCGACGACGTCACCGTGTCCCGGCGGCACGCCGAGTTCACGCGGGACGGCGCGACCTTCACGGTCAGCGACGTCGGCAGCCTGAACGGCACGTACGTCAACCGGGACCGGATCGACCGCGTGCAGCTGACCGACGGCGACGAGGTGCAGATCGGCAAGTACCGCCTGGTGTTCTTCTCCGGACACGAGAGCGCTTGATCCGGTGGCCGTGACGCAGCCCGCGGGCGCCGCGTCCGGGGCTTCTCGGGGGCGGATGAACATCGGGGAGGTCCTCGACCTCCTCCGCCCGGACTACCCGGGCATCACCATCCCCAAGATCCGTTTCCTCGAGGACAAGGGGCTGATCAAGCCGGACCGCACCCCGTCCGGCTACCGCAAGTTCTCGCCCGGCGACGTCGAGCGGCTGCGCTACGTGCTGCGGATGCAGCGCGACCACTACCTGCCGCTGAAGGTGATCGGCGAGCACCTCGATGCCATCGACCGCGGCCTCGAGCCGCCGCCCATCGACGCGGTCGTCCCGACCGTCCCGCGGGTGGCGCTGGCCGCCGACGGACTGCCCTCGCCCGAGTCGTTCCGGCGTACCGACCAGCTGCGGCTGTCGCGCCGCGAGCTGGTCAAGATCGCCGAGATCTCCGAGGACCTGCTCGACCAGCTGGAGCAGTTCGGGCTGATCACGCCCCGCCCCGGCACCGGGCACTACGACACCGACTGCCTGGTGATCGCCCGGACCGCACGCGAGCTCGCCGACTTCGGCTTCGAGCCCCGGCACCTGCGCGCCTTCAAGACCGCCGCCGACCGCGAGGTCGGTCTCGTCGAGCAGGTCGTCGCCCCGCACAAGCGTGGTCGCGACACGGGCGCCAAGGCCCGCGCGGAGGAGGCGGTCAGCGAGATCGCCGCGCTGTCGGTGCGGCTGCACGCGACCCTGGTCAAGGCCGGTCTGCGGTCCTCGTAGCGCTGTCGGGGCCCGGGAGTAGGGTGGCGACGTGCGCGAAGTCGATGTCATGGGTGTCCGCGTGGAGATGCCGTCGAACCAGCCGATCGTGCTGCTGCGCGAGGTCTCGGGGGAGCGGTACCTCCCGATCTGGATCGGCGCGGTCGAGGCGACCGCGATCGCCTTCGCCCAGCAGGGCGTGGTGCCGCCGAGACCGCTGACCCACGACCTGATGAAGGACGTGCTGGCCGCGACCGGCAACGAGCTCGCCGAGGTCCGCATCACCGACGTCAAGGACGGCGTCTTCTTCGCGACCCTGGTCTTCGGCTCGGGCGTGGAGGTCAGCGCCCGGCCCTCGGACTCGATCGCGCTCGCCCTGCGCACCGGCACCCGCATCGTGTGTGCGGAGGAGGTTCTCGACGAGGCCGGTCTCGCCGTCCCCGCCGAGCAGGAGGACGAGGTCGAGCGGTTCCGCGAGTTCCTCGACCAGGTGACGCCGGAGGACTTCGAGGCGCAGTGACCGCGCCCCTCACCCTCAAGTTGAGGTTGAGGGTTGCGACACGCCGCGCACCTCTTTGACCACCCTCCCGCGGGGGCTTACCTTGAACTGTCTCTGTTGTAACTCCACCGCTGTGCTTGCGTCCCGTGCGTAGCACCGGCCCTTCCCCGGACGTTACGAGCAAACGGAGTAGACCCCCGGAGGACCGTGTGAACGAGCACGAGCAGGAGCTGAACGCCGAGGCGGCCGCGGCCGCATCGGTGGCCGACGAGCAAGGGCTGCTCTTCACCGACGACGTCTCGCCGTTGCCGAGTGACACCGGCTACCGCGGGCCGACCGCGTGCAACGCCGCCGGCATCACCTACCGCCAGCTCGACTACTGGGCCCGCACCGGCCTGATCGAGCCCACGGTCCGCGGCGCCAAGGGGTCCGGCTCCCAGCGGCTCTACTCCTTCCAGGACATCCTGCTGCTCAAGGTCGTCAAGCGCCTGCTCGATGCCGGGATCTCGCTGCAGCAGATCCGCACCGCGGTCCAGCACCTGCGCGAGCGGGGCACCGAGGACCTCACCCGTGTGACGCTGATGAGCGACGGTGCCTCGGTCTACGAGTGCACCAGCAACGACGAGGTCATCGACCTGCTCCAGGGCGGACAGGGCGTGTTCGGCATCGCCATCGGCGGCGTGTGGCGCGAGATCGAGGGCACGCTCGCCGAGCTGCCCAGCGAGCGCACCGCCGACGTGGCGGAGGCGCCGAGCATGAGCGACGAGCTCGCCGCGCGCCGCGCGGCCCGGAACGCCGGGTAGCCCGACCCCGATCGACCGCACGACGGCCCGCCTTCCCACGGGGAGGCGGGCCGTCGGCGTCTCGGCTGGTAGATTCGGTCGCGCTGACCATCCCGCGCGGGAGAGTCCTCGACCGGTACGCCGGGCGGGGCGCCGAAGGGGCAATTCCTCCCCGGAACCTCTCAGGCCACCGGACCGCGTGGAGCAGGCGACTCTGAAGGAGCGACGACGCTCCGACAGAGGGGGAGGCCGATCGACCCATCCGCTGGATTCGAGGAGCCCCGTGTCAGAGACCCCTGCCGCCACGTCCTTCGTGGACCGCCACATCGGCCTGCGCCCCGCCGACGTCGAGACGATGCTCGGTCGCCTCGGCTTCGACTCCCTCGAGGCGCTGATGTCCGCCGCGGTCCCCGGTGGGATCCGGACCACGGCCGAGCTCGACCTCCCGGCAGCACGGGGCGAGGAGGAGGTGGCCCGCGAGCTGCGCGCCCTCGCCGGGCGCAACCGGCCGGCCGAGCCGATGATCGGGCTCGGCTACCACGGCACGACCACGCCGCCGGTGATCCGCCGCAACGTGCTCGAGGACCCGAGCTGGTACACCGCCTACACGCCGTACCAGCCGGAGATCTCGCAGGGCCGCCTCGAAGCGCTGATCAACTTCCAGACCGTCGTCGGCGACCTCACGGGGCTGCCGACCGCCAACGCCAGCCTGCTCGACGAGGGCACCGCCGCCGCCGAGGCGATGACGCTCGTACGCCGCGGCAACCGGAAGGCGTCCGGTCCGTTCGTGGTCGACGCCGACGCGCTGCCGCAGACCATCGAGGTCGTGCGCACCCGGGCCGAGGCGATGGGCATCGAGGTGGTCGTCGCCGACCTGGGCGCCGGGCTGCCGGACGGCGAGCTGAGCGGGGTCCTCGTGCAGTACCCGGGTGCGTCCGGGGAGGTCCGCGACCCACGTGCCGTCATCGCCGCCGCGCACGAGCGCAACGCGCTCGCCGTCGTCGCCGCCGACCTGCTCGCGCTGACCGTCCTCGAGTCGCCCGGGGAGCTCGGCGCCGACGTCGTGGTCGGCTCGACCCAGCGCTTCGGCGTCCCGCTGTTCTACGGCGGCCCGCACGCCGGCTACATGGCCGTGAGTGCCGGGCTGGAGCGGCACCTGCCCGGCCGGCTGGTCGGCGTCTCGGTCGACGCCGAGGGGCGGCCGGCGTACCGGCTCGCGCTGCAGACGCGCGAGCAGCACATCCGCCGCGACAAGGCGACGTCGAACATCTGCACCGCCCAGGTGCTGCTCGCCGTCGTCGCGTCGATGTACGCCGTCTACCACGGCCCCGCCGGCCTGCGCGCGATCGCGCAGCGCACCCACGAGCTCGCGGCCCGCGCGGCCGCCTCACTGCAGCGGGCGGGGTACGACGTGCCGACCACCGCCTTCTTCGACACCTTCCGCGTCGCGGCTCCGGGCCGGGCGGCGAAGATCGTCGAGTCGGCCCGCGAGGAGGGCCTGCACCTGCTGCTCGTCGACGACGACACGGTCGGGCTGTCGTTCTCGGAGCTGAGCGGGGCGCACACGCTGCGCGCCCTGCACACGGCGTTCGAGGTCGTGCCGACGGAGGTCGAGCCGGTCGACGCGCTGCCCGCCGACCTGGCTCGCACCACGCCGTACCTCGAGCACGAGGTCTTCAACACCCACCACAGCGAGACCTCGATGCTGCGCTACCTGCGCCGCCTCTCGGCCCGCGACTACGCGCTCGACCGCGGCATGATCCCGCTCGGTTCGTGCACCATGAAGCTGAACGCGACCACCGAGATGGAGCCGGTGTCGCTGCCCGGCTTCGCCGACCTGCACCCGTTCGCGCCGGTCGAGGACGCGGCCGGCTACCTGCAGCTGGTGTCCGAGCTGGAGGGCTGGCTCGCCGAGGTGACCGGCTACGACCGGGTCTCGATCCAGCCCAACGCCGGCTCGCAGGGCGAGCTCGCGGGCCTGCTGGCCATCCGCGCCTACCACCGGGCGAACGGCGACGCCGCGCGCGACGTCTGCCTGATCCCGTCGTCCGCCCACGGCACGAACGCCGCCTCCGCCGTAATGGCCGGCATGCGCGTCGTGGTCGTCAAGGCCGCCGACGACGGAGCGGTCGACCTGGACGACCTGCGCGCGCAGTGCGACAAGCACGCCGACGACCTGGCCGCGATCATGGTGACCTACCCGTCGACGCACGGCGCCTACGAGGACACCATCACCGAGCTCTGCGAGATCGTGCACGGCCACGGCGGTCAGGTGTACGTCGACGGCGCGAACCTCAACGCCCTGCTCGGCTACGCGAAGCCCGGCGAGTTCGGCGGCGACGTCTCGCACCTCAACCTGCACAAGACGTTCTGCATCCCGCACGGCGGCGGCGGCCCGGGCGTCGGACCGGTCGCGGTGCGCGCCCACCTGGCGCCGTACCTCCCGACGCACGGCATGCACCCCGAGGCCGACAAGCGCGCGGGGATCGGGCCGATCAGTGCGGCGCCGTACGGGTCGGCGGGCATCCTGCCGATCTCGTGGGCGTACGTCCGGCTGATGGGTGCCGAGGGACTGACCCGCGCGACCGCGACCGCGGTGCTGTCGGCGAACTACATCGCCGCGCGGCTGGGCGAGCACTTCCCGGTGCTCTACCAGGGCCACGGCGGGCTGGTCGCCCACGAGTGCATCCTCGACGTGCGCGGGCTGACCAAGGAGACCGGGGTCAGCGTCGACGACGTCGCCAAGCGGCTCATCGACTACGGCTTCCACGCCCCGACGATGTCGTTCCCGGTCGCGGGCACGCTGATGGTCGAGCCGACGGAGTCCGAGGACCTCGCCGAGATCGACCGGTTCTGCGACGCGATGATCGCCATCAAGGGCGAGATCGACCGGGTCGGCGCGGGGGAGTGGAGCCCCGAGGAGTCCCCGCTCCGCGGCGCCCCGCACACCTCCCGCGCCCTGGTCGGCGACTGGGACCGCCCCTACTCCCGCGAGCTGGCCGTCTTCCCCTCCGGCCTCACCGGCCCCAACGGCGTCTCCGACAAGTACTGGCCCCCCGTCGCCCGGATCGACCAGGCGTACGGCGACCGCAACCTCGTCTGCGCCTGCCCGCCCCCGGAGGCCTTCGCCTGACCCCACCAACCGCCGACCCGGCGTGAGTTTGCTGCCGACCCGGCGCGAACTCGCGCCGGGTCGCGGGTTACTGGGCTTGGGAGACGCTCGACATGTTGAAGTCGGGGACGCGGAGGGCCGGGGTGGCGGTGCGGGAGAAGTAGTCGTCGCCCCACTCGCGGCTGAAGCTCGGGACCGTCGCGGAGGCGTGGGTGAAGCGGTTGAGCAGGTCGATCGGGCTCTCGTTGAAGCGGAAGTTGTTCACCGCGCCGGTGATCTCGCCGTTCTCGACCAGGTAGACGCCGTCGCGGGTCAGGCCCGTGAGCAGCAGGCTCTGCGGGTCGACCTCGCGGATGTACCACAGGCAGGTCAGCAGCAGGCCGCGCTCGGTGCCGGCGACCAGCTCGTCGATGCCTCGGGTCGCGCCGGCGACGTCGAGGACCAGGTTGTCGATCCCCGGAGTGACGGGCTGGCCGGTCATCTGGGCCGAGTGCCGGGTCTGCAACAGCGCGGTGAGCTCGCCGTCGCGGATCCAGTCGGTGCGCTCCAGCGGCAGGCCGTTGTCGAAGACGCTCGACTCGTTGCCGGACCGGGAGGCCACGACGAACGGGGAGCACTCCAGGCCCGGGTAGGCCGGGTCGGAGTAGAGCCCGACGCCCGGCCGGGCGATCCGCTCGCCGAGCCGGGTGCCGCCACCCCGACGGCTGTAGACCGACTGCCCCTCGTGGGCGACGCGGGCGCCGGCGTACCAGTAGGCGTCGATCATCAGGTCGGCGACGGCCGTGGGCGGCAGGATCGTGTCATAGCGCCCCGCGGGGAGGTCGACCTGGCGAGCGCTCCAGCCGAGTCGCTGCTCGAGGGCGGTGTCCAGGGCCAGTGCGTCGACGTCGGCGAAGTCGCGGGTGGCGCCGCCGACCCAGGCGCTGCGGGTCAGGTCGGCGGTCTTGCCGGTGCAGCCGTAGTGCCCGGTCGGCTGGACGTGGCGCAGCCGCAGGCCGGTGGTCGAGCCGAGGTACGTCGTCGTCACCTCGTGGTTGACGAACCCGTAGAGCACCCGACCGGCCCCGCTGGCCCGGCCGAACGCCTCGCCGAGGGCGGGTGCGAACGCGTCGTACACGTGGATGTCCGTCGGCACCGAGGCCTCGGACCAGTCGGGCGAGACCCGGTCTCGGGGGAGGTCGGCGGCGTCCTCGGCCGGCGTACCGGCCCGCGCGGCGGCGTCGGCCGCCTCGACGAGCGCGGTCACCTGCGCCTGCGTCGTGGCGCTCCCGCTGACCGACCCGGTCGAGACGCCGGCGGCGGAGCGGACGAACGAGATCACCGTGACCGACACACCGTGCATCACGCCGTTGGTGGTGAGGGCGTTGTTGGCCCAGCGCAGGTTGGCGCCGGTCTCGTCGTGCACGATCACGATGCAGTCGTCGGCGATGCTCGTCGCCACCGCGTGCTCGACGAAGGACTGCGGGGACAGGGTGCTCATCAGTGGCCCGCCTCGTCGGTGGTGTTGAGGATGTTGACGCCGCGGAACAGCGACGTCGGACAGCCGTGGCTGACCGAGGCGACCTGCCCGGGTTGGGCCTTGCCGCAGTTGAAGGCGCCGCCCAGCACCCAGGTCTCCGGACCTCCGACCGCCTCGAGCGATCCCCAGAACTCGGTGGTCGTCGCCTGGTACGCGACGTCGCGCAACTGGCCGACGAGCTCGCCGTCCTGGATCCGGTAGAACCGCTGGCCGGTGAACTGGAAGTTGAAGCGCTGCATGTCGATCGACCAGCTCTTGTCGCCGACGACGTAGATCCCGCGCTCGACGCGGCCGATCAGCTCGTCCGTGCTCGGTCCGTCCGGGGCGGGCTGGAGGCTGACGTTGGCCATCCGCTGGATCGGGATGTGTCCAGGGGAGTCGGCGTACGCGCAGCCGTTCGAGCGTCCGTCGTTCAGCTCCGGCTTCAGGTGGCCCATGGCGCGGTCGAGCTGGTAGCCGACCAGGACCCCGTCGCGGACGATGTCCCACGACTGGGTCGCGACGCCCTCGTCGTCGTACCCCACCGTCGCGAGGCCGTGGAGGAGGGTGCGGTCACCGGTCACGTTCATCACGCCGCTGCCGTACTGGAGGTTGCCGAGCTTGTCGTACGTCGCGAACGACGTGCCGGCGTAGTTCGCTTCGTAGCCCAGCGCGCGGTCGAGCTCGGTGGCGTGCCCGATCGACTCGTGGATCGTCAACCACAGGTTGCTCGGGTGGATCACGAGGTCGTAGCTGCCCGCCTCGACGCTCGGTGCCTTCAGCTTCTCGGCCAGCAGCTCGGGGACCTCGTCGACCTCGGTGTCCCAGTCCCAGCGCTCCGGGCCGCTGCCGACGACGTACTCCCAGCCGCGAGCGACGGGCGGCGCGATGCTGGCCATCGAGTCGAACGTGTCCGCGCCGGTGCCCATCGCCTCGAAGCCCGGCTGCATCCGGACCCGCTGCTGCGTGGTCAGGGTGCCGGTCAGGTCGGCGTAGTACTTGTTCTCCTGGACCTGCATCAGGTACGCCGACGCGTGGTCGACCGCGGCACCTGCCCGCAGCCGTTCGGTCCAGCCGACCAGCACCTCGGCCTTCTCCGCGACCGGGACGTCGAGCGGGTTGACGTCGTACGCAGAGACCCAGGTGACGTCCGGGTGCACCGGCTCGGGGGCGAGCTCCACCGGGACCGGCGTCATCGTCGCCGCCACCCGCGCCACCGCCACCGCCGTCTCCGCGACCCGGACCGCCTCCTCCTCGGTGAGCACGACCCCGGCCGCGAAGCCCCAGGCACCCTGGTGCACCACCCGGACCGCGAAGCCGAGGTCCTCGCGGTCGCTCGCGCTCTGCAGCACCGCGTCGCGGACCGCGAGGTCCTGGTACCTCACCCGCTCGAAGCGGAAGTCGGCATGACTCGCCCCGAGCTCCTGTGCCCGCGCGAGCGCGGTGTCGCCGAGGCTGCGGTACGGCAGCGCGAGGAAGCTGGGATCGACCTGCTGGCCACTCATGTCGCGAACCTACCGGACCTGCGCCAGTCGATTTTTCGGCCGGTCCCAGGGGGTGCCGTTTGGTCACCAACGGCAACTCTGGGGCCGAATCTGTGCCGTTGGTGACCAAACGGCACACCTCGGCAGGCACCACCCGACCCCGGGAGGCCTCAGGCGGCGGGACGACCGAGGGCGCTCAGCCCACGACCGAGACGCCCGAACCGGTGCGCGTCTTGGTGACGACCAGCTGCGTGGGGATCCGGTCGCGCATCTCGGCGACGTGGCTGACGACGCCGACGACGCGACCGCCGTCGCGCAGCGAGTCGAGGGTGTCGAGGACGTCGTCGAGGGTGTCGGCGTCCAGGGAGCCGAAGCCCTCGTCGACGAAGAGGGTGTCGAGGTCGGCGCCGCCGGTCTCCTGGGTGATCACGTCGGCCAGGCCGAGGGCGAGCGCGAGGGAGACGACGAACGTCTCGCCACCGGAGAGGGTGGCGGGATCGCGTGACTCGCCCGACCAGTCGTCGCGGACGAGGAGGCTCAGGCCGCCGCGGGTCTCGCCGGCGCCCCGGCGGCCGGTGTGCTCGAGGGAGTACCGCTGGTCGCTCATCCGCGACAGCCGCTCGTTGGCAGCCGCGACGACCTGGGACAGCCGGTACGCCAGGACGTACGCCGAGAGCCGCATCTGGAGCCGGTTGTCCGCCGACTTGCCTTCGACGAAGCTCGCCAGCCGGGTGGTGAGGTCCAGCTCGGCCCGCAGCGGGGTCCACTTCTCGAGAGTCACCGCCAGCTCGGCTGCGAGAAGGGTGAGGCGCTCGACCCGCGTCGCCCAGGCGGCCTCGGTGGTGCGGGCCGCGGTCAGTGCGGTCAGTGAGCGGCCGTGCGTGCGGGTCAGCGCCCTCAGGTCGGGCGGCGGGAACAGGCCGGCCTGGTCCGCGCCGGGCTCGGCGAGGACCGCCTCCGCGTTGGCGAGGCGCCGCTCGTGGTCGGCGACCCGGGCGGCCAGCTCGTCGAGCTCCTCGCGAGGCAGGGCAGCGGCGAGCGCGCCGGCGACGTCGTCGAAGCCCGCCTCCAGCGCGCACTCCTCGGCCCGGCGCTCCGCCTCGGCGGCGGCATCGGCGGCGGCGTCGCGGGCGTCGAGGGCCCGCAGCAGCGCCCGTGCCGTCCGCTCCCTGTCGAGCAGGTCCGCCAGCAGCGCGGCCAACGACGCGTGGGGAGTGTCGTCGAGCGCTCGGTCGATCTCGGCCCGGAGCACCGCCGCCTCCTGGCCGAGCAGGCGGAGCGAGGCCGCGGTCTCGGCGGCCTCGGTCTCGTGGCGGCGCACCGCGTCGGCGACCGCCGTCACCTCGGCCTCGACGGCGGACAGCGAGCGCTCGACCTCGGGGGCGGTGGCCGCGGCGGACGCGAGGGTGGCGTGGCGGGCACGCAGCTCGTCGAGGTCCGCAGGGTCGCCGGCCCGGGCAGTGGCGTGCTCCAGCCTGGTCGCCAGGTCCCGCGCCTCCACATCCCGCAGGTGCTCGTCGGCGGCGGCCGTGTCGGCGGCCTTCTGGGCGGTGCGCTCCGCGGCGGCGTCGGGGGCGCCGTCCGGGCGGGCGGCCTTCTGTGGGTGCTCGTGCGAACCGCACACCGGACAGCTCGCCCCGACGGCGAGCCCGTGCGCGATCTCCGCCGCCATGCCCTCCAACCGAGCCTGGCGTACGTCGAGCGCCCGGCTGCGCAGCTCGAGCGCGACCTCGCGCGCCGCGGTGTGAGCCGAGCGGGCCTCGTCGAGAGCCACGGTGAGGGCGGCGACCTCCTCGTGCGCCGAGAGCCGCGCCGCCACCGAGTCGACCTCGGCCACGGCCGCACGCGCGGCCTCCCGGCGGGCGCGCAGATCGCCGACGAGGGCGGGAAGCTCAGCAGCACGACCGGTGGCGACCTCAAGTGCCGCGGCGACGGAGTCACGCCGCGCGACGAGCGTGGTGAGCTCCCGGTCGAGCACGGCCAGCCGGTCCTCCCGGGGCTGGAGCGACCGCACCCGAGCCACGCCCTCCACGAGGTCGAGGAGACCCGCTTCGACCGCCTCACGGTCGGTGCCCGGCGGCACCTGCGCCGCCGCCCGCTCCAGAGCTCGTCCGGCGTCCACCGCCACCCGCCGCAGAGGTACGACGGTGGCGGCGCGACGAGCCGCCTCGATCCGGATCCGGGCGGTCGCGTGCTCGTCGGCGGCGGCCAGCAGGCGGGCGTGCTCCGCGGCCGCGGCCTCCACCCGGGCCTGCTGGTCGGCCGTCGCGCGCCCGGCGTCGAGCGCCGACCGGGCGGTCTGCTCCGCCTGGGCCGCCGAGCGGGTCACCGCGGTGGCGGCAGACAGGGAGCCGCGGGTGGTGGTCACGAGCTCGACGGACCACGCCGCAAGCGTCCCGTCATCGGCCTGCGCGGCGAGGTCGCGGACGTCCCAGTCCTCCGGGAGCGGCGTGCCGGCCGACTCCGAGAACCGGCTCACGAGGTCGGCGACGTCCTGATGGACGCGGTCGGAGGAACGGCGCAGGTCGATCCGGCGATCGCGCAGCCAGCGCTCGACGTCCTCGAAGCGTCCGGTGCGGAACAGCCGTTGCAGCAGCTGGTGCCGCTCCTCGGAGCGGGAGCGCAGGAATGCCTGGAAGCGCCCCTGGGGCAGCATCGCGACCTGCGTGAACTGCGCGAGGTTCATCCCGAGCAGCCGGCTGACCAGGTGACCGGCCTCGTCGAGACGGCTGGTCAACGGCACCCATTCACCGTCGATGCGCTCGGAGATCGTCACGGACGCCTGCTGGGCGGTGGTGCCGGAGCCACGCTTCTTCGGACGCTCCCAGGCCGGCGAGCGGACCAGGCGGAACCGGCGGCCGGACAGCGTCGCCTCGAGCGTCACCCGGGGCGCGACACCCGGCGCCGCCTGGTCCGCGCGGAGGCGGCGGGCCGTGGCGCGGTCGCCGGGCACGTCGCCGTACAGCGCGAAGCAGACGGCGTCGAGGACGCTGGTCTTCCCGGCCCCGGTCGGCCCGGACAGCAGGAACAGGCCCGCGCCGGACAGGTGGTCGAAGTCGACCTCGACCGTGTCGGCGAAGGGTCCGAAGGCGGTGACCTCGAGGTGGTGCAGGCGCATCAGTCGGCCTCCGACGAGCCTGGCGAGGCGGAGATCACGGTGTCGACGTCGGAGTCGTCACAGCACGCGTCGACGGCGCGGAAGAGGAGCGCCGTCTCGTCCTCGGACGGCTCCGTGCCGCGCAGCTCGGTCATGAACTCCCGGGCCACGTCGTGGTCGGTGCGGCCGTGGGTGCGCTCGGCCGGCAGGCTGCCGAGTCCGGGCGCGGTGGCCTCGAAGCCCAGCACCAACGTGTGCGGGAACCGCCGGCGCAGCCGGTCCATCGCCCCGGTCGGTCGCACCGCGTCGGTCAGCGTGACCTGCACCCAGGCGTCCTCGTGCGCGGCGAGGTCGGGGTCGTCCAGCAACGTCTCCAGGTCGCCACGCAGCCGAGCGAGCGGCCGCGGCACCGGCGCCTCGACGAAGGTCGTGGAGGTGACGCCCTGCGGCCCGAGGTCGACGAGCCAGGATCCCTTGCGCTGGTCGGCCTCGGAGAAGGAGTACGCGAGCGGGGAGCCGGAGTAGCGCACGGAGTCCGTCAGCGTGTGCGGACCGTGCAGGTGCCCGAGCGCGGTGTACGACACCCCGTCGAAGACCGACGTCGGCACGCGCGAGACGCCGCCCACGCTGATGTCGCGCTCGGAGTCGCTCGGCTGCGCACCGGCGACGAAGGCGTGCGCGAGCACGACCGACCTGGTCGCCGCGGACCGCCCGGCCAGGTCGAGACGGACGCGTCGCATGGCCTCGGAGAGCGCGGCCTCGTGGGAGCGCACCGCCAGCCCCCACGGCTCGCGGACCGCGTCGGGGTCGAGGTAGGGGATGCCGTGGACGGCGACCGGCCCGTGCTCGTCCTCGAGCAGCACCGGGGAGCCGATCCGGCCCGCGTCGGTGCGGATGAACACGCCCGCGGCATCGATCAGCCGGGAGCTGAACCCGAGCCGCTGCGCCGAGTCATGGTTGCCGCTGGTCAGCACCACCTTCGCGCGCGAGGCGGCCAGCCGGGCCAAGGTCTCATCGGCGAGCCGGACCGCGTCGACATGGGGGAGCGCCCGGTCGTAGACGTCGCCCGCGACGACGACGAGGTCGACCCGCTCGGACTCGACCACCGCCAGCAGGTGGTCGACGTAGTCGGCCTGGTGCGTGAGCATCCCCTCGCGGTGGAAGGACCGGCCGAGATGCCAGTCGGAGGTGTGGAGGATGCGCACGGGACGAACCTAGGAGGCACCACCGACAGGACGGCGTACCCACGCCGGGACGTGACGGATCACGCGTAGCGCACGCAGCGCTCCGCCGACGCGAAGCCGTACAGCACCAACCCGGCCTCCTCGGCGAGCCGGACCGCCAGGCTCGAGGGCGCCCCGACCGCGACCAGCGAGCCGGTGCCCACGGCCACCGCCTTCTGGACCAGCTCGAACCCGGCACGTCCGCTGACCACCAGGCACGCGCCGGCCTCGGGCTCTGCTCCCAGGAGCCGGGAACCTGTCACCTTGTCCACCGCGTTGTGCCGGCCGACGTCCTCGCGGATCACCAGCAGCCGGCCCTCCACGTCGGCCAGTGCGGCCGCGTGCACCCCTCCGGTGCGGGCGAAGGCAGGTTGGTGATCACGCAGGCGGTCGGGCAGGGTCCGGACGACGTCGGCCGTCGGGACCGGACCGGACCACGACTCGCCACGGGGGACGTCGAGGACGGCGGCCACGCTGTCCTTGCCGCAGACCCCGCACGCCGCCGAGCCGCTCGAGGCCGCGTCGTGCCGGTGCCCCGGATCCCGCGCTGGCGGACCGCCCAGCGTGACGGTGACGACGTTGAACTCCTGCTCGGCGCTCAGCGTCTCGTCGGTGCAGTAGGCGACGGACCGGATCGTCGAGCCGCCCGCCACGAACCCCTCGTGCCGCAGCCAGCCGGCCGCGAGCTCGAAGTCGTGGCCGGGCGTCCGCATGGTCACCCACACCGGCCGCGCCGGGGCACCCGGCCACTCCACCCGGATCTCCAGCGGCTCCTCCGTCGCGAGCCGGTCCTCGCGGCTGCGCTCGGTGCTGCCGGTGTACTCCCGGACCCGGGTGCGGACGGTCGGACCGGGCCGCCGCGCCGTCATGAGGCGTACGCCGCCCGCGCGGCCAGCATCCGGCGCAGCCGGTCGGTGACGTCGAGCAGCCTGCGTCGTACGGCGGGCTCCAGACCGGGCGTCTCCGCGACGGCACCCGCCCGTTCGACGAGCGACGGGTCCAGCACGGTGATGGGGAAGAAGGCCTCGGTCACCTCGCCCAGTACCCAGCCGCTGTGCGCTCCGGAGAGCCCCGGCACGGCGTCGAGGTAGCGGTCGACGTACGGCGCGGTCAGCTCGGCCTGCTCGGCCTGCCACAGCCCGAGACCCGCCGCCTCGATCTCGTAGTTGCTGGCGCCGACCTCACCGGTGAGCCGGGCCCAGGCGAACTCCTTGGCCTCCGTGGTCGGCAGCGACGCACGTGCACGGGTGTGCTCGACCCGGGCGAGCCCGGTCGGGTCGGCCGCCAGCTCGGCGTCCAGCGAAACGGCGTCGGTACCGCCGAGGGCCGCCAGTCGCACCAGGATCCGCCAGCGGACGTCGAGGTCGGGCTCGATCCCGGCCGGCACGTCGTCGAGCCAGCCGCTCAGCACCGCGGGGTCGCCGGCGGACTTGATCGCGGCGCGGAAGGCCGCGAGCTGGTGCTCCGAGCCGGCGGGCAGCGACGAGACGAGCCCCGTCGTCGCGGCGTGCACCCGCTCCAGCGACCCCGGAGGCGAGACGGGCAACAGGAACTGGAAGACCCAGGGCTGGGTGCGTCGGGCGTTGCTGCGGTGCGGCGCGTCCTCGGTGTCCTCGACGGGGAAGGACGTCACCACCAGGTCGACCGCGTCGGCCGGGTCGAGCGCCGCGTCCACGACCGCGCTGCGGACGGTGTCCCACACGCCCGCCCGCAGGGCGGGGTCCGCGATCGCAGGCAGGGCGTCCTTCAGGGCCGCGACCGTGGTGGCGTCGGGGTGGGTGACCGCCCAGGTGTCGCCGTACGGGTCGATCAGCACCGGCGCACCGCCCGCGTCGTACGGCGTCTCCGCGGCGGCGAGCGTGACCTGCTCGTCAGTCCAGCCGTCCGGCCCGCCGACGGCGACCCGGAACGTGTGGGCGCGGTCGGCGGAGTTCCCGCCCGGGGGAGTACGGCGCAGGAGGCCGGCCGGCCGGTCCAGGCTGATCGTGTCGGCGCCGGACGTCGTCAGCCACTGCTCGGTCAACGGTCCGAGGTCTCCGGCGCCGGCCCGCTCCCAGCTGCCGAGCAGGTCGTGCATGGTCGCGTTGCCGAAGCGGTGCCGGTCCAGGTGGTCGACGATGCCGCCGAAGAAGACGTCGTCTCCGAGCGAGGTGTTGAGCTGGCGCAGGATGGTCGCGCCCTTGGCATAGGAGATGCCGTCGAAGTCCTGCAGGGCGGCGACCGCGTCGACGGCGCCGTTGCCGGCGACGGGGTGCGTGCCCGGACCCTGGTCGGCACCCAGTCCCCACTGCCGTCGCGCGTAGGTGTTGTCGGCCCAGGCGTCGGCGTACTCGGTGACGTCGGCGACGACGCGGGTGCCGAGGTACTCGGCGACCGACTCGTTGAGCCACAGGTCGTCCCACCAACGCGGCGTCACGATGTTGCCGAACCACTGGTGTGCCATCTCGTGGGCGACCGTCGTGGCGCGGGTGATGCGCATCCCGCGGGTGACCCGGGTGTCGAAGAGCAGCGGGTCCCGGAAGGTCACGCAGCCGGGGTTCTCCATCGCGCCGGCGTTGAACTCCGGCACGAACGCCTGGTGGTAGCGGCCGAACGGGTAGCGGATCCCGAACAGCCGGTGCAGCTCGTCGAAGGACTGCCGGGTGAGGGTGAGGAGCTCCTCGGCGTCCTTCTCGAGGGTGCCCGCCAGGCTCCGCCGGGCACTGAGCCCCAGCGGGATGCCGTCGTGCTCGGCCTCGATCAGGTGGTAGGGACCGGCGACCAGGGTCACGAAGTACGTCGACAGCGGATGCGTCGTCTCCAGCTCCCAGCTGCCGGGCTCGACCTGCGTCGCCGCCGCGTTGCCGATGACCGTCCAGTCGAGCGGCGCGCGCACGTGGAAGGTGTACGGCGCCTTCAGGTCCGGCTGGTCGAAGCAGGCGAAGATCGACGGGGCGGCGTCCATGAACGACATGCCGTAGACGTAGTGGCGACCGTCCGCGGGGTCGACGCTGCGGTGCAGTCCCTCTCCGTCGTTGCGGAACGGCATCACCGCGTCGACGACCAGCTCGTTCGGACCGGCCACGGTCGCCAGCGGCAGCCGTCCGCGCTCGAGGAGGCCCGGGTCGACGGTGGCGCCGTTGAGCCGGATCGCGTTGACGCGCACCGGCTTCAGGTCGACGAACGTCGGACCGCCCCGGCTGGTGAACGAGATCGTCGTGACCGAGCCGAAGGTCGCCTCGTCCGCGGCGAGGTCGAGGCGGACGTCGTACCCCTCGACGGTGAGGAGGGCGGCCCGGGCCTGGGCCTCCGTGTGCTGGAGGCTGCGAGAGGGTGCGGTCACCCTCGCACTGTAGGACGCAGGTCATGGCGCCACTTCGCGTGTTCGCCGGTCAGGGAGACTTGACGGTGCCTAGGCTGACCCTTCCGCCAGCGCGACGACCGTCGCCCGGCCCGCCCTCGGAAGGGTTCTCCATGTCTGTGTTCCACCGCCGCCAGCGGCTGGTGTCCCTGGCCACCGCCGCCACCCTGGCCCTGGGCCTCCCGGCGGTCGGTGCGACGCTCCTCGCGGGTCCGGCCCAGTCGGCCCCGCCCGCCGAGGACTGCGCCGTGCCGTTCCCCGTCGACGAGATCGCGACCGGGGACCCGGTCACTGGGGACACCGTGGTGCGGGGGACCACCCCGACCGGCTTCACGGGCGAGATCCTCGGGGTCGTCGAGGACGGGATCGGCCCGGACGTCCCGATGATCATGGCCGAGCTCGACATGCCCGAGTTCGACCGCACCGGCGGGATCTGGCAGGGCATGTCCGGCTCCCCGGTCTACGCCGCGAACGGCGAGCTCATCGGCGCCGTGGCCTACGGTCTGGCCGTCGGCCCGTCGCCGATCGCCGGCATCACGCCGTTCGAGCTCATGGACGACTACCTGCCCGCCGCGGCCCCGCGCCGCGTGGCCGTCGGCAAGGCGACCGCCCGCACCCTCGCGGCCCGGGCGGGCATCAGCACGGACCAGGCCTCCCGTGGCTTCCGCGAGCTGCCGATGCCCATGGGGGTCACCGGCGTCACCGCGCGTCGCCTGGCCCAGCTGCAGGCCAAGCTTCCGAAGCTCGTCGAGCGGAGCACGTACGTCCTCGGTCGCGCGGCCTCCGCCGCGCCGGCCGCCGAGACCATCGTCGCCGGCGGCAACCTCGGCGTGTCCGCGTCGTACGGCGACGTCACGATGGCCGGCGTCGGCACCGCGACCTCGGTCTGCGGCGGACGGGTGGTCGGCTTCGGGCACCCCATGGCGCTGCTCGGGGCGACCACGATGGGTCTGCACCCGGCGGACGCGATCTACGTCCAGCCCGACCCGGTCTCCGCGCCCTTCAAGGTGGCCAACATCGCCCCCGCCGTCGGCACCGTGACCGACGACCGGCTGACCGGCGTGACCGGCACCTTCGGCGCCCTGCCCGCCGCGGCCTCCATCACCTCGAAGGTCACCTACGGCCCGCGCTCGCGCACCGGCACCACCGCGGTCTCGGTGCAGGACCTGGCCGCCGAGATCAGCCTGTTGCAGCTCGTCGCCAACCAGGACCGCGTCGTCGACGGTGCCTCGAAGGGCACCTCGCTGCTGTCGTGGACCATCACCGGCGTCGAGGCCGGCAAGCCCTTCACGCTGTCCTACACCGACCGCTGGACCGGCAGCGACCTGTCCTTCGAGACCAGCCTCGGCGTGGCCGAGCTGGTCGCGCACCTGATCTCCCTGGACGACGTGACGATCCGTTCGGTGAGCGCCAGCGCGAACGTGACCGACGACCTGCGCCGCCACACGCTCGTCGCCGTGGAGCAGCGCCGCGCCGGTCAGTGGGTCCGGGTCACCCGACGCGCCCCCGCCATCGGTCGCGCCGGCAAAACGATCCGGCTGCGCGCCGTCGTCGGCGGCCGGGCGGGCCGGAAGGTCGTGCCGCTGAAGCGGATCAGCATCCCGAAGCGCGCCCGCGGCGTCCTCATGCTCGTCGCCCAGGGCGGCGACGGCGCCTGGAACATGGTGTCGGGCGAGCGGACCGCGCAGATCGGCGCCGATTTCGCCAAGCAGCTGCGCCACGACCAGGTCCGCGTCCAGGTGGGCACCGCGAACAAGGTCGACCTCGGCTCGGACGGCGATCTCGAGGACCTGCTCGAGATGCTGGGCCGCAAGCGCGTGTCGTTCGTCCAGACCCAGACGAGCGCACCGCTCGCGCACGTCGTCGGCGGTTCGAAGACGCTCAGCGTGATCGTGCGCTGACGACGCCGGACCGCCGTATCGTCGGCACATGGGTGCCGACGACGCGCAGGCGCTGCTCGCGCTGATCCGCGAGTCCGTGATCGGCGAGGATCACCTGATGGTGACGCCGTACGGCGCCCGTCGGGTGACCTACGCCGACTACACGGCCTCCGGTCGCGCGTTGACGTTCCTCGAGGACTTCATCCGGGAGGAGGTGCTGCCGTCGTACGCCAACACCCACACCGAGTCCAGCGGCACCGGGCTGCAGACCACCCGGCTGCGCGAGGACGCCCGCGCGATCATCCACGCGGCGGTGAGGGGTGACGACGACACGGTGGTCCTCTTCGCCGGGTCCGGGTGTACCGGGGCGATCGCCAAGCTGATCGGGGTGCTCGGGCTCCGGGTGCCCTCGGTCCTGGAGGACACCTACGGCCTGACCGGGCACATCCCGACCGCAGAGCGACCTGTCGTGTTCGTCGGTCCCTACGAGCACCACTCCAACGAGGTGCCCTGGCGCGAGTCGATCGCCGACGTGGTGGTGATCCACCAGGACGGCGACGGGGGAGTGGACGTCGGGGATCTGCGCGCCCAGCTGGAGAGGTACGCCGACCGCTCCCTGAAGATCGGCTCATTCTCCGCCGCCTCGAACGTCACCGGGATCATCTCCGACACCGCGGGCATCGCCGAGCTGCTGCACGAGCGCGGCGCGCTCAGCCTCTGGGACTTCGCCGCGGCCGCGCCGTACGTCGACATCTCCATGCGGGCGCTGCCCGGCCGTCCCGCGTCGTACAAGGACGCGGTCTTCCTGTCGCCGCACAAGTTCGTCGGCGGTCCACAGACTCCCGGCGTACTGGTCGCGCGACGCGAGCTCTTCGCCAACCGGGTGCCCGACATCCCCGGCGGCGGGACGGTGGCCTACGTCAACGACGACGAGCACCGGTACCTGGACGACCCGACGCACCGCGAGGAGGGCGGTACGCCGGCGATCATCGAGGCGGTGCGCGCCGGACTGGTCTTCCAGCTCAAGGAGGCGGTCGGCACCGACACGATCCGCGAGCACGAGGACCGGCTCCTGGCTCGCGCGGTATCGGCGTGGCGCGCGGAGCCGGCGCTGGAGCTGCTCGGCAACCTGGACGCGCCGCGGCTCTCGATCGTCTCGTTCGTGGTGCGCTCCCCATCGGGCCGCTACCTGCACCACAACTACGTCGTCGCCCTGCTCAACGACCTGTTCGGGATCCAGTCGCGCGGCGGCTGCTCGTGCGCCGGCCCGTACGGCCACCGGTTGCTCGGGATCGACCTGGAGCGCTCGCACGAGTTCGAGCGGGAGATCACCGGCGGCTGCGAGGGGATCAAGCCCGGCTGGGTGCGGGTCAACCTCAACTACTTCGTCTCCGACGCGGTTGCCGACTACCTGGTCGAGGCCGTGCGCCTGGTCGCCCGGGACGGATGGCGGCTCCTCGGTGACTACCGCTTCGACCCCGCCACCGGCCGCTGGCGGCACCGCGACGGCGTCGTGGCCCCGCCCCTCTCGCTGCACGACGTCTCGTACGCCGCCGGGCGGCCGTCGTTCCCCACCCACCGGGCCACCGGCGGCGAGGAGCTGCTGGCCGAGCACCTGCGCGACGGTGCCGCCATCCTCGCCGCATCCGCCGGCCCCGACCTCGACTCCCACCCGGCCCTCCGCCCCGGCGTCATCATCGCCGACTTCGAGCACCTGCGCTGGTTCGACCTCCCGCCGACGAGTTTGCTCGACGCCGAATAGCCGAGTCGGCAGAACTTGCGCGCCGAGTCGGCAGAACTTGCGCGCCGAGTCGGCAGAACTTGCGCGCCGAGTCGGCAGAACTTGCGCGCCGAGTCGGCAGAACTTATCGGAACCGGACGAGCATCCGGCCGGCAGTGGGCCGCTGAGGTCTGCCGTTTGGTCACCAACGGCACGAAAAGGACCCCGGGGACTGCCGTTGGTGACCAAACGGCAGACCCCGGGGTCCCGGCACGAACCGCGCCTCGTCAGCCCTGGAGGCCGAGCGCGAACTCCACCTTCCCCGTCGGGTCGACCGCGGCGTCGAGGATCTTGTCGTCGAGCATGACCGCGGCGGTCTCGTCGAGGTAGATCGTGGCTCCGGCCTGCTCGACGACCTGGTCCCCGGGCTGGGGCTGGTCGGCGGCGCTGACGGCGAGCTCGGACTCGCTCTCGGAGGTGATGCGCAGGCCCGCGGACTCGGGGAGTCCCGGCTGGCTGGAGATGTCCTTGACGATCGTGCTGGCGTTCTCGGTGAGGGTGAGCATGACTCGCCTTTCCGATGGCGTGCAGGTCGCTCCCCACGGAACCCGACGACGGCCGATCGTTCAAGTCGGCGCCGTCCCGGGCGTGTCGATCTGGCAGGCTGCGGCCCATGAGCCACCCCCCGGAGACCTACCGCAGCATCGACCTGGAGCGCACGGGCGACTTCACCTTCGCCGCCACCAACGCCCGCGGGGGAGTGCTGCCGATGGGGAGCGGCGACGACGACTCGTTCACCCCGGTCGAGCTGCTGCTGGCCGCGCTCGCCGGGTGCGGTGCGATCGACCTGGAGCACCTCACCGGGAAGCGGGCTCCGTTCGCCTCCTTCGCCGCCCGCAGCGACGGGCACAAGGTGCGCGACGAGCTCGGCAACCACCTCGTCGACCTGCGGGTGACCTTCGACGTCACCTTCCCCGAGGGGGAGGGCGGCGACCGGGCGCGCGAGATCCTCCCGCGTGCCCTGTCCCAGATCGAGGGCCGGCTGTGCGCCGTGGGCCGGACGGTCCAGGTCGGCGACCCGGTCCGCTACGTCAGTGGGCCGGTCGAGCCCTGATGGCCGCGGTCCGTCCCTGGAGCGACGTACCTCCCCAGCCCGGACGTCGGTACGTCGTCACGGGAGCCAGCAGCGGCATCGGCCTCGAGACCGCGCGGGTGCTCGCGGCCCGCGGCGCCCGGGTCACCCTCGCCGTCCGCGACGTGGCCAAGGGCGAGCGCGCCGCCGCGGGACTCGCCGGCGACGTCGACGTACGCCGCCTCGACGTCAGCGACCTCGCGTCCGTGCGGTCGTTCGCCGATGCGACGGGGGAGATCGACGTCCTGGTCAACAACGCCGGCGTGCTGGGCCTGCCGTTCTCCCGCAGCGTGGACGGGTTCGAGCTGCACCTCGCGACCAACCACCTCGGCCACTTCGCGCTCACCAACCTGCTGCTCCCGCGCCTCACGGACCGGGTCGTGGTGGTCTCCTCGCGCTCCCACCTCGTGGGCGACCTGGACCCCGACGACCTGCTGTGGGAGCGCCGGCCCTACCGGCCGTACGCCGCCTACGCATCCTCGAAGCTCGCCAACATGCTCTTCCTGGCCGAGCTGCAGCGCCGGCTCACGGCCGTCGGCTCGACCCTGCGGGTCACCGGCGCCCACCCCGGCTCGACGGCCACCGGGATCACCGGGCACACCGGCAGCCCGGTGAAGACCCTCGTCGGCCGCTACGGGCACCGCCTGGTCGGCATGTCCATCGCGCGCGGCGCGCTCCCGATCCTGTACGCCGCCACGATGGACGTGCCCGCGAACACCTACGTCGGTCCGCACGGCCGCCTGGAGATGCGCGGCTGGCCGACCGCCGTACGGCGCAGCCAGCGCGCGCTCGACCCCGACCTCGCGAAGGCGCTGTGGGCGCGCTCGGAGGAGCTGACCGGCGTCGGGTTCCCCGGCTGAGCGGGGAGCCCGCCGTCAGTCGACGGTGACGGTCTCGATCTCGACCGGCGTCTTCGGCGTACCGTCGGGGCCGCCGTCGACGGTGCCGGCCGCGGCCGCGTCGGCGACGAGCTTGTTGCTCGCCTCGTCGATGCTGCCGAAGACCGTGTACTCGGGCGGGAGCTGGGTGTCGGTGTAGCAGATGAAGAACTGCGAGCCACCGGAGTTCGGCGCGTTGGTCTTGGCCATCGCCAGGGTCCCGGCCGGGTAGGACTTCGTCTGCTCCAGCTCGTCCGGGATGGAGTACCCCGGGCCGCCCGTGCCGGTTCCGGTCGGGTCGCCGCACTGCAGGACGCCGAAACCGGGGCTCGTGGTCAGCCGGTGGCAGGTGGTCGAGTCGAAGTACGCCTGCTCGGCGAGCGAGACGAACGAGGTGACCGTGCAGGGGGCGGCGTCGGCGTCCAGGGTCGCCTGGAGGTCGCCGATGCTGGTGGAGATCGTCACGGGGACCTCACCGCTCACGTTGGACTCCGACGGCGGGGGCTCGACCTCCTTGGACGCGCCCATCGGGTCCTCCGGGAAGTCGCACTCCGTCCCGGTGCCCTCGCGCTCCGACGGCGCCGAGGAGCTCCCGCTCCCGGAGTCGACGGCGCTGCTGGACTCGTCGTCGCCGCAGCCGGCGAGGACGGACACGGAGGCGAGTACGGCGAGCACGGCCAGCGGGCGCTTCAGGGAGGACATGCGCCAGATCGTAGGGGAGCGGGTCACGAGTTGCGGCCGCGGGCCGCGACGGTCCAGGCCACCAACGCCCCGTCGCGCTCGGCCCAGAGGGTGTCGTGCAGGTTGACCGCGGCGCAGACGTGGTTCGGGACGAGGTCCACCACCGACCCCAACGCGGGCAGTTCGGCCCCCGCCAGGTCGACCACCGCGTGGTGCTCGGAGAGGAGCACGACCCGGGCGGCGTCGTACGCCGGGAGCCGGCCCCAGCCCGTGGCGTACGACGCCCGGTCGGCCCCGAGCGCCTTGCTCCCCGCATCGAGCACCAGGCGCCCACCGGCATGGCTGACCACCGTGGCCCGGCAGGTGAGCGCGACGTCGCGCGGATCGAGGACGCCGAGCTCCCACTGCTGGGCGTCGCCGAACGCGTAGACGCCGGGCCGCAGCTCGGTGAGAACATCGAGGTCGGACGCCGCGAGGCTCGGGGTCGACCCTCCGCTGAGGACCCGGACGTCGAGCCCGACGGCTCGGACCGAGGTGGCCGCCTCCGCCAGCGCCGTGGCCTCGTCGACCGCCGCGGACGCCAGCGCGTCCGGCGCGTAGCTGTGGCCCGGGAACGTGAACACCCCGCGGACGCCCAACCCGGCGCGCGCCGCGGCGAGGGCGACGGTGCCGGCCCCGGCCGGGAGCACGCCCGTGCGGCGCTGGCCGCAGTCGACCTCGACCAGCACCTCGACGCCGGAGCCCGCGAGCAACCCCGCCGCCTGCTCGGCACCCGCGACCGAGTCGACCCCGATGGCCACGACGGCCCGTTCCGCGAGCGACCGCAGCCGCGCCGCCGCCGTGGCGTCGACCCACAGCGGATAGGCCACGAACACGTCGAAGCAGCCGCCGTCGACGAACACCTCGGCCTCGCCGATGGTCGCGACGGTCAGGCCGACCGCGCCCGCCTCGAGCTGCCGCCGGGCCACCTCGACCGACTTGTGCGTCTTGGCGTGCGGACGCAGCGCGACTCCGGCAGACGCGGCGCGGTCCGCGACCCGCGTCAGGTTGGCGTCGAGCCGCCCGACGTCGACCCGCAGGTACGGCGTCCGCGGCGTCGTCACGACTCCTCGTGGGTCTCGGGGTCACCGCCGAAGAGCCGGCCGTCGGGACGGCCCAGCGCGGTGATCGCCTCCACCTCGTCGGCGGACAGCTCGAAGCCGGTGAGGTCGAGGTTGGCCCGCTGCCGCTCCGGCGTCGCGGACTTGGGGATCGGGATCGAGCCGAGCTGGAGCTGCCAGCGCAGGATCACCTGGCCCGGCGTGACGCCGTACTTCTCCGCGGCCGACGCGACCGGCGGCTCCGTGAACGGCGCCTGACGCTTGCCCAGCGGGCTCCACGACTCGGTCTGGATGCCGAGCCGGTCGTTGACGGCGCGCATCTCGCGCTGGGGGAAGTAGGGGTGCAGCTCGATCTGGTTGACGACGGGCGTCACGCCGGACTCCGCGATGATCCGCTCGAGGTGCGCCTCGGTGAAGTTCGAGACCCCGACGGAGCGCACCAGCCCCTGCTCGCGCAGCTCGACCAGGGCGCGCCACGCCTCGGTGTACCTGTCCACGCTCGGGTTGGGCCAGTGGATCAGGTGCAGGTCGAGGTAGTCGAGGCCGAGCCGCTCCAGGGAGCCCCGGACGCTGGCGATCGCGTCGTCGTACCCGTGGTCGCGGCCGGGCAGCTTGCTGGTGACGAACAGCTCCTCCCGCGGCACGCCCGCGCGCCGGATCGCCTCGCCCACCTCCTGCTCGTTGCCGTAGTTCACCGCCGTGTCGACCAGCCGGTAGCCGGTCTCGAGGGCGCTGACGACCGCGGCGATGCCGTCGTCACCGGTCAGCGGGTAGGTGCCGAAGCCAATCCCGGGGATGGTCCGGCCGTCGTTCAGGGTGCGGGTGGGGACGGTCATGGCCTCAGCCTAGGAGCACCATGGAGCCCGTGGACCTGACCTCCGACTGCTCGCGCTGCTTCGGGCTGTGCTGCACCGCACTGCCGTTCCGGCGCTCCTCGGACTTCGCCTTCGACAAGGCTCCGGACACCCCGTGCCAGCACCTCGACGCGGGTTTCGGGTGCTCGATCCACCGCACGCTGCGTGCCGACGGCATGACCGGCTGCACGGTCTTCGAGTGCTTCGGCGCCGGGCAGCAGGTCTCGCAGGTGACGTACGGCGGCCGCTCGTGGCGCGACGATCCCGGTACGGCGTCGGAGATGTTCGCGGTGTTCGCCCGGATGCGGGACCTGCACGAGCTCCTGGTGCTGCTCGACGAGGCGGCCGCCCTCGCCTCGGACCCGGAGGTGGTCGAGCTGCGGGGGCGGGTCACCGCCCTGACCGCCGGCGAACCCGACGAGGTGCTCGCCGTGGACCCGTTCGCGCTCCGGGTCCGGATCGGCCCCGTGCTGGAGCGCATCAGCCTCCTCGTCCGCGGCGCGGGAGCCGACCTCCGGCACGCCGACCTCGCCGGCGCCGACCTACGTGCCCGCGACCTGCGCGACGCGGACCTGCGCGGCGCGCTGCTCATGGGCGCCGGCCTGCGCGACGCCGTACTCGGTCGGGCCGACCTGCTCGGCGCCGACCTCCGCGGGGCGGACGTCGCGGGCGCGGACCTGTCCGCGACCCTCTTCCTCACCCAGCCGCAGGCCAACGCGGCCCGGGGGAGTGCGGCGACCCGGCTGCCGAGGCGGTTGAGCCGGCCCGTCCACTGGACCTAGGAGCCCTCGTCCGGCGTCGCCGCGTGGTGCTCACGCCCGTGGGTACGCCGGCCCTCCTTCATCTCCGCCTCGTACAGGTGGCGTCGCCCGCCGACGAGCTCGTCCCGGGCGGCGGCCTCGAGCTCCTTGAAGGCCGAGTAGTACGTGTCGTCGTACGCCTCGACGATCTGGAAGGTCCACCGACCCTCGATCACGTTGCGACCCACGAGCTCGCGCTCGATCCGGTCGGCGAGATCGGCATGGCCCGCCTCGCGCAGTTCGCTCACCGCATCACCCAGGGTGAGGTCGGCGGTGCCGCTGAGCCGGTGGAAGGAGTAGAGGAAGCCGCGTGCGACCTCGACCGCCTCCAGCGCCTCGGACAGCTTGCCCAGCGCGTTGACCGTGGCGTCCGAGACGCCCGCCGGCCGCTGGTGGGCCGCGTCGGGACCGGACATGGTCAGGTCGCGAGCACGTCGGCCGCGGAGACCGCCCCGTGGCGGGACTCGATGGCGTCGGCCAGCTTCTCGATCTCGGTCTCGGTCAGGTCGACGCCGACCTCGCCGGCGCCCTTGCGCAGCTCGCTCGCGACGGTGCCCTCGGTGGCGCCGTCCTGCCACGAGCTCACCCGGTCGACGACGGCCTGGACGGCTTCCAGCTTCTCGGTGCTCTCGGTGCTTTCGGAGGTCATGACGCCCGGGGTATCCCTTCGCCCACGGGGCTAATCTCGCCCGTATGGACCTAGGCCTGCACTACGCGAGCTTCACCCACCCCGCGTGGGACCGCCTGCTCGTGGACCGGCTCACCGAGACGGCGCGGGTGTCCGACCAGGGCGGTGTGGCGTGGCTGACCGTGATGGACCACTGGTTCCAGATGGAGACGCTCGGGGGTCCTGAGGAGCCGATGCTCGAGGGGTACACCACGCTCGGCTACCTTACAGCCGTGACCGAGCGGATCCGGCTCAGCCTGCTGGTCACGGGCGCGACGTACCGTCGTCCGGGCCTGCTCGCCAAGACCGTGACGACGCTGGACGTGCTCTCGCGCGGTCGGGCGATGCTCGGCATCGGCGCGGCCTGGTACGAACGCGAGCACGAGGGCCTCGGCGTCCCGTTCCCGCCGCTGAAGGAGCGCTTCGGACGGCTCGAGGAGACGCTGCGGATCTGTCGCCAGATGTGGAGCGACGACGACGGACCGTTCACCGGCGAGCACTACCGGCTCGCCGAGACCGTCTGCGTGCCGCCGCCCGTGCAGCGGCCGCACCCGCCGGTGCTGATCGGCGGATCGGGCGAGCGCAGGACGCTGCGGCTCGTGGCGGAGTACGCCGACGCCTGCAACCTGTTCGGCGAGTCGCCCGACCGGGTCGCCCACAAGCTGGACGTGCTGCGCCGGCACTGCGACGACGTCGGGCGCGACTACGACAGCATCCGGAAGACCATGATCGGCTCGGTCGACCCGCTCGCCGACGTCGACGGCTTCCTCGCCGACATGGAACGGTACGCCGCCCTCGGGATCAGCCTCGTCGCGCTGGTACCGGCCGGCGACGACCCCGTCGCGTGGACCACGGGGGTCTGCGAGAAGGTGCTGCCCCGCCTTGCCGAGGTCTGAGCGTCTCCCGCGCCGTGCGCTGGTCCTGATCGCGCCGCTGCTCGTCGCCTGCTCGACGGGGGAACCCGGGTCGACTCCGGGCGGTTCCCGTTCGGCCGCACCGAGCGCGACGCCGACGCCGAGCTCCAGCACGGCCCTGCCGACACCGACCGCTCCGACCGGGACTCCGGATCCGACGCCGACGGGTCCGACGCCCAGCGACGGCACGCCCCGACGCGCGCGCCTGAGCATCCCCGCGCTGGACGTCGACGACCTGGCCGTCGTCCCGTACGTCGGCTTCACCGACGACGCTCCCGGCACCGAGATCCAGAACCGCGGACACGCCGCCAGCCCGCACGGTCGGCGCGGCGGGACGGGTCCGGGCGGGATCGGCAACTACCAGGTGACGGCGCACCGGCTCTCGTCGACGCGGGCCTTCGAGTTCCTGCCGCAGCTGCGGCGCGGCGACCGCGTGCACGTCGAGGCGGGCGGCGTGCGCTACACCTACCGGATCACCGAGACCCGTCGTACGTCGTTCCGCTCACCGCGGTCCCTGCGTGAGCAACGCGCCGCCGTCCCGGGACGACCGGGCGTCGAGCCGACGGCGGCGATGATCACCCTGTCGACCTGCGCGACGATCGAGGACCACGCGGTGGGCAACTACTGGTCGGACGAGTTCGACAACCCCGAGCACCGCATCGACAAGATCGGCGTCCTGATCAGAGCTCAGGGTTCTTGATGAATACTTGACGATTCTTTGCCATTACTCAGAATCACCGGCGTTGAGATTATTCCCATGAAGCACACGACGGCCGCGCCCGAAGCCGCCCCCTCCGCCGAGCCCCTCGACCTCGCCACCGCCAACCACCTGGCGGAGACGCACGTCCCGCTGGTCGCGCACCTGGTGCGCGAGACGATGGCGCGCGTGCCCTCGCACGTGGACCGCGACGACCTCCGGTCGGCCGGTCTGGTGGCCCTGGTGAAGGCGTCGCGGAGCTTCGAGCCGGAGCGGGGCATCGCCTTCGGCGCGTACGCCGCCGCGCGGATCCGCGGCGCGCTGCTCGACGAGCTGCGTTCCGTCGACTGGGCCTCGCGCTCGGTCCGCCGCAAGAGCCGCGAGATCGAGGAGACCCGGAACCGGCTCGCCTCGGCCCTCGGCCAGTTCCCCGACGACGCCGCGGTGGCGCGGTCGCTCGGCATCGACGTCGCGGAGATCACCCGCACCGCGAACGACGTGGCCCGCGCCGGGGTGACCTCCCTGGACGCCGGTTCGGAGTTCCCCCTCGCCGAGCTCGTCCGGTCCGCCGAGCCCGGCCCCGAGGCCAGCATCGAGATGACCGAGCGCCTGCAGTACCTCCACGCCGCGATCATCGAGCTCCCCGAGCGCCTGCGCCGGGTCGTGGAGGGCTACTTCCTCGAGGAGCGCCCGATGGCCGAGCTCGCCGCCGAGCTCGACGTGACCGAGTCCCGCATCTCCCAGATGCGCGCCGAGGCGCTGGTCATGGTGCGCGACGCGATGAACGCCGCCCTCGACCCCGAGATGGTCAAGGCCCCCGCCCGCCCCAACGGCGTCGTCGCTCGCCGCCGCGACGCGTACGTCGCCGCGGTCGCCGCCCGCCAGGTCACCGCTCGTCGTACGCCGCTGCGGACCGCCGCGCTCGCCGGCTGACCTGCCAGGCGATGATTGATGCGCGATGCACCGCGCTAGCCTCGTGATGTGCGCACCACACTCACCATCGACGACCGCGTGCTGGCCGCTGCCCGCAGCCGCGCGCGACGCCGTGGCATCTCAGTGGGAGAGGCGCTCTCGCAGCTCGCGCTGATCGGCTACGAGGCCGAGTCCTCGGCCGTCGCGCATCCTGTCGGCTTCCCGATGCTGCCCGCCGTCGCGGACCACGTCATCACCGTCGAGATGGTGGACGACGCCCTCGATGACCACTGATCAGACGCTGTTCCTTCCGGATGTCAACGTGCTCGTCGCGCTCACGAACCCGGCGCACGTCTTCCACACCGAGGCGCACCGCTGGCTCGGGGACGTGACACGCTTGGCGACGACACCGATCACGGAGAGCGGTTCGTCCGCATGCTGTTGAACCCCGTGGTCGCCGGTCAGTCCGTGTCCACCCCGCAGGCCCTGGGCGTGCTCGCCGGCATCCGGGCCGACGAACGAGCCGTGTTCCTCACCGACGATGCCAGCCTCGCCGATGCCGATATCGACACCACGGGCCTTGCCGGCCATCGGCAGGTGACCGACTGGCACCTGCTGAACCTGGCCGCGCGGCACGACGCCGTTCTCGTCACCTTCGATCGCAGGCTCAACCGGGCAGTCCTGCCGAAGGACGCGGCTCGCCTGGTGACGCTCGGCTGACCACCGTCGTGACGACCTCGCGAGCACTCGCTGCGACGGTCCTCAGCACCCGTTCGGTTACGACGACATCGCTCGGGTCCAGGGATCTCCAGATCGGTGCAGTGACCGCGGCGATCCGCCGCTGCACCTCGGCGACCAGCGCGCCACCGGCGGGGGAGAGCCTGTCCTCCGAGACCAGCCCCCGTCCCTCGAGCTCGTCGACGAGTGCCCGCGCATCGGGGAAGTGGGCGCGCCCGCGAACGTGCTCGGCCAGCGCGACTCCCGGCGGAGCCTGGCCGGCCAGCCGGAGAGTCACCCATTCGGGCTCGGTCAGCTCGGCATCGTTGAGCAGCAGCCGGAGCAGGGCGTTGAGGGCTTTCTCGGTCTCGCCGATGAGCTGAGGTCCGAAGGACGTCATCGTGGCCACCTTCCACTTTGTTGGTTTCTCCAACGATATACCTTGTTGGGAAGGCCAACAATCTCTAGACTGCTCGTATGCCGCCCGCGAAGCTCGCCGGACTCCCGACCTGGCTGCTGAGTCGAGCCAACGCCCGCAGTCAGGCGGTCCTCGCCGACGCCTTCGCCGAGCTCGACCTCCGGCCGATCCACTTCCGGACGCTGTCGACACTGGGGGAGTACGACGCCCTGAGCCAGGCCGACCTCGGCCGACTCCTGCACCTGGACCGCAAGGACGTCGCCGTCACGCTCCACGAGCTCGAAAGTCGCCGGCTGGTCGACCGCAGCCCGGACCCCGCCGACGGCCGCCGCAACGTCGTGACGCTCACCGACGACGGCCGCGACCTGCTGCCGCGCCTCGAACGCATCGTCGACGACGTACAGGTCCAGGTACTCAGCCCGCTGACCTCAGCCGAGCGAACAACGCTGATCACCATCCTCGCCAAGCTCTCCTGACGCCCCACGCCGAGTCGGCAGAACTTGCACGCCGAGTCGGCAGAACTTGCGCACTGACGCAGCCACGCCGAGAGCGAGGGAGCGAGGCGCTCCGGGACACTACCTGACATAATGTCAGTTATCGGCGGTATCCGCGGAGGGATACCTGGTGCGCCGATCTCCGGCGGCACACACTGATGACATGGACCCGGTCCCGGCGGTACTCGTACTCCAGATCGGACTGTGCGCACTGATCTCGGCGGCTGCGGTGTCCGCGGTACTCCTCGTCTGGCGCGACGACCACAAGTGGATGGAGCGAAACGAGAGCGCCGGACCGGTGGCAGAGCCCAGCCCGTATCCGCTGGATCTCCACGAGCTCACGACGATCACAGCGTCGTGGTCACCCGCATCGACCAGCAGACGTCCGCCAGCCAGTCGTAGTCGGCCCGACTGACGGCGAAGACCCGGGTCTCGGCGGCATCGGCGACGGCACGCAGCCGGGTCGGCGGCGCGCCGATGCGCGATCGCCCGTCCGCCCCGGCCGTGCCGAACAGGACGTAGGCGAACTGGCTGTTGTACTGCCGGGAGACCCACGAGCAGCCGTCGAAGCCGGCCAGCCACGCCTGGTACGCCCAGCGCACGGTCTCGCCGTACGTCGTGGGAGGCGTGTCGGTGAGCCGGGCGGCCGTCAGGTCGTACTTGCGGAGACCGTCGCTGTGCAGCTTCGCCAGCCGGAGGTCGTGAGTGGTCACCACGACGGACAGCATCCGCTCGGCCCACTCGGCGCGCGCAAGTGAGCCACCGGGCACCTTGTCGTGCAGCAGCGACTCGAAGACCGCACCCTCGGGACCGCAGGCGGCGTACCAGACCGGCACCGGCGGATCGCCGAAGAACGCGAAGCGGGTCCGGCCGACTCCGGGGTTGAACAGGGTGCCGTCGTCCGACAGGACCGCCCCGGTGGGCCGGAGGAGGTCGTCCACCTCGGGGACCTGGAGCGGATGGACCCGGTAGAGCCGGGTGCCGGCCGGGAGGATCTCCTCCGTGACCTCGAACGGTTCCGGCGGCGGCGCGACGACCGATCCGCCGGACGCGGCGCTCACCACGCCGGGGCGGCTGCGGTCCGGGCCAGCCCGGCAAGCTCGTCAGGAACGTCAGGTACGCCGGAGTCCGCACGCTCGATCGCCTCGACCAGTGCTCGCGCGGGAGGTTCGTTGCCGCGCGTGTAGCCGTTGGCCGAGATCAGCCACATGACGATGTCCTCGTCGCTCCAGCCGGATTCGCGCAGCGGGCTCGTGAGCGGACGCAGGTCGAGTGCCCGGCCGCGGTGGAACTGGAAGGCGGGGTAGAGACGGCGGTTGGCCCGCTTGTAGGCGACCAGTCCCCTGGTCTCGCGCAGCCGGTGCACCGAGGACCGGTTGGTGACCCCGACCAGAGCAGCGACCTCGTTGGTCTCGTAGACCCCGTAGTCGACCTCGACGCTGCGCCACTTCGCGTCGAGCGCCGCCAGCATGGCGGCCGTCGCCGGAGCGGTGGCGGTCGCCTCGTTCGCCAGGGCGCTCTCGATCCGGTGCAGCGCACCTTCGTGCGCCGCGAGCAGGTCGAGCGTGCGCTGGGCATGCCGCGGATCCATGCCCTCGGGGACGAGCACGCGGGACGCGCCCACGATCATCCCTCCCCTCTCGCTACGTCAGCCCATCGTACCGCTCCGACGCAACGCACACAACACAATGAGCAAGTGTTGCCTTCGTTGCGCGGTGGACCGGTTCGTCAGCCGCCGGCCTCCAACGACGCCAGGGCGTCGGGGCTCTCGGGTCCGACGAAGACGGCGTACTCGCGCGGCGTGTCGACCCAGACGCCCTGGATCACCCGGCTGGTCAGGTTGAACTCGTCACCCTCGACCTTCTTCATCACCTGATGCCCGTCGACCTGGACCCAGGGCTCCGACGCCTTGTCCCAGGCGATGCCGCCGATGGTCACCGCATCGCTCGCGGAGAAGACGACGCTCGCGTCGTGCGGCACCTTGGCCACGCATTCGTAGCTGAGCTGCGGGACGTAGACGACTTCGGGCTCCTCGCCGTACTGGTACGACGCGCAGTCCGCCACGGACTGACTGCCCCAGGTCTCGGTGGCCGCCGGGACGAGCAGCCGTTCGGGTCGCTCGGCGCCCTCGGGAGCAGGAGACTCCCCCTGCGACGAACCCGTCGAACCTCCGTCGTCGTCGCGGACGAGCTGACCGACCGCCACGGCACCGACGATGACGAGCACCACGGCGAGCGCCGCCAGGATGGGCGTGCGGGACGAACCGGTACGGGGCTGGTCGGTCATCGCGATGCTCCAGAGCTGGGGGGTGGGCTACCCGGCAATCTAACGCGCGCGCCCGAACCACCGGACCTCCCCTGCCTCCGACGGCACCGAGTGAATAGGATGTCGGCACCATGACGACTCCTGCCAAGCCCTCCGACGTGACCGCCCCGGCCGCCGCGGCCTACCAGCCGGTCCCCGTGCTCGCTCCCCTCGGCTGGGCGCTGGTGCTGACCACCGGCATCCTGGTCGTGATCTCGACCTGGTACATCTACCCGCAGGACGCCGCGGGGATGTGGGCCGGCTACCGCGGCGGCATGGTGGCGACGGTGGTCGTCCTGGCGTCGTTCGTGCTGCGCACCCGCGTCTCGCCGGGTCCGGCGATCGGCGTGATCGGCCTCGGCGGGGCGTTGCTGATCCTCTTCGCTCTGGTCTACGACGACCCGACCAGCATCTTCGTCACGGAGCTCGGTGGCGGCATCCTGATCCTCCTCGGCGCGCTGCTCTGCGCCGCGGGTCGGCGCGAGGACTGATCCGCCGCTCCCCCTCGGGCGGCGCCATCGGCCCGCCCGGCGCTCCGGTATGGCCCGTCCGGGTCATGCCGGCGGTGCCCGATCGGGCCAATCTGATGGCTCACCTGCGTGTTTCCGGAGCGTTCTCCGCAGTTTCGCCGCGCGCTGTCCGTACGTTCAGGTGAGAGTCGACGGACCGCACGCGAGGGGAGGAAGAGCCATGTGGGACACCGTCCAGTCGAGTGGCGAGCACCTGTCGCACGACCGCCCCTGCCCGCGCTGCGGGCACGGGATGCACACGTTCCTGGCGTGCGGCGACGGCTGCAGCTGTGAGCCGAGCCAGAAGCCGGCGCACCAGCACCGCGCCGCCTGAGCATCGGCTCCTCGGGGTCAGCCGATCCCGTCGATGTCGGCGACCATCCGCAGCCGCGGCCGTCGTACGTCGCCGCCCTGGACCTCGCCGCACCACCAGCGCATCCGCAGACCGCCCGGCAGCACTTCCAGTACGGCGAGATTGTTGTCGTACCAGGGCCCCTTCGCCATCCGCCACCGCAGCGGCGAGCGGGGCATCCGTCCGCGGGTCAGCCGGCCGGTGGGTCGCGCCCGTCCCAGGCCGGCCAGCTTGGTGGCGCCGCGCATGAACCTCGGCAGCGGGTTGCGGATCGGCGAGCACACCGCCTGGACGATCCGGCTCGTCACGTCGATGCCCTCGGCCGGGTCCGGCCACGCCTCGGCCACGTAGCTGTGGTGCACATCGCCGGAGAGAAACGTCACCGAGCGCGGCGCCCGGCCGCGACGACCGGAGCCGACGTCGAGAACCATCCGCGCGACCCGCGCGAAGCCCTCCTGGAACGCGGCCCAGTGCTCGAGGTCGGCGCCCTGGCGCGCCTTCTCCCCCAGCGGCTTCAGCAGCCGCCCGAACCGGCCGCTGGCCAGCGCCTCGCTGAACGACTCGGCATGGTGGATCGCCGGCGCCAGCAGGAACGGCAGCGACGTGCCGATCAGCAGGTGGTCGACGTCGCCACGCAGCTGTTCGTCGAGCCACGCCATCTCGGCGTCGTCGAGGATCGAGCGCTGGTCGGGCTGCAGCACCCGGGCCGCTCGGGAGTCGACCACGACCAGCCTCGCCTGGGTGTCGAAGTCCCGGGCGAAGCTCCAGCGGTAGCTGTCGGGCCGCTGGTCCGCGTCGTCGGCCAGCCGGTCGAGCTCCTCGGTGACGTCCAGCTCCCCCGGTCCGTCGTACGCGCTGATGCGCTGCCAGAGCGCGTCCTGGGCGCGGTCGGACGGGCTCAGGTTGCCGAGGTGCTGGTAGACCCAATACGACGCCAGCCCGGCGACGACCCGCTCGTGCCACCAGTCGGTGGCCTCCATCTCACGCCGCCAGCTCAGGCTGGTGTTCCAGTCGTCGCGGATGTCGTGGTCGTCGAAGATCATCGCGCTCGGCAGCGTCGACAGCAGCCACCGGTTCGCCGGATCGCTCCACGCGAGCCGGTAGAGATGGGCGTACTCCTCGTAGTCCTTCAGCTCGTGCCACGGCGACTTCGTCGGGTCCCGGCGCTGCTCGATGAACGCCTTCATCTCGTCGCTGGTGTCGTCGGCGTACACCTGGTCGCCGAGGAAGAGCACCAGGTCGGGCCAGCCGTCGGCGTCGCCGTCACCGGTGATCCCGGCCATCCGCAGCGCGTAGGCGCGCAGGGCGTCGACGCCGTGGGCCGCGTGCCCCTTCTCGTCGTGGGACACGCTCACCCGGCAGGATCCGAAGGCCATCCGCAGCGGCTTGCCCGGGCGCAGGGTGGCGATGATCGACTCGCCGTACTCCCCCGCGGCGAGGGGCCAGACCCGCTCGCCGTCGATCGACACGGAGTACGGCGTGTGGCTGCCCGGCTCGAGACCCTCGACCTCGACCAGCGCGTAGTGGTGACCGTGCGCGGTGAAGGTACGGGACGTGGCGGCCCGGTCCCCTGCGGTGACCACCACGGTCGCCGCCGACTCGGTCTCGACCCAGACGGCGGCGGAGGTGTCGTCGACGTACCGGAGCAGCGGGCCGAGGCGGAGCGGAGAGGTCACGGCTGGATCAGTACCTTGATCGCCCGTCTTTCATCCATCGCCCGGTAGCCCTCGGCGACCTCGTCGAGCGGCAGGGTGGCGTCGAACACCCGCCCGGGATCGATCCGCCCGTCGAGCACCAGCTGCAGCAGGTCGGGCAGGTAGCGGCGTACCGGAGCGATCCCGCCGGCCAGGCCGACGTTCTTCGCGAACATCGTGCGGACCGGGAGCTCGACACCGTGCGGGACTCCGACGAAGCCGACGGTGGCCCCGGGGCGGGCCACGCCGAAGGCCGTGCGCATCGCGGCATCGGTGCCGACGCACTCCAGGACGGAGTCGGCCCCCACTCCCCCGGTGATCTCCTTCACGATCGCGCCACCCTCGCGGCCGCGCTCCGCGACGACGTGCGTGGCGCCGAAGGCGCGGGCGAGTTCCTGGCGCGGCTCGTGGCGGGACATGGCGATGATCGTCTCGGCGCCCATCGTCGCCGCGGCGAGGACACCGCAGAGGCCCACCGCGCCGTCGCCGATGACCACCGTCGTGCCGCCCGGCCGTACGCCGGCCGCGACCGCCGCGTGCCAGCCGGTCGGCATCACGTCGGACAGAGCCAGCAGCGACGGGACCAGGGCGGCGTCGGGGGCGCCGTCGAGCTTCACCAGGCTGCCCTCGGCCTGGGTGACGCGGGCGTACTCCGCCTGACCGCTCACCGTGACGCCGTAGTTCACGCAGGCGCTCTGGACGCCGGCGAGGCAGTGGGCACAGGTGTTGTCGCAGTGGTCGAACGGGACGATCACGAAGTCCCCCGGCCGGAACGAGGTCACGTCGGCTCCGACCTCCTCCACGACGCCGATGCACTCGTGGCCGATGGTCTGCCCGGCGGTGATCTCGTTCTCGCCGCGGTAGGGCCACAGGTCCGAGCCGCAGATGCAGCCGGCGGTGACCTTGACGATCGCGTCGGTCGCCTGCTCGATGGTCGGGTCGGGGACCTCCGACACGCGGATGTCTCCGGGGGCGTGGATCGTGGTCGCTCGCATGGTGGCATCCTTACAGGCTGACCCGGGCCGGCCGCCACGCCCGACGCTCGCCTTTGTTGCTCTATCTCATATGTGAGTTACCGTGGCCGCATGACCGAGGGATACAAGGGCCGCATCGGGAACCTCATCCGCGACGCCCGCAAGCACCGGGGGCTGACCCAGCAGCAGCTCGCCGAGCTGCTCGCGACCAGCCAGAGCGCGATCAACCGGATCGAGAAGGGCCACCAGAACCTCTCCCTGGAGATGCTCGCACGGATCGGGGCGGCACTCGACTCCGAGATCGTCGCCGTCGGCGCCGGACCCACGCACCTGCGCGTCACCGGCCCGACCACGCTGTCCGGCACGATCGACGTCAAGACCTCCAAGAACGCCGGCGTCGCGCTGCTGTGCGCGTCGCTGCTCAACCGGGGCCGGACCACGCTGCGCAAGGTCGCCCGCATCGAGGAGGTCAACCGGCTGCTCGAGGTGCTCGGCAGCCTCGGCGTGCAGACCAAGTGGCTCAACGCCGACAACGACCTGGAGATCGTCCCGCCGCGCGAGCTCAACCTCGACAACATCGACGAGGCCGCGGCCCGCCGTACCCGCTCGGTGATCATGTTCCTCGGCCCGCTGCTGCACCGGGCCGAGACCTTCGACCTGCCGTACGCCGGGGGCTGCAACCTCGGCACCCGCACGGTCGAGCCGCACATGGCCGCGCTGCGGCCGTTCGGTCTGGAGGTCAAGGCGACCGACGGGTCGTACCACGCCCAGGTCAACCGAGCCATCGAGCCGGGCCGCCCCATCGTGCTGACCGAGCGCGGCGACACCGTCACCGAGAACGCCCTGATGGCGGCCGCGCTGCATCCGGGCACGACCGTGATCCGCAACGCCTCGTCGAACTACATGGTCCAGGACCTCTGCTTCTACCTGCAGCGGCTCGGCGTCACCATCGACGGCATCGGCACCACCACGCTGACCGTGACCGGGGTCGAGGAGATCGACGTCGACGTCGACTACGCGCCCAGCGAGGACCCGATCGAGGCGATGTCGCTGCTCGCGGCCGCGATCGTCACGAAGTCCGAGATCACCATCCGCCGGGTGCCGATCGAGTTCCTCGAGATCGAGCTCGCGCTGCTGGAGGAGATGGGCTTCCAGTACCACCGCTCCGACGAGTACGACGCGGAGAACGGCCGCACCCGCCTGGTGGACCTCACCACCAAGCCGTCCCAGTTGCACGCGCCGCTGGACAAGGTGCACCCGATGCCGTTCCCGGGCCTGAACATCGACAACCTGCCGTTCTTCGCGGTGATCGCGGCGGTCGCCGAGGGTCAGACGCTGCTGCACGACTGGGTCTACGAGAACCGGGCCATCTACCTGACCGACCTCAACAAGCTCGGCGGCCAGGTCAAGCTGCTCGACCCGCACCGCGTCATGATCGAGGGCCCGACGTCCTTCACCGGCACCGAGCTCGTCTGCCCGCCGGCGCTGCGTCCGGCGGTGGTGATCCTGCTCGCCATGCTCGCCTCCAAGGGCACCTCGGTCCTCCGCGGCACCTACGTCATCCACCGCGGCTACGAGGACCTCGCCGAGCGCCTCAACCTTCTCGGCGCCCAGATCGAGCCCTTCCGCGACATCTGAGCGCCCCGAGCCTGAGCCTGCTCAGGCTGCCTGAGGAACGAAGCCGCGACGGGCGTATCGAGACTTGGGTCTCGATATGCCCGCTGGCGCTCGCTACTCGACCGACGAACGACCCACGCCGGTTGAGGTGCGAGCGGAGCGAACCTCAAACGCTGGTTGAGGTGCGAGCGGAGCGAGCCTCGAAACCCAGCGAGCCGACCATCAGCCCCGGGCCGAGGCCGACCTCCGACACCAGGGGTTTCGAGGCTCAGGACTTCGTCCATTGCACCTCAACCAGCGTTCACCCACGCCGGTTGAGGTGCGAGCGGAGCGAGCCTCGAAACCCAGCGAGCCGACCGTCAACCCCGGGGCTCAGGACTTCGTCCTTCACACCTCAACCAGCGGCCACCCACGCCGGTTGAGGTGCGAGCGGAGCGAGCCTCGAAACCCAGCGAGCCGACCGTCAACCCCGGGGCTCAGGACTTCGTCCTTCGCACCTCAACCAGCGTTCACCCACGCCGGTTGAGGTGCGAGCGAAGCGAGCCTCGAACCCAGCGAGCCGACCGTCAACCCCGGGCCGAGGCCGCAGCCTGGCACCAGGGGTTTCGAGGCTCAGGACTTCGTCCTTCACACCTCAACCAGCGTCACCCCACGCTGGTTGAGGTGCGAGCGGAGCGAGCCTCGAAACCCGGCGAGCCGAGAGTCGGCGGTCAGAACAGGGTTTCCACCCAGGCGCGCGCGGCGGGCCGGGAGGGTGGGGGCGCGGCCTCCATGTCGGGGGTGATCCGCGGCATGGGCGCGGTGTGCTGGCCGGCGTACCGGTGCCAGTCGGACTCGGCCTCGACGAGCGCGCCGAGCGTGGCGCGGTCGAGGTAGACGCCGTGCCCCTCGGGGCACTTCAGGACGGCCGCGGCACCGACGGGGCTCTCCACCATCCCGGTGCCGCACGCGGGGCAGTTCATCGTCTCCATATCCGCGACGGTAGCCCTCGTGTCGGTGCCCGCCCCGGACCCGCGCCGTGGATACTGCTCGCGTGAGTACGCCGCCTACCGGGTTCGGCTACCTCGATGCCGTCCTCGAGCGGCCGGGGAGCGCCCTCGCCTTCGCCCACCGCGGCGGGGCGTACCACCCGGAGATCGAGGGCCTGGAGAACACCCTCGCGGCGTTCAAGCACGCGGTGGCGTTGGGCTACGACTACCTCGAGACCGACGTGCACGTGACGCGCGACGGCGTCCTGCTCGCCTTCCACGACGCCGTTCTCGACCGGGTCACCGACCGCGAGGGCGCCATCGCGACCCTGACGTACGCCGAGGTCCGCGCAGCGCACGTCGCCGGTCGTGAGGAGGTCCCGACGCTGGCCCGGCTGTTCGACGAGTTCCCGACGGTCCGATTCAACATCGACCTCAAGTCCGAGGGCGCCGTCCCGGCCCTGGCGGAGTTCGTCGACGCGCGGGAGGCCTGGGACCGGGTGCTGGTCGGGTCCTTCTCGCGGCGCCGGCTCCGGCGCTTCCGGGAGCTCACCGGAGGGCGGGTCCCGACCTCCGCCCATCCCCTGGAGGTGGCGGCGTTCCGGCTGCTGCCGTCGGGACGCCTCGCGGATCTGCTGACGCGCGGCCGGGTGGCGGCTCTCCAGATCCCTCGGCGGCGCGGACGGGTGCTCGTGACGACGCCCGGCCTGGTCCGCCGCGCCCACGCGGCCGGCAAGCACGTCCACATCTGGACGGTGGACGACCCGAGCGAGATGCGGGAGCTCCTCGACCTCGGGGTCGACGGCCTGTTCACCGACCGAACCGACGTGCTGAAGGCCGTGCTCACCGAGCGCGGACAGTGGAGGGGACGATCATGACGACGACCAGGACGCCCGACGAGCGGACCCGCGAGCAGCGGGCGTGGTACTGGTACGACTGGGCCAACAGCGCCTACGTCACCACGATCGCCGCGGTGCTGTTCGCGCCGTACCTCACCTCGGTCGCCGAGGAGGCGGCCTGCGGCTTCGTCACCGACGAGGACAAGGGCCTGAAGTGCACGACCGACCTGTCGGTGCTCGGCCTCGACGTCTCCCCCGGCTCGCTGGTCTTCTACATCGTCACGATCAGCACCCTGGTCTCCGCGCTCGTGCTCCCGATCGTGGGCGCGATCGCCGACCGCTCCGCGCGCAAGACGACGCTGATGGCCCGGTTCGCCTGGGCGGGCAGCGCCTTCGCGATGTGCATGTTCTTCGTCACGGGCGACAACTGGCAGCTCGGCGCCGTGCTGCTGATGGCGGCCACGCTGTGCCTCGGCTCCAGCCTCGTCGTGTACGACGCGATCCTGTGCGACATCGCCGAGCCGCACGAGCGCGACCGGGTGTCCTCGCGCGGCTGGGCGATGGGCTACCTCGGCGGCGGCATCCTGCTGGCCCTGAACTTCGGGCTGCTGTCCCTCGTCGACGACACCGCCCTCGCGGTGCGGATCAGCCTGCTCAGCGCCGGGATCTGGTGGGCCGTCTTCACGATCATCCCGTTCCGCGGCGTGCGCAACCGGCCGCCCGCGAACGTCCAGCCCGAGTCCGGCACCCTCGTGCGCCAGTCGTTCGGTCAGCTCTGGCACACCCTGAAGGACCTGCGGAACTACCCGGTCACGCTGACCTTCCTGATCGGCTACCTGTTCTACAACGACGGCATCCAGACCGTGATCTACGCGGCCTCGGTGTACGGCGAGAAGCAGCTCGGCTTCGAGGCCAGCACTGTCCTGTCCGCGTTCCTCGTCGTGCAGTTCGTCGGGATCGCGGGCGCCCTGCTGTTCGGCCGGGTGGCGCAGCGCCGCGGTGCGCACAAGACGATCATGGCCGGACTGGGCATCTGGATCGCCGTCGTCGTTCTCGGGTTCTTCACCCCGGCAGGCAGCTTCCCGCTGTTCCTGGCCCTCGCCGCCGCGATCGGTCTCGTCCTCGGCGGCACGCAGGCGCTGAGCCGGTCCTTCTTCAGCCAGCTGATCCCGCGCGGGCGCGAGGCCGAGTACTTCTCGCTCTACCAGGCCTGCGAGCGCGGGACGAGCTGGGTCGGCACCCTGGTCTTCGGCGTCGTGCACCAGCTCACCGACTCCTACCGGCCGGCACTGCTCGCGCTGATCGCGCTGTTCGTCATCGGCTTCGTCTTCCTCGCCAAGGTCGACACGGTGCGCGGCATCCGCGAAGCCGGCAACGAGGTCCCCGCCGTGGTCTAGGCACCCGCACACGGCTCTGCGTGAGGTCCGCGACCCCCGGGTACCTGAGAGAAGTCCGAGAATCTGCGTGGATCGGCACGCAGAGCGCCGATTGTCGGAATCTTGGACTCCTCAGTACCGTTGAAGACTTCTGAGAGGAACCATCCAGGCCCTCTCGGTTCATCGTCCACGGGGGACAGAAAACGGAGGTGCCTCATGGCGGAGCGCACGTTGCGCGGTGCCCGACTCGGAGGCCAGAGCTTCGAGGACGAGCGCGGCATCGAGTTCGCGGCTCGGCAGCAGGTCGGATATCGGTGCCCGCAGGGCCACGAGTTCGAGATCACGATGTCCGTCGAGGCCGACGTACCCGCGATCTGGGAGTGCCCGCGCTGTGGCGCGGAGAGCCTCAGCACCTCGGGCATCGAGCCCGAGGCGAAGAACGAGAAGCCGGCCCGCACGCACTGGGACATGCTCCTCGAGCGCCGCTCGGAGAAGGAGCTCGAGGACATCCTCAAGGAGCGTCTCGAGCTGCTGCGCGGTGGCGAGATCGGTCCGGCGCACCTGCACCGGGCCAACCAGAAGAAGCGCAAGGTCTCCTGACCGCACGCGTGCCGACGCCCTGACGACAGGCCGTACGCCGTCGCTCAGGGGTCGTCGACGACCTCGCCCCGGACCACGGGTCCCTCGGATCCCGGTCCGGGGCGCTGCGCGTCCGGACCACGTTGCGCGCTCGGACCCGTCGCGGTGACGATCAGTCGCGCGGCGACGACCCGGGTGAGGACCCGGCGGAACACCGGACGGGTGAACGGCAGGATCAACAGGATGCCGAAGACGTCGGTGACAAAGCCCGGGCTGAGCATGAGCGTCCCGCCGATGAGCAGCAGGCCGCCGTCGGCGAGCTCGCGCGCCGGCATCCGGCCGGTCTCCAGCGCCGTCCGCAGGGCGGCGAGCGCCCGGCTGCCCTCGCGACGGATCAGCCAGGTGCCGAGGATGCTGTCGAGGACCAGCAGCAGGATGGTCCACCAGGCGCCGATCACCTGACCGACCTGGATCAGCACGTACAGCTCGAGCAGCGGCACCACCACGAACAGGACGAACAGCACCCAGCGGATGCTGCGACGCCGGCTCATGACCTGCTCCCCCGGCCCCGCCGCCAGGCCCGGCGGACCTGGTCGCGACGCTCCCGCAGGCCCCACGCGGTGATCCGCTGCAGCGATTCGGCCGCGACGGCGCGGCTCATCTTGGAGTCGCCGCGCTCGCGCTCGACGAACTCGATCGGCACCTCGCGCACCGTCAGGCCCGCGCTGAGAGTGCGCGCCACCATGTCGGTCTGGAACACGTAGCCCGTCGACACGACCGACTCGAGGTCGATCTTCTCCAGGGTGCCGCGGCGGAACAGCCGGAACCCGGCCGTGGCGTCGCGGACCTGGATCCCCAGCAGCAGGCGCACGTAGAGGTTGCCGCCGCGCGAGAGCCACTCGCGCGAGCGCGGCCAGTTGACGACCGATCCGCCCGGCACGTACCGCGAGCCGATGACGAGGTCGGCGTCCGCGAGCGCGTCGAGGAGCAGCCCGAGCTGCTCGGGCTGGTGGGAGCCGTCGGCGTCCATCTCCCCGATCACGTCGTACCCCTCGGCGAGCGCGTACGCGAAGCCGTGCCGGTACGCCGCCCCGAGCCCGCCCTTGGCGGTGCGGTGCAGCACCCGGACCTGGGGGTCCGCGGCGGCCAGCTCGTCCGCGATCCGGCCGGTGCCGTCGGGTGAGTCGTCGTCCACGACGAGGATGTCCACGTCCGGCTGGGCGGTCCGCACCCGGCCGACGATCCAGGCCAGGTTGTCGGCCTCGTCGTACGTCGGCATCACGATCACGACCCGGCCCAGCCCCGACGGGTGTCCAGTGCTCACGCGGGAAGCCTCATTCCTGCTTCGTCTCCTGCAGCTCGGGTCCGAGTGGACCGGGGACCGCGGCTCGCGACCGCGTCCTCTCCCGACGATACGCGAGCAGGGCGAGGAGCAGACCAGCCAGTGTCACCAGCACGCACAGCCGGGCGACCCACGGCCCGATGCGGATGCCGGGCGTGATGTCGTCGACGAGCCCGACCTCCTCCACGAGCACCGCGGTCGTGCGGGGATCCGCGGTCGCCACGACCGTGCCGTCGGGGGCGACGACGCCGCTGACGCCGTTGGTCGAGGCCACCACCAGCCACCGGCCGGCCTCGATGGCGCGCAGCCGGGTGATCGCGAACTGCTGGTCGATCTGGTCGGTCTCGATGAAGGTCGCGTTGCTGGTCTGGACGGCGAGCAGCTGCCCGCCCCGGCGCAGCTGGGCCTGCAGGCCGTCGTCGTAGGCGATGTCGAAGCAGATCGCATCCACGACGGGGACCCCGGCGACGGTGATCGGCTCCTCGCGGGTGCCGCTGAGCATGTCGCGGTGGATCCGGGCCAGCTCGCCGAAGTTGAAGTCGAAGTACTTGCGGAACGGGATGTACTCGCCGTACGGCACGGGGTGCCGCTTCGTGTAGCGCTCCCCCGCTCCCGTCTCCGGGTCCCAGACGATGCCCTGGTTGAGCACGTGCTCCTCGCCGCCGTCGACGATCGCCCCGACCAGCACGGGGACGCCGATCGCCTCGGCCGCCTCACGGATCCCGTCGCCGATCACCTGGCGGTTGAAGGGGTCCGACGCTGTCGAGTTCTCGGGCCACAGCACGAAGTCGGGTTGCGGCTCGTCGCCGGCGGCCACGTCGTCGGCGAGCTCGACGGTCGCCCGGACGTGGTTCTCGGTGACCCCGTCGGAGTCGTACAGGATGTCGTTGCCCGGCCCCGGTACGTCGCCCTGCACCACCGCCACGGTGGTGGATCCGACCTCCTCGGGGTCGTACGACGCGACCGCGGGCACGGCCAGCAGCACCACGAGGGCGCCGATCGACCCGAGCGCGATCCGGCGCTCCCGACCCCGCGCCACGACCAGCCAGGCCAGCAGAGCGCCGGCGAGGGCGAGCAGCGCGGAGACGCCGACCATGCCGACGTACGGCAGCGAGGCGGCGACGGGGGTGTCGATCGTCGCGAAGGCCAGCCGCCCCCAGGGCATGCCGCTGAATGGCCAGCCGCTGCGCCAGACCTCCATGGTCACCCAGGCGGCCGCGACCCACAGGGGCCACCAGCGCCGCCGGCCGAGGACGGTCACCGCCGCACCGAGAAGTCCGTAGAAGAGGGCCTCGACGCCTGCCAGGCCCAGCCAGGCCGCGGTCGCGACGGCACGCATCCACCAGATGTGCACGAAGTAGAAACCGACGCCGAACGCCAGACCCACCCACCAGCCCTGGCGGGGCCGCAGGCCGCGGACGCAGAGGAAGAACGCGGCCACCGCGAACGGCAGCACGACCGGCGCGGCCACCGGCTCGAAGGCCAGTGAGAGGACCACCCCGGCGACGAGGGCCAGCAAGGTCCGGGTCAGCACAGAGGTGAAGGTAGCCGGTGGGGTGTTGCAGAGCTCCGGAAGGACCCCGAAAACCTTCGGACCGACCCGGGAATGACCGGCTGTCGAGCTCGGGTCGTTGTCTAGGGGGTCCGGGGTCCTTCCGTGTCAGCCCTCGTGGAGCGGACCGACCTCCGCGAACTGTGTCGGACGGGTGAGTGGCACCCCACCCTCCGACACCGCCACTCGGACGTCGGTCCGCCGGCCACGATCTGCATGGGCGGACGGCACACAGTCGCTTTTTTCACCGAGGCCTGTCAATACGCGCCTGACCTGCGCAAACGCGCGTCCTCGCAGGTCAGCGACGCGCAATGTTCATCAGAATTTCGGCAGGTTTCCAGACCACCTCGGCGTGTCGCGGGACTTTGTGCACAGTCGTGTGCAAAGGCTGCTAGTGCAGCGCGCCCGTTGTCGCATCCGGAGCGACCCGGCGTAGCGTCGGCGTGCCGCACGGCGCAACGACGCGCCGGGCGCGGCTCATCCCGGAAGGAGCGGCCCGTGGCGGTCGACTACACCCGCGACGGCGACGTCGCTCTCGTGCACCTCAACAGGCCCGAGCGGCTCAACGCCGTCGTGCCCGCCCTCACCGACGGACTGGCCCAGGCACTGCGACGAGCAGGGGTCGAGGGCGCGCGTGCGGTGGTGCTGGCGGGACGCGGCCGCTCGTTCTGCGCGGGGCACGACCTCAAGGAGCCGGAGCCGGTCGAGACGCCGGTCCAGACCCGCGCCCGTCTCGAGGCGATCCAGGACGTCACCCGGCTGATCCGGGCCTTCCCCGGCCCGGTCGTCGCCGCGGTCCACGGTCACGCCTTGGGGGCCGGATGCGAGTTCGCGCTCGCGTGCGACGTGGTCGTCGCGACCGAGGACGCCCAGTTCGGCTTCCCCGAGGTCGAGGTCGGGCTCAGCGTCACCGGCGGCATCTCCCGCCTGCTCCCCGCCCTCGTCGGCTGGGCCCGGGCCAAGGAGCTGATGCTGCTGGGTGAGCGGATCACCGGCGCGCGTGCCGGCGAGATCGGGCTGGTGGCCCGCGTCGTACCTCCCGGCGAGCACGAGTCGGCCGCCCTCGACCTCGCCCGGCGCGTCGCCCGACGGCCGCCGCTGTCGGTCAGCCTCGCGAAGCGGGTCCTCGACGAGGGGCTCGACGCCAGCTTCGAGGAGGCGCTGGGGCGCGAGGTCGACCATGCCCTCCTGACCTCGCTGTCCGGGGAGGGCGACGCGCCGCGGGAGGCCTTCGGCCGTGGCTGAGCGCGATCTCGTCTCCGTGCTCGACGCGGCCGCCACGGCGTACGGCGACCGGCCGGCCTGGACGTTCGACCCGGGCGGGGCGCCCGCCACCACGCTCTCGTACGCCGAGGTCGCGTCCCGGTCGGCGTCGTACGCCCAGGCGCTGCGCGAGCGCGGCGTCGGCGTCGGCGACCGGGTGGGGGTGATGCTCGGCAACGCTCCGGAGTTCCCGCTCGTCTGGCTGGCGCTGATGCGGCTGGGGGCGGCGATGGTGCCGCTGAACGTGCGCTACCGGTCGGCCGACCTGCGCCACGTGCTGGAGGATGCGGGCACCGAGCTGAGCGTGGCGTGGGCCGAGCACCACGACCTGCTCTCCGGGTTGTCCCCGGTCGCCGCGCCCGGCGAGCTGGAGGCGTCCGGCTCGTGGGAGCAGGGACCCGTCGATGCCGGTGCCGTGGTGAACGTGCAGTACACGTCCGGCACCACCGGCCGCCCGAAGGGCTGCCTGCTCACCCACCGCTACTGGACGACGCTCGGCGGCTCGATGGTGGCGGAGTTCCCGCACCTGCGCGAGGACGACGTACTCATGACGGCGCAGCCGTTCCACTACGTCGACCCCCAGTGGAACGTCGTAGCGGCCCTGCTGTCCGGGGCGCACCTGGTCGTGCTCGACGGCTTCCACCCGTCGAGCTTCTGGGCCAAGGCCCGCGAGCACCGCGTCACCTACTTCTACTGCCTGGCCGCCATGCCCACCCTGCTCCTGCGGATGCCGCCCGATCCGCTCGACCGCGAGCACCGCGTGCGCGCCGTGCAGTGCTCCGCCATCCCGACCGCGCTGCACGCGGAGCTGGAGGAGCGCTGGGCCGTGCCCTGGTACGAGGCCTTCGGCATGACCGAGACCGGCGCGGACCTCCGCGTCGGTCCCGAGGACCACGACGAGCTGGTCGGCTCGGGATGCGTCGGGCGTCCGACGGCGCACCGCGAGGTCCGGCTCGTCGACGGCGAGCTGTGGCTGCGCGGCCCCGGCATGATGGAGGGCTACCTCGGCCACGACTCCCCCTTCGTCGACGGCTGGTTCCCCACCGGCGACCTGGCCCGGCTCGACGAACGCGGCCGGGTCTACCTCACCGGCCGCCTCAAGGACATGATCCGGCGCAGCGGCGAGAACATCGCCGCGCGGGAGGTCGAGGACGTGCTGCTCACCCACCCGGCGGTCCGGCTGGCCGCGGTCGTCGGCGTACCCGACGAGATCCGCGGCGAGGAGGTCAAGGCGTACGTCGTCGCTCCGGGCGCGGGCTCCGAGGAGCTCGAGGCGTGGTGTCGGGAGCGCCTCGCCGGCTTCAAGGTGCCGCGGTTCTGGGAGTTCCGCGACGACCTGCCGCTGACCGCCTCGCACCGGGTCGAGAAGGCGAAGCTGTGAGCCTGACCGCGGACCTGCTGCTGACCAACGCCCGGGTGCGGACCCTGGACGGTCCCGGACGCGCTGACGTCGCGTCGGCGGTGGCCGTGCTGAACGGTCGGATCGTGGCCCTGGAGGACGTCCAGGCCCGGCGGGTCGTCGACCTCGGCGGCGCCGTCGTGGCTCCCGGCTTCCACGACGCCCACAACCACATGGCCTGGTACGGACTCTCGCTGGCCGAGGTCGACCTGCGCGTGCCCACGCTCGAGGCCCTGTACGACGCGGTCGCGGAGCGCGCGGCGCAGCTCGGTCCCGGGGAATGGGTCGTCGGAGCGGGCTACGACGAGAACAAGCTCGGCGGCCACCCGACGCGGGAGGCCCTCGACCGGACGGCGAGCGGGCGTCCGGTGTGGCTCAAGCACACCTCCGGCCATATGTGCACGGTCAGCAGCGCGGTCCTCGCCGAGCTCGGGATCGCCGACGCACCGGTCGAGGTCTCTGGAGGGCGCGTCGTGGTCGACGGTGCCGGGCGACCGACCGGGCTGCTGCAGGAGCAGGCCCAGCAGCTGTTGTCCCGGCTGGTCCTCCCGTACCCCGTCGCGACCCTCGTCGACGCGATCGAGCGGGCCGGACGGGTCTACCTCACCCAGGGCATCACCAGCGTCGTCGAGGCCGGGGTCGGGGGCGGCTGGATCGGCAAGAGCCCGGTCGAGGTGGCGGCCTACCAGCGGGCACGGGACACCGGGCGACTGCCCGTGCGCGTCGAGCTGATGGTCGCAGCCGACGCGCTGCGCCCACTGACGGCGCACGCCGACGACGGCGTCGTCCGCGGCCTCGACCTCGGCATCCGCTCCGGGCTCGGCGACGACCGCCTGCGGATCGGCCCGGTCAAGGTCTTCACCGACGGCTCCCTGATCGGCCACACGTGCGCGCTCACCGAGGACTTCGCCGACACGCCCGGTGCCCGCGGCTACCTGCAGGACGACGCGGCCGCGTTGACGAGGACGATCCTCGAGGCGCACTGCTCCGGCTGGCGGGTCGCCGCCCACGCCATCGGCGACGCCGCGATCGACCTCGTCCTCGACGCGTACGACGAGGCGCAGTCGCGCTGGCCGCGGCCCGACGTACGCCACCGGATCGAGCACTTCGGCGTGTCCCGCCCCGACCAGGTGGCCCGCGCGGCGGAGCTCGGCGTCGTACCGGTCCCCCAGGGCCGGTTCGTCGGCGAGATCGGCGACGGCATGCTGCGCGCGCTCGGCCCGGAGCGGGCCGGGTGGGCCTACCGCTACCGCTCGCTGCTGGCCGCGGGCCTGACGCCGCCCGGGAGCTCCGACAGGCCGGTGGTCGACGGCGCGCCACTGCTCGGCATCCACGACATGGTCAACCGGCTGACCGACTCCGGCATACCGCTCGGCCCCGAGGAGGCCATCAGTGGCCTGGAGGCGCTGACGGCGTACACGCTGGGGTCGGCGTACGCCTCGCACCAGGAGGACGAACGCGGGACCATCGCGGTGGGCAAGCGCGCCGACCTGGTGGTGCTGTCGGACGACCCGGCGACCGTCGATCCCGGGTCGATCCGCGACATCGCGGTGCTGGGCACCGTGCTCGGCGGAGAGGTGGTGCACGGTGACTGGTGACCGGAGGCTGGTCTCGGCCGCGACCCTGTCGGACTCCGAGCTCGCTTCGGTGCGGGCGATCTACGAGTCGGCGTTCCCGGAGGAGCTGACCGTGCCGTTCGCCGACCTGCTCGTGGACCGGCTGCTGGTGCGCGTCGAGCACGACGGGCCGAGCGGGTTCGCACTGGTGCGCGACCTGGGGACGACCGGGTGGACGTTCCTGCGCTACTACGCCGTGGGCCGGCGCGGTCGCGGCATCGGGTCGCTGATGTGGGCAGACCTCACCGAACGGCTCGCGGCCGAGGGCCGGACCCGCCTGGTGTGGGACGTCGAGGATCCCGACGAGCCGGGCCTCGACGCTGACCTCGTCGAGGAGCACCGGCGCCGGATCGTCTTCTACGAGCGCCTCGGTGGCCGGCTGCTGCCCGTCCGCGACTACTTCCCTCCCCACGACGACGGCCACGCTCCCGCCCTGCGGCTGATGGACCGGGCACTGCGACCCGGGGTCCCCGACGTCGACGTCCGTGCGCTGGTGGAAGGCGTCTACGAGCGGCGGTACGGCGTACCTCCCGACTCCCCCGTCGTTCGCCACACTCTCGTGGCCAGCGGGCTCGCCTGACAGTAAATCCTCTCTTTGGATGTTCGTTTGGCCGCAGATTCTGTGGCACCCTGAGGTGCATGAGCATCGAGACGTCGATCGCAGCCCTCGTCGAGGGCGAGACCGGGCAGCCCTACCCGTACCACCGGGTGACGCTCGTCGAGCCCGACTGGACCCGGTTCCCGGGGTGGCGGGACGTGACGGCCGCGGAGTGGGCGTCGGTGCAGTGGCAGCGCGCGCACTGCGTGAAGACCGTCCGGCAGCTGCGCGAGCTGCTGGGCGACCTCGTCGACGACCGCTTCTACGCCGACCTCGAGCGCGACCAGGCCGAACGGGCCACCATGTCGATGCTGGTGCCGCCGCAGATGCTCAACACGATGATGCCGAGCGCCGAGCCCGCCGGACCGGGGTCCCTGACCGACGCGTTCTACGCGGACCCGATCCGGCACTACATGCTCCCGGTGTTCAGCGACCGTCGTACCGACTGGCCGTCCCACCCGCACGCCACCCGCGACTCGCTGCACGAGCACGACATGTGGGCGACCGAGGGCCTGACCCACCGCTACCCCACCAAGGTGCTGGCCGAGCTGCTTCCGACCTGCCCGCAGTACTGCGGGCACTGCACCCGGATGGACCTGGTCGGGAACTCCACGCCGGCTGTCGAGAAGTTGCGGTTTGTGACCAAACCGCAGGACCGGCTCGGCGACATGCTCGACTACCTGCGCCGTACGCCGTCCGTCCGCGACGTGGTGGTCTCGGGCGGCGACGTGGCCAACATGCCCTGGCCGCGACTCGAGGCGTTCCTCACCTCGTTGCTCGAGATCGAGAACGTTCGCGACATCCGGCTCGCCACCAAGGCCCTGATCGGCCTGCCACAGCACTGGCTGCAGCCGGACGTCGTCTCCGGGGTGGCCCGGGTCGCGGACCTCGCCCGCTCACGCGGCGTCTCGCTGGCCATGCACACCCACGCCAACCACGCCCAGTCGATCACGCCGATCGTGGCGGAGGCCGCCGGCGCGATGCTCGACGCCGGGCTCCGCGACGTCCGCAACCAGGGAGTGCTGCTCAACGGCGTGAACGCCGACCCACACGCCCTGCTCGACCTGTGCTTCCGCCTCCTCGACGGCGCCCGGATCATGCCCTACTACTTCTACATGTGCGACCTGATCCCGTACTCGGAGCACTGGCGGGTCTCGGTCGCCGACGCCCAGCGCCTCCAGCACCACATCATGGGCTACCTCCCCGGCTTCGCCACCCCACGGATCGTCTGCGACGTCCCCTTCGTCGGCAAGCGCTGGGTGCACCAGCTCAGCGGCTACGACACCGAGCGCGGCATCTCGTACTGGACGAAGAACTACCGGACCTCGCTCGAGGCCAGCGACCCCGAGGCGCTCACGAGGACGTACGAGTACTACGACCCGATCCACACCCTCCCCGCCGCCGGCCGGGAGTGGTGGGAGCGGCACGGTCGGCTCGACGAGTCCGAGCTGCTCGCCGCCGAGGCCGCCGAAGCGTCGCGTCGTACGGCGGCTCTCCAGGCACACTGACGGGGGCTGCGCGCTCCGAAAGGAGTGCCGTTTGGTCACCAACGGCAATTCTGGGCGCCCAGAGTTGCCGCTGGTGACCAAACGGCAACACCTGGCTCAGCCGCTGACGGGCCGGTTCTCGTAGAACGTCGAGAGCACGATCGTCGTCCGCGTGGACACGTTCGCGGCGGAGCGGACCCGGGCGAGCAGCTCCTCCAGGTGCCGAGGGGTGGCGACTCGCACCTTCAGGACGTACGACTCCTCCCCCGCCACCGACCAGCACGACTCGATCTCCGAGACCTCGCGGAGGCGCTCGGGTGAGTCGTCGGGCTGGGACGGGTCGATCGGTCTGATCGAGATGAACGCCGTGAGCGGCATCCCGATCTCCTCGTGGTTGATCGTGGCGCCGTACCCGAGGATCAGGCCGCGCTGCTCGAGCCGCTTGACCCGCTGGTGCACGGCCGACGTCGAGAGTCCCGTGGCCTTGCCCAGGTCGGTGAAGGACATCCGTCCGTCGGCGGCCAGCAGGTCAAGAATCTTGCGATCGGTGGCTTCGACGTCGGATGGACTCACGGCCGACAGGGTAGCGATCATCGCCACTCCGCATGGCAGGATCCCGATGTGACCAGCCCGCAGACCGGCCGCCTGATGCTCCTCGACACCGCCTCGATGTACTTCCGGGCCTACTTCGGAGTTCCGCCGATCAGCGCGCCGGACGGCACCCCCGTCAACGCCGTACGTGGACTGATGGACTTCATCAGCCGGCTGGTCGACCAGTACGAGCCGAGCCACCTGGTCTGCTGCTGGGACAACGACTGGCGGCCGCAGTGGCGCGTCGACCTGGTGCCGTCGTACAAGGGTCACCGCGTGGTGGAGGAGCTCGAGTCGGCTCCGGACGTCGAGGTGGTCGAGGACGACCTGCAGGTCCAGATCCCCATCATCGTCGAGGTTCTCGACGCGTTCGGGATCACGGTGATCGGGCATGACGGCTACGAGGCCGACGACGTCATCGGCACGCTCGCGACGAACGCCGGCCAGCCGGTCGACATCGTCACCGGCGACCGCGACCTGTTCCAGCTCGTCGACGACGACGCCGACGTACGGGTCCTCTACATTGCTCGCGGCGTCGGGAAGCACGAGCGGATCACCAACCAGTGGGTGGTCGACAAGTACGGCATCGACGCCCGCCAGTACGCCGACTTCGCCACCCTGCGCGGCGACGCGTCCGACGGCCTCCCGGGGGTGAAGGGGGTCGGCGAGAAGACCGCCGCGACGCTCCTCCAGCGCTTCGGCGACATGGACGGCATCATCGCGGCCTCCGCCGATCCGGGGTCCGACCTCGCGCCCGGCCCCCGCTCGAAGATCAAGGCCGCGGCCGACTACCTCGCCGTCGCCCCGCAGGTCGTGGCCGTCGCCCGTGACCTGCCTCTCGACCGGAGGGACCTGCTGCTCCCACCGTCGCCGCGCGACCCGGCCAAGGTCGCCGAGCTCGCCGAACGCTGGGGCCTCGGCTCCCCCGCCGAGCGGCTGATCACGGCTCTGGGCCGCTGATCACCGGGCCCCTCCTACGGTGGGGTCATGGACAAGATCGCGATCGTCGGGGGTCACGGACAGGTGGCCCGGCACCTGCTGGTCGAGCTGCGCCGCACCGAGCACCGACCGGTGGCGCTGGTACGCCGCGAGGAGTACCGCGCCGACCTGGAGAATCGCGGCGCCGAGGTACGCCTGCTCGACATCGAGCAGCAGGACGCCGACGCCTTCGCCACCGCGTTCGAGGGCTGCAGGGCCGTCGTCTTCGCCGCCGGGGGCGGCCCGGACGGCAACATCGAGCGCAAGCGCACGGTAGATCTCGAAGGATCACTGAAGTCGATCGAGGGTGCCCGCAAGGCCGGCATCCGGCGCTTCGTGCAGATCTCGGCCATCGGCGTCGACCAGCCCCTCCCGGACGACACCGCGGACGTCTGGCGCGCCTACGTCGAGGCCAAGCGGGACGCCGACGCCGCGCTCCGCGAGAGCGGTCTCGACTGGACGATCATCCGCCCCGGCCGCCTCACCGACGACCCCGCCACCGGCCGGGTCACGCTTGCCCCCGAGGTCGACCGCGGCGACGTCACTCGTGCCGACGTCGCCGCCGTGGTCGCCGCCGTGCTGGACCACGACACCGCCGTCGGCCGGCAGTGGGAGCTCGTCGGTGGCGACACTCCCGTCCCGGATGCGATCCGGGCGCTGGCCGACGCGGGCTGACCTGCTCGGTCACCAGGTAGTGCCGTTTGGTCACCAACGGCACCAGATCGGCGTCAGAAATGCCGTTGGTGACCAAACGGCACCCCCAAGACGGGTGCTTACTCCTCAGCCAACCCCGAATACGCCACCACGCCCCGGCGGATCCGGCGCACGACCTCGCGGGCCGTCTCCCGCACCGGCGAGTCGCCGGCGGCATCGGCCACCTGGCCGGCGAGGTCGAGAAGCTGCTTCATCCACCGCACGAAGTCGCCGGCGGCGAGCTCGCTGGCGCTGAGCAGGTCGTCGAGCTCGTCGCCCTCGGCCCACCGGTAGGCCAGCCAGGCGAAGCCCAGGTCGGGCTGGCGGAGGTAGTCGAGCTTGTGGTCCTTCTCCAGGCGGTCGAGCTCGCCCCAGAGGCGGACCATCGCGCCGACGGTGTCCCGGACCGCGCCGCCGGGGACGCGGGGTGAGGAGGCGTCGTCAGGACGCCGCGCCTCGAAGACGAGCACGGACAGCACCGCGGCCAGCTCGGACGCGTCGAGCCCCTCCCAGAGCCCGTTGCGCAGGCACTCGGCGGCGAGCAGGTCGAGCTCGGAGTACAGCCGCATCAGGTGCCGCCCGCGCGGGGTGACGTCGTCGCCCGCGAGATAGTCGAGCGCCGTCAGCACGTCGCAGACCCGGTCGAACTGCCGGGCCACCGTGTTGGTGCGCGTCTCGACGCGCCGCCGCAGCGTCTCAGTGTCGCGGTGCAGCTTGAACCAGCGCTCGGCCCAGCGGGCGTGGTCCTCGCGCTCGGGGCACGCGTGGCACGGGTGCGCCTTCAGCTCCTCGCGCAGCCGCGACACCTCCTCGTCGGCACCCGAGCGGGCGAGCGACGAGCGCGGGTCGGACGTACGACGCCCAGGCGGCGGGGCCAGGTCGTGGGTACGCGAACGCAGCGCCGCTGCGAGGTCACGCCGCATCTGCGGGTTCCGGCCGTTGAAGCTCTTGGGGACCCGCAGCCGCGTCAGCGCCACCACCGGCGTCGGGAAGTCGATCATCGCGAGGCGCCGCGCCTGCCGGTCGGCCGTGACGACGTACGGCCGAGGCCCCTCCTCCGACCAGCCGGGATCGATGACGACGGCGTACCCCGCGAACTTGCCGGTCGGGACCTGGATGACGTCCCCGGGCCGGAGCTTGGCCAGCGACGCGATCGCCTCGTCCCGGCGGTCGGCCTTGCGCGCCCGGTTGGCGTCCTTCTCGACGTCGGAGATCCGGCGACGCAGGGCGGCGTACTCCATGAAGTCGCCGAGGTGACAGGTCGCCGCCTCCTGGTAGCCCTCGAGCGCCGTCTCCGCCTTGCGGACCTGGCGAGCCAGGCCCACGACCGCCTTGTCGGCCTGGAACTGCGCGAACGACTGCTCCAGCAGCTGCCGGGAGGTGTCGCGGCCGAACTGGTGCACCAGGTTCACGGCCATGTTGTACGACGGCCGGAAGGACGACCGCAGCGGGTAGGTCCGGGTGGAGGCCAGGCCGGCCACCTCCCGGGGGTTCATGCCGGGCTGCCACAGCACGACTCCGTGGCCCTCGGTGTCGAGGCCGCGCCGGCCGGCCCGGCCGGTGAGCTGGGTGTACTCCCCCGGCGTCAGGTCGGCGTGGGTCTCGCCGTTCCACTTCGAGAGCTTCTCGATGACCACGGTGCGGGCAGGCATGTTGATGCCGAGCGCGAGGGTCTCGGTCGCGAAGACGACCTTGCAGAGCCCGCGCAGGAACATCTCCTCCACGCACTGCTTGAAGGCGGGCAGCATGCCGGCGTGGTGGGCCGCGACGCCACGGGTCAGTCCGTCGAGGAAGTCGTGGTAGCCGAGGACGTGACGGTCCTCGTCCGGGAGGTGGCGGCAGGCGGCCTCGACGTACTCGTAGATCGTGTCCCGCTCCTCCGGCGAGGTGAGCCGGATCCCCGCGTTGAGCGCCTGCGTCACGGCCGCGTCGCAACCGACCCGGCTGAAGATGAACACGATGGCCGGGAGGAGTCCCTCCCGGTCCAGCCGGTCGATGACGTCCGCGCGGCTCGGGATCCACACCCGGCGCCCGTTGCCCACCTGGCGGGGTCCTCCACGGCGGTTGCGGTCGCGCGGCGACCGCCGGTCCTTGAGCTTGCTGGACGCCCAGTCGTCACGGGCGACCTTCATGAGCTCGTTGTTGACCGGGGCACCGTCCTTGACGAAGCCCGCGGCCGCGTCGACGTCGGAGTCGGCGAACAGGTCCAGCAGCCGCTTGCCCACCATCACGTGCTGGTAGAGCGGGACGGGCCGGCGCTCCTCCAGGATCGTGGTCGTCTCGCCCCGGACGGTGGCCAGCCACTCGCCGAACTCCTCGGCGTTGGAGACCGTCGCCGACAGCGACACCAGCGTGACGGACTCGGGCAGGTGGATGATCACCTCCTCCCACACGGCCCCCCGGGACCGGTCGGCGAGGTAGTGCACCTCGTCCATGATCACGAACCCGAGCCCCATCAGGGTGCGCGAGCCGGCGTACAGCATGTTGCGCAGCACCTCGGTGGTCATCACCACGATCGGCGCCTCGCCGTTGACCGTGATGTCGCCGGTCAGCAGGCCGACCTGCTCGGGACCGTAGCGGGCGACGAGGTCCTGGTACTTCTGGTTCGACAGCGCCTTGATCGGCGTGGTGTAGAACGCCTTGCGACCCGTCTCCCGGGCCAGGTGGATCGCGAACTCCCCGACGATGGTCTTCCCGGACCCGGTCGGCGCCGCGACCAGGACGCCGCGGCCGTCCTCGATCTCCCGACACGCCCGGAGCTGGAAGTCGTCGAGGGGGAACTCGTGCAGGTCCTGGAAGTCCTTCAGCACCGGGTGGTCCTTGTGCTGGCGGTACGCGGCGTACCGCTCCGACGGGGACAGCTCGTCGGTGCTCATACACCCAACCTACGCGAGCACGGTCAACGCTCCCGGGGCGCACTCGACCGTGAGCGGCAGCGGGCCGAAGCGCTCGCCGTCGGCGTACGTCACGATGCCCGGCGCCGCGATGGTCACGCTCCGCGCCAGGTGGTGCTCGTACGCCGGGTGCGTGGTGTGCGTGCCCTTGAAGAGCTTCGGGTAGGTCCGGACCAGCCCGGCCTTGCTCATCGGCTTGATGATCACCACGTCGAGGAGTCCGTCGTCGAGCTTCGCGCCCTCGGTGATCCGCAGCCCGCCCCCGAACGACGGGCCGTTGCCGACGGCGACCAGCATCGCGTCGGTGCGCAGCGGTACGCCGTCCAGCTCCAGCGTGTACGGCAGCGGCTCGAAGGTCCGCAGCTCGGCGACGGTGGCGAGGTTGTAGCGCATCTGCCCCCGCGGCCAGGTCATCCGGTTGGCCCGTTCGTTGACGACGGCGTCGAAGCCCGCGGCCAGGACCGTCACGAAGTACGTCGAGCCGCGGCGGGCCAGGTCGATCGTCCGGGTCCGTCCGGAGATCACGACGTCGGCCGCGGCCACCGGGTCCTTCAGCGGCAGATCGAGGTACCGCGCCACGTCGTTGCCGGTCCCGGCCGGGAGTACGCCGAGCGCCGTACCGGTCGTGGCGACCGCCTGCGCGCCGAGGTGGCACATGCCGTCTCCCCCGGCGACCACCAGCGCGTCGACGCCGTCGGCGACCGCGGCTCGCGCGAGGTCGAGCGCCTCGTCCGCGTCGCGGCCCTGGAGGTCGCGTACGGCGAGACCGGCCTCGCGCAGTCGCGGAAGCGCGGCGGCGCGCGCTCGCGCCCCCTTGCCCTTGCCGGCGGTGGGGTTCGTCAGGAGGGCGATCTCGCGGGGCACACCCGGAGGGTAGTGCTCCGTACGCCGCCGCGGTGCGCGACTCCGCTCAGCGCCGGCGTTCGGCCCCGATGCGCAGCAGGGCGGTGTAGTGCTCGGGCGAGGCGCCCACGGCCTTCGCCAGCCGGCTCAGCGCGTCGAGCACGAGGTCCGCGGTGAAGCCGGAGCCCGGCACGGTCAGGGTCAGACGACCGGCCCTGCTGACGACGTACACCTGACCGCTCCGCCAGGCCTGGTGGGCGCGCACCCGGACGCGGTCACTCGCGACCGGCTCGGGCCACGCGTCGTCGACCGCCAGCAGGTCGCAGGGCAGCTCCTGGCCGTTCCCCACCAGGGTGCCGCGCACGTCGTGCCCGCTGCGGACGCCCGACTCCGCCGACCAGGTCACGTCGCCGACGCCCAGCCACTCCGGCAGGTCGAACGGGTCGAGGTCCTCCAGCTCGGGCTGCACGTCAGATCGGGGAGATCTCGTCGTCGTCCCACTGCTCGGTGCTCTCCGCGCCCCGACCCCGCGCCCGGTCGACCAGCCGGGCGATGATCTCGGCCAGGATGAAGAGCAGCATCATCGGGATCGCGAGCATGAGCATCGAGAACGGGTCCGTCGACGGCGTGGCCACGGCCGCGAAGACGAAGGTGCCGACGATGATCCACGGCCGGTAGCGGCCGATCGCCTTGCCCGAGACGACCCCCGCGAGGTTCAGCATGATCACGAACAGCGGGATCTCCATCGCGATGCCGAAGACGAGCAGCATCCGGACGGTGAACGAGAAGAAGTCGCCGAACTCGACCAGGTTGGTGACGTCGACCGGCGTGAAGCCGACCAGCACCTCGATGCCCTTCGGCAGCACGTAGTAGCCGAGAGCCACGCCCGCGATGAACAGCGGACCCGCGATCGCCGCGAAGACGCGCGTCCAGCGCTTCTCGTTGGCGTGCAGGCCGGGGACGATGAAGCCCCAGATCTGCATGAGCCAGTACGGGCTGGATGCCACGATCGCCGCGACGCCGGCCAGCTTGAGCTGGAGCATCAGCGGCTGGGTGACGCCGCCGAGGACGAGCTCGGAGTTGACCTCGCCGCCGAGGGCGACCACGGCCTCGTCGTACGGGCGCCGGATCAGCTCGAGCAGCTCGTCGTAGAAGAACAGCCCGACGATGAAGAAGACGACCACGACGAGCGCGGAGCGCAGCAGCCGGGCTCGGAGCTCGCGCAGGTGGTCACCGAGTGCCATGCGGCCGTCGGCGCCGACCGGGTGACGGGGCTTGCCGCTGAAGAGGCCGAGGATCCCGGAGAGCGGGGCGGAGGACGCCACTGACCGCGTCAGGTCGTGGTGTCGCCGCGCCGCTGACGCTCGGTCTCAGCGTCGAGGTCGACCTGGTGGGCCTCGATCGAGCGCTGCTCGGGCGTCTTCTTGGACGACGTGTCGTCGTCCTCGTCGTCGAGCAGGCCCTTGGTCTCGGCCTTGAAGATGCGCAGCGCGCGACCACTGCCCCGGGCGAGCTCGGGCAGCTTGGTCGCGCCGAAGAGGAGCACGAGGACGGCCAGGATGATCAGCAGCTCGGTCGGTCCGAGTCCGGCGACGAAGGGGGTGGTCATGGTGTCCTCACAGACGATTGGGAGTCATGACCATCGTACGCCGGGTCATGAGTAGAGCCGCAGCGCGGCCTGTGCCGCCGCTGTGAACGAGTCGGTGAACTCTGCCGGTCGGACGATCGACGCGTACGGCGCCAACCTGAGCAGGAGCCGGTCCAGCCAGCGCCGGTCGGCCACCAGGAGGTCGACCTCGGTGCTGCCGTCCACCAGCGTCCGGACGTCCTCGACCGGGTAGTACTCGACCACCCACCGGGCCTGCGGGGCCAGCCGCAGGGTCACCCGGGTGGTCTCCTCGGACCTGGCGAACAGTCCGTCGGCGAGGTCGCGAGGGGCTTCGGGCTCGGTGCGGATCGGGTCGTCGAGGACCTCCGCCCGACTGATCCGGTCGAGCCGGAACAGCCGCGGCGCCTCGGCGCTGTGGCACCAGGCGTCGAGGTACGAGAACCCGTTGGCCGTCACCACGCCCCGCGGGTCGACCCGCCGCTCGGACTCCTCGTCGCGCGAGGGGACGTAGTAGGTCAGCAGCACCTGTCGGCGCCGGTCGGCCGCCTCCTGGAGACGGGTGGCCAGGAGTGCCTGGTCGGTGTCGGCGGCGTCCTGCCCGGGATCGATGCGGGGTACGTCGCTGCCCTCCGCTGCCGCCGCCTCCAGCTTCGCCAGCGCCCGGTCGACGATCTCGCGGGTCTCCGCGCCGGCGCCGTTGCGCAGCGCCCGCAGGGCCACGATCACGGCACTCGCCTCGGTCGGCGTGAGCCGCATCGGACGGGCGAGGTAGTCGGCGTTGGACACCCGGATCACACCGTCGCCGTCGGGGTCCTGGAGCGCGTCGAGGTCGACGTCGATCAGGTCGTCGGGATAGCCACCGGGGAGGCCGCACATGAGCAGGACCTTCAGGTCCGAGAGCAGCTGCCGGGGCGTGACGCCGAGGTCCCGGGCCGCCTCCTGGAGGGGCACCGGGCCGCGGACGTTGAGGTACGGGACCAGGGTCAGCAGCCGGCCGACCTGGTCCTTGGCCCCCTGCGAGGCGTTCACGACGCCACCGGCTCGACCGCCGCGCGCAGCCGGCCGACGACCGTCTCGCGCAGCTCGGCCGGACCCTCGACGTACACGTCGGCGCCGTAGCCGAGGATCTCGTCGGCCAGGCCGAGTCGGCCGCGGGTCACGATGACCCGGTCCCAGCCGGTCCGCTCGTCGGGTCCTCGGACACCGGGCTCCACGCTGTCGGCACCACGTCGCAGCGTGAGCCCGGCACCGGAGCGGACCAGCAGCGTCGCCCGCTCCAGCGTCGGCGCCGGAGCGAGCCGGCGGGCCACCTCCCGCACGTCGGTGCCGGGAGGTACGTCGTACGAGCCGGGCTCGCCGGCGCGGCGCGCCTCGCCCTGCACCCGGGAGAGACGGAAGACGCGCTCGTCGCCGCGATCGGTGTCGTAGCCGACGACGTACCAGCGCCCGGCGTACCGGGCCACGCCCCAGGGCTGCAGGTGGCGGGTGGTGCCGGTGTCCTGGCCAGGGCGGGCGTACTCGAACTCGACCGGGACGCGCTCCTGGGTGGCTTCCCAGAACACGTCGAAGGACGGCTCGTCGGCGCTGAGGCGGGGCTCGACGATGTCGAGGGCGGAGGTGTCGACGTCGACGCCGAGGGCGGTCAGCTTGCGGACCGCCTCCGTGGTCGCCTCGGCGAGCTTGGCGTGCTGCCAGACCCGGGTGGCGAGGCCGATGACCGCGGCCTCGTCGGCGAGCAGCCCGATCTCCGGCAGCGCGAACTCGTCGGCGCGGATCCGGTAGCCCGGCTCGTCGTCGAAGTACGCGTCCATGTGGCCGACCTCGATCGGCACACCCAGGCTGCGGAGCTCCTCCTTGTCGCGCTCGAACATCTTCTCGAACGCCTCGTCGGTCGAGCCGGGGTACAGGATCGAGCGGATCCGGTCCTTCGCCACGAAGTGGCGCTGGACGAGCAGCATGATCAGCAGGTTGAGCAGGCGCTCACTCTTGCGGACCCTCACGAAGCCATGCTCACTCGGCGGAGACGATGTCGACGACGAAGTAGAGCGTGCTGTTCGCCGGGATCTTCTCCTGGTCCTGCTCGCCGTACCCGAGGTCCGGCGGGATCTGGAGCAGCACGCGGCTGCCGACCTTCACCCCGGAGAGACCGTAGGTCCAGCCCTTCACGACCTCCTGCAGGGAGAACGGCACGGGCTCCTTGGAGTAGCTCTCGTCGAAGGGCCGCTTGGCGTCGTACACCTGACCCAGGTAGTTGGCGGTGACCGTCATGTCCTCGGTCACGACCGCGCCGGTGCCGCGCTTGACCACGCTGCGCAGCAGCTCGCCGTCGGCGGCGGGCTTCTTCACGCCGGCGAAGCTGAGGCGCTTGACGACGCCGTCGCGCTCGACGACCTTCGGCATCTGCGAGGCAGGGACCCGCTGCGGCTTCACCGGCTTCGGGTCGGCCATCAGGTCCGCGATCAGCAACACGGTGTCGCCGTCGCCGATGCCGAGTGCCGGCTGACCGTTCTCGCCGAACGCCTCCTCGGCGGAGCCGACGACCGCGACTCGCGACCCCTTGGTCTGCCCCTCGAGGGCCTTGACGAAGATCGGCGCGAGCTCCTCCTCGTCGACGGCGATCGGCTGCGCGCCACCACCCTCGGCGCCGTACGTCGAGTAAGCCTCGGTCTTGCTGAAGCCGTTGCCGACCCACAGGTTGGTGGTGACCGTCTCGCCCTTCGCGACCGGCTCGCCATCCCCCTCGACGATCGTCTTGACCTCGAGGTCGCCGGCCTCCATCTGGCCCTTCCAGGTGACCTCGGGCGCGGAGCCCTGCTCACCCGCGATCTCGACCGCCTCGAAACCCTGCGGTCCGTCGATGTCAGTGGGCTTCACCCCGTCGTCACCACCACACGCGGCGAGACCGAGGAACAGCACAGGGAGCAGGGCGGCCAGGGGCCGGTGCAGGCGAGAGGGCACGAGTTCAACCTTCGGGCGGGGGCGTGACGTTGCGGGCCAAACCCTAACCGGCTTGCCTGAGAAGTTGCTCAGAGCGTCCCCAGGTGGGTCGCAAGTTTGTGCCGTTTGGTCACCAACGGCACAAGTTCGCGCTCGATTCTGCCGTTGGTGACCAAACGGCAGCCCTCAGCGGACCCGAGCGACTCACATTCCGTCGATCAACCGCTGCACGCGCTCGTCGTACGCCCGGAACGGGTCCTTGCACAGCACCGTCCGCTGTGCCTGGTCGTTGAGCTTCAGGTGTACCCAGTCGACGGTGAAGTCCCGGCGACGCTCCTGGGCCTTGCGGATGAACTCCCCGCGCAGCCGTGCACGGGTGGTCTGGGGAGGCACCGACTTGGCCTCGAAGATCTTCAGGTCGGTGGTGACCCTGGCGACCCGACCACGCTTCTCGAGCAGGTAGTAGAGACCCCGGTCGCGGTGGATGTCGTGGTAGGCGAGGTCGAGCTGTGCGATCCGGGCGTGCCCCAGCGGAAGTCCGTGCTTGGCACGGTAGGCGTCGATCAGCTTCCACTTGATGACCCAGTCGATCTCCGTGTCGACCAGGCCAAGATCGTCGGACTCCACCGCTTTGAGGCCGCGTTCCCACAGGTCGAGCGCTGCTTCGATCGTCGGCGTACTGATCCCCCGCCGATCGACGAAATCGCGAGCCTTGGTCAAGTACTCCTGCTGGATGTCGAGTGCGCTGGCCTCACGACCGTTGGCGAGGCGGATCTTCCGACGACCGGTCACGTCATGCGAGATCTCGCGGATCGCCCGGATGGGGTTCTCCATCGTGAGGTCGCGCATCACCACGCCCTCCTCGATCATCCGGAGCACCAGGTCGCAGCTCGCGACCTTCAGCATCGTGGTCGTCTCGCTCATGTTGGAGTCGCCGACGATGACGTGCAGACGGCGGTACTTCTCCGCGTCCGCATGGGGCTCGTCACGGGTGTTGATGATCGGGCGCGACCGGGTGGTGGCGCTGGAGACGCCTTCCCAGATGTGCTCGGCACGCTGACTGACGCTGTACGACGCCCCGCGAGGCGTCTGGGTGATCTTCCCGGCCCCCACGACGATCTGTCGGGTGACCAGGAACGGGATCAGGATGTCCGCCAGCCGGCTGAACTCGCCCGCGCGGCTGACCAGGTAGTTCTCGTGGCAGCCGTAGGAGTTCCCCGCGGAGTCGGTGTTGTTCTTGAACAGGTAGATCTCGCCCGCGATGCCCTCGTCGTGCAGGCGCTGCTCCGCATCGAGCAGCAGCCCTTCGAGGACCCGCTCCCCGGCCTTGTCGTGCGTGACGAGCTCGGTGATGTCGTCACATTCGGGTGTTGCGTACTCGGGATGGCTGCCGACGTCGAGGTACAGACGCGCGCCATTGCGAAGGAACACGTTGCTGCTGCGTCCCCAGCTGACGACCTTGCGGAACAGGTATCGCGCGACCTCGTCCGGGCTCAGCCGACGCTGGCCCTTGAACGTGCACGTGACGCCGTATTCGTTCTCGATCCCGAAGATACGACGATCCATGACTGCAGACTACGGCGCTGGTGGTGGGAACGGGGGGACGAAGCCACACCTGGTTTGCGACGGTTGCCTGGGTGCCGTTTGGTCACAATCGGCACCCACGATCGGGACCGCCCACCTCACGACCACTGGACCACTCCCATCGCGCGGCGCCACCGGTTGAGAAGACGGTCCCGGCCGGCGACGTCGTAGAGGGATTCGCGGACGAGCGTTCGCCAACGGTCCAAGCGCAGATTGCGATGTGACCGGCGCAGGTCGCGATCGATCTCGTGCATGACCACGATCGGATGATTCAACAGGTCGTCCAAGGTGAAGCCCTTGCGCTTGTACGAGGTGCCCGACCAACCACGCTCGCGACGCAGATCCGAGCGGTGCTGACTCTTGTCCCGGTGCACGCCGCCGTCGTACTCATGCACCCAGTCGGTGCCGATGATCAGGAAGTCGACGCGGCCGATGAAGAGTCCGTCGGCGTCCACCAGGCTGACCTGAGGCTCAGACTCGATCTCCATCGCCGCGTGGAAGCACGCTAGAAGGGACTCGCCGGCAGACTCCCGCCGCGAGTGCGACAGCCCGTAGGCGGACGCCAGCACTTTGACCCCCGGCCGGCCGCTTCGGAGCAGGACCTGCATCCGGCGGTCATCGAGATGGTTCTGCCTACGGGCGGAGTCGATCATGATGACCAGGTCGAGGACTCCCAGGTCACGGGCCGCTCGCAGCAGAATCTCCTCAGGAGCATCGACCGGGTACCCGCCGGCGACGAAGTCGGAGCGCTTGCGGGTGAGCCGGGAGCAGATCAGCCCCTCCCGACGAGGTCGAGGATCGTTGCGATCGACGGCGGCGAACACCGGTACCTGCTCGGGAAGCTTCGGAAGCTCCCAGCCGAGGAGACGGGCAGCCGTCAGGTGGGTGAAGACGGCCGACTCGGGGAGCACTTCGCTCCACGCCGCGAGGTCACGACGAAACTCATCCTCAGCATCGAGGTTCGTAACGATCTTGAGGAACAGACCATGGCTGACCCGGCGGTACCTCTTGCTGCGCACGTGACCCCGGATCGGCATGTCGCCGCTCCGCTCTGGGCTCTCGTCAGCTCCGGCAGTCACGCCGCCAGCGTGGAGGCAATCATCGGTTCGCGAAAGCGCCGAGACTCGGCCTGTGGATGACAGTCTGAACTAGGGTCCGCTTCCGAACTGCCGGGGCGTTGCCGGGTGCGCCGTTTGGTCACCAACGGCGCCAGATCCGGGTACGGAACTGCGGTTGGTGACAAATCGGCACACCTTTCGAGGAGCGGCAGTGGAGCCTGCGGACCTACTGGTTCGGCCCCGATCCACCATCCGGGGGCGCGACGGGCGGCTCACCGGTGAGCGGGTCCTCCAGGGGGGCGATGTGGCCGCTGACCTGGTCGGTCGGGTCGGCGGGGTGATCGGCGCGGACGGCACTGGAGGCGGTGCCGGGGTCGTTGTCACCCGCTTCGGGGGGGTGAAGCGACCTCGGGGCCGCGTCCGCCGAGAAGGGTCTCCAGGCGGGCGGGCATCAGGCGGACGAACTTGCGCGGCCTGGCGCGGGTGCGGTCGAGGACGGCGACCTCGAGGTCGCCGACCGGGATCACCCGGTCCTCGGAGTCGGTGTGCCCGAGGGCAGCGACAGCCAGCCGGAGAGCGCCTTCGAGGGTCGCGCCGGCGGCGTACCGCTCCTGGAGGTACGCCGAGACGGACTCGGCGGCGCCGCCCATGACGGCGTACTGATGGACGTCGGCCACCTGCCCGTCGTAGGTCAGCCGGAAGATCTGGTCCTCGGCGGCGGTGTCGCCGATCTCTCCGACGAAGATCTCCACCTCGTACGGCTTCTCGCCGCCGCTGGAGAAGATGGTGCCGAGGGTCTGCGCGTAGGCGTTCGCGAGGCCGCGGCCGGTGACGTCGCGCCGGTCGTAGGCGTAGCCGCGCATGTCGGCGAGCCGGACGCCCGCGATCCGGAGGTTCTCGAACTCGTTGTAGCGCCCGACCGCCGCGAAGGCGATCCGGTCGTAGATCTCGGAGACCTTGTGCAGCGCCTGCGAGGGGTTCTCGGAGGCGAACAGGATTCCGTCGGCGTACTGGACGGCAACCACGGACCGACCCCGGGCGATGCCCTTGCGGGCGAAGTCGGCCCGGTCCTTCATCAGCTGCTCGGGCGAGACGTAGAACGGCATGCTCATCCGGACTAGGGCCTTTCGGTTGTCGAGCTTGTCGAGACACCGGGGAGCTCGGCGCGCGGGCCGTCGGGTGCGGACATCCTGCCCGCGATCATCCGGTCGGCGACCTCGGCCACCTCGGCATCGCTCAGACGTCGCCCGCCCTCTGCGGTGATCACCTGGATGACCGGGAAGATCCGGCGCGCGACGTCGGGTCCACCCGTCGCCGAGTCGTCGTCCGCGGCGTCGTACAGCGCCTGGACGACGGCCATCACGCAGTCGGCCTCGGAGAGATCCTCGCGGTAGAGCTTCTTCAGCGCACCGCGTGCGAACAGCGAGCCGGAGCCGACGGAGTGGAAGCCGTGCTCCTCGTAGCGCCCGCCCGTCACGTCGTAGCTGAAGAGCCGGCCCCGGCCGGCCTGCAGGTCGTAGCCGGCGAAGAGGGGTACGACGGCCAGGCCCTGCATCGCCATGCCGAGGTTGCCGCGGATCAGCGCGGCGAGCCGGTTGGCCTTGCCGTCGAAGGAGAGCGTGGTGCCCTCGATCTTCTCGTAGTGCTCGAGCTCGGTCTGGAAGAGCCGGACCATCTCGATCGCGAGGCCCGCCGTACCGGCGATGCCGACCGCGGACAGCTCGTCGGCCGGGAAGACCTTCTCGATGTCCCGCTGGGCGATGATGTTGCCCATAGTCGCGCGGCGGTCGCCGGCGAGGACCACCCCGCCGGCGAAGGTCGCACCGACGATGGTGGTGCCGTGCGGCGCGAGATCGCCGGCGTTGCCCTGGGGCACCGCACGGCGACCCGGGAGCAGGTCCGGAGCCTGGTCGGAGACGAAGTCGGCGAAGGACGAGGTGCCCGGCCGCAGGTAGGCGGCGGGCAGGCGCGAGTCCGTCACTGGCCGCCCTTCTGGATGAACGACTTCACGAAGTCCTCGGCATTGGTCTCGAGGACGTCGTCGATCTCGTCCAGCAGATCGTCGACGTCGTTGTCGAGCGCCTCCTTGCGCTCGGCAACATCGGTCTCGGGGACCGTCTCCACGGCCTCCTCGGTCTCCGAGCTCTTGCGCGGTTGCTTCTGCTCCTGTGCCATGCCTCGACCCTATCCACTCAGCGGGTGAGAGCGGTGAACAAGTCCTCGGCCGTCTCACTGCGGTCCAGCAACTCGCCGACGTGTGCCTTGCTCCCGCGCAGCGGGTCGATGGTCGGCACCCGTTGCAGCGACTCCCGGCCGGGGAGGTCGAAGATCACCGAGTCCCACGAGGCGGCCGCGACGTGCTCGGCGTACTTCTCCAGGCAGCGACCGCGGAAGTACGCCCGGGTGTCGGTCGGCGGGTCGTGCATCGCCGCGGTCACGGAGGCGTCCTCGAGGAGCCGCTCGATCCGGCCGCTGGCGACCAGGCGGTTGTAGAGGCCCTTCTCGGGGCGGATGTCGGAGTACTGGACGTCGATCATCTGCAGCTTCGCGTCGTCCCAGTCCAGGCCGTCGCGGTCGCGGTACTGCTGCAGCAGCTTCAGCTTGGCCACCCAGTCGAGCTCGCGGGACAGCGACATCGGGTCGCGCTCCAGCCGGTCCAGGACCGACTCCCAGCGAGCGAGCACGTCGACGGTCTGGGCGTCCGCGTCGGCGCCGTACCGGTCCTCGACGTACTTCTTCGCGAGGTCGAGGTACTCCAGCTGCAGCTGTACGGCGGTCAGCGTCCGGCCGTCGCGGAGCGTGATCGTCTCGCGCAGCGTCGGGTCGTGGGAGACCGCGCGCAGGGCCGACACCGGCCCGTCCACGCTCAGGTCGACCGAGATGAAGCGGTCCTCGATCATCGCCAGCACGAGAGCCGTGGTGCCGACCTTGAGGTACGTCGAGATCTCCGAGAGGTTGGCGTCGCCGATGATGACGTGCAGGCGGCGGTACTTCTCGGGGTCGGCGTGCGGCTCGTCGCGGGTGTTGATGATCGGGCGCTTCAGCGTCGTCTCGAGTCCGACCTCGACCTCGAAGTAGTCGGCGCGCTGGCTGATCTGGAAGCCGTGACCGCGCCCGTCCTGCCCGATCCCCACCCGTCCCGAGCCGGTGACGACCTGCCGGGAGACGAAGAACGGGGTCAGGTGCCGCACGATCTCGGTGAACGGCGTCGAGCGCCGCATCAGGTAGTTCTCGTGGGCGCCGTACGACGCGCCCTTGTTGTCGGTGTTGTTCTTGTACAGCAGGATCGGCGCGCCGCCGGGCATCTGGGCCGCCCGGCGTTGGGCGTCCAGCATCACCTGCTCCCCCGCCTTGTCCCAGCGGACGATGTCGAGCGGCGTCGTCACCTCGGGGGTCGAGTACTCGGGGTGAGCATGGTCGACGTAGAGCCGCGCACCGTTGGTGAGGATGACGTTGGCCAGCCCGAGGTCCTCGTCGGTGAGCTGGGTCGGGTCCGCCACCTGTCGGGCCATGTCGAAGCCCCGGGCATCCCGCAGCGGCGACTCCTCCTCGAAGTCCCAGCGGGCGCGTCGGGCGCGCACCGTGGCGGAGGCGTACGCGTTGACGACCTGGGAGGACGCCACCATCGGGTTCGCCAATGGCTGGCCGGGCACGGTGATGCCGTACTCGACCTCCGTCCCCATGACCCGCCTGACGCTCATGTGACGAGACTACGGGGCGCACGCGGGTTGGCGGGTGGAACCTCCGGGTAGGACGGCCCTCGTGTGGGGCAGGCTGACGGTCGCGGGTGCGCTGCTGGTCGGTGCGTCGCAGCTCATGGCCTCGATCGGGTACGACGAGCGCGCCGCTGAGGTACGTGAGCTGCGCAGCGCCGGCGGCGTCACGGTGGACGGCCGGCTCGTGGAGACGTTCGAGCGGGAGCGAACGCGACGCTCGCGGCGCTCCTCCTCGACGTACCCCGTGGTGTGCGGCGAGTACGCCTACCGAGTCGACGGAACCCGGTACACGCACCGCGAGTACGACCAGTGCGAGGACGACGCCGCAGCGCTTCCCGCGACCCTGCCGCTGCTCTACGACGAGAGCGATCCCTACGACGTCCACAACAACACCGACTCCTGGCTGGAGAGCCAGGACCGTCAGTCGGGAGCGGTGTGGTGGTTCCGGATCGGTGGCGGGCTCGTCGTCGCCCTCGGGGTCGCCGGCCTGGTGGCTCGGGCGAGACGGCGGTGGCGACGACGGCACCCTAGGCTCCCCACATGAGCGAGGACGGGGCGGCACGGGCCACAGCGGCGGCGGACTCGCTCGGGCTCGACTACGTGGTGACCCGGCACGGGCCGGTGCGCTCCCTGCAGGAGGCGGCATCCGCGCGCGGAATCGAGCCGCACCAGCTGCTGAAGACGATGGTCGTGCGAGTGGCCGAGGGCGACCACCGGTTCGTGCTGGTACCGGGCGACCGCGAGATCGCCTGGCCGAAGCTGCGGGCACTGCTGGGCGTGAGTCGGCTGTCCATGCCGAGTGCGGACGCGGCGTACGACGTGACCGGCTTCGTCCGCGGGACGATCACGCCGCTCGGTAGCCGTACGCCGCTCGCCGTGATCGCCGATGCGTCGATCGACGGGCGAGTGTCGATCGGAGCCGGCGAGCACGGCGTCGCGCTGAGCCTGGACGCCGCGGAGCTGGTCGGTGCGCTCGGTGCGACCGTCGCGGACGTGACGGAGCCCGCCACCTAGAGGTGGCGGGCTCCGGCGTACGGCGATCTAGAGGTACTGACCGGTGTTCGCGACCGTGTCGATCGATCGACCCGGCTCGGTGCCCTGCTTGCCGGTGATGAGCGTGCGGATGAAGACGATCCGCTCGCCCTTCTTGCCGGAGATCCGGGCCCAGTCGTCCGGGTTGGTGGTGTTCGGGAGGTCCTCGTTCTCCTTGAACTCGTCGACGCACGCCTGGAGCATGTGCGCGACCCGCAGACCGCGCTGGTCGTGGTCGAGGAAGTCCTTGATGGCCATCTTCTTCGCACGGTCGACGATGTTCTGGATCATCGCGCCCGAGTTGAAGTCCTTGAAGTACAGGACCTCCTTGTCGCCGTTGGCGTAGGTCACCTCGAGGAAGCGGTTCTCCTCGGTCTCGGTGTACATCCGCTCCACGGTCGCCTGGATCATCCCCGCCACGGTGGCATCGCGGTCGTTGCCGAACTCGGCGAGGTCGTCCGCGTGCAGCGGCAGGCCGGTGGTGAGGTACTTGGAGAAGATGTCACGCGCGGACTCGGCGTCCGGGCGCTCGATCTTGATCTTCACGTCGAGCCGGCCCGGGCGGAGGATGGCCGGGTCGATCATGTCCTCGCGGTTCGAGGCACCGATCACCAGGACGTTCTCCAGCAGCTCGACGCCGTCGATCTCGCTGAGCAGCTGCGGGACGATGGTGTTCTCGACGTCCGAGGAGACGCCCGAGCCACGGGTGCGGAACAACGAGTCCATCTCGTCGAAGAACACGATCACCGGCGTACCGCTGCTGGCCTTCTCGCGCGCGCGTTGGAAGACCAGCCGGATGTGGCGCTCGGTCTCCCCGACGTACTTGTTGAGCAGCTCGGGACCCTTGATGTTGAGGAAGTACGACTTCCCCTCCTGGCCGGTCTTGGCCGCGACCTTCTTGGCGAGACTGTTCGCGACGGCCTTGGCGATCAGGGTCTTGCCGCAACCCGGAGGGCCGTAGAGCAGCACGCCCTTCGGCGGCTTCAGCTGGTGCTCCTTGAACAGCTCGGGGTGGAGGTACGGGAGCTCGACCGCGTCCTGGATCTGCTCGATCTGGCCGCGCAGTCCACCGATGGACTCGTAGGCGATGTCGGGGACCTCTTCGAGGACCAGCTCCTCGACCTCCGACTTCGGGACCTTCTCGTAGACGTAGCCGGCCCGCGAGTCGAGGAGGAGGGAATCCCCCGCGCGGATGGTGTCGTTGCGCAGCGGCTCGGCGAGACGGACGACGCGCTCCTCGTCAGCGTTGGCGATGACGAGCGCCCGAGCCCCGTCAGCGAGCAGCTCCTTGAACATCACCACCTCGCCGACCTCCTCGTAGGCGAGGGCGGCGACCACGTTGAGCGCCTCGTTGAGCATGACCTCTTGGCCACGCCGCAGCGAGTCGAGCTCGACGGTGGGACTGACGTTCACCCGGAGCTTGCGGCCACCGGTGAACACGTCGACGGAGTCGTCGTCATTGCGCTGGAGGAAGGTGCCGAAGCCCGCCGGCGGCTGCGCCAGCCGGTCGACCTCCTCCTTCAGCTTCATGATCTGGTCGCGCGCCTCGCGCAACGTCTGGGCGAGCCGCTCGTTCTGGCTCGTGACCGCCGCGAGAGACCGCTGGGCGTCCGCCAGGCGCAACTCGAGGGCGCGGGAGCCGCCCGGACCCTCGGAGAGCCGGCGCCGGAGGTCGCCGACCTCGGACTCCAGGAAACGCACCTGGTGAAGGAGCTCCTCAGCGCTCGCGCCACCGGAGTTGGACTCTGTGCCGTACGGGCCGTCTGCAGTCATGTCAGCGCACCTCCTGTGTGTCTGCGACCCTACCCGCGAGCGGGGACAACGGAAGGGCACCGCCCACGGTGTTGATCACGATTTGGCACCGGGTCGGGTGCCGCGCGGGTTGCGGCCGGTGTTGCCGTTTGGTCACCAACGGCAACACCGGAGGCGTCAGCGATGCCGTTGGTGACCAAACGGCAAGGCGTTCAGGCTTCCGGCTCCTCAACAGGAACACCGGGCGGGCGGGGGCCGGTGTAGTCCGGGCCGTAGGCGCCGGGAGCCGGGCGGCGCTTCTTCAGCGGCGGACGCTGACCGGGAGCCATCCGGCGGGCGGTGACCAGGAACGCCGTGTGGCCGATCATCTTGTGGCCCGGGCGCACCGCGAGCCCCTCGACGTGCCAGTCGCGCACCAGCGACTCCCAGGGCTGGGGCTCGGTGAAGCCGCCGTGGAGGCGGACCGTCTCCACGAAGCGGGAGAGCTGGGTGGTGGTGGCGACGTACGCGCACACGATCCCGCCGGGGCGCAGCGCGTCGGCGGCGGCATCCAGGCACTCCCAGGGGGCGAGCATGTCGAGGATGATGCGGTCGACCCGCTCACCCGAGGCGGGGAGCGCCTCGGCGAGGTCGCCGAGGGTCAGCTGCCAGGCGGGGTGGTCACCGCCGAAGAACTGGGTGACGTTGCGTCGCGCGACGTCCGCGAACTCCTCGCGACGCTCGTACGAGGACACCCGACCGGAGGGTCCGACGGCGCGCAGGAGTGAGCAGGTGAGGGCGCCCGAGCCGACGCCGGCCTCGACGACGTGCGCGCCGGGGAAGATGTCGGCCATCGCGACGATCTGCGCCGCGTCCTTCGGGTACACCACGGCCGCACCGCGGGGCATCGAGACGACGAACTCGGACAGGAGCGGGCGGAAGATGAGGTACTCACCGCCGGCGGAGGAGACGAGGGTGAAGCCCTCGTCCCGGCCGATCATGTCGTCGTGTTCGAGGTGGCCACGGCTGGAGAAGAACCGCTTCCCCGGCACGAGCTCGAAGTTGTGTCGCCGGCCCTTCTGGTCGACCAGGCGCACCCACTCCCCGGCCCGGAGGGGGCCACGGTGCACGCCCGACCACGCCTCGGGTGCGACGTCGGGGTCTACGGGACGGTCGGCGGGCTGATCGGCACTCTCGGACACGACCGAGAACCCTAGTGGGCGGCCTCGCGGAACGCCCGATCGACGTCGGCGGTCGCGAGTACGCCGTACACGGAGCCATCCTCCTCGACGAGGAGGTACTCCGCCGCAGGCGTGCGGTTGATCGCCATCACCAGCTCCTCGCCACCGATCCCGACGGGCAGCTGCAGGCCCGGGACCAGCGAGCGGGCGACAGCTGAGACGGGCACCCACGGACGCCGCTCGACAGGTGTCGCGAGCAGCGCCGCCTCGTTGACCACGCCCACCGGCTGTCCGGCCGTCGTGACCGTGACGATCCCTCCGGCCTCCGCGTCCTGCGCGCGGCGTACCGCCTCGGCGAGCGGGAGGTCGGCGGGCACCGCGAGGGTACGGCGGGCGAGGTTGCGCGCCACGAGCGCCGGAAGACGCCGGCGGACCTTGGCCCCGGTGATGGCGGCGGTCGACCCGGACCAGAGGAACATGGCCACGATCAGGGCGAGCGCGAAGTCGAGCAGGTCGGGCGTGACACCGAGGAGCGGCTCCTGGAACAGCGGCCAGGACAGCGCGGCCAGGGCGGTGACACGCCCGCCCCAGCCGGCGACGACGGTGCCGCGATGCTGGTCACCGCTGGCGCCCCACACGGCGGCCTTCAGGACCCGGCCGCCGTCCAGCGGCAGGCCCGGAATCAGGTTGAGTACGCCGACCAGGAGGTTCGCGCCGGCCAGCCCCTCCAGTCCGAGGCGGATGAGGCCCTCGGGTTCGGTGAGCAGCGCCGCGAAAGCCGCGATCCCGACCGCCAGCGAGGTGAGGGGTCCGACGACGGCGATCCAGAACTCCTGGCGGGGCGTCTTGGCCTCGCCCTCCACGGAGGTCATCCCGCCGAGGAAGTGCAGCGTGATCGAGTTGACCGGGAAGCCGAGCCGTCGGGCGACCACGGCGTGCGACGCCTCGTGGAGCAGCACGGAGAGATAGAGGATGACCGCGAACGCGAACCCGGCGACGTACTTGCCGGCGCCCAACCCCGGAGAGACCTGCTCGACACGCGGTGCCATGACGACGGCGATCAGGCCGGCGACCAGGAACCACGAGGAGCTCACCAGGACGTCGCTGCCCGCGATCGTGCCGACCTTGAACGTGCCCGGGGGGCGAGGTTGTTGCTCCGACACCCGTCGAGGCTATCCGACGGGTCGGACTGTCCGTGGCGTCGCCTAGGGTGCGGCAGGTGAGCGTGGACCAGGAATCCCCCGCGGATCGGGTCTCGACCCCGGTCGACGGTGTCGAGGTCCTGGGCGCGCTGTCCCCGAGCCGGGCAGGCGACTTCCTGACCTGCCCGCTCCTCTACCGGTTCCGCACGGTCGACCGGCTGCCCGAGCCCCCCTCGCCCGATGCGGTCCGCGGCACCGTCGTGCACAAGGTTCTCGAGGACCTGTTCGACCTTCCGGCCGAGCAGCGCACGCCGGAGCGGGCCGGCCAGATGGTGCTGCCGGCCTGGGAGCGACTCGTCGAGCTGGAGCCCGAGGTCGCGGACATGCTCGGCGACGAGGGACCCGACGTGACGGCGTGGCTGGCGTCCTGCGCGACCGTCCTCGAGCGCTACTTCACGCTGGAGGATCCCCAGCGGCTCGAGCCCGCGGAGCGCGAGCTGTACGTCGAGAGCCTCCTGGACTCGAAACTGCTCCTGCGGGGCTTCGTCGACCGGGTCGACATCGCCCCCGACGGAGCGATCCGCCTGGTCGACTACAAGACCGGTCGGGCGCCGGCGCCGGGGTTCGAGGCGAAGGCGCTCTTCCAGATGAGGTTCTACGCACTCGTCGTCTGGCGCACTCGAGGCGTCGTCCCGGCCATGCTGAGGCTGGTCTATCTCGGCGACGGGGAGATCATCAGCTACGTCCCCGACGAGCAGGACCTACTGGCGACCGAGCGGAAGGTCGAGGCCATCTGGCGGGCCATCCGCACCGCCGAGGAGACCGGCGAATGGCTGCCGCACCGCAGCAGGCTGTGCGGCTGGTGCGCCCACCAGGCGATCTGCCCCGAGTTCGGAGGCACTCCCCCGCCGCTGCCCGCGCCAGAGCTTCCGGCCGATGTGGCGCTGCCCGAGACGCCCTGAGTCACCTCAGGCCGGCGAGCGGGCGAAGAGCATCAAGAATCCGCACCGGGCGCAGCGGTTCGCCTCGATCGTGAACCGCTGCTTGCCCAGCCGGCGCGCTCCTCCGAAGAGACCCCGCTCCAACGGACCCGGGATCCAGCGCGCATAGCCCTGGGACGACTCTCCGGCGTCCTCGACGAACCCGGGCTCCAGGGACTCCGCTCCACAGGCGCTGCACGCGGGTTCCGCGGGCGTCGAGGGTACGGACTCGTAGCTGCTCATGCCGCCGATCCTGCCCGGTTTGGGCGCAGTCCGGGGCCGGAACGCTGACCTGCCGGGTTCACCGGATCCGCATTGCACCGAGGTCGGCCGGCGCGAGTCCCTCCAGGCTGTCACGGAAGACGCGGCGCGGGCCGTCGAGGATCGGTACGTGGTTCTCCACGACCAGCACGGTGCAGCCCGCCGCCTCGGCCGACTTCGCACCGGTGTTGGAGTCCTCGATCGCCACACAGTCCTCGGGACGTACGCCGAGCGCGGCTGCCGCGGTGAGGTACGGCTCCGGATGCGGCTTGCCGAACTCCACCTGGTCGCCGGTGACGATCACGCGGAACGTCTCCGGCGGCAGCTGGGCCAGGATCGGCGCGACGAAGCGCTCGTACGACATCGTCACGAGGGCACACCGGACCCCGGACTCGGCCAGGGCCTGGAGCAGCTCCCGCGCCCCCGGTCGCCACGGCACCTCGTCCTCGACGCGCGACACGACTCCGTCGAGCAGCCGATCGACGATCTCCTCCGGCGGCAGCGGGACCCCCATGTGCTCCTTGATGTAGCGAGCGGAGTCGATCAACGAATTGCCGACCAGGTTCATGGCGTGCGCCGTCGACCAGGTGCCGCCGTACTCGTCGGCGAGCGCGTGCTCGGTATCGATCCAGTACGGCTCGGTGTCCACCAGGGTGCCGTCCATGTCCCAGAGGACGGCGGCGGGCAGGTCTCCCGGGGGTGCCGTTTGGTCACCAACGGCACTCCCGGGGGCGGATTCCGTGCCGTTGGTGACCAAACGGCACCCCTCGGCAGCAGCAGACGGCTCAGTCATCCGGGTCGTAGCCCAGGTTCGGGGAGAGCCACTTCTCGGCCTCGGCGAGCGTCCAGCCCTTGCGCTCGGCGTACGACGCCACCTGGTCGCGACCGAGGCGTCCGACGACGAAGTACTGCGACTCGGGGTGGCTGAAGTACCAGCCGGACACCGAGGCGCCGGGCCACATCGCCATCGACTCGGTCAGCTCGATGCCGGTCGCCGCCGTGACGTCGAGCAGGTCCCACAGGGTCCGCTTCTCGGTGTGGTCGGGGCAGGCGGGGTAGCCGGGGGCGGGGCGGATGCCGACGTACTTCTCGGCGATCAGGTCCTCGTTGGACAGCTCCTCCGAGCCGACGTGCCCCCAGAACTCCGTGCGCACGCGTTGGTGCAGACGCTCGGCGAAGGCCTCGGCGAGGCGGTCGGCGAGCGACTCGATGAGGATCGCGTTGTAGTCGTCGAGGTCGTCCTTGAACGCTTGCACCCGCTCCGGGAGCCCGATGCCGGCCGTGACGGCGAACGCCCCGACGTGGTCGGCGAGACCGGTCGACGCGGGGGCGACGTAGTCGCCGAGCGAGCGGTTGGGGATGCCGGCGCGGTGCTTGCCCTGCTGGCGCAGGTGGTGGAGACGGGTCAGCTCGGTCGTGCGCGCGTCGTCGGTGTACAGCACGGTGTCGTCGCCCTCCCCCGCGGCCGGGAAGAAGCCGAAGACCGCGCGGGCGGTGAGCCACTTCTCGGCGATGATCCGGTCGAGCATCTCCTGGGCGTCGTCGTACAGCTTGCGCGCGGCCTCGCCCGACGTGGGGCTGTTGAGGATGTCGGGGAACTTGCCCTTCATCTCCCAGGCGTTGAAGAACGGCTGCCAGTCGATGTACTCGCGTAGCTCGGCGATGTCGTAGCCGTCGAGCACGTGCACGCCCGGGTCCCGCGGCGCGGTCGGGGTGTACGACGACCAGTCGATCGGCGAGGCGTTCGCGACGGCGTCGGCGTACGACAGCTGCGGCCGGTCGCTCTTGGCGGCGTGCCGGGTGCGCAGCGAGTCGTAGTCGGCCTTCAGATCGGTGAGCAGCTTCTCGCGACGCGTCTCGTGAAGCAGCGCCGCGGCGGTCGGCACCGAGCGCGAGGCGTCCTTCACCCAGACCACCGGGCCGTCGTACTTCGGGTCGACCTTGACGGCGGTGTGGGCGCGCGAGGTCGTGGCACCGCCGATCAACAGCGGGATCTCCATCCCAAGGCGCTGCATCTCGCTGGCCATGGTGACCATCTCGTCCAGCGACGGGGTGATCAGGCCGGACAGGCCGATGATGTCGGCGCCGACCTCCTGGGCGGTGTCGAGGATCTTCTGCGTGGGGACCATCACGCCGAGGTCGATCACCTCGTAGTTGTTGCACTGCAGCACCACACCGACGATGTTCTTGCCGATGTCGTGGACGTCGCCCTTCACGGTCGCCATCACGATGGTGCCGTTGGTGTCCTTCTGGGTGGCGAGGGCGGGGTTGGCCACCTTCTCCTGCTCGATGAAGGGGATCAGGTAGGCGACGGCCTTCTTCATCACCCGGGCGGACTTCACCACCTGCGGGAGGAACATCTTGCCCGCGCCGAACAGGTCGCCGACGACGTCCATGCCGTCCATCAGCGGACCCTCGATGACCTCGATCGGCCGGCCGCCGCGGGCCGCGATCTCCTGGCGGAGCTCCTCGGTGTCGCCCTCGACGTAGGCGTCGAGGCCCTTGACCAGCGCGTGCGTGATCCGTTCCCCGACGGGCAGCGTGCGCCACTCCTCGGTGGCCGCCTCGACCTCGGCGCCCTTCTTGTTGTGGGCCTCCGCGATCTCCAGCAGTCGCTCGGCAGCGTCCGGGCGCCGGTTGAGGATGACGTCCTCGATCCGGTCGCGCAGCTCGGGCTCCACCTCGCTGTAGGGCACCAGCGCCCCCGCGTTGACGATGCCCATGTCGAGACCGGCCTCGACGGCGTGGAAGAGGAACACCGCGTGGATGGCCTCGCGCACCGGGTTGTTGCCCCGGAAGGAGAAGCTCACGTTGGAGATGCCGCCGCTGACCTTGGCACCGGGCAGGTTGGCCTTGATCCAGCGGGTCGCCTCGATGAAGTCGAGGCCGTACGACGCGTGCTCCTCGATGCCGGTCGCGACCGCGAAGACGTTAGGGTCGAAGATGATGTCCTCGGCAGGGAACCCGACCTCGTCGACGAGGATCCGGTACGCGCGCTCGCAGATCTGCTTGCGACGCTCGATGTTGTCGGCCTGGCCGTCCTCGTCGAAGGCCATCACGACCGCGGCCGCGCCGTACCTCTTGACCAGGCGGGCCTGCTCGCGGAACGTCTCCTCCCCCTCCTTCATGGAGATGGAGTTGACGATGGCCTTGCCCTGGACGTTCTTCAGACCGGCCTCGATCACCTCCCACTTGGAGGAGTCGACCATCACCGGCACGCGGCTGATGTCGGGTTCGCTGGCGATGAGCTTGGTGAAGCGGTCCATGGCCGCGACGCCGTCGATCATGCCCTCGTCCATGTTGACGTCGATGACCTGCGCGCCGTTCTCGACCTGCTGGGCGGCGATCGACAGCGCGGTGTCGTAGTCGCCGGCCTTGATCAGGTTGCGGAACTTGGCCGAGCCGGTGATGTTGGTGCGCTCGCCGATGTTCACGAAGAGGCTGTCCTCGGTCACCGTGAACGGCTCCAGCCCGGACAGGCGCATAGCCGGTACGACGACCGACGGCTCGCGGCGCTGCTTGCCCGCGACCTCCCGCGCGATCGCGGCGATGTGGTCGGGCGTCGTGCCGCAGCAGCCGCCGACCAGGTTCACGAACCCGGCGTCGGCGAACTCCGCGACCACCGCCGCGGTCTCGTCGGGAGCCTCGTCGTACTCGCCGAAGGCGTTGGGCAAGCCGGCGTTGGGGTAGCAGGACACGAACGAGTCGGCGACCCGCGCCATCTCGGCGATGTAGGGGCGCATCTCCTTGGCCCCGAGCGCGCAGTTGAGGCCGACGGCGAGCGGCTCGACGTGGCGCACGGACGCCCAGAACGCCTCGGTCACCTGGCCCGACAGCGTGCGGCCGGAGGCGTCGGTGATGGTGCCGGAGATGATCACCGGCCAGCGACGTCCACGCTCCTCGAAGAGCGCCTCGACCGCGAAGATCGCGGCCTTGGCGTTCAGGGTGTCGAAGATCGTCTCGATCATGATCAGGTCGGAGCCGCCGTCGACCAGACCGCCGGTCGACTCGAGGTACGCCGCCACCAGCTCGTCGTACGAGACGTTGCGGGCTCCGGGGTCGTTGACGTCCGGTGAGATGGATGCGGTCCGGGTGGTCGGGCCGAGCGCTCCGGCGACGTACCGGGGCTTCTCCGGCGTCGCGACCTCGTCGGCCACCTCCCGCGCCAGGCGGGCGGCCGCGAAGTTCAGCTCGTAGGCGAGGTCCTGCATGCCGTAGTCGGCGAGCGAGACCGCGTTCGCGTTGAACGTGTTGGTCTCGATGATGTCGGCGCCGGCCTCGAGGTACTCGCGGTGGATGCCCGCGATGATGTCGGGCTGCGTCAGGGTGAGCAGGTCGTTGTTGCCCTGCAGGTCGCTGGGCCAGTCGGCGAAGCGCTCCCCGCGGTAGCCGGCCTCGTCGGGACGGTCCCGCTGGATCGCCGTACCCATCGCGCCGTCGAGGACCATGATCCGCTCGCGCAGTGTCTCGGTCAGCGCCTGCGTGCAGTCGGGGCGCGGCCGGGCCTCGAACCGGGTGTCGTCACTCTGACCACTCACGGTGACTCCTCTCGGGCCGGGTGCGAACGGCTGTTCTCCACCCTAGGAACCAATGTCCACGTGGTGGACGGTCTTCTCAGATCGTGACACCTCCCCGGGAGCCGGGCGAAATCCCGGGCCGTGACTAGGCTGGACGGGTGATCGAGATCGAGGAAGCCCCGGACCTGGTCGACCCCGTGGTGATCGCCGCCTTCGAGGGCTGGAACGACGCCGCGGACGCGGCCTCGTCCGTGGTCGACCACCTGATGAAGGTCTGGAACGCCCGCGTCGTCGGGGCCATCGATCCCGAGGACTTCTACGACTTCCAGGTCAACCGTCCCGTCGTGGGCAGCGACGAGCACGGGCACCGCCGCCTCACCTGGCCCAGCACCCAGATCGCGATCGCCAGCCCGCCCGACCTCGACCGCGACGTCATCCTGCTGCGCGGGATCGAGCCGAACATGCGCTGGCGCCAGTTCTGCGCCGAGCTCCTCGCCGCCTGCGACGAGCTCGGCGGCGAGCTCGTCATCACCCTCGGCGCCCTGCTCGCCGACACCCCGCACACCCGACCGATCCCCGTCACCGGCACCGCGACCGAGGTCGAGCTCGTCGACCGCCTGAAACTGGAGCAGTCGACGTACGAGGGACCGACCGGCATCGTCGGCGTCTTCCAGGACGCCTGCGTGCGTCTCGACATCCCGGCGGTGTCGTACTGGGCGGCCGTCCCCCACTACGTCGCCCAGCCGCCGTGCCCCAAGGCGACACTGGCGCTCATCGGCCAGCTGGAGGACCTGCTCGAGGTCAGCATCCCGCTCGGCGACCTCCCCGAGGACGCCCGTGCCTGGGAGCGCGGCGTCGACGAGCTCGCCGAGGAGGACGAGGACGTCGCCGACTACGTGCGTGCGCTGGAGGAGACCCGCGACACCACCGACCTCCCCGAGGCGTCGGGTGAGGCGATCGCGCGGGAGTTCGAGCGGTACCTGAAGCGGCGGCAGGACGAGGGCTGATCCCTCACCGGTCGGTGTTGCCGTTTGGTCACCAACGGCAACCCTGAGCCGCCAGAACTGCCGTTGGTGACCAAACGGCAGCCACTCTGAACGCGTTCAGGCGGGCAGCCCGAAGGTCAGAGCGCGAGGCCCAGGGCTGCGTCGAGGACCGCGTGTACGGCGAGGGCGGCGTCGGGGTCGCTGGTGTCGGCGAGACCGTCGGTGCCGAGGGTGGCGCTGACCCAGGCGTCCACGGCGGCGACGGCGCGGGGGGCGTCGAGGTCGTCGGCGAGGGCGGCAAGCACCTCGGTGACCACCGGGGCCGAGGCTGCGCCGGCGCCGAGGGCGAGGGCGCGGCGCCAGTCGGCGAGGGCGTCGACGGCGTCCCAGAGCTCGGCGTCGGTCCACTCCCAGTCGGAGCGGTAGTGGTGCCGCAGGAGCGCGAGCCGGATGGCCATCGGGTCCACGTCGCTGTTGCGGAGCGCGGAGACGAAGACCAGGTTGCCCCGCGACTTCGACATCTTCTCGCCGTCGTACGCGACCATCCCTGCGTGGGCGTAGACCTGCGCGAAGGGCGTGCCGGGCACGGCCACCTGGGCGTGGCCGGCGCACATCTCGTGGTGCGGGAAGACCAGGTCGCTGCCGCCGCCCTGGACGTCGAAGTTGCCGCCGAGGTGGTGCATCGCGATGGCCGCGCACTCGATGTGCCAGCCGGGTCGGCCGGGACCGAACGGGCTGGGCCAGGACGGCTCACCCTCCCGGGCGCCACGCCACAGCACGCAGTCGAGCGGGTCCTTCTTCCCCGGGGTCTCCGGGTCGCCGCCGCGCTCGGGGAAGATCCGGAGCATCTCCTCGCGGTCCAGGCCCGACTCGGCGCCGAAGGCGGGGTCGGCGGTCACCGACATGTAGAGGTCCTGGTCGACCCGGTAGACCGCGCCGGCGGCCTGGAGCCGCTCGATGAGCTCGACGGCCAGCGGGATCGACTCCACGGCGCCGACGTAGTGAGCGGGCGGCAGCACCCGCAGCGCCGTCATGTCCTGGCGGAACAGCTCGGTCTCGCGCTCGGCCAGCTCGACCCAGTCCACCTTGACCTTGGTCGCGCGCTCCAGCAGCGGGTCGTCGACGTCGGTGACGTTCTGCACGTAGGTGACCTCGTGGCCGGCGTTGCGCCAGGCCCGGTTGAGCAGGTCGAACCCGAGGTACGTCGCGGCGTGGCCGAGGTGGGTGGCGTCGTACGGCGTGATGCCGCAGACGTAGAGCCGCGCCGGGCCGTCGGGACGGGTCGTGACCCGCCCACCGCTCGCCGTGTCGTGGAGCGACACGGGCGGACCCGCCACCGGCAGGGAAGGGATCTCCGGGGAGGGCCAGGCACGCATGCCTGAACTCTAGAGGAGGCCCGTCAGAACGGCGGCCACGGGATGGCGGGGTACTCACCGCGCGGCGCCGGCATCACGCCGTGCTCGGCCAGTCGGCGGCACCGGCGAGCGAACGCGTCGATCTCCCGGTCGGTCAGCAGCGGCGCCAACGCGTCGCCGAGCTCGCCCCGGACGGACTCCCCCAACGCGCGCACGGCCTCGAGCTCGTCGTCGAGGAGCGGCTCGCCCAGCCAGCCCCACAGGACGGTCCGCAGCTTGTGCTCGGCGTGGAAGGCGATGCCGTGGTCGACGCCGTACCGGTGTCCCCCGGCCATCGCCAGCACGTGCCCACCCTTGCGGTCGGCGTTGTTGACGACCACGTCGAAGACCGCCATCCGGCGCAGCGGCACGCTGTCCTCGTGCACCAGCGAGACCGGCAGGTCCCGCCCGTCGATCCCGTCGAAGACGTGCCGCCAGCCGGGCGGCACCTGTCCCTCCGGCACCAGGATCACGGCGTCCTGGCCGCCGTCGACCTCCTGCCAGCGCTGCACCATGCCCCAGCCGTGCGGGCCGTCGCGCAGCCAGGTCTGGGGTACGACGTCCCAGCCGAGCGCCTCGGAGACGAGGTACGCCGCCCGCTCCCGCCCGGCCAGGTCGCCGTCGGGGAAGTCCCACAGCGGTCGCTCGCCGGCGACCGGCTTGTAGACGACCTCGAGGGGGCCGTCCTCGGCGGCGATGGTGCCGAGGAACGTCGCGTTGGAGGCGGGCATGATCCGCCCGGTGAGGACCAGCTCCCCCTCGAGCAGGTCCGTCGCCGGCTGCGTCACGGGTCCCGTCTGCGGAAGCCGTTGGCCCGGACGCACAGGTGCCCGTCGGGGTCGATGGGGTTGCCGCAGAACGGGCAGCTGGGACGCCCGGCGTCCAGCACCTGCGCGCTGCGCTTGACGAAGGCCCGGGCCGCGCCCGGGGTGAGGCGCACGACGAGGACCTCGTCGGGCTCCGGCTCGATGATCTCCTCGTCGAGCTGGTCGGGGGTCACGACCGCGGCCTCGCTGAACGGGAACACCTCGATCACGACGCGCTCGTCGGCGGGATCCCACGACAGGGTCATCGTGCCCGCGCGGAACTCCTCCTCGATCGGCTGCTCCAGCGGAGCGGTGTCGTCGAGCCCGAGCGGCGCCACGGCCGGGATGACCGTCGCCAGCTCGTCGCTGGACATCACGTCGTCGAGCAGCTCGTCGACCCGCTCGGCCAGGGCCGCGACCTGCTGCTTCTCCAGGGCGACGCTCACCAGCCGGGCACCGCTGCGCGCCTGCAGGAAGAAGGTCCGGGAGCCGGGCGGACCGACCGTGCCGGTGACGAAGCGCTCCGGCGGGTCGAAGCCGTGGACGAGAGGCATGTGACTCACCCTATGACCGCGCCCCTGAGGCCGGAACAGGGCCGGCCCCACCGCCCACCGCCGCGTCGGAGGTACGCCGGCGCCGGCCGCGCTTGGCGCCCTTCGGCGGAGCCAGCCAGCCCAGATCCCCGTCGTGGGTGTTGGTGGCGAGCACGTAGGGCCTGGTCTCGGTGTAGCGGACGATCGAGACCGACGCCGGGTCGACGTTGAGGCGCTGGAAGAGGTCGAGGTGCATGCCGAGCGCGTCCGCGAGCACCGACTTGATGATGTCGCCGTGGCTGACGGCGACCCAGACCGCGCCGGGGCCGTGCTCGGCCTCGAACGCCGCGTCGAGGCGGCGTACCGCCGACACCGACCGGGCCTGCATCTGGGTCATCGACTCCCCACCGGGGAAGGTCGCGGCCGAGGGCTGCGACTGGACGACCTGCCAGAGCTTCTCCTTGGCCAGCTCGCGCAGGGGCCGCCCCTGCCACTCGCCGTAGTCGCACTCGGTGATGCCCCTCTCGACCTGGGTCGCCGGCTCCCCCGCCTGGTGGGCGAGGAGCGCGCGGGCGGTCTGGCGGCAGCGTTCGAGCGGGCTGGTGACGACGGCCGTGAGCGGGACGGCCGCGAGCCGTACGCCGGTGCGGTCCGCCTGGGCTCGGCCCGTCTCGTCGAGTCGCACGCCGGCCGTGCGCCCGGCGAGCATCCCGGAGGCGTTCGCCGTGGTCCTGCCGTGCCGGACGAGGATGACCGTTGCCATGTCGCGGACTGTAGCGGGACGCACCCGGCGCTAGCGTGGCTTCGTGATCGTCGACAGCGCGCTGTACCAGGCCGGCGCCCGGGTGGACCTCCACTGCGCTCCCGGCGACTTCGGCCGCCTCCGCGCCGGGGTCGAGAACCCCGGCGACTTCGTCTGGCTCGGCCTCTTCCAGCCCAGCCGGGAGGAGCTCGACGAGGTGGCCGCGGCGTTCGGGCTGCACGCGCTGGCCGTGGAGGACGCCGTACAGGCTCATCAGCGGCCCAAGCTGGAGCGTTACGCCGACAGCCTGTTCCTCGTCCTGAAGACCCTCTGGTACGTCGACGAGGAGGACGCGGTCGAGACCGGGGAGATCAACATCTTCCTGGGGACGGACTTCGTGGTGACGGTCCGGCACGGCGAGGGCTCGCAGCTGCACAGCGCTCGAGCGCACCTCGAAGCCGAGCCGCACCTGCTCGCACACGGTCCGGGCGCGGTGATGTACGCCGCGTGCGACACCGTCGTCGACGGCTACCTCGACGTGATGGGCGAGCTCGAGACCGACGTCGACGAGGTCGAGACCTCGGTCTTCTCCCCCGAGCGCACCCAGGACTCGGCCCGGATCTACACGCTGAAGCGCGAGCTGGCGGAGGTACGGCGGGCGGTCCAGCCGCTGCGCGATCCGCTGCGGCGTCTCGTGTCGGGCGAGGTGCCGGTGATCCACGAGGACGCCCGGCCGTTCTTCCGCGACGTCCTCGACCACGTCACCCAGGCACAGGAGATCGGCGAGAACCTCGAGTCGCTGCTGTCCTCGGCCTTCGACGCCCACCTGGCCCGCATCTCCGTGCAGCAGAACGACGACATGCGCAAGATCTCGGCCGGTGCGGCGCTGGTCGTGGTCCCGACGCTGATCGCCGGGATCTACGGCATGAACTTCGAGCACATGCCCGAGCTGGGTTGGACGTTCGGCTATCCGCTCGTCCTGCTGCTGATGGCCTCCGTGTCCGCCGGGCTGTGGATCTGGTTCAAGAAGTCGGGCTGGTTGTAGCCCGCTGCCGGCTCAGGCGTTCAGGACGCCGGTGGCCACGAGCGTGAGGGTCAGCGCGCCCAGACCGATCCGGTAGATCACGAACGGCGTGTACGACTTCGTCGAGACATAGCGCAGCAGCCACGCGATCGCGGCGTACCCGATGACGAAGGAGACGAGCGTCGCGACGATCGTGGGACCCCAGCCGTAGGTGTTGTCCCCGTGCGGGATCTCCTTGAGCTCGAAGAGCCCGGCACCAACGACGGCCGGGATGGCGAGCAGGAACGCGTAGCGGGTGGCCGCCTCGCGCTCGTAGCCGAGGAAGCGGCCCATCGAGATCGTCGCGCCGGAGCGAGACACGCCGGGCACCAGCGCGCACGCCTGGGCGAGACCCATCAGGATCGCGTCGCGCAGGCTCATGTTCTTGATCGTCTTGTTGCTGCGGCTGATTTTGTCGGCGATGCCGAGGATGATGCCGAGCACGATGAGCGTGGTGCCGATGATCCACAGGCTGCGGAAGTCCTCCTCGATCACGTCCTTCAACGCGATGCCGAGGAGCACGATCGGCAGCGAGCCGATGATGATGAACCAGCCCATCCGGGCGTCGAAGTGGCCGCGGTACTCCGGTTTGAACAGCGACTTCAGCCACATCGACCCGATGCGCCAGATGTCGTGCCGGAAGTAGATGAGCACCGCCAGCTCGGTGCCGATCTGGATGACGGCCGTGAACGCCGCGCCGGGGTCCCCCCACCCGAACATCTCGGGGAAGATCCGCAGGTGCGCGCTGCTGGAGATCGGGAGGAACTCCGTCAGGCCTTGGATGGTGCCGAGGACCAACGCCTCGAGGTAGTCCCACACGAGAGGGGATCCTACGGAGGTTCGGTGGGCGAGCCGACGACACCTGGTGTGGTGTCGGCGACTACCTTGTCGCCATGCAGCACAGGTCGCTGGGCGCCACAGGCCTCAAGGTGTCACGCCTCGGGCTCGGCACGATGACGTGGGGACGAGACACCGACGAGCACGAGGCCCGCGACCAGCTGGTCGCGTTCGCCGAGGCAGGCGGCACCCTGCTCGACACCGCGGCCGGCTACGGCAACGGCGCGTCCGAGGAGCTGATCGGCACGCTGATCGGCGACGTCGTCGCCCGCGACGAGGTGGTCGTCGCGACCAAGGCCGGCATCACCGGCACCCGCGGCGGCGGGCGGTCGTACGACGTCTCCCGCGGTCACCTGCTGACGACCCTCGACGCCTCCCTGCGCCGCCTCGGCGTGGACCACGTCGACCTGTGGCAGGTGCACATCTGGGCCGACGACGTACCCCTGGAGGAGACGCTGACCGCGCTCGACCTCGCGGTGACGTCGGGGCGGGCGTCGTACGTCGGGATCTCTAACTACTCCGGGTGGCAGACCGCCCAGGCCGCGACCTGGCAGCGCGCGGTCCCCGGGCGGGCGGTGCTCGCATCGACGCAGGTGGAGTACTCGCTGCTCAGCCGGTACGTCGAGCACGAGGTGCTCCCCGCCTGCGCCGCGCTAGGGCTCGGCGTACTGCCGTGGTCGCCGCTGGGCCGGGGAGTGCTGACGGGCAAGTACCGCACCGGTACGCCGTCGGACTCGCGCGCCGCCTCGCAGCACTTCTCGTCCTTCGTCGGGACCCACCTCACCGAGCGCTCCGCCGGCATCGTCGAGGCCGTCGCCCGCGCGGCCGAGGGGCTCGGCTGGACGCCGCTGGAGGTCGCGCTCGTGTGGGTCCGCGACCGGCCGGGCGTGACCGCCCCGATCGTCGGCGCCCGGACCGCGGCACAACTGCAGGGCGCCCTCACCGTCGAGGAGCTGACCCTGCCCGCCGAGATCGTCGCCGCGCTCGACGACGTGAGCCGGCCGGACCCGAGCTAGGGCGCCACGATGACACGGGCGCACCGCCGCGCACCCGGGCGCGGCGTGGAGTGGGAGTTCGACAAGGTGACCTTCTCGCGGGAGTTCCCACGAGGCGTGGTCACCAAGCTGCTCGTCGAGCGGGCCGAAGTGGGTGGCTGGGAGCTGGACCGGGTGCGGATCGGGCCCGACGGCACGCGGCGGGTCGTGTTGCGGCGGAAGATCATCCGGGCGGTTCGGACGGCGTAGCTCTTTACTGCCGTTTGGTCACCAACGGCAGTCCTGGCCCGCGAAAGATGCCGTTGGTGACCAAACGGCACCCCTCAACGACGGTGCCAAGACGTCAGACGTCGTCCAGGAACCGGTCGAACACTCGGGCGCCGAACTCCAGGGCGTCGACGGGGACGCGCTCGTCGACGCCGTGGAAGAGGGCCGTGAAGTCGAGGTCGGCGGGGAGCTTGAGCGGGGCGAAGCCGTAGGAGCGCATGCCGAGGCGGCGGAAGTGCTTGGCGTCGGTGCCGGCGCTCATCAGGTACGGCGCGATGATCGCGTCGGGGTCCTCGGCGAGGATCGAACGGTGCATGGCACCGACCAGGTCGCCGTCGTACGGCGTCTCCCAGGGCTGCTGGTGCGAGAGGTGCTCGATCTCGATGCCCTCGCCGACCAGCTCGGCGAGGGTCGCGAAGAACTCGTCCTCGAAGCCCGGGAGGAAGCGGCCGTCGACGTGGGCGGTGGCCTCCGTCGGGATGACGTTCACCTTGTAGCCGGCGCTGAGCATGGTGGGGCTGGTGATGTTGCTGATCGCGGCGCCGAGCATCCGGGCCGCTCCCCCGAACTCCTCGATCAGTGCCGGGGCGTTCTCGGGGGTGGCCTCGACGCCGGCCAGCTCGCCCACCGAGGCCAGCAGGACCTCCATCGTGGGCGTCAGCCGCACCGGCCACTCGTAGGCGCCGATCCGGGCGACGGCGGCGGTCAGGCGCGACACGGCGTTGTCGGGGTTCCGCATCGAGCCGTGGCCGGCCCGGCCGCGGGCGGTGAGCCGCATCCAGGCCATCCCCTTCTCGGCCGCCTCGACGAGGTACATCCGCCGGCCCCGGACCGTCGTCGAGAAGCCGCCGACCTCGCCCACGGCCTCGGTGACGCCTTCGAGCTCCTCGGGGTGGTCGTCGACGATGACCTGGGCGCCCTTGTGCCCGCCCGCCTCCTCGTCGGCGGTGAAGCAGAGCACGATCGGCCGCTCGGGCACCCGGCCGGCGCGCTGCCGCGCCCGGACGACCGAGAGCAGCATCGCGTCGAAGTCCTTCATGTCGACCGCGCCGCGACCCCACACGTAGCCGTCCTGGATCTCGCCGCTGAACGGGTGGACCTGCCAGTCCTCGGCGGCGGCGGGTACGACGTCCAGGTGGCCGTGCAGCAGCAGCCCGTCACCCTCCTGCCCGCCCCATCGGGCGACGAGCGACGTCCGGCCCGGCTCCGACTCGTAGAGGCGCGACTCGATCCCGACCTCGTCGAGCAGCGTGGCGACGTACTCGGCCGCCTTCCGCTCCCCCGGACCGTCCTCGTCCCCGTAGTTCGAGGTGTCCATCCGGATGAGTTCCCGGCACAGCTCGACCACCTCGCCGGCGGGGTCCGCCGAGGCCTCGGGAACGTCGTTCACGGGGGTGTTCGCCATGCCCCCAGCATGACACCCTGCGGACACCGCCCCGATGCGGCGTTTCGGCAGTCCGTTTGCTACCTTTTCTCCGCACTCGTCCGGGTGGCGGAATTGGCAGACGCGCTAGCTTGAGGTGCTAGTGCCCTTTATCGGGCGTGGGGGTTCAAGTCCCCCCTCGGACACAGAAACTGGGGAATCGACTCCCCGGACTTCACGCTGAAGGGCGGCCCACGGGCCGCCCTTCAGCTGCTTCTCCGGGAGGTCTCCGGTCCCGCCGCTGCTCGACATCGAGGGCGGTGGCTCGCCGCTGGCAGACTTCGACCATGGACCCTGATCGGCGGCGTGCTCTCGTAGAGGGGCTGCGGGGGATGTTCCCGGCGGGATCACCGCTGCCTGGTTCCTCGGCGGGCTGGTTCGTCGGGGTCCGCGAGGGCCAGACCGAAGCCGTGTTGCTCTTCAGGTGGGAGTACGACCCGCACCTCTACGGGATCCCCATCGACCTGACCGACACCGGTCACGAGTACTACTACGACGACGACGAGGTGACGAGCGACGAGGAGTGGATGGACTCCGTCGGCCTGGGACTGACGGTCATGCTGGACACCGGCTTCCGCGCCTACGCACGACGACGCCGTGTGGACGACTTCATCGAGCTTCGTGCGGAGGGTGGCTGGCCGTCCGACGGCAGGTTCTACCTCCAGGAGGGCGACCCCGGCCTGGCCTCGGGCCTGCGCAGCGACGGCCTGGACCCGTCGTTGGCCCTATCGCTCCACGCGAGCGGCAGGCTGCTTACCTGGCTGGTGTCGTACGAGAACAACTCGACGGGCCACCCGTACGTAGGCCAGGCCGTCGTCGCCACGGCGGGACCGGGCGAAGCCACGCTTCTGCGACTCGAAACCTCGCCCGGGGTGCCCGCCAGCGTCCGTCTCGACCTCGCCTACTTCGCCGCCCAGGCGGCCGTCGCGAGCGGAGTCCAACGCGTCACGACCCCGCTTCCCGACGAGTTCCTCGACATCGCGGGCTTCCGGACCGCCGACGACGGTCGCTGCCTCGAAGCGCCCTTCCTGGACGCGGACCCCGACGGTGCCGAGTCGCTGATGAGAGCCAGCCTCGACGCAGGCGGCGGGTGGGGCCGCGACCGTGACCTCGGGGGTCGCCACCTTCCGACCACCCGCGTCGGTCGGCTCCTCCACCTCGTGCGTCGTGGGCCTTCCGGACAGTCGGCGAAGCGCCGCTATCGAGTCGGGTGAGCTCTCCCCGCACGAAGCAGGGGCGCGGTCACCAGTGCGGCGGCAGAGAGACCCACTCGACGGTGCATCACCGGTACGCGCAGGGCCTCCGGGTGGGCTCGACACCGACCTGGTGGGTGGCGTCGGGGTCGTTCCACATGGCGTCGAAGCGGTCGGTGTAGCGCCGGTAGACGGCCCGGCCGTTGAGCCGCAGGGTCACCTCGTCGTTGCCGAGGGAGACGCGCGACCAGTTCTCCGAACCGGTCCATACCGCGCGGACGCCGGCGCCGTCGTACGCGCCGCTGACGGTGAAGAACTTGTAGTGGGAGTAGCAGCGGGGGCCGTAGACGATCTTGTCCTCGCTGCCGGTCGAGATCCGGTCCCCGAAGTCCCAGTCGGCCGCCTTGACCGCGATGCCGGCGTTCTGCAGCACCCGGGCGGACGACTCGCCGAGGACGCTGCCGATGACCTTGACCCGACAACCCCGGCGCTGGAGGTCGGCCACCTTGCGCGCGATCTTCTCGCCGCGCTCGCCGTACCAGGCGTAGACGATGATCTTCACGACGGTGCGGCCGTCGATCCCGAAGCCCGCGGGCGCCTGGCAGCCGATCTTGGACAGCCGCTGGATAACGGGATCGCCGCTGCCGGCGCGGGCCGCGCGCACCTCGGTGACGCCGCCGGAGGCCCGGGCGAGCTCGCGTTGGAAGGACACGGAGAGGTCCGGCGAGCTGTAGCCGATGTAGCGCGGCGTCGACTTCCGGTCGCGGACGAGCTGGCGGAAGACGCGGACCCAGGTGCGGAAGAGCCGGCGGTCGTCGCGGATGGTGTAGGCGTCGTTCCACTGGGCGAAGGCGGCGCCATACGTCAGGTTCGCCGAGGACGAGATGATCACGTTCTTCGAGGCGCCGCTCCGGCTGAACGAGTAGATCTTGGTGTGCAGGTTGCCGCCCGGTCCGTTGCGGCACGAGCCCTGGCAGAAGACCAGGAAGCTCGGCCGGTCGCGGCGCTTGCCGAGGACCTTCTGCAGGCGCCGCTGGGTGTTGCTGATGGTGTTGTCGTTGAAGACCATCTGCACGTGCACACCACGCCGGTGCGCCTTGATCAGCAGGTCGGCGACGTCCTTGCGATCCATCGAGTAGCTCGAGATCCGGATCGTGTCGCCGCGCCGGGTGTGCTTGATGGCATCCCGGATCCGCGCCACGATCGCGACCCGTCGCTTCGGACCACCCGTGGGGTCGTTGAAGACCGGCCCCCGCGGCGGCTTCCACCGGCGGCGGGGCGCCAGCGGCGCCGAGACCTTCGCCGCTGCGGGCGTCGCGGCCGGAGCGGAGATCGGAGCGGCGCCCACGGAGCCCGCAGGTACGACGGACAGCACCGTCGCCGTCAGTGCGAGCACGAGCGTCGTCAGGGTCCGGTCTCGCCATCTCGTCACCGTTGGAGTGTAAAGGGATCTAGTCTCTCGACTATGACCCAGCGGGCCGAGGACCTCCCCCTGCGCGAGCAGGTGCGCCTGCTCTCGGGACACGACGAGTGGCGCACCGAGCGGGCCGGCGCGCTGCGCCCGGCGATGCTCAGCGACGGGCCGCACGGCCTGCGGGTGCAGCCGGAGGGCGGGGACCACCTCGGCTTCGGCGAGAGCATCCCGGCGACGTGCTTCCCGACGGCGGTGACCCTGGCCTGCACCTGGGACGACGCGCTGGCGCACGAGGTGGGCGCCGCGATCGGGCTCGAGGCGCGCGCCCTCGGTGTCGACGTGGTCCTCGGACCGGGACTGAACATCAAGCGCCACCCGCTGGGCGGACGCAACTTCGAGTACTTCTCCGAGGACCCGCTGCTCAGCGGCCGCCTCGCCGCGGCGATGGTGGAGGGCATCCAGTCCCGGGACGTCGGTGCGTGCCTGAAGCACTACGCCGTGAACAACCAGGAGTCGCACCGGTTCGTGGTCGACGCCGTCCTGGACGAGCGCACGCTGCGGGAGCTCTACCTCGCCGGCTTCGAGTACGCCGTCCGCGCGAGCCCGCCCTGGACCGTGATGGCGTCGTACAACTCGGTCAACGGCGTGCCCGCCACCGCGCACCACCAGCTGCTCACCACGATCCTGCGGGACGAGTGGGGCTTCGACGGCCTGGTGATGAGCGACTGGGGCGCCGTGGGCGACCGGGTCCGCGGCATCGCCGCCGGGATGGACCTGGAGATGCCGACCAGCCGCGGCCTGTTCGACCGCACGGTCCTCCAGGCCGTGGAGGATGGCGACCTCCCGGCCGCGGTCGTCGCGACGAGCGCCCAGCGGGTCATCGACCTGCTCGCCCGCTGCCCGGGCGGCGAGCGGCCGGTACTCCCCGTCGACGAGCACGACGCGCTCGCCCGGCGGGTCGCCGCCGAGGCCACCGTCGTCCTCGAGAACGACGGCCTGCTGCCCCTCTCCCCCGGGCTCACCGTGGCCCTGCTCGGCGAGTTCGCCGACCAGCCGCGCTACCAGGGCAGCGGAAGCTCCCTGGTGACACCGACCCGGTTGACCAGCGCCCGCGACGCGTTCGCGGCGCGCGGCATCACGGTGACCGACGACCCGGCGACCGCCGACGTGGCCGTCGTGCTGGTCGGGCTGCCCGGCACCCACGAGAGCGAAGGCTTCGACCGGGCCGGCCTCGAGCTGCCGACCGAGCACGACGCCCTCGTCGAGGCCACCTGCGCCGCGAACCCGCGCACCGTCGTGGTCGTCTCCGCCGGCGGGCCGGTCCGGCTGCCGTGGCGCGACCGGGCCGCGGCGGTCCTGGCCGGGCACCTCGGTGGCCAGGCGACCGGGTCAGCCCTCGTCGACGTCCTGTACGGCGACGTCGAGCCCGCCGGCCGGCTCGCCGAGTCGTGGCCGGAGGAACTGGGCGACGTCGCCTCGGCCCCGTGGTTCCCCGGCGACCCGCACCAGGTCGAGCACCGGGAGGGGCTGTTCGTCGGCTACCGGCACCACGAGACGGCCGGCGTAGCGCCGGCGTACCCGTTCGGGCACGGTCTCGGCTACGGCCGCCTCGAGTGGACCGATCCTGACCTGGACCGCACGGAGCTCACTGCCGGCGAGTCCGTGCGGCTCACGGTGACGCTCACGAACCCCGGCGAGCGACCCGGCTCCGACGTCGTCCAGGTCTACCTCCACGACCGCACCGGGGTGGTCCTGCGGCCCCGGCGCGAGCTCGCGGCGTACGCCAAGGTCCGGCTCGACCCCGGCGGGAGCCGGACGGTGACCCTGGAGGTGCCGACCCGCGCGTTCGCCTTCTACGACGTCGAGCGCGCGGACTGGGCCGTCCCGTCCGGCGAGTACGCCGTCGAGCTGGCCCGCTCCAGCGCCGAGGTCGTGGCGACCCTCCCGGTCCGGGTGTCGGGCGGCGTCGACCGGGCGCCGGAACCGGCCGACACCACACCCCTCGCCGTCGACGACGGGGCCTTCGCCCGCCGTCTCGGCCGCCCGGTTCCGGTGCCGCGACCGGTCCGGCCGTTCACCCGCGAGTCGACCGTCGGGGAGCTCGCCACGACGCGCACGGGCCGCCTGCTGCGCCGCGCACTCGCCGCGGCAGCGCCGCTGGACCAGGCCGCGGGCGACGACGAGACGATCAAGCTGATGCTGGAGAGGTCCCTCGAGGAGCTTCCACTGCGGTCGGTGGCGATCTTCTCCGGCGGCCGGGTGCGCTGGCCCGCGGTCGACGCGATCCTGGCCGTCGTGAACGGCCGGCCGTGGGAGGCGCCCGCCGTCCTGCTGCGTCCCATGGCTCACAGGGCGCGGATGCGCTGGAAGCTGCGCCCGCCGCGCGCGTAGGTCGCGACCACGGCCGGGGGTACGCGATGCTCCTCGACGGGCTGGGACCAGCGGCAGGGGCGGACGTGCACGAGATCCGCCTCGACGGCCGCTGCCGACCGGTCGTCCCGCAGCGGACCGCTCAGGAGGCCCCGCACGTAGCGGCCGTCCGGGTCCCGGGTCCACACCACGGCACCGTCCGGCACGGTCGCGAACCGGTCCCGACGGCGGGCGGACCGCTCGTCGGTCACCGCGCCCATCCCGCACAGCCCGAGGTCGAGCGCCCGCTCGACCGCGGCCCACGGGTCCACGTCGTCGCGGCGGGAGCGCATCGGTGCCCGGTAGACGCCGGGGCCGTCGGCGGGTGCTGAGGACACGGAGCGGCCCGTGCCCGGAGACCGCCCCCGGCAAACGCCGTTTGCGCGCCCGCGCCACGGCTACCGGTCGACGTACCCCACCGAGAGGAATCTCCTGTGAACGAGCAGACCCTGTCCGGCAAGACCGTCGCCTTCCTCGTCGCCACCGAGGGCATCGAGCAGGTCGAGCTCACCGAGCCCTGGGCGGCGGTGCGCGACGCCGGCGGGACGCCTGTCCTGGTCAGCACCGAGGACGGCAAGGTCCAGGCGTTCAACCACCTGGACCGCGCGGACACCTTCGCCGTCGACGCCGTCGTCGACGACGTCTCGGTGGACCAGTACGACGCCCTGGTGCTCCCCGGTGGGGTGCCGAACCCCGACCTGCTCCGCACCTCCGAGCCCGCCGTCGGCTTCGTGCGCGACTTCGTGGGCTCCGGCAAGCCAGTGGCCGCGATCTGCCACGCGATCTGGATGCTGGTCGAGGCCGGCGTGGTCAGCGGCCGCGAGCTCACCTCGTGGCCCAGCCTGCAGACCGACGTGCGCAACGCGGGCGGCGCGTGGGTCGACCGCGAGGTCGTCGTCGACGGCAACCTGGTCACCAGCCGCAAGCCCGACGACCTGCCCGCGTTCAACCGGGAGCTCACCTCCCTGGTGGCCGCTGCGGCCTGACGACCCGGCCACTAGAGTGCCCGGGTGTCCCCGCCCCCCTTCCGCGTCGGCTTCGTCACCGGCGCCACGCCGGACAAGTGGGCGCGCATCTGGCGGGAACGCTCCCGCATCCCGCTGGAGCTCGTGCCGGTCGAGCAGGACCAGCAGGAGGACGGGATCCGCTCCGGCGACCTGGACATGTGCCTGGTCCGGCTGCCCGTGGACAGGGACGGGCTGCACCTGATCCCGCTGTACGACGAGGTCGCCGTCGTCGTGGCCGGCCGCGAGCACCTGGTCGCGGCGGCCGATCCGGACGGGGTCACCCTGGCCGACCTGGCCGACGAGCAGCTGGTGCTTCCCCACGCGTCCGGCTGGGTGCCGTCGGCCCCCCAGCTCGACTGGCCGCCGATGTCGGTGCGCGACGCGATCGAGGTCGTCGCGTCCGGCACCGGGATCGTGCTGGTGCCGATGTCCGTGGCCCGGCTGCACCACCGCAAGGACGTCGTCCAGCGGCCGGTCACCGACCTCCCGCCGACCACGGTCGGGCTCGGCTGGCTGGTCGACAACGAGGACCCGCGGGTCCAGACCTTCATCGGCATCGTGCGGGGCCGCTCGGAACGCAGCTCGCGCTCCTGAGCCCGGTCGGCGAGCGTGAGCGTCCTCACCCGAAGGTGTGGGACGAGCGACGGGTGGCAACACTGATCTAGTGACCTCGTTACAACGTCCCCCGTCCGTCCAGCAGACCACCGCGGCGGTCGGCAGCCCCATCCCGGAGCCCGACACGCATCCCGTCCTCGACGTCGAGCAGTCGTCGTACGGCCCGGACGGTGAGCACCCCCGCCTGGACCGGCTGGTCTTCGGCGTCACGGCGAGCGTCTCGCTGGCCTTCCTCGTATGGGGGTTCGTCGGCACCGACTCGCTGGGCGAGGTCTCCGCGGACTCGCTGGCGTGGACCATGCGCAACACCGGCTGGCTCTTCGTCCTGACCGCCAGCGCCCTGGTCGTCTTCGTCATCTGGCTGGCCATGAGCAGGTTCGGGGCGATCACCCTCGGGCACGACGGCGAGGAGCCGGAGTTCCGGACGGTCTCGTGGATCGCGATGATGTTCAGCGCCGGCATGGGCATCGGCCTGATGTTCTACGGCGTCAGCGAGCCGATCAGCCACTTCGTCACGCCCCCGCCCGGCACCGGCGACCCCGCGGGCAACGAGGCGGTCCAGCACGCCATGGCCACGACGCTGTTCCACTGGACGCTGCACCCGTGGGCGATCTACGCCGTGGTCGGCCTGGCCATCGCGTACGGCGTCTACCGCAAGGGCCGGCTGCAGCTGATCTCGGCCGCCTTCGAGCCACTGCTCGGCAAGCACGCGCACGGCCCGGGCGGCAAGGTCATCGACATGCTGGCCATCTTCGCCACGCTCTTCGGCTCGGCTGCGTCCCTCGGCCTCGGCGCGCTGCAGATCCGCAGCGGCCTGGAGATCGTCGCGGGCCTCGGCGACCTCGGCAACGCGTTCCTGGTCGGCATCATCGCGGTCCTCACCGTCGCCTTCGTCGCCTCGGCCGTGTCCGGGGTCGCGAAGGGCATCCAGTGGCTCTCGAACATCAACATGGTGCTCGCGGTCGCGCTCGCGGCGTTCGTCTTCATCGTCGGGCCGACCGTCTTCATGCTCAACCTGATCCCGACCTCGCTCGGCAGCTACGTCGGCGACCTGCCGATGATGGCGGCGCGCACCGGTGCCGAGGGCCAGGACACCAACGAGTGGCTGCAGGGCTGGACCGTCTTCTACTGGGCGTGGTGGCTCTCCTGGACCCCGTTCGTCGGGATGTTCATCGCGCGCATCTCGCGCGGTCGGACCATCCGCCAGTTCGTGACGGGCGTGCTGCTCGTGCCGAGCATGGTCAGCCTGGTCTGGTTCTGCATCTTCGGCGGTGCGGCGATCAGGCTCCAGCAGCTCGGCACCGACATCGGCGGCGCGGGCGGCGAGGAGTCGCAGCTGTTCAGCACCCTCGAGGCCTACCCCGCGGCGACGTTCGCGAGCGTCGTGGTGATGGTGCTCGTGGCGATCTTCTTCGTCTCCGGAGCCGACGCCGCCTCCATCGTGATGGGCTCCCTCTCCGAGCGCGGCACGCCGTCGCCCCGCCGGGCGACCGTCATCTTCTGGGGCGTCGCGACCGGCGCGGTCGCCGCGGTGATGCTGCTCGCGGGCGGCGAGGACGCGCTGTCGGGACTCCAGACGATGACCATCGTGGCGGCCGTGCCGTTCGTGCTGGTCGTGATCGGGCTGTGCGTCTCGCTGGTGATGGACCTGCGCACCGACCCGGTCGTCGTCCGGCGTCAGTACGCCGTCGAGGCGGTCGAGCAGGCGGTGATCGCGGGGGTGACCGAGCACGGCGACGACTTCGTCATCTCCGTCGAGGCCGATCCCGACACCGGGTCGAACCCGGTGGCGCCTACCAGGACGTCGCCAGCGGACGCCCCTCGGTGAACCCGGCGGCCGACTGCAGGCCGACGAGCGCCCGCTCGTGGAACTCCTCGAGCGTGGCGGCTCCGGCGTACGTGCAGGCGGAGCGGACTCCGGACCCGATGGAGTCCAGCAGGTCCTCGACGCCGGGGCGATGCGGGTCGAGGTACATCCGCGAGGACGAGATGCCCTCCTCGTAGAGCCCCTTGCGCGCCCGGTCGTACGCCGACTCCGTCGACGTACGGTTGGCGACCGCCCGCGCGGACGCCATCCCGAAGCTCACCTTGTAGGGACGGCCCGTGGAGTCCTCCAGCAGGTCGCCCGGCGACTCGTGGGTGCCGGCGAACCAGGAGCCGACCATCACGCTCGAGGCGCCGGCGGCCAGCGCGAGCGCCACGTCGCGCGGGTGCCGGACGCCGCCGTCCGCCCACACGTGGCGACCGAGCGCACGCGCCGCGGCCGCGCACTCGACGACGGCGGAGAACTGCGGCCGGCCGACCCCGGTCATCATCCGGGTGGTGCACATCGCGCCCGGCCCCACGCCGACCTTGACGATGTCGGCTCCGGCGTCGATGAGCGCGCGGGTGCCCTCGGCCGAGACGACGTTGCCGGCGACGACGGGGACCGCCGGCGCGACCGAGCGGATCGCGCCCAGCGCCTCGATCATCCGGTCCTGGTGGCCGTGGGCGGTGTCGGCGACGAGCACGTCGACCCCGGCCTCCAGGAGCCGGGCGGCCTTGTCCTTGACGTCGCCGTTGACGCCGATCGCCGCAGCGATCCGCAGGCCGCCCCGGGCGTCGACGGCGGGGGTGTAGAGGGTCGCCCGCAGCGCGCCCGTGCGGGTCAGCACGCCGACCAGGCGCCCGTCCTCGTCGACGCCCACGGCCAGCGTGGCGCCGACGGTGTCCAGGGCGTCGAAGACGGCGCGCGGGTCGGTGTCGGCCGGGACGATCACCCGCGGTGGCGACATGACCTGCTGGACCTGGGCGAACCGGTCCACCTCGGCGCAGTCCGCGGCGGTCACGAGGCCGACCGGACGGCCGTCCTCGACGACCACGGCCGCCCGGTGCGCGCGCTTGGGGATCAGCGCCAGCGCCTCGGCGACGGTGGCGTCCCGGGCGAGCTCGATCGGGGTGTCGAAGACCAGGTGCCGCTGCTTGACCCAGCGCACCACGTCGGCGACCACCGGGATCGGGATGTCCTGCGGGATCACGACCAGCCCGCCGCGGCGGGCGACGGTCTCGGCCATCCGCTTCCCGGCGATCGCCGTCATGTTGGCCACCACCACCGGCAGGGTCGCGCCCGTGCCGTCGCTGGTCGCGAGGTCGACGTCGTACCGGCTGGCCACCGCGGACTGGCGGGGCACCATGTAGACGTCGTCGTAGGTCAGGTCGTACGGGGGCACCGCACCGTCGAGGAACTCCACTCCTGAGAATCTACGTGCCGCCACCCCATCTGGCAGGTTGGACGCCATGGCGTACCTCGATCCGGGTGACCCCGTCCAGCTTGCCGCCCGCGTCCGCGAGGCGTTCGAGGAGCGGTACGGCGCCCCCGCGTCGGCGGTCGGCCGGGCGCCCGGACGGGTCAACCTGATCGGCGAGCACACCGACTACAACGCGGGGCTGGTGCTGCCGGTGGCGCTCCCCCATGCGACGTACGCCGCGTGGCGGCCGAGCGCTGACGGGCGGCTCCGCGTCGCGAGCCGTCAGCAGGCGACGACCTGGGAGGGCCGGCTCGACGAGCTCCGGCCGGGCGCGGTCGACGGCTGGGCCACCTACGCAGCCGGCGTGGTGTGGGCGCTGCGCGAAGCGGGGGTAGACGTCCCGGGCGGCGACCTGCTCGTCGACAGCACCGTCCCGGTCGGCTCCGGGCTCTCCAGCTCGGCCGCGCTCGAGTGCGCGGTGGCGGTGGCGCTGGCACCCGACACCGATCGGAGGGTGCTGGCCGCCGCCTGCATCCGGGCCGAGACCGAGGTCGCGGGCGCGCCCACCGGCGGGATGGACCAGTACGTCGCCCTGCTGGCGCGGCCCGGGCACGCGCTGCTGATCGACTTCGAGAGCGACGAGACCACGCAGGTGCCGCTCGACCTGACGGGACACACCCTCCTGGTCACCGACACCCGGGTCAGCCACGAGCTCACCGACGGCGGCTACGGCTCGCGACGTACCGACTGCGAGGAGGCGGCCCGCCGGATCGGCGTCCCCACCCTGCGGCAGGCCGACCTGGCCGCCGTCGAGCAGCTCGACGACGACCGGGTACGCCGCCGCGCCCGGCACGTCGTTAGCGAGATCACGCGGGTGACCGAGGTCGTCGACGCCCTGGCCGGCTCCGACTGGGACGCCGTCGGGGAGGCGTTCCTCCACTCGCATGCCTCGATGCGCGACGACTTCGAGATCTCCACCCCGGAGCTCGACGCCGCGGTCGCGGTCTCGGTCGAGGCGGGCGCGGTCGCGGCCCGGATGACCGGCGGCGGCTTCGGCGGCTCCAGCGTGGCCGTCGTCCCGGAGGAGCGGGTCGAGGCCGTGATGCGGGCCGTCGACGCGACGTTCGTGCTCGAAGGGTTCCGGCCGCCCGCGCACCTGCGCGCGGAGCCGTCGGCGGGGGCGGCACCCGTCCCCGAGCGGTAGCGTCGCCGCGTGCGACCTCTCCGGTTCTCCGTCAACGTCACGCTGGACGGGTGCTGCGACCACCGCGCCATCCCCGCGGACGAGGAGCTGCACCGCCACCACGCCGCCAACCTCGACCGGGCCGACGCCCTGCTGTTCGGGCGGGAGACCTACCAGATGATGGAGGCCGCCTTCCGGCCGACGGCCGAGCATCCGGAGCCGGTCGACTCCTTCGCGCGGACGATCGACGCCGCGAGGAAGTACGTCGTCTCCAGCACGTTGCCGCACGTCGACTGGAACGCCGAGCTGCTGCGCGGGGATCTGGCCGACGCGGTCGAGAGGCTCAAGCAGGAGCCGGGTCGGGGGTTGTTCGTCGGCGGCGTGCGCCTGTCCCTGGCGCTCGCGGAGCTGGGGCTGATCGACGAGTACGAGTTCGTCGTGCACCCGCGGGTCGCCGGGCACGGGCCGACGATCTTCGCCGGGCTCCCGCGGCAGCTGGACCTGCGGCTCGTGGACCGGGTCGACTTCGAGTCGGGGACGGTCGCACTGCGCTACGAGCCACGACGGTGATCTGAGTCGGCGTACTCAGGGAGGACCGGGTACGACGGCGGGTCCGCGCCGTACGACTCGGGACGAGGCTTGTCGTCATGAACACGCCCAAGCAGACCAAGAACACCACCGCCTTCTTCGCCCAGGCCGGCATCTCCTTCGCCATCGCCCTGCTGGCCATGCTCTTCGCGATCCTCTACCTGCCGGTGGACCCGTGGGTGCGGGCCTTCTTCGGCATGACGACGCTGTTCCTGACGACCTCGGCGTTCACCCTGGCCAAGTGCATCCGGGACGCGCAGGATGACCAGTACGTCGTCACGCGCCTCGACCAGGCGCGGGTCGACAAGATCCTGGCCGACCACGACCCGTTCCGCAGCGTGTCCTGAGCGGGTCGGGGGTAACGGTCGACCGGACCCGTTCGCGATCGGAAGGAACCCCTGTGCCTCAGAATCCCGTCGGCAAGCTGGTCGGCTCGGCCGTGGACACGGCCGTCGGCGCCGTCAAGGACCCGGTCGGTACCGGCCAGAAGGTGATCGGACAAGCCGTCGACCAGGTGCGCGGCACGGTCCAGCTCGGCAGGCTCGTCGTCGGCCAGGCCACCCAGGCGGCCGTCGACCGGGTCGGCGCCGTGACCGGCCGCTCGGCCCCGGCGAAGCCGACCCCCGACGCCGGCCCCCCGCCGGCCTCCCCCGCGCCTCGTCCGCACGGCGACCCGCTCCAGCCGTTGACGTCGGCGCCGGAGAAGAAGGCCCCCGCTCCGAAGGCGGCGACCAAGAAGGCGGCGACCAAGAAGGCTGCGACCAAGAAGGCGACGGCGAAGAAGGCCCCGGCCAAGAAGACGACAGCGAAGAAGACGGCGGCGAAGAAGGCGGCCGCCCCGACGGCAGCCGTCCCCGCCGACGGCGTCACGCCGGCCGACATCGCACCGGCCAAGAAGACTGCCGCGAAGAAGAGCCCCGCGAAGAAGGCGGCGACCAAGGCGGCGGCGACCAAGGCGGCCGGTCCGACGCCCCCGCCGCCGGCGGCCCCCCTCACGGCGGCCGAGGTCGCCGCCGGCGAGAGCTCGGAACCCGACCTCGCACCGGCCGAGAGCACGGAGCCGTTGCTCGACCCCGGGACCGCGAAGGCCGTGGCGACGGAGGCCGACGTCGCAGCGCGAGCGGCGGATCCGGGCAAGGACTGACGGAGGCGGTCCCGACCACGTTCGTGCTTCACTCCGAGGAACAACCCCCGACGGAGGGATCCCGATGAGCCTCACCGCCCGGATCAACCACCTCCAGGACGTCGCGACCGGCATCGGCTGGAAGGTCGTGCGGACCGTCGCCCCGGTGATCTCGGACCTGGCCGGGAAGGCGCAGTCCACGCTGCGGTCGCGGCTGCCCGGCCAGCCCCCGGCGGGCGGCACGGCCCCGGCCGAACCACCGGTGGTCGAGTCCACCCCCGATCCCGGACCTCCGGTGGAGGCTCCCGCGGTCACGAAGAAGGCCAGCACTGGCCCGAGTCCCGCGAGTGTGGCGCGCAACATCGCCCCGCATCCGCCGGCGCCCGTGACGGCGCCTCCGAAGCCCTCCGTACCGAGGAGGGCGCCGGGCGCCAAGCTGCCGCCCCGGCGGCGGACCGACGAGGACTGAGCGCTACCTCAGCTCGGCGCTGCTCAGGCCGAGCACCCGTCGCGCGACGATGAGTTTCTGGATCTGCTGGGTGCCCTCGAAGATGTCCAGGATCTTGGAGTCGCGTGCCCACTTCTCCAGCAGCTCGGCCTCGGAGTAGCCGAGGGTCCCGCAGAGCTCGACGCACGACAAGGTGACGTCGGAGCCGACCCGTCCGGCCTTGGCCTTGGCCATCGAGGCCTCCAGCGAGTTGGGCCGCCGGTTGTCGGCCAGCCAGGCCGCCTGCAGCATCAGGAGCCGCGCCCCTTCCCAGTCGGCCTCCAGCTGCAGCAGCTTCGCCGCGGCGGCCGACTGCGTGCTCGCCGGGCGGTCGTGGTCGACGACCACCCCGGCCTGCTCGAGGAGGTCGCGGGTCAGGTCGAGCGCCGCCCGGGCGCAGCCGACCGCCATCGCCGCGACCAGTGGCCGGGTGTTGTCGAAGGTCGCCATCGCGCCGGCGAAGCCCTGCTTCGCGTCGATCTCCGGCGAGCCGAGCAGGTTCTCCTTCGGGACGCGGCAGTCCTCGAAGATGATCGTCGCGGTGTCGGAGGCCTTGATGCCGAGTTTGTGCTCGAGCCGGTCGACCCGCATGCCGGGCGTGCCCTTCGGCACGACGAACGACTTGATCGCGGCCCGGCCCAGAGACCGGTCCAGGCTGGCCCAGACGACCACGTGGTCGGCGCGCTCGCCGGAGGTGACGTAGATCTTCTCGCCGTTGATGACGTACTCGTCGCCGTCGCGCACGGCGGTCGTCGTGATGCTCGCCGAGTCGGAGCCGGTCCCGGGCTCGGTGATCGCCATCGCCGCCCACACCCCGGCGAACCGCTCGAGCTGCTCGTCGTCCGCCACCGAGGCGATCGCGGAGTTGCCGAGTCCCTGGCGGGGCATCGACAGCAGCAGCCCGACGTCGCCCCAGCACATCTCGGCGATCGACATGACCGAGGCGAGGTTGGCGCCGTTCCTGACCCCCTCGCCCGTGTCGACCGGGTCTCCGGTGTCGCGTCGTACGCCGGCCGCGCCCGCGCCCTCGTTCGCGCCCGACTCGGACAGCCCGTCGATCATCGCGGCGAGCAGGTCGAGCTCCTGGGGGTAGGCGTGCTCGGCCCGGTCGTACTTCCGCGAGATCGGCCGGAGCATGTTCATCGCGACCTGGTGGGCCTGCCCGGCCAGGGTCCGGAACCTCTTCGGGTCGTCCAGATCGATGCTCATACGAGAACCACTCCCTCCATCACGCCGACGGCCCGGAGGTCGCGGTACCACCGCTCGACCGGGTGCTCCTTCACGAATCCGTGCCCGCCGAGCAGCTGCACCCCGTCGAGGCCGATCCGCATCCCCTTGTCCGTGCACAGCCGGCGCGCCAGCGCCACCTCGCGAGCGATGTCCCGGCCCGCGGCGGCCCGGCCGGCGGCCTTGTAGGTCAGCAGGCGCATCGCCTGCAGCTCGATGGCCATGTCGGCGACCATGAAGGCCACCGACTGCCGGTGTGCGATCGGCTCTCCGAAGGCCTCACGCTCCCTGACGTACGGCGTCACGTAGTCGAGCACCGCCTGCGCCGTGCCGACGGTGAGCGCGCACCAGGCCAGGCGCGAGAGCCGGACGCACTCGGTGTACGAGGATCCGTCGGTCTCACCGAGGAGGTTCGCCTCCGGGACCGTGACGCCGGTGAGGACCAGCCGGGTCAGGCCCGCGGCCCGGACGCCCATGCCGGGGTCGGCGACGACCTCGATCCCGGGCGTGCTCGACTCGACCAGGACCAGCACCGGGCGCCCGTCGAGGACGGCACCGACCACGAACAGCTCGGCCTCGGCCCCGCGGGCGACCGCGGACTTCACGCCGTCGAGGACCAGCCCGTCGGCCGTACGCCGGGCGGTCGTCGCCGGGCTCAGCGCGTCGAAGAGCACCGTCGGCTCCGCGAGCGCGAGGGCCGCGGTGAGGCTCCCCCGCCCGTCGGTGAAGGCCGGCAGGTAGGTCTGCTGCTGCTCCTGGGTGCCCCACAGCCCGAGCGCCGTCGCCACCGAACCCGGGGCGAGCGACGCGACGGCCAGCCCGAGGTCGCCACGGGCGAGCGCCTCGGCGACCAGGACGCCGGCCACCGCGGAGCGCTCCTCGGCGACACCCCCGAGCGACTCCGGGACCCCGAGGGTCGGGAGGCCGACCTCGAGACCCGACGCCAGCACCGCGTCCGGGGCCGCGCACGCCTCGTCCGCGGCCGCGGCGGCAGGCCGGAACACCTCGTCGGCCAGCTCCGTGGCCACGTCGACGAGCAGCTGCTGGTCCTCCGTGGGGGTCAGGTCGAACATGCCCCCGCCCGAGGCCGGGAGGGCGCGGGTCCCGGGCGTGCCTCTCGACCCGGCCCGGGCGAAGGCCCGACTCGCCGCCGTCGCGGTGCGGAACCCGCTGCGCGTCGTCGAGAAGACGGCGCGCTCGGCATGCCGGCGCAGACCGACCCGGTCGAGCACGTCGCTCCGCGCCAGGCGGCCGAGCGCGGCCACGGCGTACCCGATCGGGTCGCGGGTCTCGGTCGAGGACAGCCCGTGCTTCCCACCGGGGCGGAGACTCTCTCTGAGGGACATGTCGGCAAATGTAACTCGTAGTTACACGCCGGGCTACGAACGAGCCCGCGATCGTGTCGCCCGTGCCCGGATGGCCTACGATCGCGCCGTGTCCGAACACCCCGAGGCTCCCGAGCACGCGCCGTACGGCCCCCTTCCGACCGGCGGCACCGTCCGGCCGATGACCCGCTGGGGCACGCCGGTGATGCACCGGCCGCAAGAGCGGGTCACGGCGTACGACGACGCCCTGCGCACCCTGGTCGCCGACATGGTCGCGACCATGTACGCCGCCGACGGCGTCGGCCTGGCCGCGTGCCAGATCGGGGTCGACCAGGCGGTCTTCGTCTTCGACTGCCCGGACGCGACCGGCGACCGGACCGTCGGGGTGGTCTGCAACCCCGAGCTCGTCCTGCCCGAAGGCAAGGACCGGCAGCTCGACGTCGCCGAGGAGGGCTGCCTGTCCTTCCCGGGCGCGTTCGTCGACTGCGCCCGCCCCGACCACGCGACCGTCACCGGGACGGGCCTCGACGGCGAGCCGGTCACCTTCGAGGGCGACGGCCTGCTCGCCCGGTGCCTGCAGCACGAGACCGACCACACCGTCGGCACGGTCTTCGGCGACCGGGTGCCGACCAAGGCCCGCAAGAAGCTGCAGAAGGTCCACGACAAGCTCGCGGACGAGTACCCGCCGAACTGGCCCGCCTGATCCCGGATCAGGCAGACCGGCGCCTCAACGCCTCTTCTTCGCCACCTTGATCGTCGCCTTCGCGGACGACGCTCGGGTGGTGGCATTGCCGGCGTAGGTCGCCGTCAGCCGGACCTTCCCGGCCTTGACCTTGGGCAGCTTCAGCCTCGCCGTACCGGCCCTGAGGGTGAGGGTCTTCTTCTTCGCGCCGTACTTCAGCACGACCTTCCCCGACGCCGGCGTAGATCCCCGCAAGACCCGGACCGTCACCGTCGGGCGGGAACCGGCCTTCGCCGTCCGGGGGGCCTTGATGGTGGTGCGCGAGGCGACGACGGGCGCGGCCACGGCGACCACCCGGTCGGGCGACGACGAGCCGGCCTGGCCGCTGCCCGTCGCCGGCAAGAACGTCGCTCGGTAGGCGTGAGCCCCCGGAGCGACACCGGTGAGCCGCAGGGTCGCCCGGCCACCGCTCACTGTTGCGGCGCCGAGAGCCGCGGCTCCGTCGGTGAACCGCACCGATCCGGACGGGACCAGGGCGCCGGCGGCGACCGTGGCCGTCAGCGTCACGCTGGTGCCCGCGACCGTGACGTCGAGTTCGGTCGTCGTGGCCTGGAGCACCGGCGGCGCCGTACCGGCCCACGTCAACGTGAACGGCCCGGTGCCCGCATCGCGGTTCCGGAAGCCGTCGACGACGAGGTGGTAGGTCGTGCCGGCGGCGGCGGTGAACGTGATCCGGGACAGGTAGTCGTCCTCGGACACATCGTCGTTCTCGGCGACCAGGGTCAGCGTCCCGAGCGTCGTGCCCGTGTAGGCCGCCAAGGTCGTGTCGCGCTGGTCGACGGTCGAGTCGGTGGCCACCGTGACCGGGCCCGAGGCGGGCGCGGTCCAGGAGTACCAGACCGAGGCACCACCGGCGCCGAGGCCGGCACCGGGCGGCACCGGGTCGCCGGTCTGCGCGGTCGCGCCGGCGTTGTCTCCACCGACCGATCCCGTCGCGCCGGCCAGCGCGCTCCGGTTCGCGAACGCGTCGTTGGCGGGCGGGACGGGCACGACGACCGTCGATTCCGCGACCGGGCCAGGACCGACGCCGTTCACCGCCGCCAGGCCGATCTTGTAGGTACCCGGAGCGACGTCACTGATCACCGCGCCGACCCACGCCGCCGGCAGGGTGCCGCTCGAGACGTCATTGATGTAGATCCGGTAGCCGGTCAGGGCCGCACCGCCGTCACTCGCCGGCGGCGTCCAGGTTGCCAGGATCACCTTCTCCAGCGGATCCCAGGTAGCCGTGACGTCCCGGGGTGCCGTGGGGACGACCGCCCCGGTCGCCGCGCCGGTGCTGGCCGCCACGCCCGTGCCGGCGGCGTTCACCGCCGCGACCCGGAAGGTGTACGACGTGCCCCCGGCCAGACCGGTCCACGTGTACGACGTCGCGCCGGCCCCGAGCTCGACCACCTGGTCGCTGCCGGTCCGGGTGAGCACGTAGCCCGTCACGGCGGACGACCCCGGATCCGTGGGAGCCGTCCACGAGAGGGACACCGACGAGGTCGTCGTGCCGGTCGCGCTCAGCCCACCGGGGACGCCCGGCGTCCCCGAGTCCGCGCAGGCGCCTGTGACCTCGATGCCGTAGGCGCCGAGCGAGCCGTAGTCGTCGTACCCCGTGGACCACGGGCCGTTGCCGACGCCGTCGACCGCGACGTGGTAGACGCCGGACGCCAGGTTCCCGGTCACCGTGGCGCCGAGTCCCGATGCCCGCTCGGCGTCCACCATGGCCGACGACGGGTTGCCGATGGTTCCGACGGTCGTGCCCACGGCGTTCAGCAGCCGCAGCTCGAGGTCCAGGTTCGCGCCAGCCTCGAGCGTCGGCGCGGCGCTGATCGTCACCGGCCCGGTGCAGGTGCCGAGGCGGAAGGTGTCGACGTCGGTCCGGCTGGAGATGTACGCCGGGCCGGTGGGCACGGTCGGAGCGCCGGCGACGGTGGACGGCGCCTCGTCGGGTCGCTCGCCGAGCACGCCCCGGATGATGGCGATGTCGTCCTGCTGGTTGTTCGCGCCGGCGTAGTCGCCCTTGCTCCACTGGGTGATCGGCCGGTAGTAGCCGGCGCCCATGATCGGTGCCCAGGCGCCGTGCCCCTCGTCGTACCCGTTGTCGTGCTCGGTCTGCGTGCTGGGGTTGCCGTCGTGCTGGAGTCCGAGCTGGTGACCGACCTCGTGGGACAGCGCCTCCACGATGCCCTTCGCGTCGCCACCGGTGCCCTGCGGGAAGATCCAGGCCGGCTGGGTAGCGCCGTAGCCGTTGCCGCCGGGGCCGTAGTCCTTGTCGAAGACGTTGATGAAGGCGACGCCGCCACACTTCTCGTCGCAGATGGAGTCCCAGGCGGTGCTCGGCGTGATCAGCGCATGTGCGCCGTACTCCTGGTCGAGGGCACCGGACCGGCGGATCGCCGCCGCGCCCGGGTCCTCCGTCGTCACGTCGACGTCGAACGGCGCGTAGTCCTCGGCGACACCCGCCCAGATCGCCTGCACGGTCGCGAGCTCGCTCGCGGAGAAGGTCGGTCCGTCGTCGGCCGGGTCCCAGGCGGGGTGAGCCGTCGGCGTCGTGGGGTACTGCGTGTGCCACTCCGTCCCGCTGACCGTGGCACCGTCGACGTCGATGAAGATCGTGCGCTGCGCACCAGGCTTGCTGTGCAGCTCGAAGGTCTCCTCTAGCGGGTACGACGCCGCGGCAGCGACCGGCGGCTGCGGGTCGGTGACGAGCGGCTCCTTGTAGTGCAGCAGGCCGTTCGTGCTGAGCCAGGCACTCTCGTCGGTGCGCAGGATCTCGCGGAGCTCGGCGGTCTCGACCCCGTTGACGGCGGCCGCGGCGTCGACCTGCTCGCCGAGCAGCCGGAGGGCGGCGCGGCCCTGCGCGGGACGCGGGATGTCGACCTCCAGCGCGGCCAGCTCCGGCTGCTCCTCGGCCACCTGAACGTGCTTCTCGGGCGGGCTCGCGAAGGTCGGCGGCGTGCTCGGGACGAGCACGGCGAGACCGACGACCGCGGCCACGAGGCCGACACCTGCACCCTTCACGATGGCTCCCTTCGAGCAAAGTCGCGTGACTTTACCGGGATCGTCGGCAGCTTCGTGGTGGAACCGAGGACTCTCAGCGGCGAGCCGTCACGTAGCAGGCGACGGCGGTGGCGGCAGCGACGTTGAGGGAGTCGATCCCCTCGCGCATCGGGATGATGGCGCGCCGGTCGGCGGACTGCTCCCACCGCGCGGAGAGGCCGTGGCCCTCCGAGCCGAGGACGAGGGCGACCTTGTCGAGCCCGGCGACGGCCTCGTCGACCGGGGTCGCGTCGTCGGCGAGCGTCAGCGCCACCGTGGTGAAGCCCGCGGCGGACAGGTCCGGCAGGGCGTCGTACCAGTCAGGAAGGCGGGTCCAGGGCATCGAGAAGATCGCGCCCATGGCGACCTTGATCGCGCGGCGGTACAGCGGGTCGGCGCAGCGCGGCGCGAGAAGTACGGCGTCGAAGCCCAGCGCCGCTCCGCTGCGGAAGATCGCGCCGACGTTGGTGTGGTCGACGATCTCCTCCAGCACCAGCACGGACCGGGCGCCGGCCAGCACCTCCCCGACCGGCGGCAGCGGCCGGCGCTCCAGCGAGGCGAGCGCGCCGCGGTGCACGTGGAAGCCGGTGACCTGCTCGGCCAGTGCCTCGGACAGCACATAGCAGGGGGCGTCGGTGGTCGCGAGGACGTCGGCGAGTCCGTCGAGCCAGCGCGGCGCCATCAGGAACGAGCGCGGGGCGAAGCCGCCCTCGACGGCGCGGCGTACGACCTTCTCCCCCTCGGCGAGGAACAGGCCGTGCTCGGCCTCCAGGTTCTTGCGCAGTTCGACGTCGCGCAGGTCGCGGTAGTCGGCCAGCCGCGGGTCGGCGGGGTCCTCGATCTCGACCAGGGTCGCCATCAGGGTCTCGATACGCCGGTTCGTCCCTCACCGGCTACTCGACCAGCGAAGGTGTCGGGGTGGGCGACGGCCACCACGTCGCCGATGACGATGATCGCGGGCGGCTTGACCTGCTCGGCGGCGAGTACGTCGGCCAGGGTCCCGAGCGTGGCCAGTACGGTGCGCTCCCCCGGCATGGTGCCGTCGCACACCACGCCGACCGGCGTGTCGGCCGGGCGGCCGCCGTCGAGGAGCGCCTGCGCGATGCGGGGCGCGTTCTCGACGGCCATCATCAGCACCAGCGTGCCGGCCAGCCCGGCGACTGCGGACCAGTTGGTCAACGAGTCGGGATGGCCGGGCGGGAGATGGCCCGAGATCACGGTGAACTCGTGCGCGACGCCGCGGTGGGTGACCGGGATGCCGGCGGCGGCGGGTACGGCGACGGGGCTGGTCAGGCCAGGGATCACGGTCACCGGTACGCCGGCGTCGCGGCAGGCCAGGATCTCCTCGTACCCGCGGCCGAACACGAAGTTGTCGCCGCCCTTGAACCGCGCCACCCGCTTGCCGGCGAGCGCCCGGTCGACGATGACGCGGTTGATCTCCTCCTGCATCGCGCTGCGCCCGCGCGGCAGCTTGGCCACGTCGATCAGCTCGACGTCGGGGCCGAGGTCGCCCAGCAGCTCGCGGGGAGCGAGCCGGTCGGCCACCACGACGTCGGCGTCCATCAGTGCCTTCCGCCCGGCGATGCTGATCAGCTCGGGGTCGCCCGGGCCGCCGCCGACGAGGACGACGCCCGCCGTACGGTCGCGCTGGCGGGGCGCGGCGACGACGCCCTCGCGCATCTGCTCGAGGATCTCGTCACGGATCCGGGCGGAGCGCTGCGGCTCGCGGTTGCACAGTACGGCGACCGTGACGCCGTCGTGGCGGCCGGTCGCAGGAGTCCAGGCGGTGGCCTGGGTCCCGTCGTCGGAGCGGACGCAGAACACCCGCCGTACCTCCGCCGCGGCGCTGACCTGCTCGTTGACGGCGGGGTCGTCGGTGGCCGCGATGCAGTACCAGGCCTCGTCGAGGTCGGCGTCCGCGAACCCGCGCTCGTGCCAGGTGACCTCGCCGGAGCCCACCAGGCCCTCGATCGCCGGGGTCACCTCCGGCGACACCACGTGCACGTCGGCGCCCACCGCGATCAGCTGCGGCACCCGCCGCTGCGCGACGTGGCCGCCTCCGACGACGACGACGCGGCGATCGGCGAGGCGGAGCCCGGAGGGGTACGTCGGGAAGTCGTCCACCCGCCCATCATCCCGTGTGCCGCTCCTGACCCCTGGGCACGGGTTCGGTGGCCGGACTACGGTCGTGACCGATCCCCGACTGCGCTAGGAGACCGCATGCCCTCGCTGGACCGTCCCGTCACCCCGAACCCGTACGACCTGCTGCCCGCCGTACCGTCCTTCACGGTGACCAGCACCGACGTCACCGACGGGCAGCCCCTGAAGGACGACCAGGTCGCGGCCGCGGGCAACACCTCGCCGCAGCTGTCCTGGTCGGGCGCACCGGAGGGCACCAAGAGCTTCACCGTCACCTGCTTCGACCCCGACGCGCCGACCCCGAGCGGGTTCTGGCACTGGGTGCTCGTGGACCTCCCCGCCGACGTGACCTCGCTCGACGCCGACGCGGGAGCCGAGGGTGCGGACCTGCCGGGCGGCGCGTTCATGTGCCGCAACGACGGCGGCCCGAAGGGTTTCATGGGCGCCGCACCGCCCGAGGGCGACCAGGTGCATCGCTACTTCTTCGTCGTCCACGCCGTCACCGAGGAGTCCCTCGGCGTCGACTCCGACGCCTCCGCCGCGGTCGTCTCCTTCAACCTGGCTTTCAAGACCGCCGGCCGCGCCATCATCCACGGCACCTACCAGCACTGAAACGCCGAGCCGGCGCGAGTTCGCGCCGGCTCGGCACCACATTCACGCCGGGTCGGCGTTAGGGGGCGGAGGCGTTCTTGAGGAGCTGCTCGAAGGGGGTGGGGTCGGCGAACTCCTCGTCCACCGTCCGGTGGTGGCGGGCGGAGCCGCTGGACTGCACCTTGCCGGCCAGGGCCGCGAGCTCGCCCGCCGCCTGCTCGACGCGACGCTGCAGGCCGGTGTCGCCGAAGTCGTCGGTGGCCGCGAAGACCCCCGTCGGTACGACGATCGCCCGCAGGTAGGCGAACAGCGGCCGCAGGGCGTGGTCGAGGACCAGCGAGTGGCGGGCCGTCCCGGCGGTCGCCGCGATCAGCACCGGCTTGCCCTCCAGCGTGCCGGACTCCAGGACGTCGAAGAACGTCTTGAACAGCCCGGAGTACGACGCCGAGAACACCGGCGTGACGACGACGAGCCCGTCGGCGTCGCGGACGGCGGCGATCGCCTCCGCCAGCGCCTGCTTCGGGAAGCCGGTCAGCAGGTGGTCGGTCAGCTCGTGGGCGAGGTCGCGGAGCTCGACCTGGGTCAGCTCCACCTCCTCCAGCGCCTCGGTCGTCGCGGCGGCCAGCCGGTCGGCCAGCAGCCGCGTCGAGCTCGGGTTGGAGAGCCCGGCCGAGACGACGACGATGCGGGTCGTCATACGGACACCCCCGTCACGTCGTCGACCGCGTGCACGGTCGTGTCCTTGGCGCCGCCGGCCTTCGCGACCAGCGAGGCGTGGGTCGGCGCCTCGGGGGCGTTCGGGCTGCGACCCTCCGCGAACCCGGCCCGCATGTCGGGCAGGATCTCGCCGAGCAGGTCGAGCTGCTCCAGCACGGTCTTCAGCGGCAGGCCCGCGTGGTCGACCAGGAACAGCTGGCGCTGGTAGTCCCCGACGTACTCGCGGAACGACAGCGTGCGCTCCAGCACCTGCTGCGGCGAGCCGACGGTCAGCGGGGTGGCCTCGGTGAAGTCCTCCAGCGACGGCCCGTGGCCGTAGACCGGGGCGTTGTCGAAGTAGGGGCGGAACTCGTTGACCGCGGCCTGGCTGTCCTTGCGCATGAAGAACTGCCCGCCGAGGCCGACGATCGCCTGCTCCGCCGTCCCGTGCCCGTAGTGCTCGAAGCGGCGCCGGTAGAGGTCGACCATCTGCTTGGTGTGCCCGGCCGGCCAGAAGATGTGGTTGTGGAAGAAGCCGTCGCCGTAGTACGCCGCCTGCTCGGCGATCTCGGGGCTGCGGATCGAGCCGTGCCACACGAACGGCGCCACGCCGTCGAGCGGGCGCGGGGTCGAGGTGTAGCCCTGCAGCGGCGTGCGGAACTTCCCCTCCCAGTTGACGACGTCCTCGCTCCAGAGGCGACGCAGCAGGGCGTAGTTCTCGACCGCGAGGTTGATGCCCTCGCGGATGTCCTTGCCGAACCAGGGGTAGACCGGACCGGTGTTCCCGCGCCCCATCATCAGGTCGACGCGGCCGTCGGTGAGGTGCTGGATCTTGGCGTAGTCCTCCGCGATCAGCACCGGGTCGGTGGTGGTGATCAGCGTGGTCGCCGTCGACAGGATGATCCGCTCGGTCTGCGCGCCGATGTAGGCCAGGGTGGCCGTCGGGTTCGACGCGATGAACGGCGGGTTGTGGTGCTCGCCGGTGGCGAAGACGTCGAGACCCACCTCTTCCGCGTGCTTCGCGATCGCGACCGTGGCCTTGATGCGCTCGTGCTCCGTCGGTGTCCGCCCCGTCGTGGGGTCGGGCGTCACGTCGCCGACGCTGAAGATGCCGATCTGCATGACTGCCTCCGCTGTCTATTGGTTGAATCTCGAACTATCGAGTGAACCGCCGGCCCCGGCCAGGTATTCCGATCGTGCCGTCCGGGTTGCGGCTAGGGCGATCCGGGCAGGGTCCGGCCCAGGATCAGGACGGCCCGGTCGTCGTCGCCGCGGTCCACCTGCCGGATGATCCGGCGCGGCGTCCCGTCGATCCCGCCGCTCATCGCCTGGCGCGCGACCCCGCGCAGCCAGTCGATTCCGGCGTCGAGGTCGGCCTCGCGCGACTCCACGACGCCGTCGGTGTAGAAGAGCAGCGCGTCGCCGGTCCGGAGCAGCCCAGCGCTGAGGTGGAGCTCGGGGTCGGGCGCGATGCCGAGCGCGGTGCCGCGGGCGTTGTCGACGCTCCACTCCCGTCGTCCGGCGTCCCAGCGCAGCGCCGGCGGGTGACCGGCGCTGAAGATGCCGTACTCCCCCGTCGGCAGGTCCACGACCACGTGCACCGCGGTCGCGAAGGTCTCGTCCGAGTGCTGGCGCAGCAGGAAGTCGTTCGCCGCGTTCAGCAGCTGGCGCGGCGGCAGCGCGCCGATCATGCCGCCGAGCGCACCCGCGAACTGCAGCGCCCGCGGGCTCGCCTTCACGCCGTTCCCGCACACGTCGACGAGCACCATCTCGAGGCGGCGGCCGTCGGGCGAGAGGTCGGCCACCAGGAAGTCACCGGCATACCCGACGCCGTGGGCGGACCGCATCGCCGACTGCGAGAGCCACCCGTCGGGGAGCGGCGGCACGGTGCCCTGCGCCTCCTGCAGCTCGCGCAGGTCGGCCAGCATCGCCTCGCCCAGGGCGGCCGGCAGGCCGGAGCGCTGCCGGCTGGACTGGTACAGGATGATCGCGACCGAGACCGCCAGGGACGCCAGGGCCGAGACCCGCGCGCCGTTGAACGACACGTCGCTGACCAGCACCGACCCCACGGCGGCCGCCGAGGCGGCGACGGTGAGCACCACCAGCGGCCGGAAGCGCAGCAGCAGCATGCCGAGCAGCAGCCAGACGAAGTACGTCGTCAGCGGCATCACCTCGTAGTCGAGCACCGAGACGACGAACGACACCGCCACGCCCGCGAGCAGCAGCACCAGCGCGAGCACCTGGCTCTGCGAGGTGCCACTGCGCCAGCCCAGGACCCGTTCGTGGAAGCGACGCGAGATCCCGTCACTCAACGTCCCCCGCCGACCCCGCACCCGTGCAGACTATGCGGTCGCCGGCGCCGGTGGTCGGACTGCCCGCGCCGTCAGCCCGATCGCCGAGGCAGCGTGACCCGGAAGGTGCTCCCGACCCCGACCTCGCTCTCCAGCGACACGGTCCCCTCGTGGGCCGCGACGATGGAGCTGACGATGTTCAGGCCGAGCCCGGTCCCCGAGATCTGCTGGGTGAGCGCGTGCCCACCCCGGAAGAAGCGGGAGAAGACCCGCTCCGTCTCGTCCGCGGGGATCCCGATGCCGGTGTCGCTCACCTCGATCTCGACGGCGTCGGGGCGCTGCCGGAGCGAGACGGTGGCGCGGCCGCCGGGCCGGCTGTACTTCACCGCGTTGGAGACCAGGTTGTCGAGCACCTGACGGATCCGCTGCTCGTCGAGGACCGCCTCCAGCCGGTCGGGCACGTCCGCCCTCAGCGCGACCTGCGCCTGCCCGGCGCTCGGGCGGGCGGACTCGACGGCCTCGCGGACCAACGCGGACAGGTCCACCTTCCGCCGCTGCAGTCGCAGGCCGCCCTCGCCGACCTGGGCCACCAGGAGCAGGTCCGCCACGAGGGCGCCGAGGCGGGCGGCATTGCGCTGCACGACCCGGAGCTGGGTCGCGACCGACGGCGGCAGGTCCTCCTCGACCAGCATCTCGAGATGGCCGAGGACCGAGGTCAGTGGGGTCCGCAGCTCGTGGGAGACCGAGGACACGAACTCGTCCTTGACCTGCATCGCCCGCATCAGCTCGGTGATCTCCTGGTACGCGAGCGCGGCGCCCAGCCGCTCTCCGTTCGGTCCCCGGACCTGGCGGGCGGAGGTGGAGAACGCCGCGCGGGTCAGCGGGTCCGAGCCCGCCCAGTAGGCGTAGTCGTCGAACTCCTCGCCCTGCGCCGCCCGGTACGACGGCATCTCCTCGCGCTTCATCAGCGTCTTGCCGTCCAGGTGGTAGACGTGGCCGAGCTGGCCGGCGCGGCCGTCGTGGCCGTCGGGGAACGGCAGCCGCATCGTCTCCTCGTGCTGCCGGTTCATCCGCTCGTAGCGGCCCTCGGCGTCGATGAGCAGCAGCCCGACGCTCACCGTCTCGAAGATCGCCTCCAGCGCGTTCCGCTCGTGCTCGATCTCGGCCTTCGCCTCCTGCAGGCGCTGCTCGTACTCGTGCTGCTCGCTCACGTCGAGGATCTGCGAGATGAAGTACAGGGGCTGGCGCTCCGGCCCGCGGACGACGGCGACCGACAGGTCGCCCCAGACCTCGTGGCCCTCGGCGTGCAGGTACCGCTTGCGCAGCCGGTAGGAGTCGATCTCCCCGTCGAGCGCCCGGTGGAACTGCTGGAGGTCGGTGTCCAGGTCGTCGGGATGCGTGATCTGCTGGAAGTCGCGCCGGGTGAGCGTCTCGACGTCGTAGCCGAGCATCTCCGAGAGCGCCCGGTTCACGAGCAGGAGCCTCCCGTCGAGATCGACCAGGGCCATCCCGACCGGCGAGTACTCCAGCGTCAGCCGCCACAGGTCGGAGCTCTCCGTAGGGTCCTCCACCCGCGACACCTCCTTCGTGACCGAGCGCCTCCGCGGGCCTGGGAGAAACGTAGGGGACGCGGAGCGCCGTCGACGGCCAGGGGCGGAAGGTTCTCAGCCTCCGAGCGGCGCCCGGAGGCCGACCCGCACCGCGTGCCGCTCGCCCCCGACGTCGACCTGGAACCCGCCCTCGGCCAGCCAGGCCGCCGTGACCGGCTCGTCCCGGCGCAGGAGGGCGAGCCCCACGCACGAGCCGACGGTCTCGCCCCAGGCCGCGCTGGTCACCTGCCCGACCGGCTCGCCCTCGTGCAGCACCAGCTCGCCGCCCCACAGCACGGGCCCGGACGACAAGGCGGCGAACGACACCACCCGCCGACGTGGCCCGGGACGCGACAGCCGCTCCCGGCGGGCGGCGAGCGCCTCGCGTCCCAGGAACGGCTTGTCGCCCCGCAGGGCGGTGGCGAAGACGAGGCCCGCCTCGACGGGCGTCCAGTCCGGCGTCAGCTCCCGCCCGAAGGCGCGGTAGCCCTTCTCGAGCCGCAGCGACTCGATGGCGGAGTACCCCGCGTCGACCAGCCCATACGGCGCTCCCGCCGACCCGAGCGCGTCGTACACCTCGACGGCGTCGGCGACCGGGACGAGCAGCTCCCAGCCCAGCTCCCCGACGTACGTCATCCGGGTCGCCCGGACCGTCCGGTCGGCGATCCGGACCTCCCGGCTGGTCGCGAAGGGGAACCCCTCCTCCGACAGGTCCGCCGGCGTGAGCTCGGCCAGCAGCTCCCGCGAGCGCGGACCCATCACCCCGAGCACGGCGTACCGGTCGGTGACATCGGTCGCGTGGACCGGGTGCCCCACCGCGGCGCTCTGCCGCCGGATCCAGTCGAGGTCGCGGATCGTCGTCGCCGAGCTCGAGACCAGGAGGAACGAGTCGTCCCCGGTGCGGGTGACGGTCAGGTCGGCCTCGTAGCCGCCGCGGGCGTTGAGGAACGGCGTGTAGACGCACGCGCCGACCGGGACGTCGACGTCCGCGGCGCAGATCCACTGCAGGGCGGCGAGCGCGTCCGGCCCCTCGAGGAGGTACTTCGAGAACGACGTCTGGTCGAAGACCGCGACCGCGCTGCGACAGGCCCGCTGCTCCGCGGCCGAGGCGTCCTGCCAGCGCGGACGCCCCCAGGCGTAGTCCAGCTCGTCGGGGCCGAAGACGAGCGGGCGCTCCCATCCCATCCGGGTCCCGAACAGTGCCCCTCGCCCCGCCAGGCGCTCGTGCAGGGGCGAGGTCCGCTGGGGACGGCCGGACTCGAGCTCGCGGTTGGGCCACGGGACCGCGTAGTGCAGCCCGAGCACCTCCGCGACCCGTGAGCGCAGCCACCGGTTGTCGCCGTGGAACGGCGCGAACCGGCGTACGTCGACGCCCACCAGGTCGTCCTGCGGCTCCCCCGCCACGATCCACTCCGCGAGCGCGCGGCCGGCGCCTCCCGCCGACGCGATGCCGACGGAGTTGAAGCCGGCGCCGACGAAGAAGCCGTCGAGCTCGGGTGCCTCGCCGAGCAGGAACTGGTTGTCGGGCGTGAACGACTCCGGGCCGTTGTAGAACTTCCGGACCCCTGCCTGCTCCAGCGCCGGGATGCGCAGCAGCGCCTCGTCCATCAGCACCGAGAAGTGGTCCCAGTCCTCCTCGAGGAGCTGGAACTCGAACGGGTACGGCAGGTCGTCCGGCGAGCGCCAGGGCTTGGCCTCGGGCTCGAACCCGCCGACGACGAGGCCGCCGACCTCCTCCTTGAAGTAGGTCCAGCCGTCGGGGTCGCGCATGATCGGCAGATCCGGGTGGCAACCCTCGATCGCCTCCGTCACGACGTAGAAGTGCTCAGCCGAGTGCAGCGGCACCGTCACCCCGACCAGGTCGCCCAGCGCCTTGGCCCACTGCCCGGCGCAGTTCACCACCACCTCGGCCTCGACGCTCTGCTGTTGTCCGGCGGCCTCGGTCCGCACACCGGTCACCCGACGCCACCCGTCGCGCTCGACGACGTCGAAGCCGGTCACCCGGACCCGCTCGACGATCCGCGCGCCTCGCTGCCGCGCGCCCTTCGCGAGCGACTGGGTCAGGTCCGTCGGGTTGACCTTGCCGTCGCCCGGCAGCCAGAGCGCACCGAGCAGGTCGTCGACCCGCATGGGCGGCCACAGCTCCTGCGCCCGCCTCGGCGTCACCAGCTCGCACGGCAGGTCGTACGCCGCCGCGTTGGCCGCCGTACGACGCAGCTGCACCAGGCGGTCCTCGGTGCGAGCCACGATCACGCCGCCGACGTTGCGGTAGCCCGTCGCGAGGCCGGTCTCGGCCTCCAGCCCGGCGTACAGCTCGGCGGAGTACTGCACCAGCCGCGTCCCTCCCTCCGAGGCGCGCAGCGGCCCGACCAGCCCGGCCGCGTGCCAGGTGGTCCCGCCGGACAGCCGGCCCTGCTCCAGCAGGAGCACATCGGTCCAGCCGAGCCTCGTGAGGTGGTAGGCCACCGAGGTGCCGACCACGCCACCCCCGACGATGACCACGCGGGCGCGCGACGGGAGCTCAGCCACCGGTCGCCACCGCCTCCAGCAGCCCCGGGAGATCCGGACCACGGAAGGTCGCCACCGCCTTCTCGTAGCGCTCCATCCCCCAGCCGTGGAAGTCGAAGTGGACCGGGCTGGTGGCGGCCTGGATGAAGCCCCACAGCGACCAGCCGTACTCGCTGCACAGCGCCTGCACGCGCACCCGGGCGAGGTCGGCCGGCGTCGGGTCGCCGAAGTACGCCGCCGTCCAGGCCTCGGTCTGCTCGGGGGTGAATCCGCACTCGGTGCTGGTGTTGCCGAGCTCGAAGCAGGCGTCACCGGTGCCGGAGTACTCGTAGTCGATCAGCCGTACGGCGTGCCCGTCGTCGACGAAGTTCGCCGCCAGCAGGTCGTTGTTGCACGGCACGCCCGGCCGCGGAGAGGCGGCGAGCGCGCGTCGTACGTCGGCCCACGCGTCCGCGTGGTCGTCGTACGACGGGGGCAGGGCGAAGCCGTGCTCCCGCACCGTGGCGAGGTACGACGCCTGCCGGGCGAACATGTCGAACGTGCCGGTGAACGCCGGCCCGGCGTGCAACCGGCGGCACGCGCTCGCGGCCCGGCGCAGCACCCCGGGATCGGCGAAGTCGGCGTCCTGCAGCGTGCGGCCCGCCAGGAAGCCGATGACCAGGATCCCGAGGTCGGGCCGGTACTCGACGACCGGCGCGCCCACCCCGGCAGCGGCGGCCGCGACCGTGTTGGCGTGCTCGGCGTCCCGGTCGATGCCGAGCAGGCCGGGGTTCCCGTGCGAGCACCGAACGACGACGTCGAGCGGCGGCCCGTCGTCGGTCGTGGTGACCCGCAGGTTGCGGTTGGTCAGGCCGCCGGGCAGGTCGGACACGGCCACGGACCGCCCCGCCAGGCAGGCGAGGCGGTCCAGGCCGATCGTGTCGGTCGTGTCGGTCACCGGGTCAGGAGAGGCCTAGTCGTCGAACGCCTCGACGACGGCCTGGTCGATCGTGTGCTTCGGGCCGGCGAACCAGTGCCGGGCCGAGGCGAACCACCAGATCGTCAGCAGCAGCAGTGCCCCGAGGGTGACGATCGGCGCGTAGTTGACGAACTTCCACTCGAACTCGTCGCGGAACGGGTTCGCGGCCGGCGTCGACGGCATCATCAGGAAGAGTGAGACGACGACGATCTCCAGCACCGCGATGGGGTTCATCCACTTGTACTTGCTGCCGTTGGTCCACGCCCCCTCCTCGAACGCGTCGCCCATCCGCCAGCGCAGGAAGATCGGGATCGCGAAGGCGAGGTACAGGCCGATGACCGCGATCGAGGTGACGGCGTAGAACGCGAGCGGGACCGGGGTCCCGTTGACGTCGACCTCGATCAGCGCGGGCAGGGTCAGCACCGCCGCCGCCACCCCGACGAAGAGCACCGCGTTCGCGGGTACCCGGGCGGGCGTCAGCTTCTGGAAGATCGACGACCCCGGGATCGCGCCGTCCCGGCTGAACGCGAAGGTCATCCGGGAGGCCGAGGTCATGCACGAGGTGGCGCAGAAGAACTGCGCCGACGCGGAGATGAACAACACCAGGGTCGCCCAGTTCTGCCCGAGCGCCTCCAGGAAGATCGGCTGGACGCCCGACCCGGCGAGCGCGTTGTTGGGCTGCCCGGTCGCGGGGTCGTCCGGGATCGCGAAGACCACGCAGAGCAGCAGGATGTAGCCGCCGAGGACCGAGTAGAAGATCGAGCGCCAGATCCCCTTCGCGGCCGCCTTCGACGCCTCGGCGGTCTCCTCCGACAGGTGGGCGCACGCGTCGAACCCGGTGATCGTGTACTGCGTGAGCAGGAAGCCGAACGGCACGATCGCGAACCAGAACGCGAGGTTGGTCGTGCTCCCGTCGGCGTACCCCGAGTTGTTGAAGCGCTCGGTGAACACGTAGCTGAAGCTCTGGTGCTGGTCGGGCACGAAGAGCAGCACCAGGACGATCGCGCTGGCGCCGACGACGTGCCACCACACCGAGACGTTGTTCATGATCGCCATCAGGTGGCCGCTGAAGATGTTCAGCACCGAGACGAGGGCCAGCACGATCACGAAGATCACGAACACCCGGGTCAGCGAGTAGTCGCCCGCGAACGAGTCCGAGTAGGTGCTGATCGTCAGGTCGATGAAGGTCGCGCAGCCGTACGACACCCCCGCCGTGACGGCGACCAGGCCGATGAGGTTGAGCCAGCCGGTGAAGAAGCCGGCCGCCGGTCCGCCGAGCTTGGCCGCCCACCAGTAGATGCCGCCCGAGGTCGGGTACGCCGAGACCAGCTCCGACATCGTGAAGCCGATGATCAGGATGAAGACGCCGAGGATCGGCCACGACCACGAGATCGAGATCGGCCCGCCGTTGTTGAAGCCGGCGCCGAAGTTCGTGAAGCAGCCGGCCAGGATCGAGATGATCGAGAAGGAGATCGCGAAGTTCGAGAAGCCCGACCAGGACCGGTTCAGGTCCTGCTTGTACCCGAGCTTGGCCAGGTGCTTCTCGTCCTCGGTGAGCTCCAGGACTGAGTGATCCGAGATCGGTTCGTGTGCTTCGGGCATGGTGCACTCCTCCGGGAAGGCTCGTGCGAATGTGAATCGGACGCTAGACCCGCCCGGAATCGGGTGTCCAGAGGTCTCCCCAAAAATGGTTTGAACTCAGACCATTGCGCGATCCGCTCTCGATCCAGAGGATGGGCGGGTGACCGCTTCCCCCGAGCACCCGCTCCCCGAGGTCGTCCTCCGACCCGTGCGCGGCCACCACGCCTTCGAGGCGTGCGTCGAACGACTCGCCACCGCCATCCGCCTGGGTGTCTACCCGCTCGGGTCGACGCTGCCGCCCGAGCGCGAGCTCGCGACCCGGCTCCAGGTCTCCCGGGCGACGCTGCGCGAGGCGATGGCCGCGCTGCGCCAGGCCGGGCTGGTCGAGACCACCCGCGGTCGCGGCGGCGGCACCGTCGTGACCCTGCAGCCCCGGACGCCCTCCGCCCGAGCCGCGGCCCGGGTCTCCCCCGAGCGCCGCGCCGACTGGCTCGACGCGCTCGAGTTCCGGCGGGTGGTCGAGCCGGGCGCCGCCGGGCTCGCGGCCGGTCTGCCGCTCGACGAAGCCTCCCGCGACCGCCTGCAGCGTGCCCTCGACGACGTCACCTCGGCTCGTCGGCCGGCTGCCCACCGGCAGGCCGACTCGCGCTTCCACCTCACCATCGCCGCGCTCACCGGCTCGACGCGGACGGTCGAGGCGGTCACGTCGGTGCAGGCCACGCTGCACGAGATGCTGCTGGCCATCCCGGTCCTGGACGCCAACATCGCGCACTCCGACCGCCAGCACGCGGCCGTCGTACGCGCGATCCTCGACGGGCGACCCGAGCGCGCCCGCCGCGCCATGGAGGAGCACTGCGACGACACCGCCGCGCTGCTGCGCGGACTGGTCGGATAGGAGCACGGATGCACTTGCGCAACGACCGGCACCTGAGCATGGACGCCCTGGTCCGCCGGATCGAGACCGGCCAGATCGACACCGTCATCGTGGCCTTCACCGACATGCAGGGCCGCCTGCAGGGCAAGCGCCTGCACGGCCGCTACTTCGTGGACCACGTCGTCGAGCACGGCACCGAAGGCTGCAACTACCTGCTCGCTGTGGACGTCGACATGAACACCGTCGACGGCTACGCCATCTCCTCGTGGGAGAAGGGGTACGGCGACATGGAGTTCGTCCTCGACGAGCGGACGATCCGGCTGCTGACCCACCTCCCGGCGACCGCGATGGTGCAGTGCGACCTGGTCTGGCCGGCGGACGACGACGGCGCCGAGCACGAGCCCGTCGTCCAGTCCCCGCGGGCGATCCTCCAGGCCCAGCTCGACCGCTGCGCCACCCACGGCTGGACCGCCCTGGCCGGCACCGAGCTGGAGTTCATCGCCTTCGACACGTCGTACGAGGACGCCCACCGCTCGGACTACCGCGACCTGACGCCCGCCAACCAGTACAACGTCGACTACTCCATCCTCGGGACCAGCCGGATCGAGCCGCTGCTGCGCGCCATCCGCAACCACATGTACGACGCGGGCCTCGACGTCGAGGGCGCCAAGGGCGAGTGCAACCTCGGCCAGCACGAGATCGGGTTCCTGTACGCCGACGCCCTCACCACCGCCGACAACCACGTCGTCTACAAGAACGCCGCCAAGGAGATCGCCGCCCAGCAGGGCCGGTCGGTCACCTTCATGGCCAAGTACGACGAGCGCGAGGGCAGCTCGTGCCACATCCACCTGTCCCTGCGCGGCACCGACGGCGAGCTGGTGTTCTGGAAGGACGGCACCCGCACCCCGCTCTACGACCGGTTCGTCGCGGGCGTCCTGGCGACGATGGCGGACTTCACGCTGCTGTTCGCTCCCAACGTGAACTCCTACAAGCGCTTCGCCGACGGCTCGTTCGCGCCGACGACGATCGCCTGGGGCCGGGACAACCGCACCTGCGCGGTCCGACTCGTCGGCCACGGCGCGGGCGCCCGGATGGAGAACCGGGTGCCGGGCGCCGACACCAACCCGTACCTCGCGCTGGCCGCGATGATCGCGGGCGGCCTGTACGGCATCGAGCAGGACCTCACCCTCGGACCGGAGCTGGTCGGCAACGCCTACACCTCCGACCTGCCCCGGGTTCCGTCGACGCTGGCGGCCGCGCGCGAGGCGTTCTCGTCGTCGGTGATCGCCCGGGACGCGCTCGGCGACGCCGTCGTCGACCACTACACGAACATGGCCGACGTGGAGCTCACCGCGTTCCGGGCCGCCGTCACCGACTGGGAGCTGCGGCGCGGCTTCGAAAGGCTGTAATGGTCTCGACAAGCTCGACCGACGAGGTGCACACCGTCATCAACCCGGCCACCGCAGCACCGGTGACCGACGTCCACCTGGCATCCGTCGAGGAGACGGATGCCGCGATCGAGGCCGCCCACGCGGCCTTCCCGGCCTGGCGGGCGATGCCCCCCGGCGAGCGCGCCACCCTGCTGCGCCGGTTCGCCGCCGTCGTCGACGCACACGTCGACGAGCTGGCGGGGCTCGAGGTCCGCAACGCGGGCCACACCTGGGGCAACGCCCGGTGGGAGGCGGGCAACGTCCGCGACTGCCTGAACTACTACGCCGGCGCCCCGGAGCGGCTCTTCGGTCGCCAGATCCCGGTCGCGGGCGGCGTCGACGTGACGTTCCACGAGCCGCTCGGCGTCGTGGGGATCATCGTCCCGTGGAACTTCCCGATGCCCATCGCGGGTTGGGGCTTCGCACCGGCGCTCGCGGCGGGCAACACGGTCGTCCTGAAGCCGGCCGAGCTGACGCCGCTGACGGCCGTCCGGCTCGGCGAGCTGGCCCTCGAGGCAGGGCTCCCCGAGCACGTCCTGACGATCGTCCCCGGCAAGGGCTCGGTGGTCGGCGAGCGGTTCGTCACCCACGAGCTCGTCCGCAAGGTCTGCTTCACCGGCTCCACGGAGGTCGGGAAGCGGATCATGCGGGGCTGCGCCGACCAGGTGAAGCGGGTGACGCTCGAGCTCGGCGGCAAGAGCGCCAACATCGTGTTCGCGGACGCCGACATCGCGGCGGCGGCCGCCAGCGCGCCGTACGCCGTCTTCGACAACGCGGGCCAGGACTGCTGCGCCCGCTCGCGGATCCTGGTCGAGCGTTCGGCGTACGACGAGTTCCTGAGCAGGCTCGAGCCGGCCGTGCAGGCGCTGCGGGTGCTCGACCCGAGCGACGAGTCGTCCGAGATGGGTCCCCTGATCTCGGCTCAGCAGCGGCAGACGGTGACCGGCTACCTCGACGAGGTGGACGTGGCGTTCGCCGGATCGACGCCGGGCGGTGACGGGTTCTGGGTGCCGCCGTCCGTCGTCACCGTCGACGACCCCGCCGCGCGGATCTGGCGCGAGGAGGTCTTCGGCCCGGTCGTCGCGGTGATGCCGTTCGACGACGAGGCCGACGCGGTGGCGAAGGCCAACGACACCGAGTACGGCCTGTCGGGCTCGATCTTCACCAACGACCTCGGCCGCGGTCTCCGGGTCGCGCGCGCCGTCGAGGCGGGCAACCTCAGCGTCAACTCGCACTCGTCGGTCCGCTACTGGACCCCCTTCGGCGGCTACAAGCAGTCCGGCCTCGGGCGCGAGCTCGGGCCGGACGCCCCGATGGCGTTCACCGAGGAGAAGAACGTGTTCATCGCCCACTGACCCCGGTGGTCGAGCAGTGAGGGCCACCAGGCCCGAACGCCCGTCGAGACCCCCGCACCCGAAAGGAAACCCCACCACCATGGCAGGACGCATCCAGGACCGGGTCGCGGTCGTCACCGGCGGCTGCTCGGGCATCGGCCTGGCGACGGTCCAGCGCTTCGTCGAGGAGGGAGCCAAGGTCGTCGTCGGCGACATCGACGACGAGCGCGGCCACCAGCTGGTCGGACAGCTCGGCGGCGAGTCGGTGGCGACGTACGTCCACGTGGACGTGACCGACCAGGAGCAGGTCGAGGCGCTGTTCCGGACCACGAAGGACACCTACGGCTCGGTCGACATCGCGTTCAACAACGCCGGCATCAGTCCGCCGGAGGACGACTCGATCCTGGACACCGACCTGGACGCCTGGCGCCGGGTCCAGGAGGTCAACCTGACGTCGGTCTACCTGTGCTGCAAGGCCGCGCTCCCCCACATGCTGGAGCAGGGCCGCGGCTCGATCATCAACACGGCCTCGTTCGTCGCCGTGATGGGGGCGGCGACGTCGCAGATCTCCTACTCCGCCTCCAAGGGCGGGGTGCTGTCGATGACCCGCGAGCTGGGCGTCCAGTTCGCCCGACAGGGGGTGCGCGTCAACGCCCTGTGCCCCGGCCCCGTCAACACTCCGCTGCTGCAGGAGCTGTTCGCCAAGGACGCCGAGCGCGCCGCGCGCCGGCTGGTGCACGTGCCGATGGGTCGCTTCGGCGAGCCCGAGGAGATGGCGGCGGCGGTGCTGTTCCTGGCCTCCGACGACTCCTCCTTCATGACCGCCAGCACCTTCCTGGTCGACGGCGGCATCTCGGGCGCGTACGTCACCCCGCTGTGAACGCCCCGCTCATCGGCCTGACGACCTACCGCGAGCACGCGGCGTGGGGGGTCTGGCAGCAGCGCGCGGACCTGCTCCCGACCCAGTACGCCGAGGCGGTCGAGGCGACGGGCGGCGTACCCGTGCTGCTGCCGCCGCAGGCGTCGGCCGCGGCCGAGGTCGTCGTCGCCCGCCTCGACGGGCTCGTGATCAGCGGCGGGGCCGACGTCGACCCGGCGCGGTACGACGACCTCCCGCATCCCCGGACCGCGGCCTGGCGGCCCGACCGGGACGCTTGGGAGCTCGCCCTGCTCGACGCGGCCGAGTCGCGGGGTCTGCCGGTCCTCGGCGTGTGCCGGGGCATGCAGCTGATGGCCGTGCACGCGGGCGGGACGCTGGACCAGCACACCCCGGACCTGGTCGGGCACGAGGAGCACAGCCCCGGCGGCGACGCGTTCGGGAACGTCGCGGTCGACATCGTCCCCGGCACCCGGCTCGCCGGGCTGGTGGGTGACCGGCTGGAGGTGAGCTGCCACCACCACCAGTCGGTGCGGACACACCCGGGGTACCTCGCCGTCGCGCGGGCCGATGATGGCACGCTGGAGGCCATGGAGGACCCCCGCGCCCCGTTCCGCCTCGCCGTGCAGTGGCACCCCGAGACCGCCGCCGACGTCGGCCTGCTCGCGGGCCTCGTGCGCGCGGCGGCGTCGTACGCCGCGGACGGCACCGGCCGGTGAGGCCGCGGCCGCAGGTCCTGCTCAGCGCGCACCGCTGCGGGGCGGGCGGCGACAAGGAGCTGGAGAACACCCGGGTCGCGCTCGACCGGGCGCTCGCGCTCGGGGTGGAGTACGTCGAGTTCGACGTGCACCGCTGTGCCGACGGCGAGCTGGTGCTCTTCCACGACGACTGGATCACGGTCGAGGGCCAGAAGACGTGGCTGCGCGAGGCGACCTCCGAGCAGTTCGCGGCGTACGCCCCGCACGCGATGCGCTACGACGAGGTGCTCGAGGCGCTGGACGGCCGCGCCCACGCCCACATCGACCTGAAGTTCAGCTCGCCGGGCGGGGTCCACGAGGTCGCCGCCGTCCGGCGCGCCGTCGAGGTGCTCGGCGTGGAGCGGATCGTCGTCACCACCCTCGACGACCGGTCGGTGCGGGCGGTCCGGGAGTGGTCCGACGCCGAGGGGCTGCCGGTCCTGGCCGGGCTCTCGCTCGGCCGCCGGGTGCGCGGGTTGCCGCTGCGGGCCGCCGTCCGGATCCGGCTGTCCGAGCTCTTCCCGCGACTGCGCTACCGCGCCTCGCTCGCCAACGTGATGGTCGCCAACCACACCCTGGCCAGGTACGGCGTCGCCCGCTTCGCCCGCAAGCGCAACCTGCCGCTGCTGGTGTGGACCATCGACACCGAGAAGTCGCTGCACTACTGGCTCAAGCCCGGCCGCGCCTGGCTGGTCACCACGAACCATCCCGACCTGGCGCTCGAGGTCCGGGACCGGCGGGCTGCCAGACTGCGCGCATGACCGTGACCGACGTCCTCGGCGAGCCCTACGTCGCCGAGACCCTCGAGCTCGCGCCCGACGACGAGGGCGAGGTGGTGGCGACGCTCGTCCACCGGCCGTCCGACACCCCGTCCGGCCGCGCGGTGCTGCACGTCCACGGCTTCGCGGACTACTTCTTCCACACGGCGTACGCCGAGTGGTGGACCGAGCGGGGCTACGACTTCTACGCCATCGACCTGCGCAAGTACGGCCGGTCGCTGCGCGAGCACCAGACGCCGACGTACGTCGCGAACCTGGAGGAGTACTTCGAGGAGCTGGACGAGGCCTGGCGGCTGGTCACCGAGCGCGACGGCCACGACCACGTGGTCGTCTCCGCGCACTCGACGGGCGGCCTGACGGCGTCGCTGTGGGCGGACGCGCGCCAGCCCGAGGCGCTCGCCGGACTGGTCCTCAACTCCCCCTGGCTGGACTTCCAGGCCGGCCTGCTGATGCGGACCGTCGGCACCGCGGTCGTCAAGCAGATCGGCGCGCGCAAGCCGCTGCGCGAGATCCCCCGCAAGGTCAGCGGGCTCTACGGGCGCAGCCTGCACCGCGACCACGACGGCGAGTGGGACTTCGACCTGGTCTGGAAGCCGCTGGAGTCGTTCGCGGTCACCACCGGCTGGCTGCGCGCCATCCGGATCGGCCACTCCCGGCTCCAGCGCGGCCTCGCCGTCCCGTGCCCGGTGCTGGTGCTCTCCTCCGGAGCCTCCGCCAGCCCGGTCGAGATGGGTCCCGACGTGCACGGCTTCGACATCGTGCTCGACGTCAAGCAGATCCGCCGCTGGTCGACCGCCGTCGGCCCGCACGTCACGTACGTCGCCGTCGAGGGCGCCCGCCACGACGTGGTGCTCTCCCTCCCCGAGCCCCGGGCGCAGGCCTACGCCGAGATCGACCGTTGGCACACCGCCTACGTCGCGCCGAGGAGGCAGTAGTTGCGCGTCGAGTCGGCGTCAGGGGCGGAAGGGCTCGCCGGCGAAGGTCTCCCTGGTGACGAACTCCGCGACCTCCCGGCGCTTGAGGCGGGTCGGCTGCGTCTCCGGCCGACCGAGCGGTACGACGGCCGCGAGCGCGAACTGCTCCGGCACGCCCAGCAGGTCGCGGACCGCCGGCTCCTGGGCGACGGCCATCGTGGTGATGGTCCCGCCGTACCCCTCGCTGCGGGCGGCGAGGAGCACGTTCCAGACCAGCGGGTAGACCGAGGCGCCGGCGACCACACCGACGCGGTCCAGGTCCTGGTCCGTCGCGGCGACCACGCCGAGGTCGACGAGGAAGACCAACACCGCCCCAGCGGTGCGCAGGGGCTCCGTGAACGACTCCGGGACCCGGGTCCCGGCGATCTCGTCCGCACTGGGCGTCGGCGGTTCGAGCGGGTTCCACGGGCTCTGACCGGCGTCCGTCTGGGCGACGTACCGACGGACGGCGGGTGCGTTCAGCTCCGCGAGCCGCTGCCGGGTGGCGGCTTCGCGGACGACGATCACGCGGGTCCCCTGGCGGTTCCCCCCGCTGGGCGCGAACCGGGCGTTGTCGAGGATCCGGTGCAGCACCTCGTCGGGCAGCGGGTCCCCGGTGAGCTTCCGCGCCGCGTGGGTGGTCCTCATCGCGTCGTACAACTCCATGGGGCGAGCGTGTCACGTTAGGGTCCCGGCCATGAACTCTGTGACCGGGCTCTCCCTGGGCCGCATCACCCTCGGTGCCGTCGCCCTCGCCGACCCGCAGCGCGCCGGACGACTCCTCCAGCTCGACCCGGCGAACAACCCGCAGCTGTCCTACCTCTCCCGGATGTTCGGCTCCCGCGAGATCGCCCTCGGCCTCGCCACCCTGGTGGCGACCGGCAAGTCCCGGCGCAACCTGATCCTGCTCGGCGCCCTGGTCGACCTCGCCGACGCCGGCACCGGCTACCTCGGCATCCGCGAGGGCTCGGTCTCCAAGCAGACCGGCGGCGCGCTCATCGCCCCGGCCTTCGGCGCGGTCGCCGCCGGACTGCTCGGCCTGCGGCGCTCGAAGGGCTGAGCGCAGGCGGCCTCGCGGCTCAGAGCAGGAACGAGACCACGGCGACCAGGCCGACGACGACGATGACGCCGCGCAGCACCGTGGGGTGCAGGCGCCGGCCGATCGTCGCGCCGAGCTGACCGCCGATCACCGCGCCGATCCCGATGAGCAGGACGATCCACCAGTCGACGTCGGCGACGAAGACGAACAGCAGCCCCGCGACCCCGTTGACGACGGCGGCGAGCACGTTCTTCACGGCGTTGAGGCGCTGCAGCGACTCGTCGACCCCGATCCCGAGGATGCCCATCAGGATCACGCCCTGGGCGGCGCCGAAGTAGCCGCCGTACACGCCCGCGAGCGCGGTCGTGGGCCAGATCCACCACGGGTCGGGGTGGTGGTCGGTCGCCGCGGCGGCCCGGCGCGCCGCGACCCGGCGCGAGAGCCGGGGCTGCACGATCACCAGCGCGATCCCGAGCGCGATGAGGACGGGTACGACGGCCTCGAACGCGTCCGCGGGCAGCACGAGCAGGAGTACGGCGCCGATCAGGCCACCGAGGAACGACCCGCTGACCAGGCGCAGCACGCGGGCGCGCTGGCCCACGAGCTCGCGCCGGTAGCCGACCGCGCCCGAGATCGAGCCGGGCACCAGACCGATGTTGTTGGAGACGTTCGCGGTGACCGGCGGGACACCGAGGGCGACCAGGGTGGGGAACGTGATCAACGTCCCCGACCCCACGACCGCGTTGATCCCGCCGGCGGCGACACCGGCGAGCAGGATCGCGACCGCCTCGAGGAAGGGTGGCACGCCCTAGGAGGCCGGGGCGTCCGGGTCCGGGCCGACGTCGTCCGCCGCCGCCGACCGGGTCGGGTTCGCGGCGGACGCGGCCGCGGCGATCGCCGCCTCCACGGCCTCGTTGGCCTTCGTGACCTCGCTGTCCTCGCTGCGGCCGGCAGGCTCCGACGGACCCATGTCGACCCGCTTGGTCGGACCCTCGACGTTGTCGGGGATGCCCTGCAGGCTGTTCATCGTCGACCCGAGGCCCTCGAGCGCCTTGCCGATCTCGCTCGGCACGATCCACACCTTGTTGGCGTCGCCCTCGGCGATCTTCGGCATCATCTGGAGGTACTGGTAGGCCAGCAGCGACTGGTCCGGTCGCCCGTCGTGGATGGCCTGGAAGACCGTCTGGATGGCCTGGCCCTCACCCTGGGCGCGCAGGATCGCCGCCTCGCGGTCGGCCTGCGCCCGCAGGATCTGCGACTCACGGTCACCCTCGGCCGAGAGGATCGCGGACTGCTTCTGGCCCTCCGCGGTCAGGATCGAGGCCTGCCGCTGACCCTCGGCGGTGAGGATGGCGGCCCGCTTGTCGCGGTCCGCGCGCATCTGCTTCTCCATCGTGTCCTTGATGGAGGCCGGCGGGTCGATGCTCTTGATCTCGACGCGCGCGACGCGGATGCCCCACTTGCCGGTGGCCTCGTCGAGGACGCCGCGCAGGCCGGAGTTGATCGAGTCGCGGCTGGTCAGCGTCTGCTCGAGGTCCATGCCACCGACGATGTTGCGCAGCGTCGTCTGGGTGATCTGCTCGACCGCCTGGATGTAGTTGGCGATCTCGTACGTCGCCGCGACCGGGTCGATGACCTGGAAGTAGATGACGGTGTCGATGTCGACGGTCAGGTTGTCCTCGGTGATCACCGAGCTGGGCGGGAAGCTCACGACCTGCTCGCGCATGTCGATGAGGTAGCGGACCCTGTCGATGAACGGCATCACGATGTTCAGCCCGGGCGGCAGGGTCTGCTTGTACTTGCCGAACCGCTCCACGATGCCGGCGCGCGCCTGCGGCACGATCCGCACCGTCTTGGCCATCACCGTGACGAGAAACAGGAACAGCAGGCCCAGCAGGATCAGATAGATCACGAGGCCGCTCCTTTCCGGAGGCTAGGGGTCGAGGCGAGGAACAGGGTGGACGTAGGCCGTGGCGCCGCGGATCTCCAGGACCTCCACGGTCTCACCCGGCTCGATGGCCAGCGTCTCGTCGTACGGCGACGCCGACCAGAGCTCCCCGGCGAGGCGGACCTGGCCGACCTCGTGACCGGAGATGCGGGTCACGGCGAGTCCCTGGCTGCCGACCAGCCGGCCGTGGCTCATGGTGAGCTCCGGGCCGCCGCCGTGCAGGCGCTTGATCAGCGGCGGGCGCAGCAGCAGGAGGGTGGCGGCGGACGCGCCGATCGCCAGCAGGAAGGACACGATGAAGGCCGCGCCCAGCGCTGAGGAGGTCATGCCGACCAGCGCCCCGAAGGCGAGCATCGCGAAGATCAGGTCGAGGCTGAAGACCTCGACCACGCCGAGCGCGATCGCGGCGCCCAGCCAGCCCGCCCACTGGTTGTCGCTCAGCCAGTCCATGACCGGACCCTACCGGCGCCTGGTGCGGCGTCGGGCCGCCCAGCGGCCGTCCTGGTGGCTGACCATCAGCGGCATGCCGAAGGTGGCGGAGAGGTTCGCCTCCGTGAGCACCTCGTCGAGCGGTCCGGCGGCCGTCACCCGGCCCTGGCGCAGCAGCAGGGCGTGGGTGAACCCGGGCGGGATCTCCTCCACGTGGTGCGAGACCAGCACGGTCGCCGGCGAGTCGGGGTCGTAGGCGAGCACGGACAGCGTGGCGACGAGGTCCTCGCGCCCTCCCAGGTCCAGGCCGGCGGCCGGCTCGTCGAGCAGCAGCAGCTCGGGGTCGGTCATCAGCGCCCGGGCGATCTGGACCCGCTTGCGCTCCCCCTCGCTCAGGGTGCCGAAGGTGCGGTCGCGCAGGTGGCTCACCCCGAGCTCGCGCAGGAGCCCGTCCGCGCGCCCGTGGTCGAGGTCGTCGTACTCCTCGGTCCAGCGGCCGACCACGCCGTACGACGCAGACACGACGACGTCCTGCACGCTCTCGGAGCGCGGGATGCGCTCGGCGAGCGCGGCGCTGGTGAGGCCGATCCGCGGCTTCAGCTCGAACACGTCGACGGTGCCGAGCACCTCGCCGAGGATGCCGGCGACGCCGTCCGAGGGGTGCATCTGGGCGGAGGCGATCTGGAGCAGGGTGGTCTTGCCCGCGCCGTTCGGGCCGAGGATGACCCATCGCTCGTCCTCCTCGACGGTCCAGCTGACCCGGTCGAGCAGGGTGGCCTGGCCGCGCCGGATGGTGACGTCGGCGAAGTCCAGCACGGCACTCATGGCGGCAACCCTATCGAGGCCCGGTCGGGAGCCTCCGGTCGCCCGGCGTAGTGTCGACGGCCGTGACCGCCTCCCTCCCGGCCGCCGCCCGTCTCGCCTGGTGGGGTACGGCGTGGCTGCGTGGCCACGTGGTGCCGGACCTCGTCGTGGATGCCGTCGTCGGCGACGACGCGACCCACGTCGTGGCCGCACTCGACCAGCTCGGGCTCGGTGGCGACGAGGCGGCCGAGTCCCTGGTGATCGGGCTCGGGCGGCTGCGCGCCGAGGGCTCCACGGCTCTCGGCGCGGCCTTTCCGGTCGAGGGCGACCCCGTCGGCCTGGGCGGTCCGCGGGCCTTCAACGACGCCGCGCTGGACGCGGGCGAGGCGGTCGTGGCCGTCGGCACCGGGATCGGCCTGGTGCCGGTGCGCGTCGGCGCGGCGATCACCTGGGTCGCCCACCGCGCGGAGCGGCGCCAGCTCCCGGACGTCGGCGAGGCCGACCGCGGCCTGCGCGCCGCCCTCCTCGCCACCGCCGACACGCTCGCCGACCTCGACGTCGCGCGCTGGCGCCCCGAGGTGGCGGACCGGCTGATGAACCTCCGCCACCGCGACCCCGTGACCGCGCCGGACGGCGTCCCCGCCCGCTGCGTCGAGCTCGCCGCGCGCGGCCTGCAGGCCATGGAGATCGTCGACCTCGCCCTCGAGGACGACGGCGGGGCGGTGTCGGCGTCCGAGATCGAGGCCCGCCGCGCGGCCCTGACCCCCCTCGCCCGCGCCGGCCGTCGGGCGCTGGTGGCGGCCTGCTCCCCGGAGGTCTGGCCGCCCTCCTGAGGTCGTGACCGGAGGAGTGTCCGGAAGCCGCAATTGCGGCCGTAGGACAGGCCCGAGCGTGGATTCCGTGCCCAACCGCTGCAATTGCGGCCGTGGGACAGGGCGGCGCTGCAACGGACCCGCACCGGACCGGCGCCGGGCGGCTCAGCCGGCCGCCCAGACCCCCAGCTCGGTGCCGCTCGGGTCGGTGAAGTGGAAGCGGCGGCCGCCGGGGAAGTCGTACGGCCCCTGGGTGACGGTGCCGCCGGCGGAGCGGACCGCCTCGACCGAGGCCTCGAGGTCGTCGGAGTAGAGCAGCACCAGCGGGCCGCCCGGCGCGGCGGGGCGGTGCGGGGTGAGCCCGCCGATCTCGCCCCGGCCCGACGGCGCGCGGATGCCGGCGTAGTCGGGGCCGTAGTCGTTGAACTCCCAGCCGAACGCGGCCGCGTAGAACACCTTCGCCTCGGCGAGGTCGCCCACGCCGATCTCGACATAGTCGATTCCGTGGTGAGCATGCGGCTGACCGCCGTCGGCCGCGACCGCGTCGGTCCACACCTCGACGAGGTCGGCGATCCGACCGTCGTCGTCGAGGGTCGCGAAGGAGGCGGCGTAGTAGGTCGCGCGACCGGAGGTCACCCGCGCCCGGAGCACTCCGGTCGAGCCGGACGCGACGAGGTCCTCCCGGGCGAAGGTCCAGGGGCCGGGATAGTCGCGGTTGAAGGCGACGAAGCCGTCCCGGTCGAAGGTCTCGCCGGTGTGCACCAGCCGGGCGGAGAAGCCCGGCGCGAGCAGGGCGGAGAGTGCGTCCCAGTCGCGGGTCGCGATGGCATCGGCGAAGCGGGTCAGGGTCTCGGCGGCGTCCACGGAGGCAGGCATGTCCACCACCATGGACCACGGCACCGACAGCCGACCGGACAGCGATAGCCTCGGGCCACGATGGCCACCGTTGCGAAGCCCGAGACCCTCCTGATCACGCTGACCGGCAAGGACCGGCCGGGTGTCACCTCGACCGTCTTCGCGACCCTGGCCCGCGCCGGGGTCGAGGTCCTCGACGTCGAGCAGATCGTGCTCCGGCGCCGGCTGGTCCTCGGCGTACTCGTCACCGCTCCCCGGGACTGGAAGCGCCTGCGCGACGAGGTCGAGCAGGCGGCCGCCGACCTCGGCATGACCGTCGACGTCGACCGGGGCACGGGCGACAACCGGCCCCGCCCGCAGGGCCGGTCGCACGTCACGGTCATCGGGACCCCGCTGAAGGCCTCCGCGATGTCGGCCATCGCCGGCCGGATCGCGGACTCGGGCGCCAACATCGACCGGATCGAGCGGATGGCCCGCTACCCCGTGACCGCGATCGACCTGCACGTCTCCGGCGCCGACCCCGAGACCCTGCGGGCCGTGCTCTCGGTCGAGGCGGCGCGCCAGGGCATCGACGTCGCGGTCCAGCCCGCCAACCTGCTCCGCCGCGGGATGCGCCTGATCGTGATGGACGTCGACTCGACCCTGATCCAGGGCGAGGTGATCGAGATGATCGCCGCCCACGCCGGCTGCGAGGCCCAGGTCGCCGAGATCACCGAGCGCGCCATGGCCGGCGAGCTCGACTTCGAGCAGTCGCTGCGCGAGCGCGTCAAGCTGCTGGCCGGCGTACCCGCGTCCGCCCTTGACGAGGTGTACGACGCCATCTTGCTCGCCCCCGGCGCGCGCACGATGGTCCGCACCCTGCGCCGGCTGGGCTACCGGTTCGCGATCGTGTCCGGCGGGTTCACCCAGATCACCGACCGCCTCGCCGCCGACCTCGGGATCCACTTCGCGCGCGCCAACGAGCTCGAGATCGTCGACGGCCGGCTGACCGGCGGCATCGTCGGCGACGTCGTGGACCGCTCCGGCAAGGCCCGGGCGCTGCGGGAGTTCGCCGCCGAGGTCGGGGTCAGCGAGGCCGCCACGATCGCCATCGGCGACGGCGCCAACGATCTCGACATGCTCAACGCCGCCGGCCTCGGCATCGCCTACAACGCCAAGCCCATGGTGCGCGACGCCGCCGACACCGCCGTGAACGTGCCCTACCTCGACGCGATCCTGTACCTGCTCGGCATCTCCCGCGAGGAGATCGAGGCCGCCGACGCCGAGGCCGGCTACGTCACGCCGGCTCCCCCGGTCTGACCGGAGTCATCGCCGCCGCCGGTGACGTTTGGTCACCAACGGCACCCCTGGGGCCGCCTGAGCTGCCGTTGGTGACCAAACGGCACCACTTGCGGCGTCCAGGTAGCGGCGTGTCATCACCCGCTGCGCCAGCCGACCCACGGGTCCGGCGACCCGGGTGAACCACCGGCCCGGCCGCGAGAACGCCCGGATCACCAGCCAGGTGCCATCGGCGCGCCGCTCGACCGCGAACAGCTCCTCGCCGCACTCCGGGTGCCCCGGAAGGGTGCCGTACGCGAACCCGGACCGGTCCGGTTCGTCGAGGACGCCGACCACCTCGACGGGGATCGGCAGGGCCGCCCGGCCCAGGCCGAGACGCAGGGTCACGCGGTCGCCCGGGCTCGCGGGACGCAGCCCGTCCGGCACCCGGAGGCCGGCTCCGCGCTGCAGTCCCCACTCGAGCACGAACGACGCTGCGGCGTCGTACTGCTCCGGCCCGCCGAGATGCCGCTCGACGGCGAGGTGGTGGTAGCCAGCGGGACGCTCGTCCGCGAGGGTGGCACCCACCTCCGGGTAGCTGAGCTCAGCCACGACCGACGTGGAAGGCGACGACCCGCGCACCCGCCTCGTCGAGATCCGACCAGTCCCCCTCCACGGCGAAGACCGTCGTCGCGCCGGTCGGGTAGCCCGCCACCATCTCGGCGCTGGCGTCTTGGTCGCCGTCCCCGTCGTCGAGCAGCTGCGCGAGGTACGCCATCGTCGGGTTGTGCCCCACGACCACCAGCGTCCGGACCGCGTCGTCCACCTCGCGGATGACGTCGAGGGCGCTCTCGGGACCGGCGGCGTACAGCGACTCGTCGTACGACGCGAGCTCGACGTCCCAGCCCGCCCCCTCCGCGAGGGACTCCCAGGTCTGGTGGGTGCGTACGGCGGCCGACACGAGCGCCAGGTCGGGCGCGACGCCCTGCCCGGCGAGCCAGGCGCCGGCCGCATGGGCGTCGCGCTCGCCCCGCTCGGCCAGCCGCCGCTCGAAGTCGGTGGCGCCGTCCTGCTCGGCCTTCGCGTGCCGCATCACGACGAGGGTCCGCGTCTGCTCACTCACAAGGGACACTCTGGCACCGCAGAGGACCGCCGGGCCAACCTTCCGACGGGGTGTCGTTCGCTCCCTACGCGCCCATCGCGTGGAAGCCGCCGTCCACGTGGACGATCTCGCCGGACGTGGCCGGGAAGAAGTCCGAGAGCAGCGCGCAGACGGCCTTCGCGGTCGGCGTGTGGTCGGCGTTGTCCCAGCCGAGCGGCGCGCGCGTCGCCCACATCGCCTCGAGGTCGGAGAAGCCGGGGATCGCCTTGGCGGCGAGGGTCTTCAGCGGTCCGGCGGAGACCAGGTTGCAGCGGATCCCCTCGGGACCCAGGTCACGCGCCAGGTAGCGCGAGGTCGACTCCAGGCCGGCCTTCGCCACGCCCATCCAGTCGTACGCCGGCCACGCGACCGTCGCGTCGAAGGTGAGCCCGACGATCGAGCCGCCGGAGCCCATCAGCGGCTTGCAGGCCATCGCCAGCGACTTCAGCGAGTACGCCGAGACCTGGACGGCCTGCGCCACGTCCTCCCAGGGACCCTCGAGGAACTTGCCGCCGAGCAACGTCTCCGGGTTGCCGTACGCGATCGAGTGCACGACGCCGTCGAGACCCGCGTCGGGGCCGAGGTGCTCGCGGACCTGGTCCGCGAGACCGGCGAGGTGCTCGGGGTCGGTCACGTCGAGCTCGAGCACCGGCGGCTCCACGGGCAGCCGCTTGGCGATGCGCCGGGTGATGCCGAGCGCCCGCCCGAAGTTGGAGATGAGCACCGTGGCGCCCTGCTCCTGGGCCACCTTGGCGGTGGCGAAGCCGATCGAGCTGTCCATCGTCACGCCGGCGACGAGGATCCGCTTGCCTTCGAGGATTCCGCTCATGTCAGTGCCCCATCCCTAGTCCACCGTCGACCGGGATGACCGCCCCGGTGACGTAGCTCGCGCCGTCGCCGGTCAGCCACAGCACGGTCGACGCGATCTCCTCCGGAGCGGCGTACCGCCCCAGCGGGACCTGCGTCTTGATCGCCGCCTTCTGCTCGTCGGTGAGCACGCCGGTCATGTCGGTCTCGACGAACCCGGGCGCCACGACGTTGGCCGTGATCGAGCGGGAGCCGAGCTCCCGCGCGATCGAGCGTGCCATGCCGACGAGTCCGGCCTTCGATGCCGCGTAGTTGACCTGCCCGGCCGAGCCGAGCAGCCCCACGACGGACGAGATGAAGACGATGCGGCCGCGGCGCAGCCGCAGCATCCCCTTCGCGGCGCGCTTGGCGAGCCGGTAGGAGCCGGTCAGGTTGGTGTCGATCACCGACGACCAGTCCTCCTCCGACATCCGCAGGAGCAGGGTGTCGTGGGTGACGCCCGCGTTGGCGACCAGGACCTCGACCGGGCCGTGCTCGGCCTCGATGGTCGCGAAGGCGGCCTCGACCGCCTCGGGGTCGGTGATGTCGCACCGGACGTCGAGCGCACCCTCGGGTGCACCGCCGTTGCGGGTCGTCACCGCGACCTTGTCGCCGTTGGCGACGAACGCCTCGGCGATCGCGCGGCCGATGCCGCGGTTGCCGCCGGTGACCAGGACGGACCGGGCCGTGGACTCCACTGTGTCGCTCACGCCAGGGACGCTATCGACTACCAATCAGTACGCCGAACCGGGGCGGCAGATCCTCAGGCCGCAGATCAGTCGTCCTCGAGGCGGAAGCCGACCTTCATGCTGACCTGGAAGTGCTCGACGGCGCCGTCCTTGATCTGGCCGCGGACCTGGAGCACCTCGAACCAGTCCAGGTGGCGCAGGGTCCGACCGGCCCGGGCCACGCCGTTGCGGATCGCCTCGTCGATGCCGTCGGGCGAGGTGCCGACGATCTCGGAGACGCGGTAGGTGCGGTTCGTCATGGGTCCTCCGGTGGGTCGTGGGAGGCCGATCGTAGGCCACCGGGGACGGCCGTTCGGACGCCAGGCCGGGCGACGTACGCTGGGCGTATGCCGAGGGACCGTCGTCACCATCCCGAGGCGGTCCGGATCACCACCGCCCCGAGTGATCGCAACGCGGACATCGCCGCGCGCCAGAAGCGCTACATCCTTTCGATGAGCCTCCGTTCGCTGTGCTTCGTGGGCGCGATCGTCGCCGCGCTCGCCGGCATCGGCTGGCTGTGGCCGATCCTGATCGTGGGGGCGCTGGTCCTGCCGTACGTCGCGGTGGTGATGGCCAACGCCGTCACGACCCGTTCGGACGCCTTCGACCTGGCCGACACGGCGTACCGCCCGGAGCTCGGGTCCTCGACTCGGCCGCCCGACGACGGTAGGAACCAGGTGTGATTTCCCTGTGCCTCGTGGGAGGCTCTTCCGTGCGTGGTGCCGGCGAGCTCCCCCCGTGGCTTTCCGGCACCACGTCCACGTCCACGTCTCACCCGATCGGAGCCCCAGCGTGACGTCGGACGTCCCCGGACCTGCCCTCTGCTCCGCCAAGGGCTGCCAGGCGCCCGCGACGTGGGACCTGCTCTGGAACAACCCGCGCCTGCACACGCCGGAGCGCCGGAAGATCTGGCTGGCCTGTGACGAGCACCGGGCGAGCCTGACCGACTTCCTCGGGTCGCGCTCGTTCCTGAAGGACGTCCAGCCGCACGATCCGGACCGGGACGACCCCGGCCCTCGCTAGGTCGTCCTACCCACCGATCGCCGACATCGGCCGGTCGGGCTGCAGGAATGTCGGGTCGTCGATGCCGTGCCCGGCGCGCTTGCCCCGCATCGCGACGACCCACCGGTCCGCGATCTCCTCGTCGCTCGCGCCGGCCCGCAGCGCGGTGCGCAGGTCGGACTCCTCCCGGGCGAACAGGCAGTTGCGCACCTGGCCGTCCGCGGTGAGCCGCACCCGGTCGCAGTCGCCGCAGAACGGGCGGGTCACCGAGGCGATCACCCCGACGGTCGCGGGTCCGCCGTCGACCAGGAACAGCTCGGCCGGCGCGCTCCCCCGCGGCTCGACCGCGGGACTCAGGTCGTAGACCGCCTGCAGCGCGGCGAGGATCTCGTCGGCGGTGACCATCTGCTCGCGGGTCCAGCCGTGCTGGGCGTCCAGGGGCATCTGCTCGATGAACCGCAGGGAGTAGCCCCGCTCGATCGCCCAGCCCAGCAGCTCGGGCGCCTGGTCGTCGTTGACACCGCGCAGCAGCACGGCGTTGATCTTCACCGGGCCGAGGCCGGCGTCGTACGCCGCCTCGAGGCCGGCGACGACGTCGGCCAGCCGGTCGCGCCGGGTGATCTCGTGGAAGGTCTCGCGCCGGACGGTGTCGAGGCTGACGTTGACCCGGTCCAGGCCCGCCTCCCGCAGCGCCGGGGCGGTGCGGGCCAGGCCGAGCGCGTTGGTGGTCAGCGACAGCTCCACGTCGGCCGACAGCTCGCGCGTACGCCGGACGATGTCGACCAGCCCCCGGCGGACCAGCGGTTCACCGCCGGTGAACCGGACCTCCTCGATGCCGAGGCGCTCGACACCGATCCGTACCAGCCGGACGACCTCGTCGTCGGTCAGCAGCCGCTCGTTGGTGAGCCAGTCGAGGCCCTCCTCGGGCATGCAGTAGGAACAGCGCAGGTTGCACTTGTCCGTCAAGGAGACCCTGAGGTCGCGCGCGACGCGACCGTAGCGGTCCGAGAGCTCGCGGGTGGTCGATGTCGGCACCCCTGCAGTCTAGGCGCCTGGCGGTCGCGGATAGCCTCTGTGAGTGCGGTCGTTCGGGTTCCTGTTGAGCCGTCGCTGGGTGCTGTTCGCGGCGGCGATCGCGATCGTGGCGTACGCCACGTGGTGGCTCGGCGAGTGGCAGTTCCACCGTCTCGAGGACCGCAAGGCCGACAACGCCGTGGTCCGCGCCAACGAGGTCCGGGACTCCGCGCCGGTCGGCGACGTGCTGGCCCCCGGCCGGGAGGTCCGCGACGAGGACAGCTGGCGGGTCGTGACGGCCACCGGCACCTACGACCCCGCCCGGACCGTCATCGTCCGCTACAGCGCCAGCCCGAGCACCAAGGACAGCGGGGTCGACGTCGTCGTCCCCCTGGTGACCGCCGACGGCACGGCCCTGCTGGTCAACCGCGGCTGGATGCCCAAGATCAACCAGGGCGGCGACATCGGGGAGGTCCCCGCACCGCCGACCGGCGAGGTCACGGTCAGCGGCTACGTCCGGGCCGACGGATCCGGCGACAGCACCCGGGTCGTCGACGGCTCGACCCGCGCCATCGACAGCAGCGCCATCGGCGCGGCGCTCGACCTCCCGGTGTACGGCGGCTGGGTCGAGCTCCGCTCGGAGGACCCGCCCGCCGCCGAGCCGCTCGAAGCCGTCGAGCTGCCCGACCTCGACAACGGCCCGCACTTCTTCTATGGCCTGCAGTGGTGGTTCTTCGGCGTCCTGGCCCTGATCGGCTTCGGCTGGTTCGCGTACGACGAGTGGCGCGGCGGTCCGGCCTCCCGCAAGGACCGGCGGCCCGGCGCGACCGGACGCGACGCGCGCCGGGCACGGCGGGAGCGGTACAAGCAGGCCGTCGCCGCCGAGGAGGCTCGTCGACGGGCCGGTGCCCAGCGCGCCCGCAGCGCTCCGCCCTCGACGGACAGCGCCGTTCCGGACACCACCGAGAGCACCAACGCCGCGACCGGGTCGGACGCCTCCGGCTCGTCCTGACGACGGTCCGTCAGCTGGTCTCCCAGATGGCCTCGACCGGCCCCGGGGAGGTGCCGTCGTCCTCGACGAACTGGGTGCGGTAGAGGTCGGCGTACAGCCCGCCCTGGGCGAGCAGCTCGAGGTGGGTGCCGGACTGGACGATCCGGCCACCGTCCATGACCAGGATCAGGTCCGCGTTGCGGACCGTCGAGAGCCGGTGGGCGATCACCAGCGACGTCCGCCCGGCCAGGGCCGCGTCGAGTGCGCGCTGGACGGCCGCCTCGGACTCGCTGTCGAGGTGGGCGGTCGCCTCGTCGAGGATGACGATCGAGGGTGACTTCAGCAGCAGCCGGCCGATCGCGAGCCGCTGGCGCTCACCGCCGGAGAGCCGGTAGCCGCGGTCGCCGACGACCGTGTCGAGGCCGTCGGGCAGCGCCCGGACGAGCCCGGCGATCTGCGCCGCCTCCAGCGCCGCCCAGATGTCCTCGTCGCTCACGTCCGGCCGGGCGTAGAGCAGGTTGGCGCGCACGGTGTCGTGGAACATGTGGGCGTCCTGGGTGACGTAGCCGACGGCGTCCTCCAGCGACTGCAGCGTCACGTCGCGCACGTCGTGGCCGTCGACCCGGACGACGCCGCTGTCGGCGTCGTAGAGCCGGGCGACCAGGTGGGTCACGGTCGTCTTGCCGGCGCCCGAGGGGCCCACCAGCGCGACCATCTGGCCCGAGTCGGCGACGAAGGTGAGGTCGTGGAGCACCTCGGCGTGATCGCGCGACTCGACCCGGGCGATCGCCTCCAGGGACGCCAGCGAGACGTCGTCGGCGCGCGGGTACGTGAAGTGGACGTGGTCGAACTCCAGCCGGGAGGCACTGGCGGGCAGGCGGGTCGCGCCGTGCTTCTCCTGGATGGTCGAGGGCAGGTCGAGCACCTCGAAGACCCGCTCGAAGCTGACCAACGCGGTCATCACGTCGACGCGGACGTTGGAGAGTCCCTGGAGCGGGCCGAGCAGCCGCAGCAGCAGGGTGGCCAGCGCGACCAGCGTGCCGACGGTGAGGGTCCCGCTGATCGCGAGATGCCCGCCCACGCCGTACACCAACGCGACGGCGAGGGCCGGGACGGCGACCATCGCGGCTGCGAAGATCCGGGTGATCAGCGCGATGCGGACACCGAGGTCGCGGACCCGGGCCGCCTTGGCGGCGAAGAGGTCGTCCTCCTCGCCGCGCCGGCCGAAGAGCTTCAGCAGCATCGCGCCGCCGACGTTGAAGCGCTCGGTCATCGCGTTGCCCATGTCGGCGTTGCCGTCCATCTGATCCCGGGTCAGGCCCGCGAGGCGGGCACCGACGAAGCGCGCCACCAGCACCAGGAGCGGGAACATGGCCAGGCACAGCAGGGTCACCTGCCAGCTCAGCGCGAGCATGGTGATGCCGACGACGACCACGGCGATGGTGTTGGAGACCGTGCTCGACAACGTGCTGGTGAAGGCGCGCTGGGCACCGATCACGTCGTTGTTGAGCCGGGAGACGAGGGCGCCGGTCTGGGTCCGGGTGAAGAACGCGATCGACTGGCGCTGGACGTGCGCGAAGACGCGCGTGCGGAGGTCGAAGATCAGGCCCTCGCCGATCCGGGACGACAGCCAGCCGCTGAACACGCCGAGCACGGCGCTGAGGATGGCGAAGCCCGCCATGGCGACGGCGAGCACGGTCACCAGACCGGTGTCGCCCCCGGCGATGCCGTCGTCGAGCAGCCGCTGCACGAGCAGCGGCGTGACCACGACGGTCGAGGCGTCGATGACGGTCAGCACGAGGAAGGCGGCGATCAGGGACCGGTGCGGACGCGCGAACCCGAGGATCCGGCGCACCGTCTTGGCCTCGATCCGGTTGTCGACCACGCTGCGGTCCGACCGCAGATTGCGCCACGCCGTGCCGGCGCCGTACATCCCTGACATCAGGCCTCCTAGCTGTAATGCCCAGCCAGGTTGTCCAACCTGGTGATGGGTGAGCGCTTGCCGATGGCCGAGTGGGGCCGGTGGTGGTTGTACTCGTGGACCCATGCTGGCAGAGCGGCTATTCGTGCGGATTCGGAGTT